>Ga0307375_10000022_pt1 | contig 214583 bp, 163 predicted proteins | sample TR1MG_FD_202531 | JGI IMG/M metagenome (GOLD analysis project Ga0307375, IMG submission 202531) | Soil microbial communities from Risofladan, Vaasa, Finland - TR-1 | ecosystem: Environmental > Terrestrial > Soil > Coastal area > Acid sulfate soil | place: Finland: Risofladan, Vaasa...
GGACAAACAAAAGGATACAGTATAACAGTTACATTATGGCTTTTATGTATATAGTCACTCACATAACAAAAATATAATTAATTTTCGAAGCAGAGCTTCGAGGAATTAGACCTAACGAGATTAAAATGTTCCTTGCAGTTTATTTCGAGTTTCAATCTCATTCGTATTTCTTCATATTCCGAAGTAAAACGATACAAAGCTTTGGCTCCATGTCCACGAACTTGTGTTGTTCTTTTTTCTTCAAAGAAGGTAATAACTTCATTTAACCTTTCCATTATGGGTTTTATTGGACCTTCTTTAATTTGCACCAAATCAATATCTTCAGAATATCGAGAAGCTGGACTAAGATAGAGTTTGTGTAATGCGGTTCCCCCGCGAAATGCAAGGTTCTCTCTCAAAAAATCGTCAGAGAAAATTTCAACTAATGTTCGTGAAATAATTAAATCCTGTTCAACTTGAGAAAATTCTTTCCAAGGTGCATGTTTCTGCCATTTCGCTATATATGGTTTAGGTATCATAAATCACGTTCTAATCTCACATTAACATCCACTTTCCATTTATTATCAACAGCCCCTGGTTTTTCTTTCGATTTTGGGCTTAATAAAACGGGGAAGAAGTTTTTTGCTTTTAGTTCTGAATAAATTATTTCTTCATATTCCTTTTTTGAACCTAATTCTTCAAGCAAAAAACCTAATCTTTGCAAGGTGCTTTTATTTGGATACCAACTTAAAAGTTCTGACAAATCTGATCCTGTCAATTCTTCAGTTAGCTCCTCAATAGTTGCAAGCATTCTGTTAATACCACCCAATTTTGTCTGATAGTGTATTAAATCAACAATTGTCAAAGCAGGACTGGAAATCTTAAAAATCCCTGCATCGGATTTCTTATGTTGAATATTCTTATCAGACCAGTTAGTTGTTGTGAAGAAACGGATATCTATCGTATTCTTTGAAATGTCGTTGAACTTTGGTTGTTCTGTTATCACGTAATCTCTCTGAACTTGTTGGTGACTTGCTCCGTGAAATTTTGCTGCAGAAAATAAGCCAACGTAATAATTCCTATTAAGATATTGAAATAACTTTTCGCAATAAAGTTGTATAGGAAGTTTCTTAGCAGAAGAATATCTAGGTGTAATGATTAAATAAAACCCTTTTCGGAGGTTTATTACCTCTCCTTTTTCCGATAATCTGTGTAGTTCAAATTTTAAAGAGTTACTGGTACCGTCTGTTGCTTTGGAAATCTCATCGACTGAAAATGAGTAACTTTCAACAGACAACAGGTATTTTATATACTCTTTTGCATTCATCTTTAGGAAATATTCTATAAAAGTATTAAATTATTCTACTATTCTCAAATTATTACTATTCCTTCTTTGTGTGATGGCAAAAAAATTCTGGAAATAGGAAGCCTGCAGGGGCTTTAAATATGTTGTTTGTGGGTGCGCTTTTGCACGGTTTCTCTTAGCATGAAACACAACTCATTTATGACCCACCTATAGGTGTAGCTTATATCTTACTTAAAAGTAAAACAATTTTCACAAAACCAATAAAAACGGCTGCGCTGTTTTTTAAGAACACCCAAAAAGCCCATGGACAGAACCTTGGCTAACTTGAAATAAATTCTACATTTGTGGTAACCAGCATGCAACCACCATGGGCCAAACAGCAATAACCATTTTCTCCATTATCTTTTTTCTGCTCTCCGCCTATGTGGTGTACAAGGGCGTTGTAAGGCGTCAGCCATCGCATCCCGAGCTGCTTAAAAAGCCGTTCCCCGAAGAGTTCCGGGCCATTATGCAGCAGCGTATTCGCTACTACAAAAATCTTTCGCCCGTGGCAAAAGTGGAGTTTGAAAAGCGGATTCTACTGTTCTTGGCGAAAAAAAACATCACCGGAATCGATACCGAGGTAACCGATGAGGATAGGCTCTTTGTGGCCGCCAGCGCCATTATTCCCATGTTTGCGCTCCCCTACTATAGCTACCCCAACGTAACCGAGGTGCTGCTCTACCCCAACTCCTTCGACGACAGCTTCCAAACCAGCCCTACGGTGGAACACCGCAACATCCTTGGCATGGTGGGAAGCGGTTTCCTCAACGGCGAGGTTATACTCTCCAAACCCGACCTAGAGCGCGCTTTCGATGGGCAGCGGCATACGCAAAACGTGGGAATCCATGAGTTTGTCCACCTAATCGACAAGGCCGATGGCGACATCGACGGAATTCCAGAAATACTGATGGAGCACTCCTACTCCCTCGCTTGGCTCAAGGAGATAAAAAAGGAGATTGCACGAATTGAGAAGGGAGAATCTAACATCAACCCATACGCCCTTACCAACAACGCCGAGTTCCTAGCCGTGGCTAGCGAGTACTTCTTCGATGACCCCGAAAAAATGAAGAATCAGCAGCCCGACCTATACGCCTACCTCACCACCATTTTTCACCAAAACCCAGATAGTTACAGGCAAACGGCAAAATGAGGAGATACAGAAAAAGCGATTTTGCGCCGCAATGTGCCCACCGCTTTTTTGAACAAAGCCTCCTTCACGTAAAAATCCACGAAGAGTTGATGGCATTCTGAAAACCACCTCCTTCGCATGGCGGCAACCGCGCCAGATTTTCTGTGTTGATAAAGCCGAGGAATATCTCATCCCCTCCATTTAGAACATCAAATTACGCCACAATAAAACAGCCACTGCACGAATAAAACTGATAACAAGTTTTGGAGTTGGAAGCCTGCAAGGAAGAACTACGGTAGAACATTGAGGTGCTAACAGCTAGGCGTGAGGCAATAAAAGAGCGCGAATAATGCATCACAAGGGCAATGGAAGAGCAGAAAGTTCCTGTGAGAACAGGGCCGAAGAGAACAAAACTTGCATTTCTTCGCTCAATTAAGCGCATCAAAAAACAAGCAATAAGCTGTACAATTAAATAGCACAACCCACCATGTTACCGGTTGGAAGAAAAACCACAAGGCGGCCACCCATAGACAGAAAGGGCTTGAATCAGCAACGCGCTGCTCAAGCCTTAACCTGAAATAGGCAAATACGCCCTACTTTTTTATCTTCTTAATATGAGGCTCCTTCACGTATACCTGGCGCTCGATTGCCTGGTTCAGCGAAATAAAGGTCTCCGTATTCGAAATGCCGGGAATGTTCTGAATGGTGTTTACCAGCACCTCCATCAGATGCTCATTGTCGCGGCAAAAGAGCTTCAGCATCACCGCATAAGGTCCTGTAATAAAATGGCACTCCACCACCTCGGGCATAATTCTGAGTGCCTCTACCACGCCGGGGTACTGGTTCGATTGTGAGAGTTGAACGCCCACAAAGGCGCACACGTCAAAACCCAAGGCCTTGGGTTTCACCACCAGCTGGCTGCCTGCAATGATGCCTGCATCCTCCATTTTCTTGACCCGCTGATGGATAGCAGCACCGCTGATGCCGCACTCACGGGCTATTTCCAGAAAGGGCATTCTGGCATTCTTCACTAGAAACGACAGTATCTTCCTGTCAATTTCATCTACTTCAAACTTGTCAGCCATTGCTTTACGATTTCGAAAAGCGAATATAGTAATAGATTGATATTATTTTCATCGTTTTACTAAAAATATATAAGCAAAACAACAAATTTTGTTTAGTCTAAGTTTTCTTTCACGCTGGGAACCATACACTAGTAAAAGAATTAAATTTTTCATAAACGAATTTCTCACCTGCGTTTTAGGTAGTAAAAAAAGGCCAACCCCTAAGAGTTGACCTTTTTTGTAGCCCCACCCAGACTCGAACTGGAATCTAAAGTTTAGGAAACTTTCGTTCTATCCCTTGAACTATGGGGCCATGCATTGAGGATGCAAAATTAGAAAAATAATTGAAAAATTGCAGGCAATATGCACAGGTGGGTAAACCTCTTTAGAAAAGAAAAAAACATGACGGAATACAACGCAGTGCTACGATTCAACCTGCACAAAGAACGCGCAATCGAAATCTTCATTTTAGAAGAATTAAAACAATTTACGTAAAGCATGCCACTTTTTTTTGTGACTGCCGTTTAACAGGTAAAAAATTATTCGTTTCTTAGCTCCCTTATCTTTAAAAAAAAGCACTGCTGACAAAAACGCTGTGATAATAAAGAGTTGACTATGAGAAAACTTTTACCTCTTTCGTTTCTATTTTGGCTATTGCCAATTTTCCTTCTTGCACAGGCCCCTGCTGGTTACTACGATGCCACCAGTGGAAAAACTGGAGCAGAGCTCAAAACGGCTCTTTTCAATATAATTAAAACACACACTCAGAGAACCTATACGCAGCTCTGGACCGACTTCCAAACAACCGATAAAAGAGCCGATGGCTATGTTTGGGATATTTATTCTTCGTGCAATTTTGTTTTTGTTACAGATCAGGATAATGGTACCGGTGGAAGTAACGAGTGCGATAAGTACAACAGGGAGCACTCCTTCCCAAATAGTTGGTTTGGTGGAGTACAATCGTCTCCGATGTACACCGATTTATTCCATCTTTACCCAACCGACAAGAAGGTGAATAATGTACGAAGCAATTATATCTATGGCCTAGTTCAAACACCAAGCTATACCTCTTCAAATGGTAGCAAACTTGGCTCATCTGATCCTACGACGGGTTTTTCAGGAACGGTATTTGAACCGATCGATGAATACAAAGGCGACCTTGCCCGCACCTACTTCTACATGGCCACTTGCTACGAAGATAAAATTGCAAGTTGGACATCGTACAACACAGAGGCAAATGCAATTCTTGATGGTGACTCCTTTCCAGCATACAAAACATGGTACGTCCAGTTACTATTAAAGTGGAGCAACGAAGATCCGGTTAGCCAAAAGGAGATAGACCGCAACAATGCCATTTATGGAATTCAGGGTAACCGAAATCCTTTTATCGATCATCCAGAATATGCAGCCATGATTTGGGATGCCTCCAGCTCGGTAACCACCACCACTAGCTCTCCCATCTCCATCTATCCAAACCCTGCAAACACAGAATTTAAGATTGACCTACCCAACCAAAGTGCTTTTTCGGTTGAGATTTTTGACCTCATAGGGAAGAGAATTAAGAAAATTGATGAGGTTAACCCCAACCAATCCATTCAGGTAGGAGACCTTCGGAATGGACTCTATTTGGTAAGAATAAAATACAATGGTGGCTCAGTTGTAAAGAAAATTACAATCCAAAGGTAAATCCGAAAAACAGACTAAAGACCAAGTTGATAACAGCTTCTTGCTACCGACAAAATCGGTGGTAGTGAGCATACTCACCTCCTCTTAAAAGCTAAACATGCGAAAAAATATACTGTTTCTGTTATTGTGGCTAGTGCCACTCTTGATGTGGGCCCAAGCCCCTACCGGCTACTACAACAACGCCGATGGGAAGACCGGAGCTACGCTTAAAACTGCTCTCTTCAACATCATTAAAACCCATAACGAGCAAACATACGCCCAACTGTGGACTGACTTTCAATCGACAGACAAGAAGGCAAATGGAAAGGTTTGGGATATGTACTCCGACGTACCAGGTGGAACTCCTGCATATGAATTCACCTTTTCCACCAACCAGTGTGGAACTTATTCAAAGGAAGGAGATTGCTACAATCGTGAACACTCCTTCCCTAAAAGTTGGTTTAGCGAGGCCACCCCAATGTACACCGACCTATTCCACCTCTATCCCACCGACGGTAAGGTGAACGGAATGCGAAGCAACTACATTTACTGTGAAGTACTCAATACACCTGAAACCCAGTTCTCCTCCAACGGGAGCAAGTTAGGTCCATCGGATCCCGCTACAGGATTCTCTGGAAAGGCCTTTGAACCCATCGATGAGTATAAGGGCGACCTTGCACGCACCTACTTCTACATGGCCACCTGCTACGAGGATAAAATTGCGAGCTGGGCATCGTACGCCACCGAAGCACAGGGTATTCTTGATGGTGACGCCTACCCAGCTTACAAGAGCTGGTTCGTTCAGCTGCTGCTCAAGTGGAGTAGAGAGGATCCGGTTAGCCAAAAGGAAATTGACCGTAACAATGCAGTGTATGCCATTCAGGGAAACCGCAACCCCTACATCGACCACCCAGAGTATGCGGAGTATGTTTGGGGTGGAGAAACACCCAGCGGAGTTCAGGTCTCCAACATTGCGCTAAATCCAGCGCAGCCAAATGAAACCAACACGGTTAGCATTTCGGCAACGGTTTCTGCTACCAAAACCATTAGCTTGGTTAATTTAAGGTGGGGAACCACATCGAGCATTTCCAATGAGATTTCCATGACCTCAACCGATGGTAGTAACTACACAACAACATCGGCTATTCCTGCACAAGCTGCTGGTAGCACCATATACTATGCCGTTTATGCGGAGGACAATGAGGGTGGGAATAAACTAACCCAAACTCAAAGCTATACCGTTGCAAACAGCGTTGCTCCCACAAACATTCTCTCAGTTGATTTTTCCAGCTGCCTGCCAACGGGTTGGGTGACCTACAGCGTGACATCCAACAAAAACTGGACCTGCTATAGCAACCAATACATGGAGGCCAATGGCTATGGTGGAGATGTGGCTAGCGAAGATTGGTTGGTAACCAGCAAGGTAGATGCAACGAGCTATCACGATGTGGCTTTAACCTTCAACGTGAAAACAAAGTATACCGACACCAACTACCCCAACACCCTAACGGTATACTACTCTACCAACTACCTGGGAGTTGGGAGTCCAAATGCAGCAACATGGAACCTCCTATCCTACACCGTTCCTGCTGCAAACTCCAACGCATTTGCCTCAAGTGGCAGCATTAACCTCGCAGCCGTTGATGGAAAGCAATTCTACATTGGTTTCAAGTATGCTTCTACTGGCGTTGGCTCCAATTCATCAGCACTTTGGGATGTGGACGATGTGGTTGTTACCGCAACACCCGGTTCAAACCCCACCAACCAAGCCCCAGAAATTTCAAGCATTCACAACACACCCGCAAATCCTGAAAAAGGGGCAAATACCACCGTTACCGCATCAGTTTCCGATGCCGATGGCTCGGTTAAAACGGTAACCCTAAGGTATGGTACCGACCAAAACAATCTTAACCAAACGGTAGCAATGGTGCTGCAGTCGGGCACAACTTACACTGGTTCATTCACCTTCCCGCAAGCCAACACGGTTTACTACAAAGTTGAGGCAACAGACAATCAAGACCTAGCGGCAACTTCAATGGTTTATACCATTGATGCAGCGGCCTCATCTAATCAACTTCCAGTAGTTAGCAATGTTTCCTTCAGCCCAAACCAGCCTATGGTGAATTATGAATTAACCATTTCAGCAACAATTACCGATGCTGATGGTACTATTACTAGTGCTACGGTTAATTATGGAGACGCAAGCGATAATATGCCATACCAGCAAGCCATGCAGGTGCAATCCGGCTCAACCTTTGAGGCCACTTTCACTGTTCCGCAACTTACGGCGCTCTACTTCAGCCTTACCGCAACAGATAACCAAGGTGGGAGCATTTCATCATCACCTTCACTGGTTAATCTGTCCACTGGCATTGGCACAACTACTGCCGATAAATTGGAAATTTACCCAAACCCGGCTCACCAACAATTCGCTGTTGCTACCAACGGTAGCACCCCAATAAACATTACCGTTTATGATCTTACGGGGAAGAAAATTATTGAGAGAAGAAGTGTTTTGCCAAATCAAAGCATTGACATTGCTTCACTGAGTAGCGGCATTTACCTCATCCGAATATCAACAGTAAAGGGTATGGTTACAAGAAAACTTAACGTTTCAAAATAACAGACACTGAACATAATGGCTATAGACCATAGCCACAATAAAAAACCCCGGTGAAATTCACCGGGGTTTTTGCTATATGTACTTTTTCTTCGATTGTGTAATCACGAAATCCTTCAAATAAAAGGGTTCAAAGTAGGCAGTGTCAACAAAATTGGAGGATTTAAATGCTTCCAGTGAGGGCAATACCATATTTTTTGCCGAGGAAAAATTATCCTCAAGAAAAATGGCGTTGGCGTGCGAAATAACCGCACGACACTTTGCAGCACCATTTCCAAAGAATACCACCCTGCTCTTTTCCAAAATTGAGGTAAAAGTAGATTCGTCCACAATTGTGGCCTTTACCGATTCAACAACCGCCAGTTGGCTGGAGTATAGCGCCGAATAGACCTCCATTCGTCGGGCATCAATCATGGGGCAAAACACCATGCCTTCAATGTCGTCTCCCCTCTCTTTAAGTGCACCGATGGCTCCAAAAGTCATAGCCTGCAAACTGTCGACTGCAATTAATGGCAAGTTCTGAGCAAAGCAAATTCCCTTTGCTGTGGATACACCAATCCTGAGACCCGTATACGAACCAGGCCCCTTGCTAACTGCCACGGCGCTCAAGTTCTTTGGAGAAATGTTGACCTCCTTCAATATCTCATCAATAAACACGGCTAGCGTAGAGGCATGAGAACGGCCCTCGCTATTTTCTCGACAACACAAAAGCTGCCCTTCGTTAAAAAGGGCAGCAGAGCACACATCGGTGCTAGTTTCCAGCATAAGAATTAATGCCATCTATTTCATTTTATCAAACAGCTTGTCTTTAGGAACAATCTGCACAAGAACAGAATCTTTCAACCGGCGCGAAATTACACTAAATGGCGCAACAACCACGTTCATAGAATCGGTAAGACCGCTTGTTACTTCAATGTAGCTGTCATCCTGAATTCCGGTAGTAACAGGTATCTGCTTAATTTTGTTAGTCGACATTACCGCATACACTATCTCCTGTGGTTTGTCTGTTTCGGGCTTAATAGTCTTGGTCTTCTGGTTGCTATTGTCATTGTTATTCGAAGCGGTTTCGTCATCACTGGCACTTCCGTTATCCATTTTTGAACTATCGATCTTCACGCTAACAGCCTGAATGGGTACTGAAAGCACATTTACCTTACGCTCAGTTTGAATATCAACAGTGGCTGACATTCCTGGACGAAATGGGTTGGTGATACCCTTCTTCAGCAAATCGGCGTACGATTCTTCGAGAAGCAAAATTCGAACCTCAAAGCTGGTAACCTGATCCGATGAAGTTCCCTGAACGCTGGCAGAGTTGGCAATTTGAGTTACAATACCACGAAATTTTCTATCCATATAGGCATCCACCTCAACAAGTGCTGTATCTTTTAACCTAACCCGAATAATATCGTTTTCGTTAACGTCTACCCGAACCTCCATGTTGCTGAGGTTGGCCAAACGCATCAGCTCTGTTCCAGCCATCTGTGCTGTTCCTACCACGCGCTCGCCCTTTTCAACGTTGAGCTTCGAAATAGTTCCCGATACAGGAGCATAAATGGTGGTCTTTGATAGGCTTTCTCTTGCTTCACGGAGCGATGCTGCTGCACTACTTACACTATACTTTGCTGCTTGTTGGTCTCCTTGGGCAACCTTATATTGTGCCTCAGCCGTTTCATAATCGGATTGAGAAATGGCCTTCTGTTTAAAAAGATCCTGGTTCCTATTATAGGACAACTTCGCTTGCTGAAGCTGAGCATCGGCCTGCACGAACCTTGCATTAGCAGAGTTCAACGCAGCTTCGGCGCGCTCCAAGCCGCTGATATAAATATCGGGCTTAATCTTAAGAAGAAGCTGGCCTCTGGTAACCTTATCGCCCTCCTTAACAGGCAACTCAACAATTTCGCCAGAAACATCAGGGCTAATCTTAACCTCGGTAACTGGTTGAATTTTACCGTTTGCAGTTATTGTTTCCACAATGGTTCTATAGGTTGGCTTTTCAACTGCCACCTTTATGGCATCCTCCTTGCCTATCCATCCAGCATATTTACCAACAATGATAAACACCACAATGACAGCAACTCCTATCAATGCATATTTGAGGGTGTGGTTCTTCTTTTTCATTAGAAAATATTTTAATGTTTATTATTTTAAAGTTATGGGGCTAAAGCTTAATGGGCATTCCTCGGTAAAAGTCCAGTATTTTAGTTTTAAAAATATACTCATACTTTGCCTGAAGCAGGTCGGATTGAGCCTTGGTAAGCTTACTCTTTGCAGTGTTGTAGTCGATGGAGTTGATTAATCCCAAGTTGAACCTATTCTGAGTGTAGTTATATGATTCCTGCATGGTAGCTACCGACTTCTTGGTAGAAACATAGCGGCGATAGGATGCAACTGCATCAGCATAGGCCTGCTGTATATTCTTGAAAAGTGTATTTTTTTCAATATCCAGATTAATCTTGGCTCTTTGAAAATTAGCAGTAGCGCTACTGGTATTGTAATGGTTCGAAAATCCAGAAAAAATTGGAATGCTCAAATTCAGATAAACGCCCAAGTTGGCGTTATCCTTCATCTGGTTAAAGAATGGATACTTTTCAGTTATTGGCACACCGTTCACCAGCTTTACTTGTTCCCTGACATCCGAGTAGCTGGAGCCATAGGAAACATTTAATGATAGCTGAGGATAATAACCACCCTTGGCAATATCGATGGATTTTTGCGCACTTTCAACTCGAAACTCCGCCGACTTTATTTCCGGCATGCTTTTTTCTGCAATCGGGTAAATATCTTGTGATTGAACGTTTACGGAAACGATGAGAACTGAATCAAGATTTGGAGCACTAACTTCAATTACGCTGTCCCGTAAATCCAAATATTGCGTAAGGGTTAACTTGGACATGTAGAGATTGTTTTGCGCATCAACCAGCTGCAACTCTTCCGATGCTTCCTGTGCCTGAACATCGAGAAGGTTCCCAATAACAACCTTACCGGCATCAACCAACTTTTTTGTTTGATCTACCTGCAACTTGGTAAGTGATAGCTGGTCATCTGCAACCTTTGTCAGCTCCTGATTAAACAATATTTGTAGATAGGCTGCAGCGATATTGAGCGAAATGTCGTTTTTCAACTTTTCAAAATCTTGCAGCCCGGCCATCAGGTCAAGGTTGTTTTTTTTGATGCTATTTTGTTTTTGAAAACCAGCAAAAAGAATCATGCTACCAGAAAGGGAAGCATTGGTATATTTTACTGTTTGATTCGAAAACTGATAGGTTGTTTGATCGAGCGCGCGACCATTGCTTACACTCTGTGTACCGCCAACATCAATCGATGGGAGCAACCCATAGCGAGAAGCATTCAAGGTATTCTTCTGAACCGTTAAACCTTCCGCCTGACTTTTTATGGAAAGGTTGTTCTCAAGTGCATAGCTGATGCATTTCTGCAAGCTCCATGTTGTTGTTGTCGGTTGAAGGCTATCAATTTTCTCTTGGCTGAATGAAGTTAGCGAAAGTAGCAGCATTGTTGTGACCAACATGCCTGCTTTGAACGCAAAAAATTGTAATCGCATAGCAAATATTTTCAGGTAAAAATCAGTTTTTTAGACAGGAGTTCATCCTGTTAGTTTAATTACAAAGCCAAAGGCATCGTTATGAACAACGCACTAAAAACAGATTTGATGCATATAAAGGTATAAAAACATTGCAAAACAACAGGATGTTGAGACAAAGGAAGTGTGCAATTGAGAATTTATTGCGCAATAAAATGTCAATCATCGTCCTGTATTATAAGATGTTAAACTAAGCACTTCAATATTTCATAACGGTGAATTAATATTAATAATTAGTGTTGCCAAATGCGAGGTGTTTTTGAAAAATGATTTCGCTGGGCATTTTAAAAAATAGTAGTAAGTTTACCCTTCTAGTTCGCCAAATTTTACGCTTATGGTTTTCAAACTTAAAATTCGACAGAAAATACAACTCTTTATCCTGTCAACAGTAATCGCAATATTTATTGTAACTATTGGATATATAAGCCTTTCGGCTCGTCGAATGGCGACCTCAAGTGCAACAGCTCTTACCGATGCCCGAGCCGAGGAATCCGCGTTGAACATAGAGGGCAAGCTCAATGCAGAGATGTCCATTGTTCGGACCTTCTCGCAAGCATTTTTGGAGTATCACCAACTCACAAGCGCTGAAAGGAAAAGCCTTTACTCCCAAATGTATCTTCGGGTACTTGAAAAAAATCCGCAAATTGACGCTATTTGGGACAGCTGGGAGTTGAGCAATCTCGATCCCACATGGACCAAACCCTATGGAAGAGAGTTCTTTCTCTGCTGGCGAGAGGACGGCGAAATAAAAACAAAAGCGGAAATACGCAGCCTTACGGGTGATCCACCTCATTACGCTGCCATGAAGGCGGCAGGGGTAGAAAATATTGCAGAGCCATATATCTCCGAAGTCCAAAAAGGCGGACTAATGACCACCCTCGTTTCCCCCATGTTTGAGAAGGGAAAATATATCGGGCTCATCGGAATTGACCTTCTGCTTACAAGATTTCAGGAATACGTAAACCAAATTAAGCCTTTCGAAAACAGCTATGCATTTATGGTTTCCGCCAAGGGTATGTATATTGCTTTTCCTGATACTTCCTATATTGGAAAAAATATTAATGATTTTGCTTTCAGCAAAAAGCTGAATGAAAAATACAAATTACTGGATAAGATACAGAAAGGAGAAAACTTCAACTTAACAGTTAAAAATGAGAATGGCGAGGAGTATTACTATTCAGTTTCACCCATAAATGTTGGTCAAACAGGGACTCCTTGGGCCCTTGCCATTGCCGTTCCCATGAAGGCAATGCTAAGCCAAGCCAACCATGCATACAACGTCTCTATCATTACAGGAATCATTGGATTGCTTATTCTGATATTGGTAATATTCCTCCTTTCCAACAGCATAACCTCCCCAATTAGCATGGTAACTAAAAGTTTAGGTCTTATGTCAACTGGCAAAGTCGATAGAACCATGCGGCAAAACTTTAAGACTGGCGATGAGATTGATGATATGACAAAGGCGCTTAACATATCCATAGACGGTTTGGTGGATAAGGCCGAATTTGCCCTTGAAATTGGGCAGGGAAACTTAAATGTAGACCTTAACCTGCTTAGCAACGATGATATTTTGGGCAAAGCCTTGCTGAACATGCGCGATAGCCTCCTCAAGGCAGAGAAGGATGAAGAGGAAAGGAAATCAGAGGAGGCGAAAGTTCAGTGGGCAAATAAGGGCCTTGCCTCATTTACTGAGATTCTCCGCCAAAGCAACGAGACAATGGAGGTGCTTGCTGACAATATTTTAAAGCACCTTGTTCGTTACCTCAATGCCATCCAGGGTGGTGTCTTTATTAAAAATGACGACAATAGCCATAATATCCAATACGATCTGGTAGCCGCTTTCGCCTTCGACCGCAAAAAATATCTTACCAAATCGTACGAGGAGGCTGAAGGGCTGGTTGGTGCCTGTGCTGCCGAAAAAGCCACCATATACCTAACCGAAATACCACAAAACTATATTGAAGTTACCAGTGGCCTTGGCGATGCAAACCCTAACGTTCTTCTACTTGTGCCACTAAAAGTTGAAGATACCATTCTTGGTGTAATTGAGATTGCCTCGTTCTACAAGATGCAAAAGCACGAAATTGAATTCGTAGAAAAGATAGCCCAAAACATCGGCTCCACCATTCAAACAGTGCGCATCAACGAAAAAACGAAGAAGCTGCTAGAGCAATCGCAGCAGCAAGCCGAAATTATGGCCGCACAGGAGGAGGAGATGCGCCAAAACATGGAAGAACTGCAAGCCACACAGGAGGAGTCGGCACGAAAAGGCGCCGAAATGGAGGGCCTTGTTAATGCGTTAAATGCCTCCAGCTACGTGGCGGAGTATGACCCACACGGCAATGTTATTAATGTTAACGATGCATTTGCCAACTTGCTCGGATCCTCAAGAGAGGAAGTTATTGGAACACACCATATTGACGGTATCGACATGGCCTCTTTCGTTGACCAAAGCTATGAGGAGTTCTGGAACGATTTGCTGCGAGGCAAAATAAAAAAGCACACAACCCACCTTAAAATGCACGGTAAAAGCATTGTGCTTTTAGAAACCTACACTCCGATTGTAAACGAACACGGGGAAGTTTCTAAAATACTGAAGATATCAACAGACGTTACCGATATTCATTCGTCAAGGTGAAAATAAAAATGGCCGCGCTTCTGCTGCCATTTTTTATTCCGTTTCAAAAACGACTTCGTAACCGCTAAATGTTCTAAGGTTAATAACCTTTTGCCCATCAAACATAAGGTACTGTCCCCTAATTCCGGTCAAAATACCTTCCACCGTTTTATCTTTATCAAAGCTGGACGAAACGATCGATGTAGGATACTCCTCTACCGGATAACGAATTTCAAACACGTTGTTATTTGGAAGAAAAAAGGGAGCATGGTTAGCAGGAAAAAGGATTCGGGCTCGCTCTCGCTGCTCCATCAAGTCAATCCCTTCATGAACAACGCCTAGCAACATTTTTCGCCAATCAGTCTTATCCGAAAAATTGGCTTTTAAAGCAACCTCAAGCGTTCCGGCAAGGTACCTATTTGGCAACTCGGCTATACAAATGGCACTCGAAGCTCCTTGATCAATCCATCGAGTTGGCACCTGAGTCTTGCGAGTGACCCCAACTTTTAAGCCCCCTGAAAGTGCGAGATATACATAATGGGGCTGCAGGCAATGCGAGGTTGCCCACTCCATGCTACGCGCCACTCCTTCGTGTGCTCTACAGAGTTCCGGCCTTAAAATGCATGGCTCCGTTTCTGGGATCGAAATAAAGCAAGGATAGCAATACCCCTGTCCGTAACTTGTTATTGTAAGCCCCCCACAACTTAGGCACCGGATGGTTCCTGACCAAGAAATTTGAATATGTCGGCCTATTAGTGCATTCATCTCCACCCTTTTGCCACCAAGGAGCAAACCGTAGCGAACAACTGAACTGCTTTTCTCAATGGATACCTCCATTTTAACTAAACCACCGCTTACCTTCATACCCTTGTGTTTTCGGACAATATAGAAAAACATATCACACCTAATCGACTTCGTTCGTCAAAATAATTTCAAAATAACACTACCGTGTATTGCATAGTATTTATTTTTGAATGTATATTTGCATAACATCTTACAGTGTATAACATAATATCATAAAACAATGAAAAGCACAATCAACGTTAACATTGGAGGGCAGTCGTTTGTAGTTGACGAGGATGCCTACCACGTGCTTAGTACCTATCTTGAATCTTGGGAAATAAACCTTTCCAGCGATTCTGGAAAACGGGAAATTTTAGATGACATGGAAGCACGTATTGCCGAGCTGTTTTTGGAGCGAGTAAAAATCCCTGGACAGGTGGTTACCCTATCGATAGTTGAAGAGGTAATAACCATTATGGGGAAGCCCGACCAAGCCGGCTCATTCGATGAGGGACATAGCACCTACACCGGTAAACCATATCGTCGGATGTATCGGGATCCCGATAACCGATTTCTAGGTGGCGTTTGCTCCGGTATGGGACTTTACTGGAGAGTCGATCCAATTATTTTCAGGCTACTTTTTATACTTGCCTTTTTCACCTTTTTCTCCGGTGTAATTCTCTACCTCTTACTTTGGATTGCAATTCCCAAGGCTGTTACCCCTGCCCAAAAGTTGGAAATGAGGGGAGAACCCATTACGGTTGAAAACATTAGAAGGGCAGTAGCCAATGAGTTCAATGAAATTTTTTCAAAAAAGCATTAAAAACGTAAAGCCATGAACGCAGAAAACGTTAAGGCCCAAATGCGTAAAGGTGTTTTGGAGTATTGCATCCTTTCCATTCTTTCCAAACAGGATGCCTATGCAACCTCCATCATACAGCAGCTTAAAGAGGCCGAAATGATAGTAGTAGAAGGAACGCTTTATCCGCTCCTGACCCGTCAGAAAAACCAAGGGCTACTCAACTATCGATGGGAAGAGAGCACACAAGGGCCACCCCGCAAATACTACTCTCTCACCGATAAGGGAAAATATTTTCTAGCGGACCTAGATTCCGCCTGGAGTGAGTTGGTCGAAACTGTCAAAAAAATCAGAGAAAACAAGTAGCAAACCATGGAAAAGGTAATTCATTCAAACATAGGCAGTGTGGCCTTTAAGTTGGACGACGAGGCTTACACCATTCTGAGCAACTACTTTGCCGACATTCGAAAAGAATTTTCCGGAAAGCCGGGAGCCGAAGAAATTGGAGATGACGTTGAAGCCAGAGTAGCGGAGCTGCTCGGTGAAATGCAGGATAGCAAAGATGCTACCATTACGGCAGCAATGGCAAAAAAGGTAATCGCCCAGATTGGAACACCAGAACAGATGGAGCCAAGCGATGGTGAGAGTGCAGAAGAAGAACCATCTGAGGGGTTTAGGCGCTACCCAAAGCGGCTTTTTAGAGATAAAGAGCATAGCGTTTTTGGTGGGGTTTGCTCTGGACTAGGGGTTTACTTCAACTCAGACCCTATTCTTTTCAGGGTTGTTTTTATTCTTCTCTTTTTGATTCCCCTTTTTAATCATCATTTTCATCTTTTTGGGAACGGCTTTTCTTTGCTCAGCTATTTAGTGCTTTGGGCAATTGTTCCAGTTGCAAAAACCCATCGTCAAAAGATGGAGATGCATGGAGATGCGTTCAATATTCACTCCGTGAAATCAAAAGTTGAGGAGGAGTTCAAGGAGGCATCCGAAAGCCTTAAAAGGAGAACCGGAGGTGGCAACTTTATGAATCGTTTAGGTTCTGTACTTGGTGAAATTTTACTCGTTTTTGCCAAGATACTCAAGGTGTTCTTCAAAATAATTTTTGGGATATTTGCTGCAATATTCATTATTGTAGGGGTTTCCCTTATTGTCGCAATGTTGGCTATCATGTTTTTTGGCCCGAGCGATTTCATCACCGACGGTACCATGAACTGCCACTTTTACATTCGTGACCTAGCTTCTGTATTTGTTGGACAATCAGGATTTTGGGGCATTACCATTCCCGGCACTCTGCTAATACTAATTCCTACCATTGGTCTAATATACCTTGGCCTTCGTCTTGCATTTAAGTTTAAGGCAAACGATAGGGCCATTGGACTTTCGGCACTGGTTATTTGGGTAGCAGCACTAGCCGTTGGATTGGGGTATGGGGTATCGGAACTCAACAGCTTTAAGCACGGCGAGTGGGTTAAAACTTCGCAACAGTTTGAAAATGCAAAGCCAGATACGCTATTTATTGCTTCACCCGATATGGCAAACCTCCCAACATTCTGCAACACTAGGATGGACTTCGACGATGATAACGTTAAGATCTACTCCGACGGAAAAAATATCAGGACCCTTGCAAGTCTTAATATCATAAATGGCAAGGACCAACCGCTTAGCGTATCTACCGATCTCTATTCGAGAGGAATAACTACCACAATGGCGAAACAAAATGCGAGTTCAATTGATGTCTCAACTTCGTTAAGTAGGGATACGCTAACCATTGATCCGGTGTTAACCTTTAGTAAGGACAAAAAGTGGCGCAACCAGAAGGCAATCATTAACCTCACAATTCCCGAAGGTACTGTAATCCATTTTGACTCCAACCTCTACTCGCTCCTGCAACAATCAAACAACAGTTTCAACTATGTAGCAGGCTATATGGCAGGTGGATACTATCGCTTGACCGATGATGGGCTACAAAATACAGACACAAAAAACTAGATTTTAAGCTGAGGTGCTTGGCACAAAAAAGAAAATTATTACATTTGCACCGCAATAAAATGCGGCACTGACCTATGGTGTAACGGCAGCACTACTGATTTTGGTTCAGTTAGCCCAGGTTCGAATCCTGGTAGGTCAACAAAAAACCCCGATTTCTCGGGGTTTTTTTATAGGTCAACACTACGGGTTAAATATTCGGAGTAATTCTTAATTTTTGGCTGGTAAACCTCGGTGAGCAAAGGCGATGAGATAATAAAATCAGCCGTTGATCGATTACTGGCAGTAGGAATATTATAAAGAACCGCTATTCGTAACAGCGCCTTGATGTCCACGTCGTGGGGCTGCTGTTCCATGGGATCCCAAAAGAAAATGAGCATGTCAACCTTCCCCTCTGCAATCATGGCACCAAGCTGCTGATCGCCACCAAGAGGTCCTGACTTCAACTTTGCTATCTTAAGTCCCTTCGAGGCATGACCCTCCTTGAAGTGTATAGCTTCTTCAATTAACTTTCCCGTTGTACCAGTGCAAATAAGATCGTGTCGCAACAGCTCTGTTGAGTTCCACTCAACCCATTCTATCATATCCTTCTTGCGATTGTCGTGCGCAACCAACGCAATGGTTTTTTTTGCTTCCATCTCTAAAATTTATTTATACCTAATAAAAACATGCTGCAAATTTACGCTATTCCAACCACTATTGTCGCTTTTATCAGCTAAGAGACCATTAATTGTTCCGGTAACGATTGCAAAAAACAACAGGAACATTTTAATCATACAATTGACATAGAAGAGTATATCCCAAAATCGAAATGCATTATGGTGAGAATATTTATCAGGTGTTCATTTTCGAACAGAGATTGTTCGTTTTCATTCATTTTCAATGTGGCTTACAGGCATAATTTTTTTCTAGGCAACTACAGTTCTGAGTATTGTAATATTTGGCTTAATGGTTGTTTAAAAAGTGTTTAACCAAATTCGGGACCTATTGCGATTATAAAAAAGGCACAACCAATGATAAAAAACTATATTGTTACTGCACTACGGAACATTAGCCGATCCAAATTCTACTCATTAATCAACATCATTGGGCTTTCCACGGGCATCCTGGCGGCTATACTTATTATTCTTTACGTTAAGGACGAGCTGGGTTATGATAAGTTTTACAAGAATCACGAAAGAGTTTTTAGAATAGAATCCCGTTTCAATATTGGCGGCAGTGAAGATATTGTGGCAGTGACCTCCCCTGCCATTGGACCAATGCTTGCTCAGGAATTCCCCCAAGTTGAAAAATTTGTTCGTTTAGCCAGTTTTAGAGACAACGAGCTATCATACAACGGAAAAAAGTTCGAAATTAAGCAGGGGTATTGGGTTGATACCACCTTTTTTGATGTGTTCAACCAGCACTTTATTGCAGGTGACCCCACCAATGCCTTAACCCAACCAAATGCAGTTGTGCTAACCGCATCAATTGCCAACCAAATGTTTGGAAGTTCTCCGGCCGTGGGGAAAACCATTACAACACCCGACAATCAGAATTTTACGGTAACTGCTGTAATCCGTGACCTCCCTAAAAATACACACACAAAATTTGACGCCCTCTTTTCGCTTAAAACCATTGAAAAAAGAGCTGGCTCAAATAGGTTCAACAACATGAATGCAGAGGCCTTCTTTGGCATAAACGTATACACATTTGTACTCCTAAGGCAACCGTCCGACATGGATTCTATTCTGGCCAAAAACGACTACCTCTACCAAAAGTATATGGCCTCCGCGGGCGAAAAGCTTAACGCCAAGTTTAGGATGGAGACTCAACCGCTAGCAGAGCTTCACTTTAGTAGGAAAGAACTTAAGGGTGATGAGCCTGTTGGTAACCGTAAATTGATTATACTCTTTGCACTAGTGGCACTCCTCATACTGGTAATTGCGGCTATCAACTACATGAATATGGCAACGGCAAGGTCGGCCAATCGAGCAAAGGAAGTTGGCATACGAAAAGTGCTGGGCGCCCAGAGGTCAAGGCTAGTATTGCAATTCTTGGCAGAATCAGTGATTATATCGCTTGCATCGCTTGCATTGGCATACATTGCAGCCGAAGCTATCATTGATCCTTTCAACGCCCTAACGGGCAAAAATATTACAAGGGCTGAATTATACCAGCCACTGGTTCTTGGGCTAAGCTTTGCAGTAGCTATTTTTATTGGTCTTGTATCGGGCAGCTATCCAGCAGGCTACCTTTCTTCGTTCAATCCAATTGAAGTTTTGAAGGGTAAAGCATCAACATCATCGAGCAAAGTATTGCTACGGAAGTTACTGGTAGTAATTCAGTTCACTATTTCGGTAATAATGATCATCGGAACCGTGGTGGTAAGCATGCAGCAATCCTACATTCGAAACAAGAACCTTGGCTTCGACTCCAACAATCTTTATGTCTATCGGGAAACGGATACAACCGCCAGAAAAAAAACGGAGTTCATCCGCGACCAGCTGCTCAAGACTCCATATATCGAAGATTTTTCATCGTCCATTACACCCTTAGGAATGGGTAACGACCTACGCGTATTCAGGGTTGAACAGCAAGCGGAAGGAATGAAAGAGTTTACGGTCGCCGCCTACTATGTTGATTTTGACTTTCTGCGCATGATGAAAATCCCCATCCTCGAAGGACGACCATTCGAAAAAGGCAATGCATCAGACAGCACTAAAGCATATATTATTAACGAAGCCGCCGCAAAATTTTTTGGATGGAATAAAAACGCTCTTGGTAGGCGGATTTACATGGTTGACGACATTGAAGCAAATTCAGACAAAATAGGACAAGTTATTGCGGTGGTAAAAGATTTCCATTTTCAAAGCGTTCACAATGTAATTGAACCATTTATCATTGTTGTTCCAAACTTTCCGCTTCCCAGCATGAATGTGCGCATCAAACCAGGCAAAGAGAAAGAGGCCTATGCTGCAATCGACAAGGTGAGAAAAGAGGCCGGTGCAACAACCGACATCAACATTTTTCCCTACAAAGAGCGGCTCAACGAGGATTACGCAGCCGAAGAAAAACTTGGCTGGTTGTTTAGAGTTTTCTCGCTTCTAACCATTTTCACCTCCATTCTTGGGTTAATGGGCCTAACCTCGTACCTCACCGAACAAAGGACAAAAGAGATTAGCATACGTAAAGTGATGGGCGCAAAATCGTGGAGCATCACAAAAATGTTGACATTGGAATATATTAAGCTAGTACTGCTTGCCAACCTTATTGCGTGGCCCATTGCCTATATCGCGGCAACGAGTTGGCTTCAGGGGTATGCCTATCGGATAAACTTTGGTATTTCACCATTCTATTGGCAAACATTATTCCCATTTGTATTAGCAACCCTAGTATCGTTAGTGGTTGCAATAGTAACTGTTGGTTGGCTTGCCAAAAAGGCGGCCGAAACAGATCCAGCCTTTGCTCTAAAGCAGGAGTAAGGTGCTGTCCATGTCCCCAAAGGCCGGTGTCCCCCGGCCTTTTTTCATTTTCTGCCAACAAAAAAAAATAAGAAAAAGAATGCCTACCTTTGCGTGCTAATTTTTTGGGATAGATGAGAGATCTAAGGAACATTGCAATTATTGCACACGTTGACCACGGAAAAACCACCTTGGTAGACAAAATGATATTTCAGGCCAAGCTGTTTCGGGACAATGAAAAACATGGAGATCTGATTCTAGACAGCAACGACCTTGAACGAGAGCGAGGCATTACCATTCTTGCTAAAAACGTTTCAGTTGCCTATAAGGATGTTAAAATTAACATTATAGATACTCCTGGTCACGCCGATTTTGGTGGTGAAGTTGAACGAGTGCTCAATATGGCCGACGGCGTTCTTCTGCTGGTTGATGCCTTTGAAGGAACCATGCCACAAACACGATTTGTGCTCTCAAAAGCACTTTCGCTAGGGCTTAAACCTATTGTGGTAATAAACAAGGTTGACAAGCCAAATTGCCGTCCCGAAGAGGTTCAGGAGCAGGTTTTCGAGCTGATGTTTAACCTCAATGCTACAGAGGAGCAGCTAAATTTCCCCACCATATACGGGAGTGCTAAAAATGGATGGATGTCTGACGATTGGAAAAAACCGACTACAGACATTACGCAACTACTGGACTCAATTCTTGAAAACATACCAGAACCCATTGCACTTCAAGGAACACCACAAATGCTCATAACCTCGCTCGATTTTTCGAGCTATGTTGGTAGAATTGCAGTTGGGAAGCTCCATAGAGGAACGTTAATCACCGGGCAGGCCGTAGCGTTAGCAAAACGAGATGGTAGCATCATACGCTCCCGAATTAAGGAGCTCTACTCATTTGAAGGGCTTGGAAAAGCTAAGGTTGAACAGGTTGATGCTGGTGAGATTTGCGCTGTAGTCGGGATCGAGGGATTTGAAATTGGAGATTCAATTTGCGATATAGAAAACCCTGAACCGCTAGTTCCTATCGCCATCGATGAACCAACAATGAGTATGCTCTTTACAATCAACAATTCACCATTCTTTGGGAAAGAGGGTAAGTTTGTTACCTCACGCCACCTGAAAGAACGGTTAGACAAAGAGTTGGAAAAAAATCTTGCCCTCCGGGTGGAAACAACCGATAGCGCCGATTCATTTACCGTTTTCGGACGAGGTGTTTTGCACCTCTCTATATTACTGGAAACTATGCGCCGTGAGGGATATGAAGTTCAAGTAGGCCAACCTAAAGTAATTATTAAGGAGATTGCTGGAGAAAAGTGCGAACCCATGGAGGAACTCACTATTGATCTTCCTGAAGATGTTGCCGGAAAAGCCATTGAGATGGTCACCAAGCGCAAGGGTGAGATGATAACCATGGAGCACCGTGGAGATAGAATGCACCTCGAGTTCTCTATTCCTTCCCGCGGAATTATTGGACTGCGTAACAACCTTTTAACCGCAACGGCCGGCGAAGCAGTATTGGCACATCGATTCAAGGGCTTTGAGCCTTACAAGGGTGACATCGAGAAACGATTAACCGGATCGTTAGTGGCACTGGAGGCTGGAACCTCATTTGCCTACTCGCTCAACAAGCTGCAGGACCGGGGCAAATTCTTTATCGCCTCACACGATGAGGTTTACACAGGTCAGGTTATTGGAGAACATTCCCGAGCTGGTGATTTAGCCGTTAACGTTACCAAGCCCAAAAAGCTAACCAACGTTCGTGCATCTGGAACAGATGAAAAAGTAACCCTCCCTCCTCCAATTATTTTCAGTCTTGAAGAGGCGCTGGAGTATATTCAGGAGGATGAATATGTAGAGTTAACGCCTAAAAGCATTCGCCTTCGCAAAATAATTCTCGACGAAAACGAACGAAAACGAAAATCCAGAGGATAAAGAATGGCGTTCTAGTCAGAGCTGGGCAATATTTTTTTATTCTGGTAATAATTTATACTTTTGCACGACATTTTTTTGAATAAAAGTGAGCCGTCTTATAGACTTTACTATTCCCTTCAAGGGTTTAAAGCAGGGGAAACACGAGCTAGAGTTTGAGATTTCCGATCGGTTCTTTTCTGAGTTTGATGGCTCTGAAGTAACGAAAGGAAATTTGATGGCTAATGTATTGCTCGACAAGAACTCTACCTTTTTAAAGTTAGATGTTCACATTTCGGGGAATGCTGAGGTAGTTTGCGATCGTTGTCTTGACACCTTCTATATCCCGGTAGAGTACACCGGCAACCTTTTCGTTAAGTTCTCAGAACGAGAGGCATATGAGGATAGTGATGACGATGTTCTTTTTCTACCGCCCTCAGAGAGCGAACTTGACCTCAAGCAATACCTCTTTGACTGGATTTGCTTGAGTTTACCTGTTCGCCGTGTTCATCCCGACGATAAAAACGGTAAATCCTTATGCAATCCAGAGATGATAGAAAAGTTGGAGGCATATGTCATCTCGGAAGAGCCTCAAGCAGCCGCCGAAGATGATCAGGAAGAGTGGAAAAAAAAGTTGAACGAATTGAAGTCTAACATAAAGGATAACTAAACATTACGTTAAAATGGCACATCCGAAACACAAGATCTCGAAGCAGAGAAGAAATAAGCGCAGAACACACTACAAGGCAGTTGCACCAACACTTTCAACTTGCTCAAACTGCGGTGCTCCGGTAATCTATCATAGAGTTTGCCCAGAGTGTGGATACTACAGAGGAAGACTTGCTATCGAGAAAAAAGTTACAGCCTAATTCGTTAGGGTAACTATTAAAACTGGAAAGAGACTTTATGAGAATAGGAGTTGACGCTATGGGCGGAGATTTTGCTCCCGAAGCAGTTGTTTTGGGAGCGATTCAAGCTCATAAGGAGATTCCTGAAAGCATTCGCATTGTCTTACTTGGGAACAAAGAACAAATTGTTTCCATTATAGAGAAGCAAGGCTTTCCGAGGGAGGCATTTGACATAGTAGCAACCTCCCAGGTTATCGGAATGGGGGATCATCCGGCAAAAGCATTTCAGCACAAACCAGACTCATCGCTTGCAGTTGGATTTAGTATGCTGGCAAAGGGCGAAATTGATGGGATTGCAAGCGCCGGGAGTACTGGTGCTATGATGGTGGGTGCAATGTATTATATTAAGCCCATCAGCGGAATTATTCGACCTGGCATTGCCTCTTTTTTACCAATATGCGAATCCAAAACTGGATTGCTCATCGACGTCGGTCTTAACCCTGACGCCAGGCCTGATGTACTTTTTCAATATGCACTTTTGGGAACCATCTACGCCAAAGAGGTACTTGGCATAGAAGATCCTAGCGTGGGGCTGCTCAACATTGGAGAAGAACCCGAAAAAGGAAATTTAGTGGCTAAAAATACTTTTGAACTGCTCAAAGAATCAACCAGTATTCGATTTGTCGGAAACATCGAAGGCAATCAACTTTTCGATGAGAACACAGCAGATGTTATCGTTTGCGACGGTTTCGTTGGCAACGTAGTTCTCAAGGAAGCAGAAAGCTTCCACAAGTTAATAAAGCGGAGGAATATTAGCGATCCCTTTTTTGAGCGATTTAACTTTGAACATTACGGCGGAACACCCGTGCTCGGCGTAAACGCACCAGTCATTATTGGCCATGGAGTTTCCACCGCCACCGCCATAAAAAACATGATTCTTCAAACCAGAAAGGTTATTGAAGCTGGTTTGACGGAAAAAATAAAGGAGGCCTTAAGTTAATGGCAAAAATAACCGCGGCAATCACAGGAGTTGGTGGGTACGTGCCCGAATATGTTCTTACCAACAACGAGCTAAGTCGGATGGTAGATACCTCCGATGAGTGGATAATGACTCGAATTGGAATAAAGGAAAGGAGAATCCTGCAAGGAGAAGGTCTTGGTACCTCCGACATGGCAGCCAAAGCAGTTCAGCAACTCCTTGAAAAAACCAACACATCGCCGGAAGAAATTGACATGCTTATTTGCGGAATTGTAACCCCGGATATGCAATTTCCTGCAACAGCAAACATTATTAGCGACAAGGTTGGCATAAAAAATGCCTTTGGCTTTGACCTTAACGCTGGTTGTTCCAGCTTTTTATACGCGCTGGTTACTGCATCCAAATTTATTGAAACGGGGAGCAACAAAAAGATTATTGTTGTTGGTGCCGATAAAATGTCGTCCATTACCGACTATACCGACCGTTCAACCTGCCCAATTTTTGGAGATGGCGCTGGAGCCGTGCTCCTTGAGCCCAACGTAGACGGCGAGGGGCTTATTGATGCTGCAATGCACGTTGATGGTTCAGGAAGGAAGTACTTACATCAAGTTGCCGGTGGCTCATGCTACCCTGCAAGTAATGAAACTGTAGCCAATCGAAAGCACTATATTTTCCAGGATGGTCAGCCCGTGTTCAAGGCCGCTGTATCCAACATGGCCGATACCGCCGTGGCTATGATGGAAAAGCACGGTCTAACACCGGAAACGTTGGCATGGCTGGTACCTCACCAAGCAAATATGAGAATAATTGAAGCAACTGCTAAGAGAATGGGGTTACCTAAGGAGCGCGTAATGATAAATATTGAGCGATACGGTAATACCACCTCTGCAACGCTTCCATTGTGCCTGTGGGAATGGGAGAATCAACTTAAGAAGGGTGACAATATTATTTTTGCAACTTTTGGTGCAGGGTTTACCTGGGGTGCAGCCTACCTCAAGTGGGCCTACAACTGTAAGAGGTAGTAACCTTTTCCAAAAAACGACAGCCATTAACCGTCAACATTGACGGTTATTTTCTGGCAGCACTTTTCGAAATAAAACGGATAAGAGGGCAAGTGCCATCACGCCTGAAAGCCTTAAACAAGGCAAAAAACAGACGTTGGCAGCACTCAAATTAATGAATCAGCCGAGAAACGACTGAATAAAGTTCCATTTTCTTTATAGGTTTTAGCAGGTATGCAGAACATCCAGCTGCATAACAGCGTTCCATCTCTTCTTGGTGGCTATAAGCAGTTAATATAACCACCGGTATCTCTGGGAATAAGTCCTTTATCTTTTTTGTAGCCTCAACCCCATTTGATTTGGGCATTCGAATATCCATTAGTACGAGATCAACTTTCCCACCGACAGCCATATCTACAGCCTCAAGGCCGTCCTTCGCCCACAAAATTGTAGCCCCGCTACTTTTTAGTAAAGCCTTCAAAAGTAAAAAGTTAGAATCAACATCCTCTGCTACCAAAATAGTCTTTCCACTAAAATCAACCGTAGAGCGAGTTGTTTTTACGCGATTATCTTTTTGCCCTTCCTCCCTATTTGACTCAATTGGCAAGGAGAAGAAAAATGTGCTGCCCTGACCTGGAACTGAATCAAGCCAAATATCTCCACCCAACAAACCCACCAAATCACGGCAAAGGCTGAGGCCTACTCCAGTGCCAGCATAAAACCTATCACTACCGGAGTTATCCTTCGAAAAACGCTCAAAAACCAAGGCTTGCTGGCTTCTGGATATTCCCGATCCAGTGTCGCGAACAAAGAAAATCAACTTGCTATTATCCACCTTGTACCCTACCTCAACAAAGCCGCTTTCTGTAAACTTAAGCGCATTTGACAAGAGGTTCGATAAAATTTGTCGAAACCGCGTTTCGTCACCAAATAAAGGTTGTGTCCAATCCGGGTCGAAGGAGAAACGAATTTCTACATTATTCTTGGGTTGAAAATACAAAGCCTTCTGCTGTAGCACAACATCCTGAATAGTTTCATCTAGATTAAACGCACGCTTTATTATCTTAATCTCACCTATTTCGATTAACGAAATGTCCAAAATATCGTTCAGTAGGTTCAGCAGCACCTCTCCGTTTCGTTTTATATATGAAACAGCCTCCGATCGGCCTCCTTCATCAAGAGTCGGCTCCTCCAAATAGTTTGCAAAGCCGATTATGGCATTCATTGGTGTCCGGATTTCATGAGAAATATTCCCAAGGAATGCCGTTTTTAGCTTATCTGACTTCTCTGCCCGCTCCTTTGCTTCCCTCAGCTGCATAGTTCTATCCTCAACAAGCAACTCGAGGTCTTTTTGATACCGCTCCAGTTCCTCTTGAATTTTTCTCCTCTCACCCACCTCGTCCATCAACTTTTTATTGATCTCCGATTTTAACTTATTCCTGCTATAAAGGAGGTAGGACACAATTACAAAGAACAAAAATAGCGTTGCCCAGAAGTAGCTCACCCACCTTGCTTTTTTAAGTTCGCTCACCTTAAGCTCAGCCTCCTTCGAAAGCATTTTTATTTTATTTTCAGAGTATTCAAATTTATAACGAGCATCAACTCCTAGTAGCATTCTCTGCTTTTCAGCGCCGTAAACACTATCGCGGTATATGCTGTATTTAATGTAGTTAAGGTAGGCTTCCCTGTAGTTAGAACTCTTTGCATACAGCTCCGACAGTCGTTGATATCCAACAACCTTTAATCCATTAAGATGAATTGAATCAGCAACCCCAATTGAACGCTTAAGCAACTGTTCACTCTCAGCATTCTTCCCTTCTTCAGCATATATTCTTGCTAAATACTGCATCGCTTCAGCTACTCCTTCCCTGTTTTGGAGTCGTGAGCGAATCTCAAGGGTGCGGTTGAAATAATTCTCGGCGAGATTAAGCTGGCCCATTATTTCATAGGTACGGCCAATATTGAGTAGAGTGTTTGACTTACTAAGCTCATTACCGTCCCGCTCCTTTATTTCGAGCGCCTTGTTAAAATAATCCAAGGCCATGGCAAATTTTTGCTCCTCAACATAAATCCTTCCAATATTATTTAAAGCCATGCTAATGCCATTACTATCATTACTCTTTCGGCTAGTTTCCAAGGCGATCTGGTAAAAGTCAAGAGCGCGATTCTTCTCCCCGAACTGGAAGTAAATATTCCCTATTTTACGAATAATATTAGAGCGCTCTATGGGAAAATTGAGCTGTAGAAGAATTTGAAAAGCAGACTTGTAATTTTTTAATGCCTGCTCAAAATCTCCCGTTGAAGAGTAGATGGTACCCTGAGCATCATAAATATCTACCAAAAGGCGTTGGACTTCCAGCCTCTTCGCAATTTCCATGCTTCGACTAAAGGACTCCTGAGCATCAAAATAATCTCCAAGAAGGAATGCTGCGTTACCGTAATAAAGAAGTGCATACCCTTGTTCTTCCTGAGAGTCAGTTTCAATGGCCAATACCGTTGACTTAGAGGCGAGCTGTTTTGCGATTCCGGGATTGATGCTGAGGTATGTTTTGGATAATTCCAAGAGCTGCTGTAACCGATTCTTGCCTTCCAAATTCTGATATTTCACCTTTACGCTATCTGGCACTGAATCATCAAGGGAGCCTCCGGTTCCAAAAAGATGCTGCCCCGTTAAGATTAGAAGGACCATCAAGAACGCAGTACATCGAAAAGTCTTCATTTTCGGGATTTATCGAGGAAATCGAAATCTAGAAAAATTTACGGTCAATTCAAAAATCTTATTTAAACGAAAAAGAGGGACGTATGCCCCTCTCTACAAATTCAGCTGTTTCTAGCATTTCCTTATTACTCTTCAAATCATCTTAATCCTCCTCCTCATCATCTATTTCCCCCTCCTCATCCTTAAAATAATCATCATCGTCAAGTAATTTCTCATCCAGATAATCCTCTTCGTCATCCTCTTGCCTAAATTGGAGTTCTGGATCATCCAAATCATCAATTTCAGAAAAAATTGAGCGTTTTTGGTTTTTTTCCTTTTTTTCAGGTTTGAGTTTTCGCCCCCGTTTTAAATCATCGGACTCAAACACCTTTGTGTTATTTCCACTTTTTAGGTCCTTCCTCGCTTTCATTGTTGGCGCCTGTTAGGTTAAACCAGTTTTTAGTTTTTGTTAATAAACATACTATTCCCAAAATTGGGAACCATCATCTTTTGCAATTATAAATATTTTTTTGATTCAAACAGAAATGATCTCATTATTTGTGCATAAACTATCATAGGCTAGTGAGCGTCGAGCCAACTATTACCCTCGCCAACCTCAACAATCAAAGGAACAGAAAGGCTTGCGGAACTTTGCATCATAGCAATAACTATTTCTCGAACCTGCTCTCGTTCAGCAATATTAACATTAAAAACAAGCTCATCATGCACCTGCATTATCATTTTACTCTGCAATTTAAGCCTATTAAATTCAGCATGAATCTTGATCATGGCAATCTTTATTATATCGGCAGCAGAGCCTTGAATTGGTGCATTAATGGCGTTGCGCTCAGCAAGGCCCCTAACCACCTGATTATTTGATCTGATATCGGGAAGGTAACGCCTTCTTCCAAAAAGTGTTTCAACAAAACCACTTGTACGGGCAGCAACAACAACGTTTTCCATGTATTCTTTTACCTTTGGATAGGAAGCAAAGTATCCGTCGATTAACGCCTTGGCGTCACTCCTTGCAATATTTAGCCGCTGGCTCAAACCAAAGGATGATATACCATAGATAATGCCAAAATTTGCAGTTTTGGCATGCGATCGCATTTCGCGAGTTACCTCTTCAACGGGCACACCGTATATTTTAGAAGCCGTGGCAGCATGAATATCTTCTCCAGCCAAAAATGCCTCAATCAGTCCGCTGTCGCCCGAAAGGTGAGCCATTAACCGAAGTTCAATCTGGGAATAATCAGCAGACAAAATAATGGAGTGCTCATTTTCTGCAATAAATGCTTTACGAATTTCCCGTCCCCGCTCTCCTCTCACTGGGATGTTTTGGAGATTAGGGTTATTCGAACTTAGCCTCCCTGTTGAAGTAACGGCTTGATTAAAGTTGCTGTGAATTAATCCTGTTTTTTGATTAACAAGTTTTGGGATCGACTCTATGTAGGACGAGAGAAGCTTCTTTAAGGATCGGAAATCAAGAATTTTTTCCACAATAGGGTGCTCGCCAACCATACGTTGAAGAACTTCTTCACTAGTTGAATACTGCTTGCTTTTTGTGCTTTTAGCAGAACTTGAACCAGCACCAAGTTTCAGCTTATCAAAAAGTACATAGCCCAACTGCTTTGGTGAACTTACATTAAGATCGGACTTACCTGCCAACTTTTTTATCTCATCATCCAACAAGATCATCTGACTATTCAAATCCTTGCCAAATTCTTCAAGAGCACCGATATCAACTCGAACACCCGCGGTCTCCATGTCGGCAAGTACACCTACGAGTGGCAACTCAATCTCATAAAAAAGTTTTGTTAAACCAAGGCGCTCAATTTCATCCTTAAAGTAAAGGTACAGCTGCCATGTAACATCAGCATCCTCCGCAGAGTATTCAGCCACCTTCTCAGGTGAAATTTTTGACATATTAATCTGTAAAGCACCCTTTCCTCCAATAAGTTCCTCTATTGCAATTGGCTCATAATTCAGGTATCGCTCACTCAGAAAGTCCATTCCATGACGAGACTCTGGATCGATAAGATAGTGAGCCAACATGGTATCGAAAATTGGTCCTCGAACAGCCACTCCGCTCTGCTGCAACACCATGGTATCAAACTTCAAATTCTGACCAACCTTGGTGTAGCTTTCCGATGCAAATATTGGAGATATCCTATTCAACCACTCGGTGCGGATATGCTTATCCTTGGGGAGATAGAGAAAAAATCCATGATCCTTTTGCCAGCTAAAAGCAATACCAACAAGTTCCGCTGAGAAAACATCGAGGCTAGTTGTTTCGGTGTCGAAACAAAAAGTCTTGTTTGCTTGGATGGCGGTAACAAGCTCTTCAAAGGTCGCAGCAGTATCAACCAACTTATAATTTTTCTTTATATCCTTAATGGTATGATATTGAGATGTCATGCCACTTGGCTCGCTTTCAAACAAGTTTCCTTGAGCTGGAAGAACTTGCTTGGTAGCGGTTGAAGGCGCATCCTTCACATCCTTCAACATTGAACGAAATTCAAGCTCTTCAAAAAGGTGCTTTAATGCATCGTGATTGGGTTCCTTCACCAAAATATCATCAATGATTAAGTTTATTGGCACGTTAATATCAATGGTAGCAAGTTTCTTTGAAAGTATGATCTCATCAATATGACTTTGGATAATTTCCCGAGTCCTACCCGTTAACTCCTCAACGTGTTCTATAACGCCCTCGGCTGAGCCATACTCTGCAATGAGCTTAGTGGCAGTCTTCTCCCCAATACCATGTGCACCAGGTATATTGTCAGAAGCATCACCCCACAAAGCGAGAATATCGATAAACTGTGCAGGGGAAGATAAACCATGCTGCTCACACACCTCCGGCACACCTAATATTTCAGCCTCATTACCAGATTTCTTTGGTTTATATAGGTATATATTGCTGTCCACTAATTGTATATAATCCTTATCTGGAGTATACATATAGGTATCATATCCCAATGCTCCAAATCGTTTTGCCAATGTACCAACAACATCATCAGCTTCAAAATTTGGAACAAGGACAACGGGGATGCGATAGGCCTCCAATATTTGCTTTATGTATGGCACCGAGGCCCTAATATCTTCTGGTGCTGGCGGTCTATTTGCCTTGTATTGTGGGTAGATCTCTCCTCTAAAAGTTGGTCCAGCCGGATCAAAGGCAACCGCGAGATGCGTCGGTGTTTCCTTCTTAATTAACTCCTGAAGCGTTTTTACAAAGCCAAATATTGCAGAGGTGTTAACTCCTTTCGAATTAGTAATTGGCCTATTTATAAAAGCATAGTATGACCGAAAAATCAGGGCATATGCATCAAGAAGAAAAACTTTTTCTTTCATGTCATATTACTTATTATCTTCATTGTACCATTCGGCATATGAAGTTGCAGTTTCATAAAGTTTAAGATGATGAAGCGTTATCCCATCCGGCAACTCGGTTTGAATTTGATCAACAAAGTGAAGAAGTAAGTTTTCGCAGGTGGGTTGAAAATCAACGGCGTCAACTTTTTTAAACCGATCTTTAAGAATTGGGATCAATCCCTTAGACTCTTCGTTGTTGTTCATTAGCAATGCATGGTCGAGTCGGCTTACAATTCGTTTGTTTACAACACTCTTGAGCATCCCAAAATCCATCACCATTCCCAGCTTGGGATTAGCAGTATCTTCAATTGGTTGGCCAATAACCGTAACAAAAAGTCGGTAAGAGTGACCGTGAATATTACTGCAAGAACCATCATAGCCCGTGAGAAAATGGGCCATTTCAAATGAAAACTCCTTTGTAAGTCGAATCTGTGCCATCGTTTCAAAATTAGTCTAAAAAAAACAACAATAGTGGTTGCATTGTTGCACAAAAAAACCTTCAGCGGAAAATCTGCTGAAGGTAGAGTCTGTTTGCACTGCCTTATACGGTGCACTTGCTCACGCAATCAAGTATGCGTGCAAGATTATTATGCTTAAGAAAATAGAAAGTGTTTTTACCTTCCCTTTTGGAGCAAAGCACTCCCTTGTCCTTTAGAATCCCTAAATGATGAGAGGTGGTTGATTGCTCTATCTGAAGTTTCTCGTGTATCTCCGTAACCGTCATCTTTTTACCATCTTCCAGAAAACTAAGGATTGCGATACGCATAGGATGTGCTATGGCTTTAAGCATATTTGCAGCCTGCTCTAGCTGCTCGATTTTCAATTCATTTACGTGTTGCATTTTTCAAAATAGTTTACCAAAATCAAATGCAAATATATCAATATCATGAATATGTTGTTATCGCATAGGGGTGAATGTCTAATATTTCGAAGATAAAAGCGGAATAGAAACATTTTTTTACCTTTGAAACTCTAACAAACCTGTTAATGAGTGGCATTAATTCGATAAAAGAACCGGTAAAAAAAGAACTTGAGGAGTTCGAGGTTTTCTTCCGAGGTCAGGCACAATCGCCCTACAAATCCCTCGACTTCATTTTAACCTACATTGTCAGGCACAAAGGAAAGCAGCTGCGGCCTCTTTTTGTATTCCTTTCGGCCAAGCTGATTGGCGAAGTTACGCAATCGACCCACGTTGCCGCCACCATGATTGAGCTATTGCATACTGCCACCCTAATTCACGACGACGTGGTAGACGAGGCGTACGAGCGACGCGGATTCTGGTCTGTAAATGCACTGTGGCGGTCAAAAATTGCCGTATTGGTGGGCGATTTTATTCTGTCTAAAGGACTTATGGTTGCCGTGGAGCACAAGGAGTATGAAATGCTGGAAACCATGTCGAATGCAGTGAAGGAAATGTCTGAAGGGGAGCTTTTCCAGATTGAAAAGAGCCGCAAAATGGATATCACCGAGGACGATTACTACAACATTATCCGAAAGAAAACGGCAACTCTCATTGCGGCGTGCACCAGTAGCGGTGCTCGCTCTGCCGGTGCAGATAAGGCAACCGTAGCAAAACTCTACGAAATCGGTATTCTTTTGGGTATGGCATTTCAAATAAAAGATGACCTATTCGACTTTCAGCCTTCAGCTCTCACCGGAAAACCATCGGGTAACGACATCAAGGAAAAGAAATTAACGCTACCGCTTATTTTCGCCCTTAACAATGGTTCAAAAAAGGAGCGTGAAGAGATAATCTCGCTGATAAAAAAACTAAAGGGTAAACGACAAGAAGTAGATAAAATCATTGCTTTTGTTGAGCAAAAAGGGGGAATAACGTATGCTGAACAAAAAATGGTTGAGTGCAAAAACAACGCCATTACCCTGCTACACAAAATTCCGGAAAACCCATCAAGGCAAGCCCTTGAGGCGCTTGCACACTATATCGTAAGTCGGAAAAGTTAAAAAAAATGAGCGAAGGGCATCTGCCCTTCGCTCGCCTTCATAAATCTCTCAAATTTTTAGAAATAATTTACCTGTTTGCCGGTGATCTCGGTGAGTAGGTTGTTGGCCAACCGACTTGCGCCTAAGCGGAATAATGACGGATTAATCCACTCCTCACCAAGAATTCGTCTCACAACCAAGAGATAGCCAAGAGCATCTTCTGGGGAAACCATTCCGCCGGCGGGTTTAAATCCAATTTTTTTCCCATGCTTCGCATAAAAGTCTTTAATAGCCATACACATCACAACTGCTGCCTCAAGAGTGGCTGCAGGTTCCATTTTACCCGTAGAGGTTTTAATGAAATCGGCACCGGCCTCCATCGAAATCAAACTTGCCAAGCGGATTGCTTCATAATCAGGAAGTGCACCAGTTTCTAAGATAACCTTAAGATGAGCTTTCCCTAGGCTCTTTTTTATCGTAGCAATTTCGTCGAAAACAACCTGATGATCTCCGCTAAGAAAAGTTCCCAAAGAAATAACTATATCGATTTCGTCGGCCCCTGCCTTAACAGTTCTAACACATTCGTCAACCTTAACCTCAATAAAGGTTTGAGAAGAGGGAAATCCTGCGCCAACAGCTGCAATTTGGACTTTTTTGTCGGTTAAATTATCCCTTACGGCCTTTACTAAAGGAGGGTAGACGCAAATAGCTGCCACGTTGTCAATATTAGGATAGTGAGCAGAGAATTCGCTTACCTTTTTGGCCATGCTACCTCCCTTGGTTATTGGGTCGGTGGAGTTAAGTGAGGTAAGGTCGATAAGACTCAAGCAGGTGCGTAAGTCGCTTTCCGATTTTTCCTTAGAAACACGCTTTTTAATGTCGGAAATGAGCGCATCCACCTCGGCAGGGTTCACCTCCCGATTATAGTTTAAGTATTCAGCATTCATAGCTTCTTAATTAGGTTATTGTTTACAGTTTTTTATTGTTTTTATGGCGCTGAGCATCTCGCTCCGTCTTCTTAGCAAAGTTTCTTTCTACTGCCTTTTCAAGGTCCACGCCGGTTTGATTGGCTATGCAAATGAGCACAAATAGCACATCGGCCATTTCATCACCAAGATCAGCATCCTTCTCGTCACCCTTAAAAGATTGGTCGCCATACTGACGCGCCATTACCCGTGCGAGCTCACCCACCTCCTCAGTCAGCAAAGCCATGTTGGTAAGCTCGCTGAAATATCGCACGCCAAACTCTTTGATCCAATCGTCAACGAGTTTCTGATAATTCTGCAATGTTATCATTCCCTATTTTTTGTGTCTATCCATATTGTTACTGGACCATCGTTTACCAGATGAACCTGCATATGGGCACCAAATTTTCCTAAACCCACGCTCCTGCCAATTTTCTGTTCAAGCATTTCTACAAAAGTAAGATATATAGGTTCGGCCAATTCCGGTCGGGCGGCTTTTATGTATGACGGTCTATTTCCCTTCTTTGTAAGAGCATGCAGGGTAAACTGGCTAACCACAATTGCATCACCGCCAACATCCATTATTGATTTGTTCATCACACCATCACTGTCATCGAAGATGCGAAGGTTTGCAACTTTTGAGGAAAGCCACTCGCAATCATCATTCGTATCGGCCTCTTCCACGCCCAACAGAATCAGTATGCCTTCCTCTATTGAAGAAATTATCTCTCCATTAGCCGCCACCGAAGCCTCGCTCACTCTTTGTAATAATGCTCGCATAGCAAAACAGTTCAACTTACAAATTTAGTATTTTGACCCATATTTGCTCAAAATCAAAATAAAGGTCTTTAATAAGAACAATTTGGGTGTTTGTTATAGGAGGGATTTGATTTTCGCGCACAGTGTAACATTGACACGGAAATGCTCTTAAGCACCTCATTGAATGAGTATTTAGAAAACAATCGCGGTGATTATCGAACAGCAGTTTATTAAGCGAAAAGGGTAAAATGGGTTGCTCTCTGTGGCCATTGAAAATCAGGGGAACCAATCTCCATGAGAATTGAAGGATCGACTACAATACTTATTGAAGGGAATATAGCAACAGCGGTAGGTGGCCGGCAGGTAAGTACTCTAAACCTAAGAAAAGCGGATTGTAAAAAAAGTGGATTGCTGGGAATAAAAAATATTACCCACAACATATACACACGAGGAGAAACGTTTCAACTTCCATAGCAGCATAAATCAAAGGATTAAAAAACGGCGTTCAAGGTATCGAACGCCGTTAATATTACTCAAAAAGGAAGTCAAGATCGTCCTCGGCAGTAACCTCCCTTGAAATTTTTCCACGCTTAAATACGCGCATTGTTTTGTCGCCCAATAGATGTATTCCGGCATCTTCTATCCTTAGCATAGATCCTTCACGGAGCCCAACCACATAGATGTCTGGATCCATTTCAAGAAACTCCATTATTCGCTCTTCCCGAGTTTCGCCTGCATGTCCTGCCGGGTTGGCATCGATATAATGCGGATTCAGTTGAAAACGAATAAGGTTAAACGCGCTAAGGCTGTCCGGTTCTACAATAGGCATATCGTTGGTGGTGCATATAGTTGGACATGCAACATTTGAACCGGCACTCCAGCCAACATACGGTGTTCCATCCAGAACGCGAAAACGAACCGCATCAATTAAGTCGTGCTGTTGAATAACCTTGAGCAATTTAAACGTGTTTCCACCACCCACAACAATTGCCTCTGCTTCGTTCACCGATTTTTTATAGTTCTTTGAGCGATGCAATGACTCAACCTCAATTCCAATTTCCGCAAAACGCTGCTGAACCTTACTTTCATACTCGTCATAAGAAAATGTTACCGCAGCGAAGGGGAAAAAGAGGACCTTCTTAATTTTGCCACCAAAAAAGTTGTCGATAACGGGCATCGGATATTTCAAATATGGCTGACCAGCCATGGTTGAATTGCTAATAAGTAAGAGTTTCATTTTTAAAATTCTTCGTGAAATATTTCATTTTGCTCAAATGTAATTAGAAAAATTATTACAATTGGACTCCAAACACCAAAATATCATCAACCTGCTCGTTGTCAGACTTCCATGAATCTAAGGTTTCTCCAAGTAGCCGTTTCTGCACATCCATTGGTTCCTTGTGGATTGAAAGCAAGGTTTTTCTAAAGAGTGAGCGTTTAAATTTTTGCCCATCAAGGCCACCAAATTGGTCAACATACCCATCTGAAAAAAGATAAACTAAGTCACCCTTGGTCAGTTGAATCACATGATTTGTAAACAATCGAGATTCAAACTTACCGGCATGTCCTATGGGCATTAAATCGGCAGCATATTCTACCAACTCACCTTGGTGGATGAGATAAAGAGGATTGTGGGCTCCGGAGAACTGTAGCGTTGAATCACTGGTATTAAACACACATAAGGCAATATCCATTCCGTCGTGCGGTTCATTCATACTGCCCTTTTGATGAAGAGCCTGTTTTACATCCAACCGGAGCTTATCGAGTATTTGCGAAGGAGTTAAATTCGGACCTTCGGAAACAATTTGGTTGAGTATGGTAAATCCCAGCATGCTCATGAAGGCACCCGGAACGCCATGACCAGTGCAATCAACTGCGGCAAAATAAATTCTATTCTTGTTCACTGAGAACCAGTAAAAATCGCCACTTACAATATCGCGTGGTTTAAAAAAGATAAAGTGGTTTGGGAAATGTTGCCTTATTAATTCGGTTGGAGGTAGAACTGCTGATTGAATCTTACTAGCGTAAGTAATGCTTTCGGTAATTTTTCGCTGCTCACGCAACAGTGCATTAAAAAGCCTCCTCTTCTTTTGGTTTTCAGTTATAAGCAAAACCGAAAGAATGGCAAATCCAAGTAAGGTAACGCCACCATAAAGTAGCATGCGCTTTTGATTTTGAATCTGAATTTGCTGTTTCAACAACTCCTGCTCCTTCTTAACCGACTCATACTTCGTTTGTATTTCTGCAATCTGTTTTTGTGTCTCCGTCCCGCTTATGGAGTCCTTCATCGCCGTATATGATTTGTAGGCATCAAGCGCGAGTGAATAATTCTTGGTCTTAAGATAAAGCGTTGATAGCGATTCATAAATCACTTCCTGGGATTCGCTTTGACCAATTTGAATGGCGAGAGAGAGAGCTTCCTTCATCGATTTCTCGGCTTGCGGGTATCTCCCCAATCCCATATAATCGAGTCCAAGATTATTTTCTGAATATATCATTCGCTCCTTCATACCTAACTCCTTAAACAATTGGTAAGAGGAGAGATGTTTTGCAAGTGCGAGCTTAAAATCGCCCAGCTTATATAAGATGCTTCCAATATTGTCATCAAGGATTGCAACCCCAAATCGGCTTCCCAAAGAATCGTATATGTGGCGTGCAAACTGGTAGTGGTAAAGCGCCTTTGGCAAATTCCCCATTTCAGAATAAGCGCCACCAATGTTATTTTCGGCTCCAGCCAAATAGAGCTTATTAGGACTTTTGCGCGCAAAATCAGCATACTTTAAAAAGTATGCTATGGCAAGCTTAAAGTTGTTTTGGAAATAGTATATCTGCCCAATGTTGTTGTTGGCCATACCAATTCCCTTCGGATAAGCAGCTTTTGTATATTCATCTAACGCAGCAATAAAGTTGGAGAGCGCTATATCGTAATTACCCATAGATTTATAGACCAATCCTAAATCATTATTAACATCGGCCAATTCTCTAGCATTGGTTTCTGGGTTTAAGACCGATAATGCCTGCTTGTAGCTATCTATCGCCTTCTGAAAATCACCCTTGTAAAAATGGAAATATCCAATCTTATGGTTGGCCAAGCCAATTAACTTTGCGTCATCCATTTCCGTAGCAAGGTCAAGTGCTTGGTGCACGTATTGCATTCCAACACCGCCGCTATCCCTGTAGATTTGAGACAATTCAAAAAGAGCACTTATCTTGGTAGTGTCAGGAATATTGCCTGATAATAATTTTTTTAGGCTGTCGGTTTGAGCAATCAGATTAGCGAAAACGAACAGAGTAGAGCATAGGAGTATAAACTTTTTCATATTGGTAGGTTAACATCCCCCAATATACAAAATAGCAAAAACAAAAGCTGGGTTTCTCCCGTGAGAACACCCAGCTTTTAGTAAGCGTATATTGTTAATTATTAAAACCCTAGAAGCACAAGGCCGATGTTGAATGGGTATACCTCCGGGCCCTTGTCATTTTCAAATAAAGCAACGGGATAGTAAGTAGCATAAAGGTTGATAAATTTATATCCTATCCTAGCATGAAATCCGTACCGAAGCGTTGCTAAATTGTAGTCATTTCTATTCTTATCTTTTTGCTTTTGGCCACCAGCTTGGTAAACAACCTTTGTATGCGAGCCCAACTTAACTCCGCCTATTACACCCCCCGAAATGTAAAACCTATCTTTCCCAGAAGGAACCTGAAACTCTAGTAAAAGAGGAATATTGAGATAGGTCGAGGTGAGTTTCGACTTAGTTAGATTTACGCCACCATTAATGTAGCTACTGTCGGCAACCGTAACACCAGCATCATTTTTCATAAGGCTAATGTTGTTGCTTAGACGAAAATTATTCACTTCCAACCCCATCCCTGTAACAATTCCCATATGCTGGTGAGCAAAAGGAACTGCATACTCTAAAAAGTTAAGATTGAAGTTTATGGATTTACCAGAATTTAGATCCATAATTGCATCATCGCCTTTTAAACTCATGGACTTACTGCTTGATAGGAGACCGTTTAATCCCAGCTCCACACCTGCCCAATGCGGTTCAAAGCCTTTGTTGTGCCTCCGATTCCAAAACTCATTATCCCAGTCAACGTTTTTATCCTTATCCTTACCAATGGTCGTGATCTCAACGGAGGTGTTGTTTCCTTTATCGATCACGGTGAGCACTTTTTTACCAAACTTAATTTTGGTGGTATCCGACTTGCTGGATATGGTTGCAATGTTGGTGGATAAATCCAATGTGTCATGCTTGTTTTGCGGAACAAAAAGTGTGGTGTCCCTGCCCTCCAGCCTATTTAAGGTTGCTTGTGGATTATCTTGTGCAACAACACATGTAGTAACTGCAACTAAGCTGATTATTAAAGTAACGATTTTTGTTGTCATAGCAATTAGTTTTAATTGTTCTGTATTTATCCGTGCGACGCACAACCACCATTAAAAGTTACAGAGTAAAAATTTTTCTTGCCTCTCAAGTGAATTTATAGCTAGAGAAAAAGCTAATAGACGAAGCTATAAAGTTTTTGAAATAGCGAGTAACTTTGTATCAATGCTGATTTTTTTGAGATTACCTTCTGCATCATATTGCTTATCGACTTTTACAGGGAATCCAAAAATTCGAGCAATTCCGCTAATACTTGCTTGAGCATACTCCCATGCACGTGCTTTCCCTACCGCCTTTTTAACCTGCTTCTGATCAATCCCCGCGGCATTCGAAACCTTCTCTGCGAGGAATTCTCCAACGGTTTGGTAATTAGCAGGAGTTGATTTAACCTCTATCGGACGAATTTTTATTACCCTAGGGGTTGTAGCCAGAAGGCTTGGATTATTAATCACCACCTTGGGAGTTATTGGACTAAGTTCGGCAACCTCGATGTCGGACCTTACAACCGCCTTCCTTTCAAGGTTAGGTTGAGATGCTTCCGCCATTTTCAATCCATTCGCACGCGTTGAACGAATCTTCAAAGCGCCAGATTGAGAACGATTACTGGCGAAACGATTGTCCACATGAACTTCTGTAGAACTAGACTTTGACGACAATTTTATAGCCAAGTTCTGCTCAATAGGAGCTGAGGCACTAGCAATAACTCTCTGCTGTTGATGATCTCTCCAAACAGGAATAGTAAAAATTAATAACACTGCAGCAACGGAAGCCGCAGCATAATACCAACGGAGGTGCTGATTACCAACAATATCGAAACGTTTTAATGATTTCTTATAGGGATAGGAAATGTTCTCAGGTAAAAGCTTGACCCTTTCGAACAGAGCCGCTTCAGTAGAAAGCTCACCCGGTTTCTCACATATCCTTTTAAGTTCAGATAATTCAGAATTTGATGCATCGCCTTCGAGACGCGCAACACAAAGCCAGGAAAACTCATCAAACTCTTCACCCACAAAAACGACCTTTTTCAACCGCACTTTTTCAGTAAAAACATCTTTCCCTTGCGAAAGTATTGGCATGTCAACATTACTCATCGAGAGGTATTCATCTAGTAGATCATGATTCTCCTCCATAAAGGCCAATAGTTCATCGGCTTCCCTTTCGGAGAGCCGTCCCTCCGAAAAGTCAATCAACGTTGTTCTGTAGTTATGTCGATTAATGTTAGCCATAGCAACTATATTACCATCTCCAAACTTCCAATGTATGTTTTAAGAAAAACCCTTGCTCTGTAAATATAAACCTTTACCTGTGATTCGTTTAGTCCAGTTATCTCACCTATCTCTTCATATGAGTAGCCCTCATAGTCCCGCAGCAAAATTACGTTGCGCTGAATTTCTGGTAGCTGTTGAACTGCTCTGTGAAGCAGCTCGTTAATGTCAGAGTAATGTTCGCTATGTGACATATCTTCCGAAGGAGCCGCCTCCATTCCAACGAGCCGCTTCTCCTTTCGAATTAAGTCAATCATTGTGTGGTAGGCAATGCTAAAAAGATATGGTTTTGATTTCTCAAAGGAAACCTCACCCACTTTAACCCACAATTTTTCAAAGGAATCCTGTACAACGTCTTTCGCCTTATCTTCATCCTTAATGTTTTTAAGAATAAAGCGATAAACATTATCAGCATATAGGTCCACGCAAAGGTTGTACTCCTTAGTATTCATCTTTTAGCAAATCATGGTTAGGACGCATAACTTTTCGAAAAGTTACAGCGAATTCTTACTATTCTCAACATGTTTTTAAAATCGCCTATAAAGCAGAGGTCTGTTGATCTATGACCATATATAAAAACTAATTAGAAATGAATTGGATGCACCAGAAATCTACAAAAAAGTTAATTTTACCCCAAAACTCAATAAAACCAATGACATGAAAAGAATTTCGAGCCTATTAATTCTGGCTGTGGTGGTAGCATCGTGCAACAAAGCACCTCAACCTGCAACTGTAAGCACATGCGATACAACACAGAACAACTTACTTTTACCGGTGGTTTGGTATCAGGCCTCAGCAGAAATGGAGGCGCTTTACATTCAAGGCTTCAATATTGCCAAAATGCAGCTGGCTGAGATCGTAAAAAAAGAAAAAGGCAAGCTCGCCGTTGTGGTAGACATTGACGAAACCATGCTTAACAATAGCCCACTTGAGGCCGAATTTATCAAGCAAAACAAAGGGTATAGCAAAGCTTTTTGGAACGAATGGACATCGAAGGCTTCAGCGAAAGCAACTCCCGGGTCGGTTGAATTTGCAAATTATGCCAAGAGTAAGGGCGTTGAAATATTTTACATCTCCAACCGCGACAGCTCCGAACTTGGCGTAACCATTGCCAATCTAAAAAGCGTTGGATTTCCTTATGCTGATTCCCTACACTGCCTGTTCAAAACAAACACCAGCGATAAGGAATCCCGTCGCCAAAAAGTTGCTCATACCCACAAAATTATTCTACTTATCGGCGACAACCTTGGCGACTTTGCTGAAGTATTCGACCTCAGGCGTGGAAATTTTGGAAAGGAAGACGTTGACAGCCTAAAAGCCTTGTTTGGCAGTCGGTATATCATTCTTCCTAACCCAATGTATGGCGACTGGGACAGAGCCCTCGCCCGTGGAAAGAAACTTACTACTTGCGAAAAAGACAGCGCAAGACGAAGCGTTCTTAAAGGTTTTTAAAGGTTCCTCTTTCGATTAAGAAAGGCCTCCAGTGCGAGGCCTTTTTTAGTTTCGCAAGATGGTATCGAGCTCGGCAACCAAATGTGATAATCGAATTGGCTTAGTAAACAATCCATCGAAGCCAGAACGGCTAATTTTTTCGCGCTCCTCCTCATCGGCAAAGGCAGTTTGGCAAAATACGGGGATGTTGCTATTCATCGACTTAATTTGATGCGTGGCCTGGTAGCCATCCATCGTCGGCATCCTAAGGTCCATAAGGATGACGTCAATCCCTGGATTCTTTCTAAAAGCATCGACTGCCTCCACCCCATTTTTTGCCCACAGCACTCTTGCTCTGGAATCTTTAAACGCGGCTCGCAGCAAATAAAAATTCTCCTCCAAATCGTCAACAACCAAAATCTGCTTGCCCGTCCACACAGGTGGTTTGTTGATTGCTAGATGCTTCTCTGTTGTAAATTTTGCATCCACAAACACAAGCGGGATGGTGAAGTAAAAGGATGTTCCACTGCCGAGAGCCGACTGAAACCATACTTCTCCATTCAGCTGCTTTATCATTTTCTTACAAAGAGGTAGTCCAATGCCAAGGCCACCGCTCTCGTTTGACGGGGAAGCGCCAGGTGTAAATGGGTGAAAAAGGTGAGATTGCTTCTCGTCAGATATGCCAACGCCAGAATCAACCACATAAAAAAGAAGATTATAGGGATCTTTTAGCGTATATCCAAACTCCACAAATCCATTGGTGGTAAATCTTAGGGCGTTGGTAAGCAAATTCTCTAGGATGTGCCTAAGTCGGTATCCATCGGTAAGAATATTCATTTCTGAATCGGCCAACTCCTGCTTAATAGAAAGTTTAACGCTGTTAGATACCAAGCCCTGCTCAAATAAATCTGCGTAAACATTTTCCATAATTTCGTTAAGCCTACAAGGAGCGTTAACAACCTTAAACTGCCCTGTTTCCAACTTGGAAAGATCGATGGTATTTTCAATAGTACGCAAAAGATGGCTACTGTTTTGGTTGATTATCGAAAGGAAACGCTCTCGGTCATCCTGGCTCAAGTCAGGCGAGGCAAGCAGGGTGTTAAACCCAACAATGGCATTCAGGGGAGTACGAATCTCGTGTGAGATATTGGCCAGAAAAGCCATCTTAAGTCTGTCAGACTCTTCGGCTCGCTCCTTTGCTATCCGAAGCTCGTTCTCATATTCCTTCCTCAAAGATATGTCCTCTGAAATGATGAGAATATGCTGAATTATTCCGTTTCGATCTTTAACGGGTGAAATGCTGGCCGTAATCCAGATTTCTTTGCCATCCTTTTTGTATGAAATCATCTCTCCACGCCAGGTATTTCCAGCAAGAACAGTTGATAGAATTTTATCCACAAATTTTTGATCTTGGCCTGGAAAAAAGCAAGAAGAAAGGTTCATACCTCCTGATTCCGCGTCGGAAAATCCGGTGATTTCAGTAAATGCAGGATTTACCAACTCAACAATGCCATTTACATTAGCAAGCACCAGCGAAACTGGTGATGCATTAATTGCCTTAGAAAGGATGCGTAACATTCGCTCCGCCTCAACACGTGCTGTAATATCTACGCTTATTCCTCCTATTCGAATGCTTTCGTCAATACCTCGAAAAAGAAATTTTTGAGTATGAAAGCTGCGTTCATTTCCAAAACGATCTATAAGTTTTTCCTCAACAACCACTTTGCCATCACGCAACACCACCTCATCTTCAACTTGCCAACGTAACCGCACCTCCTCCGGTATCATGTCAGGTGACCGATTCCCATCCGCTAGTTCCCCAAAAGAATTATCCATCAGCTGATTTTGATAGATCATTTTCTGTTCTGGTGTTTTTATGAATACACCAACGGTAAGGTTATCTAAAAAAGCATCGTGGAGACGTTCTGTTTTAAGGAGAATTTCTTCGGCATTCATCCTTTCAGTAATGTCCTTGGTGTCTTCAATAATACCAAGAAATTCATCGCGTTCACCCAAGAATGGTACAAGTGTATGAATGCACCTTATTTTTTTACCTGACTTATGAAAGGAAACCTCGTCAAACTCGACCACGTTTTCACCCGCCAATATTTTTTCAATGGAGCAGTCGGCAGTATGGCAGAATCGACAAGGGAAAGTATCATAGCACTTTTTGCCCTCGACATCCTCCCTGTTTAGACCAAATATTTTACAATAAGCGTCGTTAACTCGAACAACATCATGGTTGGGATCAATAATCCGCAGTCCATTTGCCGTGGAGTTAAATATTTGTTTCAGCTCAGTATTGGCATCAATAATTTCCTTCGACCTACAGCTAACTTCTCGCTCCACGTTATTTTTTAAATCCTGAATAACTCCAAGGGGAAGACGAAACAACAACCTTAACAGGAAAAAGAGCAGGACTAGAAAAAATGAGGAAAAGCCAAACAACCACCACAAATATGCTCGGTAATCCTTGTTGACCGCGCTTGTATCGACAGCAAAAAAGATGGTGCAAATTTTTTGTCCACTATAGCTGTTCACGGTAAAAAATGGAAAAATAGAGTAATATCGATCACCCCAATATGCTATCTGATTAGCATTAACCCCATTACTTGTGAAGGATGAAAGGAAGAGAGAATCGCTTCCATAACCACGGAGATAACCCTTGTTACCATTATCAATGGGCATGAATCCTGATTCGCCTTTGTTTATTAATTTTTGAGGGAAGACGCTACAGAGTTTAAGATTCAGCGAATCGGTTAATTGTCGAACAAAGCCTTCGTCGCGAAGGCCAAGTCTTACAAATCCAGCCACCCGATTTCGATAAATAATAGGGCTTGAAATAAAATAGTAAAACCCCTTGGGGCCTAAACTATACCCGCTACAATTGGGGGGAGAACTTATGTCATTTAACCGCAGAATAATCCCACTATCAAGGGTTGTCTCAAGTGAATCGTTGAAGCCAACAACTAAATTACCAGCTGAATTATAGAAATCCAAGAATATCTCATCTTGGCCCTTTCTGTTCATCCAGCTAAAACTCGGCTGAACCGCCAAAAAAATCTTTGCCGTATTTTCCTCAGACAGTGCAGCAGCAATCGTTGAAGATTTAGCATAATCCTCCACCATTCGAGAATACTTGAAGGAAGAGAATTGCAGGACACCGCGCATCTCCGATTTTGCCCTGTCTGCCGTCTGATTAATTACCCACTGTCGGTACTGGTGTTTGGTTTTAACCCCGTTAACAACAAAAACTGCAACCAATAAGGCAAAAAAAATCATTACCATTAAGGTTGCCTTTCGTTCAAACGAACGGTCAACCTTAAAAAAAATTCTTTTCAAAGCTGATGGGTGATAGTGAAACAAAAAAATGTTGGTACAATATCGCAGCTAATCTGCAATTATGCAACAATAACCCGATCCATCTTTACATCAAACTCATCAACTGGAACATTATCAACAAGCTGCTCCAAAAAACAAACACCAACCTTAAAAAATCCAGAAGTACGAAGCAGCTTATCATAAAATGCCTTACCTCTGCCAAGTCTGTTGTTCTCACAGTCGAAAGCCAAACCGGGAATAATTGCAAAGTCAATTTCATCTGGCGAAACAAGTGGACCTTGATGCGGCTCCATGATTCCAAAACTACCACTCTTTTGAAGCCTTCCATCAGGAAAATATTCTCTAAGGTCAAGTGTGTCTCCATTAACTACTGGCAAAACAATTCTCTTTTTCGCGATCCACGATTGAAGGAAAGATAGCGTTTGAACCTCGTCAGGAAGTGCCATATAGGCCAATATTGTATTCGCCTCCTGAAACTCAGTCATCAACTCTAATTGCCGATGAATGGCTGTCGATTTTTCAGCAATCTGAAGTGGAGTCATCGCTCTCTTTATTGTTTTAATCTCCCGCCGAAGAAGATCCTTTTTCCTAGTGATACTATTGTTGTCCATCTACATTTCTAGTTAATGGTTATTCCAAAAAACAGGCTGAAAAATGGCTCGTTACTCTTAGTGTTGCCTAGCCTAAATTGGGTGGAAAGTGGGAATGCATTCCTAAACAAGTGGTAATCAAACCCAATATCAACACCAAACGACTGGTATATTGGATTAAGCGTAACAAGGCTCTTTTGAACATTATCGTAAACATCGTAAGAATTTTCCGCCCTATCGAAAAACGCATTTAATCGTACTCGCTGCAAGTATAAAAAGTTCGGTATTGCCCAATCGGGATAAGCAATTGGAAATGCGTAGTCGAGGGAGAATGTTCTCAGCTCCTTGCTTGGTTGCGCAGCATATCCGCGAGGAAAGGCGAGATTGGAACTAAAATAGTACCTTTTCAGGTACTGCTTCTGGATTCCCAATGAAAACATTAGCGAATGATTAACAGCAATACCCGGTAACATTTGTCGGAAAAGAATGGAGGCAATTGATCCAGTATTTTCGTTTTCAAAAGGGGTAGCACTGTATCGTATATCCACTATCTTTCCCCAGCGTGGGCGAATATCACGAGGTGCAGACTCCCATGAAGAATAGCAGTATAGACGAAAGCTTGTCGTTGTATAGTCTCGAGTATAGCTAGAATCGGTGCGGTTGTAAAAATAATCGTTTGTATGCCCAATGCTTATTGATGGAGTCATCCTACGCACAAACTTACCTCTAGAGAAGTTGAGCGGTAGCGATACAATACCATTAAGATCAAGCCTGTCAGCATTAATTATTGGAACTGTTTTCGCATTAGGATCTCGATAAAAAAGCGGTTGTGCACCATAGTCGGCAGAAATGCTGATTACGGGAAACCAGCCTTGGTAAATAAACCGCGCATGGTATTGTGATGAACCGTTTTGGAAGGAGTAGCCCAAAACTGAAAGACTCGTTGAAAGGATATTTTGAGACATTAGCGTAAAGCCTGGAGCAAACTCGGCGGTGGATGGTGTTAGCACGAGTGGATCATAGTAAAAAGGAGCCCAGCTATGAAAATTAAATAGATGCAGTCCCTTTCGGTACGGGTTGATAGAATAATTAGAAACCTTGGCTGTGTCGATTACTGCCGATTTCGAAAACTCACCAATGTGAGCCTCTAGAGGATCATGAAAGCCAAGTGCATCAGCTTGAATGGGAACTTTGTTGGAAAACAAACTATCTTGAATAATGGCAATACGATATCCGCTTGCAGTATATTTCGAAAAAACAACACCTCTTCCATCCATTGCAGCTGAGGGATATTGGGCACCGAACCGTGAATTGGTGATGCTAAAAAGCTGATGACTCACAGTGTCAATGGCAAAGAGATTGTTGACTGATCCGCTGTAGGAAGAAAAAACAACATATCCCTCTAAGAATTTTGGGGTTGCAATATCTGCCACCTCCGAGCTAAGCAACGTGGATACTGAATTGTTTGCAAAAGAAAAAACACATAACGATTTCCCCAGAGAATCAACTTTGGTAAACACAACTCGTGTGCGGGTCTCATCCCAACTCGGATTTTGCAATGCCACCCCAAGCGGAAAACCTACAGTTTTCGCGAGCGACATACTTTTCAAGTCATAAATAATCAACTTTTGTAAACCGTTTCGAGCCACACTCACAGCCACAAATTGCTGCGCTTTACTGTCGAGGGAAGGAGAAAAAAGTTGATCGGGGTAGTTAACAGAAACAAATTTATGGTTCTTAATCAGGAGCAAGTTGATGATTGATTTACCCTCCTCGCCCCACCTTACACTTGGCAGATAATCATCCCAGGCTACCATTCCTGAAGCAACGCTAAATGGATCAAACATGGAACCCGTTACAATAAGAGACTCCTCCTTACCTGAAGAAACATTAATGGTTACAAGCGATGGTGTTTCCCTTAATCCTGACTTATAGGCTACTACAGTTGAGTCATTTAAATAGCATGGGTAGTAGTAGCTTGTGTAAGATTTCTCCAAAGAAGGGACGGTAAATCCGTCCTGTGGTTTTATATTTCTGTCCTCGGCAACCCACACGGAGTCGAGAAACGAAAAAGTATTATGGAAAAGCTGCTGTCTAGAAACACCTGCATATTTTTTCAAACCAAAGTAAAACGGTGCAAGTGTATATGGATTTCGAGCAGTGTATCGCATCACATTAGGCCATACGGAATCGCCATATTTCATGTTAACGTACGAAACCAACTTATATCCAAACTCATAGTAATCTGGTATGTAATCGCGATATGAGCCCATCAACCATTTATCATAGGTAAAGGTTTTACCTGTAAGAAATGCTGCCCGATGCCCCTGTTCAAAGCTAGGTAGGCGACCTCGTCCCGATTTGGAAAACCGCGTTTCAGATACAACTGCATCTCCCTCGAGAAACCAACGCGGAGTAAACGATAATGACGCACCCCAAGCCTGTTCACCAAAAGGATAGGTAAGCATGTGCACCAATCCGTGATTTAATTCCTCCATCTGCACGGAGTGCTGAAATTCATGCGCTGCGAGCTGCTTCAACCAATCCTGTGGATAAATATCTTGTGGTGAAACAGAATAGAGTTCCATCCGTCGTGGTACAAGGGTTACAAAACCATTTGAATAAGGGTTCCAGGGATGAAAGAGTACAGTCAAAGGACGTCTAAAATGTACGCTGTCGGCAGTGGCAACAGCATCTACATAAACTGCAAATTTCAGCGCAAGCGGTTTATAACCTACTGGATAAATTATATGAAATCGATTATTTTTTGCCACAAGCCATTTTACTGATGCAGCATCCTGTCCAGAACTAAAGTATTGGGCAGTTAACGTGATTGGTAATAGTAGCAGAATAATAATTATCTGCAGCCGAAAATGTTGTCGCATGATGAGTGCCTAACCTCCTGCCTGCTTGGCTCGATAACCAGCAGCCTTGAGAATATCGAGTAACTTTTGGCGAAAATCACCCTGAATGAGAATTTCGCCATCCTTAACAGAACCACCAACACCGCATTTTGTTTTAAGCAACTTCCCCAGCTCCTTCAGTTCAGCATCTGAGCCAACAAAGCCCGTTATCAAGGTGACTTTTTTCCCTCCACGCTGCTTTTTATCCAGCAAAACGCGAAGATCTTGCTTGGACGGAGGAAGTGTTTCACTTTCTGGCAGAGAATTATCATCAAACTTATAATCAGGGTTGGTAGAATAAACAATATTCGGCCGATTCCTATTGTTTTTTTCGTTCATTTATAGCAAGTTGATTTAGGTAAGTGAGGATGCATAATTTTAGCTAAAATAGGAAGCCCAACAGAATTAATGAAAAAAAAACTCTAATTTCGCTAACTGGTATTAGAAATACTTTACAAATGAGACAATTTAAGCTCACAAACATTATTGTCGGGTGGATCGTTTTCGCCATTGCCGCAACAACCTACCTGCTAACCATTGAACCCACAGCCAGCTACTGGGACTGTTCTGAGTTCATAGCTACATCATTTAAACTTGAAGTTGGTCACCCACCGGGTGCTCCACTGTTTATGATTATGGGTAGAATTGCCTCCCTCTTTGCTTCAAATCCAGCCAAAGTTGCGGCATCAATCAACTCCCTCACCGCATTGGCAAGTGGATTCACCATTCTTTTTCTTTTCTGGTCGATCACTCATTTGGCAAAACGTCTATTGGTAAAAAAAGATGAGGAGCCAACCCTGTGGCAAATCATCTCGATAATGGGTGCTGGTGCGGTAGGGGCATTAGCCTATACTTACTCCGACACATTTTGGTTTTCAGCGGTGGAAGCGGAGGTTTATGGAACATCGTCGCTGTTCACGGCCATTGTGTTTTGGGCCATCCTGAAATGGGAAAACGAAGCAGATAAGCCAAGAGCTAACCGATGGATAATTTTTATTGCATACATGATGGGGCTTTCCATTGGGGTACACCTCTTGAGCCTACTAACCATTCCTGTAATTGTATTCGTTTACTACTTTAAGAAATTCAAGGTAACTCCGTGGGGATTTATTGGTGCTGGTGCTGTTGCTGTTGCTGCATTGGCGGTCGTTTTGAACGGCATTATTCCATGGCTGATCTCTTTTGCCTCTGGTTTCGATCTCTTTTTTGTAAACACCCTTGGGCTTCCCTTTAATTCTGGTGCTCTATTTTACGCACTTCTACTTATCAGTTTGCTCATTTGGAGTGTATACTACACGCACAAAAAAGGTAAGGTCATAGCCAACACCATTATGCTGGCTATTTCCGTGATCATTATTGGCTACTCCTCTTTTGCCATGGTGGTAATCCGATCCATTGCCAACCCGCCTCTCGATGAGAATAGCCCAGACAATGTTTTTGCACTGCTACACTATATAAATCGTGATCAATACGGTGCCCCGCCACTTGTTTACGGACAGTATTATAACGCTCCTGCGTTAGATTCCAAAGACATAACTAGCTATATTCCAGAAAACGGTAAGTATAAGAAGGCCTATCTTTCAACGAACTACACTTTCGATGACCGATTTTGTACTTTCTTCCCCAGAATGTATAGCCCTCAGAGTGACCATATTCAGGAGTATAAGTCGTGGGCAAACATACAGGGCAAACCTATAGATGTTACCTACAATGGTAAAACACAAACACTCTACTGCCCAACTTTTGGAGAAAATTTAAAGTTCTTTTTCAGGTACCAAGTAGGGTTCATGTATTTCCGCTACTTTATGTGGAATTTTGCTGGAAGACAAAATGATGTTCAGGGAACAGGAGAACCATACAACGGAAATTGGTTAAGTGGAATAAATGCCGTCGACGATTTTCGACTTGGTCCTCAGGAAAACCTTCCCGCTGGCATGAAAAACCCACAAACAAGGGCTGTATACTACTTACTGCCATTGCTGTTAGGCCTGCTGGGGGTATTCTATCAATATAACAAAAGCAAAAGAGATTTCTGGGTTGTACTTATGCTTTTTCTACTTACAGGTCTTGCAATTATTGTTTTCCTCAACCAATCTCCTCTTCAACCAAGAGAGCGAGACTATGCATACGCAGGTTCATTCTATGCTTTTGCCATTTGGATTGGACTCGGTATTCTCGCGCTTACAGAGGGGATTAAGCGGGTGATTAAACGGCCGGTAATTGCCGCTTCGTTGGCAACCATAATCGGTTTGTTAGCTGCTCCAACCTTGATGGCCAAAGAGAATTGGGTTTCGCACGATAGATCTAATCGCTATACTGCGAGAGATTTCGCATACGATTACCTAAATTCATGTGCACCTAATGCAATTCTATTTACCAATGGGGATAACGATACTTTCCCCCTGTGGTACGCTCAGGAGGTTGAGGGAATTAGAACTGATGTTCGCGTAGTAAACCTAAGTCTCCTTGGCACCGACTGGTATATCAGTCAAATGCAAAAACAGCTGTACAGCGCTAAACCTGTTCCGTTCACCCTGCCCTTTAATAAATACGTTCAAGGGGTTAATGAGCAGCTCCCCATTGTGGATAGGGGTATCAAGGGCTATAGTAATGTTGGCGATATTGTAAACTTTATTGCAAGCGACAACGCAGTGACAAAGGTGCAAACCATGGATGGCGAGTCATTGGACTACCTCCCTACACGCAACATTGCAATTCCCGTAGACAAGGAGAAAGTGTTGGAAAATGGAACTGTAAGACCCGAAATGGCGAGCCAGATTGATTCCGTTCTGACCTTCACCATTCCGACTTCAAAAAAATACATCAATAAGCCGGAAATGATGCTGCTCGATCTACTCGCTCACTTTGGCTGGGATCGACCAATATACTTTGTTTCTCCGGCAAGCGATGTGAACATTGGAATTCAGGATTACTTACAGCTCGATGGGTTTGCTTATCGTCTTGTTCCGATAAAAACCATCTCTGACCAGTACTACAATGTTGGCAGAATTGACGTGGATACGATGTATACAAGAATGATGAAAACATTCCACTATGGTGGATACGGAAATCCAAAAACCTTTCTTGACTATAACAATGTAAGGACGCTTCAGGTGGTGCATCTTAAGAAAAATTTCAGCCGGCTTGCTGATGCACTTTGCGCAGAAGGGAAATACGATTCAGCGAAAGTTGTAATGAATAAGTGTATGGAACTAACCCCAACAAGTCAGATACCATACGACCTATTTACGTTGGACAATATCCGCAGCCTCTATCTGGCAAAGGAAACAGAAAAGGCGAATAAGCTTGTTGAGGACTTATGCCAAACCACCTCGGACAACCTGGCCTACATCATGAACCTTACACCACGATTTAAGTCGATGTACGATACTCCAACTCAGCTCAACCTGTACTTGTGCACTGAAGCAATGAAGATTGCCAAAGAGAACCAACAAGCAGACCTATCAGCGAAATTAGAGAAGGATTTTCAAGCGCGATTCGCGCGGTTTATGCAGCAATAGAAAAAAAAGTCGGCAATTGCCGACTTTTTTTTGATCTAGATCAACCTTTCTTGGTAGAATTAGTTTAAATTTCGTAGTGATTTAGTTTGCATTAACCAAGCCAAAGAAATCGATATGGAAAATATTTTACTCCGGATTGTTGTTCCTTGGGACTTTACCCCTGTAGCCGAAAACGCATTGAAATATGCTATAGCTGCATGCAAAGAGAGGGATGCCTATAAGATTGACCTTATTCATGTGGTTTCGCCTGGAGGTCTTTTTGCTAAAGGAAAGCTAACAAAAAAAGAGGCCGAAGAGCGGCTGGTGCTAGATATTGAAAAAGTAACCAAAGAACACGGCATCAAGTTGAATTTCAAAGTTCTTGAAGGAACTATCTTTACAACCTTAACCGAATATGCCGACGAAACAAAGGCCGATTTCGTTTTTATGGGAACACATGGAATCAAGGGTGTTCAAAAGTTAACCGGCAGCTGGGCGCTTAAGGTCATTGCCGGGTCAAATGTTCCCTTCATTGTTGTTCAGGACGAGCCATCGAGCAGTCACCAACGGGTGTTTGAGCACATTGTCGTTCCGGTGGATTTCAAGCCAGAAAGTAAGGAGTTGATGATTAAGGCGGTAAAAACGGCGATCCATTTTGGATCAAAGATTCACCTTTTCAAGCAAAACTCAACCGATCAGGGTGTGCTTAAAAAGATTAACTCAAATATGCTTTTTGCAAAAAGCCAAGTGGAGGAATATCGCATACCATTTGAGCAGCATTTTGCTGCAAAAACAAGTGGCTTTGCCGATGATATTGTAAAGTTGGCACAGGATATTGAGGCTGATCTTATCTTGGTTATGACCACAAAGAATATCGATTTTAGCGACTACATTTTTGGTGCACAGGAGCAGTACATTATTGCCAATAATGCAAAGTTGCCAGTGATGTGCTTCAATCCAAGCATGGTAAGGTAAAGTTTTTCACCTTGGAAATATGCTCAAGAGAAAGGCTGCCGATTGGCAGCCTTTCTCTTTAAAAGACTATGTATTGCTACTTCTCAATACGCCCTAATTGATCATTAAATATTTTTTGTATTTCAACCAACCGTTCCACATTACAGTCAGCCTCAAAAATTCGAACTCCTTCAACAATACCTTTTTTCCGATGAAAAACGGCTAAAGCGGCATCAAAATTATTGTTTTGCATATTGTTCTTCACCATTCTATAAAGCAAAACAAACTCATCCATCGAAAGCACTCTCTGTAGTTCTATATATCGTTCGTTCACCTCATCGTGATCTTTGTAGATGCCGGGGGCCAACTCTTCTAATATAAAATACTTATGGATGGTGATGGTGGCCGATTCAGATATCCGCCGTGGTTTACGAAACGTAATTCCCTCCTCCACAAAAAGGTGCATTAACTCGGGGATCAGACTAAAGTTCTTTAAATACTTTATTCGAATACCAAAATAAATATCCGAATATATAATTAGCTGACAAGGAGTAGCATCATAGCTCTGTTTGAATTTTTCCTCAACCACTTGATTTTTTCGAATCAGTGTTTCCAGATCTATTTTATCCTTTGTAATAAAGAATAACGTCCGTGGTTTTTCAAAATCAGCGTCAAACTGGCTATGGTATCCAGGATAGGGATGGCTGTTTTCTAGGACCAGCCAATCGGAAACGTTCAGACTTTCAACATTTTCAATTTTAGTGAGAGTCCCTATAGTCTCAATGATTACACGTGTATCCATCTTTCAAAGTTTTTCAAAAGATACGAGAAGAAATGAAGCAAGTCAATAGCAAATCAAATTACCAGGCTTCTTTCATAGATTTTAACACCTCTAAAGCCAGAAGAGCATTCTGCTTTGCATCGCTACAAGGTTGAGAGATGCGAAAAACCATCGCATGGTTTCTTTTTTCCAAGCCATATCCATATGCCTTGTCATAATACTTTAACGTAACGCCAACTGCCCCATTAAGGTCGCCTGCATTCACAGCCGAAACCGCTTCGCTTACACTGTTGCCACCTAACCTTTTCGATAGTTTATTGATACACCCAATAAGTTCCTCTGGAGTAAAGCATCCATAAGCCTCCACAAGCCGTTCTGTCCTAATATCCACGGGTATATTGAGCACTATACTTGGTGCTGCGGTCATTTGCAGAAACAAAGAGTTAGGAATAAAAATAGTCCCGATGCTCACACTCTCATCCTCTAACCAAATTGGTCTACCGGGGTCGCAGGTGTAGAGTTGCTCAAAGAGCAGGTTCTCAAACATTTCTGTTGATGGCTGCACAGCTTGCCCAAGTGCGCCAAAAGCACTCCCCTTATGATTTGCTAAACCCTCAAGGTCTATCACCTGCTCACCCAAATCGCGAAGATGCTGCAAAACCTCTGTCTTACCACTACCGGTTGGGCCACTTAAGATAACAATCTTCCACTCTCTGGAAAAATATTCCTGACAAAGCCTTCTATAAGACTTATACCCACCGCGAAGAGTAGCAACATTAAAGCCAGCTGTTGCCAAAAGCCATGCCATGCTCGAACTTCGCATTCCTCCTCGCCAACAGTGAACCCAAACATCTCTTCCTTGGCTGTCTCTTCTCACCAGCCGAACAAATCGGGCAAGCTTTGGACCAACAAACTTTAAGCCAAGTTCAACAGCCTCCTGCTTTCCCCTTTTGGTATAGGTTGTTCCTACCAACGCCCGCTCCTCATCATCAAAAAGGGGGAGACTTAGCGCACCGGGTATGCAAGCACGAGAATACTCACCAGGGGACCTAACGTCAAAAATTGCTTTCCCTGAACGTTGCTTAATAAAATCATCAATGCTGATTGATGGTATTGCCATGCTAATCTTCTAAAAAGTTTCCCAAAATAGAGGATGCCTCCTTTCCAGAATTTTTACCATATGGAGCAATTGCTCGTATCAACCTTCGTATAGGCATGGATTGCAGCCAAACTTTTCCTGTACCGGATAGGGTTGCAAGAAACAATCCCTCCCCCCCAAACATCATGGTTTTTAGACCACCAGCCGCTTCAACATTAAAATCGATACCAGGCTGGAAGGCGACAATACATCCGGTGTCAATTCGTAGCGTTTCGTTGTTTAGAGTTTTTTCAATGAGTGTGCCACCTGCGTGCATAAAAGCCAAGCCATCACCCTGCAACTTTTGAAGAATAAAACCTTCCCCGCCAACCAAACCTGCCCCAATGCGCTTGTTGAATGTTATGGTAACCTTTGTGCCTAGGGCTGCACATAGGAATCCATCCTTTTGAACTATTATTTCACCACCTAGGGCTGCAAGATTGAGTGGAACGATTGTTCCAGGGTAAGGTGCTGAAAATGCAACTTTCTTCTTTCCAAAACCACTGTTCGTAAAATGAGTTAGAAATAGTGAAGCCCCTGTGAGCACACGAGCGCCGGCAGAAAAGAGTTTGCCCATTAACCCCTGTGAAGGTTCAGAACCATCACCCAGCCGCGTTTCAAAATTGATACCGGCCTCCATATACAGCATGGCACCCGCTTCGGCTATAACGGTTTCCATTGGATCTAACTCTATTTCAACTAGCTGAATATCGTCACCAACGATCTTGTAGTCAATCTCATGTGATTTCATAGCACAAAAAAATTAAAATGGATTCCGATATTTCTCGTCACCATCGCTCAAAATATTGATATAGCTGTTGTAGCGTGACATGCTTATTTCACCTGACTCAACCGCGGCTATAACCGAGCATCCCGGTTCGTGGGTATGAGTGCAGTTAGAAAACCTGCAGCCATCGGCAAATTTAAAGATATCTGGGAGGTAGTGTGAAAGCTCCTCCGATGAAATATCTACTATGCCAAAGCCCTTTATTCCCGGAGTATCAATAATAAATCCACCGAATTCTAATGCAACCATTTCATAGAAAGTTGTGGTATGCTTACCCTTGAGGTGATACAGAGAAATATCACCCGTTTTGAGCGAAAAGCTAGGATCAATAACATTAATTAGCGTTGATTTTCCAACTCCTGAGTTTCCAGAAAAAACCGTAATTTTATTCTTTAACTTTTCCTTTAGTTTCTCTATTCCAATACCCTTTTTAGCAGACGTTTCTATTACCTCATATCCAGCTTTTGAGTAAATATCCTTATAGAAAAGAAGTTCCTCCTCTAACACCCCATCAAAAAGGTCTAACTTGTTGATTATTAATGATGTTGGAATACGATAAGCCTCTGCGGTAAGCAGGAATCGGTCAATGAACTCTAGCGGAGTTTTAGGAAATTCAGGGGTAACCACCAAAAACGCATGGTCGAGATTGGCTGCAAGAATGTGTGCCTCGTGCGAAAGATTTGATGATTTTCGAATAATATAGTTCTTTCGCTCCTTTACCTCCATAATTAGGCCCACTGATTCCTCAACAGTAAAGTAAACTCTGTCGCCAACAGCAATAGGATTTGTCGTTTTGATGTCCTTTAGTCGCAGCTTACCTCTAACCTTACAGTGTATCACCTCTCCTCCCTCGGCAAGCACCTCATACCAACTCCCCGTGCTCTTCATCACCAATCCCTCTTGCTTTGCCTGTCCCATAAATAGTTCTTATAACACAAATATAGTTGTTTTCATCTTGAAGAAGTGTTTTCATCCTTGATTGCGCCAATCACCAATAAAGCGCTCTTGCATGGTGATTAACTTTTGTGTGTTGATGGTGGAGCCCAATTTGCTTAGGCTAATTCCTGAAGCGGTTTAAACCCATTCCCTAATATTTCCGTTGCATCAAGTACGGTAATAAATGCCGCGTTATCGACCTCTCGAATATAATCGGTTAGCATTGACAACTCCCGTCGGTTGACAACCGTGTAAATAATTTTTTTCTCCTCCTTTTTGTATAGCCCAACACCGGGTATATAGGTGCCACCACGATTAATGTCAAAAAGAATTTTTTCGCGAATCTCTTCGTGCTTGTCTGAGACTATTAGCATACACTTTTCTGCACTAATACCAGCCAAAACGGTGTCTATAACTTTCCCCGTAACAAAAATGGTAATCCATGAATAGAGTGGAATTCTCCAGTCGCGGAAGACAGCGAGGCCAAATATTACAATGATTGAATCCACCGTCATAAGGAGTTGTCCGAGCGGCATTTTGGTATACTTCTCCAGTATCATTGCAATGATATCAGAACCACCAGAGGTAGCCTTTGATTTAAAAATAAGCCCAAGTCCAAAGCCGATAAGAATGCCTCCAAAGATACTCGACAGAAGTGGGTCAACATCGCTGTTGGCAATGAGTGGACGTACTGTAAGCCAACTGTAGTCCATAAATACCATGCAAAGCACAAAACCCACAATAGTTTTAACGCCAAACTTTGGTCCAAGCACCCTAATTCCTATAATAGTAAGCGGAATATTTAATAAAAAGCCCAAGGTGCCGATGGGGAACCCACCATTTTCTGCACCAAGATCTGGAAACATTCCTGCAGTGAGGTAATTCACCGCAATACCAATACCGTAAACACCTCCAGGAACAATGTGGTGGGGAGAAATAAAGTAGTTGAAACCCACTGACATTATGAAGCAACCCAATACAATAAGGCCATATGCCTTAAACCATCGCTTAGAGAAAAGCTTCTCCTTTGTAACGTATGTCATATAAAGTTAGTTATTAATTTTTTTACTTAAATCAAAAACAACAAGCTGCTTAAACGTTACCCTGTTCTACCTCAACCAGCTTATATAAACGATCTGCACGACGTACGGGCGTGGACACTTTAACAGAAAAAACATCTCCTTTGGCGGCCGCCTCCACTGGACCATTATTTCCGTGTATCTCCATTGCCACTCCTTCAACAACCCCGGTTGTTGGACCAATAATGACAAAATCATCGCCTCTTTTAAAGTAGTCGCTTTCTACCAACAGCTCAGCAACACCAATATTAGAAAAGTAATTTACCACTCGAGCAACATATACCTTTCGTGTTGTAGCCTTAGATCCATAGGCATCATTCCACTCTCCCAACTTTTGGCCAAGATAGTAGCCATCCCAAAATCCTCTATTAAAAACTCGGCTAAGACGAACCATCCAACCATCAACTTTCACCTTGCCAAATGTACCGTCAGCCACGGCTATAATCGCCTCGTCGTAACAGCGAACCACCGTTTTTACATAATCGGCAGATCGAGCACGACCCTCAATTTTCAAAACACTTACACCCGAAGCAATCATCTTATCAATAAAACCTATTGTACATAAGTCCTTAGGAGACATTATATACTCATTATCTATTTCAAGTTGATATCCACTTTCCTTTTCCGTTACGGTGTAAGCCTTTCGACAGGTTTGCTGACAGGCGCCCCGGTTGGCCGATGAGTTTTTCTCATGAAGGCTCATGTAGCACTTGCCAGAAATGGCCATGCATAACGCTCCATGGGCAAACATTTCAATCTTAATTTGCCGTCCTGAAGGACCAGTAATATTTTGAAGTGAAATTTGTCGTGAAATTTCAGCCACCTGGGTTAGATTCATCTCCCGGGCTAGCACCGCCACATCTGCCCAGTCAGAATAAAATCTTAACGATTCAGAATTGCTAATGCTTAGCTGGGTTGAAATATGTACCTCAACCCCCTTTTGGCGAGCGTAGGAAATGGCCGACTGGTCGCTCACAATAACAGCAGAAACGCCAGCAGAAGCAGCGGCGTCTACCACCTCCTTCATCAACGCAAGCTCCTGTTCGTATACAATAGTGTTAACAGTCAAATAAGACCTCACGCAATGCTCCCGACAAATCTGAACAATTTCAGGCAACTCGTCCAGCGAAAAATTATTGGCCGAACGTGACCTCATGTTTAGCACATCGGCGCCAAAATAAACTGAATTGGCCCCCCCCTGGATGGCTGCCAGCAAGCACTCCCTGTTACCCACTGGTGCCATCAACTCTATATCGTTCCTTTGAAATAACATTCCACAGAATTTTGGGCAAAATTACTCATTTCGTGCTATTTTCATTTTAAAAGCACACCGAATGTTGTAAAACACACATGCAGGGTGCTGTGGTGGAAAGAAACGCCACCATTAATAATGAAGTAAGCGAGAAAAGATGAATATCAATTGGTGAGCTTGTGCACTAGGTCAATAATAGCAGAATAGTCAATATTCTCCATGCACCGAAAGTGACCCTTGGGGCATTTATCGTATCCAATTTTTGAGCAAGGTCGGCACGATAATCCAGAAACCTCAAAAATTTGACTTCTATCGCCGCTGCGGTAAGGATACATCCCCAGCTCAGGTGTCGTGTTCCCCCACAATGAGATTACGTTTCGTTTATATGCGGCTGCAATGTGCATTAGACCAGTATCGGAGGTAATAACCAAGCGTGCATCCTTTATTGCCGCAGCGCTCTCCATCAATGACAACTTGCCGCAGGCACTAATTACATGAGGTCCGGACTCTAAAGCAACCGCATTCCCAAGTGTTTCATCTTCCGGACCGCCCAGAAGAACAATGGGTGTTTTTATTGATGAGCACAACTCTACAATTCGATGTTGCGGTATTCGCTTGGTAAAATGCTTGGCGCCTACAACAATTGCAATATAACCGTTATGAAAAATGGTTGGCATCACATCGAACGGACTCTTTAAGTCCGGAGGCAAAAAAAAGTCAAGTCCAAGCCCATCGTTATGAACATCGAGCGAATCAACGGATTTTAGGTATCGATCAACAATATGAACAGCGGGCATAACTTGCCATTTCGTTCTTATGTAAATCCATTTTCTAAAATTAAGTTTACTAAATGTAAAGGATTTAACACCAATCAGCTTAAGTTTCAGTATGGTTGTTCGAAGATTATGGTGCAAGTCTATGATATGGGTATACTTTTCACTGCGAAGTGCGTTAGCAAGGTGTGATAGGCTTTCATCTAGCTGGAAAACTTTATCTATATAAGGATTATGCCGAACGAGGTCAACAAAGGCTCTCTTAGTAACAAAGTGAACCTCTGAATTCGGAAATCTATTCTTAATGGCCCTTACAACAGGAGTCGTAAGCACAATATCGCCGATTGAACTAAAGCGAATGATTAAAAATTTCGGCATATACCTTACTTGGGTAGTCTATTGAAAAAGAGGGTTAGTGCTAACCACATATCTTTGCTCTCCGGGCTCGACTCCCAAAAAGTTTTAGCACCGTGGCAACCCCGAAAATTCCCTGGTCCATTAATAACCAGATTTGCCTGAGGAATGGACGATACCATGCGTTTTATATAGGGAATTTCGAGCTGCGTCCCGGTAATAAAAACATTTTTTTTGGGAAGTTTAATTCGAGATTGTACATAGGTTGTGTCTCCAAAATATTCTCCTGGCGAACAGGCTATTACACCACCTACCTTAACTGATTCAGAAGCTATAATAAGGCTAAGAGATGCGCTATAACTTGAGCCAAATAAAATTACAGGTTTTCGAACAAGCGCTCTAGCGTAGTCAATAGAGGCAAGTATATCAGGAATAGCATCTAGGTAATTTTGGGAGAGTTTTTCCTCTTTTGCCCTTTCTGCGGTTTCATTCACAACAAAGTTTTCCTCCCCCCCAGATCGTAAATCAACGGCAAGGCAACTGTAGCCAAGGTTAACCAACTTTGGTGCAATTGCACGATACTCGCCTCTACTTGAACCGGCTTGGTGTAGCAGAATTATTATGGGTGAGTTCGGCTTCCCCAAATAGAGGTCGGCAGTTACTTGCAAACCATCAGCTGCGTTGTAAGTCACCTTCTGCTGAGCGTAAGAAGCGGCTACAAGCAAAAACAGGAAACAAAAACTAAGCAACCTTTTAACCATGCTATTAACCTATGGAACTACGGTAACCTTCTCTCCACAAATAGTTACTTTGCTATTGACTACCTCAACAAAACCAGACTCCACGTCGAATAGCAAAAAATCCTCATTCTTCATGGTGATTTTTACTACGCCGCTTTCCAACGAAGAAATTAAAGGAGCATGGTTGTCGAGCATTGAAAAAGAGCCCTTTTTCCCAGGGACTCTAACCATTTTACATTCTCCAGAGAAATAAACTTTTTCGGGTGAAACTAGCTCAACAATCATTCCTTTAGTATTTATTCAGCACGCATTTTTTTTGCTTTTTCAATGGCCTCATCAATTGTTCCAACGAAGCTAAAAGCGTTTTCAGGCAAATCGTCTACATCGCCATCCATAATCATGTTGAAACCACGAATGGTCTCTTCAATTGAAACCAACACACCCTTAAATCCAGAATATGCTTCAGCCACATGAAATGGTTGGGAAAGGAATCGTTGCACGCGCCGTGCTCTGTGCACCACCAACTTGTCCTCATCTGAAAGTTCTTCCATGCCAAGAATAGCGATAATATCTTGCAACTCACGATAGCGCTGAAGGAGCCTTTTTACTCGTTGCGCAGTATTGTAGTGAACCTCTCCAACCACTTCCGGAGATAGAATTCTAGAAGTGGAATCGAGCGGATCAACGGCAGGATAAATACCCTGCTCCGAAATTTTCCGATTGAGGACGGTGGTTGCGTCGAGGTGACTAAAGGTGGTTGCTGGAGCGGGGTCAGTTAAATCATCAGCTGGCACATACACTGCCTGAACTGACGTAATAGATCCCTTTGTTGTGGAAGTAATTCGCTCTTGCATTCCCCCCATCTCTGTCGCCAACGTTGGCTGATAACCCACGGCAGAAGGCATGCGTCCCATGAGGGCAGAAACCTCCGAACCAGCTTGGGTAAACCTAAAGATATTGTCGATAAAGAATAGAATATCCTTACCACCACCCTCGCCACCACCATCGCGATACGACTCAGCGATAGTAAGCCCAGAGAGTGCAACGGTAGCACGAGCTCCGGGTGGCTCATTCATCTGCCCAAAAACCAAGGTCGCTTGTGATTTTTGTAGCTCATCTCGATCAACTTTCGAAAGATCCCATCCGCCTTGCTCCATGCTGTGCCTAAACTCGTCACCGTAACGAATAACACCTGACTCAATCATCTCGCGGAGTAGGTCATTGCCCTCGCGGGTTCGCTCGCCAACACCAGCAAAAACGGATATTCCATCATGCTTCTTTGCAATATTGTTGATGAGCTCCATGATAAGCACTGTTTTCCCAACACCTGCGCCACCAAAAAGGCCAATTTTTCCACCTTTAGGATACGGCTCAAGCAGGTCAATAACCTTTATTCCAGTATATAGAATTTCATTTTTTGTTGAAAGGTGCTCATAAGAAGGCGGCTCTCGATGTATTGGGTAGGAATTTTTGTAAGACAACGGGCCAATACCATCAATCGCTTCTCCGATCACATTCAGCAAGCGCCCCTTTACTTGATCACCAACGGGCATACTAATGGACGAACCAAGACCCAGCGCCTCCATTCCTCTTTTTAGACCATCGGTGGAATCCATCGCAATACATCGAACGGCATTTTCGCCAATATGCTGCTGGCATTCTACAATTAATGCACGTCCATCTTCACGAATAATTTTGATTGCATCATGAATACTGGGAAGTTCTTCTGAGCCCTTGTCGAAAACGACATCAACGACAGGACCAATCACCTGAATAATTTTCCCTTGCTTATTTTCCATACTATCATGCATTATTGGAAAAAAAATAAATTCTGTGTGGCAAAATTAGCACAAAAAACAACCAATGGTTAAACGATCTTGCTTTTTAGCTATTCCTTGCCATCATTTTATTTGCCAAATTTTCTAATACAGCGATTCTCCCGTCTGATGTGTTAATGCGCCTTAGGTTGTCAAAGCTAAGGGTGAAGTGTTTATCAATTAACTCTTCCGCCAGGTAGTCTACCTTTAGCTCTTTGTAAATGGATAATATACCACTTATTTTTTTCTCTGGTTCAATTTCCGTAATGTTTAAATAGCTGTTTAGGAGATCGTGCTGACTTCCTCTTGCCAGTCGCAGCGCATTAATTAGCAATATGGTTTTCTTGTTTGCGACAATATCACCTCCAATCTTTTTCCCAAAAACATGAGTATCGCCAAACGAGTCAAGCAAGTCGTCCTGAAGTTGAAACGCAATACCAAGATTAAGCCCAAAGTTTTTCATCAGCTCCTGGTCTGTTTCGCTCGCGCCGCCACAAATGGAACCGATGGAGCAGCAACCGGCAAGGAGTGCAGCGGTTTTCAACTCAACCATTCGAATATATTCGTCCTCGGTAACGTAGGTCTCCTTCTCAAAATTCATGTCCAGCTGTTGCCCTTGGCATACCTCCAATGCTACCTTGTTAAAAACAGGAAGCAGCTTGGCAATAAAGTTTTTATCCGACTTTTGAAGCATTTCATAGGCAACAACCATTAATGCATCGCCAGAAAGAATTGCCGTATTTGTATCCCATTTCCGGTGAACAGTATCTTGGCCTCGACGCATGTCGGCACCATCCATAATATCATCATGAATTAAGGTGAAATTATGAAACAGCTCCAACGCCAAGGCCGGCTCAACAGCGCCCTGAACATTGTCGTTAAAAATATTGCAAGCCATTAAGGTAATAATAGGGCGAATGCGTTTCCCTCCAGCGGAAAGCAAATACCTAATTGGAGCAAAAAGTTCAGAAGGTTCACGGTCAAGCTCTAACCCCAAGAGGCCTTTTTCGGCAATTTTCTGCAGATCCTCAAATGAATACATGCGTAAACAGTTTATTGGTTATCAACATCATCCTTAATCTTAAGTTCGCTGAGCTCGATATCCAGCTCCTCATCGTATATGGAAATAAGGGGATCGCTGAAGAATTGTTTTTTCCTTATCTTTTCTAAGGTAAGCAATAGCGTTGGCAACACAATGAGATTACTAAACATAGCAATTAGCAGGGTAAATGAAATTAGAACGCCGAGTGCCACGGTACCACCAAAGCTGCTAGCCGCAAAAATTCCAAAGCCAAAGAAAAGAATTATGGAGGTATAAAGCATGCTCACGCCCGTCTCCCGAATGGCAAACCTTACCGATTCTCCAATATTATTTCCGGAAAGCAGCATTTCCTGTTTATACTTTGCTAAAAAGTGAATGGAGTTATCCACTGAAATTCCAAAAGCAATGCTAAAAACTAGAACGGTAGACGGTTTCAGCGATATACCCAAATAACCCATAAGCGCGGCCGTTAACAGCAGAGGAATTAAGTTTGACAGCAGTGCAAAAAGGACCATTTTAGTTGAACGAAACATGCCCGCCATAAAGACCACAATAAGCAGTACGGCTAGAATTAAACTCGATATTAAATTGTGGACGAGGTATTCACTCCCCTTGGCGTTTACCACGCTGCCACCCGTTATGGAAACTAACGATGATTTAGCGCCATAAACGTCGTGAATATTTTGCGAAATACTATCGAGAAGGACGTTCATCTTCTGGGTTCCAACGTCGGCAACATTATACATAATGCGCGCATACCGGCCAGAGGAGTCAACAAAGTTGTTAAATATTGCATTGTCCGATTCCCCCCTAGGTAAATAGGACATAATAAAACCCACCTCCATAGAAATTGGAAATCGATACGCCGAGGCCTGTCCGTTAAAGTATCCTTGCCGAGCAAACGTCACTGCCTCAACAATTGAAAGAGGCTTGGAAAGTTCAGGGTAGCGTTTCAACTTGTTCTGGAGCTCATTTATATGCTTTAGATTCTCGTATTGCATTAAACCCTTGGGTCGTTGAGCATCTATCAGAATTTCAAAGGGCATCAAACCAGAGAAGTTTGACTCAAAAAATTTTAGATCACGGTAAACCTTGGAGTTATGGGGTACATCATCAACCATGTATCCATTGCTCTTAACCATTGATAGCCCAATGATGCCGACCAGAATTAAAAAAGCAGCGATGCCAAAAATAACTTTTCGATGATAGAAAGTAATGTCCACAATAAACTTGGTTACCCTTCGCATATACCTGTTTTCGAGATGCTTAAGGTGCTTGTCGGTGGGTGGTGGGAGAAAGCTGAAAATGACAGGAATAAGGGTTATGGAAACGATAAAAACGCCCAGAATATTAACAGAGGCAACTAGTCCGAACTCCCGCAATATTTGTGTTCCAGCAATAACAAAAGTTCCAAAACCCGCGGCCGTTGTTAAATTTGTCATAAAAGCAGCGCTACCAACTTTTTGAATTACACGCTGTAGCGCCTTGATCTTATTTCCGTGGTAACGGTATTCTTGGTGATATTTATTTAGAAGAAAGACACAGTTGGGGATGCCAATTACAATTATCAACGGCGGAATTACTGCAGTAAGAATTGTTACCGGATAACCAAAAAACGCCAAGGTGCCCATTGCCCAAATTACAGAAACACCAACAACAACAAGAGAGAATAGGACGACCTTAAACGATCGAAAAAACAGGTAAAGAATCAGTGCTGTTACTGCTATGGCAAGAAAAATGAAAAAAAACATTTCCGACTTAACCATCTCCGCCATGGTAACTCGAATGTATGGAAGGCCTGAAACGTGGGCTGTCAAACCAGTTTGACGCTCGTAGTGGTTAATCGTCCCCATAATGCTATCGAGAAGGGTGACGCGTTGGGCACTTTGGAGAATTTCCTTATCCAACGAAACCATCATGATGAAAGTAGAGGCGGTGTCGTTATAGAGAAATCCCTTATAAAATGGCAAGGTGTATATAACCTGCTTTATGCTATCAAGTTGTTGCTGGTCTTCAATGCCAACCTGTACAATTTTGGTCAGCTGAAACTTTTTTGGCTCAGTATTTTTCTTGAGGGTATAAATGTCGTAAATTGAAAAAGCCTCTTTAACTCCCGTTATCGTCTTGAGGGAATGTTGTAAGTCGCGCCAATAACAATAATGCTTATAAGTAAAAAATTTGTTGTCGGTAATACCAATAAAGATAGCGTTGCCACCAGCGCCAAACTTCTTAGTAAACCGATCGTAGTTTACCTGAACGCTATCGTCAGCTGGCAGAAGTGAGGCCGGTTCATAAAGCATTTTAAGCTGGGTTGCCTTATATCCCATCACCAGCGTAATTAAGGAAATAATAACAATAACAACAGGCCGGTTCTTCAGGATCAACCTAGCAATAATTCGAAACATCAGAAGTGACATTTAAGAATATGGTTTCTTATTTACTTGAAGAAGGCAAAGATAGTAAAGTAACAAAAATTCTCCTGCTGTTTTGATCCACCACTAAAAAAGGAATGTAGAAACCTGCCCCAAAAGTTTGTACTTTCACAGTGCAACAATTTGTTTTACATTTGTCTGCTTCACTTGAAAAGAACGAGTAATGAGTAATGCTTTTTTTAGTTTTTTAACACTTGTTGGCTCCTTGGGCTTATTCCTATTTGGAATGAAGCTGATGAGTGAATCATTGCAAAAAGTGGCAGGAGACAAGATGCGGAATATTCTTGCCGCCATGACCACGAATAAGGCAACACGCATACTTACAGGGGTTATGGTAACGGCTGTAATCCAATCATCTTCTGCTACCACAGTAATGGTCGTAAGTTTCGTCAATGCCGGTTTAATGTCTCTTACACAGTCTGTTGGCGTAATAATGGGGGCCAACATCGGAACCACAGTAACCGCATGGATTATTTCAATTCTCGGTTTTCAAATTGACATTAGCCATATAGCACTACCACTTATTGGAATCAGCTTTCCGCTTCTGTTTTCGAAGGTTCATCGTTATAAATTTACTGGTGAACTTATTACCGGTTTTGCGCTCCTCTTCATTGGATTGGGCTATCTAAAAGATTCCGTTCCTAGCATAAACGACAATCCCCAAATTCTTGAGTTCATTAAAAACTATACTAACCTAGGATTACTCTCCACCATAATTTTTGTGGCCATTGGTACCCTGCTCACCATTATCATTCAATCATCAAGTGCAACGATGGCGCTTACCCTTGTTATGTGTTCAAACGGTTGGATTTCCTTTGAAAGTGCGGCCGCAATGGTGCTGGGCGAAAATATTGGAACCACAATAACGGCAAATATTGCAGCCATGGTGGCCAATGTTTCAGCTAAGCGCGCCGCAAGATCCCACTTCATCTTCAATGTTTTTGGTGTAGTTTGGGTAATTGCACTATTTCATCCATTTTTAAAGTTCATTTCGTTCATTCTCACCTCAGCTGGAGCATCATCGCCATTTATTTCAATTGCGTCAATTCCAATAGCGCTATCCCTTTTCCATACTGTTTTTAATATCACCAACACGTTGCTTTTGGTGAATTTTACTGGACTAATAGTAATGGTGGTTACTAAAATGGTCCCAGCAAAGGAAGATGAAGAAGAAAATTTCAGACTCAAACATTTGGAAATTGGATTACTTTCAACATCAGAACTATCTCTTCTTCAGGCAAAAAAGGAGATTATCACCTATGCTAGAAGAACCAACAAGATGTTCTCTTTTGTAAGAGAGCTGTTTAAGGAAACTAATGGGAAAAAATTTGAACAAATACTTAACAGAATAATTAAGTATGAGGAGATAAGTGATAGAGTTGAACTTGAAATTGCCACATATCTTACGCAGGTTGCCGAGGGGGATTTAAGCGAAGAGGGGGCAAAGCGTATTCATGCCATGCTAAAGGTGATCAGCAACATGGAAAGCATTGCTGACTCGGCCTACAACTTAGCCAAGACCCTTGACCGAAAAAGGCAAAACAATATCTGGTTTCCGCAGGAGCTGCGCAACAACATTAATGGAATGTTCGATAGGGTGGATGAGGCATTTGCAGTAATGCTTGAAAACTTAGAGCTCGGCTATGGTAAAATCTCGCTTGATAAAGCAAACGGAATAGAGCAACAGATTAACTTGAAGAGAAATATGCTACGGGAAGAACATATACAAAACGTTGAAAGCAATAAGTACAAATATCTTGCGGGTGTAGTTTACAACGATCTTTTCTCTGAAAGCGAAAAATTGGCCGACTACATAATCAATGTCTCAGAGGACATTTTCTCCATAAAGCCAATCCCTTATGAATCGAAGCCCCAAAATAAGCACATACCTAACGAACAAGATAATTAACATACAAAGCCCGCTGAAGACTTTTCCTCAACGGGCTTCGCTATCCCAATTTTAGGGCAATTAATTCTTTAGTGCTTCAGCTCCAGTGGTAATCTCTGAAATTTCATTTGTAATTGCTGCTTGACGAGCCTTATTATACTGCAAACTAAGTTGTTTTATCAGGTCTGTTGCATTCTCGGTTGCAATATGCATTGCTGTAGTTCTTGCGCCATGCTCAGAAGCAACCGACTCAAGTAGGGCGCTAAAGAGCTTTACCTTTATTGCTTGGGGAATAATTTCTTCCAAAAGTCCCGCCATGTCAGGTTCTAGAATATACTTTGGCATGAACTTAGAATTTTCATTCACCTTTGCAGTAAATGGTAGTATTAATTCCCTGCAAGGCTGCTGTATTCCAGCGCTGATAAACTTGTTGTAAATCAACTCAACACGCTGAGTTTTTTCCAATGAAAAAGATGAAATTAACCCATCTGCTAAAACGGAAAGTACTTCCCTGTTTGGCTTGTCAACCAATGACCGGTAAGGTCCAGAAACATTAATTCCCTTTTTTACAAAGTGCTCGTGCCCATGCCGACCTAAAACAATAAGATTTACGCCAATCCCCGCATTGCTTGTTTTGTATTCGGCCATGATCTTCTCTGCCAATTTTATGGCATTGGCATTGAATGTTCCACAAAGGCTTCCGTTGGCAGTAAATATCACAAGCGTCACATTCGAAAGTTTGACAGGCGTTTTGGCAAGGGGAATATTCTGCACAATCTCCTTGTCAGCGGCCAAATTCGAAACCATATCGAACAGCTTAGTGCTGTAAGGCCGAATTCTAAAGATGGAATCCTGTGCCTTTTTTAGCTTGGCTGCGGACACCATTTTCATAGCGCTGGTTATCTTTTTTGTGGAAGTAACCGACGTAATTCTACTTCTGATCTCCTTTAGAGATGGCATCCTTCATCAATTATTTAGAAAATCGTTTAGCAACATCTGTAGCAACGTCTGTCAATATTTTGGCAAGGTCGTCGTTTATAATACCGCTTTGTAAGGGTGCGAGCACCGAATCGTTATATTTTGAATCAAGCAACTCAAAAAGTGACAACTCGAACTCCTTCACTCGTTCGGCGGGCACATCCTTCAATAGCCCCTTTGTACCGCAGAAAATAATAGCAATCTGCTTTCCAACTGGCATTGTAGCGTGAAGCCCTTGCTTTAGAATTTCAACATTTTTAGCCCCTTTATCCAAAATTGCCTTTGTTCCGGGGTCAAGGTCACTGCCAAACTTCGAAAAGGCCTCCAGCTCTCTGTATTGTGCCTGGTCGAGTTTTAAGGTGCCAGCAATTTTTTTCATCGATTTCAACTGGGCGTTTCCGCCAACTCGAGAAACAGAGATTCCAACATTAATTGCCGGTCTGATTCCTGCATTAAAAAGATTTGACTCAAGAAAAATCTGGCCGTCGGTAATGGAGATTACATTTGTTGGAATGTAGGCAGAAACGTCACCAGCCTGTGTTTCAATAATGGGTAATGCCGTAAGTGATCCTCCGCCCTTAACCATCCGACGAATTGATTCTGGTAAGTCATTCATCTGGATGGCGATATCATCAGATTTAATTATTTTTGCTGACCGCTCGAGAAGGCGGCTATGTAAATAAAAGATATCGCCAGGGTATGCCTCACGTCCGGGAGGACGACGGAGTAGTAACGAAACTTCACGATAAGCAACAGCCTGCTTAGAAAGATCATCATAAACAACCAGTGCGTGTAGACCTGAGTCTCTAAAAAACTCGCCAATTGCAGCACCCGCAAATGGGGCATAGAACTGCAATGCCGCGGGATCAGAGGCCGGAGCAGCAACAATAATAGTATACTTTAAGGCGTCATGCTCCTCAAGAGTTTTTACGATGTTAACAACGGTGCTGTTTTTTTGACCTATTGCAACGTAGATGCAGTAAACAGGGTCGCCATTTTCAAAGTATTGCCTCTGATTTAAAATAGTATCAATGGCAATTGTGGTCTTGCCTGTTTGCCGGTCCCCAATAATAAGTTCGCGCTGCCCCCGCCCAATTGGGAACATGGCATCGATTGCAATCAAGCCTGTTTGCAGAGGCTCATTCACCGGTTGTCTAAAAATAACACCCGGGGCCTTACGCTCTAGCGGCATTTCGTAGAGCTTTCCGGCAATTGGTCCTTTCCCATCTATGGGTTGGCCGATGGTATTTACCACACGTCCGAGCAATCCTTCTCCCACATGAATAGAGGCGATTCGACCGGTTCCTTTTGCAGTAAAGCCCTCCTTGATTTCTTCGGAAGAACCCAGCAGCACAACCCCAATATTGTCTTCTTCGAGGTTAAGAACGATACCCATAATACCATTTTCAAACTCAATGAGCTCATTTGATCGCACGTTGGTCAGCCCATAGAGACGAGCAATGCCATCACCCACCTGCAGCACTCTTCCAATTTCCTCAAATTGGCTATCTGCCTTTAAACCGGCTAACTCCATTTTAAGGATTTCGGCTATTTCCCCTGGCTTAATATCGGCCATATTGCTTTTTTGTTAAATTAATTACTCTAGTTTGCCTCAAGTATCCTATTTTTCAGACGCTTCAACTTGGTTGCAATACTTGCATCTAACATAATATCGTTCAGGGCAAGAGTAAAACCACCAATTAATTCAGGCTTTGTTATAAAGTCCAGCTCAACTGTGCCAACCAGCAACTTCTTTAAATTGATGATAATACTTTTGCGCTCCTCTTCGTCCATCACCACCGCAGAGGAAAACGCTACTTTCACAATTCCTGCGGATTTTCGATAAATTAAAAAGTAGGAAATCAATATGTTTTTCAGAAAGACCTCCCGTTTTTTCTCCACAAGAAACTTCAAAAATCGAAGTGACACCATTGAAACTTTCCCCGTAAAGATTTTCTCAACAATGCCAGATTTCATTGAGGGAAAGATAACGGGAGAACTAAAGAGTTCCTGTAGTTCAGGGGTTGCATTTAGCACTGAATAAACTTTTACCATATCGCCATACACCACATCGGTTGCATGTTGGTCAACAGAATACTCATGCAGAGCACGAGCGTATTTTACAAAAAGACGACTTTGGTTCATTTTTGTCAGCTTAGCTTAATGTCTTTCAGCAGCTCGTTGATCAGTTTTTCCTGCTCGGTGTTATTTGCAAGTTCCTTTTTTAAAAGTTGCTCGGCAATATCAATAGAAAGAAGGGCCGCTTGGCGCTTTAAATCAGCCATCGCCTTCTCCTTTTCTTGCTGAATCATAATTTTGGCAAGCTCCATCTGCTTTCGCGTCTCCTCTTGAGCCGCTGAACGAGCCTCCCCAATAATATTTTCTTTTAGCACGCGAGCTTCTTTCATTATTTCCTCCTGCTGAGCACGAGCGTTGGTCAAAACAAGACTTCCTTCCTTTTGCAACCGACCAAACTCTTCCCTTGCTTTTTGTGCCGATTCAAGGGAATGCTTTATGGTTTCCTCCCTGCTCGTTAGGGCACGAAGAACGCTTGGCCAAGCATATTTTTGGAGGATAAAGTAAACAATTGCAAAAGACAATACCATCCAAAAAATCAAGCTGAAGTCGGGTATTAGTAGTCCCATATTACGACTGTTTACCTTTTAGAGAATGAGCGCTAAAAATGAAATAATAATGGCGAAGAAAGATACACCCTCAACCAACGCGGCACCAAGAATCATGTTCGAACGAATATCCCCAATTGCTTCTGGTTGACGGGCAATAGCCTCAAGAGCAGAACCACCAATTAGTCCGATTCCGATACCTGCACCAACAGCAGCCAGACCAGCACCTATTGCGCCACCCAACTTTGCTAAACCAATACCTGTAGAGGCTGCCTGAAGAATAATGCCTAATGTTACCATGTTCGTTATTTTTTTTAGGTTAAACTATTTATTGTGATGCCTCAACTCTACTTTAGCCATACCAAAATAGATAGCGGAAAGCATTGTAAACACATACGCTTGAATAAAAGCAACAAGCAACTCCAGCAAAGTCATAAATACGGTAAATGCTATAGTGAAAACAGAAAAACCGTACCCTGCCACTGCTGACATTTGCCCAAAAATGAAGATAAGTGAAAAGAAAACAATTGCCACCATATGTCCAGCCAGAATATTTGCAAATAAACGAATCATCAAGATGATTGGCTTTGTGAATACGCTTGTAATTTCAACTAATGGCATCAATGGAATTGGATATTTTAAAAACCAAGGGATTTCCGGATTGTTGAAAATTTCTACCCAGTAATCCTTATTGGTGCTTATTGTGGTAATAATAAAAATAAGCACAGCCAAAACCATTGTTATTGCAATATTTCCCGTCACGTTTGCACCACCTGGAAATACAGGTATAATTCCTAAAAGATTTGAAAACCAAATAAAGAAGAATACTGTTAACAGCAATGGCATGAACTTATTATATCTTTCCACACCGATTGAAGGGATTGCTATTTCATCGCGAACAAAGATTATGATTGGTTCAAAAAGATTCTGTATCCCATGCGGTGCTGTATCTGGATTTTTTTTATACCGGTTAGCAATGGTTAAAAATACCACAAGCATTATCGCCGAAATAACGAATAGGGATACCACGTTCTTTGAAATCGAAAAATCGAGGGGTCTCGACTCTTTGGTGGCACCATTAGCACCAACTACTGATTCAACCAACTTTCCTTGGTACACCCCCTTTTCGCTGATGTGAAAGCTTCCGTATTTTCCAGAATGAAGTTGCGATGAGAGAAAAAAACAAAATCCGCTATGTTTTGAGTAAAGCATGATTGGTAGCGGAATGGTTATTTTTTTACTACCAATGTCGGTAATATGCCATTGGTACGAATCCTGAATGTGCTCCATCACAAAATCACCCGGCAGGAATTTTTTTGTGGATTCAGTTCCGTTTTCTTGACACATCGCTGGCACGAAAAGGGCCAAGAAGGTAAGTGTTCCTAATAGTTTCTTAAAACCAATCACGATATTTTTTTGGGCGAAATTTAATTCTTTTTCTTGGTATGTGCCTCCGATTTTTGAAGTAATATGAAAATGTCAAAGATTAGAAAAGCTAAATACAAAATTGACAGAGAGATAAGAAATGGTACTGCTTGAACTTTTATCAGAAAAACGTAAGTTGCCATAAGTAGAATCATTAGAAACATTTTCAATGTGCTGAAAAGGAGAAATCTATTTAAAAAAAGGCTAGGGTGACCGCTCATGGCTTTGCCAAGAACCCGTTGGCTAATAAAAGAATAGGCGGAAAACAAAAACAGGAGAAAGGGAAAGAATGTAAAATATGAGCGAGGTGAAATAAAAACAAAAATAACAATAGCCGCAAGCGCTATCGCTCCAACGAACATAAAGAGTTTATAATCCTGACCCGAAAAAAATTGTTTCTTCATTTCTATATTATGGTTAGAAGAAAATTCTGCTCATCTTTTAAAAAAGAATATTGGGTGCATGAGTAACAAGATAAGCGGGTGAGGCATTAATGCCTCACCCGCTTATGAAATTGTGACACCCTACATAGTGTCATTTTCTTTTTTGGATATTTCCCCTGTAAAGATATTTTGAGCAACATCGGTGTCGGTCATATTACAGTATCCAGTAAACCTTGAGCCGGGTTCCACTGAAAATTTCCCTGTTGTAATATCTCCAATAACACGACTTGAAGATTTAAGTGCAAGAAGGTCGACAACAGAAATCTTGCCCTCAACCGACCCGGATACATCAGCATTCTTGCAAGAAATTTCTCCTTTAATACGTCCTGTTTCGCCCACTACAACTTTCCCTTTTGTTGTTATGTTCCCAGTCAGAATGCCATCAATTCGAAGATCACCGTTTGAATTGATGTCTCCTGTTATTTCAGTTCCACCACCAATTAAGTTGATGTTTGCAGAGATTGTTTCTGTTTCGTTGTACTTAGCCATAGCAATGAAATTAATGAGTCTTTTAATCGTGACAAATATAAAAAAATTGAACGGTACCTAATAATAAAAATTACGAGGTAACTTGCAGAAAGAGGTAAACCCAAGCGATATCTACGAATGAATGGCTTGTTAGTTTCCCTTCACCCTCTATTTTTTCGTCTTCGTCACTCATATTTGGCGATTCCATATCGTCTGCATCACCTTCGTCAACATCATCAAGCCAAACATTTCTGGGAAATTCCGGTCCCTTATTTCTCAAAATAAAGGCAAGAACAAATCCAGCTGCACCTCCAAACAAGTGGCCTTCCCACGAAATTTCAGGAAAAATGGGCAACAACCCCCAAACCATACCGCCATACTCAAGCACGACAATGAGTGAAACTGCCAGTAGTCGAACATTCTGCCGAATCAGCCCACTAAAGAAAAGAAACGACGCTAAGCCATATACCACTCCAGATGCCCCAACGTGGTATGCTTCTCTACCATAAAACCAAGTTAAGGCTCCTCCAGCAAGCCAACAGCCGACCAACACTATAATACCAAGATCCTTGTAGAAATAGAATACCCCCGTAAGCAAAACAAAAAATGCAATGCTATTGGAAGCAAGATGGCTCCAGCTTGCATGAATAAATGGAGAAGTTAAAATTCCAATTGCACCATGCAGATCTCGTGGCAATATGCCAAACTTGTAGCCAACAAAAAGACCGTTTTGCTCCAATATAAAAATCAAAAAAAATGAAAAGATGAACATAAATGGGATTACTGAACTTAACAATAATCGCTTAGGAGAATTATCCATATGTATGCAATCTTTCTGCTACGATCAACAAACAGTTTATTTTCATTACCTCGACATTGTTTCTCTTCTTAAAAACAGATACCCTAAGCCACTATTATTAATTAATTGAAGGTGAAATCAAAGCCTAAGAGATTTCTCCTTTGGGGTCTGCATTATATTCATTTTTAAATTCATAAAAAAGCGCAAAAGAACAAATAGCTTGCAATTGTTACAAGCTATATTTCAATCAAGAACATGTTTTCTAACCACCAAACTCCGTTTTTGTAACAGGGTAAATAACAAATCGTTAAAAAAAGTACCGCGCTAAATACCACAACATTCGAACCGAATACTTTTTTTTACTAGCCAAATAAATATGTTAATTATTCTGAACAATTACATTAAGTTAATTCGTCAATGACTTGTTAATTAAATTTATATCGCCAGTGAATACTCCTTTAATTGTAGAAACCCATAGAGTACCTTCAGCATCTTCAAACAAGTAGAATACACGGTCATTGGTTATTCCCTCCTTCATCCCAAACTTATGCCATTTGCCTAGTTTGTAATACGATAGCCCAAGTCGGCTCCTTTCCTTTAAACTTCCACCACACCAAATTCCGCCGAACCTATCGGCAAGCAAACAATCAACAGAATACTTTCCAATTTCAGGGAAAGAATAAGTATGAAATTGCCCATTGTTCAACATTGTTATTCCGCCAGATTGATTATCGTAATAACCGCCAAACCACATTCGGCCAAGATAATCCTCCACAATTGTCCCAACGCAGTTGTCAACTAAACCATCATTCATGGTATAGGTGTGCCACTTTAGGCCATCATAAACACTAATACCTTGGTTGTCAAATTTTCCACCAGCCCAAATGTAGTTGCGGGTATCTTCATACAGGATAGTCGCCTCCGGTATTATATAAGCATCTTCAAACCCATGAAATCGTCCTTCGGAGTACTGACAAATTCCCGATTCGGTGGCGATCCAAATTCGACTGTCTCTATCTACCAAAATATCATTAATCTTAATGTCGGGCAAGCCATAATTTTCACCAATTGTAGTCCAGCCGGTATCGTTTTTCTGCAATATTCCGCCAAAGGTTGCCACCCATATTTCATTTTTCGGAATTTCGCAAATCTTGTTTATAACTGGAAATGCAGAGTAGTTTTTTATCGACCAGGTTGTCCATTTTGAATGCCTATAGTTTGCGAGAACAATGGCATTGGATTGTTGAGATGAAATGCCACCCACCCAAATAGATCCATCCGTGGCTACCATTACTTTTTGATATGTAGCCACCGGTAAACCATCGTCCGTTGTGAAAAACTTTACCTCGCTACCCTTCTCCATTACGACCCCTCCTTGGCCATATCCATCGCCTGTTGCAAACCAGAGCACGGAGTCGGTAGTTTCACAAGCAGAAAATACGAGAAATTTAAAGGCGGTTTCTGGTTTAAATAAATTCTGAGCAAACCCTGATCTGAAAGAAAATAAAAATAAAGTAAGAAGGTAAAAGCGATACATACCTACAGTTTTATACCAACCACTAATATATCGTCTATCTGCTCGTTGCTACCTTTCCATTGTAGAAAAACATCCTCGAGTAATGCTGGTTGATCATAAATCTTAGAATTACTAATATCGAGCAATGTGTTTACGAAGTTTTGACGCATAAATTTTTTTCTATTCGCCCCGCCAAACTGGTCGATAAAGCCATCGGAAAAAAGGTAAATGATATCATTCGATTTCAGCTGAACCTGATGACTCGTGAAGTGTCTATTCAGTTTTCTGATAGAAATGCCAATTGAACAAGAATCCGGTTTGATCTCAAATGTTTTCCCGTCTCTTATATAAACAAGGGGGCTTAATGCGCCACTATATTCGAGCATTAAGGTTGTGGTGTCGAGCGAACAAAAAGCAATATCCATTCCATCCTTAAGAACAAGGTCCTCTTCATCCTTCCGTAATGAAACACGTATTTGGTCATTCAGGTATTCCAAAATGTCAGCCGGCCGAGTAATGCCATTTTCATTCACGGCACGATTAATCAGGTCATAGCCAACAATACTCATAAATGCACCAGGTACGCCATGGCCTGTGCAGTCAGCTACCGCAAAAAGAATTTTATTATCACGCCGACCAAACCAATAAAAGTCTCCGGATACGATATCTTTGGGTTTAAGGTATATAAACGACTGCTTGAATAGTTCGGTGATTACCTTGGCCGGAGGAAGAATTGCCTTTTGTATTTGCTCAGCATATTTTATACTATCGGTAATCTTGTTTATGTAGTCCTCAATTATACGATACGCCTCCTCAAGGTGCTTGTTTTTCTGACTGATACTGTTCCTTTGCTTTTCAATCTCCTCCTTTTGTGCAAGAGTTTCCTCTTTCTGCATACTGAGCGCAAGGTTGATTTCTTCTATCTCCTGCTTTTGTCCTTGCAGCCTAAGTGCAGCACGTCGTTTGATTCTGAAGGCATTATAGACCAACGTGACAAGAAGAAGCGCCATAACAATTCCAACAATCAGACTAACTGTAATAACCCCCTGGCGCTTTATCTCCTTGTCCTGAATTTCCTGATTTTTCCGTAAGAGCTGATTTTCCTTTTCTGCCTTCTCTGTTTTATAAAGTGTTTGAAGCAGCGTTATACTCCTTTGCGCTTTTTCGTTGAGGATTGAATCCTTATAAAACATTGCCGTGTGAAAATAGCGTAGCGCTTTGACTGGGTCTTGGCGTTTTTCTTCTAGCACCGACAACAACTGGTAGACCTGCTGCAATTCCCACTTCGCGCCAATATCACGAGCCTTTCTCTGTCCCTCAAACAGAGAAAGAGATGCCTGATCGAGGTACCCAAGGGCAAGTTTTGCTTTGCCAATGTTAATGTAGCTATCCGCTATAAACTTCTTATCGCTCAAAATTTTGTCAATGGACAGTGCTTTTTGATAATAATCGAGTGCAGTAAGGTAGTCACCAACGTTAAAGTATGTATTTCCAACACCATTGTAACATATAGCCAAGCCTTTTAGGCTGTTAATGCTCTTATTTATCTTTAAAGATTCAAAATAGTAGGAACGTGCGGATTTTTGATCACCCTTATATTCATATACCTCACCTATATTATTCAGGTTTATTGCAATACCAAGTTGGTTATTTTCACTTTTGGCGATTTTCAATGCTCGAACAAACATTTCTAGGGCACCCTCGTAGTTCTTGTTAAGGTTGTAAATGTTTCCAAGGCTATTTAACGAAATAGAAATACTATACTGATCACCGACCTCTTCAGCATAGTTGAGTGCTTTGTGGTGGTAAAAAGCGCCTAATGAAAATTCATCCATTCGACGATATACAACTCCAATATTATTGTAAATTTTTGCTAAAAGGTGTTTATCCTGAAGCCGTTCAGCTATTTCCAATGCTTTATTATGAAAATCCAAAGCATTATCGTAACTTGAAATATCACGGTAGTAAACGCCATAAAGATCATAAGCATACGCTGTGAGAACGGGGTTTTTAATTTTTTTTGCAGTATTAATAGCCTCTTGCAGATAGAGACGTACATCACCAAATTGCTGTGGTGTCTTAATAAGTTTTTCAGAAATTTTGAGAAGAAGTTGCACCTTTGTGCTATCATCGTTGGGCGAAAGCGAAAGCTGCATATAGAGAGAATCAATCTCTTTAATGGGTTCCGCCGAATACAATCTACCTACACCTAAATAAAAAGTGCAAAAAATAGTATAGATAATTAGTTTTGTAGTGATTTTCATGGGTGATTTTACACAACTTGCAAGATAATAACTTTTACAGTCCAATGCGTGAAAATAAACAGTTTTCGTTAAGGATGCTGCCTGCTTCTACCTGGCGAGCGTTTCAGAATATTCTCAAATGGGCAATTCCTTCAATAATTGCATTTATTACCATACTTATCTTGCTTGGTGCAATTTTTCAACAAAGAGTTATCATCTGGGTAACCAACAATATCAAGAATGAAATTGCGATTCCAGTTAATGTGGCCAATATAAAATTTTCACTAATTGAAAACTTTCCCAATGCCTCAGCAATACTAAGTGATTTTGTAGCCTATTATCCTGACGTTTCTCACCCCGATACTCTAATAAGTGTCAATAAAATTTACCTGAATATAAATATCCTTTCGCTGCTAAAAGGAACGGTTTCAATTCGTAGTATCGATCTCAAAACAGGAAGTGCAAACTATATCGAAAACGCAAACGGCTCGGCGCCCTCGATTAAAATATGGAAAAGCAAGCTGTCCATTTCCAACACCCCTTTTAGCATAAGAAGCATATATGTAAAATCACTCGCTCTACGATATTGGAGAACGGGGGACGAAGCAAAAAAAGTCATTTTTGTTGATAAACTCAACTTCCACGGAGACGTGCTAAGTGACAGAATTCGGGGAAATGCAACCATCGGCATAACTGATTGTCACGTTGATTCAGGTTTTATAGATCAGGCAATTGACAACTCGGCAAAAATAAAACTCACCGGCGAGTATGTGTATCTTCAAGGTATATCGCTGAAAAATATAACCGTCATAACGACCAAAATAGAGGCACGTGGAACTCTTACTGTTCAAAACAAAGAAGGTAAAAACAGAGGTAAGTTTCAGTTCATAGTGCAAAAAACAGATCCGAAATTTATCCAACGCTTGGTCGGAATAAACAAGCTAAGTATCGGCACCCTCGGGCAGCAAAAGATAACCTTCAACGGAAATATTTTCGGACCCGGCCTCACCGATCTTCATTTTGTTGCCAATTGGGAAATACATGGTGGCATCATTAACATTAGCAACGATTTAACGATTAATAATATATCTTACAATGCCTATTTTGAAGGTAAAATTAATCACAATATTATTCATCCGCTGAAGATTACTTGTGATGACCTAATTTTCAACTTAAATGGAAAGTCTATTATTGGGAAGTTCTCTATTATTCCTCCAACTAAAACGGTTACCATAACTTCTCAGGGAGATATTTCACCCGCCATCCTAGCGCGTATACTTCATATTAACTCGCCTAATTTTTCAGGAGACAATATTAATTTTTCACTTTCATTAATATCAGATAATTTATTAATTAGTAAAGTAGTATATTCTGATCTGAATATAAAAGGATCAATAGATCTTAATAAACTAAATCTCCAATTAAATCATTTTAATCTGCATGATATTTCTGGCCGATTGGAAATTGGAGATACTCTATCGTTTAAAAATCTAAGCATTGACGGTGATTTAGGCAAGCTTAACCTTGACGGAATTATACCACACTGGAAACAATCCTTTCTATCTTCGACAAACCGCTCGCCGATTGAAATTATAGGAAGTGTGAAAAGTCCGCTACTCAACCTTGACCTCCCATCGTGGGGAATTAGCCAGGACAACAACAACACAATACCCGTCGAAGACACATTGGGAACCCCCCTGAAAATTGGACAGATAAAGCTGGACTTTTTTGCCAACAATTTTATTATTTACCGACTTAGGGGTGATAATGCTCGAGGAACCTTAACCTATATTCCAGGAGAGTTATTTTCCATTGCTAACACATCGCTGAATTCGTTTGGTGGACAAATAAATTTTTCACTTGTAAATAGGCTAAAGGCGAAAACTACTCCTATATCTATTGAGGGGAATATCGAAAAGGTTGATATCGATAGTCTCTTTAACGCCTTCAACAATTTTAACCAAAAGTTTATAACATCTGAAAACATTTCGGGAAAGATCACGCTTGATTTTCATCTGTTGGGGGAAATGCAAAAGGGTACCTTGCTTAACGACAGCCTTCACTGCATAACCAATTTAGCTATTGAGAATGGTGTTTTGAAACATTTTGAACCGCTAAAAAAACTATCTAAATTTATTAGCCTAAAGGAATTGGAGACCATAAAATTTCAAAAGCTTACAAACGCCATTCACATTGATAAAGGAATAATTACAATTCCAAAAATGTATGTTGAAAATAGTGCCCTCAACCTGAGTGTTTCTGGCACGCACGAACTTAGGGGCACCTTTGATTACCGGCTACAACTTAGGCTGAGCGACGTGCTGTGGCGTAAAAAAAAGGAATCGTCCACTTTTCGTCCAGACTTAGGAATTGTTGAGCAAAAAGAAACGAGTGGTGGTTCCGTTTATTTAAGGCTTTTTGGAAATATCGACAGCTACAAAGTTGTCTACGACAAGAAAATGGCAATAGAATTGCTCAGCAACAAGCTGAAGGACGAAGGGGCTGAACTTATTAATATTTTCAAGTCCAATAAAAAGACTACTAAACAAGAGTCACAAAGCAAGAAGAACAGCAAATTTGTGATCAAAGAGGAGATAACCAACCCAAATCAAAATGTGGAAAGCGATACCTCGCAAGCTGCTCCCCTAAAGAAAAATTCCGGGTTTAAAATTGACTGGGACTAAACTTGCACCGGATGATAATATGTGGGGATTATTTTCGTTATTGTTTTTCACAACAATAAATGGCCCATGATAAAATTTTACAGCAAAAAGTTTAGAATAAAGATATTAATCCTGTTCGTTCTCACAATTATAGCCATATCTTCTTTATGGGTTACCCGCGATCTTGTTCACAGTTTAGCCGTTGAAGAAAAAAAGAAAATTGATTTATGGGCGGCGGCCACAGAAGAACTAGCAAATCAGCAGGGGGAAGAGAATATGGACTTTTCTTTTGTATTCCGTGTACTGGAGGAAAACAACACCGTTCCAGTAGTGCTTACCACTCAAAAACGAGAAATTGTAGCATTTCGAAATGTTGATTCAGCAAAAATTTCCACCCCCAAGCGCGCGAAACAGCTGCTGGACATCATGGAAAAAAATCACAAGCCTATTGTTGTTAATTTGCCAAACAATGAAATAAATTTGGTTTTTTATGAAGATTCAAATATCCTAAAGAAACTTTATTACTTTCCAATTGTTCTGCTGTCCGTCTTGTTTCTATTTATTCTAGCTGCCTACATTGCCTTTTCCTCAATCCGAAATTCTGAGCAAAACCTTGTGTGGGTAGGTTTGGCAAAAGAAACAGCACATCAACTTGGAACTCCTACTTCCTCTCTCCTCGCATGGCTTGAAGTTCTTAAAAATCAGGATATTCCGCCAGCATATCTTGATGAACTCGAAAAAGATATTCATCGACTAGAAAAAATAACCGACAGGTTTTCAAAAATCGGCTCAGCACCTTCACTAAAACCTGTTAACCTAGTAGAACAAATCAACCAAATTATCAGCTATTTAGATAAAAGAGTCTCAAGTAATATTACGTTTATTAAAGAATATAACGCTCACGATGAGATATATATAAATATTAACGATTCCTTGTTTGAGTGGGTTATTGAGAATATTGTAAAAAATGCAATTGATGCTATGCAAGGAAAAGGAACCATTTCCTTTAAGGTGAGGGACGATATTCAGGTGGCCTATGTTGACATTACCGACCAGGGGAAAGGAATACCCAAAAAAATAGCGAAGACCATTTTCAAGCCTGGCTTTACCACTAAGGTTAGAGGCTGGGGGTTGGGGCTTTCATTATCGAAGCGCATAATTGAGGATTATCACAAGGGGAAAATTTTTGTTCTCAACTCTGATGCAGTAAGGGGCACCACATTTCGCATTGTTCTTAAAAAATAGTTCGCTACGACATACCAAAACAAAAGCGGAGTACCCTAAGAGCACTCCGCTTTTGTTGCTATATAAAATCAAATTACTTGTTTAAAAGCTTCTTGTAACGAGCAGTATCATCAACAATTGCGATCGATTTAGAAAGTTGGCTATCGAACTTGAAAATTGCAGGATAGGTTCCCTTCTGGAAATAATATCTCCGAACAATTTCGTCGGTTAAGAAGTAGGCAAAATCTTCACGGTTTTCCTTAACTAGCTCGGGAATTCCACGTGAAATATCCTCGCGCAGGTTGCGAACCTTACCATCGAGCACAGCCCCATTTTTATCTTTTTTTACCAGTGAATCGAGCCGATCTAATAGTGCCTCCTGTTCTGTTTTATAGGTAAAACCGCTTTTAACCAAATATTGAATAAAGCCATTAATAAGGGTATCGCTAACAACAAAATTTGCTGGAGCTGGTATTGAAGAATGAGAGCGATAGTAAATATTCGCAAAATCGAAAAACCGATTCTCGGAATAGGCCTTAACACAGACACGGCTCAGCGTGTCTGAACTAAGTGCAACATCAGGTGAAATTCCACCCCCATTGTACACCGTTCTGCCATCTCTAGTTTTAAATGCACGTATCAAAGAATCTGGAATATGCCCAACGCTTCCATCTGGATTACGATGTGAGTAATCAATTGCCTGAATACACCTGCCGCTTGGAATATAGTACTTGGCCGTGGTGACTTTCAACTGACCGCCATAACTTAACTTCCGTGTTGTTTGTACCAATCCCTTTCCAAATGTTTTAGTCCCAACAATAACGGCCCTATCCATATCTTGAAGTGATCCCGACACAATTTCACTTGCAGAAGCGCTGCTGCTATTAACAAGTAGCACTAGCGGCATTAGTGTATCAATTGGTTGATCGTTAGTTATATACTTTGTGTCAAATTGGGTCGCTTTACCGTGAGTAAAAACCACAAGTTGATTTTTAGGAACAAAGAAATTTACGATTTTCACCGCTTCATCAAGAATCCCACCGGGATTTCCGCGAAGGTCTAGAATTAACTTCTTTGCACCCTGGCTACGTAAATCCAGAATAGCAGCCCTTAACTCGTCCGAACACCCAACCGTAAAGCTAGATAAACGGGCATAGCCAACCCCCTGCTGAACTATGCCATAATAAGGCACGCTCGGCATTTTAATTCTTTCGCGAACAACATTCTTGGTGAATACTGAGTCGGAATAGTCATCGCGCAAGGTTAATTTAACTACTGAACCTGGATCGCCTTTTAAGTGACTACTAATCGCCTCCACCTCCATCTTCTCAACAGGAGTTCCGTCGATGCTGGTAATTACATCGCCCACCCTAATTCCTGATTTCTGCGCAGGTGATCCTTCATAAATTTCCATAATTTGAGCCCCCTTACCATTCTTTCTAATCAACGCACCAATTCCGCCATACTTACCAGTAGTAAGAAAATCAAAGTCGGCTTTCTCTGATTCGGGGATATATTCAGTATAGGGGTCTAATGATGCCAGCATAGCATTAATGCCAGTTGTCACCAACTTTTCAGGATCAATATTATCCACGTAAAAGATATCTAGCTCCCGAAAGAGCGTAAAAAAGATATCCAAACTTTTCGACATTTTGAAATCATCGGAAGTGAAGGCAACTGTTCCAAACATTGTTAATCCAACAATGATGGTGATGGAGCTGGCAACGAGAATTTTTTTCAAACGGTTCATCAGAAAATATTTTTAAGTTCATCTATGATTCTGTTCCATTAAAGAAATTTTTCAAAATTCTAAGCGACGAAAAACCTATCAGCAAGGAGTAAAGAAAAATTAAATTTCTGGCGGAAACTAAGGTACCGGATCATAACCATGTCCGCCCCACGGATTACATGATACAATTCGTTTTAACGACAACCACAAGCCCTTTAATGGTCCATGTTTGCGTAGCGCTTCAATAGAATAGGCAGAGCAAGTTGGCGTATACCTACACACAGGAGGTAAATAGGGGGAAATAGCAAGCTGGTAAAACCTAATGGGTAATATCAGAAGGGCAATCAATAATCTTCTCATTTTTAATCCTTTTTACCATATCTTCTAATAAATGTTGGATGGACGAGGATATCTCAGAAAAACTTAATTCCTCAGAGCCGGCATATATAAGCATAAATGTAACCTTTTTGTTCATTTGCTCCAATTCATCATAAATGCGGGGCTTAATCAGGCGATAGGCCTCTCTCATGCGTCGTTTGAGCAGATTGCGTTTAACCGCTCGTTTAAAGCGCTTTTTGGGCACAGAAAATGCAACTTGAGCCCAATCTGGAATAGAGTTTTCTTCAACAACAATATAAACCAGCCTAACCGGGAAGATAAATAGAGATTTGCCTCTTGAGAAAAGGCTCAGAATTGCTTTTTCACTCGTTAATCGTTCTTGTTTAGATAAGGAATATAGCTTCATAAAAAATGGGGGAACAATTCCCCCTGCGCTATTTAGAACCGTTTTCCTTGTTAAATTTTTTGATGAAATGCTCAAGCGCCATTGTCATGGATGGATGCTCTGAGGTGGGCGACTGAATATCCAGCCTTAGCCCAGAGTCTTTTACAGCCTTTGCCGTAGTAGGACCAAATGATGCAATTTTCATCTCGTTCTGCTTGAACTCAGGAAAATTTTGGAAAAGAGATGTGATACCGCTCGGGCTATAAAAGACGATAATGTCATAGTTAAGCAATGAAACTTCAGAAAGATTGCTGCTCACCGTTTTATACAATATGGCCTTGGTATATTTAATTTTATCCTTGTCAAGAGCCTTGGGAATTTCGGGCTTATGGATATCACTAAGCGGAAGAAGAAACTGCTCCTCACGATGCTTAAGAATATCGCTCATTAGATCCTTAAATGTGCCATCACCGTAAAATATTTTACGCTTCCGATAAACAATATACTTTTGAAGATAAAAGGCTATTGCTTCAGAAATGCAAAAATACTTCATCGTTTCTGGTATCGTCACCCTCATCTCTTCGGAAATTCGGAAGAAATGATCAATGGCCGTTCTGCTGGTAAAGATAACCGCAGAAATTGCCTGGAAATCGATTTTTTGCTTTCGTACCTCCTTTGCGGGAACGCCTTCAATCTGAATGAATGGCTTAAAATCAATCTTCAGATTATAGCGTGTTGCTAACTCTAAAAAAGGAGATTTGTCGTTCTGTGGCTCAGGCTGTGAGACCAAAATTTTTTTGATTTTCAAGGCCGTATTATTTAAGGATTAGGCAATAATAACTAACCTTTTGAAGCCAAAATAAAGACCTGCTAAAGGCAAAACTTCAAGGGCACAAAAGTATAAAATCCAATAGAAAATAGAAAATCTGTTACGAATAAAAAGCTGAAAAGATCTTATCGTCCTAAATATCAGCACTATTAAAGAAAGAGAGATTCCGATAAGTATTGGCAAAACTTGCTCGTTTGATGGCAAATAGATCGACAAAAACACTGATATTATTACAATTAGTGTAATAATGAAATTATAAATAAAAAGATTGTAGTCGTGGAGTTGAAAATATTCTTGCTCGTTGCTAATTAAGCGAATTAACGAGCCAACAATATTTCTATAAAACATATAAACGGCAGTTACTGCTATCAAATATCCGAAAGAACTTAGTGAGGCTGTAAAATTCAGATCAAACAGGTGCAAAAAATTAAATGCAAGGAGGCTTATCCCCATCAAGAGTATCGAATATGTAATTATCTTAATTTGAGAATACTGACTCATCTTGCTGGAATAAAATCGCACAGCCTCCCGTGAATTGAGCGCACCAGCAACAATTAAGGCGAAAAACTTTCCGTAGAAGAGCTTAAAGGAAGCAAAACCAACAACCACTAGAAATATTATGGAGAAAAACCATCCATCATGGAGGCCATTTTGCTGAATAGTTTTAATGGGGCCGATGACGCCACGCTCGTCTTTTTGCTCTAAAAATACTGTCTGGCTGAATGGCCCAAAATTATAACAATCTTGGCGTGATGTAAAAACGGAAAGTTTGAATCGAGTGACTAGGCTTGAGTCCACCAAATTTATAGCGCGAGAGTTAATGCCTTCCGCTGATAAATGCCTTGAGTAAAGAAAGGTCGAATCAACAGGATCCTTGGCACTGATGGCAACACTGGTTGAGCTTTCACTCTGTGCCAATGTTTTTTTAACATATACTTGCCGAATCGCTGTACCAGAATCAAGCCTCGTTGCTTGCGTTGAAGGTTTGGAACTGTCGGAAGAGACAACATGAACACTATCTGAGGAGACAACATGAATAATGGAGTCCCGGCTGTGTGTTTTCACTAAAGTTGAATCCGACAGTTCGTGGCAAATTTTCATACTTCGGCTGTAAAGCAAATATCGCGCAAAGATAGCACGAAAACTGAAGAGTTATATCTTGCCCAGAATCTATTATCATGCCCCCTAGATGGGGCCGTTAGTTTTTAAGGAGATTATCAGAACATATTAACAATGAAAACCAACACAAAACACTGACATACAGTTACTTATGTAGTTTTCAATATTATGCTACTTATGAAAATGAGCATAGATTTTGGTGGCAATTGACTTATGAACAGTGCTTAAAAGTTCGTCGAGTGTTAGCAAACGAATTTTCTCAACCGACCCATATTTCTTTAAAAGCAAAAGTCGACTTTTCTCCCCCACTCCAGCAATCGTATCGAGTTCGCTGGTAAGAAACTTACCACTGCGTTTTTTCCTATGAAAAGAAATTCCAAATCGGTGTGCCTCATCACGAATTTGCATCAAAACCCTTAAAGCTTCAGAATTTTTATCGAGGTATAAAGGTGTTGGGTCAAATGGCACATAAATCTCCTCCAAGCGCTTTGCAAGTCCAAGAATTGGTACCTTGGTCTCCAACTCTAGCATAACCAAACTTTCGTATGCTGCCGAAAGTTGTCCTTTGCCTCCGTCTATTACCACCAAATCAGGTAGTGGCTGTTGCTCGTCTATAATGCGACGATATCTCCGATAAACAATCTCTTGCATAGAGGCAAAATCATTTGAACCCTCTACTGTTTTAATATTAAAATGTCGATAGTCACGCTTTGATGGCTTACCATCCAGAAAAACAACGCAGGAAGCAACAGGATTTGTTCCCTGCAAATTAGAGTTGTCAAAACACTCAATGTGGTGCGGCGGTTTTGGCAGGTGCAAACTTTGTTGAATCCTCTCTAGGAGAATTTCAGATCGTCGACCTGGATCAAGCCGATCTAGCATTTTGAGCTTCGTGGCATAATGTTCTCTACAGTTTTTTTCAGCAAGATCGAGCAACAACTTCTTATCTCCCTTTTGCGGAACAACAAATTTTATATTTGCAATCTCAACCTCTGCGGGTAAGAAAGGAACTACAATCTCCCCGCTCAGAAATTTATATCGAAGCAATACCTCCTCAAGTAAAAAAGCAAGTAGCTCTTCGCGCGTCTCATCAAGATTGGTTTTCAGTTCAAAAGTCTGTGATTGAACAACGCTTCCATTTACTACTCGAAAAAAACTAGCTATTGCGAAAGAGGATTCCTGAAAAACAAAAAACACATCAAGGTTAGAAAGCGTTGAACTTACCACCGTAGATTTAATTTGCCAATCGGATAGGTTCTCCAATCGAGTCTTATACTGCTGCGCCAGCTCAAATTTTCTTTGAAAAGAGGCCTCACTCATTAAACTTTTCATCTCTTTTACAACTTCAGACGAATTTCCCTTAAGTATTGATATAATTTGATTTATAGCCTCAGAATAAGTCTCCTTATCTTGTCGTCCCTCACATGGCCCCAAACAATTTCCTAAATGATACTCTAAGCAAACCTTATAGTTGCCATTACTAATTGTTTCCTCGGTTAACGGTAGTTTGCATGTTCTAATCTTATATAGCCCACGAAATAATTCAAGCAGACCCCTCAAGTTAAACGCAGATGTATAAGGTCCAAAATATCGCCATCCGGGAACAGCCTGCTTTCGCGTAATAAAAACACGAGGAAAATCTTCTTTTGTAACTACTATCCAGGGATAAGTTTTATCATCCTTAAGCAAAATATTATACCGAGGTTGAAACTTCTTAATAAGGGAGTTTTCAAGTAATAATGCATCTGATTCAGAGTTGACGAGCGTATGCCTTATCTCAGCAATCTTACTTACCAGAACACGAACTTTACCACTTTGATTGCCGCGATTGAAGTAGGATGAAACACGTTTACGCAAATCCTTTGCCTTGCCAATATATATAATCTTACCAGTATTATCGAAAAACTGATAAACACCAGGTAGGTGTGGAAGTGAATTAACAACAAGCCTTAATTCATCCGCAAGCATAGGTTAAGCGTAAATATTAATAAAACCAAAGTTTTTGGTAGAAAACAATCCGCGATCAGAAAGTTTAATTTCAGGAATAACAATCAATGCCATAAAAGAGAGAGTCATAAACGGGCTCCTTAATGGTGAGCCAAGTTTTCTAACGATAGTTTCTAGCTCATCATATTTATCTGCTGTATCAACAACAGATAGACTCGACATTAACCCAGCAATTGGGAGCTGCAGTAAATTAGCCGCATTGTCATGGTAAACGCAAAGGCCGCCTTTATGATCAATAATGGTATTTACAGCGCTTACAATATCTTCATCTTTCACGCCAACGCATATTATGTTGTGGCTGTCATGAGCAATGGTGGTAGCAATGGCGCCTTGAGATATCCCCATTCCTTTAATAAACCCAACACCAGGTGGGCTATTTTGATATCGATTTACTACAACAATCTTAAGAATGTCGTTTGCGGAGTTAGATATCAAGTTATTATTCTCAACAATGGGTGATCCGACAACCTCCTTGGTAACCAGTTCACCGTCCACGATCTGAATTGCCCTAACCTTGTCGGACTTTGCCGCCACAGCAATATCAATTGTAGTAATGCGACCCCTCTCAAACTTATTGGGCAAAGGAGACGACAATGACACCTTTGACTTGAACGGCAAAGCAGAATCCCAAACACAAGCACCATTTATATACGTTTGGGTAATATTAAAATCCTTCAGATTATCAACAACTATAAAATCAGCAGAATCCCCAACAGCCAAGAGGCCAACGGGTAATTTATAATGCAGAACCGGATTGACACAAGCAATTTTCAGAACCGTAAAGAGATCGTATCCTAAGGCCAAAGCACGTTTAACAGTTAAATTAATATGCCCATATTGAAAATCGTTTGGATGGCAATCGTCGGTGCAAAACATAAGCATTTCTGGGCTGTCAAGGATAAGTGGATGTAGTGCATTAAAATTTTTTGCAGCACTACCCTCCCTTATTAATATTTTCATTCCCAACGCAATCTTCGCTCGTGCCTCTTCCACGGTAAAACACTCATGATCGGTGGATATCCCAGCGGAAACATACTTCTCCAAATCAGCACCACCAACACCGGGAATATGCCCATCAACGGGTTTCCCAACCTCCTTAGCATGCCGCAACTTCGCCATAACTCGTTCATCGCCGGCTATCACCCCGGGGTAGTTCATCATCTCAGCCAAGAAATATATATCATCTCTTTTCAGCAACCGTCCAACTATATCCGAATCAAGTTCGGCACCAGATGTCTCAAAGAAAGTAGCCGGAACGCACGAGGGTACACCGAAAAAAAACTTAAGGGAACTTTCCTTTGCGTTTTCAATCATAAAATTGATGCCCTCCTCGCCAACCACATTTGCAATTTCATGCGGATCAGAAACAACAGCAACAGTACCATGCTGCACCGCCATGGCCCCAAAGCAAGAAGGCGAAACCATCGAACTTTCAACGTGAACGTGAGCATCAATAAAGCCGGGCAAAATATAGTTAACCCCTGGCCGTTCACCAGCCGAAACCAGAACAGACACAATCTTACCTGCATCAAAAACCACCTCTCCGTAGCCCACCTTGCCACCCGCAACATCTACGATATTGCCAACGATACTATTTTTCATGACCAATAATTATTGTTCCACGTGGAACCATTAAACCAATAAAAACGAAATGTTCCACGTGGAACTAGCGACCGAAGTAAACCAAAAGTACATTTATGTCAGATGGTGAAACACCAGGAATTCGACTTGCCTGCCCGATATCGGCAGGCCTTATTCGAGACAACTTCTGTCGTGCTTCTGTTGACATTGACTTCATTGACATGTAATCAAAGTCGGGGTTAATCTTAATGTGTTGAAGCCGCTTTTGCTTATCGGCAACTATTCGTTCACGCTCAATATATCCAGCATACTTAATTTGTATCTCAATTGCTTGTGAAACTTCGTTGTACAGCTCGCCGCATTTTTCCCTAAACAGAGAGAATCCATCAATAATTGATGATAAATCCTCGATTGTAACAGCGGGGCGAAGCAGGAATTCGACTGCCTTTCGAGCCTGAGGCGTCTCGGCACCGCCACGCGCAACAAGTATTGGGTTCACAAGATCAGGCCTTAAGCTAGAATTTCGCACCAGGGCCGCCCCTTCCTTTATTAAGTTCTGCTTGAGAACAAAGTGATGGTGTCGTTCTTCATCTACTAACCCAATTTCATATCCTCGTGGGGTTAGCCTATCATCGGCGTTATCCTGCCTTAGCAGTATCCTGAATTCTGCCCTACTAGTAAACATTCGATAAGGCTCATCAACACCCTTGCTGATCAAATCATCAATTAAAACACCAATATAAGCTTCGTCCCGTGAAAGAATAAACGCATCCTTCCCGTCACAAAAACGATTGGCGTTAATACCGGCAATTAATCCTTGGGCGGCAGCCTCCTCATATCCAGTGGTTCCATTTATCTGTCCAGCGAAGAATAAACCAGAAACCAACTTCGTTTCCAATGAATTCTTAAGTTGGGTTGGTTGAAAGAAATCATATTCAATAGCGTAACCTGGTCTAAATACTTTAACATTTTCAAACCCGGGAACACATTTCAATGCTTCAAGTTGAACCTCAAAAGGTAAAGAACTGCTAAAACCATTAAGGTAATACTCTATATTATCTCGACCTTCAGGTTCTAAAAACAACTGATGCTGATCCTTATCGTGAAAGGTGCGAACTTTATCCTCAATGCTTGGGCAGTAACGAGGTCCGATACTTTTAATAGTCCCATTAAATAGAGGGCTCTCCTCAAAGCGCGACTCTAAAATACGATGAACGGTTCTATTGGTATAAACAGTGTAACATGGTAACTGCTCTGAAACTGGTTCTACAACCTCAGAAAAAGAAAATTTCTCTGGAAACACATCACCATGCTGCTCTGTCAATTTACTATAATCAACAGAACGACCATCAATGCGCATAGGTGTTCCTGTTTTCATTCGACCTACCTCAAAGCCAATATTTATTAAATACTCTGATAATCCAAAAGAAGAAGGCTCACCAGCGCGTCCTCCTGTGACGTGAGTGCTTCCAACATATATTAATCCATTCAAGAAAGTTCCATTTGTAAGGACTACACTTTTAGCATAAATGGTTTGTCCAAGTGCTGTGACAACACCCAAAACCATATTGTTTTCAACAATAAGACCAGTTACGCTATCCTGCCAGAAAGAAAGATTCTCAACCTTTTCAAGTGCTTTCCTCCACTCAATAGAAAACTGAACCCGATCGCATTGCGCTCGTGGGCTCCACATGGCAGGTCCCTTACTCCTATTAAGCATCCTAAACTGAATACTCGTTTTATCTGTAATTAATCCGGTATAACCTCCCAATGCATCAATCTCTCGAACAATTTGGCCTTTTGCTATACCACCAATTGCAGGATTACAACTCATCTGTGCCATCTTGGTCATATCCATTGTAATTAACAATGTCTTACTACCAAGCTTAGATGCTGCTGCCGCTGCTTCACATCCAGCATGACCTGCTCCTACAACAATAACATCATATGAAAAATTCATTCGAATAGAATTTCAGATAATTATGCAAAACAGGAAAGAAACCTATTTGTTCTCAAATAAAACTAGATATTTATCTTCAAGAAAACGCATGTGCCGATTCTCAACATCTGATTTGTCATTATAGCCACAAAGATGAAGAACTCCATGAATAACCACTCGGTTAAGTTCTTCATCAAACAGAGATTGGAATAGTTTCGAATTTTCGAGAACGGTGTCTACGCTAATAAAGATATCACCAGAAAGAAAATTCTCAGTTGAATAATCAAACGTGATTACATCGGTATAATAATCATGCTTTAAATATTCTCTATTAATGCTGAGAAGATACTTATCAGAGCAAAAAATAAAATTGATATCACCAGAGCGTTTTTTCTCAATAGTTACAACCTGCTTAATCCAGGCCGTAAGAGCTCTTTTATGGGAAGGTGTATATGGTGTATCTTGGTTGAAATATTTTATAGCCACTTTACAAATTGAATTTCAACTCAACGGTTGAACCCTCCTGCTCAAATGAAACTGAATCGGAAAGATGTTGCATTAAAAAAACACCCCTACCGTGGATATTCTCAATATTCTCAGGTGTCGTGGGGTCAGGAACATTGTGGAAATCAAAACCGGGGCCTTGGTCCTTGATAGCAATTTTTAAAATATGACCATCAGAAAACACAGCAATTTCCACTTTCTTTTCTGATTTAAGTTTGTTTCCATGCACGATACCATTATTAACGGCCTCAACCGTAGCGATTAAAACTTTACCGTACAACTCAGAACTTAGTTGAAGTGCATCCGATATCTCATCGATCAGCCTTTCAACCATACAAATATTTTCAAGTCTTGAAGAAATTATTAACCGCTTCTCCATGAAATTAACATTTACTCATTTAAGAACGAATTAAAGGAAAAACGAGTTACTAAAAATACGAGTTTTTTTTAAAAAAACATCTCTTTTATCATTTTCTTAACCAAAGCTCAGGATCTAAGGGCTGATTTTCCTTCCATATTTCAAACCCGAGGAAACTACCGTTACGCAGATTTCCAATACTTTGACCTAAAGAAACGTGGTCGCCAGGTTTAACATAAACCTGGAATAAATTGTGATATACAGTCAAAAATTTTCCATGACGAACAATAACCGCATTATTTGAACCCAATATAGAGATAACCTTCTTAACCTCTCCATCGAAAATTGAAAAAACAACATTGCTTGTAGAACTCGTAATTTTCACTCCATTGCTTTTAATTTGAACATCCTTAAGAACAGGATGGTTATGCAAACCAAAACCTTCAACGATAATTCCATTTTCAATTGGAACAGGGAATTTTCCACGATTATCTTCAAACTTTGTGCTCAATCGAAGTGCATCAGAAGAATAAACAATCTTTCCTCCAACTGATGACTTCCTTCGTTCTTCAGCCAACAAACTTTCAATCTCCTTCTCAATTCTCAAGCTCTCCTGTGTTAGACGCCTCTGATCATCACGAAGCTGTTTGCTCTTCTTTTTAAGTTCACCTATAAGTTCAGTCACCCCATGCTCATCACTTTGTAAAGTTTCAATTTCATTATTCTTAGAGCTAATAGCCGCGGCTAATTCAGCTCTATGTTTCTTCACAAGATTGAGTTGGTTTCCCATCTGCTTTGAAGTCTCAATAATATCTTGTCCCTTACGTTCAATAAGGTCGCTAAACTCCTTAAAATAACGCATACGTTGATATCCTTGGTTAAAATCCTTTGCACTAAAAATAAAAAGTAATTTCTGCTGATTATACCGAGTCTTGTAAGCTGCACTAATTAAACCAGAATAAGCCACCTTAAGATCATTCAATTGCTTATTAAGAGAGGAAAGATTAAGTTCCCCTGATACAATTTCAACATTTAGTGCTTCAATCTCATCGTTTAAATTATCAATCAATTTCTTGCGAGTGGCCATTTGACTTCTAAGTAAGAGAAGCTTATTCAAAGAAACCTCCTTATCATTATCTGACTTTCGAATTAAATCCTGAGTCAACTTAAGCTCATTAAGAATCCCAGATTTACGTTCCTGCAAATCCTTAACTCCCTGACCAAATACAAACAAGGGTAGAAGAGAGAAAGACAAGCAAAAGAAAAAACTAAGTAAATATCTCATCTACAAATGTTTTTTTGATATCTTTTCCATTAATCCTTTTCTTTCCGGTTCGATTTTTAAACTCATTTTCCAATAAGTTAAAGCATCAGCAATATTTCCTAACATGAACTTGGTATCGCCATAGTGTTCAAGTACTTCAGCATTATCATCAGCCCCATTAACAATGGCTTGTCTGATAAATGATTCAGCCTCGTTGTAACGCTTTAATTTGAACAAAATCCAGCCATAAGTATCAAGAAAGGTAGAATTATTAGGATCTTGATTAATGGTTATTCTGCTCATCTTCAGTGCGTCATCAAGGTTTTTTCCGTCAACACTAAGAAAATAGCTATAATTATTAAGTACGCCAAGTTGGTTAGGATTAATCGCTAACACCTTATCGTACATTTTATAACCCAATTTTTTCCTTCCTATCTCATGGAAAATATCGCCCATTGTAGAGTAATAATCAGGCTTCAGTGATGGACGATAAGCAAGACGATCTTCATATTTTTTCAAAATCTCAATAGCCAACTTAGCTTTACCTTGCTGCCAAACAGCGATCGCTTTAATGAAAGGGATAAAGGGATTCTTTACAAAAACATTAACCAAAGAATCAGTTATAGCAGCAATTGAATCATGCCGTTGAAGTTGAAGCTCTATGGAAAGATATCTCTCCCATATCATTTCACTAGAATATTCTGAATGTACAACATATTTCAAATTATCTAATGCCCCAGCATAATTTCCTTTTAAGATATTAACTTGTGATTTCAGGTCAGCAATCAAGGGATTGTTACCAAACTTATTCACAAGACTACCTAACGATGCCTGAATAGGCACCACGCTTTGTGCAGCAACCTGGGGATTAGTTAATAACTTAGAAAGTAACTGATAAATATCCTCAATTGCACCATTAGAGGCAATAAGCTGATTTAGATATGTAAAGTACAAATCAATATTGCCAGTAACCAAGTAAAAGTTACTTAAGTTTAAAAGCACCAAAGCATTGGTGCTATCTAAAAGATAGCAATCGCTAAGTTCCTGCTTTGCCAATTGAATTTTTCCAGCGGCAAGATAGGTATCGTAAAGCATTAAACGATAACGAATATTAGTACTATCGGAAAGCACTAATCGTTTAGCTTCAACAATGGCATCATCATAATTCTTTTGCTTAGTTAGAATGTCAATCTTAGAACCTGAAATAACATCCTGAATTCCATAAAGTGCCTCGGCAACATTTAAGGTTTTTAATGCATTTGGTAAGTCCCCAACCTTCTGATAAAGAAATGCTAAATTGAGGAAATCTTCAATAGCGACAGTCTTTGAATTAACAATTTTTTGGTAAACCCACACTGCTTCGAGATTCTTTCCGGCAAACGCTAGCACTTGAGCATACTGTAAGGCATAGTATTTATTTGAAGAATTGCCATAGTAAGCCTTTGATGCGTAACTTAAAGCTTCATCGACCTTATGTAGATTATAAGAAACAATAGAAAGTTCATAGTAATAGTCAAGATTATCCTTCTCGTAGGCGATACATCGTTTTAGCAACTCATAGGAAACGGCATAATTTTGCATAAATTTATTCCGAATTGCTTCATGGAAGTAATATTTTGCCTTAACACTATCTTCTGCGGCCTTAGATTCAACATGAACCAGCTTTTGAGCAAGCAAGAGATTGGGAACTAAGAATAATGAAAGAAGAATAAACCGTTTCATCTAAAGAAATTTAAATTAACGTTTAGTGGTTAGAAAGTTATTTTCCGGTGTGGCCAAAGCCACCAGAACCTCGATCGGTTTCCGACACAACAGTAACTTCATTCCAGCGTATTTGTTCTACCTTCGAAAAAACTATCTGAGCAATCCTCTCGCCAGGATTAATTGTAAACTCGGCTGTAGAAAGATTCACCAAGATTACCTTCAATTCACCTCGATAATCAGCATCGACGGTCCCAGGGCTATTTAAAACTGTAATTCCTTGTTTGGCTGCAAGACCACTTCTTGGTCTAACCTGTCCCTCAAACCCTACCGGAATTTCAAAGAAAAGTCCAGTTGGGATCAATACTCTTTCAAGTGATTTTAAGACAAGAGAATTATCCAACTTAGCCTGAATATCTAAGCCTGAACTTCCATCGGTTGCATATGAAGGTAAAGAAAAACCACTATGGTTAATGACTTTTATTTCCATAACTCAATAGAATAGATTTCAATTTATTACGAACATCAACTTCCCTAAACAAAAAATATAGTAAGAAGAAGCAAAGCATGAAAAACCTTATCAGAGTAAAAAATATGTTAGTGGTTTCTGGCATTAGCCTACTAAGAAAAAAAAGTGCAATACTTAAAGCAAAATATTCAAATATTCGTTTAAGGTCATAAGGAACAGGAAATATTCTTTGCCCAACAATATAGGATAATACAACCATCACAAAGTAGCTAACTAGCCGAGCCCAAGCACTACCATAAAAACCATATATAGGAACCGTAAAATAGTTAATTAAAACATTCACAAGTAAACCCAAAATTGTAAAAGTCACCGCGAAACGAGTTCTATCAGTAAGTTTAAACCATACGGAAAGATTAAAGTAGAAACCAAAAAAAACGTATGATAAGAGAAGTATGGGAACAATTCCAATACCTGAACGATAATTCCCACCCAAAATCATTTCAAAATATGAAATGTAAAAGGATATAAATAGAAAGATAAACAAGCTTACAAAAAAGAAATACTTTGCTGAATCAGCATAGAACTTCTTAGAACCTTTAGAATCCGAGGTGGTGAAAAAAATCGGTTCAGCAGCAAACCTATAAACCTGAATGAATAAATTAAGAAGTATCGATATTTTGAGTATTCCACCATAAATACCCAGCTGATACATTGGATGTTGTTCAGGAGGAATCATATACTTAATAAAAAAACGATCAGCCATATCATTAACAATTCCAGCAAGACCTCCAATCATTAGTGGAATAGAATAGGTAATAATCTCCTTAATTAATTGATAGTTAAAATTGAGTTTTATCCTTAAAAATTCCCTGTAGAAATAAGCAAGTGTAGCAAGGCTTGCAATAAAATTAGCAATAAAAACAAGAACAACTAGACCAGAATTTTCAAAAGCGGGAATTTTGTGAAGCTGGTTAATAAAATAGGTATTCGAAAGAAAAACAAAATTTAAGGCAACGTTAATTAATATATTCCCGCTTTTGACCAAAACAAATTCAAGTGCTTTGCCATCAAGTCGCAATTTTGAAAATGGAATAGCAACAATAGTATCAAAGAAAAGAATCAGAACGAAAAGAAAAACATATTCAGGGTTAGAGGAGTAACCGAGAAAACAAGCAATTGGATGAAGGAAAATAGAAGAGAAAAGTAAAAATAGTAGGCCGTTGGAAAAAAGTATTAAAAAGGAGTTACTAAAAACTTCAGCATGACTTCGATCTTTTGAGGCAAAACGAAAAAAGCCAGTTTCTAAGCCAAGTGTCAAGAGTATTTGAAGAACTGCAGTTAAGGCATAAAAATCAGTGATAATACCGTAAGTAGCCGGACCAAATATTCGAGTATGGTACGGAACCAAAAGATAATTTATGAATCGACCACCAACACTACTAATTCCATATATAGCAGCGTGGCCAAACAGTGTTCTAAATAGATTCTTATTGGATTCCACGGTTGTTAAACAAAATGAAGCCAAAGTTAAAGGTTATATAGAGATTCTTATTTTCCTTGTTGTAATAATTAAGGAAAATACTTGCAGGCCCAAAAGTAGTTTGATAAACCATACCGGCTGCCCCCATAAGAATAAATTTTGGCCATTTTGGAGAATAGTATGCAGAATAAGTCACATCATTTCGAAGAAAACTCCTATACGGTTGAAAAAAATAGCCCTCCAAACGAAGTTGCAAGTTATTACTCAGCTTTAAAATTGGGATTACTCCAGCAGCTATGTAGCTATTTGCATGATAATTTGGCAGAAAAAGAGTTTTCGAATGTGGATTAGGTGTAAATCCGCTACTTGAAATTAAGGTAGAAGTATAATTTTCAAAAAAACGCTTGCTCGAATATACCCCATCAATAATAACACCCATTCTAAACCCTCTATATATCTTGTGGTATGATTCATTGAGAAAACGTAACTCATACCAATCATGATTAATAATAGCATCGGTGTTTGCCGGCGGGCTTGTAGTACCTGGAGAATAATTTTCATACCCGCTTATATAGCTGAAAGAAATTTGACGGAATATGCCACGATCGGCATATTGCTTATAGTTTAGGCTATTCATTCCGAAACTTGTGCCTACATTTATATAGGTGAAATCGGTTACATCAGGTATATCGCTTTTCAAAAAATCGGTAGTTTGGTAGTATTGCGAACGCTCTATACCGCCATTTGAATTAAGTTTTAAAAGAAACTGAGTGCCAAGTGCGAAACCAACAGAAAATGAACCATACGATTCAGTTTGAATCAAATAGCTTGGCTTAACATCCTCAAAAAAAGGGTCAATCGAACTATTATAGTAGTCGAAACGATTTAAACACAAATTGAGATCGTAGTATACCGGAATTTTCCAAGGGAAATCACGCTTTACACCAAGAAGAAGAGAGCTATAAAGCCGTCCAAATCCAACATTCATATATAAACTAGTTGCACTATGTCGAAAGAATCGATATTCTGCTCCAAGGAAACCCTGATTCATAGAGCTGGAAGAAATATTTCCACCAAAAGAGAGATCTAAAAAATTATCAGTTTGAATCTTCAAATTAAGGTCAAAAGCATTAGCAGTAGAATCATAGTGTGCAAGAGGATAAATGGAAACTACGCTCTTATCGCTAAGTAATTTGAAATACTCACGTTCTAGATCATTCATATTAAACGTCTTATGCTTATTCCTATGAAAAGAACGATAAAAATAATCCTCCTGATTACCCTTTAAACCGGTAAGAACAACCTTGTTAAAAGTTAATTTTGGAAATTTATCTTGAAAAGCAACTCGTTTTGCAGCCAATTCCTGTGGGTTATTTCGTCTATGAACTCTAGTCTTTATGGAATCGATAAATTTGATAGTCTGATCATATCCTGCCTTTTCAATCTCGTCAATCTTATCAAAGTCCAATAATCCAACATCGTTAAAAGAAGTTTCAATTACCAATCCCTTATCCTTTGGAAGCTTATAATTCGTCTTCCCCATAATCATGTTCTCAACCTGAGCTAAAATATTGTCTTCATCAGGGCGTGGCGAATTGTGGCTAACCTGACTACCAATTATGATATCCGGATGAAAATCTTTCTCCATAATATCCCAAGGAAAATTGTTGTAAATACCTCCGTCAAAAAGTAATACAGAATCAATGGTGATTGGCTTGTAGTAAAAAGGAAAAGTCATGCTAGCTCTTATTGAAGAACCAAGGTCGCCGGAAGAACAAATAAATTGACGATTATGATATACATCCGAGGCAACGCAACGAAAAGGAACAAAAAGATTATTAAAATTGTAGTCACAAGAAGCAGAAGCACCAGCAAATATTTTAAGGAATGCCAAGTCCATCTGGTGAGTAGGAATTATATTCGTAGGTAATTTAGGACGTGGAACACTATCTTTGAAACTGATCTTAATTGAGAACTGCCCACTATTCTGTAATCCTCGCTTGAAATAGTATGTGAAATTTTCATCAATAACACCCCTGGACCAGTTTTTAAAATCGTCAGTTCGAAAGAGGGAATCCATTTCGTGGGGTGAGTATCCAATTGCATATAATCCACCAATTATAGCCCCCATCGAGGTACCAGTAATATAATCGATGGGGATACCATTTTCTTCAAGCGCTTTAATTACACCAATGTGAGCAAGCCCTTTAGCCCCACCACCACTAAGCACGAGACCCACAGATTGGCCAAAGAGTAGATCAATTCTTAGCATGATTATAACCAACACCAAAAAAAAACTGTTTACTTTGCCTACAATTTTCATTTTCATCTACTTTTGCATGACAAAGTTACATTAGCTTATCCAAACAATAACCGAATGAAAAAGCTTTTTTTAGCTAAGATATTGATTGCTGTGTCAATGCTATTAATAATAGCCAGCTGCACACATAAAACTGGACCCACAAAGGTTCTAATAAAAACATCAGAAGGAAATATCGTTGTAGAGCTATTTGATGATACTCCAAAGCATAAGGCTAATTTTTTAAAGCTAATAAAAGAGGGATACTACAACGGGCTACTGTTCCATAGAGTAATCCAAAACTTTATGATCCAAGCCGGCGATCCCAACTCAAGAAATGCAGAACCAGGAAAAGTCTTGGGAGACGGTGACCCAGGCTATACTATTGATGCCGAAATACGACCAAATCACTTTCATAGAAAAGGTGCACTAGCCGCAGCAAGAAACTCCGATGACGTGAATCCAGAAAAAAAATCATCGGGATCACAATTCTACATTGTCCAAGGTAAGACCTTCACTTCGCAAGAACTTGATAACCTAGTTGTTAAGGTAAACAACACAAGAAAAACATCAATGTTTTCAAATATTCTGAAACAAAAACTTGAAAAACTGGGAGATAACTACTCACAGCAAGAATTTCAGAAAATAATGGACAATGTTAAAGACAGCGTTGAAAACATTCTTATGCCCAAAAATACTTTTGCTATCCCAGAAGATCGCAGAAAAGTATATATGACAGAAGGTGGAACACCCCACCTAGATGGTAACTATACTGTATTTGGACAAGTGTTAGAGGGCTTTGATGTAATCGATAAGATTGCAAGTGTTGAAACAGACCAAAATGACAGACCCAAAAAAGATGTTGTAATTTTGAAAATATTTGAAAAAATACTATAAAATGCTTGAGAAAATAAAACAACTGGAAGAAGAGATAGAACGCTTCAGCTGCGAGGTAGAAAAATCCTTGGAAGATTGGAGAATCAAGTTGCTTGGAAAGAAAGGAGAAATTACCCAACTTTTTGAAGAGTTCAAAAATGTTATTCCAGAGCAAAAAAAAGAATTTGGTCAACGACTAAATAACCTTAAGAACAGTGCTATAAATAAAATAGTAACACTCAAAGAACAACTTGAAGACAAGGATGTTGATGATACCAAAGAGGACAAAACGCGACCTTCTGAAATGGTTGCCATTGGAACTCGACATCCTATTTCATTAGTGAAAAGGGAAATCACTAGTATTTTTTCTAAGCTTGGGTTTATTGTCGAAGAAGGACCAGAAATTGAAGACGATTGGCATGTATTCTCAGCACTCAATTTCCCACCAGAGCACCCAGCCAGGGACATGCAGGATACTTTTTTCATTGCAAAGAATCCAGATATCCTACTGCGCACACATACTTCCTCTGTTCAGGTAAGGGTAATGCAGAATCAAAAGCCACCAATTAGAGCAATCATGCCAGGGAGAGTATTTCGTAATGAAGCCATCTCTGCAAGGGCACATTGTATTTTTCACCAGGTTGAAGGCCTCTATATTGATGAGAACGTATCGTTCACTGACCTGAAGCAGACTTTGCTCAGCTTTGCAAGAGAAATGTTTGGAGAAAATACAGAGATAAGATTACGACCTTCCTATTTCCCATTTACTGAACCTTCTGCAGAAATGGATGTAAGTTGCAAAATCTGCAATGGTGCTGGTTGCAACGTATGTAAATATACAGGTTGGCTCGAAGTGCTGGGTTGTGGAATGGTCGATCCTAATGTTCTCGAAAATTGTGGCATCGATTCTAACCGCTATTCTGGTTTTGCCTTTGGTATGGGCATTGAACGAATAGCCATGCTCAAGTACCAGATAAAAGACCTGCGCTTATACTTTGAAAACGATTTACGCTTTTTACGTCAATTTTCACAGTCATATTAGTAAAAAAGCCAAGAATTCTTGGCTTTTTTACTGTTTTTAATTTCGGTTTTATTATTCTCATTTTTGCACTATCTTTCGGCACAATTACAACATTACAGCGATGAAAAAGCCATGGAAAGAATTACCGAATTGCCCTGGGTGTAGTGTTTCTGAAATTAATATTTTCAAAAACCTCAACACAGAGGAGCGTGAGTATCTTAACCATGAAAAAAACTGTAATTCCTACCTAAAAGGTGATATAATATACCACGAGGGAAATAGAATCACCGGGTGCTACTGTGTAAATAGCGGAATACTAAAAATCTACAAAACAGGAATAGAGGGAAAGGAGCAAATCATTGCATTTGCACAGAAGGGTGACATAATAGGCTATCGTTCAATTCTAAGTAATGAACCTGCATGCACAACAGCGCAAGTAATAGACGATGCCCTGCTATGCTATCTGCCAACCGATGTTCTTCTAAGCTTAGTAAAGAGTAACTCATCGTTTTCACTTGATTTAATGCAACTTACATGCAAAGAATTAAATCAAGCAAACATGTATATCAAGGACATTGCGCAAAAAACGGTAAGGGAAAGATTAGCAGAAGTCTTGCTAATGCTCAGAAACAATTTTGGGGAGGACCAGGATTCATTCTTAAAAATAATACTAACCAGAGAAGATTTGGCCAATATTGTAGGTACAGCAACAGAATCTGTAATCAGGTTACTTTCAGAATTCAAGTCTGATAGCCTAATAGAGTTATCCAACAAAAAGATAAAACTGAAAAATATTAGCGCATTAAAGAAAATAGCTAATGATATCTAAGAAAAGAGATCAGGCTCACTTAGATATGATAATCCCAGATGCTCATAGGCTAGTTTAGTAACTTCTCTACCTCTTGGTGTTCGCATAAGGAATCCTTCCTTAATCAAGAAGGGCTCATATACCTCTTCTATAGTTCCAGCATCTTCACCAACAGCAGTAGAAATAGTGTTAAGACCGACTGGACCACCACTAAATTTGCCGATAATTGTTTGTAAAATGCGGTTATCCATTTCATCTAAGCCACGCTTATCAATGTTAAGAGCATCAAGGGCAATACGCGTAATTTCTATATCGATTTTCCCATTTCCTTTAACCTGAGCAAAATCACGAACACGTCTTAAAAGAGCATTGGAAATTCTAGGTGTTCCTCTACTACGAAGAGCAATTTCCGTGGATGCTTGATCTTCAATTTGTATGCTCAAAATACTTGCTGAGCGATTTATAATTCCCTTAAGAACAGTATGATCATAATACTCAAGATGAGACTTTATGCCAAATCTTGCTCTTAATGGACTAGTAAGTAATCCACTTCGAGTGGTAGCACCAACAAGCGTAAATGGATTAAGCGTAAGCTGTATGCTACGTGCACTCGGTCCTTTATCCAACATGATATCGATGCTGTAATCTTCCATAGCGGAGTATAAGTACTCCTCCACAACAGGACTTAATCGATGTATCTCATCAATAAATAGAATATCTCCAAAATCAAGATTTGTTAAAAGTCCAGCTAGATCACCAGCTTTATCTAAAACAGGACCCGAAGTAATTTTTAAATTACTTCCCATTTCTCTAGCAATAATATGAGCAAGTGTTGTTTTGCCTAAACCGGGAGGACCATGCAGTAACACATGGTCGAGTGCCTCACCTCTCTGCTTTGCTGCTTGAACAAAAATCTTTAAATTCTCAACAACAGCCTTCTGGCCATCAAAATCGGCAAATTCAATGGGCCTAATTCTTTTTTCAATATCACCATCAGAATCGGCAAACTCACCAAATACTCTACTATCATCACTTTGCTTCTTCATAGCTAATCCTCAACCCTAAACCCGTTTATTTTGAAAACCTCACCAGCTTTATACTGAATAGTGATTATCACAAAACCATCTTCAGAATACTTTTTCCATAAACCTACAGGATACCCACTTGAATAGAATTGTTCTTCCTGCAAAATACCATTTGGATAGAAAAATAGATGGCGACCATCAGCTATACCTTGGTTATAGGAACCTCTAAAGCAAATCTTGCCATTAGCATAATAATACTTCCATTCACCATCCTTAGCATCGCTAACAAACCGACCAGTTTCTACCAGATCACCCTGAGTAATTCTCCATTTTCCATCTTTTAAACCAGAAATATAAGATCCAACAACAAGGGTGTCGCTCTTTTCATCTAGCTCATAGTAAAGGCCATCTCGCAATCCATTATAATATTCCTCAAATTTTCTTAAAGACCCATCATCATTAAACCATTCCCAACTACCTGATACTTTACCCTTAGCAAAGGTACCACTTTGTTCTACTCTACCATCTCGATAAAAATATTTCCACCTACCAACTCTTTGTGACAATAAATAGGCTCCACTAGCCTTTACAAGTTTTGTTCCTTCATAAAATTCACGCCAATGGCCACTTTTGTATCCGTTAGTATCCACAGGACCTGAAGATTCTAATAGACCAAGCGAACTATAAACTAAGCATGAATCCAACTTACCCGTTGATGAAAAATAATGATTACCAACTCTAATTTTTCCTAAAAAAGTTCCTCTTTCAGTAATGCCCTTAACTGAATCAACTAATTCCTTTAAAATCAACTCGTCATTAGATATTGAATCTCTAACAATAGAATCATTTCTATATAGGATTGCATTCACCAAAGCACCCTTTTGATTATATATCTTCACATATCCATTCAGTAAGCCATTAATGTAGACTTTCTCATCCTTTATTCGTCCATTATCAAAAAAGGTCTTCCAAACACCATAAGGTTTTCCAAATGAATCCGTTCTATTAACCTCCTCATAATAAAGTAATCGTCCATTGCTGAATTCGCATAAAGTAGTGACACAACTATCCTTATCGAACTCCTTTTCAACGCCATCCTTTTTTCCACTCACATAATGAGTTATCCTATTAATAGAACCATTAGAATAATAGTAAAAACCATAATCCTCATGTCTATCATTTAAATATAGTTCCTTACTAATTAGAATTGGTTTATTGCTACCACTACCATTAACCATTTGATAGGTAAAATAGTATCCACTCTTTTTTCCTAAGTAGTAATTGATAATACTCTTTACATTACCAAGATTATCGAAAAACTTCCAAGTGCTGTCTAAAACAGAATTTCGCCACAATCCCTCAGATTTAATTACTCCATTAACATAATAAGTTTTCCAAAAACCATCAGGTTTACCATTTTTGAAATAACCTTCACTACTAAGTACACCATTAGGATAGTAGAACTTTTTAAACTCCCTAACACCACCTTGTCCAAATGAATATAGGGAACTAATAAGAAAAACTAAAAAAAAACTAATTCTCATCTTCCAAAAATGAATCGTCAATGGAAGTTTAGATATCATAAATAGCCCTATTTAAAGTCGATACTCGCATAAAAATAGTAAGCCATAATTATAAAAGCCCCAATTTTGCAGACATATCAAGCATCCTTACAATTGGTTTACGTGCAGCATCCATAAGAAGATTATCCATACTAACCTCTGGCTCGTCATACAAAAGGGTAAGATATATCTTTTTTAAAGTTATAAGCTTCATAAAATTACAATCATTGCATCCGCAAGTTGCATCAGTTGGAGGCGCAGGCAAAAAAATCTTATTATAGCTGGATTTTTTCATCTGATGAATAATACCTGGCTCAGTTGCAACAATATATTCCTTACCGCTATCAGTTTTAGTATATTTAAGTAGAGCAGCTGTACTACCAATAAAATCAGACATAACAAGTATTGGCTTCTTACATTCTGGATGTGCAATTATCTTTGCATTGGGATGCTCCTTCTTTAACTCAATAATTCTTTCAACAGAAAACTCTTCATGAACATGGCATGCCCCATCCCAAATAACCATTTTTCTACCAGTAATGCCTTGAATATAATTTCCAAGGTTTCTATCTGGTCCAAAAACAATTTTCTCATTTTTTGGAAGGCTATTCACAATTTCAACAGCATTGCTTGAGGTGCAAATAATATCACTAACCGCTTTAATCTCTGCGGTAGTATTAACATAGGAAATTACAGTATGCCCAGGGTATTCCTTCAAAAATTCTTTAAACTTGCCAACGGGAGCTGAATCCGCTAAAGAACATCCAGCATTAAGATCGGGAATTAATACTTTCTTTGTTGGCGAAAGAATTTTTGCTGTTTCTGCCATAAAATGAACACCAGCAAAAAGAATAATATCAGCATCATTTGAGGCTGCCTTTTGAGAAAGTGCCAATGAATCACCAACAAAATGCGCTACATCTTGAATTTCAGGCAACTGATAGTAGTGGGCCAAAATAATAGCATTCTTCTCTCTACACAATTTGGATATTTCGCTTGAGAGATCAACATTGGGATCCACCGGAACATCTATAAAACCGTTTTTCAACAATTTCATCCTTATAATATTATTTGTTTTTCTTTAAAAGAATTTAAAAATGATGGTAATGTTAGTCGGTTAGCTTGGTTGGTAAAAAAGAAACTCCGCCGTTGCAAAAATGATTATTAAAAATCAAAAAACATAGTATTAACAACCATCAATAGATAAAGGTTATTAGATTAAAGGTGGTTACAAATGTTTTTAACAATTGTTCATAAGGTAGGGTGTTCATAAAAACAATGTTACTGAAAGCCTATTTTGATGTTAATTGAGTGTTAATTCTTCCATGGAAAATACTGATAAAAAAGCCTTGACTTTTGTGTATTAGCAATGCTTACGAAATAATTAGCAAGAAGTCAATAGTCCGAGGACGCTTTTTCTGACCCAATCGTCAACAATTTATCAACAGCAATTTTCATGTTTATTAGGGGTTTTCTGGATATGAAATAGTCGGTAGTGAAAATAATTGTGGGATTGCTAATTTTGCAATTCAGTAAGGATTAAAAAATTTATAACTGGAGATATGGAAAAATTTTTGGTGGGTATTGCGTGTGACCATGCTGGCTATGAAATGAAGGTGGCAATTTTGGCACACTTGGCACAACGCGGATTTAAGGTAGTCGATTTTGGGACCAATTCCGAGGAGAGCGTTGACTACCCTGATTTTGCTCATCCGTTGGCTACGGCTGTTGAGCAAAAGGTTGTAAATATGGGTATTTCCCTTTGTGGTAGCGGGAATGGTATTAACATGACCATGAATAAGCATCAGCAAATAAGGGCAGCGCTTTGCTGGACGGAGGAAATTTCGCGCCTTGCTCGGCTGCACAATAATGCAAATGTATGTTCTCTTCCTGCTCGATTTATCTCTCTTGACTTGGCCAAAAAGATTGTAGATGTTTTTTTAAGCACCGAGTTTGAAGGAGGTAGACACCAAAGGCGCATTGAAAAAATACCGATTAAAGCGAAGCTATAATACCTCTTCTGTCAGTCGATGAATGGCAGCGTAGCTCACGAGTGCGGCAAAAACGCCTAACGCATTGGCTGCAATATCTAGCAATTCAAAAGACCGATGTGAAAAAACGTAAAGTTGAAGGAGTTCAATAGCAATGCCATAAGAAAGGGCAATGAGGGAGCCATAGAGAAAAGGCTTGGCATTTTTCCTTAGTTCCTCATTTCTGTGGATAAAAGCAGAATAGAGAAATATGGTGAAAATATAGTAGAGAGTGAGGTGTACAACCTTATCGAGGTATGGCAAGGTGACAATTTTAAATTTGCTTAATTCATCACCGGGAATGCCACATATAATGAGAATAAAAAGACCCCAAACAATTGATTTCCAGAAATATTTTATCATAATATCAACAATCTGTTTGAGATCAATATATGAACTTTTTGAATAACCTTATTCCCGATGGCTGGAATTTACCTTCACATCCCCTTTTGCCGGCACAAGTGTCTATACTGTGATTTTTACTCCGTTGCCTCCCTCGGTCAAAAGGATTTGATGGTTGCGGCACTGTGCAGCGAACTAGACCAGCGAAAGGACTACCTTGCTGGAATGGTTATTGATACCATTTACTTTGGGGGTGGAACCCCATCGGTGCTTACCGCTGGAGATGTTGGCCAAATTTTAGATAGGATAAAGTGCTATTTTAGCATAAACGATAATGTAGAGGTTACATTAGAGGCCAACCCGGAAGATCTGTCGGCTACTTTTTTGCAAGAGCTTTACCTAGTTGGTGTAAATCGGTTAAGTATTGGTATTCAATCGTTTTGCGATGATCATCTCCGCTATTTTGGGCGTCATCATTCGGCCGCACAGGCTTTTGAATCATTTCATGCTGCTCGAAATGCGGGATTTAACAATATTTCTATCGATTTAATTTACGGCTTTCCGGGTTTGGCAACAGAGCAATGGGACCGAAATGTTGAGATGGCCATAGAACTTTCGGCAGAGCACATTTCGGCCTATCAGCTGATGGTAGAGCCCGGCTCCCTGTTTTTTAAACGACAACAGCAGGGCAACTTTGTTCCCGCTAATGACGAGGAAAGCATTCGTCACTACCAGCAATTAACCGCAAGGCTTGGAAGCGTCGGTTATGAGCACTATGAGCTGTCGAATTTTTGTAAACCAGGATATGAGTCGCGACACAATTCTTCCTATTGGTATGGTGCCCACTATCTTGGGCTTGGTCCCGCTGCCCACTCCTATAACAGCGAAAGTCGCCAGTGGAATGCGGCTTATAACAAACGATACCTTGATGGTATTTCTTCTGGGCGCCTAGCCTTTGAGATTGAATATCTTAGCGAAGAAGAGAAGTATAATGAGCTATTGCTAACGCGGCTCAGAACAAGCCGAGGGTTGCTTCGCACCGAGTTGGATGGCTTAAGTATTCAAACGCGTAAGTTTTTTGAAAACCAAGTGAGGAAGATGTTGAATGTTGGTCTGGTTGAGGAACGTGCAACCGGTTGGATTATTCCTGAGCAAAAATGGTTTATTTCCGATGGAATCATTGCGGATATGATGATGAATCGCTGAGCTAACAGTTAACTCGAAATCGAAAAAAGAAGGGCGCACATTGTATAAATGGCGCCCTTCTGAATAAGGAGATATGGCTGTTAGCCTTTTGCTTTTCTGTATTTTCGTGCGGTTGAACGCCTAATTGACCTTATGTTGCGGGTGTATATAATAAAATACATCGCCGGAATAAGAATCAAGGTTAGAAACGTTGCAAAGGTTAAACCAAAAATAATCGTCCAGGCCAATGGGCCAAAGAACATTACGTTATCGCCACCAAAATGGATATGCGGTTGAAGTGATGCAAACAGCGATACAAAGTCGATGTTGAAACCAACCGCAAGCGGAATTAGGCCAAGAACCGTAGCCGATGCCGTTAGCACAACCGGGGTTATACGCGTTTTACCTGCTTCAACAATGGCGTTTCTTGTTTTGGCACCCTCTTCCTTAAGCACATCGGTAAATTCAACCAATAGTATTCCGTTTCGGACCACAATACCAGCCAGAGCAACAAGGCCCAAACCAGTCATGATAATGGAGATGGTCATACCAAAGAAGATGTAACCGAGCAACACTCCCATCACGCTGAAAATTACCTCTGAAAGAATAATTATCGGTTTCGATAGCGAGTTGAACTGGTTGATTAGGATAAACAGTATAAGGAAAAGGGAGAAGAGCAACGCCTTGCTGAGAAAGGCCATTGTTTCAGCCTGATCTTCCTGCTCTCCGGTAATTCGAATCTGAACGCTAGATGGTTTTGTAAATGCAGGGATTGCCTTCTTTATTTTAGCGATAATTTCGTTAGACGTATAACCTGTAAGCACGTTGGAAGAGACGGTGATTACGCGCTTTAGGTTTAAGCGATTAATTTCACCATAACTTTTTGTGTATTCCACATGAGCAACTGCCGACAATGGTATCTGCCGCAATGTGCCAGAGTTCATGTCCCTGTATGTAAGGCTCAGGTTCATCAACTGCTCTACATCGTTGCGCTGATAGTCCTTGAATCGAAGAATGATTGGATATTGATCTTCTCCTTCTCTGTATTTTGAAATTTCGGTACCAAGAAGTGCTGTGCGAATTTGACTTCCTATCATTCCTGCCGAAACGCCATCACGGTTTGCTCTTTCACGATCCAACTTTATGAGCAGCTCCGGTTTGGAGGTGGCAAAGTCCGTCTTAAGCTCTTCAATCCCATCAATTTGGAGCGAGTCGAGATAGCGCTTAAAGCGATTTGCAGTAACAACCAGCTGGTCGAGATTTTCACTCGATAATTCAATGTTGATTGGCTTTCCAACAGGAGGACCATTTTTGTTTTTATCTACCACGATATCCGCGCCAGGTATTCCCTTTATATTATCGCGGATTTTTGACATATACACCGAGGTGTTCTCGCCATTTCTCTTTGAGAATTCAACAAAGTTTACCGATATCTTGGCCAGGTTGGACGATTTTGTACTATTGTCGAACTGATTATCGGAGGCCTGAAGCGCAACATTGGTAAGTACAGATTCTACAATTGGATTGTTTTTACCAAGGACTTCCATAATTCGATGCTCAACAACTTTAGCAATGGAGTCGGTGACCGAAATATCGGTTCCAATGGGCAGCTTGATATAGGTAATAACGTTGTTAGGCTGATTGTCGGGGAAAAACATAACCTTAGGTGGCTTAAGTGCAACCAGTACCATGGTTAAGAAGAAAAGGCCAACCATACCCGTTAACAACCAGTATGGACGTTTTCCCGCAAGTACCCAGCGCAGTAAATTCTCATATCTCCTCATCATTGCCGGGATGAAATGCTGCTGAAATTTCCGTAAAATTTTATAGCCGTATAGATTGTGAAGCAACGCTATTAATGCAACAAAAATCATTAAGTTGGCAAATGCCCGCAAACCAAACAGGTAAAAGGGGATTGAGGCAATTGTAATCCCGCTACAAATTAGGTATAGTTTTTTAAGAGGGGTTGGATGCTCCTCCTCGTCGTGCTTCATAAAATCGATGGCAAATACCGGATTGATGATGTAGGCCACAATTAGTGAGGCAAAGAGCGTAATAATTAATGTTACGGGTATAAAATACATGAATTCACCAACTACTCCGGGCCAAAAGGCAAGCGGGAAGAAAGGAGCTAATGTGGTTAGGGTTCCAGATAGAATAGGAACAAACACCTCTCCGGCTGCATACTTGGCCGCACTTTTAATATCCATCTTCTTTTTCATGAATATTCGGTGGGTGTTCTCGATAACCACAATGGCGTCATCTACCACTATTCCTAGGGCAAAAATAAAGGCAAACATTACCAGCATGTTCATAGTAAACCCGATGTATGGCATGACGATATACGCCAGCGCCATGGAAAGCGGGATGGATAATCCCACAAACAAGGAATTCATAATACCCATGAAAAACATCAGCACAATAGTTACCAGAATGAAGCCAATGATAATGGTGTTATTCAGATCCGATAAGGTTGTTCTGGTGTATTTGGATTGATCGCCGTTTATGGTGATTTTTAGGCTGTTAGGCAAAGAGGTTTCCTTCATCTCCTTGATAATCTGTTTAATTTTATCAGAAGCATCAAGCAGATTTTGACCACTTTTCTTGACAATGTTGAGGGTAATTACATTTTTCCCGTCTTGGCGAGCATAGCTCTCCTGTTCATGGAAACCATCGCGGACAGTTGCAATATCCTTGAGCTTTACCAGCGCACCGCTAGCTGTTGTTACCACAATATTCTTAACATCGTCGAGGCTTTTAAATTCACCAACTATTCTAACGGTGCGGCTCATTCCTTGCAGATTGATGTTTCCGCCAGAAATGGTTGCATTATCGTTGGTTATGGCATTTTGAACCTCAGTAAATGTTAAGCTTGCGGCTTGCATTTTATACATATCGATATCGATCTGTATTTCTCGGTCGAGTGCACCAATAATGTCAACACGGGTTATTTCCTTGAGGCTTTCAAATTTATCCTTTAAGTCGTCTCCGTATTTCTTGAGCTTATCGAGAGGGAGATCGCCTGAAAGTTCAATGTACATTATCGGAATGTCCGATAGGTCGATATCTGTAACTTCGGGGTCTGTTTTTAAATCGGAAGGTAAGTCTACCTTCGATTTGTCAACTGCATCTTTTACTTTCTGCTTAGCATCGGTTACGTCCACATCTGTATTAAACTCAACCACAATCGCAGAAAAATCCTGCACCGAGCGGGAGGTAATTTTTTTAACCCCGTTTATGGCCTTGATGTTTTTCTCGATAGGGCGAGTGATTAGGTTTTCAATATCGGCAGGAGAGGTTCCTGGGTATACTGTATTGACAATTATGTTTGGAATTACAATTTCAGGGAATTGCTCCTTGGGAATGGTTAAGTAGTTAAAAAGCCCAAACACCGCTATGATAATGACCAACACATAGATGCTAAGTTTATTGTCAATTGCCCAGCTGGTTGGTTTGAATTCTTTCAGTTTTTTATCCATTGTATCTATTTTAAACCGAAGGGTTCTGGATTAATAACGAATGCTGGCACCGTCTATTAAGTCTTGGTATCCAAGGGTAATTAGCTTGTCACCAGGTTTTAAGCCGGAAATAACTTCCACTAAGCCATTGTTGGTTGTGCCAAGAACAACGCTTTGCTTCTTTGCTTCAATATTGTTTCCATTCTGCCTGACAACAAATACGTATGTGCCATCAGCATCGCTGCTGATAATATTTTGAGAAACAACAATGGCCTTTTCCTTGTAGTAGTCGTTGATGTTGAGAATAGCCACCATATTGGCCTTTAGATTTGGCACCTTAGTGTCGATGCTTGCTTCAATGTTGAAGGTGCGATTAACCGGGCTGATATACTTACTTACAAAATCGACACGGGAGGTTGCGTTGGCATTTATGTCAGGAAAATTTATGGTAAGCATATCACCTTGGTTAACCTTTGAGGTATACGCTTCGGAGATATCGGCTTTAACCTTCAACTTTCCAAACGCTACAACTCGGTAAAGAACTTGTTGTGGACTTGGGGTAACCATACCTCCAACCTTGATGTTGCACTCTTCAATGGTTCCGTCCGAAGGTGACTTAATCTTGAAATTGTTGAGTTGATCCTTGGTGGCCGCCATTTGTTGCTCCAGCGATTCCTTGTTGGTTTTTGCCTGAAGGTATTGAACCTCGCTCCCCACCTTTTGATCCCATAAGCGCTGCTGTTTGTTGAACAGATCAAGTGCCATGTTATATTGCGTCTGAAGGCTTTGAAGTTGCTTCTGATATTGTTGGTCGTCGATTTGTGCAAGCACCTGTCCCTTTTTTACCACTGTTCCCACGTCGGCATATCTTGCCACTACAGTTCCGCTAGCTTGTGCAAAGACGGCAGCATTTTGGTCACCATCAAGCTCTCCATAAACTTTTATGAAGTGGCGAAAGGGTTGGAATGCTACATTTTCAACCGAAACGAGGGCGTATTTTTCTGTTGAATTCGTATCGGTTTTTGTTGTCGAAATTTCCTTTTCGAGGGTTTCAATTTTTTGGGTTAAGGCCTCCCTTTGGTCCTTAAGCTTGTTCAGCTCATTTTGCTTGTTGCTGCTGCAGGCAAGAAGCAGCGAACTAAGTGCAAAAACAATGATTTTTGTATTCATAATAGTGGATGTTGTCGTTAACAAAATTTTTACTGCTGGTTGTTGTTGAGTTTTTCAAGCGTCGTTTTTGCTGTAAGCAAACTGTTCATCGCGTTGAAATAGTCAGATTCAGTTGATAGGTATTGATTTTCTGCTTGGTATAGATCGCTACTTGTGGTCACTCCTTCCTTGTATTTTATCATGGTGTGATCCAGAATTTTTTTAACCAGAGCAAGGTTTGCTTTGGTCGTTATGTAGCTGGAGTAAGCATTTTTGAAGTTGTTTTGTGCATTTTCAAACGAAAGCATTAAGTTCTGCTCTGCCATTTTGGTATTGTTCTGCGACTGTTGGTACTGTTTACGTGCTTGCGAAAGTTGCGAAAGTTTCATTCCGCTTGTGAAGATGGGCACATCGAGGGAAAGGCCGAAAACATCCTCCGGCTGAAAGTTAAAGCTAGAGGTGTTAAGTAGCTTTTGGTGCTGATAGTAGGCAGAAATGGTGGGCAGAAAAAGTGATTTCTGACGATCGAGGCTCAACTTTTGAAGTTTTTCAGCAGTAACAGCCACACGGTAATCTGGATTTGCTTTTAGATTAAGGGCTGTGTTGAGGCTTGCTGTTAATTTTCCCTCTTCAATATAGTCGTTAAGACTATCGGTAAGTTCAATATTTGTTGATAAATCAAGCCCTAGTTGGAACTTGAGTAGGTTTTTAGACCACTGTGATTGGCGCTCAAGGTTCGCAACCGCGTTGTCAATGTTTGCCTTGATTATGCGGAGCTGGTCAACATTTGTTTCCTCAACAAGGCCCTGGTCACCTAAGGCAATTATATCGCCAAGGTTCTTGTTCGTAACCACCTGGGTCTCCTTCATGATTTTAAGATTTTCCTCCATAATCAACACAAGGTAGTAGCCAGTAGTAACCGATTCCCGAATATCGTTTTTTGTCTTTGTCAGATTTCGGTCAGAGAGTTCCTTATAAATTTTTGATGCCCTTAATCCAACAATATATTCACCGCTAAACACAAGCTGAGTAACCTTAACGCTCCATGAGGTGCTATTGGCGACGCCAAGTTTTATGGCTTGTGTTTTAGTTGGATCGGTAAAATCTGGGAATATGGCCGTCGGAACACTAAAAGTATGTTGATATGATCCGGAACCAGTTACCTGAGGAAGACCAGAGGCCGTCGTTTCCCATATCTTTTTCTTTGCGATCGCCAAATCGAGTTCGCTATTTTTAACTTGGAGATTATTGCTCTCCGCATACTCTATGGCCTTGTTCAGCGAAAGCGCCATAGCCGTAGAATCTGATTGCGAGAATGCAGAGGTGACTAAGCTCGTAATCAGCAAGGGTAGGACAAGAAGTGTTTTTTTAACCATTGGATGTTATTGTGTTTTTGTTTGAACCAAAAAAAATATTTGTGTTCGCAAGCAAGGCATTCCTGCATATTGTTCGTTGGTGAAAATGAAGTTATTACCGCCGATAATATTACTAATTTTCCCTTTTGTGCGACGAAAGTATATATTTGCCTGCACGAAAAAAAATTAAAAGAGAAAAGATAAAAATTGTTAACAAACAATTAACCCAAATCGTTCAGTAAAGCTATGAAAAACAACTTGTTTCTACTATTATTATTACTGTTGAACGATGACAAAAGAACAACAATCACAAAAATGACAAAACAATATCTCGACGAAAAGGCAAAAAAGCAGGCTGAACCGTCGTTCGTTCACGACTGACCCATTGCAGGCAAACCTGATTTTTTCGTTTTGTCGCTGCTATATAGCAGGCATGATGCTTTATTGGAGCGATGTAAATTTGATTGTTGTGCAAAATATATATTGTATATTTCAACAATCCACGTGCCTGCAATTGGGCTCTCCACTTATAATGTGACATCTTAATCTGCTTATCATTAACAAACCCATCAATGTTTCTTTCTATTTGTGAGAGGTATTAATGCGAAAGGTTTAGCAAGAACCGGCTGCAAAAATAGCAGATAGTTAATGAATTAAGAAATTTGGTATAAATTTTCGCTCCGTGCTTAAAGTTAAATTAGTCGCAGACGGAGTAAATGTAGCCTATTGTCAATATTTACCCGAAACGCATTTGGATTTAAACATTTTTAGAATACATTTACTTCTTGTCAGATTCCTAAACATTAAGCAATGAACCTGTTTCCTAATAATATTGAAAAAAAATCTAACGCGTCGATACTTAAGCTTGTTTCAATTTTTGCCGAAGTTCCAAATGATGTGATTGATGAAATAGCAAAAGTTTCTACGTCACAATTTTTTAAGCAGGATCAGGTTATATTCAACAAGGGGGATATGGATTTTGCGCTCTATGTAATTGTGAGCGGGAAGGTTAAGGTTCATGAGGGCGAGCACATTTATTCAACATTTTCCAGCAATGAATATTTCGGTGAATATGCTCTGATAGACAGCTCTCCACGCTCTGCAACCATAACGGCAACGGAAGCAACAGAATTACTTAGACTCGATCAATCTCACTTTATCCAAATAATAGAATCAAATAAAAAGATTACCCAGAGCATACTCAAAGCTCTCATCATGAGGCTTAGGGACTACAACGTGTTGCAGCATGAACTCATTACTAAAAACGAACAAATCCAGCGCCAGCGTGATGAGTTGGAAATGCAGCGGAAGGAGTTGGAGGTGCTGAATGCCACAAAGGATAAGTTTTTTGCCATCATTGCCCACGATTTGCGCAACCCTTTTTCAACAGTGTTAAGTTTATCAGAGTTGCTTGCCCGCGAATTTGAAAATTTTGATCCAGAACGGTTAAAAGAGTTTATAGGACAGATTTACAAGTATTCCAACAACACCTTTAACCTCCTTGAGAATCTTCTTCAGTGGTCTTTGGTTCAAACCGGGAGAATGCCATTACGCCCCAAGGTGGTTAATATCTGTGATATTGTAAATGAGAACATCGAACTTTTGCGAGGTAATGCTGTCAACAAAGGCATTGAGTTAAACGGTCCAAAATGTGGCGAATGGTTTGCCTATGTTGACGTCAATATGATAACTACGGTGGTTCGTAACCTCGTTTCCAATGCAATAAAGTTTACATCTGCAGGTGGTGAAGTTTCGATATCAATCGTGCAGGACAATGAATTTGTTCTTGTAACTGTTTCCGATACAGGTGTAGGTATCTCGCCAGAAGATATGAACAACCTATTTAAGCTGGACAGCAATCCAACAACCATGGGTACTGGTCAGGAGAAAGGTACCGGTTTGGGCCTCATTCTCTGTAAGGAATTTGTTGTGCGTAATGGTGGTAAAATATGGGTTGAAAGCATTCTTAATCAAGGAACCACCTTTTTCTTTACAGCACCAAAGTTAGATCGCTAGTTTTCTTGAGCCCATTTTTCAGCCACAATGCTTGCCATAAGAAGCTCTTCGTGTGTTGTAATCTTAAGATTCAACTTATTTCCTTCAATAAGGGTGATTTTGGTTCCAGAAACTTCAATTACCGATGCGTCATCGGTAAATACATCCTTATATGGTTGTGCGTAACCCTTCAAAAGCACGTCTCTTTTAAAAATCTGCGGTGTTTGAACGCGCTTCACGTCTCTGCGCTTCAATGGGCGGCTTCCATCAGGGGTAAGCAGCCGAATGGAGTCTACCGACTCAATAACGGGAACGGCGGTTCCAGTTTTGTCAGCAGCTTCAAAACAGCGACGAATGGTTACTTCGTCGATGAATGGCCTAACGCCGTCGTGTATGGCAATTAACTCCTCATCACCCAAGGCGGCAATACCATTTTGTACAGAGTAAAAGCGCTCTTCTCCTCCTTTTACAAGGGTCACCGCAAATGGTGGATTAAACTCTTTTTGAATTGCTTCCCAGGAGTCGAAGTGCTGCGCGGGAATAACGAGAATGAGGGTCATTTCTGGGTCGAACCGATAGAACGCTTCAAGCGCCCAAAGAACAATGGGCTTACCCCCAATGAGTTGGAATTGCTTAGGGATGTCACCTCCAATTCGGGTACCAATTCCACCCGCAACAATAATGGCTGCCTTTTTCATTTTCTCTTAACTTCGTGGTGAAAATATTGTTTACGAAGGTAGTATAAACTAACAAACGATGGAACAGGTTGACATAATCAATTTTTTGTCTGATTTACAGAAGAATAACAACCGTGAGTGGTTTGCTGAGCATAAGGCGAGCTATCAAAAAACTCTTACGGGATTTGAAAACATTATGAGCCGAATAATCTCTTTGGTTGGCATGTTCGACAAGGAGGTGGTTGGGCTTAACCCCAAAGCGTGTATTTTCCGCATTTACCGAGACGTTCGATTCTCGAACGATAAAAGTCCATATAAAACCCATTTTGGCGGTTTCATTGCTCCGGGTGGACGAAAAAGTTCAGGAGGCGGCTATTACATTCATCTCGGTCCTGGCGAATCTATGGTTGCCGGTGGAGCATGGAGGCCAGAGTCAGAGCACCTTAAAAAAATTCGTAGGGCAATTGATTTTTACCACGAGGAGTTTTTGCAGATTGTGGGAGACAAAGATTTTAGTAGGTGGTTCGACGATTTATCGAACGAAGACTCACTCGTGAGAGTTCCTGCTGGATTTTCTGTTGACTCGCCTGTTGCGGCCTATTTAAAGCTGAAAAGTTTTACGGTCGGCAGAACCTTTACCAACAAAGAGGTGTTTTTGCCCACGTTTGAGAACCAGCTGGTTGAGGGTTGCCGGGCAATGTTTGGGCTTAACAAGTTTTTGCGCGAGGCCATTGAATAGACAACGCGCCTAGTATTCCGTTTTTTTAGATATCCACGGTACTGTACAGAAATCGCTTTATGCTCTTCTTGGGCGTTTTTTCAAACTCCTCAGGATAGAGTTTCGTTTTCGCCAACTGCATGAAGGCAGGCAGCTGTTCGTTGATATTTTTTCGATTTTCCTCCATAATAATCTCGAGGTCGTTGGTGTTGACACCGGCCTCGTCAGCAGCCTCATAGTCGGGATAGATGAGAGCTACCAGACGGCCGTTGCGCTCTACCACCAACGATTCTTGAATAAATGGCATGTTGTTCAACCTTGCCTCAATTTCTTCTGGATAGATGTTCTGTCCAGTTGAGCCAAGAATCATGCTTTTGCTTCGTCCTTTGATGAAGATGAATCCATTTGTATCTACAACTCCAAGGTCTCCGGTGTGAAGCCATCCTTCGGGTGAAATTGTAGCACGAGTGGCCTCTTCGTTTTTATAGTAGCCAAGCATAACATTCTCCCCTTTCACCAGAATTTCGCCAACCACATTCTGTGGATCAGGGGAATCAATCATAATTTCGAGGGTGGGAAGGATTTTTCCACAAGAGCCGACTGGGATTTCTTTCCATGAAGCATACGAAATCAGCGGCCCGCACTCGGTCATACCAAACCCTACGGTATACTGGAATTTAATTTTTTTTAAAAATTCTTCCACTTCAAGATTAAGTGGTGCTCCGCCAATAATTACCTCAATGAAGCTTCCACCGAAAACGTCGGTGAGTTTTTTGTTTACCTGCTGAAAAATTTTTTTATCGAGAAGAGGAACATTCATAAGCATCTTCATGGGGCGCTTATTGAGAGTCGGCAGAATCTGCTTTTTGTAAATTTTCTCGATTATTAGTGGCACTGTAAGAACAAGTCTCGGTTTTATGTGCTCAAAAGCTTGCATAATTAGCTTTGGAGCAGGCGTTTTTGTTAGGAAGTTAATATGGCATCCAACAGAGAATGGCCACAAAAATTCAAAAGCGCATCCATAGGCATGCGCCAATGGTAAAAAGGAAACTATTCTATCGCCAGGACGCAAGGGTATGGTGGTGTGGCCAAAGAGCATGTTTGCCGCCAAGCTGTTTAGTGGGAGCATTACACCCTTAGAGAAGCCGGTTGTTCCTGATGTATAGCTTATTACACCAAGATTACTGTTTGGGATTTCTGCAAAATTTAGATCTTTGGGCTGGAGCTCGGCAAAAGCATCGCTATCGCTTTCAATCAAATGATTTGTCTGATCGGCTGCTGCCTGATTGTGGTGGGTAAGTAGGCCAAAGTTGGTAAGCGAAAAAAATGCGCGAACACTCCTCATTGATGACTCATCAATATTTTCCCAGATATTATCGCTGGAAAACATGAGAACCGAGTCGGAGTGGTTAACAATGTGGTGAATGTCGGCTGGCGCAAAATCGGGTAGGATAGGAACAATAACCGCTCCGTATGTAACAACGGATAGATATGCTATCGCCCAATTGCTGCTATTTCGACCTATAAGAGCAACCTTATCACCTTCGCAAAGCCCCCATATTTTATAGTATTCATGCAGCAGTGCAATTTTTTTGGCGACATCGGCGTAGGTATATGTCTTGTCGAGGTAGTCAGAAAAGGCAGGCCTATTCCAATTTTGCTTCAGGCTTTTTTCTACGTATTCCTTAATAAAGTTTTCGTTAATCATAGGGAACGCGTTTTTTGGTTAGAATCAATATGCTAAGCGCTAGGCGCTTGGTAAAGAAACCGCTTTATGCTGCGCTTGGGCGTTTTTTCAAATTCTTCGGGATAGAGTCTCACTTCACTGATTTGACAATAAGCAGGAAGCATTTTGTTGACATCCATCCGGTTTTCTTCCATTTTCTTTTGGATATCATCGGTTCGTATTTTTTGCTTATCGGCCAATTCGTAGTCGGGATAAACTAGGGCGATTAATTTTCCAGAGTGTTCAACAACAAGCGATTCCTGAACAAAGGGCATGTTGTTAATTCTTGCTTCAATTTCTTCGGGGTATATGTTTTGGCCCGAAGCACCAAGTATCATGTTCTTGCTTCGACCTTTAATAAACAGAAACCCATCCTTGTCCAACAGGCCAAGGTCTCCGGTATGCATCCATCCATCAGGGGTAAAGGCCGCTTCGGTAGCTTCTTCGTTGCGGTAGTAGCCAAGCATAACGTTGTCGCCCCTGACAAGAATCTCCCCAACGATATTTTCAGGATCGTCAGAGTCAATTTTTATTTGCATCCTGGGTGCCGCTTTTCCGGTGGAGAAGAGTTTTGTCTCGTTCCAGGGGGCATACGCAACAATGGGGCCACACTCAGTCATACCATATCCAACCGTAAAACGAAACCCAATTTTTTTCAGAAAACTTTCCACCTCTGGGTTCAGCGCTGCTCCACCAATTACCACCTCGTGAAATTCGCCACCAAAAATAGAGGTCAGCTTCTCGTTAATTTTTTTACAAATGCGGCGATCGACGATGGGGAGCTTAAGCAGTAATTTCACCGATGGTTTATTTATTGCATCCAGAATATTTTTTCGATAGATTTTCTCAATAATTAGAGGAACGGACAGAACCACTTTGGGCTTTAACTCTGCAAATGCTTCCAAAATAATTTTAGGAGAGGGTGTGCGGGTAAGAAAGTTTATGTGGCATCCCCTGGTGATGGGGTATAAAAATTCGAAAGCACCACCATATGCATGGGCCAGTGGAAGTATACTGACCATGTTTCCGCCTGGTTCTAGGGGTAACACATCCTCGGCAAATAGTAGGTTTGAATTTAATGAGCGGTAAGGTAGCATGACACCTTTGGAGAAGCCTGATGTCCCTGAAGTATAGTTAATTATAGCCAATTCTTCCGGAGCATCTCTATGGTAAGTAATGCATTCTGGGGTAAATCCAGTGGCGTACTTTTCCTTAAATAACCGCGGTAGGTCACCATGAATTTGGCGAACTGAAAAGGGTGTGTTCTCATGAAGAATGTCGAAGGCAGTCAGTGAAATTATGCACTTAACTCCAGGTATCTTTGTTTCGTTGAGATTGTCCCAAATTTGGTCGCCTGTAAACAGCACCATCGCTTCCGAATGGTTTACGATATGGTGAATATTGTCGGGCTTAAAGTCTTGTAAAATAGGAACAACGATGGCACCATAGGTGGTAATTGATAGAAATGCCACGGCCCAGTTGGAAGAATTTCTTCCTACAAGCGCAATTTTATCCCCTTTTCGAATCCCTGTTTTTTCAAATATGATATGGATTTTAGCAATTTTTCGAGCAATGTCCTTGTAGTAATAGGTTGTTCCTTTATAATCGCTAAGTGCAGGCAGTTCCCAGTTTTGACGAATACTCTTTTCAATATGGGCAACAAAGCTTTTTTCCATAAAAATTACTCTTTAAAAATAAGTTAAGTTGTTGATATTAAGAGCAATGATTGGTTTGCCTTAACGGCGAACCTGACAAAAGTATAAAAAAATTAATCTTAGCAAATATTTTAGTAAAATCGTTGTACCATAGTGGTTTCGTTATTTTTTTAACAGTGTGGTGCAATGATTATAATGGCAATCAGGTTTAAATAAAAAGACGTCTGCTTTGGGGGCAGGCGTCTTTTACTCGTTAAGCAAAAATTGCTTTATTTGATCATGAACTGAGTGGTTCCAATCTGCATCCCGTCCGTGAATATATTTACATCGTAAGAACCCGATACAAGGTCGCCATTGTTGTCGTAGAAAATGCAAAGATCAACATCCTTATTCTGGTAATCGATCTCTCGTTTTGCTGAGAAAACAATCTTTTGACCCTGATAATCAAACAGGTCCGTTTCAGATTTGGCCAGCACATATTTGTCAGGTCCGGTTATGCGGACGTAGACATCGCGCAATCCTGCTTGTGCAATATCGTTTTCTACGAGGGTAAAGCAAACCTTAATTTTATCGATACGGCGAGCTCGTGTAACCGTCTTACCACGCTTGTTAATTAGGGTTGCAGCAATATCGCGAGCCTTAATTATGGAGCCTTTTTGAACCTTACTCGAGAGTTCCTCATTTTTTTGTGACAGCTCCTGGTTTGCCATTTTGGTCATTCCTGATTCCTCCTTCACCTTCACATTTTCAGCAATGAGAGCTTGGTTCATGGTGTTCAGTGAGTCAATTTGCTGGATATAGCTCTTCATTATAGATCGAAGCGTTCCTAACTCTTTTTGATAATCCTTGATTTTTTGATAGTTGATGGCTTTTTCTTGCTTCATTTGAGCAAGAAGCCCCTGAATTTTACCACGCTCAACAGCAAGTTGGTTGTTTATGGAGTCGTTGTTTGATTCAAGATTTTTGTAGTCGGAGTATAGGTTGTTGAGATTCGATTCAATGCTGTCCTTCTCTTCATTGAGCTGGTACTGTATCACTTCTGATTGTTTCTTTTCTGCGCTATACTTCCAGAAAAGCAAGCCACAGATAACAACCAAGGCTGCAATTATGACGAGGTAGCCAATGCTCGACTTTTGGCTGGGCTGAGCCGTCTGCAAATTTTGTTCTTCCATAAACTTTTGGGCCATTTAAATTTCAGTGGGTGAAGATAGGAACATTTTTAATATCAGCGATTACCGTCGAGGGTGAGCTCGTGGAAAACATCTTCCAAATGTTTTTCTTGCGTTTGTAAAGTAATTATGGTTGCTCCTTGCTGAACCGCTTTATTAAAGATGGCAACTCTTGGGTCTCCGTTTTTCTCCACCAGAAGCATCCAGCCCCTCGCTCCAATTTTGGTAACACGCAAAACCGAATCAATGCCCTTAAAAAATTCGGGGTCAATATCTTCGGTAAACTCAACAAATACGGAGGTGTCTCCACCTTGGGCATGAAGCTTTAGGTCGTCCTGATTTTCGTTGGCAACAATTTTTCCTTTACTTATAATTATGACCTTGCTACACACGGCCTCTACCTCTTGCATGATATGGGTGGAGAGCATCACTGTCTTTGTTTTCCCAACCTCTTTGATTAGGTTTCGAATATCCACAATTTGGTTGGGGTCAAGGCCCGTTGTGGGCTCGTCAAGAATGAGCACCTCTGGGTCGTGAATTAGGGCTTGAGCTAGGCCAACTCGTTGTCGATAACCCTTGCTGAGCATGGATATTTTTTTGTGCTTTTCCATCCCAAGTCCAGTAAGTTCAACGAGGTCGTCGACTCGCTGTTGAAGATTTTTCACGCGATGTAAATTACCAATGAAGGTTAAAAACTCCTTCACATACATATCAGTATAGAGTGGATTGTGCTCTGGCAGGTAGCCTATCAAACTTTTAATGGTAAATGGATCTGCCGAAACATCGATGTTGTTGATAAGGGCAACGCCGGAATTGGGGTGGATCACGCCAACGAGGGTTTTCATGAGCGTTGATTTTCCTGCACCATTTGGGCCGAGAAATCCAACGACCTCTCCTGAATTTACGGTGAAAGAAACATCATCAAGTGCTTTCTGTTCTCCGTAAAGTTTGGTTATATTGCGTACTTCAATGGACATGGCTATATTTTGTAGATCGACAAAGCTACAAATTACCAGAAAATATCGTATCAAATGACACAGATACTTTTTTTTGTCGTATCATAAACTAGAAACGTCTCATTTAACAAATTGGTATTATGTATATCACTCCATTTCGATTAGGACTACTCACTTTCATTGCAATTTTTCTTGGTTTTAACACCCCGATGCTTATTACCGCGCTGCAGCAAGGAACTTCCTTAACAAATCCAGTGCTCAATATTTCCGGGTTAGCCTTACTGGGTATCGTGGTAATATTAAATCAGGTTTTTCAAAACCGAAAGAGCAAGGTAGATGTGGAAAAACAATAACCGCTGGGCTCCAATTACAATTGGCTTGCTTAGCGTTTGCGTCCCTCTTTTCTCTCAGGTAAAGCCAGTTGAGGTTTTACCCGATTCGGTTAGCCGTGGCCAGAATAGTTTTTTGGTGATCCCCACAGCAATTTATGCTCCTGAAACTCGTTGGGCATTTGGACTCTCTTCCGGTTACTACTTCTCCAAAGACAACAGCCGAAAGGTCTCGAACATTCAGGGAGATTTAACATACACGCTCAACGATCAGTTTAAGGCATCCATCTCCCCAAAGGTTTTTTCTGACGATAAGCGAAGCTTCTACTCAGGTAGGGTGGTGGCCATGAACTATCCCGATAAGTTTTATGGTATTGGTCGGCATGCCGATAGTAGCCAAAATTATACGTGGAAAAATCTCTCCTTTTTGCTTCAGCGTCAGAAAGTGATTTTTGCCGATCTCATGCTGGGCGTTCAAATGTTCATTGATTATGGCAGGATGAAGGATTCCCTTCCCTTAAGCCGTTATGCAAATGAAGAAATTAGAGGTAACGGGGAATATCTTACCGCAGCACTTGGTGCGCTGGCTACTTGGGACAGCCGTGATAATATGTTTTTTGCAAGAACCGGTAGTTTTTATAAGCTCTCGTTGCTTGTGAACAGTAAGATTTTTTTAAGCGATTGTGATTACTCCCGTTTCACCATAGATATTCGTGAATTTGGGTTACTTACACGAAGAATTTCGTTGGGTTTCCAATATTTTGGTGATTTTACTTGGGGTGAGGTACCATTTCAACGGTTACCGATGGAGGGTGGTTCTGATATACTTCGAGGAGTAAGGCAGGGGCGTTACCGCGACAAGATGATGATGGCGACGCAGCTTGAGCTTCGGGCCAATATCTTTCGTCGGCTTTATGCCACAACTTTTATAGCGGCAGCTGATGTTGCTCCTGTTGTAAACGAATTTCTTATAAAAGAGTCCAACATTTCGTTTGGGGGTGGGTTTCGTTATAGGCTGAATAAGGCTGGCGTAAACCTCCGCTTCGACACAGGATATTCACCAGGGGGTAAACCTCTTTATTACTTTACTGCGCTGGAGGCCTTTTAGTAGCAAATTGCTAAAACACTCTTTTCATGAAGAAGTATTTTCTTTACCTTGTTGTGAGCGTGGTTCTCACAAATCAGGGCAGTGCCTGTACTAACCTAATTGTCACCAAGGGCGCATCTCATAATGGTTCAGCCTATATCGTCTATACCTGTGATGGTGAATTTCTTCCACACCTGCGCTACGATCCGGCGAGAACAGCTAAGCCAGGCGAGGTAATCCGTTTAATGAACTGGGAAACTGGAGCCACCGGAACCATTCCAGAAGTAGCTCAAACCTATGCCGCCGTTGGCCCACATATCAACGAGTACCAGGTGGCAATTGGTGAAACTACATTTGGCGGGCGCGAGGAGCTTTGGGATAAAACCAAACCATTACACTACTGGCAAATGATGCAGATGGCCCTTGAGCGATCGCGTACGGCTCGCGAGGCGGTTGAAGTACTTACAAACCTTGTTGGAACATACGGATACGGCAGCACGGGCGAGTCATTTTCTATTGTCGATCCAAACGAAGCTTGGCTACTCGAAATGATTGGAAGCGGCGGTGATGAATCTGGCCCGATTTGGGTGGCGGTAAAAATCCCGGATGGATATGTATGTGCACATGCCAACCATTCCCGCATTGGAGAATTCCCGCTCGATAAGCCCGAAGAGTGTATTTACTCAAAAAATGTAATATCGTTCGCGGTAAAAAAGGGCTACTACAATCCAAAGTCGGGCAAGCCATTTCAGTTTAACCAGGCCTACGACCCCGCTGATCCAACCAAGCTGCGCTATTGTGAAACCCGGGTGTGGAGTCTCTTCAACCGAATTGCCCCAAGTATGCACCTTTCTATGGATTACAACAGAGGAGTTCAAGGTGCCAAACGCTATCCATTGTGGATAAAGCCCGACAAGAAGTTGAGGCTTCAGGATGTGATGGCCCTTATTCGTGATCATTATGAGGGAACCTCCATTGAAATGACCAAAGGACTTGCCGCTGGTCCGTTTGGTTCTCCCGATTATTGGAGGCCATTGACCTTTCAGGTTGATTCGGTGCAGGGAACGTGGGAGCGATGCATTTCTACCTATAATACAGGCTTCTCCTTTATTGCTCAGTTACGAGGATGGTTGCCAAACCCAATAGGTGGAATATTATGGTATGGCGTGGACGACACCTATACCACCTGCTACTTTCCCATTTATGCCGGAGTTACCGATGTCCCAAAGCCATTTACAGAGGGGACACTTCGACACTTTTCCATGAATTCGGCCTGGTGGATTTTTAACCTTGTGGCCAACTATGCCAACCTTAAGTACAGCTATATGGTTAAGGATATTCAAAAGGTTCAGCAGCAGATGGAGGCGGATTTTCGCAGCGAAATACTAGAAATGGATAGTAAGGCGCTGGCGTTGAAGAATGATCCGGAGAAAATGCACGCCGCGTTGACTCAGTTTTCGGTAGATGCTGGCAATAAGGTCTTTAGTAAGTGGACGGAGCTGCTCTTCGACCTGATTACACGCTACAACGATGGCTATGTGCAGGACAGCCTTGGCAATCCACAGCAGGTTGGATATCCGCAGGAATGGTATCGTAGAGCCCTGAAAGATAATCCCGGTATAGCCATTCCTGTGTGGTATGAGAATCAGGAATCAAAAGAGCCAACAAATTTTTAACAGCTACATGGTTGCAAAAAACGCCAGTCTCTATTTAAGACTGGCGTTTTGCTTTTCCGTAAAATGAATGCTACTTGATTACGATTTTACGAGTAATGCTTCTTCCGTCGAAAACAAGTTGCAGAAAGTAATTACCTGTTGGTTTGTCGAGCTTGTAACTTTTTTTGAATGAGTCCGAGACACTCTGGGTATCATTCACGAGAATTTTCCCCTCTTCCCCAGCAATTTTAACGGTTAACTTACCGCTTGCCGCTGGTGTAAATGCAAGGGTTAAGTTGTTTGTCGATTCCGACGATTCCAATCCAACAGAGAGATTGCCATCGGGGATTTTTTTATCACTCTTTTCCTTTTTAAATCCACCTTTTTCAAGCATGGCAATCTCTTCGTTGGAAGGATCGGATACAATTAAGGTCGATTCCATTTTTTTCATCACTATTTTTTTCACCTTTTTCTTATAGGAATTTTGGTTAACCATAACAACGTATGATTTGCTCTTTGGTCCGACAGCATTGGTAGAGTCTTTGTCGGAGATAATGATTTTAATCTGCTTACCCCCCTTTGAATTAACAATTATTTTTTCGGTTTTACAGTTGCCTGGCTTACCCGATTTTGTTATGACGGCTCGAGAAAGCACCATTACATGCTTTTTACCTTTGGGGTTGAAAAAGTAGCCGTAATGTCCATCTTTTACTGGTTTTCCCGTTGCTGCATCAATCCATTCCTCCTTGCCCTTGGGTTGCAAATACACCTTTTGTTCGGAAGAATCTCCACGAGTAATTCGGTAAACCTTTAATCCTGAATACTCTCCCTTCTGGGGTAATTTCCCTTCAACTTCTAGTTTTTTAAGCATTTCTTGCATCTCTTTGGGGTTGGATGAATCAAACTGTTCAACTTCGATCTGTTGTTTGTGCGGACGACCAACGGTATCTTCTTCCATAAGGAAGTCCGAATCGTCCGAAAAGAACTGCATTTCAGGAAGGGTTATTTGGTCGTTAAGGCTATCTAGGTTGACCCACATCCCGGCCATAGCCCTATTTATCTCTTGGGAAATGGAGTCGGAGTTGAAGTAAAAGTTGTGGAGCGATTTTTTTATCACTCGCTCTAAGCTGTCACCGTTTGGCATGGTTCTTAAGTCCAAGACAATGTTATTATCCCAAGGCGAAATGATAATGGTGTCGCTGTCGCTATTCCAAGTAGCGCTTTTGTGCGGTTGATCTTGCGATACCGCTTGGGTGGAGGCTGCAAAAAGGGAAATAGCTGTAAGCACCGCCACTTTTGTCGTTTTTACAATAGCTGTTTTCATAGTAGTTGTATAGTTTGATAATTGTTACAAAACTACCAATGCGCTGATGGATTGAGTGTTAATGGTCGGTTAATAAGAGCTAACGAAAAGTTAATGTTGATGCAATGCGTTTTCTCTTTTCCTACCTTTGGGGTATGAACAAACGAAGAATAACGCTGATATTTATTTTAGTTGGCCTTTCGCTTGCGGGAATAATTGCGATTCAAGTCTTTTGGATTCGAAATGCCTTGCAGGTGTAGGAGGCTCAGCTCGATGCATCGGTAAATGAGGCGCTCAGCTCTCTGGTTCGTAAGCTGGAAAAGCGAAAGGTTGTGCTCTTGGCAAGTGAGTTGGATAAAGATAGCCTTGTTGCTCCAGCATTTCAAACTCCCAAAATTCGGCACAAGGGGCATGGTAAACAGATTCGGGAAGAGAGCGAAATTGTTTATACCGGTCCCGATAAGCCAGTTACATTATCGCAAAAATCCATAAAGGTCAGGAGCAAGGGAAAAGGGAAATCCTCGGTATATTTCTTCTCCGACTCTGTTTTGGCGCCGGAGAGTATGCAGGTGAAATCTACGGTTGAGCGAATCAATGTAGACTCTATAGAGGCGGTAATTGCGGAAGCGATTCACAAGTCGACAAATAGCCTTAACGCAACTATTGCCAACAACCACTTTAAGATGGAGTGGATCGTGAATGAGTTGGGTAAGAATGGTAGTCGGGTTGTGACACATACCATAAATAGCCAGAGTGATGATTCCATTACTGGGCGGGCGCAATGGCTGGAGCTGGTTCGCAATGCCTATAAAAATAAGTTAAACATCATGCGGCAAATTGCTGTTGATGCCGATGCATCTAAGCTGCCGCTTGAAAAACGAGTCGACTTTAAGGGGCTCGAAAAGATGGTGGATGAGGAGCTCACTGCAAAAGGAGTATCTCCAGCAGCAAAGATTTGCGTTACCAGTGGACCTACCTCCCGAATGGTTTTTTCCTCTAAGGGTTATGATAGCCTTTATGTTGGTCACATTTATAAAACGGCACTTTTCCCCGAGAACATTATACCGCTTACCGATACGCTGCACGTTTATCTTCCCCTTAGGCGGAGGCAGATATACTCATCGGCTTTTGTACCAGGTGTGGCATCACTGGTGTTTACCTTAATTATGGTTATTACTTTTTACCTTTCGTTGAGGACAATTGTGAGGCAGAAGAAGTTGGCTGATATGAAAGCCGATTTCATTAACAACATGACACACGAGCTAAAAACACCCATTGCCACAATTCGACTGGCCGTGGATTCGATAGAAAACACGAAGACGATTAGCAATCCCGAAAACATAAAGTACTTCACTGCGGCAATCCGCGATGAGAACTTTAGAATGAATAGGATGGTTGAACAGGTGCTACAGGCTGCCCGCTTGGAGCGTAAAGAGTTACGTCTTGTTTTCACTGAAATAAATTTTGGTGCTTTGGTGGATGCGGTGGTTGCTAAAATGCAAATTATGGCAAAAGAACGAGGTGGATTTATTCGTTTTGAGCCCGCTTTGGGTGAGTTATATATCCATGGCGATCATGCACACTTGGAGAGCATGGTCACGAACCTCATCGACAATGCTATAAAGTACTCATCCGGTGTTCCGCAAGTAACTGTATTTGTAGGTTTGAGCCTTGGAGATGTGGTGCTAACTGTTGAGGACAAGGGAATTGGCATGAGCCGGGATGAGCAGCGGAGAGTCTTTGAGAAATTTTACCGAGTGCCGCATGGCAATGTCCACAATGTAAAGGGATTTGGTTTGGGGTTGAGCTACGTTAAGGAGGTGGTTGAGCTGCACGGGGGAGTTGTAAAGCTAAAAAGTGAGCAAGGAAAAGGATCTTCCTTTTCTGTTTTTATTCCCGAAAGAAAGGCTAACAATGAATAGGAGTGCAAAACTATTATTGGTTGAGGATGATGTAAACTTTGGCGCAGTGCTAAAAGCTTACCTTCAAATGAACGACTTCACGGTAACCCTCATCTCCGATGGATCTTCGGCAAAGGCTCAGTATAAGGTGGGTGCACACGACCTCTGCATTCTTGATGTTATGCTACCCGGATTGGACGGATTTACTCTAGCAAAGCACATACGAATGGTCGATCCCGATGTGTCGTTCATTTTTCTTACTGCGAAATCCATGAAGGAGGACGTGGTGGCGGGCTATGGTTTAGGTGCCGACGATTACATTACAAAACCATTTGATTCAGAGTTGTTGCTTCTCAAAATTCAAGCTATTCTGCGGCGGTCTAATGTTGGACAGATCCTACACCCGGCAATTTTGCAGGAGATTAGGTTGGGTCGGTTTACCCTCGCCACCGACACCAGAACACTAAGGATTGATAGTGTAGTACACCGACTTTCACCAAGGGAATTTGATCTTTTGCTTTTGCTGAACGAGCATCGGAATCTTGTGCTCGAGCGGGAAGAGACTTTGCGCCAGATTTGGGGTGACTTTTCTTACTTTACAGCACGAAGCATGGACGTATACATTGCAAGACTGCGGAAATATCTGGCCGATGATCCTTCCATCGTTATTGAAAATATTCACGGAACAGGTTTCATACTAAGGGTTTCCGATTCTGATTGATAAACGAGAACAAAAGCAGCTATAATTGTTACCTTTGTATTCACGCTAGATTTTTATAACAAATAGATTACCAATTGTTTGATGATTGATTCAGCTACAGTAGAGCGCATTATGGCCGCGGCCAGCATACAGGAGGTGGTTCAGGATTTTGTATCGCTGAAGAAGCGGGGAGTCAACTATTTGGGTCTATGTCCTTTTCACAACGAAAAAACGCCATCGTTTACTGTTTCTCCGGCCAAAGGGATTTTTAAGTGCTTTGGTTGCGGCAAGGGGGGGAACTCGGTAAATTTTGTCATGGAGCTGGAGCATCTTAGCTACTACGATGCACTTAAATATCTAGCCAAGAAATACAATATTGAGGTAAAGGAGCGCGAGCTTAGCCAGGACGAGGTGCGCCAAAATGACGACCGCGAGAGCATGATGGTACTGAATGCCTGGGCTCAGCGACACTTCTCCGACACGCTTTACCATCACGTTGACGGAAAAAATATTGGCTTAGGGTACCTCAAGGAGCGTGGCATGCGTGACGAAACCGTTAAAAAGTTTCAGCTAGGCTACGCCCTCGATAGCCGCGATGCATTTAGCCAAGCCGCCCTTCGACAAGGATATAAGAAGGAGTATCTCGTAAAGACAGGACTTACCATCGACAATGAGCATGGGCTAATGGATCGATTTTTTGGCAGAGTCATCTTCCCCATTCACTCCATTAGCGGCAGGGTTATCGGATTTGGTGGCCGTATTCTCCGTAACGATAAGAAGACGGCAAAGTATTTAAACTCCCCGGAGAGCGAGGTATACCACAAAAGTCAAACCCTTTATGGAATATACTTTGCCAAACAGGCCATAACGCGCGAAAACAAATGTCTTCTGGTGGAGGGCTATACCGACGTTATTTCGCTGCACCAAGCTGGAGTAGAGAATGTGGTTGCCAGTTCGGGAACCTCCCTAACTATTGAGCAGATTAGGCTCATCAAGCGCTTTACTCCTAACGTTACCATTTTATACGACGGTGATGCGGCAGGAATAAAGGCGTCGCTTCGTGGAATCGACCTCGTGCTTGAAGAGGGATTGAACGTAAGGGTATTGTTGCTACCTGAGGGGGAGGACCCCGATTCCTTTGCTAGAACACGTTCGGCAAGTGAGCTCCTTGCATTTATTGGGGAGAAGGAGGAGGATTTTATTTCGTTTAAAACGCACCTACTACTGGAAGACGCAGGAAAGGACCCTGTGTTACGGGCAAATCTGATCTCGGATATTGTCCGATCCATTAGTTCCATTCCCGACGCTATCACCCGCACAGTCTATACCCGAGAGTGCAGTAGAATGCTCGACATTGAAGAGCGGGTTCTTTTTTCGGAGGTTGGAACCAACAGAAGGAAGAAGTATGATGCTGAGCAGCAAAAGGCGCCGGCATTCAATACGCCATATCAAGAGCATAAGGAGCTGGCGCTACCCTCGTTTATTCAGGGTGTTTTTTGTGAGGAACAAGAAAAAGAGTTAATATACTACCTGCTAAAGTTTGGTAGCCAGGAACTTTACAAATTCGATGACGCAACAACTGGTGAAGTTGTATCTGTATCCATTGCCAGCTATATAATTTCAGAGGTAAAAAACGATGAGTTGGAATTTACAAACCTAGCTTACCGTCAACTATTTGATGAGTATTATCGGATGATGGAAACTGGGCTAATCCCGGAAGCTCGAAACTTTCTCCACCATCCTGATGTAGCGGTGAGTGAGCTTGCTGTAAATATTCTGAGTTCGGAACACCATGCCAGCAAGCTGTGGGAAAAGCACAGCGCACATGTCGAAACCGAGGAGATGATTCTTAGCAAGGCCGTACCTAAGGCTGTGATTGTTTATAAGACTAAGATTATTCAAACCGTAATGGGAAAACTCCTGACGCAGCTGTCGGAACATTCTAAAAACGGAGAACTCGATGGCGTAAACAACATTTTAACACAGTTTTCGCAGCTTACAGCGCTTAAAATGAAGCTTGCAAAAGAGTTGGATCGTGTTGTATTATAGCGCAATAGTGTATTATGACGATGTTGAAGACACTTTGTGTTTTTTTTTGTAAATTTCGTGCTTGGAACTGGTTATTATAACAACATTACTGTATAAACCATGCTTATTATGAAAACGATGACAAACGCACGGAAACTCGCTCTCGCCGGAATGGCACTAACTTCCCTATTTCTGTTTGCTGCCTGTGGTGGTGGACAACAAGCCAGCAAGGCAACTCAGGATGACAACCTTCCAAAGGACTCTCTGGTAAAGGAAGTTACGAAATATCCCCTCCCAACAGCCTTTGAGGTTACCAACCTCTTGAACAAAGCTGGGGCTGGTTATATTCTTAGCATTTCCAACACCATATCTAATGCTGACAAATATTTTACGGAGAATAGCAAGGCTATCAACCTTGGAGTGTATGGTGCCGATTTAGCTTATGCCAGCACCTATCAGATGAAGCAGGAAACCATGAACTACCTAAAGGTTTCGAAAAGAATGATTGATGAGCTTCAGATCTCTACCGAGTTTAACTCTACGTTTGCCGATCGCGTTGAAAAAAACATCGATAGCCAGGACAGCCTAATCAAAATAATTAGTGATTCATTTTACAAAACCTATGAGTTCTTGACCAGCAATGGCAAGGATAATCTATCGCTTTTGGTTATGTCGGGCAGCTGGGTTGAGGGTGTTTATATTACCTCCGAAATAGAGAAAACGAGCAAGAATCCTCAGGACATCATTAAGATTCTTCAAGGCCAAGACGCTTCTCTGATTAAGTTACTTGATCTTTTAGACAAGAATAAGAGCAATGCCGACATTGCTGAGATGCAAACAAAGTTGCAGGTTGTTGCCGATGCGTATAAAACTATTCAGGGTGATAAGGTTGACCAAAAAATGTTGGACAAGTTTGGCGTTGTTGTTGAAAAATTGCGCAACGAACTTATTAAATAGCGTGTGATTAAAGTATATTCCAATTGAAAAGACACCTGCTTTTATGCAGGTGTTTTTTTTTGTAAATTTCATGCGTTATATTCCATGCGGTTATTAGAAAATGGATAGAGTGAAAATGAGCATAAACCTAACGGAAGTTTTTTAGAATGAACGAATCGGTATTGAACGCCCTGATGCAGCTTTTTGCACTCATTGCCAACGAGAACAATTCAAACATCTCTGCAAGAGGGAAGCAAATTGTGGCGTCGTACCTCGCTCAGCATATTGGTGAAGAACATTCAAGGGAGTATCTCAAACTTTTTGAGGACTACTTCACCTTTTACAAGCAAGAACTTTCGGAGGTAGATTCAACCATTATGGTGGTAGCAGCCGATGGGACCATGGTGGCGACTCAAGCATCTAAGATATGTTCGCATATTACAAAAAGCCTTCATAAAACCGAGCGAATCGTTGTTTTTCTTAGACTTCTAGAATTCATTAATGTAGATGGAATTATTACCACACAAGAGGAGCATTTTGTGCACATCGTGGCACAATGCTTCAATATTGGCACCAGAGAGTTTGAAAACATCTTTCAGTTTGTAGTATCTCCCTTTAAGAATAGTATTTCCAGAAATCAATTGCTAATAATTTCTGATTCGGAAGAGTTGCAAATAGAGGAATTAGAAGGGCTTTGGGTGGAGACGAATAGGCCACGTGAGGAGGAGCGGAAGTTTATTGTTAGGCCTAATCTCCAAGGGAGTATTTTTATTTTGAAGCTCGACACCATCAATCAGTTTCTTTTAAGGTATTTTGGAACAGGTGAGGTGTATGTTGGCAATAGGGCTATAATTTCGGGTGTAACTTATATTATAGATACCGGGTCTATCATTAAAATCCCTGAGAACGAACCCATCTATTTTCGTGAAATAGAAAGCCAGCTATTCGCTCATGCAGGTAGCAATAGCATCATTTTCTGTGCTGAGAATCTCTCTTTTCGTTTCAAGGGAAGCCAAAATGGGATAAAGCAGTTCAGCTTTTGGGAGGAGTCGGGTCAAGTTATCGGGGTGATGGGTGGAAGTGGGGTTGGAAAATCAACATTGCTGAACCTTCTCAACGGGAAAATAGAGCCTCAAACAGGAACGGTATTAATTAACGGGTACGATGTTCATCGTGAGCGATTTAGGCTAGAGGGAGTTATTGGTTTTGTTCCACAGGACGATTTACTTTTTGAAGACCTATCGGTATACCAGAATTTATACTACAACGCCAAGCTCTCGTTTAGCAATTTTTCGGAGTATAAGCTGCGCGAAACAGTTGAGCACATTCTTCGTGACTTCGACTTGGAGGATATTCGCGACCTCAAGGTTGGTGATCCACTCAATAAGTCCATAAGCGGTGGTCAGCGAAAGCGCCTAAACATTGCACTTGAGCTCATGCGCGAACCCTCCGTGCTCATGGTTGATGAACCCACGTCAGGACTATCATCTCAGGATTCGGTGATGGTAATGGAGCTGCTGAAGGATCAAGCCCGCAAGGGAAAGTTGGTGATAGCAAATATTCATCAGCCGTCGTCGCGTATTTTTAAGATGCTCGATAAGCTTTGGATCTTCGACAAAGGGGGCTATCCAATTTTTCAAGGGAATCCGCTCGATGCCATTGTCTACTTTAAGCGGATGAATACCCAGGTAAACGCTTCCGAAACGGAGTGTCCATACTGTGGTAACGTGAATCCAGAGCAGATATTGGAAATCATAGAATCGAAGGAGGTTGATAAGGATGGGAGGTACACCCGTAAACGGCGGAAAACATCAGAAAAATGGCATGAGTTATACAAAGAGCATATACAGCCACGAATAAAGCGGAAGGAATCGAAAAGGATAATCCCCAAAAATTACTTCAATATCCCCAACATTGAGGTTCAGATGCAGATATTCTTTCTGCGAACTCTTTTGGCCAAGCTATCTAATAAGCAGTATCTCATCATTAATTTGCTCGAGGCTCCTGTTTTGGCTTTTATTTTAGGATACTTTACAAAGTACGCCGCAGGAAATACCTACATATTTAGCGAGAATAGAAATCTTCCAGCATTCTTGTTAATGAGCGTTGTGGTAGCTTTGTTTTTAGGTCTTACGGTAAGTGCAGAGGAAATAATTAAGGACAGGAAAATTCTAGAACGAGAGTCGTTTCTTAACCTCAGCCGGTTCAGCTATTTGAATTCTAAAATCCTTTTTCTTTTTGGGGTTTCAGCCATTCAAATGGCACTGTTTGTACTAGTCGGGAGCTATATTCTTCAAATTAAGGGAATGTTGCTGGTTTACTGGCTGGTTCTATTTACTACCAGCTGCTTTGCTAATATAATTGGATTAAATATCTCTTCGGGCCTTAATTCTGTGGTCGCTATTTACATTCTTATTCCCCTAATCTTGGTTCCACAGTTACTCCTTAGCGGAACCATAGTTCCGTTCGATTACCTTCACCGAAAGCTTACCGATAAGGTATACGTTCCGTTGGTAGGAGACTTAATGGTGTCGCGTTGGGCATATGAGGCGTTGGCTGTAGAGCAGTTCCGCGATAATAAATTTGAAAAGGTATTTTTCCCCTACGAGCAAGTTATAAGCACTGCATCCTACAACACCAGTTTTCTTATTCCGAAGTTGCAGAATATGCTGGAGGATGCCATGCGTTATAAGGAGTCTGGCGGTTCCATTGCTGCAATAAATAGCCGACTGATTGTTGTGAAGAACGAAATGGTTGCTCTGCAAAATGAATCAGGTAAACCACCGTTTGAGTATCTCGGCAAGATGGATGATGCGGGCCTTACAAGCAATGTGTTTGAAGAAGCCACGGGCTATCTGTACTTTATAAAGAAATACTATTTCGATCAGGCTGATTCAGCCACACACGAAAAGGATAGCATCTACCGACGATTGGTAGATCACCTTGGTATCGATGCGGTAGTTAAGTTGCGTCAAGATTACTATAATAAAGCCCTTGCAGACTATGTTCTAAACACCCAAGAAGTTAACAAGATGCTTGAGCGACCAACCCAAATTATTCGCAAAAAGGATCCCATCTTTATGATGCCAACCATGAATTGGGGACGAGCGCAGTTCTATGCTCCAATGAAAAAATTTAATGGGCATTACGTGGACACCCTCTGGTTCAACCTAGCCTTTATCTGGGTTATTAACCTGTTTTTTGCCGTCACCCTTCAGTTTGATGTTTTGCGAAGAATCATCACCTACTTTGATAACATTCGAATCCGAAAATCGCAGCAGGAAAAAGGTGCAGACCGAAGTGTATAAACCTGCGTACAGGTCGAACTAGATTGGAAAGTATAGAGAAATTCCTTTAAGAAAACAGGATTGATATTATTAAGCCGACTTAATAAACCTCTTTGCCAAAAGGAGAAAGGGCTAATCCAGCCAACTTAACATGTTGTCCGGCAAACGGAATGCCTACAATGGTAATAGCCAGAAGTGCACCAAAAACAAGATGGCTAAGTGCGATCCATATGCCGCCAAAAGCCAACCATATAATATTGAGTAATATTGAAATACAACCGCTCGACCGTTCTGTGGTTTCAATTTTTCGACCAAAAGGCCAAAGAGCAACCCATGCCAACTTGTAGGCTTGTATTCCAAAGGGTATGCCTATGATGGTTATGCAGAGAATGGTTCCGCCAATTAAATATTCAAAAGAAATTACAAGGCCACCAAAGAGCAGCCAAACAATATTTCCGAGTGTTTTCATCATTCTAGCTATTTCCTAAACAAAAGAAACTTTTTCTTTTGGATTTTAAAAGTAAAAACAAATGATTCGGTAGGCATAATGCACAAAAATATGCCAAGTGAATAGTATTTAAGTAATTGAACTTAACGCTTTGGGCTTGTTTCTTTTGTTAGTTGATTGGTGAACAACACCGGTCACCTATTTTTCGTTTTGTGTTGGTGGAGGAACATATTTTTAAACTGGAGGTGCATGAAAAGATTGGTTGTTCTCAGTGGTGCTGGTATAAGCGCTGAAAGTGGGCTTAAAACTTTTCGCGATATGGGTGGACTTTGGGAGCAATACAATGTTGACGAGGTGGCCAGTCCCCAAGCGTGGCGAACCAATCCTGCGCTTGTGCTCCGATTTTATAATGAGAGACGAAAGGCGCTCTTTGCAGCGAAACCCAACGCTGGTCATATTGGCATTGCTAACCTGCAGGAGCACTTTGAGGTTATTGTTATAACCCAAAACGTCGATGACCTGCACGAGCAGGCAGGTAGCAAGCAGGTAATTCACCTGCACGGAGAGCTACGAAAGGCTCAAAGTACCGTTGACCCATCATTGGTTTATACCCTTAAAACTTGGGCGCTAAATATTGGTGACCGTTGCGAGAAGGGTTCACAGCTGCGACCCTACATTGTGTGGTTTGGTGAATCTGTCCCCAACTATCCAGCGGCAGTGGAGTTGGTTAAGACGGCAGACATCTTTGTTGTTGTTGGGACATCGCTCAACGTCTACCCCGCAGCCGGATTAGTCGATTATTGCGGAAAAGATTTACCGTTATTCCTAATCGATCCTAATGATCTCCCTGTATATTTGAGAAAAAATATGACGCTTATAAAAGAGCCAGCGAGTAAGGGAGTACCAATACTGGCAAAGTTGCTGGTTGAAAAACTTCTGTAGTCCAAGGTAATTAATAACATTTTGAATATGAAAGGCTTGGTTGTTGTACTTCTACTATTCCCCGGAGTTGTTTTAGCCCAATTATTTAAGGGTGGCGTTCAAGGGGGTATTACCATGAGTCAGGTTGATGGCGACCGCTATGCCGGTTTTAATAAAACAGGAATATGGGGTGAGCTGTTTGTGGAGTATCCTTTTACGGCGAATACCAGCTTGCATATTGGGCTATCTGGAGTTCAGAAAGGCTCCTTTCAGCGTTTCGATCCACAGGACTACTATAGAATGAGCTTAGTTTATGCCGAAATCCCCATTCTTTACCAGTATCGTTTTCTCGGCAAGGCAATAATGGAAGGTGGTTTGGGATTTGGCATCCTTGTTCATTCGAGAGAAGAGACCGAGTTAGGACCTCTTGCACCAATCGATTCGCCAAAATTCAACTTCTTTGAGCTAAGTGCTCAGGTGGGGGTAAAGTATTACATTTGGAAGCAAGCTGGAGCATCGGTCAAGTATAGCTATTCAATCACGCCAATACGCGGTACCGGTCCGTCGGGAACATACCGCCGTGTTTCGGGGCAGTATAACAACCTTTTACAGCTGGCTCTATTCTACATGTTTTAGGATTATTGGCTTGCAAATGCAATGGTGGCAATGCTAACTCGGTAGTTACCCTTTTCGACAAGGGCTTGAGCGCACGCCTCTAGCGTTGCTCCGGTGGTTACTACATCATCAACAAGTAGGATATGGGCTCCTTCGGGAAGACCATTTTGGTTATCGACTTCAAAAACATTCGACACATTTTCCCATCGCTCCATGCGCCCTTTTCGGGTTTGAGTTTCGGTGAATACGGCACGCTTAAGGATATCATTTACCACGGGCAGATTAAGCACATCAGAAAGACCAAGCGAAATCCATTCACTCTGGTTATAACCGCGCTTTTTTTGCTTTTTGGGGTGTAGCGGAACAGGAACAATGGCGCTGATGTCTTTGAATGGGGTAACAGCCGTAAGCTCATGTGCAAACTGCTGCCCTAGATATCGGCCTATGTCCTTTCGGCCGGCATACTTTAGCTTATGCAGCAATTTTTGATATCGGCTTCCCTTCCGAAAATATAGATAGGCGCAAGCGTGCTGAAGGCGCACCCTGCCCCAAAATATTTTAGCCACATCGTTTTCAGGATCATGCCAGTTTCTGGTTTTAGGCATGCGGTAGCTGCAACCCGTGCACATTACCTCTTCACCGCCAACCAGTGGTGTGCCACAAACTGCACAAAGGTTGGGGTAAAGAAGACCTGTAATACTTTGTAGCCACCTTGCTACCATTGTGTTTTATAGATTTGTTTTTGTCCAGCTAACTTCCCTTCCAATAATGGAGAAGCCAATGTAGCCTTTAACATGAAGGGTGGTAAAATTTCCATCGAACCACATCAGGCACTTGTAGGTTTTTCCCGACTTTGGATCGTAGATGGTTCCGTCAACCCACTCCTTGTCCTCTTGGTTGTAATGAAAACCATTTAGGATGCTCAATCCAAGAATGGCCCTGCTTTGGAGTTTTTCCTGAGGATTTTTATCGTCTTTTTTGGGGGCACCATTCCTGTTTGGCTCTTTCAACCACCGAATGGCTCCGTAGAACAAACCATCCTTCGCTTTGTAAATTTCAACCTTTGAATCCTTGTCCTGGGTAAGCCAGTAACCTACAATGGTATTTTCGTTTTGTGCGCTAACGGTCCCGGTCATAAGAACGGCAGCAAGGGCAAGAAGAATTTTTTTCATAAGTTGTAAGTTAAAGTTGGGAAATAGTAAAAACTCATATGGTGAACACCAAAATTGATATTGATCTCCATTTGGGTGAAAGATAGTAATTCATAGAAAATCTGCATTAGCTTATGCATAAAAATGATAACTTATATGCAAGTTTACAGTACTTTGGGATAAGGTTGTGTTACCTAAAACGAATACATCTGAAAGAGCTGTGGCTAAAAATATTGGGAGGTTATTGGTTTAGCATCGTACGATTCGCTATTTTTGTTTTTGTTATGATTACGCAAGAGTTCTTTATCGTTTATAATTCTTTAATTCAACCATTAAAATAGTTTGTGATGAAACAGTACATAAGAAGACTTGCCAAGTATTTGCTGTATTTCTACCTTTTTCTTGGATTGCTAACCATCGTTTTTGAACTGATGAAACCAGAACCCTTTAAGGACTTCCAGATGTCAATAGTATGGATGTACATGATTTTTGGTGGTGGTATTTCACTCATTTTTCCACTTATTGGTTTTGCAAAAAAGAAGGTTTACATAAACAAATCGTTTGAGGAGGAGCGAATTCATTTGGAGAAGATCATGGAAGCCATGGGGTTTGTGAAGGTTTCGGATGAAGGCAACCTGCTTAGCTACCGCTATAAAAGTGGAATGAAAAAGTTACTGTTGCTATACGAAGATACCGTTACCATTGATCATTCCGACAACCCGCTGATAATCGCTGGTCCACAGAAGGAGTTGAGGCGGTTGGGTCGAATGTTCGACGATTACCTTAGGAGGGCTGAGGACTAACATTGCATTTTTGGTTTTGGAATTAGCCATAATAAATAGAAAAGCGCTTATTGGTTTTTGGCCAGTGGCGCTTTTTCTCATCTTAGGTGGATGTAGGGTTCCTTCGCAACCCAAGGTGATTATTGCAACATCGCTAGGTAACATTGTGGTTGCCGTTGATACGGTAAGGGCAAAGGTCACGAGTAAAAATTTCCTGCAGTTGGTGGAGCGGGGTGCCTATAAAAACGGCTACTTCTATCGCACTGTTCGGCTGAATAACCAGCCAGCCGCCCAGCACAAAATAGAGGTTATCCAGGGTGGCCTTTTCAACGATTCGCTGATTGCAAAGTATTCGGAAATTGCTCACGAGCCCACTTCTCAAACCGGCCTTTTCCATGTCGACGGAACCATCTCCATGGCTCGTCTTGAGCCGGGAACGGCCTCTACGGAGTTTTTTATTTGCCTTGGCAACCAGCCGGAGTTGGATTATGGTGGACGCCGAAACCCCGACGGACAAGGCTTTGCTGCCTTTGGTCGTGTTGTTTCAGGAATGGATGTGGTTAGAAAAATCCATCAACTGCCAGATACCGGTCAATACCTTGTTTCTCCTGTTGTCATTAGATGGATGAGAATTGAAAAGTAAAAAACCGGAGGGATGCTCCGGTTTGTCTTATCATTTATCGGTGGTAATAATTTCTTTTTTTGACTCATCCTTAAAGAGTTCTTTCCGGTGGAAAAGCATGAGGTAGATAACGCCAACGCTGATGGAGGCATCGGCAACGTTAAAAATTGGTCGAAAAAAGATGAATTCTTGTCCGCCCAAATAGGGAATCCACGATGGGTAGGAGCCCTCAATTAATGGAAAATAGAGCATATCCACTACTTTACCGTGTAGGAATGCGGCATATCCGCCTCCAGCGGGAAGGAGTTGGGCCACTCCACCAAGGGGATCGTTAAATATCAACCCGTATAATACAGAGTCAATAATATTTCCTAGAGCTCCGGCCATAACAAGTGCGAGCCCGATAATTAATCCTTTTGAAGCGTTGCTTTTTGAAAGCGCATTGAGATACCAAGCAATACCGATTACTGCCGCAATACGAAATAGGCTTAAGGCAAGCTTTCCCCAATCTCCGCCAAATTCCATACCAAAGGCCATTCCTCTGTTTTCCACAAAATAGATGTAAAACCAGTTGCCAAAAACGCGGATTGATTCGCCAACCATCATGTTGGTTTTCACCCAGAACTTAACAGACTGGTCGAGGAGCAGCACCGCCACAACCACTATGGCTGCAAGCTGCATTACGCTGGGTTGCTTTACTTTGAAAGATTTTATACTCATAGCCTCAAAATGGAATGTATAATTGGCATGGTGAATGGTTTGGGCATTCGCCATGGCAGATGCAAAACTAGTAAAATATAGAACCCAGTGATGGCTTGCAAGGTCAATTAATGGGCATATTCCCCATAAAGCACAGAAAAGCCGGCAGAAATTTCCTGTCGGCTTTTTTCACAACAGAGACGAATACTACTGTTGGCTATTCTTTGCTTCGATGCTTAAGGTGGCATGCGGAACCGCCTTCAAGCGATCCTTGGAAATTAATTTTCCAGTTTCACGGCAAATGCCGTAAGTTTTGTTCTGGATGCGAATGAGTGCTGCCTCTAGGTGAGAAATAAACTTCAGCTGCCGCTGAGCCAACTTTCCCGATTCTTCCTTTGAAAGCGTTGAAGCCCCTTCTTCAAGAATCTTGAAGGTTGGTGAGGTATCTTGAGTGTCGTTGCTCTCACTATTTGTAATGGAAGCTTTAAGCGTCTCGTAATCCCTGCGGGCCTTTTCAAGTTTTTGCAGAATTATTTCCTTGAATTCTGCAAGCTCCTCATCCGAGTACCTTGTCTTCTCTTTTTCAGCCATAGCCTAAAAAATTTTCTTAAAGATATAAAAATTTTAAAACCGTCAAAGCTTAACTTGCTTTGTCAACCCTTATTCTGGTTACCATTTCGGTATCAAGTTCAATCTCTTGCGAGCCTTCGCCGTTTACGGAATCCTCCAACAAGATATCAACAGCCAAAGTTTGAGTTGATATGTAGCTGCGATGCTTTAGTATAGCATCATCGATGGTAGAATTCTTACCAATACGAATTATAATCTTATCGGTTACGTCCAAGCCAATATCTTTGCGGATATTTTGAATACGGTTAATTAACTCGCGAGCAATGCCCTCCTGCCGAAGCTCCTCGGTTACGGTTATATCAAGCGCAACCGTAAGGCGACCTTCGCTAGCCACTAGCCAACCGGGAATGTCCTCCGAAAGAATTTCTACATCCTCAAGGGTAAGCGTTAACTCGCCAGCACTTGATGGGATAACATACACGCCGTTAGCCTCAATCTTAAAAATATCGTCCTGGGTAAAGGTCGCCAGGGTGTTGGCAATTTCCTTCATTTGCTTGCCAAACTTTGGCCCAAGGGTTTTAAAGTTTGGTTTAATCTTTTTTACCAGCACTCCCGTTGTATCGGTGATGTATTCCAGCTCCTTTACATTAACCTCAGTAAGGATTAGGTCCTTTACTGCTTCAATGCTCTCCTGCATCTGTTGGTCAAGAACTGGAATCATGATTTTGGTGAGTGGTTGACGTACTTTGATGTTGACCCTTCGGCGGAGACCCAGCACCATGGACGATACCCGTTGAGCAATGTCCATCCGCAACTCCAACTTTTTGTCGAGGAGTTGCTCGTTGCCCTTGGGGAAGTTGGCTAGGTGAACGCTCTCTTCCGTATGCTTGCCCGAAACCTTGTTGAGGTCTGTAAAAATCTTATCCATATAGAAAGGGATAATGGGGGCCGCCAACATAGAAACCGTTTCGAGGCAGGTGTAGAGGGTTTGGTATGCAGCAATCTTGTCTTGGTTGTATTCGCCACCCCAAAAGCGTTTACGGTTGAGGCGTACATACCAGTTGCTGAGATTTTCGGTAACAAAATCCTGAATTGCCCGACCCGCCCTCGTTGGCTCGTAGTTTTCGAAAGCGTCGGTTACCTCTTTTATTAGCGATTGAAGCAAAGAGAGCACCCAGCGATCGATTTCCGGCCTTTTACTTACGGGGACTTCAGCCTCCTTGTTCTGGAATCCATCGATGTTGGCATACAGCGCAAAGAAGGAGTAGGTGTTATAAAGCGTTCCAAAGAATTTACGCTTAACCTCATCAACTCCGGCTGGGTCAAACTTTAGGTTATCCCAAGGCTGAGAGTTGGTAATCATATACCAGCGTAGCGTGTCGGAACCATACTGTTCTATGGCCTGAAAAGGATCAACCCCATTACCAAGGCGCTTGCTCATCTTGTTGCCATTTTTGTCGAGCACCAACCCGTTGGAGATGATGTTTTTGAAAGCAACAGAGTCGAAGAGCATGGTGGAGAGCGCGTGAAGGGTGAAGAACCATCCTCGAGTTTGATCAACTCCCTCGGCAATGTAGTCGGCGGGGAAAACCTGCATCAACTCTTTCTCATCCATTTCGAATGGGAAGTGAACTTGAGCGTAGGGCATGGCACCGGAGTCGAACCACACGTCGATGAGGTCGGTTTCGCGGAGCATCTTTTCACCTTTATCGGAAACGAGAACTACGTCGTCGACGAAAGGACGATGGAGGTCGAACTTATCATAATTATCCTTGCTAAAATCGCTTTCAACAAAACCGGACAGCGGGTTGCTTTGCATAAAGCCAGCCTTAACCGATTTTTCCATCTCCAACTTGAGCTGAGCCACGGAGCCAATACATTTGCGCTCACTTTGGTCGGCGGTGGCCCAAATGGGTAACGGCGTGCCCCAGTAGCGAGAGCGCGAAAGGTTCCAGTCAACCAAATTTTCGAGCCACTTTCCAAAGCGACCGGTTCCGGTGCTTTGTGGCTTCCAGTTGATGGTGTTGTTGAGTTCAATCATCCGGTCGCGAAGAGCTGTTGTTTTAATGAACCAGCTATCGAGCGGATAGTAGAGCACGGGCTTGTCGGTGCGCCAGCAATGGGGGTAGCTGTGCTCGTACTTCTCAATTTTGAACGCCTTGTTCTCCATTTTCAGCTTCACGGCAATGTCTACATCCACCGTTGCGGCATCCTTGGGAATGCTATCGTCGTATTCGTTCTTTACAAATCGGTGGCTGAATTCACCCACACCATCAATGAAGCGTCCGGTTTTGTCAACCAAGGTTAGTGAGCCAATACCATTTTGCTTGGCAACACGGAAGTCGTCGGCACCAAAGCTGGGGGCAATGTGCACAATACCTGTTCCGTCTTCGGTGGAAACAAAGTCGCCAACCAGAACGCGGAAGGCATCGCCATCGGTGGGTTGCTGGTAGGGCATTAGCTGCTCATAGCGGCATCCCTCTAAATCGGAGCCCTTATGCTCCGAAAGCACCTTGAACGGGATATTCTTATCGCCCGGCTTATAGTCGTCGAAGCTGAGCTCCTTGTTCTTCTCGGGGAAGAAGTTGCCCATCAACTCCTTGGCAAGAATTAGAACGACCGGCAAAGAGGTGTATGGGTTGAATGTTCTTACGCGCAGGTAGGTAATTCCCTTTCCAACGGCAAGAGCCGTGTTGGAAGGAAGCGTCCACGGTGTAGTTGTCCATGCGATAAAGAAAACGTCAGCATCGGCATTTTGAAACAGGAATTCATTCTTTGCATCCCGAGTTACCTTGAATTGGGCAATAAGGGTAGTGTCCTTCACGTCGCGGTAGCATCCGGGCTGGTTGAGCTCGTGGGTACTAAGTCCGGTACCTGCTGCCGGTGAGTATGGTTGAATGGAGTAACCCTTGTATAGAAGACCCTTTTCGTAGAGTCGGCTGAGGAGGTTCCAAAGTGTTTCTATGTAACGGTTGTCGTAGGTGATATATGGGTTTTCCATGTCGACCCAGTAACCCATTTTGTGGGTAAGGTCCTCCCAGAGGTCAGTATACTTCATAACCTCTCGGCGGCAGGTTTGGTTATACTCCTCTACCGAAATGGATTTTCCAATATCCTCCTTGGTAATGCCAAGCATCTTTTCAACACCTAGCTCCACGGGTAGCCCATGGGTATCCCAACCGGCCTTGCGATGAACCTGAAATCCTTGCTGAGTTTTGTAACGGCAGAATACATCCTTAATGGTACGGGCCATTACGTGGTGAATCCCCGGCATACCATTTGCGGAAGGTGGCCCCTCGTAAAATACGAATGCGGGGTGTCCTTCTCTTATCTTGAGACTCTTGTGAAAGGTATCGTGTTCGCCCCAGGTTTTTAAAACATCTTTATTTACCTGCGACAGGTCTAACCCTTTGTATTCTGGAAATTTAGAACTCATTGACTGCTATATTTTTTCTCTTACTACTTTTTTCTGCAACACTGCCTGTTCCAATATTTTCAACTATCCAACCATTGTGGTTTAGAGACAGTTTCAATCGACATTGGGTAGGCTAATTTTTTAAAATCCCACAAAGATATGCTTCGGTGAAGAAATATCAAATTTTTGGCCTTCAAACTGCCAACTTATTGGTCAACGGCAGGTTTGGTCATAAAATATAGGGAGGTATGCTAGAGCAGATGGGCAAATAGCTGCTCAATGGACTCGCCTTCGTTTACCTTTAGATGATAGGCCTTAAGCCCTGCTTTTCGGGCACCCTCCACGTGCTGAAGCGTATCGTCGATAAATAGCGTCTCTTCCGGTTTGAGCCAATTTTCATGAAGGATAAGCTCAAAGGTCTCCCTGTCCGGCTTGCGGAGATGGATTAGGTGTGAGTAGTACTCCTTATTGAAGAAGGTGGCAAGCGATGCGATACCCGTTTGTGCCTTCAGCTGTTTGAGGTAAACTGGGTAGTGTATGGCATTGGTATTGCTAAGCAGGTAAGTGTTGTAGTGCTCCTTTACTCGCGCTAAAACGTTCAGACGAGATGGGATAAAATCCAACAACATTGCATTCCAAGCCTCATCAATTTGGGAGTCGGAGAGGTTTTTGCCAGCAATAGTGCGGATGGTGGTTCTAAAAACCTCCGGTTCAACAAGACCCTTATCCAACTTATCGAACAGGTCTATTTGAGTAGCCTGGGTAAAGGTTTCCTGGAAGTTTGTAAAGCCAAACTCCTCAAATTTTTGAATGGTTAGGTGGTAATCAACTGGTAGGATAACCCCGCCTAGGTCGAAGATAATGTTGCGAATGGATGTGTTGCGCAATTCGGTAATGGTGGTGTGCATTATAAAAAATTGAAAATGGGTCTTGACAAATCCGTTGTAAATGCGTAATATTGCAGCGCAAAATAAGGAAAACTTTTCCGAACGGGAAAGTCCTTGGGCCCATAGCTCAGTCGGTTAGAGCATCTGACTCATAATCAGAGGGTCGTTGGTTCGATACCAACTGGGCCCACAGAACTCCGGACACTGTTAAGTGTTCGGAGTTTTTGCATTTAGCCTTGCCAGATTAAGGGCTGAAGCCCTCGCATATTATAGGGTTTGGCCTTGTTCCCCGCCATAAATGACGGGGAAATTAAGCTGCTGCAGCTAAGATTCAGTCAGGGCGCGACTATATGACACATACAAGACACACCTTAACTAATAGCCAACCTAAATTTCCCCGCGCCTTCAGGCCGGGGATAGGGAAACGCATGAAATAAAACGTAGGGCTTTAGCCCTTTGGCAACGGCGGAAAAGGGCTGAAGCCCTCGCCTTTTTCATGGTTTATAGGCACACCCCGCCATCAATGGCGGGGAAATTAAGTTGCTGCAGCTAAGAATTAGTCAGGGCGTGACTGTTTCTCTCATGCATACAAGTCACACCCTGACTTATTATAGCAAGCACCTACTTTTTTACCCTTTTCTTCTTCTCCTTTGCAAAAAGCCCGGCGGTGTATTTGTCGTAGAGGTCGAAAAGGAACTCTATGCGCTTGGTTTCGCTTACGAAGGGTTGTGGGCGGTAGGCAAGGTCTACTGCCTTGTCGAGCTGGTGGTGGGCCTTAACCAGCGCGGGGGGCATGGTGAGCGGGTCGTAGAGGTCGGCGAGGCTACTGCCGGGGAATGTTGCGCGCGTATCGAGCACCATTTGCGCCGCCTGCTCTATGGCCTCCCGCTGCTTGGCCGTGGGGTTTTCGGGCCAGGGGAAGTTGTTGTAGACAATGGAGCTTGAATAGCGGAAATCACTTTTAAGACGGCCGCAAACATACTGCACCCAGGTCATGTGCATTAATGATGTAATAATGCCAAATGTATAAAGGCTGGCAAAAGGTACAGTTCGAACAAGATCACTGGCGATTGTATCATTTTTTAAAAATCCTATTGGAATATATTTTCTGTTTTCTGAAGATACACCTGGAATTAATAGATAATCAGTTGTAGGTTGCCGTATTTCTCCAAATAATGATGGAAAGTCAGCTAGTTTTCGTGTAGTTTCTCTTGAACTTTTTAATCGATATTCTCTAACTAGTTTAATTCTATTCAATACCTCTTTTAAGTTTGAATACTCGTTGGGTTGAATGTCTTTGAGCCAAATACACCATCTTTTGATTCCGTTTATAAATTCTTGAGAACCTATAAATGGTCTTATTACCAATTCAGATTTAGGTTCTATTTGTATAAGGGTATCTCGTTCCTCGTTGCTTAACAATAAATTACCACCATCGTTGGCCATGCTTCCATATGACATTTCAGGAACGCTACATATTGGTTTATTCCTACTTGGAATAAAAGCATCTTTTCCCTCCACCAAATATGGATTAATGTTTCTTACCCTTAGTTCATGCGGTTCTCCTTTGGCTTCGGTGTACTCATAAATAAATTTCTCTGGAATATCGAAGTTCGAAAAACCAACAATAACCACGTGAACACCGGCATTCCCTTTGGCCTCATTGTTCCACTTAAAGGTGCGATGGGCAAAGTGAATTTTGATGTGGTAGCGGTTAAACATTTCGTTCCAGAGAATGCCCACCTGCTCGCCCTGCGCAATGGAGTTGGTGGAGACAAAGGCGGCGCGGGTTTTTAGGTCGTTGGTGGAATCGTCGGTATTGTGGCGCTGGAGGTATTGTGCTGCCTTTATGTACCATGCTGCCACATAGTCGAGCACCCCCGCCACTTTTACGCCACTAAATATTAGCCCCATGTCGGCTTTTTGTGCTTCGTTTTGCAGCTGCTTTCCCACAAAGGGTGGGTTCCCCAGAATGTAGTCAAACTGTTCGCGGTCGGTTTTTCCCTCCCACGGCAGCACCTCAATAAGGGCGTCCCAGTCGGTGCGCAGGGCATTGCCACACACAATGGTGGCGCTCTTGCGCAGGGGTAGGCGAACAATGTACTCGCCAAACTCCTGCGAAACGAGCATGTTCATTTGGTGGTCGATAAGCCAAAGGGCTACCTGTGCTATCTGGGCCGGAAACTCCTCGTACTCTATGCCGTAAAAGCGATCCACGTCGCACAGCATGAGGTTTGCTACGTCGGTTACCCGCTGGGAGCCTTGCAGCGCCTTTATAATTTCAAGCTCCATGAGCCGGAGCTCGCGGTAGGTAATCACGAGGAAGTTGCCGCATCCGCAGGCGGGGTCGAGAAAGCGGAGCGAGGCAATTTTGCGGTGGAAGGAGCGGAGCTTGCCGGTGCTGCCCTTGGCTGCCTCAAATTCCTGCCACAGCTTGTCGAGAAAGAGTGGACGAATGAGTTTAAGGATATTCTTTTCGGAGGTGTAGTGAGCGCCAAGGTTGCGGCGCTGGGTGGCATCCATCACGCTCTGGAACATGGAGCCAAAAATGGCGGGTGAAATTTTGCTCCAGTCGAGGTAGCAGCACTCCAGCAGCGTTTGGCGCATCTTGGTGTTGAACGAGGCCAGCGAAAGCTGCTCCTCAAATAGGTGTCCATTTACGTAGGGGAAGGCGGCTAGGCTTTCGTCCAGCGTTTTTTGCCGCTCGTTGCCGGGGGTGTTCAGCACCTGAAAAAGAAGCGCAAGGTGCATACCCAGGTCGGTGCCATCCTCGCTGGTTCGGTTTTCGATGTAGTCCTGAAACGCGTGCTTCTCAAAAATGGTGGTATCGTCGGCAAAGAGGCAAAAGAGGAGCCTAACGAGGTACTTCTCAAGCACGTGGCCGGTGTACCCAGCCTCCTTTAGCGCATCGTGCAGCTTGCCCATGAGGTAGGCCGCCTCTATGTTTACGGGGTCTTCCTCCTTGTATACTCTTTTTTGGTATCCCGCAATAAAGCCAAATAGGTGCACGTGGTTTACAAAGTCGGCCAGCGTAAAGTTCGATTCGCTGCCCTCGTCGAGGTCGTATAGCCTATAATTTTCGAAGTCGGAAACCAGAATATAGCGGGGGAGCTCATGCTGCTTAAGGCCGGGAAGATACTCGGTTGCCTGCTGGTAGGCCCTATCGAGGTTTTTGCCGCGGCTTTTCATTTCAATTAAAATGGTGCCCTTCCATAGCAGGTCGATGTAGCCATCGTGCTCGTCGAGCTTCTTTACCCGATGCTCGAAGGTGGCCACCTTGCGGCGGCTTATCCCAAACACGTTGAAGAATTCTACCAGAAAGGGTTTGGCATCTGCATCCTCGTTAGAGGTATCGGCCCACTCCTTCGAAAAATTAACCGCTCGCTCCTTAATCTCATTCCAACCTAAAGCCATCACTATTTTTTTAACGATAGGCAATTTAGCTAAAAATATGCCAGCCCGCGCGTAAAGGGCGCTACCGTTTTTTCTGTGCTTTGCAGAAATGCCACGTAGTAATCTTTTTTGTGCTTCGCAACCAACAGATAATCAACGGGCGTAGCTGTTTTGAATAAAAGCATGGGGAGAGATGGCAGGTGCCGTTTCGAATACTAATTAGCAGGGCCATTTTTTTGACTTTTAACCTGAGTTTCTGAAATTTGGTTATCCGGTAGCGGTATACGGATAAAACCTAGCCTTTATTTTAAAAACTTAAAAAATTAAAGCTATGATCGAAAATCGAATTTCATTCGCACTAACCGCAGAGGAGCTAGCTCAGGTAAATGGTGCAATAGAAACGCTCCGTACGGTTTTAATTCCAAAGCTCATAACCCTATCGGCCACCGATAGGCAGGAGATGGCCCGCATGGGCGACAAAACGCTCTCGTTTGTAGAGAAGGCGCTGGAGTATTGTAAGCAGGAACCACAGCTCTACGATAGCTTTGTGGACGTGGCCGAGTTTGATAAGGATCTGCAGGCATTTGCTACCCTGCGGAGCTTGTCGAGCCAGCTGGAAACCATTACCTCCGGCATTGACGATTCCATGATGATGAGCGGTAGTGAGGCCTACAACGCAGCCCTTGTTGGCTACAGCATACTAAAGAATGCCAGCCGCATACACCATCCCGGTGCAAAGGATAAGGTGACCGAGCTGGCAAACCGATTCCCTCGGGGCAAGCGGGAAAAGGTTGAAAATACATAAACGTGCAAAAGTCGGGGCGCGACTATTTCTCAGACGTATACAAGTGGCACCCTGCCTTACCGAAACGATACCGCAAATTTTTCCATATGGGTCGGTGATTAGGTCACCGGCCCTCTTTTTTGGTAGGTAGGGCTCACTTACTTGGCGGAATATTGCCCACCAAGGTGCATGTTCCTCACTTTGGGTGCCGAGGGGCTCACTAAAAGGTTCGTTGACCTAAGTTTTAGGCTCGTAGGGCAAGTAAAAAGGCTCGTTGACCTAGCGCGGAGGGAGGTGAGCCTCGCTTAAAGTTGGGATATGCTAGTTTTAAGTGAGGCATCTTTAGAAAAAAGCGAGGTCGTTTGAGGTCGTGAGCTAGGATATCCTCCCTTTTTGCTAGGTCTGTTTCGCAATTAGCTAGGTTATTCTCGCTAAAAGGGAGGCGCTCCAACCCCCAAGGGTAGGCTTACCGCCCTTGGAGGAGAAATGGGCTGGATAAAAGGGGGCCTGTTCTAGGTAAAAGTGAGGAAGAGCTGGGTTTGAGGTAGGATTTTTTTAAGTTGGGGCGCGGCTATGGCCAGCCTAATTTTCCTCGTGTATTCAGGCCGGGGATTGGGAAACGCAGGGAATATGATGTAGGGCTTTAGCCCTTTGGCAATGGTAGGAAAGGGCTGAAGCCCTCGCATATTATAGGGTTTGGCCTTGTGCCCCGCCATAAATGGCGGGGAAATTAAGCTGCTGCAGCTAAGATTCAGTCAGGGCGCGACTATTTATCGGATGCAAAAAAGTTGCACCCTGACTTACGACAGTTTCCTAACAACCTAACCTCCTAATCCCCTTCTGCTAACTCTCCTTCCAATCCCCATTCTCCCTAATTAGGCTAATGAGCTCCTCCAGCGCATTGCTCTGGGGGATATTCTTCTTGACCAACTCCTTCTGCTTGTAGAGGTTTATTTTTCCCGGACCAGCACCAACGTAGCCGTAGTCGGCATCGGCCATTTCGCCGGGACCATTTACAATACAACCCATAATGCCAATCTTGAGCCCGGTGAGGTGACAGGTGCGGGCCTTTATTTGGCTGGCTACCTCCTGCAGGTTGTAGAGCGTTCGGCCACAGCCGGGGCAGGAGATGTATTCCGTTTTGGTGGTGCGCACGCGCGCCGATTGCAGAATATCGAAGCTGGTGGTAACCACCTCCGCCAGAGGAATGTTGGGAGCCACAATGTAAATACCGTCTCCAACGCCATCGAGCAGCATGGCACCAAAATCGGCGGCAACTTTTAGTTGAAAAGCCTCTACGTCGTTGTCGGCATACTCTCTTTTAAGAATAATCGGGTTGGTAAGTTCGGCCTCTCTTAGGCGATAGATCACTGAGCGGTATTCGGCTACCGGATTTTGGGTGGTGCTGTTTGCAATAATCACTGCTGATTCATTTTCCTTTAACGCTGCAAACAGCTTATTGCCCACCATGGTGTGGTCAATCTCTACCATTGCTGCTCCATCAAGCTGTTCCGGATTGGTGACCAGCTCTTTGCTGAAGGAGCCATTGGAAGCGAAGACGGTGGCTATAGTATTATTGGTGTTGCTGGGTTGAATAAAAATATCAGGTAGCGGCGTTGCTCCCAGCGCTGAGGCAAGGCTTGTTTTTGCTGTTTCAAAGTCTTCTCCAGCGCGTAGCTGGACGAAAACCAGTGGTGGTATGCTGCCGCCAATCCAACCCAAATCGGTGGATGCAAGGCGGCCATAGGAGTAGGGATTTATGGGTGCAAAGTCTGTGGCAACAATATCGGAGGGTGTGGTTCGCTTGGCAAAATAGTTCACCAACTTTTGGGCAACAGGAATTTCGTATTCCGGCTCCTCGGTGAGCGAAACGCGAATGGTGTCGCCAAGTCCGTCGGCCAGCAGTGCGCCTATTCCCACCGCCGACTTAATTCGCCCTTCGCGGCTATTCCCGGCCTCGGTAACGCCGAGGTGCAACGGGTAGGCCATTCCCTCGGCTTTCATGCGAGAGGCAAGTAGCCGAACAGACTGAACCATTACGCGGGTATTGCTGCTCTTCATGGAGATTACCAGGTTGTGAAAGTCGGCTGCGCGGAATATTCTCAGAAACTCCAACGCCGATTCCACCATTCCTTCGGGGGTGTCGCCAAACTGGTTCACCATGCGCTCCGAAAGTGAGCCGTGGTTTACACCAATGCGCACGGCGGTATGGTGTTGCTTGCAGATTGCAATAAATGAGGAGAGTGCAGTGGTGATTCTTTCTTGAGCTTCACGTAGCTCCTGCTCGGTGTATGTTGTTCCAGCTGGTCGGCGTTCGGCAAAGTTGCCGGGATTGATTCTAACCTTTTCCACGTATTGGGCAGCCACCTCAGCTGCCTTTGGGTTGAAGTGAATATCGGCTACGAGCGGTTGGTTGTAGCCACGCTCCACCAACGCTTGCTTAATGTTTTTTAGATTTTCCGCTTCCTGAATGCCCTGTGCGGTGATGCGAACGTAGTCGGCACCGGCATCAAAAATTCGTATGCACTGCTCCACAGTTGCCTCGGTGTAGAGGGTGTTGGTGGTGGTCATGGATTGAACACGGATGGGATTTAATCCCCCGAGGGGTCGGTTACCTATCTCCACCTGCACTGTTTGTGCGCGTTGGTAGCTGAAAAGATTGTTGCAGTAGCTCATTGCTTTTGCCTTAATTATCCTGCAAAGTAATTGATTTTTCAGGAAACCTGGGCAATCCAAACATGGTGTGATAAGTTGGCTAGTAAATCTGGGAGATTTGAGCTAATGGGATGGCTACTAGTGAAACTTCGATATGGCTACAATGATGACCATAACAATAAAGTATGATATAATTAGCGTTCTATACTGCAGCTCGTCGGAGTAGGGGAATTTTTTGAGAAACGTTTTCATGACCGTTGGTATTAAGTGAAACATCCTATTTGACTATAATACTGCCATGCAAAAAAAGTCCCTACCTGTTTCTTTATTATTTTTAAAAAAGTGGCCGCGGATAAATACCCACGGCCACTTTTCAATTACGCAAATGAAAATCGACTAGAATGCAGTAATTTTAATCTCCGTTCTACGGTTCTGCTGGTGCTCAGCCTCGGTGCATTTAACACCGTTAGAGCAGTGGTTCTTTAGGCGCGTTTCACCATAACCCTTGGCCGTGATGCGGTCGGCGCTGATGCCTCCGTTTTTCACAATATACTCTACGGCAGCCTTGGCCCGCTTCTGCGAAAGGATGAGGTTGGACTCATCGCTGCCACGCGAGTCGGTGTGCGATCCCAACTCCACCTTAATGTCGGGGTTGTCCTTGAGGAACTGCACCACCTTGTCGAGCTCAATGGCTGCATCGGGCCTAATGTTCCACTTGCCGAGGTCGTAGTAAATGTTGGGGATCTCAATGGTCTTGTTGAGTTCCACCTTTTCCATGGCAATCTCCACTATTTCGTTAATGTTGATGTATCCGGGTTTACGACCCTTGGTAGAGTATTCCACGCGCTTGGTGAGGAACCCCTTCTTATCGAATACCACGTCGTAGTTGGTTTCGGGTTCCAACTTAACTCTGAAGCCCTTATCTCCCGCTGTAGTTAAATTGGCCACAACGGTGTGGTCTTTCTTTATTATCTGAATGTGAACTTCCGGAATAATCTCCATGGTTGGCTTCAGGTAAACGTTGCCGTATATGCCATACTCATTAACCTTTTTAAGAAGCATTGGAACGGAAATTACGTCGTCCACTATCGGCATCTTTTGTGGGTCGATGGCCATGCTAACCGGCTGGTAACCGTCGCGGGAAGCGGAAAGGGTGTATGTCATTTCGGGTTCCAGCTCAAACTCAAATTCATGAGTATCCCCGGTTTTAACCTGCTCCGAATCACCGCTTGCATTCGACTTCAAGGTCACCGTGGCGTTGCTTAGCCACTCCTTGGTGTCGAAATCGGCAGTGGTTCCCTGCAGCTCCAGCGCAAAGGAGATGGGGTCGGTAATGGTAAAGGAGTAAATATCGTCATCGCCCACTCCGCCTGTGCGGTTGGATGCAAAGAAGCCCGTCTTTCCATCCTTGTTCAGGAAGAAGCTAAAATCGTCGGCAGAGCTGTTGAGCGGATAGCCCATGTTCTTCACCGAGTAGTGTCCGTTTTTATCCTTTCGGGCAACAAATATGTCGAGGCCACCCATGCCCATGTGTCCGGTAGAGGAGAAGTAGAGCAGGCCATCGGCTCCAATAAAGGGGAACATCTCATCGCCCTCGGTGTTGATTTCCGGGCCGAGGTTTACCGGTGCCGACCAACCCTTGTCGGTGCGGGTAACGTAGTAAATATCGGTTTTGCCATATCCACCGGGCATGTCGGAGGCAAAGTAGAGGGTATTTCCATCTGCCGAAAGGCTTGGGTGGCCGCAGGAGTAGTTGTCGTTATCGAAGGGTAGCTCCCTGAGCTTACCCCACGAGCCGTCCAGCGCTCTTTTTGCCTCAAGAATTTTAAGGTTATTTACGCCGGCCTTATTCTTTCTGGGCAGGTGGTAGCGGTAGTTGTTACGGGTAATGAATATCTCGTTTTGCTTGCTGTTAAAGCAGATTGGACCATCGTGGTAAATGGTGTTGAGCTTGCGTGTAAAGTGCTTCGCCTTCACCGCCGACGACAGGTCCTGCTTGATGGAGAATAGGGCAAAGTAGGGTGAATCCTTCCAGGCATCCTCGCGCTTAACAATTGATTCATCGGGGCGCGCAGAGGTGAAGATGATTTCGTCCTCGTAGGGCACAGCTCCAAAATCGGAGTAGGTGGAGTTGTAGGAAACGTCCGCAATCTTGTAACGCTCTCTTTCCAGCAGTTTCCGAATAAAAGGTGCGGCATCTTTCTGGCTGAGGGCTCCATGGTCTGTGGAGTCGATAGCGAGGTATTTGTCCAGCCAATGGTCGGCCTCGTCGTACCGTCCGTTAAACTTCAGGGCTGCCGAGTAAAAGTAGTAGTCGGCGGCGGTGGCATTGGCTCCCTCAGCTAGCGGCTTAAGGGTGGCTTCGGCTCTCTGGGTATCAGAAATTTTGTAGTAGGCAATTCCCAGGTTTCGGCGCAGGGAGTCTGGTTCAAATCCGTTGGAGGCGAGCTCCTCATATATTTCAATTGCCTTAGCGTAGGCCGATTTAGTGAAGAGGAGATCGGCTTTACGCTCCTTCATCCTGAGGAGGGCGGTATCCATCTTGGCCATGATTTGTCCCTGAGCAATGGTGGGCGCAAGCATTGCAAGAGCCACGGCTATTAGGGTATATCGTAGTGGTTTCACAAGCATTCGTTTTTTAGTAACAATTTCCATTTTCAAATTATTTCTGAACATAGCGCTTATGGTACTAGAAGTATCGTGGCGATTTTATCTTCTTGGCCGACAGCTTGTCGAAGGAGTAGCGGAGCAAAATCTCGTGGCTACCAAGGTTATGGCCAGCCAAATTAGAAACGGTTACGTCGTAGGAGTAACCTGCCATGAGCTGCTCGGTGAGTTTGAACTCGAAAAGGAAGGCAACCGCATCCCCAATTCGGTAGGATGTCCCCAACCAGTAGGCATTTTTGTATAGAAACTGCGCCGTGAGGTCGGTGGATGGCGGTGCACCTGTAACCACATTTTCAATGAACGAGGGCTTGAAGTCCCAGTCGGCACTCATGTGCATAACGTAGCCAGCCATCAGGAAGTAGTGCCGCTTAAGCTGGCTTACGTTATTTGCGTCGGTGTTGTTCTTGTTCAGATCCGATTCAATAAGGGTAGGTACGGCCAAGCCCACATACCAACGGTTAGCGTAGAGGTAGGCTCCAAACCCCAAGTTTGGGTGTAGCGCCTTCGCTTGATTTTGGTAGAACGCCGCATCGTTGCTCTCCACAAGGCTAAGGCTGTTAAGCCCCACATAGTAGTTGTAGATGCCACCCTTGAGTCCCAGCGACAGGGTAATGTTGTCGTTTAATGGAACACGGTAGGCGTAGTTGGCGCTCAGGTAAAGGTTTTGAACAGGGCCGATCTTATCGGACATCACCGATAGACCCAACCCCACTCTTTTACCCTCAAAGGGAGTATCCATGGATATGGTATTGGTAACGGGCGCTCCTCTAAGGCCTACCCACTGGATGCGTGACATGGCTACCAGGTTTAGGGCGTTTGATGTGCCCGCGTAGGCAGGGTTTACTGCAACCGTGTTGAACATATACTGCGTAAACATTGGCTCCTGTTGGGCAAAGGTGCTGAGGGAGAAAAAAACTCCCACAGCCAGTAAACCTATATGTTTTATCATATTGTGTCTATTTGTCATCTCTTTAGTCCTCATTTAATTAACGGGTTATGTATACATATCCTGTAATTTTCTTGCCATTGTCGGCGATGCTTACCAGGTAGAAGTAGGTGCCTACAGGAAGATCGGTACCAAGGCTAAGCGAAACGTTGGCCTTGCCATCCCAATCGTTATGGTAGTTGTCGGATTTGTAGACCACATTCCCCCAGCGGTTGAATATTTCAATGGAAACCTTCTTGTATTGGTTGAGGTCGGGTATTACAAAAGTGTCGTTAATGCCATCGCCATTGGGCGAGAACCCATCAGGAATATAGATGGATCCATTTACGGTAACGGTCACCGTTGCCGAAGCACATTCGCTATTGACGTCACATACCTCATAGCTAAAGGTATCTACTCCAGTAAAGCCATGGTTTGGTGTATAGGTCAACGTATTGTCAGCATTAACCACCACCGTACCGTTGGCTGGATTGCTGATAACGGTCACCACTAATCCACCATTTTCCAACCCTTGGTCGTTATTAAGGACGGAGATTACAACGGGCCTTTCCGAAACAGTGGAGGCGGAGTCGTTCACGGCAATAGGTTGGTAAAGCGAGTTAACGGTTATGGAAACTATCGCTGTTGCACAATCACCGTTGGCGTCGCATACCTGATAGGTAAACGTATCTCCTCCAGCAAAGCCTGTTTCCGGCGTGTAGGTTACCGTGTTGTCACCATTTATTGTAACAGTGCCATGGCTTGGGTCTGTGGGAATTGATATGTTGAGACCGCCATCACCCTGTCCAGAATCATTGTTTAGGATGCCCACAGTAACCGAGGTGTTTTCGTTGGTTGAGGCGTTGTCGTCCACAGCTACTGGCACATCGTTTACGCTAGCAATGGTAATGTTCACGATTGCTGTAGCGCAGTCGCCGTTGGCGTCGCACACCTGGTAGGTAAAGGTATCCGTTCCGTTGAAGTCCGGGTTTGGCGTGTAAGTTACCGTGTTGTCGGGGTTCACGGTGACGGTTCCATTGGCTGGAGCATTTGTTATGGTAACGGTTAACCCGCCATCGCCTAGGCCGGTGTCGTTGCCAAGCACGCTGATGGAAACAGGGGTATCCTCGTTGGTGGAGGCGTTGTCGTCCACGGCCACAGGGATGTCGTTTACCGGATTGATGGTGATGGTTACCGTTGCCGTAGCGCAGTCGGGAGTGGCATCACACACCTGGTAGGTGAAAGTATCTGTTCCGTTGAAGTCCGGGTTTGGTGTGTAGGTTACGGTGTTGTCGGGGTTCACGGTAACAGTTCCGTTGGCCGGAGCAGCTGGTATGGTTACGGTTAACCCACCGTCACCCAATCCGGTATCGTTACCAAGCACGTTGATGGTGACCGGCGTATCCTCGTTGGTGGTAGCATTGTCGTCCACGGCCATGGGAATGTCATTTACTGGAGTCACGGTTATGGTTACTGTAGCTGTTGAGCATTCACCATTAACATCGCACACCTGGTAGGTAAAAGTATCATTGCCGTTGAAGTCCGGGTTTGGGGTGTAGGTTACGGAGTTGTCGGGGTTCACGGTGACAGTTCCGTTGGCCGGAGCAGTTGGTATGGTTACGGTTAACCCACCATCCCCTAGGCCAGTGTCGTTGCCAAGCACGTTGATGGTAACTGGGGTATCCTCGTTGGTGGTGGCGTTATCGTCCACAGCCGCTGGGATATCGTTCACCGGATTAATGGTGATGGTTACCGTTGCCGTAGCGCAATCTGGCGTAGCATCACACACCTGGTAGGTAAAGGTATCTGTTCCGTTGAAGTCCGGGTTTGGCGTGTAGGTTACGGTGTTGTCGGGGTTCACGGTGACAGTTCCGTTTGCCGGAGCAGCTGGTATGGTTACGGTTAACCCGCCATCGCCTAGGCCGGTGTCGTTTCCAAGCACGCTTATGGAAACGGGGGTATCCTCGTTGGTGGTGGCGTTGTCATCCATGGCCACCGGCACATCGTTTACCGGAGTCACGGTTATGGTTACCGTAGCCGTAGCGCAATCTGGCGTAGCATCGCACACCTGGTAGGTGAAGGTATCCGTTCCGTTGAAGTCCGGGTTTGGCGTGTAAGTTACGGTGTTGTCGGGGTTCACTGTAACAGTTCCGTTTGCCGGAGCAGTTGGTATGGTTACGGTTAACCCACCATCCCCTAGGCCGGTGTCGTTCCCAAGCACGTTGATGGAAACGGGAGTATCCTCGTTGGTGGTGGAGTTATCGTCTACGGCCACAGGGATGTCATTTACTGGAGTCACGGTTATGGTTACTGTTGCCGTAGCGCAGTCGGGAGTGGCATCGCACACCTGGTAGGTGAAGGTATCCGTTCCGTTGAAGTCAGCATTTGGTGTATAGGTAACGGTATTATCACCGTTCACTACTACACTTCCATTACTTGGGTTGCCCGTTATGGTTACCGTAAGCGGAACTTCGTCAATCTGATGATCGTTGTTAAGAACGTCTACACTAACGGGAGTGTCTTCATTGGTGGTTGCGTTATCATTCACTGCCACCGGAATGTCGTTCACCGGATTAATGGTAATGGTTACTGTTGCCACATTTCCGTCCACGGTTCCATCATTCGCCTTGTAGGTAAAACTATCAAGGGTGGTTTCGCTGCCGTCGTGCGTGTAGGTGAACGAGCCGTCGGCATTCAGGGTAAGGGTACCATGTGCTGGATTGCTTACCAGAATGGCGGTTAATGGGTCACCTTCAGCATCGGTATCGTTCGAAAGAATACCTGGGGCTGAAATGTTTAACGTTCCTCCTTCATCCACATTGTAGGTGTCGTTGTTGGCCACCGGAGGATCGTTTACCGGATTAATGGATATTGATACCGTTGCAGTGTTACCATCAATCGTTCCGTCGTTTGCCTTGTAGGTAAAGCTATCGGAGGTAGTTTCACTGCCGTCGTGCGTGTAGGTGAATGAGCCATCAGCATTAAGCGTGAGTGTGCCATGTGCTGGATTGCTCACCAATATTGCCGTTAATGGGTCACCTTCGGCATCGGTATCGTTGCTTAATATTCCAGGAGCCGAAATGTTCAATGTTCCTCCTTCATCCACATTGTAGGTGTCGTTGTTGGCCACCGGAGGATCGTTTACCGGTATAATGGTAATGGATACGGTAACGGTATTCCCGTCGAAGGTTCCATCATTCACCTTGTAGGTAAAGCTGTCGGAGGTGGTTTCGCTACCATCGTGAGTATATACAAATGAGCCGTCGGCGTTTAAAACCAATGTTCCATGGGTAGGATCCGACATCTTTATAGCGGTAATAGCATTTCCATCGGCATCACTATCGTTTCCTAAAACACCGGGTGCAGGTACCGTAAGTGTTCCTCCCTCGTTAACCGAGTAGGAGTCAGCAACAGCAACGGGTGGGTTATCGTTGAGGTTATTGAGATTGATGGTTACCGTGCCAGTGTCAGTATTAAGACCATCGCTGGCTTCAACCGTAAGAACGAAGGTTTGGGTAGTCTCAAAATCGATCTTGGTAACATCGGCAACGGTAATAATGCCCGTTGCTGGATCGATGGTAAAGGCTCCGAGAGTGTTACCGGCAATGATGGAGTATGCAATATGGTCTCCATCGCCATCAATGTCAGTTCCGGTGTTCTTGTCATGCTCATCGTAAACCGAAGTTCCGTTGGGCGAGTTCTCATCTAAGCTAACAACTACGTCATCAATGATTGGGCCAACGCAGGAGTATACCGAAACGGTTATGGCAAGGCGGGCTTGCGATTCACATCCATTTACCGTTTGTGACGCATAGTAGGTAGCTCCGTTAACAAGCGGTGTTGTGCCAGCAAGCAGTGTGCCACCTGTTGAGGCATCATACCATTGTATGTTGCTGCCAGAAACGATGATGTTATTTAGCGTAGGGCTTATTCCTTGGCAGAATGCTTGAGGTGAAGTTCCAGTGGGTGCCACTGCGGGAGTTTTAAATTCCACGGAAACAAGGTCGGATGAGGCGCTGCAGGGTGCATTGCTGATGGTCCACTGTAGGGAGTAAACCGAGCCTTGAGTTCCAGAAAATGAAGTGTTTGGATCGGTTGCGTCACCCAGTGAGCCACCTGTTCCCGAAACAATTGTCCACAATCCTGTTCCTACGGTGGGGGTATTGGCACTAAGCGTAGTGGCTGTAATACCGCACATCGCTGAATTGGTTTGGTCAACTCCAGCATCAGAAGGTGTTGGATTTTTTGGGAAGAAAATGGTAACATCATCGGTAGATACGCATCCAACGCTGGTGATGGTCCATCTTAAATCATAGGTGTTTCCAGCAGTTCCAGAGAAAGAAGAGGTTCTGCTTGAGGCATTGCCAAACCAACCACCAGTTCCAGAGATTATGCTCCAAGCACCAGTTCCAACCGTTGGATTGTTTGCTGCAAGGGTTGTGGCAGTAAGTCCGCAAAGTGATGCGCCGGTTTGGTCTGGACCTGCGTCGGAGGTTGTAACGTTGGATGTGCTTACCTGCAGTTGCACATTGTCGGAGTTAGAGGCACACGATCCGTTGGAAATTGTCCACTTGTAGATATATGTTCCTGTAGACAACCCAGTAATTGTTGTTGTTGGCGAATTTGGGTTGGTAATGGTTGGTGACCCTGGTCCGCTAACCTTTGTCCAGGTACCCATTCCGTTCACAGGGGTATTTGCTGCCATTGTTACTAGGTTATTTCCACAAATTACTTGGTCGGCACCGGCATCAGCCGTTGAAGGTGTGGCATACACATTAATTTGCATTTGGTCCGAGGAGGTGCAGGGGCCATTGGCCACTGTCCAATCCAGGAGGTATGTTCCCGGAACCAAATTGGAAATATCGGAGTTGTATAGGTTAACGTCGGTAATGGTGGGCGTGTTTGGACCGCTTACCAATGTCCATGTTCCGGTTCCACTGGTTGGGGCAGTTGCCGCAAGTGTTGTGGAAGTGAGGTTACATAAATCTTGGTCAACACCAGCAATAGCAAGGGAAGGAAGTGCGTTCACTGTAAGGTCGGTTGTTGCCGAAGTTGAGGCACAGGTTCCATTTGAGATTGTCCATTGGAAGGTATAGGTTCCGGGAATGGTTCCCGATAGGGTTGAATTTGGCGAATTTGGTGTTGTAATAGTTACGTTATTAGGTCCTGTCAACTGCGACCAGGTACCAACCCCTACGGCCGGCGTGCTTCCGTTTAGTACAGGCGTGGTGTAGTTGCAGATGGAAAGCGGTCCTCCCGTTGTCGCCGTTGAGGGTAAACCATAATCGTTGATGGTAACAACGTCGGAAGCAGAGCAAGTTAGATAGGATGATGTCCAGCTAAACTCGTAAGTTCCTGCAATAAGCCCGGTTACGGTTGTTGTTGGGTTGCTTGGATCGGTAAAGGTTGCTGTATTGGGTCCAGATACCTGCGACCACATGCCTGCACCAGTAGTAATTGTATTTCCAGCTAGGGTTGTTGAGGCCACATTGCAGAGGTTCTGATCAGGACCAGCATCTGGTGTGGTTGGCGGTACGTTAATATTTAGGGTTACATCATCCGAAGAGGAGAGGCAGGGGCCATTGGCAATGGTCCACCGCATTACGTAGGTTCCGCTTGTTGAAAAGGTAACGCTGCTGTTTGGCGATATTATTGATGCAATGTCGGAGGTTCCTGGACCACTAACCTGGCTCCAATTTCCAAGGCCAACTGTTGGAGCATTTCCTTCAAGAGAGGTGGTATATCCGCAAACGTTTTGGTCAGATCCTGCATCGGCCGTTGTTGGTGTGGCATAAATTTCGGCCATAACTTGGTCGCTCGAGCTGCAACTACCGTTGGTGATAGTGTATTTAAGCCAATATACGCCTGTTGATACACTATTAAGGGAGGCATTTTGTCCGTTGGGGCTAAACGTACCTCCTGTTCCAGAAATTTTGCTCCACAAGGCCGTTTCTGATCCCCCGGGTGCATTTCCAGAAAGGGCAATGGAAGTACCTCCGCACTGTTGGATGTCGGCTCCTGCATCGGCTGGTGTAGCCGGAGCAGAGATGGTTACATTCATTTGGTCCGTGGAGTTACATCCTGTGGAAACAATGGAATACTGGAAGGTGTAGGTTCCGGGAATCATACCGGAAACATTGGCTGTATTGGGTCCCGTTGTGGTTATCGTTGGTGTGTTTGGCCCGCTAACTAGGCTCCAGGTTCCACTGCTTCCCGCGTTTCCTGAGAGTTGCGTTTCCGAAAGGTTACACAAATTTTGGTCCGCACCGGCATTGGCTGTTGGAGTTACAGTTATCTCCATATCGTCGGTGCTTACCGGACAGTATGTGCCATTTTGCGAAACCCATTGCAAGAAATAGTAGCCCATGGCTAGGTTGGAAACCGTTGAGGTTGGCGAGGTTGAAGCGCTAAACGATGGTGTTGTTGGGGCCGAGAGAACATTCCAGTAGCCTGTTCCATTGGTAATGGTATTGGCGGCCAGTGTAGTGGCTGAAGCTCCACACACAGACTGGTCGATACCAGCGTCTGCGGTGGTTGGTGGAGTTGATACTTTCGCTACCATTGCCGCAGAATTGCTGGCACACGCATTGTTCGAAATGGTCCAGGTAAACTTGTAGTATCCGTCGGTTAATCCAGTTACGGTGGTGTTGGGTTGTGCAGGGTCTGTTATTACTGGACCGGCATTGCCAATTGACTGAGTCCAATAACCTGTTCCTATGGCAGGTGTATTGGCGGCAAGGGTTATGGCCGTTCCGCAAATTGTTTGATCAGCACCTGCATTTGCTGCAGTGGCAGCGGCAGAGATGGTTATCATAACCGTATCACGGCTTACGTTGCAGGCATTGTAGGTTATGGCCCACTCAAACAGGTAAGTTCCGTCGGTCATTCCCGTAACAGTGGTGTTATACTTTGTGTTATTTGTTATGGTACATGCGGGCCCCGATATTTTAGTCCACACGCCAGATCCAGGAGTGGGATTATTCCCCGTCATGGTTACGGAAGTTGTCCCAGAAGTCTTGCACTGGTCACTACCCGCAGAAGCCTGAACAGGTCCCTGCGTGGCAGAGGTTGTAATCTGAACGTTATCGGCTGTGGTTCCACATGAATTGGCGATGGTCCAAGTAAAGGTATATAACGTAGACGGTGCTAACCCAATTACGTAAGCGGTTGGGCTATGAATATCTGAGAAAGAGATACCTGTGCTTGGCGAAACAGTCCAGGTGCCAGTTTCGTTTAGTGCGGGATTGTTACCAGTAAGAATTACGGGCGTTGCATAGCAAACAGTTTGGTCAACTCCTGCATTTGCCGCAGTTGGCGTAGTAGAAGCCACCACAACATTAACCTCATCCTGAGATGGAGCCACGTTCGATCCACCTTGGATGGTCCACCTAAAGGTATATTTGCCATTAATTAAGTCAGAAATTGTTGCATTATTCGAGGTTGGATTGGTGATAGTTGCTGTGCTTGGGCCACTAACTTGAGACCAATTACCAGTTCCAATGCTGGGGGGATTTCCGGCTAGGGCGGTGTTGGTTATGTTACATGCAAGCATTTGGTCAGTACCTGCGTTGGCGGCCGTTGGGGCCTTAGAAACGTATACCTTTATATCGCTATAAGCCTCGGAACAGCCACCTGATCCACCATTGGTAAATCGTTTAAAACGAATAACGTAAGTTCCATACTGGTTGAGGCCAGAAATGGTTTGAGGTGAAGAGGCGCTTGTCCAGCCGGGAGGAGTGTAACCAGCAGGGTAACTTATTACGGTATACTGGGTGGTATTGCCGCCACTTACAGTAAAAGGAATAGATGCCGAATATACACCTGGTGCCAATATAATATCGTTTCCCCCATTAACGGTAATGGTTGGGGCAGTTGTATAACTTATGGTCCTGGTAGCAGCAACCGAATTACACCCAGTAACCGAGTTCGTTATGGTGTATTTGTATGAAGAGGATGATGTTCCATTCAAACCAGTAACCGTGGTAGTTGTATTTGTTGGATTGGTTACGGTTCCTGTGCCAGCCGTTTTTTGCCATAAAACGTTTTCGTTGGTATAAAGCGGGGTACTGCCAACAAGCACTGCATCTGTTCTAGCATCACAGAATACCTGATTCCCTGATGTTATGGAAGCTGTGGTTACACTTCCAACGGGTGCAGGAACGGTTATTTGCATGTCGTCGACGCCATTGGCACAGGTGCCACTGACCGTCCAGCGCAAGGTGTAGATGCCCTGCTTTAAGTTGCTAATGCTAGTGTTATATGCAGTTGCATTACCAAAAGTGGGCGTATTTGGAGCTGTAACTACTGTCCAGAGCCCCCCCTGTCCACCCGTTCCATTACCAGGGAATGAGCTGCCTAGAGTTGCTGAGGTAGTTGAGGAGTAACAGGAGCTTAAACTTTGGTCGGGTCCTGCTGTTACGGTAGTTATTCCTCCCTTGTTTGAAATAACAACATCGTCGTAGGCGGAGCATCCGGTGGAGGCATTGGATATGGTCCAGCGCAGCGTGGTTGCACCGGCCTTGTTGCTAGCAAGAACAATGTTGCTGGTGGGTGAGTTGGGTGTTGAAATGGTTACCCCGTTATTGGTTCCTACCACCGTCCAAGTTCCTGTTTCTCCCGAGGCCGGTGCGTTTGCCGATAGCGAGTAGGTGCCGGGACAGTACATGGCATCTGGCCCTGCGGTAGGAGTGGTGAGGGGGTTGGTGGAAATGGTTACCTCGTTGGCTACCTTGGTTCCATCTTGGCACGTAGCCTGAATCATGAACTTATACACCGTATTTGGGGTGGCTCCAATAATGGAGGTGGTAAGGGCGCTGGGATCTGTTATGGTAACAGACGGCCCATCAGTTTGACTCCAAGTGGTTGCACCCGTGCCCTGAAAAAGCCCCGATTTATTACCAACAAGATCAATGGGAACGTTGGGACAGGTGGTAAATGGAACACCTGCATTCACAGAGCAGTTCTGCCCAAAGGTGCTGCTCAGGCTGAGCAGCAATATTACAAGGGTGGATAATATCCACTTGCTCCTTTGCAAAAAGGGTAAAATTGTTTGCATAATAATGGGACTTAATGATTTATTGTGCTTCAAATTCATGTCTGAGATATTAAAAATGAGGCTGCTAAATGGTCTCAAGTAAACTGCAACCATAATTTTTACACACTACAATGATACGTGGCTTGATCGCCAGAATCAATGGTGGAGTGACCAACAACGCCAATTCTTACATTACTCTTTGTGGAGAAATTCTAGATTGAAAATCAAAAAAAAGGATGTGGAAAAAGGCTGAATCAACAAGAGGTGATCCAGAAATAGGAAAAGTTGTTCTGAAACTATTTATTTTTGTTCTGAATGGCGCGGTGAGGAGATGTAATACGTTGGGCAAGGAGCGCTATTTGCCAAAACACTTAAGAATTTCTTTGCGATACTCTTTTGATAAAGGGATCGTTTCGTTAGACAAAACAATTTCGTTGATGTTAATTTTTTGAATGATATCTAAGTTTACAGCGTAGCTCCTATGTACTCGGGCAAAATTCTTTGGAAATCGTGTAAGGAGGTCTGTAAGAGAGGAACGAATAATATGCACCGCCCCTTCTTCCGTAATAATTTCAACATAAACGTGCTTGCTCCTCAAGAAAACAACTTTGTTAAAGTCTAACTTTTGATAGGATGCGCCCTGTTTTATGAGAAGGAAATCGGAATTGCCAACAACCTCCTGCTGTATGGGACTCTCTTTTTCATAATAATTGTAGAGGGCTATTTCTAGCGAGGTGTGCAGGTCTTGCCGCGTGAACGGTTTTAGAAGGTAGGCGCTTGGCATTGTTTGCTTTGCCCTGTGGAGTGTTTGGGAATCTGAGTTGGAGGTAAGAAAGATAAAGGGAAAACGGTATTGTTCGTTAATTGCATTGGCCAAGTCGATACCATCTTTTGTACCGGCAAGATTAATGTCGATAATGGCAATGGAAGGCGGCTCCTGCTCAATGGCTTCGATTGCTTGGCTATAATTTAGGGCAGGCTCAAAACTTCTATATCCTAAACTCCTCAGGGAGCGGATAATATCATCGGCTATAATAATTTCATCCTCAACAACTAATATCTTCTTAGACTGGTATTGCATCACTGCAGCTCTTTTCTGGTTTTTGTCTCCTTAAAGGTAACAATAAATCGTGCCCCTTCACTAAACTCGTAGGCAAAGGATCCTTGCAGTTGCCTGCAGAGCCTAGGTATTAGGTATAACCCTATGTTGCTATCGTTTTTTAAGTTGAAGTTGGCTGGTAAACCAGGGCCATTATCCCAAACATCTAAACGGTAATTACCGGCGGTCTCTTCAATCAACGAAATCCGAAGTAATGGATGATTAACGCAGCACAATGCATGCTTAAATGAGTTGGTAAGCAGCTCGTTAACGATCAATCCAATGGGTATAGCCGTATCAATGTCGAGCTCAATACCGCTGCAGCGAAGTTCAAATTGTATTTCATCTGAAGTTAGGCTTGAGGCTTTTACCTGCTGAAGCAGCTGTTGAATAAACTCCTCCATATTGATAACTTCACCAAAGTCGTTCTGAAAGAGCAGCTGATGAATGAGTGCCATGGCCTTAACCCGATTTTTTCCGTCGGCTATGATGGCTGCAAGCCTCTCATTCTCCTCCTTCTCCTGATGCAGTTCGAGTAAGCTTGAAATGAGCTGCAGGTTGTTCTTTACCCGGTGGTGGTTCTCCTTGAGAAGAATTTCAATCTTCTCATTTTTGTGCTCTAGCTCCTGCCTTTGGTTTAAAAGAGATTGGTTGGCAACTTGAAGTTCGCTAGTTCGGATAGTCACTGTTTCTTCAAGGAGTTTGTTTTGTGCAAGTCTCAATTCATCAAGCGCTTGTAAAACCTCGTATTTTTCTTGTTCATTAATCCAAACACTCTTACCAAGGGCTATATTAAAAAAGGAGATAACTATAATTCCACCAACATCTGTAAGAATAGAAATGATTGGAAGACTATTCTCTTTCATTACTCCAACTAAAATTGATCCCAAAATGAACATTGAAACGTGACCTATGGCACCTAGGGCAAAAAGACGCTGAACTTGTTTAAGCTTATTCCATGCAGCAACTATTACAAAAATAATCAAGGTGTTGGCCAAACAGTTGCCAGAAACATTCAACCAAGTTATCATTAAATAGTTGGACGAAACAATGCTAATTGTGAAGCCAACAATCAGTTGAAAAACAGTGGTGTATATTGCAATACTAAGTAGTTTGTGGAGGCTGGGTTTTTGATTCTTAAGCTGAAAAAAATCTTGAATAAGCAATAGCCCACCGAGACCAGCAAGATTAACAAATACCATGTTAAGCCACCACATCTCCGGTCCATGATTAGGTGCTATTATGGTTATAAGGTAACCATTAATAGAAAGATCGTAAAAAGAAATTCCAAAGGAGTAGATGGCAATCCACAGGTATAGTCGATTGCGACTTGTCAGAAAGGAGAGCAAGCTGGCAAGGAAAAAAATGGCAAAGGCTCCAAAAAAGAAGAAGTCGAAGGTTTGTTTTACAAGGGTTGCCCTATCAAAGAGGGCGTTGTCCTGAATGGCAAAGTTGAAGATGGGAACCTGGTGTTTGGTATGCTTTACTCTAATCAGAAACTGAACACTATCACCGGCGTTAATATCCACCTCAAAATGGGTTCGTGTATCTGTTATTGCTAGGTTTTTCGCTTTGCAAAAGAAACCGGATTGACGACGTTCAACTATTTTGCCGTCCTTAACAATAAAGAGCTCAACGTAGGTTAAGTTTTTAAAGAGTAGCGCCAGTTCAACTTTCTTATTCGAATTATTTGTCAGTGCGCACTTGAGGTAGTATGGGTTGGTAGCTTTTTTCTCGGGAAAGCCAATTAGTGGTTTAAACCATTCTGGGTGTTGAAGCAAGCTGTCGGGGTTGGTCAAGCCAGATTGATCCTCATAAACAGCCAGGTAAGGTTTGAGCAAAATCGGTTTTGCAAGCTGGTTTGCACTTTGAATAATGAGCCTTTCCGCCGAAAATAGTTTGGTAGAGCAAAGTGAAATGCTCGTCAAGGTCAAAATTAACAGAAGGAAGGTTGTTCTTGGTGAGCGCATTGAATTGTAGGTTCTAAAAAAGGTGACTTGAAATAAAGTTAACCAATCTACCAATGATAGCTTGGTAAATATAGCTGTTTGTAGCTTAAATTTGATTCGTCAGACAAGCAAAAGGGAAAGAGTTGCCCCGGGGGTAAAAATCGTGAATTTCGTAATATTCCAATCCTCAAAAACCACCGAATATGAAAAAATTCTTAACTTGGTGGTGATTTGTTGTGGTCGTTTCTCCAACTCTTAAAGCAAAACATTACCCATGAAGCACTTAATTGTTCCGATAGATTTCTCAAAGGAATCCTTGAACGGATTGAAGTTTGCCGTGATGCTTTCAAAGAAAATGGCGTGCCATATTCAAATGGTTTTTGTTCAGGAAAAGGTGAAAGATTATGCACGCTACAGCTTGGTGGAGGAGCGTCAGGATGCCAAAAAGAAGTTCGACAAGTTGGTTTTAGAATATTCACCCAAGCTGGGCCATCACAGCCGTTTGAGTTACATAGTTAAGAAGGGGAAAGTATATAAGGAGGTGGTTGGGCAAGTGGAGGCTTTCGACGATTCTATGGTGGTATGCTCCACCCACGGAGCATCCGGCTTTGAGGCTCTCTTTATTGGCAGCAATGCCTTCCGAATAGTAACCGCAACCGATCGACCAGTTATCACCATTCGTCATGGCTGTTGTCACAAGGATATTAAGCGTATTGTAATGCCCATTGATATTACCGCTGACTCGCGCCAAAAAGTTCCATTAACGGCTGAGCTAGCCACAATTTTTGGTGCCGAAATACACGTGGTAGGTGTTGCCAGCCTCAGTTCGGAAGAGATCGAGACTAAAATAAAGGCATATACCCATCAGGTACATGAATTTCTGGAGGCTAACAAAATTCCTGTTACGGTGGAGTTTATTAAGGGCGATAATATTACTGATGTTATTATTGACTATGCCAAGCAGGTTGATGCCGACCTGATTAGCATAATGAGCGAGCAGTCCGTGAACCTTAGCAACTTTGTGCTAGGGAGCTACGCTCAGCAAATGCTCAACAAGGCGCCAGTTCCGGTATTGATTGTTCACCCCAAGGAGGTATTTGTGATGGGGAGCTTTAGAACACAGGGAATCCTTTACTAGTTCAATTTGGTAATAAATGCATCGGGGTACTCTCTTTTTAAAGCAAGGAGCAGTTCTTTAGCCTTTTCTTCGGTTGGTAATTCACCCACGAGCACCCGATAAACTTGCCGTTCCTTTACAGTTACCACTTGCACCAAGAGGTGCTGGTTATACCGCTGCTTAACATGGTCGGCTAGTCGTATAAAGTTGGCCGCCTCGCCAAAACTTCCAATCTGAACTGCCCAGCCTGTGTGTTTTGCCGGAGTTACCTCAACATCGAAAAACTCATAGCCCTCACCCGATGGGGTAGCCTTTGTGGTTGTATCCGTTGGCTGCTGGGTCACCGTTTCCACCCGCACCATGGCGGTGCCAGCATCCACCATATCCAATCTTTTGGCTGCCGCTTCAGATAGGTCAATGATTCTGTTTTTTGAAAAAGGGCCACGGTCGTTAATTCTCACCACCACACTTTTCCCATTGGTAAGGTTGGTAACCTTTACCAACGTCCCAAATTCTAGCGTAGGATGAGCCGCAGTGAGCTTGTTCTTGGAAAATACCTCGCCACTGGCTGTGCGTTTTCCGTGGAAACCACTGCCATAGTAGGAGGCATTACCCTCTTGCACAAAGGCGGGTTGTCCTCTGGTTCCAAGGGTTACCATTAGGCCTGTTGCGCATAAAAGTAGAAGCCTGTGCATTTTTTGTTAGATAACTGTAGCTATAAAAATAGCAAAAGCCCGGATATCCACCGAGCTATTTCTGTTTTTACCCTTTTTGTGTTACACAATTAACGAATTCGGTATAGAATTCCAATAAAACCACCAAGACCAGTCTCCCTCGATTCCATTGGCATTCCAGTAAAAGCCGGGTTGTACAGATGGGCAAACCCCATGTAGTAACGGACCTCGGCCTGAAAGGAGAAGTGCTTGGTTCGAAAGGCAATGCCGGGACCGCCAGCCAAACCGTATTGGAACCGCCGGTCTATACCTTTTACAAATTCGTGGTTTTGAATGATAAAGGTGGAGTCACTGGTCGGGATCTCATCGGTACTCTTTAGAAGATAGCCGGCGTATGCTCCTATGTTGAAAAAAAGCGAAATGGATTTATAGCTGAATCGGACTTGGCCCAACAAGGGTAACTCTACCATTTGTTGCTGATGTTTGTAACCAAGGGAGTCTTTGTAGCCACGTTCGGTCATGGCAAACTCTGTTTGCATGCCTAAATACTTCTCTCCAAAAACGGTAAATACCAAGCCATAATTTTTAACGCTCGCGAGCGATGTTGACTTGATGACGGGCAAAAAGTTACGGTTGGTTGTCAAAAAGCCACCCCTGACCCCTACCTCTAGCTGAGAGAATGCAGGGATGCTGCAGGCAAGCATCAAAATGAGCAGTAGAGTCTGTTTTTTATTTGTCATTAACACTTATTGTTTGGGATCTATTTTGATACGGGACCAATCTTACTTTCTATGGAGTGGATTTTTTGCTCCATTCTTTTCATCCCCCCTTTTTTAATATCCATTGTCAGGCTGAGATAGAGCCTGTCGCAGAAAGGCTCCAATAATTTATAGGATTGGTTTATCACCTCCAGGGCTTCATCCATAGTTTCGGTTTCAACAATGGTACTCATTGGTGTTAGCTTATACGGAAAGCCGCATTGACTCACCATTTTAATAACTTTGCTCACATATTCAGATACACTCGATCCCTTGTCGGTGGGGAATATGGCGTAGCTTAGCATAACTGACATGGCTATTTTTCTTTAGTTGCTCAGGATCTTTTCAATATCAAGATGAAGTTCATTTTCCCAGTTTGCCTTTATCAAGAGCAACGGTTTATTAGGTAAGGGCATAAACAGGCTAACAGCTTCTGGTTGAATTTGCTTAATAAGGTTACCGGTATCCCACTTCCCATTACCATTTACGTCGCTAATAATTTTAATCTGGTATTTACCTGCAGGAATGTAGGTGAGAGTATCCGTTATATCCTTGGTAATAGGAAATTCTTTTAGCATCGCGCCTTTTTCGCTAAGCAGCTGAAGAATAATGGGGTTTGGAATATTGCTTATTTTGAGGATGAAAGTTCCAAACTGCTCTTTTTGTGCAAGGTATAACTTCCCAGATAGGGTGTCGTTTTCAACTTCCTCAGCATTTTTGAACACACCAGGAAGGAATCGGTAGAAGTAGGTAACGCTGTCTTTCCAATTTGTGACAAAGCTATACTCCCTTGGATTTAAGGTGGGTACCAGCCTAAATGCTTGGGGAAGTGAGTCCTTTGCTGTTTTTGCCATAAAACTTATTTTGGAGAAATCAACGGAAAGGGGTGGACTAGGCAACTGAAGCAAAAGTTTTTCGGTTGGAATAACACCATCCTTGGTGTTACTTGCGAAGGTTGGGTTGAACCCCGGTGTTTTGCTTTCATCCTTTTTACGACGAACACGCTCCTTCGGTGATTCAAACACTAGGTTGTGCAATTCGGTGGTATCCTCCAGCACCTTGTTCTTGTTTGTTCGAGAGTAGGTAATAAGCACTGGCAGAGAGTCACTATGGATTAGGTTTTTATCCATAACCCAAAAAATTAGGCTGTCAATTTCTGGCGATTGTTCTGCCACGAATGGATTTCCAGAATAACCCTCAACTTTAAGCGTGGGAATGGTGGGCGATTGCTTTGAGAATACCACCTTAATTTCGTTGGCTTTAATGCGTTCAATATTGGTGAGCGCAAGATTTAATGAAGGTTCCTTAAACATGTTTAGCCTAAGCAGATTGCGTGCTGTGCTGTCGTTACCAAGTGTATCAATTCGGCTCCGCACAATAGAATGAACAGGTGTTGATACAAATCCAACCATCTCACTTCCTTGGTCATACTTGAGGTTGTCGTTCTTGTCTTGTATGGCTACCAGCTTGTAAGAACCAGCCGGAATATTGGGAACCCGAAAAAATCCGTCCTTGTTGGCGTAGGTATAGTAATTCGGTTTCTGAATAAATGGGACAGAATCATTTTCGTCGGTATAGAGCATAACCTTTACGCCTTCAGGTATATTTTGGGTAAAAGCGTCAACAATTCGACCTTCAACCACGAGGGTGTCGAGGTTGTTGCCTGTGGAAAAAGCCAGCTGAAAATTTTTCAGCACGTTACCTTCGTTATTATCAACAATAGAGTTACCAAAGCCAAAGGTATAGGTCGTATTCGTCGAAAGAGAATCATCGAGCTTGACAATAACCGATTTTCCTTTTGGAAGCGGATAGGCCGGTTTTTCAATGGGTGGCGAAATAAAAAATTGCTTTGCAGGGTCTTTAAGCGCGATATACTCATCGAAGTTGAGGCGAATCTCCTTACCCGAAAAGTTCTTCTCATATATTGTTGGCGTGCTGCTCAACAGAACTGGTGGAATGGTGTCTTTGGGACCGCCAGAAATTGTACCGATGCTGGCACACCGAGGCATAGTTAGGGTAACTATTAATGCTCCAAGAGCGAGTAGTATTAGCTTTCTCAAGATCGGTAACGTTATTAATTTGACAAAGTTAAAAAGTTTGACTCAAACCACACTGCTCACCCAAACTTAAAGTTGAGGTAATCAAAATATACTAACTTTACCCCGAATATTTAAAATTACGGCTATGTTCTCTGGTATTGTTGAGGAAGCGGCTCCTGTGGTTAAGTTGGAGCACGATAAGGATAACCTGCATATTACAATGCAATGCTCGTTTACCAACGAGCTTAAAATCGACCAAAGTATTGCGCATAATGGAGTTTGCCTTACCGTGGTAAAAAAAGATGGAAATACCTACACCGTTACGGCCATCATGGAGACGCTTATCAAGTCCAACTTAGGCTCCTTAAAGGTGGGCGATAAGGTTAATTTGGAGCGCAGCATGAAGGTGGATAGCCTTCTCGATGGGCACCTCGTTCAGGGACATGTGGATCAAACCGCAACTTGCAAGCTGGTTGAGGAGGTAAATGGTAGCTGGTATTTTACTTTTGAGTATGAACCAACCCTTGATGGAAATATTACAGTTGAAAAGGGTTCTATTTCGGTAAACGGAGTTAGCTTAACCGTGGTTAATTCCCAACCCAAAAGCTTTCAGGTTGCCATTATTCCATATACCTACGAACACACCAACTTCCACCAAATTAAGTCAGGAAGCGTTGTAAACCTCGAGTTCGATATTGTTGGAAAGTATATTACCAAGCTAATGAAGCAGTATATGGGTAAGTAGCGCAGCTATTTACCCCACCCTTTTAAATATTTAAGCAGAGCTGGTTATATTAAGTGCGGGTTTTGCCGCAAAACAGGATATAAACATGAAAGGTACCACACCAAAGGAAATGGCAGTCCTCATTTCGGTATTCACCTCAATTGCGGCTGGGGCCATCCTTGTTTTCACTTTCGATTTCGACAGGCAAAACTTTTACCTTACCGTAGTGCTTTCGTGCCTCGCCCTGTTTTTGGTAACTTACGTTGTATGCTACTACCTGCTGAATCGGTTTATATTTGAAAAAATTCGCCCAATTTATCAAACCATCCACGACCTGAATATTTCAGATGAAAAAATCATGGACGACATTGAGGAACGAGACATTGTGGAGGAGGTAAACAAGGAGGTTGACTCGTGGGTTAAGCGTAAGACAACGGAAATTTCCCACCTCAAGGAGCTTGAAAAATACCGTAAGGAATTTCTGGGTAATGTATCGCACGAGCTCAAAACCCCGATATTTAACATTCAGGGTTACGTGCTTACATTGCTCGATGGAGCGCTAGAAGATCCGGCAATTAATCATAAGTATTTAGAGCGAACAGAAAAGAGCATTAATCGACTTATCTCTATTGTTGAGGATTTGGAGGAGATTTCGAAGTTGGAGGCTGGTGTTCTCAAGCTCTCCAAGGAGAAGTTTAACATCGTGCAGCTGGTTGATGAGGTTTTTGAAGCACAAGAAATAAGGGCAAAGGAGCGAAAAGCCAAACTTCAGTTTCTCAAGAATTATGATAAGCCAATATGGGTAAAGGCCGATAAAAAGAAGCTTTATCAGGTGATAACTAACTTAGTGGTTAACTCCATTAATTATGGAAAGGAGGGGGGCAAGACCACGGTTTCTTTTACCGATATGATGGACCGAGTTCTAGTGGAGGTTGCCGACAACGGTGTTGGAATACCTGCCAAAGATATTCCTCGTATATTTGAACGTTTTTACCGGGTCGATAAAAGCCGTTCCCGCGATCAGGGTGGAACAGGCTTAGGGCTGGCCATTGTAAAGCATATTATTGAAGCTCACGAGCAAAGCATAAACGTCAAAAGCAAGGTTAACGAAGGAACAACGTTTGGCTTTACCCTTAAACGTGTTGTTTAATTTTAAAAATAATGTCGATGCTTGCATTTATCAACTGGGATGTAAACCCCGTAATCTTCACACTTGGACCGCTTTCCATTCGTTACTACGGATTGCTGTTTGCCCTCGCCTTTTATGCCGCCTACGTGGTGTTTGTAAAAATATTTAAGCGCGAAAACCTCTCCATGGCGGTGCTCGATTCGCTTACGCTATACATGATAATTGGTGTGGTAATTGGAGCTAGGCTGGGACACGTTCTTTTTTATGAGCCCGGTTATTACTTTTCGCATCCGATGGAGATAATAAAGGTATGGCATGGTGGGCTCGCTAGCCATGGCGCAGCCTTGGGAATTCTTATTGCACTTTACCTGTTTTCTAGAAAGTATAAGCGCCCATATCTCTGGACTCTCGACCGGATTGCCATTGTGGTTCCGCTGAGTGGTGCCTTTATCCGTATCGGGAACCTAATGAATTCAGAGATATACGGCCATCAAACAAATCTCCCTTGGGGTTTCATTTTTTTAAGAAATGGAGAAACTGTTCCAAAACACCCGACCCAGATTTATGAGGCACTCGCCTACCTTTCTATTTTTGTTGTCCTTTGGTGGATGTACCGCAAGGGTAAAAAGGTGAATAACCACGGGTACTACATTGGCCTGATGATGGTTCTGCTATTTATAGCACGGTTCCTCATTGAGTTTGTTAAAAATCCGCAGGTTGGTTTTGAGAATTCCATGGCCATTAATATGGGCCAAATACTCAGCATTCCTTTTATTCTGGCGGGAATAGCCATAATGATTTGGTCGACGCGAAAAACGGCCACCGTTTCCCAATAGCATTGAAGCCCGGCGACGGGCTTTTTTTTATCAACATAATATTAGAGATACAACTAAAGGCGTACTAAGTTATATTTGTTTACAGTTAACCATAGTTCATCTTCTATGAAGCCCACTATTGCTCTCCGGATCTTTCTGGCGATGATTTTTGGAGTAACCTTTTTCGGTTGCACCACCCCTCGTCATGTTATTATGGTCGACAAACCCATTCGAAACGAAATTGCTCCGGCTGCGGGGTTGCAGATAACTAGCTTTAATGTAGAAACGACCAGAAAGGATATTCCAGCGGAGAAAAAACTGTTTATGGATGAGTTCGCCGATTACCTGCGCTATAATCGGTCAATAGCAGAAATTGAGCATCACTATCCAAATCTTACAGCCGACATTACCATAAAACCACGTAAAGATATACGACGGACCTGGATTCTCGATGTGGCTTTCTTTTGGCCTTACCTAGGAACATGGCCTTATACACCGTGGTGGGGTAAAACAAGCGTCGATATCGATCTGCAGCTGGTCATTCCCGGAGTGGATAGATCGCAATTTCACTTTACCAAGGATCTCGATTTTAATGTTGCACTCTATCCCTACTATAGGGCTGGAAGATTACTGACGCAGAACTACAAGCTCCTCTATGCCGATTTGTTCGACGAGGTGGGTAGCTACGATTTTGTGAGAAATTGGAACGGTAATACCCGCGCTTTGTTAGGGAATCCAACCGTTATTCCGGCGATGGTAAATGTTTCTTCTGCACCACACTCAGATGTGGATTTGAATATCCCTGTAACCTCGAAGGTGAACGATAAGACCTTTGTGCTTATAATTGGTAACGAGCAGTATGCAAATGAAATTAAGGTGTCCTATGCATCAAACGATGCCAGTGTTTTTAAGGAGTATGCAGAAAAAACGTTAGGAATTCCAGCGCAGAACATTCACTACCTAGCGAATGGAACTTATGGTCAGATGCTGAACGAAATAGACTGGATTACAAACGTGATTAAAGTTTTTAATGGAGAGGCGAAGGTTCTCGTATACTACGCCGGACACGGTATGCCCGACGTTGAAACTCGAACGGCCTTGCTACTACCCGTTGATGGCATATCCACCAATCCATCCACAGCGGTCAAGTTGGAGTACCTCTATGGGAAGCTCTCCACCTATCCCGCACAATCAGTTACTGTTTTTCTGGATGCTTGCTTTAGCGGAGATAGTAGAAACGCTCCGCTTTTCGCTGGACGAGGAGTGAGGATTCGGCCGCGTGCTGATGCCATTTCAGGGAATTTGGTTGTGCTTACGGCAACATCCGCCGACGAAACGGCATTTCCGCTAAAGGACCAGGAGCATGGGCTTTTCACCTATTTTCTACTAAAGAAAATGCAGGAAACAAGAGGCAATACCGACCTTAAAGAGCTTAGCGATTATATCACACAAAAGGTATCACAGCAATCGGCACTAGTAAACAGCAAGTCGCAAACGCCGCAGGTGCTGGTGGGTAGTGATGCTAGTGCCACTTGGCAAAATTGGACGTTGAAATAGGCTACAGCAATCCATTCCTCCAGCCTGTCATTAATTAGTTCTTGCTCAGGAAACCACGGGTGAAGCTGTTTTGTCAACAGGGTTTCAGTTAACAACTATTTATCTAGAAATCGTGAATTTTTTGGGTCTCTATAAATATGGAGTTTAGTTGTTTGTTTCAATAAAAAAGGTAATTTCGATACACCAAAAATTATTTTAAACAAATCAAAACTAAACAACCAATGAAAAATCTTTTCTTAGGTACATTAATGCTCTGTTCCTTTTCGGTGTTAGCTGCCGATGGCCCTAAAACGGTGGCAATTACCACAATTTATGTTAACAAAACTATTCAAACTGAGAGTGCATCAAGTGTTTTACTTTCCAAAATAGACGCAATTGGAAATAATCCTGCATTTAAGCTTGACTCTGTTCTAGCCCAGTTTAAAAGAAAATTTGAGACAGAATACGCACCTAGCTTTCCTTTCAAGTTGTTACCCGAGCAAGAGGTAATCACCAACGAAAAGTATAAAGAATTTAAATCATGCAGTGCTGATACAAACTCTGCTATGATGAGGCTTTTCAAGCCGTTACTTCCAAGTGGTTATAAGTTCATGATCAGAACGAGTACACTTACAAACGACAAGAGAAGGGATGAGATGATTATGCTTTCTGATTTCCCTGATGTTGATGGTGTAATGTTTATCTCTCTGGACTACACCATTGTTCCAAAGATGGCAATAGGTGGATTGGGCGTTGCAGGGATGCGTGCAACCGCGCGAATATATCTTGTAAACAAGAAGGGGGAAAAGGTATTTGATAAATTTATTACCGGGATGTCGAGTAAATCTGTGGGCATGGTGGAAGGTATTCCTGTTATGGATTTAGATAAAATACTTCCACTTTGCACAAATGCAACAGAAGATCTTTTTAAAGAAATGGATAGTAAGCTACCCAAGTTGCTAAAAAAGATTGATAAGAATATGTAAATTTTACTATTGTAAATGGATATGCCGTTCCGAATTGGGACGGCATTTTTATTTAAGAGTCAGTAACATTCAGTAGCTACGATATGTATAATGGCTTCCTACGGTTTGATCTTAATTATTGGAAGTTTAAGTTGTCCAACATAATTTTTCCTCTAATCAATAGCTAATTAAACCCTCTTTGACGCTTCGCTTCATAAACGAGTATGGCCGCGGAGGTGGACACATTCATTGAGTCGATACGCCCTCTCATGGGAATTTTTATACAGGTAGTAGCCGCATCAATCCATGCTTTCGAAACACCCCAAGCCTCAGAGCCCATTACAATTGCAGAAGCTTTTTTGTAATTAACTTGATGGTAGCCTTGGCTAGCGGTAAGGTTCGTTGTAAAAATTGATATACCATTTTGCTTCAACCAGGAAATGGCCTCTTCGGTGGAGCATACCGCTATTTGGTTGGTAAACAGGCAACCCACTCCGGAGCGGATGGCGTTTGGATTGTAAATGTCGGTTTTGCCGTCGCAGATAAGAACAGCATCTACCCCTGCAGCGTCGCAGGTTCTAAGGATGGCACCAAGATTGCCTGGCTTCTCAAGCGATTCAAGAACTAGAATTAGTGGCTCGTTGGGTAGCAGAAGATCGTCCAACCGATGTGCCTTTTGCTCTGCCAGGCCAAGCACTCCGCCATCATTTGCACGGTAAGCCATTTTGTTGTAAACCTCCACAGAAACTTCAACCAAATTTCCTCTTGTAAGGTTGATGGGGTAATCGGTTTCTGGTTTGTAAAGTTCAGGACAAAGAAAGATTGTTTCAATGGTATAGCCACTCTGCTGGGCAAGGCTGATTTCTCGAACGCCCTCCACCACAAAGCGATTTTGCTCTCTTCGATCGCGTACTTTTTCGGTTAACGCTACGACTCTCTTTACTTCAGGATTTTGAAGGCTGGTTATCCTCTTTTCCATGAATTTAATTTAGCGATGCTTTTGTTAAGCCATAATTACTTGGGCAAGAGTGTAAAGTTACGACTCCTCCTCCTCATCATCGTACTTATCTGGCAGAATAGCGTTAGCCTTAGTCGTGGGTAATTCCTGTACACCCCTAAGCCTCCGCTCAATGGCCCTTGTTCTGGTTCCAACCAGCTGGTCGATATCCTCGTTGGCTTTGGTGATTTTTTCCTGCGCCTTCTTGAGCACATCGCCAAATCGGGAAAATTCTGTCTTAACAGCGCCCAAAATTTGCCACACCTCGCTGCTACGCTTCTCGATAGCCAGCGTTCGGAACCCCATCTGCAAACTGTTGAGAATGGCAGCCAGCGTGGTTGGTCCGGTTATTACCACTCTATAATCACGCTGCAGCACCTCCATTAGTGAGGTATTGCGGATAACCTCGGCGTATAGGCCTTCGATGGGTAGAAACATTACGGCAAAGTCGGTGGTGTAGGGTGGGTCGAGGTATTTGTCGCGAATATCCTTGGCGTTCTGCTTAATGGAGCGTTCCAACTCCTTTATGGCAGCGGCAATGGCAATGGCGTCACCTGTGTCGTAAGCGTTGAGCAGCTGGTTATATACATCCAGCGGGAATTTGGAGTCGATGGGCATGTAGATTTCATTGCCAGCAATGTCCTTGCCTGGGAGCTTTATGGCAAACTCCACCACATCGCGGCTTCCCTTTTTGGTTGCCACGTTCCGGTCGAACTGTTCTGGAGCCATAATTTGCTCCAAAATATTGTTCAGCTGGATTTCACCAAGTATTCCTCGGGTTTTTACGTTGGACAGCACCCGCTTAAGGTCGCCTACGCCATTGGCCAACGTCTGCATTTCTCCCAGTCCCTTGTGAACCTGCTCCAGCCGTTCGCTCACCTGCTTAAACGATTCTCCTAAACGTTTTTCGAGCGTGGTCTGCAGCTTCTCATCCACGGTGGCGCGCATCTCATCCAGCTTCTTGGCGTTCTCGTCCTGCATAATCTTTAGGCGGCCCTCCACGGTTTCGCGAACCTTTTCGAGGCGCAGCTCGGTGGTGCTGTTTAGCTCGGTTTGCTTCACAACCAGCTCGTTGAACTTCTGGCGCTGCAGCTCGTTAAACTCCTTTACGCTTTGGGCAAACCGCTCCTCAAACGACTTTAAGCTGGCGGTTAGCCCTTCGCGAGTATCGTTGCCCATGGTGCGCAGCTGCTCCCGAAAGGCGGTAAAGTTCTCCTCCACCTTCTTTTCAAAGTTTCGCAGTGCAACACCCTGCTCTTCTCTGGTCTCGCGGGAAGTGCGCTGCTGCTCATCGCGATTGCGGGCAAATTCCTCCCGTAAAATTTGCTCAAAACGGGTCTGCTCCCGAAGGATGGCATCGAGCTGTGGACTATCACCACTGCTTTTGGGCCGGATAAGCATCAGCACCTGCAATACCAGTATTGCCGCAACTAGAACGGCTATAGCTATTTCTAACATTGTTTCCACAGTTATATTGACTTGCTAAGGTAGAAATTTGTTATGAATTCACAGGATTGCTTGCTGCCGTTTAAGATTTTATAACTCAGGGGGAGTATAGTTTGGTAGTTCGTTTATTAAAAGGAGGATTTTATCTTCATCTACTTTTTTATCTAAAACCCCATAACAAATTATAATTTGATTTGCTCCGGCACCAATTGCTCGACAGTGCTCTGTAAATGGATTCTTTTGGATGATAAAATGAGGGGTAGCAAAACTAATGTGTTCAAATTTGGAGAAGTATTTGTCATAAGACTCGTAATAATTTTGAATTGTTTCTTTGAACTCAGGCTCATTCTGATTAAACCATTCTTTGACATTATACATTAGGGCCATTTCTTTTATAATTTCACCACTCTCATTAAAGTTTTCGGGTAGGTATTGTCGTAATAACTCTTTAGTTACTTTAGGATTGCTTTTACTCTCTTCTTCTGCTGATTTTGCTACTTTATAGTTCATCTGACGAAATACTTTCTTCAAGGGTTCATAATCTTTGTGCCCTGTTTCACATACTTTTTGGAAAACCTTAAAAAGATAGGAGTTCGTCAAAAAATCGGTTATAATATTTCTCATTATTAGATTAACAGGGTGCATAAGGTTTTTTTCTTCCTCGACGTTAGCCATTAGTGGTAATAAAACTGCTAAGGCTTTAAAATTGTGAATAGTTCTAACAATAAAGTGCTCTTCATAAAAATCAATTTTACAATCGTAATACTTTCTTTCTCCTACTTCACTTATGAGGGGAATTTTATCAGCTGTTTTAATTGCAACAGGAAATGCTGCTGCCTGCCTTAAGGTTTCTTCAATTATTGGCATTAGGCTTTTAAAATTATATTTCTTAGTGCTGCCCATCTTTTCTTTAAGTTAGAGTTTTCTGTTATTTAGTACGCCTCTCTCCTTCAACATCCTATAGTTGGAGCGCAGCCGGATAAACCAGAATACCCGCTCCTCCTCATAGAAGTATTTAGTGTTGGGGATTTGCCGCTTAATGGAGTTGTAGAAGTAGAACATAACCGATAGCGAATGGTTACCGTTGCTCTCCCGTGTATAGAAGTAGAGCGGGAAGAGGCTCTTCTCCTCCTTCCCTTTTAGCTTGGTGTTGGCGTAGAGCAGGTGAAGAATGCGAAAACTCCTATCGCCATTGGCATAGCGATCCCAGTAGACAACTTTCCAAAGAATGCCATTGGATTGTTTTATTCCTTGCTGGTTGCGGTATGTGTATAGTTCCCAAAGAATGCGGACTGTGCTTTCGGATGAATCGGAGCTTTGATAGTAGAAGGGCTGAATGGTAAAGTAGCTTGAGGTGGGGCTCTGCTTGCTCCAAACCAATGGAGCGGCTCTAAAGTAACGGTAATTTGGTGCTACAACATGCTCCACTAAAGGCCATAAAAGGCTGAAGTTTTTCGTGGTGGTCGTGTGTTGGCTTCGAAGCACGAAGAAGAGAACGCTGTAACGGTTTACCTTGGAGGTGTCATGGTAGGTATTGTAAAGCGGGAAAAGTATTTGCCGGTGGATAGCCTTGCTGTTGAATGTCCAATACAACGGGGTAATCATTAGGTGGTTTTTTCCAATGCTGCTAAAACCTCTTGAGTAAAATGGTGCTACCGTTAGTGAATGGCGCTTGGTATTGTTGAAGTTCCAGTAAACCGGAAAAACAATATTGGTAGTTCGGTTTGGTTTGCGGTATGACCATACTAGAGGGAAGAAAACATCGTGCTTATTGGTGCTGAGGCTATCACCCTTCCTGCTACTCCACCATATTGGAAACAGTGTATTGCTATGGCCGCTTGTATTTTTGAAATGCCAAAATAGAGGTGTGATGGTAAGGTAGCTGCTGTGCCTTTCGTTGTTTTTTCCATACGAAAATAGCGGGGCAAGGGTAAAAGAGCGGAAGTCAGGCGAACGAAAGTTCCACACCAAAGGAAATAGTATTCGCTGTTGTTGCCATCCGTTGTTCAACGACCAGTAGATTGGGAAAATGGAGTTCCAGGTGGTAACGGAATCATACTTGCCTCGCCAAAGCAGAGGAAAGAGGGAAGTGGTGTAGCCGTTGGCATTTTGATAATACCAAAATAGCGGAGTTGCCACCAGGTGGTGTGTGCTGCCGTCGGTGCTGTGGCCATACGAGAATAGCGGAACAAATGTAAATGAGCGGTATGCTGGATTTCTTAGGCTCCAAAGAATTGGAAATACAATGTGGTTGTTTCGAAGGCTGTCGGTTCTTCCGTAGTATAGAGGCAGCAACAGACTGGTGTAGCTTGCGTTACTTCCTTCCCCAACTCTCCGACTCCACCAGAGAGGAAAAAGGAAGCTGTTTTCATGCCGAGGCTTCCTGAATTGCCAAAAGAGCGGGGTAACCGCTGTAAGGCCCCTGTCGTTATCGATGGTTTGGGAGTGTGCGTAAAGGGGAAATAGGGTGAACGATTGTCGAGTCTGGTTTTTAAAGCGCCACGCCAGCGGAAACACGCCAAAGTGGTCTCTTGCCGCATCGCGGTAGTTCCAGTATAGAAGCACCACTCGCGAAAGGCTGGTGTCGTTTGCCTCCGTTGCTCTGCTCTTTTGCCACCACAGAGGAAACAGCAACTCCCCTCGCCCTTGTTCTGTGGTAAAGCGCCAGAAGAAGGGGCTTACGGCCATATGAGAACGCTTGCCGTCATCCGATTTCCCCTTTGAATAAAACGGAATTACTGAGGTTGATTGATATTCGGGATTGTAAAAATGCCAAATAAGAGGAAAAATAATGCTTCCCCCATAGGTTGGTGTTTGCCAGTACCAGTATATCGGGAAGATAAAATTTGTTGTGTGGAAACCATCTCCAACCACCTGTTTTCGATAGCGCCAAATGGGCAGTAGCGTGTTGCTGGTGCTTTCCGGCGAACGGAAATGCCAAAATAGAGGGGTAAGCATTAAGTGTGATGCATCTCCTTGGGGTGAGCGACCTGTGGAGAAAAACGGGAGAACGGTTAGCGATGAGTAGTTGGGGTTGCTAAACTGCCAAATTATAGGCACAAAGAACCGTTGGCTGCTCTGCTGGTCTTGGTAGAACCAATAGAGCGGAAAGAGCACGAGTGAGTTGCTATGCTCATACCGGGTTTGCCAAGTTCTGCTCCACACAATTGGGAAAAGAGTATTGCTGGTGCTCTCCTCATCCTGAAAATGCCAATACAGTGGAGTTAAAACAAGATGCCGACTAACGCCATCGGGGCTGTTGCCTCTGGAAAAGAATGGTATAAGAGTAAGCGAGTGATATAGCGGGTTGGTGAATTTCCACACCAACGGAAACATTCCGGCATTGCTTATTCCCGGTCGATGCTCCGACCAGTAGAAGGGGAAAAAGATTTTGGTGGAAATGGAATCGGTTCCATGACCTATTTTTTGATCCCACCACAAGGGTAGAAATAGGTGACTGGAACTCAGGGGTGTGTGGAATTGCCAGTAAAGAGGCGTTACTGCTAAGGTTTGATTTCCCTTTTGTTTATTTACTCCTTTAAAATAGAGAGGTAGGAATATACTCGTTACGCGTTTTGGATTTTTAAATTGCCAGAAGGCAGGGAATACAACTAGGTAAGATTTTTGCGTGAGCTGGTTTTGCTGGTACCAGAAAAAGAAGAGCAGGTTATTCTCCATTATTAACCCATCGTGCGATTTTTTAACCTCAAGGAGATTTATGCGGGGGGCAAGCTCCAGCAGCGTGAAGGTTCGACTTTGCTCAAAATAGCTGTTTTCAATATGAACAAGTGAAGGGTAGTAGAGGGAGATAAACCGCCTGTTTTCTTCTTTTGCACTGCTATCGCTCCAGTAAAAAGGAATTAGATGTGCTCTCTTTTCACTTGGTGAAAAACTTCGGTAGCTACGGTAAATGGGGAATAAAACCTGCTTGTCCGACTCCTTGTCGTTTTTGGTTCTTAAAAAAATTGGCCAAAGGTTGATGTTGCGGTCACGGGTAATGCCAAAGTCGAATGACATCTTGGTGACGGAAGTATCTGCCTGGCTAAAAGCAAAAGAAGAACTTATCAGCAATATCCCCAAGAGAATTCCACTTGCTTTTGTAAGGGTCTTATGGGAGAAAAAAGCCGTAGTGTTTGTCGTTTTTTGCATATTCAACGATCAAATAAGATGCCGTGCAAAAACTTTACTAAAGGTAAGGTTATTGTTTTCTATATGCAATTACCCTATGGCTTTTCTGGTGGCTCTCGGAAATTCGGTAGGGAAAAAATTTCTGTTCAATACCCCACGCAAGTATATAGTTTTATCTCGCTAAATTTCGAAGATGTTATCCGCAAAATGGGATGTTATATCGGATTATACACAGGTTTGTTTATCCCCACCGCAATTACATTCCTTTGTCTAGCGAACGAGTAAACCGTTAAAGAGGATCTCAATAAGCTCCTCGATGTGAGCCTCCTGTTCATTCTCCTCCACACCCTCAAGGAAGAGCGGCGCTTCCAATCCCTTCATGGCCATGGCTATGGCAATGGCGGAGAGCTGTGGTTTTTGAATACGAAAAAGGCCCAGAACCATTCCATCTTTTAGAATTTCGGAGAGGTAGCCAATCTCTTCGGTGTCGTATTTTTTGCGCATCTTTTCTACAAACTCGAGCCCGGGAAACTCGTCATTCGTTTTAATAGCCCAAAAGTTGACGAGTTTCTTGATAACCTTCATGCGAGTTTTAATGAAGATAGTCAATTTCTGCTGTGGTGACGAGGAACTCCCGATGCTTTTTCGAAGCGCCTCTCGTAGCTGATCAACCTCACGCTCCACCACTGCTTCAAAAATAGACTCCTTGTTTTCGAAGTAGTAGTATATCGAACTTTTTGCTTTTCGAACAGCTTGGGCAATGTCGTCGAGAGTAGTTTTTTTAAAACCATAGCGACCGAAAAGTTGTGCTGCAATGGCAACGATCTGCTCCTTATTCTCATCCCAAGAATCTCTCCCCACTTTCTCTACTGTCATGGCTAAGTTTATTTGGTGTTCGAATCAAAAACTAAATTGTTCGACAAATATAGGAACCATTAACAATGAATAGCAATCGACAGGCCAAAAATTGTTTAGCAGCAAGATTTGCAAAGAAAAAGAGGACGGTCGTCACATTTTCACCTTGAACTTTAAAACGATTTTGAAATAAGTGCTAATTTCATGCCAGAAAAAATGCCTGCTAAATTGTTGATTTTAGACAAATTGGTTGTTTTTTGTGCAAGAAGTTACACTGTTGCTTTACAAACTCCGGCATAATAGGTATTTTCGCACTCTTGTAGCATTAAACTTGTTATGAAAGATATTACGTTAGGAATAGACATAGGTGGAACAAATACCGTTTTTGGTGCCGTTGACCTTGAGGGAAAAAGTTATTTTGAGGGGCGTATACCTACGCAGGAGTATAAATCCTTTTCCGAATTTGTGTCCAAAATTCACGAATCCTTTGAGCGCTTGGTTCAGAATATTACTTTTCCTCATCGGTTTATTGGTGTGGGAGTGGGTGCTCCCAACGGGAACTTTTACACCGGCGAGGTAAATCTCGCCCCAAATCTTCCATGGAAGGGACGCATTGAGGTGGCCAAAGAGTTTTCGAAAGTCTTTGCGTTGCCGGTATGGGTTACGAACGACGCAAAAGCGGCTGCCATAGGCGAGATGATGTTTGGAGCCGCCAAGGGAATGAAGAACTTTATTGTGATTACCCTAGGTACTGGTCTTGGAAGTGGATTTGTTGTAAATGGTGATTTGATTTACGGTCACGATGGATTTGCAGGCGAGTTTGGACATGTTATTGTTCATCCCGATGGAAGAATGTGTGGTTGCGGAAGGCGTGGATGCTTAGAAACCTATGTCTCGGCCACTGGAATTAAGCGGACGGTATATAAGCTTATCGCCGACAATCTGGAGCCAAGCAGTTTAAGATCAGTGAGTTTTGATCATCTTTCCGCTGACATGATATCAAAGGCTGCTCTTGCTGGTGATCCAATTGCTATTCAGGCGTTTGAATATACTGGGAATATATTGGGCAGCAAGCTGGCCGATGCGGTTGCAATCTGTAGCCCGGAGGCCATTTTTCTTTTTGGTGGTTTGGCAAAAGCAGGGGAACTAATAATTGACCCCGTAAAAAAACACATGGAGGAAAACCTTCTTCCAATATTCCGTAATAAAATATCAATTCTGCAGTCGGGTATTCGCGGCTCCAATGGTGCTGTTCTTGGTGCTGCAGCGTTGGCATGGAAACAGCTGGGATATAGCGTAACAAGTTAACTAAACACCGAAGCGCATGGCATTTCTCGATCCTAGGGTATTGGATTTTATTAACGAGCACTATGTGCTTACTTTGGCTACTTCTTTTGAGGAGGAGCCTTACTGCGCTTCCTGCTTCTACGTCTTTTTACCGGAAGAAAATAGCTTCATCTTCACTTCAGATAAGGAAACTCGTCATATCCGGGATGCTTCTCATAACATATTTGTGGCTGGTACGGTGCACCTTGATGCTATTAACAATGGGAATATGGAGGGAATCCAGTTTCAAGGAATTCTTATTGAACCTACGGGCGATTTGTATCAGCGGGCAAAAAAAGCCTACGTAGAACGATTTCCCAATTTTGTCATAATGAATACAACCCTTTGGGTTATTGACCTCACCTTCCTCAAGATGACCAATAATAAGTTTGGTGTTGGAAATAAGATAATCTGGAAAAAGCTATAGCATCGATCTGTTTACTAGGGCAAACCAAATTTTAAGTAGCTGAAGTTTTGCTGTTTTTAGTAGAATGGTCACATCAAGGCCTAGTCTATAGCTTGTAATATATAGAATATCCTGTTCTAGCAACTCATTGAACTCCAGTTTTCCGGATTGGGAAATTTGGCGTAAACCTGTAATTCCGGGCTTTACCTCTAGCCGTTTGCGCTGCCACTGCTCATACATTGCTACATGTTCGGGCAAGTGAGGTCTAGGTCCAACCAGCGACATCTTTCCCAAAACTACATTCAACAGCTGCGGAAGTTCATCCATATTTGTTTTGCGGAGAAATTTGGCAAATCTGTCCTTGGTTGGGATAGTTTGACGATCTATCGTACGTAGCTTGATAATCCGAAATGGTTTCCCTTTTTTTCCTATTCGCTGTTGGGTATATACAGGCGAACACCCATACCTGAGAGTAATTATAAAACCCAGAATAAACAATAGCGGAAAGAAAATAACAAGAAGAGCTGCTCCACCAGCATAGTCTAGAATGTTTTTCCAGAAGCCCATCGAATTTTTAGAAGCCATAGTTTACGCCAAGCGACACGGTGGTTTGATTTCCCAGAAAGTAATTTGGCGTATATATCCCGCCAGAATGATCGATGATATCCGATTTACACACTTCAAGAAAAATGAAGGAATCGGTTTGCAGCTGGTATTGAGCACTTAGGGTAAAAGCCTCCCGTTGCCAAACAACGTATGCCATAAATGGCAACCCTAATCTATTGGTTGTTAAGGTAGAATAATCTGGCCCTTTTCTGCTTTTCGTATAGCTCCCAAGTAGCATTAGCCCTCGATAGGGCCGAACTTCGAGCGAGATAAAAATCTCATCTGCATTGTCGGTTAGGTAACTTCCAAGGTTAAACTTATCGCTTTCGAAGGTGGTGGTAGGCTCGTAATGCTTAAATGTAAGGGGGTGGGTTCGGGTGTATTCAACCGTAAGCGCTACGTTCATAAATGGCCAGTTAGTAAGCCTCGATCCTGCTTTTATCGAATAGAAGTTGCTTTCCTCCTTTTTGTTGAACATTCTTTCCAGTGATATTTCGTCGAGGAAAAGGGTTGAGTAGAGATGGAGGTATTTAATTTGATGTGAGGAAAAGTCGAAGAACATTTGCGAGTTTTGGCCAGCATTATTGTTCATGCCGTTGAGGGTATGGTCCACCGATTTGAAAAAGAAAAGAGGTGCAAGATAGGCTGGGCTGGGTGCTTGATCGCTATACACTATTGAGTTACCAAACGAGATATCTAAATCTTTCACCGGGGTTACCGTAATAAGGTTAGCCGCAATGTACTTGGGGTGAAACACGTCCCGTTGCCCCCCGGGGAAGTATGTTGTTCGCGACGAATCAATAACCTCGGAAACCAACCATCCATGAATGTAGTTCAGCTCGGCCCACTTCACTGGCTTAATGCGCAGCCTAATAAGCGGGAATGATGGTGTTCTACCTGAAAGAATATTTGAACCATTGTATGCCGTTCCCATGACAACGTGGTCTTTACCAACCATAATGGAACCCCATGACCAGGAGTAGGTAATTCCTCCTCGCATTTCGCTATAGTCGCCACCCTTGCCTGTGATTTTGTAGTTGGCTCCCATTTGCTGGGTAAGGTAGGTGTCTTCAGAAATTCGTTCGCTTTCGTGATTATCACGTAAGCTAGCATAAAATCCCCATGATTTCCCAAGGTATCCATAGGTTTCGGCACCATTCCATCGGTGGTAAATGGTGCCGTTGGAGTTGTTAAAAACGGTGCCACCCAAAATGGGATTAATGGTTATGGAGAAAAGGGTGTCTTTGTAGTAAAGGGCATCAAAGCGACGCTTAAAATTTCTGTCGCCATGCAACTCTTTTCCAAAATCTTTAAGGTAGAAATCCAAAATCTTTTGTTGTCTTACACTCAGCATATCCCGTTTTTGCTCGGCAAGAACAAGGTATTTGGCCACCTGCATTCTCGACCAAGGTTTTACTGCGCTGTTCACCTCAATAATGTGGAGGGAGGCTAACTCTTCGAGGTAGAGGTAAACCTCCTTGTTGGCGATGTAAACAGGAATATCCTGTGCTTTGGCCGACAAAGAACTTGCTAGCAAACCAAAGAAAGTAATAGCTGTAATTACAGCGAAGCGAGAGTTGTTCTTTATATCCATTACTTGCTACGAGATCGTTTGATTATAATATTGTAAAGTGCCTTAAAAAAGTAGCGCAAGTCCGTTCTAAATGGAGCTTTCTTATGGGCATCAAGGTATTTTTCTTCCGAAGCCATAATCTCTTCGAGAGAATTGGGTAGGTCGGCATAGAATGGTGGTATCAGACCGGGTTTTGTTTGGATTCTTTTTTTCTGCAACTCAGCTGAGTATAGGCTGTAGTAGTGGGAAGATAGTGGCCGGACGCCAACAATTTTAAGGTCGCCCCGAAGAAAGTTTAGCAGCATTGGCAGTTCGTCGAGCCAAAATTTACGCATGAAACGTCCTAGAGTCGTTACTCGGAAATCGTCCTTAAACTTACCTCCAACGTCCAGCTTGTTTTTTTGGTATATGTATTCCTGAAGGTATTCGGCATAGGGATGCATGGTTCTCATCTTATACACCTTAATGGATTTTCCTCCTTTGCCAATCCTTTTGAGCCTAATTAGCGGACCGTAGGTGGGATCCAAGTCGAAGGTTGGCTTTTTTTTCTTCACTGCTGCAAACCAGAAGCGTCCGTCAAATTCGTCTTCATCCAGCACGACAAAACCGCACGAATATAACCGCCCCAATGTTTCTGCTTTGGAAATAACCCTGTTTTGGCCCCGAGTAAGGAAGAAGTAGATTTGTTTGGTAACTGGAAATTTTGGAAAAATGCGTTTTAGCACAAAGTCGAACAGATAGTAAACGTGCGAAATACCCCAAGGAAACTTATGGAGGATTCTTTTCTTGCGCAGTTCCTGTGTTTCAACGCACCCGATAAAAAATCCCTCGTGACAGAGCTTAGCATTTATTGCTTCAATGAACTTATTTATGTAACGGATATCATTGATGCGTTTTAGATTTACAATGGCGCCATACTTTTTACCAGGGAGAAGTTCTACGTTGAAGACCGTTGTTGTGCTCAAAACAGAGGTGGCACCCTCCTTAACCTCTACAAATTTTGCAATAAAATCGTAGGCATTACTGCCGGCCTCCTCTTCAATTTCCTTAACAATCTTACCAGTTCTTCGATGCTTTGTGAGTTCTGATATGTTGATTTTGGGTTCCTTAAAAGTAGTTGATATAGAGGCTACAAACTCTTCCTGCAGGTCAACATCAATGCCGGGAAGTTCTTCCTTGTGGGAAACCAGTTCCGCTAGGCCAAAGAGGATAAATTCTGCTATGGTTAGCATCCCTGACGAACTAAAAATAACAAAACGTGAAAAGCTGATTACCGGAAAAATGTTCTTAACCGCAATAAACGTTGCAACTGCTACAAGGTTCGATAGAAATACTATGGAAATGGCCCCCAATATTGTTTTATGCCTACCAATGCCATACTTGCCAAAAATAACGGCAGCAAGTTGCCATAGAAGCAGTAACGACAAGAGTGGTAAGAAGTAGGTAGAAACATAGTAAGCCAAGGATGCCGGCTTCAGAACTATCGCAAAAAGAAGCGCAAATACTTGGGCCAATATGTCAAGAAAAAAGACAATGGTAATACGCTTTAGCATCTCGTGGTGATTACCCAATTGGTGCAACAAATGTAAGCAACTAAAAGGAAATTACCCACCATATTTTAGAACACGCAGGTTTATGCCAAGAATATGAATGATTAAGCTGTGCATTAAGGGAACTCTTGAGGAAGAGGCTTTTCATGAAAACGTAAAAAGGTATACCTTTGCAAAAATTAATTTTAATGGAGCTACCTAAAATCCAACTCTACAACACCCTTTCTCGCAAAAAAGAAGAGTTTAAACCCATCAATACCCCTCACGTGGGCCTTTATGTTTGCGGCCCAACTGTTTATGGCGATCCGCATCTTGGCCATGCGCGCCCTGCAATTACATTCGACTTGCTATTCCGTTTTCTTACTGAAATTGGATATAAGGTTCGGTATGTGCGCAACATTACCGACGTTGGACATTTGGAGAATGATGCCGATGAAGGTGAAGATAAAATAGAGAAAAAGGCGCGGCTCGAAGAGTTGGAACCGATGGAGGTGGTGCAGTACTACACAAACCGCTACCATCGGTTTATGGATAACTTGAATGTGCTCTCACCAAGTATTGAACCTCATGCATCGGGCCACATTATCGAGCAGATAGAGATGGTGAAGACCATTCTTGAGAATGGCTTTGGGTATGAACGTAATGGTTCGGTATACTTCGATGTAGAGAAGTATAATAAAAAGTATTTGTATGGTAAGCTTTCGGGCCGGGTGCTCGAGGATTTAATGGCCAACACGCGCAACCTCGACACCCAGAGCGATAAGAAAAATTCATTTGATTTTGCCCTATGGAAGAAGGCGCTACCCGAGCATATCATGCGGTGGCCATCTCCTTGGAGCGATGGTTTTCCCGGGTGGCATATGGAGTGTTCCGCTATGAGCATAAAGTACCTCGGCGAGCAATTTGATATTCACGGCGGAGGCATGGACTTGATGTTTCCACACCACGAGTGCGAAATAGCTCAGAGCACTGCCGCCATGGGGCATGAGACTGTTCACTACTGGATGCACAACAACATGCTCACCATCAACGGTCAAAAGATGGGCAAGTCTTTGGGTAACTTCATTACGCTGGAGGAACTTTTTACGGGCAACCATCCGATGCTGGAGAAGGCCTATAGCCCAATGACCATTCGCTTTTTCACCCTGCAGGCACACTACAGAAGCACGCTCGACTTCTCGAACGAGGCGCTACAGGCTGCCGAAAAGGGGTTGCAGCGGATGCAAAAGGCCTACGACTCCATCCGAAAGGTAAAGCCTTCGACTACCTCCTCGCTTAAGGTTGATGAGCTGCATGCCCAATGTCTCGAGGCTATGAGTGATGACATCAACAGCCCTATTGTTATTTCTATCTTATTCGATTGGGTTCGGAACATCAACTTGCTGGTGGATGGTAAGGAGCAACTCATTGCGACCGATCTGCAAAAGTTGCAGCAATTCTTCGACCTTTGGATGGTTAAGGTGCTTGGACTTACTGGTCAATTGGAGGAGGGTGCCTCAACCGAAAGGCTCTCTGGTTTAGTTGAGATGCTACTCAATCTCCGTATGGAGGCCAAAAAGAACAAGGACTTTGCACAATCGGACAAGATTCGCGACGAGCTCACCAAGTTGGGAATCGTTGTTAAGGATAGGAAGGATGGCTTTGACTGGGAGCTGGAGTAGCCATTCTGGTTGAATCACTAAGCAAAATGGGCTGCATCATCATGTAGCCCATTTTGCTTTTATGGGTTAAATTCCTAAACTCAAAAATTGATTTGATTATCTACTGGCGCCTTCTTCTAGTTGTTTTCGCTTCCTTATTTGTCTGTTTGTTTTCTCTTGTTTGAGGCTTAACTGTTACTGGATTTGCCTTTCTGTTCTCTCTTGTTTGAGGTTTAACTGTTGCTGGATTTGCCTGTCTATTTTCTCTCATCTGAGGCTTAACTTTTACTGGTTTTCCAACCCTCCGTCCATAGTATATAGGCTTATCGGCGGGTCTTGAATTATCAATGGTATTGGGCTCATTCTCTTGTCGACGACCTTCATTGAAGTGGTTGCGCGCTTCAGGTGTTCTCACAAATGGTTTGCGAATGTTTTCGTTGAAGCCTCTTATGTTTTCTCTATCGTGACCCTTGTAGGTATTTCGATAGTAGTAGCGTGGGTAGTGGGCAACATAATACTCATTATGTACCCATGGCTGATAAACATGCACGTTTACCCCAACCACATAGGCACCATATAAGTTGAAATTGGAGTAGGCGGGTGGCAGGTTATATGATTCAGTCCATTGTCCGTTGCTGAGATATACAAAGCTTTGATTGGAGAGATCATAGTAGGCTTCAATATCAGGGAAATAGTAGTAGCGTACACCTTGGTAGTAATCTGGAGCCCAAGCGGGATTGGTGTATTGCACGGATTGAGGTAGGGGAGCAGTTATCACACAACCATCTAGCGAGATGAAAATCATCAACACAAAGAGGGTTATTCCAATCTTTTTTAGCGTTTTCATTGCAGTGTTATTTATTACTGAACCGTGCCACCAAATTATTAACCTTGCCGGTTGGTAAATTAGCTTAGCGCGGAATCCTTACACATACTATCAAAACTTATGCCGTAAACTTAAAGTAGTTTTTAAGTTACTCATATTTAGAATATTTACCAAATTTGCAGAACTATCGCAAACTTGGTTTTTTCAAAAAACGAATCATACCATGATTTGAGTAACATGCACTAGAGGCACATTGCTTATGGCTTTTTTAAATGCTTATTTACCATGGAAATTAAAAGTTCTTGATTTATTGGTTTGCTTATAAAATCGGAGCACCCGCTGGCCATAATTTCAATCCGGTCTTGAGCGCTAGCGTATGCCGTTTGAGCAATTATTGGCAAATCGGGTAAGAGTGCTCGTATATGCTTTGTGGCTTCAATACCATTCATTACCGGCATCTTTATATCCATAAGCACTAAATCGACATGCTTGTTGGATTGGCAAATCTCGACTGCCTCCATCCCATTTTTGGCATCAACTATGGTTAGATTAAGCTTTGCAAGCATTACTTTTAAAAGAAGAGTATTGGAAGCTTCATCCTCGGCAATCAATATGGTCTGTTTTGGATTCTTAACATTCATCTTGGATGGTGAAACGGCTATTATTTCAGTAAGGGTATTTGCCTCACCTTTTTTATAAGGAATTGTAAAATAAAAAGTTGAACCGACTCCCAGTTCTGAAGTAAACCAGATTTCGCCTCCTAGCATCTTTACATATGCTTTGGCTATCGACAGCCCAAGCCCAGTACCACGATATAGGTGCGACGAAGAGGTATCGTTCTTCTGAAAGTTTTTGAATACTTCTTCATACAACTCTTTTGGAATTCCAACCCCTGTATCTTTCACGTAGAACTCTAGGAATGCATCCTTGACCCTAAAGCCAAAATCGATGCCTCCTTGGGGGGTAAATTTCAGGGCATTATTAATTAGTTTCGAAAGTGTTTGAATGAGTTTTGATTCATCAGTAATAATGCTGATATTACTTTCAGGTAAAATCGGCCCAAGTGTAAGGGTAACAAGCTGTTCTTGGGCTTTGGGTAAGAACTGCTCATAAAGACGGCTCAACATTACGCTTAGATCTATCTCCCTTTCGGAAATAATTTCTTGACCAGTTTGGATGGTGGAAATGGATATAATGTCAGATACAATTGAATGCAGCTGAGTTCCGCTCTGTTCTATTATTTTAGCGAAATAATTTCTTTTTTCAGGGGTCAAATCGGAGTCACTTAGGAATCGAGAAAAACCTATAATTGCATTCAGTGGTGTTCGAATCTCGTGAGAGATATTCTGCAGGAATGCTGTTTTTAACTGGTCGCTCTCCTCTGCTTTTTCTTTGGCTTTAAAAAGTTCAAGTTCTGCCTCTTTTCTTTCTGTGAGATCTTGCATCGCACCAATCACGCGAATTGGTTTTCCTTTTTTATCTCGAAGCTTATATGCCCTGTCGAGCACCCAAGCATACGTACCATCTTTTCGCTGATACCTGTATTCGTCTTCCCAATAATCATCATCAGAGGTAAAGAATTGGTGAACTTTTTCAAATGATCGTTGTCTGTCGTCGGGGTGAACTTTGCTGACTGTATCGCTATCGGTATATTCTAAAGGTTCATCAATCCATCCAAAAATAGTTTGAAAATTATCGCTGTGCCATTGCTTGTTTGTTATTAAATCACGCTCCCAGACAGCATCTTTGGTGGCTTTGGCGGCAAGCCGAAATCGTTCCTCGCTTTGAGCGAGTAGAGCCTGATCACTAATCATTTGGGTGATGTCATTTGCAACATAAATGGTTGCTATGCGCTTGGAATGCTCTTCATATAGTGGGGCAGTAGAAAGATGAATAGTAAACTCTTGGCCGTTCCTCCCCGTGGTGAGCAATTCACCTTCCCAGCCATCTGCTTGGGAGGAATTTATTAGTTCACCTAAAATCTCCTCACTGTTTTTTGATGAGAAAACCGTGAAGACCGACTTTCCTATTAATTCAGATTCCTTATAGCCATACTTATCCAAGAAGACCTGATTTACAAATAGAAATTTGTTTTCTAAGTCCGTGACACAAACCAATAAGTTTACGCCCTTCAAGGCTAAGGCAATCAATTGAATCTTATTTTCGACTGCGTTGTTCTGCGATGTCCCGAAATCTTGGTCGTTTTTTTTGCTTTTCCTTTTAAAGAGGATGTAAGCCAACATTAACGATATCAAAATCAGCAAAAACGTTACTATGAGTTCACGGAGTTGGAATGAACGCCAAGTGGTTGAATCAAATTCTAAACCAAAAACTGCAACCGTTTTTCCGGTTGATTTATCAACAATAGGAACTAGGACGCTTTTCCATGAACTCCAGCCACTTGAATGATAACCATATATTTGGGCAGCTCCGTTTTTGAATGTTTGAATTCCAACTAAAGCCGCTTCACGGGGTTCTGTATTAATGCGTGGTGTGCCTGCTTTAGAATCGGCTAAGATGAATGCCTTTCCATTTTTCATGGTGTAGATATATGCAGTTCTTGCTCCTTTGTTTATATCTACAACTTCAACTAAACTATTCTCTATTGTTTTATATGATTGCTCTTGTGTTAGGTTGTTGGCCTCATTCAATTTTAATATTTCATCTGCGGGCATCGATGCGACAACAGACTTCGCAAGATGAATCCATCTTTCATTGTTCTCCGCTATATGATTATTAATTGAGGAATTGATTAGCCATATGCATAATGAGGTAAAAAACAGCAATGCTATTCCTCTCTGAAACTTTATCCTTTGATTATTTGCTGGCATAGTATGTTGTGGCGGTTATAACGTGCAAATAAAAGGAATAAAGGTTTCCTTTACAACATCAGAGTGAAGCTTCCCCAAGGAATCCATCAAAACCAAAGATAATCATTGGCTTTTATTCCACTGCAGGTAGTGTAAAGAAGAAAGTACTTCCTTTTCCAACTTCACTTTCAACCCAGATAGCACCACCGTGCTTATCCACAAACTCCTTGCAGAGCAAAAGACCTAAACCGGTACCTTTTTCGCCAGAGGTTCCCAGCTTACTAGCATTAGTGTCAATGCGGAATATTTTTTCAACCTCTTCCGGCTTAATGCCAACACCATTATCGGAGACAGATACTTGAACTGCACCGTCGAGCTCAATGGCTCTAATATTTATAACTCCTTCGGGCCGAGTAAACTTAATAGCGTTGCTGATTAGGTTCCGCAAAATGGCATTTATCATATAGGCATCTGCAATTGCCACACTTGGTGAAATAATCTCTTGCAACAGGGTAATGTTTTTTGAAGTTGCTGTCGGTCCTAGAAAGGCTACAATTTGATTTGCAACTTCCCCAATATCGATTACCTCTGGGTTAAACTCCATTCTGTTTTGCTGATTTCGTGCCCAGTCTAACAAGTTTTCTAGCAGTTTGAATGTTTGTTGGGTGTTGGAGTTTAAGTTTTTAAGAATGGTTTCGGTCTTGTCGGCCTGAATGTTGCGGAAATTTTTCAACAACAACTCCGTTCCGGCAAGGAGTGTGCTAAGCGGGTTCTTGAGGTCATGCGCAATAATGGAGAAGAATTTATCTTTAGTAGCATTGAGTTCTATCAGTTCTTGATTCTGGTTTTGAATTATTTTTTCACTTTTCTTGCGTTCTGTTATGTCCGAAGCAACTCCAATTAGGGCTATGGGTACCCCATTGGTGTCGTGTACCAATGAGGTTGAGAGGTGCACTGGAAATTCTTCACCATTCTTCCTTCTATTTATCAGCTCACCTTCCCATTTCCCCTGCATAGTTGATGGGAGAATTTGTTTTGTTAATTCCTCATGGTTGGTCTGCGATCGAATCAAATTAATTTCCGAACCTATCAGTTCATCTATGGCATAGCCGTAGGTTTCCAAAAACGCCTCATTCACAAATATAATTCTATCGTCCATATCGGTAATGCTCACGCACTCAGATATACTTTTCATGGCGTTTGCCAAGAGTCGAATTTCATTTTCAGCTTTGACAATATCCGTAATATCTCTTAGGACCCCGTAAGCACCGATAAATACTCCGAATTGATCAAACTGGGGAACAGCAGTAATGAGTATATTTCGTCGTTCACCACCGCGCTGGATTATTTCAATTTCGTAGCTGTTCCTTTCCCCTTGCTCTCGCGCAGTAGTTTGTTTTTGGATTAACGTAAACTGGTCGTTGCTCACAAACTCCTTGATGCTGCGTCCAATTAACCCTCCACGTTCAACTCCAAAAATGTCCTCTGCAACGGGGTTGGCAAACTCAAACACCTCGTTTTTATCGACAAATCCAATCCCTTCACCAACATTCTCAACCAAGGCCCGATACCGTTCCTCACTTTGGTGAAGCAATTCATCAGCACGTTTTCTTTCGGTGATTTCGTGATTAATGCCCACAATTCCAGTCACGTTTCCATACATATCGCGCAACGGAACCTTTGACCCTAAAAGGAAATGCTCAGCACCATTTTTATCCACTAGAGTGCTTTCGATTTCAAAGATTGGAGTACCTGTTTGTAAAATGAGCTGGTCTTCTCCTTGAGAGTGGCTTGCAACTTCCCGTGAATAAATTGCATTGTCTTCCTTCCCAATGGTGTCTTGTTCAGTAATCATTCCTGCAAGCTTAACCTCCTTGGGGTTTGCTAGAATTTTTTTGCCATCCACATCCTTTACATAAATTGCATCGGGAATTAGGTCAATAACTGTTCTGAACAGCGTTCGTTCGTTTTGAAGAAGTTCTTCTGTTTTTTTCCGTTCGGTTATATCAATGAAGGTCCAAACCCGCCCAATTGGCTCATCGCCTATGATCATGGCTTTGGAAAAACGTTCAAAAACACGGCCGTCTTTGAAGTTGATAATATCGGTGCTTTCTTCGGCAAGGTGGTTGTAGAGATATTTTACCTTTTCAACTAGGGTGTTGGGGTCGGTAAGTTGATTGAGTATAAAGTTGAGCAGTTTCTCATCATTGGCCATTTGGATTAATTCGTCAGAAATTTGCCACATTTCAACAAACCGGTTGTTCGTTTTAACAATTCTGCCATGTAAATCAACAACTAGAATTCCATTGTCGGTAGTTTGCATGATTGCCTCCAGCAATGCCAACGAATTTCTTAAATTCTCCTCCGAACCTCTTCTTTGAGTAATATCTCTTGTTACACCATGAATTCCTTCACATCGTCCCTCCTTACCAAAATAGGGGGTAATTAAAAGTTCACCCCACTTGGTTGATCCATCCTTGCATCTATATTCCAACTCTTGAGTAATAGAAAATGACTTTGACATGGTAGGAGAAGAAAACTGTTCACTACTTAGGCTTTCCTCAAGAATTTTTCTTGCAATGATGGCGGATTCTTGGGTAAATCGGTCTTCAATTGTTTGCTTCAGGTATTCCTCCTCGCTAAATCCGGTAAACTGTGTAATAGAAGGTGATACGTAGATACACATTCCTTTAAAGTCCATGAGCCAAACCACGTCGGTCATTTTTTCGGATAGAAGTTTGTATGTATCATGATTATCAATTGCCTCACTATCTTTCACTTTGCGAGGAGAAGGGTCTTCGTTGATGGGTTTGACTATTTTTTTGAAAATATTTTTCATGGTAGTATAATGTTTTGTCCCTTTACAGAGAGAAAGACAAACTGAATCATCATGATTTTTTGAGCCTCCACTCAATGCAATATATATATATGCTGAAATTACTCATTATGATAAACCAAAAAATCAACAATTTTATTTTGCATCTTGGTAAATTAAGAAAAATATGCAAATGCATGACTATTGTTGAGTTAAAGCAGGGATTCTGTGCTTTATGTTTTGTTACAAATAAGCAATGCAGTGTTCTCGCCAATAGTGTGGTGTTATCAGAAATCAAGGAATCGTTCAAGAGCCGCGAAGGAAGAATAATCGAACTTTACAGGATTGGAGCAAAAATGCTGGTTAAGTTTAGGCTGCTCTAGTTGGCATAAAATATTTCGTGCCACCTTGGTGTAAGGTGAGCAATCCCTAGCAAAAGTGTAATTTTTTCTTGGATGTGGAACAGCCAATACTCTTTTTGTGCAGCGGGTGTATTATTTTTGTATTGGTAAAAAAAAGCCGTTCCGGTTTCCCAAGAACGGCTTTAAAACCAAACCCAACTTTATTTTACCTTTTTACTATACGATAGCTGGAATGCAGGCTACCAAGTTGGATCTGCACTAGGTATGTGCCGCCGCTTCGGTTTTCTAGGTTGGCGGTGGCTTTCCCGTTTGCAATAATACCTTGTGAAACGATAGTTCCGGAAATAGAGACAATCGAGTAGGTTCCATTATCGGCGGAATTGCCGGTGGTAATGTTCACTATGTCTGTTACCGGGTTTGGGTATACGTTAACTTCGGTACTGGTTACTATATCGATCCCAGTTGTTGAGGTTACGGTAACTGTAAAACTTGCAGTTTCGGTATTCCCGGCGGCATCGGTAGCGGTGTAGGTAACGGTGGTAATTCCAACTGGGAACTGCGAGCCAATGGCGTGGTCCGGTGCAAAGTCGGTTACGCCCACGTTGTCGTTGGCGGTAGGCTCAATCCACGAAACGGTTGCATAGCTTTTACCTGCATCGGTATTAATCGATATGTTTGCAGGCACAGCCGATATAACAGGTTTTTCAGTATCATTTACTGTAACTGTAAAACTAGCGGTTTCAGTATTCCCAACATAGTCAGTTGCAGTGTAGGTAACGGTAGTTTCTCCAACTGCGAATTGAGAATCGATAGTGTAATCAGGCATAAAACGCATTACCTCAACATTATCGGTTGCAGTAGGTTCAGTCCACGACACAGTTGCATAATCTTTACCAGCATCGGTGCTAACCAATATATTTGCCGGGATATCTGAAATTACGGGTTTTTCGGTATCGTTAACCGTAACCGTAAAGCTAGCGGTTGCGGTATTTCCATCGGCGTCGGTAGCGGTGTAGGTAACGGTAGTTTCTCCAACTGAGAATAGCAAGCCACTGAAAAGATTGGAAGTAAAGGAGATTACTGCGACATTGTCGTTGGCGGTAGGTTCTACCCACGATACAATTGCATAGTTTTTACCAGCATCGGTGCTCACTGAAATATTTGCAGGAACATTGGATATTGTTGGGTTTTCGGTATCGACAAACGGTGTTACCCCGTTTGATGATGCTGATGGGTCACTTGTTCCTATTCCATTAATGGCAACCACTGTAAAGGTATATGCGATGCCATTGGTCAACCCAGCTACCGTTAATGGGCTTGCAGTTCCTGTTGCCGTTTTGCTACCCGGGCTCGAAGAAGCGATATAGCTGGTTATGGGGTTACCATTAGCATCAGGTGCAGTGAAGCTTATCGTTGCTTTGGCGTTTCCAGCTATGGCAGCTACCTCTGTTGGAGTACTGGGTGCTGCTGCGGGGGTAGTAAAAGTCACTTCGCTACCATAACTTGTACCTACAGCGTTTGTGGCATACGCATTAATGTAGTACTTAGTGAATGGAGTTAAATCGGTAATGGAAGATATAAATGCACCGGTTGTCGTTTTTGCACCCAGTTCTGTTTTCGTTGTAAGATCAACTGTTGGATTAGTTTCTGTACTCCAAACCACACCGTATTGGGTTGGGTTTGCAGTACCTATATCGATGATATTTCCATTTCCTGTTGCAGAGGTTGCCGTAATAGAGGTAACCGCCTGAGTGGTTACCGTTGGCGATTGCACACTGGTCATTATAATAACAGAATTGGAGGAGGATGCAACAGCCATATCTGTTTTACCATCGCCATTAAAATCACCTGTGGCAACGCATGATAAATCAACGCCTAAATCAAGGCAGAACTTAGCGGCGAAAGTACCATCACCATTTCCCTTTAAAACACTTACCGTTCTATCGGTCGTTCCATTAGGAATCGCTAAATCGAGCTTACCATCGCCATTAAAATCGCCCAAGGAAACAGAGATAGGATTGGTACCTGCCGGATAATCTACTTTAGCCATAAAAGTACCATCACCATTACCCATAAGTATGCTTACCGAAGCGTTATTATAATTAGAGCTAGCTAAGTCGGCCTTACCATCGGCGTTAAAGTCACCAATAACAACACCTGAAGGATTAGAACCTACCGGATAAGTCGTTTCAGCTGCAAACCCACCGCCACCATTGCCTATGAATATACCAACATTAGAGCTAAGAAAATTCGCCACCACTATATCGGATTGACCATCACCATTGAAATCGCCCACTGCAATCGAGTATGGGCTGGTATAACTACCGGTTGGATAATCGGTTTTTGCGGCAAATGTGCCATCACCATTCCCTTTTAAGACACTTATCGATTGGCCCTTATAATTTGCCGTAGCTATATCTACCTTACCATCGCCGTCGAAATCGCCCACCGCAACAAAGTTTGGATATTCACCCACCGCAAAATCGGTTTTGGCAGAAAAAGTACCATCACCAATACCTAGAAATATGCTAACACTGTTCAATTCCCAATTTGCGCTAACCAAATCGATTTTACCATCGCCGTTAAAATCGCCAGTGCTTACAAATCTTGAACCTGATTCTATAGCCAAATCTGAGGCAGGTGTGAACGTGCCATTTCCATTTCCCAGCAATATATCTATATGATCCGAGTATAAATTCGCAACAGCCATATCGGGCTTAGAATCTCCATTAAAGTCACCGACTGTAATGCATTGAGGATTAATGAATCCAGCTAATGTAGTGCTGGCGTAGGTGAGCTTGAGGTTAGGGGTATTGGTAACATCGAAAACCGGAGTGCTACTCGTGTTTGATTGAGCCACGAAACCTCCTGTTTCAATAGAAATTGGAACTACCGAACCTGCTCCTGAAGGAACCGTTACGGTAAGAGAACTCTCAGACGCTGCGCTTACAGTTGCTTTTACCGCACCAAAGTAAACAATATTATTGCCGGCAGTTGTGCTAAATCCAGACCCGGTGATGGTTACGGTTGTTCCAACCGGACCGCTCGTTGGTGTAATGGAGGTTATTACCAGTGCCGAAATGGGTGTTACTGACGCAGTGGACACTGATGGGGCGCTATTCCCAAAGACATTCGATGCAACAACCGTAAATGTATATGGTCGAAAAGCGTCTAATCCCATAACAACAATTGGGCTTGCCGTACCGGTTGCTACTATGCTCCCGGGGGTTGAAGTTACAGTATACTGTGTGATGGGGCTACCTCCATCGGATGTGGGAACGGTAAAGGAGACAATTGCTTTTAAATTACCAGCTACTGCCGAAACGTTTGTGGGGGTTCCGGGAGCAGAGGGTACAACAAAACCGGTTACCCAGTTTGATGTATTACCCGTGAGCAAACTAAAGTTCGTAAGCGTGCCAGTATAGTGGTTGGAGGTTATATCGGTTAGTGTGGTTATAGCTGAATTTGCTCCACTTGCTGTTCCCTGATTGAAGTTGTAGTAGGCAATTAATCCGCTTTCGGTGCCTACTAGCTCTGTTTTCATCGTTGCATTAATCTCGGTAGAGGTAAGGGATTTATTCCAGATACGAACTTCATCCATTTTACCCGAATAGGGATTTGATATGCTAAAGGCACCAATTTCACCTGTAGTAAAGTTGGCAACTGGCATCGATGGAGCATTATAGCTACCGCTCTCTACGCTGTTAAGATAGAATACTATTTTTTTAGCGACACCATCGTAGGTTACCGCAATATGTTGCCACCTATTGATGTTTATTGCTGCCGACATTACCGGCCAATCGTTATCGGTTTCGGCCATATTTAATCCATTTACCGCTAATGAAACCTTACCGTTAAAGAGGCGAAAGTAAACCGTTCCGGCTACCCATCCATCGGTGGTTACCAACATCATCCTCGTGGAGATAGTTTCAGGATTTATCCACGCTTCAATGGTGAAGCTGTTCAGGTTGGTTCCCACGGAAGGAATGGCAACGTAATCGTTGGTTCCATCGAAGTGCAGGGCGTTGTTCTGCGAAAATGCCCGGAGCATGGTTGCAAGGCATATAAAAAAAATGAGTAAAAGTTTTTTAGTCATACTGAAAACGTTTAGATCGTGTGTTTATGATTGGTTAGTATTTCCAAAGCAGTGTTTGTTTACTAAATTTTTACCAAATAAAATACTTGTCTATATGGTAAATATTTCCAATGTAAAGCTAAGTATAAGGTGGAGAAGTTCATTTATCCAGTCATACAAAGTGGCGTATGCTGTGACAAATTGAGGAGGGGTAGGAGCAAGGAGAACTTCAGCAACAATCATTGGAATAGGTTGTTGCTGTAATGAGAAGCGTAGAGACAGCTAGGTGTTTAAGTTCGATCTAGTATTGTTAATTTGAGCGTTTTTCGAAAGTTGTTCATGCTTCCAAATGGTGGGAGCCTGGTTGACGATCTGTTTAAATTGGCGACTAAAGTTGGATTGTTCGCTATAGCCAACCATCTCCGCTATTTGCGCAAAAGAAAGGTTTGGATTTGTCTGGATAAGCCTCTTCGCCTCTTCTATTCTGAGGCTATTTATCCAGGCATGAAAATTCATCCCTCCCTCTTTATTGATGCAGTTTGAAAGTTTGGTGCGCCCTACCTTTAGGTATAGGGCCATCTCTTCGATATTTAATTCCGGGCGGAGATAATACTTATCGGCAATAATAATGGACTTTAGTTTTTCCCACGAAAAATTGTTGAAAATTACTTCTGGCTCTTTGCTACTTACCGGCTGTCGTGAGTTTAGAATAGGTTCAATACTGGTGTAGGTAAGGGGATATTGGATGTAGCAAAGCCCGAACACAACATAGAAAATTATATTTATTACTATAACAACCAATTCAAATGAGGGCGAAGTTATAAACATTGAGACGATTATAAGAATACAAAATACGCAAGCACCAAAGAAACAGTAACGAACCCAACTTAGCCGTAATTGAAAGGTGTCGGCGTAGTAATTGGCTAATTTTAAAACATATTCTTTTTCTTGCGACAAAAACAATCGTGTAAAGTAGATTACTTGAGCAATACAGAACAAGAGAAACAACATATTTAAAATCACCGTAGGATGCGTAAAATTATGTATAAAATCATCTGTGTTTTGCAAGGTGGGATTACCCCAACCCCAAACGAATACAAACATAAAAAGAATAAAAAGCGCAGTAGGGGAAAGGTGTTTCCATACATAAATCTTGTTTACAAAAGAGTTGTCAAACAAGTTGATTAGTGCGAAGGAAAATAAGATTGTTTGTAAAGAGATGGCGGTAATTTCAATGAAAATATTAACAATACTGTTATTGGGCGACACAATCATGGACATAAGAACTGCCAAGGAGAAGTAGGCCAACGCAAAATACCGAAGGGAAATGCGATAATTTCTTAGTCCTTTGTTTTTTGGCAGAGGGAGGAATAGAAATACAAACGACATGATGATGCATGTCGTGATTAAAGCTCCATTTATAAACAGAAAAGCAGTATTACCCATATTTTATTGCCAACTCCAATAGACTCCCGAGGAGTCTAGATTAAGTTTAATAAATGTAGGAATTACTATCAAAAAAACAAGCCCCTTAACGTAGAAGTTGACCTCTCTTGTTAAATCACTTAGAGGCATAAAGTTGGGAGAACATCATTTGCAACAAAGCGGAACTCCTGCCCAACAAGTAAGCGTGTTTTTTTGAGTGAATTGGGCAAAGGCTTGATGAAATCGTTTGAACTTCCTAGGTGAAATTGGATAGTTAGGTTGGAAGTAATGGCCTCCTTTTAATTTCATGTGATAGGAAGTATATATCAGATATTGAAGAGCAACTAGGTTTACCGCTTTGAAACATTCTCTGTAGGGTAAGTCTGCTAGTGGTGTGTCTTAAAGATAGAAAAGATAAGCGGCTTAGCGACCGCTATGTTTCACCTAACACCCAACGCCATGAAAACTTTAACCTACATAATTTCGACAGTCGCAACGCTTGTGGTTACAATAAGCCTTGCAGGAGAACCCGATTCCGGCGTGTTTAACTTAACGCGAGGGAACAGCGCCTACCGATCTTCATTTACAATGGCCTCCCACCTAGTTGTTATTCCTGTTGCTATTAACGGATCCGACTCCATGAACTTTATCCTCGATTCGGGGGTTGGTTCAACACTAATTACAGAGGTGAGCAGTGGTGGAGTGGTATCGCTAAACGACGCTCGAAAGGTTCTAGTCACTGGACTTGGCAACAGCGAATCGCTTGAGGCGCTTGCATCGGAGAATAACAGTTTGCAGGTTGGACGGCTCGTAGGGCACAACCAAAAAGTTATTGTTCTTTTAAACGATGTATTCAACCTTTCAACCCGTATGGGAATATCCATAAATGGGCTTATAGGGCGTACAGTTTTTGAACAATTCGTAGTGGAGATCAACTATGTTAACCATTCACTAGCATTCTATAACCCGGAGCGCTTTAGGACTCAACTTAGGAGAAACGAGGAGGCCATTCCTATTAAGATTATCGAAGGGAAACCCTATGTTGATGTGGTGGTTACCAACGGTGGGGTTGAGAGAACGGTTACATTGCTGCTGGACACGGGCATGAGCTTTGCCCTTTGGCTCGACCCCAATAGCAATAGCGGAATTAAACCGAAGGAGAATGCAAGAGCAGATGTTCTAGGGCAAGGACTTAACGGAAACGTCACTGGGCAGATCTCGAGAGTTGATAAGGTCAAAATTGGTACCTTTGAATTGGCTAATGTAATAACCGCCTTCCCTGATACCTCTTCCATAAGCGAGGTGTCAATTACTCAAGGAAGAAGCGGGAGCATTGGTGCGGATATTTTTCGAAGATTCAATGTTATTTTCGATTATCCACATAATCGTTTAATACTGCGAAAAAATGGCAACTTCTCCGAAAAGTTTGAATACGATATGTCAGGACTGGAGGTTGGAACGGTTGTGGTTGGTTTGCCAGCCTACCAGGTTTTAAGCGTTGGCCATTCTACCCCGGCAGAGGAGGCTGGCATACTGCCCGATGATCAGATATATTCCATAAATGGTGTTCAGGCCAACACTCTTACGTTGTCGGAAATAGCAGATTTGTTCAAGAGTCGCGAGGGAAAGTCAATAACTATGGTGGTGTATCGTAACGGTGTAAAAATGCTGTTTAAGTTTAAGCTGCGCAGATTGGTATAAAATATGCTACACCATTTTGGTGTAAGGAGAGCAACTCCCAGCAAAAAGTGTAATTTTGTCGTGATAATCCGAAATGTAAAAAAGTATGCATACACCAGGTAGGACTAAAATTAAAGAGTTGCTAGTGTCGAAGGAGACCGGACGTGATTTTGTTGTAAAAGGATGGGTAAGAACTAAGAGAGGAAACAAGAGCGTTGTGTTTATTGCCCTTAACGACGGTTCCACCATTTCAAATATTCAGATTGTAGCCAATCCGGAAAGCTATTCGGAGGAGTTGCTGAGGCTGATCACCACAGGCTCGTGCATCCGTGTAAGCGGAACCTTGGTTGAGTCTCCTGCCTCTGGACAACCAGTTGAAATGCATGCAAAGGAGATAGAGCTTTACGGCACTGCCGACGCTGAAACCTATCCGCTGCAAAAGAAGGGACACAGCCTTGAATTTCTTCGTGAGATAGCTCATCTGCGTCCAAGAACCAACACCTTTGGTGCGGTGCTTCGCATTCGTCACGCCATGGCCTACGGCATTCACAAGTATTTTAACGATCGTGGATTCTTCTACCTTCATACCCCAATAGTTACCGGTTCCGATGCAGAGGGTGCTGGAGCCATGTTTCAGGTAACTACGCTCGACTTGGAGAACATACCAAAAACAGAGGAGGGAAAGATTGACTTTGCTCAAGACTTCTTTGGAAAGGCAACAAACTTAACGGTTTCTGGACAACTAGAGGGTGAGTTGGGGGCATTGGCTCTGTCTGAGATATATACATTTGGTCCTACCTTTAGGGCAGAAAATTCAAATACACCTAGACACCTTGCTGAATTTTGGATGATTGAACCGGAGATGGCCTTCTACGACATTAAGGACAACATGGACCTCGCCGAGGACTTTCTGAAATATCTAGTTCGCTATGCCCTCGAAAATTGTATGGACGATCTAGAGTTTCTCAACAAGATGTATGATAATGAACTTATTGATCGGTTACGATTTGTAGTCGAAAATTCTTTTGAGCGGTTGCCATATACCAAGGCCATTGAGATTCTAATCGCCTCTGGTCATAAGTTTGAGTTTCCGGTTAGTTGGGGCCTTGACCTTCAGAGCGAGCATGAACGCTACCTTGTGGAAAATCACTTCAAACGGCCGGTAATTCTCACCGACTACCCCAAGGAGATTAAAGCTTTCTATATGAAACAGAACCAGGATGGTAAAACCGTGCGGGCCATGGATGTGCTATTTCCTCGTATAGGGGAGATAATCGGTGGTTCGCAAAGGGAGGAGAACTACAACAGCTTAATAAATAGAATACACGAGTTGAACATTCCCGAGAAAGATGTTTGGTGGTATCTTGAAACCCGTAAATTTGGAACGGCACCGCACAGCGGTTTTGGATTAGGATTTGAGCGCCTAGTACTTTTTGTAACGGGAATGGCCAATATTCGCGATGTAATCCCATTCCCACGAACTCCTAAAAATGCTGAATTTTAATAGGAAGATGAACAATGGTTGAGCTTAGGCAACGTCTACAGCAAAAGTTACTTCAGAAGCTATCTCCCCAGCAGATTCAAACCATTAAGCTGCTGGAGTTGCCAACCATTCAGCTTGAGCAACGAATTAAAAAAGAGCTGGAGGAGAATCCGATACTGGAGGAGGGGCATGAGGATGATTACCAGGACGAAGAGGAGGTAATTACTGAGGACACCGTCGACAGCAGTGAGGATGAATTTACCTTGGAGGACTACCTGAACGAGGAGGATGTTCCCTCCTACAAGTTGGTGGCCAGCAACTACTCCAAGGATGACAAACGCGAGGAGATACCCTTTTCTGGTGGTGTGTCCTTTCATGAGTATTTGGAGAGCCAGCTTGGATTACGGCGGCTTACCGAGCGGCAGCAGATGCTGGGCGTTTATCTCATTGGCAGCATAGACGACGATGGATACATTCGCCGTAAGTTAACCGCGGTGGCCGATGATTTGGCATTTGCCATGGGCATTGAAACCACCGACGACGAGCTGGAGGAGGTGCTCTATATTATTCAGGATTTCGACCCGGTTGGCATTGGTGCTCGTGATCTGCAGGAGTGTCTCCTGCTGCAAATTGAGTCAAAAGAGATGGCGGCACCAGAAGTTGCCAGAGCACGAAAGATATTGAAGTATCACTTCGATGAATTTACTCGAAAGCATTACGATAAAATTGAAAGTAAGCTGGGGATTACAGAAGAGGAACTCAAGGAGGCACTCGACGAAATTCTGAAGTTAAATCCCAAGCCGGGAAGTGGGTTTAGCGATCATCAATCCAACATGTCACCCCACATTATTCCCGACTTTATGCTCGAACTTAAGGATGGTGAGCTGCTGTTGAGCCTAAATTCGCGCAACGTTCCCGACCTCCATATTAGCCGTGAGTATTCCCAAATGCTGGAGCAGATTGCTCATAAAAAGGGCGAGATGACGCGAAACGAAAAGGAGACGCTCACCTTTGTGAAGCAGAAGCTCGATTCCGCCAAGTGGTTTATAGAAGCGCTGAAGCAACGACAAAACACGCTCCTACTCACTATTAATGCAATTCTTCAATTTCAGCGGGAATACTTTCTTGAGGGCGACGAAACAAGGCTTAGGCCTATGATTCTAAAGGACATAGCTCTGCTTACCGGGCTAGATATTTCTACTATCTCCAGAGTGGTGAATAGCAAGTACATCCAAACCCATTTTGGTATCTTCCTACTCAAGTATTTTTTCTCAGAGGGTTTGCAAACCGATAGCGGCGAGGAAGTTTCGTCGCGTGAAATTAAATCAATACTTTCCGATTGCATCTCTGCTGAAGACAAGAAGAAGCCGCTGACCGATGAAGCACTGATGGACATTCTGCAGGAGAAGGGTTACCAAATTGCACGCAGAACGGTGTCAAAATATCGTGAGTTGCTTGGAATTCCGGTTGCTCGCCTCAGAAAAGAACTTTAATTGAAAGAATCCAATGAACAAGCTCGCCGCTAAAATTCTCTCCATTGCATTGCATCCAATTGCCATGCCCAGCTTCTTAATGTTGGCCTTGTTCAATTCGGGGACACTCATTTCTTTTTACCCAATGAGCGTCAAGTTTCGCATCTTCTTGCTGATTTTTGTATACACGCTGGTGCTTCCGCTCCTAATGCTACCAATTTTTCTAAGGCAAAGGTTGGTGAAAAGCATACACATGTTTAACCACACTGAGCGAATTATCCCCTTCCTGTTTGCATTTTTGTTTTATGCATTTTCGGTGTACACATTAATGGGGATAAAGGGTTTGTGGGTAATTAAATTGTTTATGATCGCTTCTACCATTGCCGTTTTCATTACGCTGGCAATCTCATTTTTTTGGAAAATCAGCGCGCATATGGTGGGACTTGGAGGAGCTACTGGTTTTCTGCTCATGCTCAACTTGCAACAAGGGGCAGATGTTCTGGAGTTCTTTATTTTGGCACTTTTGCTTTCAGGTGTGGTTGGCACCGCAAGGCTGAGCCTCGATGAACATTCTCCTCTGCAAATTTACTCTGGCTACTTGATTGGTTTAACTTGCATGGTTGGTGTATTCCTCATCCTTTAATAAATTGAAAACTGCAAGGTGTAGGTCAACACCAAGGTGGTTTTCCAGTTTCGTAAATTGAAATTCCGAAAAGCGTTTAATTTCTTCTGTAAGGTTGAGGTTGGTCGTGATTGGGCTCAAATGAGTTCCTTTAGTAGTGAGGTATTTGGCAAGGTAGCATTGCTCCGTTTGTCCAGGAAATGGAAGCAGTAGGGCGTGACAATCTAGAGCCCACAAGTCCATAACAGTACTATACCCTGCATTGGCAATTACCACCTCGGCACTAGCCAGTTCCTGTACCAATGCATTATCGGAGAGATGAGGGTAAAGCGTTATGTTCCCTTTTTTTTCAACGCCGAATTTTTCTGGTTTACCGCAAATCATTGTGAGTGTGATGTTTTCGGCAATTGCCCGTTCAACAATCTTTTTTTGTATTATAGAACGACGTGGATCCGGCCCCGATATTAAGGCTACAACCTTTCCGCCAACTTTTGGTATCAGGGGTAAGGGGAGCCTGAATCGCGAAAGTGGGCCAACATAAACCACACCCTTTTTGCGGCAAAGCCATCCATGCGAAAGTGCACCCGAAAGGTTTTGCTCATTAGAGAAATCGGGCACCCAAATCTGGGAGAAGGGCGATACTAGTGCTCGGATTAAAAGTGCCAGCAGCGGTTCTAGAGGGGTTAGCATTAAAGGAAGCTTGAGCCGGAGCTGATGGGTAATCAATACCGAAATAGCGTTAGAAGAGCGAAGCATGTAGCGGTTGTCGGAAATAATGATCCTTACACCGTATTCACTAACCATTCGATTAGCAACCCCCCTTTCCTTGAACAGGTCGCCAATAAGCCTTGGAAGTTGAGCCAAAATGCTCAACCAAGCCGGAAAGTGTCGATGGAGTTTAACTTCGTGAAATGGTGTCTGCACGAACAACAGTTCGGGGAAACGCTTTTGAAGCAGCTGGCCCGATGCTCCATTGCCACCAAGAATCACCTCGGCCTTTTGCGCCAGCAAGGTCTCCACAACAGGAATGCAGCGTGTTGCATGGCCCAAACCCCAGCTTAACGGACATACAAAGACCTTGGTCGGATTCATGGTAACTTATTCTGAAACAGAAACGGCGATGTTTAGTAATCTAACCTGCTGTGCAATTTGTTCAAGTTCCTTTTTTGAAATTTTTTTCAATCCCTGAGCGGGTGTATCGCGGCTTATGGTGTACACCATCACCTCCTTAGGGTGAAGCATTTCAACAATCTTCAGCCATTTGGCAACCTCATTTGGTGTAGTGTTGTCGACAGTGCTTCCGTTGTAAGTTCCCCTTACGAAAAGTGTTTGCAGAATAAAATTTCCATTGAATCGCTTTAGGTTGTCTACGGTTTTCTCAACGCTGTATGGATGGTTTGGCTGATTAAGCGCCTCAACAAGTGAGTCAGTAGCCGCGTCAAGTTTTAGAATATTTTGATCAACCTTCTGAAGTGCGCGAAATACGGATTCCTGGCTAATTCGGGTTGCATTGGAAAGAACCGCAATTCTGGCATTTGGGCAATGTTCATTTCGAAGTTCTATGGTGTCGTCAATGATTGGTTCGAACTGAGGATGCAGCGTCGGCTCACCGTTTCCGGCAAAAGTGATAACGTCGGGTGGCTTATTTTCTGAAGCCATTTGTTTGAGTTGGATATTTAGCGCTTTTCTCACCTCCTCGCGGGTTGGCAGCTTTTCCCTGTTGCTGTTTGGTGTATTCCAGCCACACTCGCAGTATATGCAGTTGAAGTTACAAACCTTGCAGGTGGTTGGCAGCAGATTAATGCCGAGAGATACACCCAGTCGGCGACTGCTAACCGGCCCGAAAACAATTTTATCGAATATAAACGTGGCCATTTTTTTATGCAAAT
>Ga0307375_10000023_pt1 | contig 213773 bp, 165 predicted proteins | sample TR1MG_FD_202531 | JGI IMG/M metagenome (GOLD analysis project Ga0307375, IMG submission 202531) | Soil microbial communities from Risofladan, Vaasa, Finland - TR-1 | ecosystem: Environmental > Terrestrial > Soil > Coastal area > Acid sulfate soil | place: Finland: Risofladan, Vaasa...
TGAGTATACCTACCGATTTAACCGTAGCTTTATGGGGAAAGGTCTATTTGACAACCTTTTAGACAGAATGCTGACCATACAACCGCATTCCTATAAAATGCTTATTACTTAAATGCCTAATTCAATATTCTAAAACTGTAAACAATTCTCTTACACTCCCATACTCTTGTCCAATTGCATTGGTCTGCTTGCTTAAAGTTCATTAATTACCCCACCTATTGGTGTAGTTAACTTATACTAGAGTAAAGTCTTATGTGAAGATTGTCAAGAAGGAACTTCTTTTTAAGACACTGCCGCACCGGATGTGGGTGCAGCGAAAACATTGTTATAACAAGTAATAACATTGTTTCGTATATTTGCAAAAAACAAGCTGCATGGAAACAACAATCATAAAAATTGGAAATTCTCAAGGGGTAATCATTCCCAAGCGAATGCTGGACAGGCTAGGCCCCGGTAAGAAGATGGAGATACAGGTTAAGGACGGGGGACTTTTCCTTGCTCCCATCCAGGACAAACCCCGCAAGGGGTGGGCGGAGGCATTCGCCAAGGCCGCCAAGGAGCATGCGCCTGAGGGGGACTACTTCGAGGGCGTGGAGAACGCGTTTGACGGGGAGGAATGGACGTGGTAGCGGTAAGGCGCTTTGAGGTTTGGCTGGTGGGGCTTAACCCAACCGTGGGCTCCGAGATTAGCAAGAGCCGACCTTGCCTGGTTGTCTCCCCAAACGAGGCGAACAAGTATCTGAGCACCGTGACCGTTGTGCCGCTCACGAGTACCCTCCGAAGCTACCCAACCCGCGTTAGCTGCCGCTTTGAGGAGAAGTCCGGCCAGTTGGCCATAGACCAAATACGAAGCGTTGACAAGGCTCGGCTCACTAAAAAGTTGGGTGTGATGGACGAGGAGACCTGCCAACTGCTCTGCAGCACCATCGCCGAAACCTTCCGGTACTAGCTGCTGGTTGTATTGTCCTTCTTTTTGCTCGGCTTCGGCCTTAAGTAGGCTGAAGCAACATCTTGGGTCATCGTTTGGAGAATATTATTATTAAATCAAGTAGCCTAAATACAAAGGAGAGCCTCCAGTAAACTGAAGGCTCTCCTTTACCAAAGAAATGAGCAGTGAACTACTGCTTTACAAAGCGTTTCGCTACCCTTTGGGTATCGGTTTGTATGCTGATTAGGTAGACTCCAGGCGCAAGGGAGCCCGTATCGATAGTCTCAGAACCAGTAGGGCTATCCACCTTTTTTGTTAGGACTATTTTACCCGATACATCCATAATGTGCAGGTAGATGGCGCTCCCTTTTGAAAGTTCCGATAAGCCCGATATGGTTATTGTGCAGGTGGTAGGGTTGGGAAAAACATTAATAAACTGTTCTACATCTACTGTGCCTATACCAGAAGGTGAAAATACAACTTTTCGGATTCTGTTGTTTCCTTCATCTGCAATAAACAAATTTCCGGCTGCATCTAGGGCTACGCTTGATGGATAATTTAGCGAAATTGATGTGGCGGCACCTACATCACCCCAGTAGCCACCAAAGTTATTGCCTGCAATGGTTGTAATAGTTCCGGTGGCAGCGTCAACTTTTCGAATTCTGTTGTTTTGTCTGTCCGCTATGTACAAATCCCCGGCTGCATCTACGGCCATCCCGTATGGAAAATTTAGCTGAGCCGATGTGGCGGGGCCCCCATCACCCGAGTAGCCGTAAGTGCCATTTCCTGCCACGGTGGTAATCACTCCGGTAGCAGCGTCAACTTTTCGTATTCTTTGGTTATTTTTATCCGCAATAAATAAATTCCCAGCTACATCTACGGCTACCCCGGTTGGCCAAGCTAACTGAGCCGATGTGGCAGCGTCTCCATCACCCGAGTAGCCTTGAGTGCCATTTCCTGCTACGGTGGTAATCACTCCGGTAGCAGCGTCAACTTTTCGAATTCTGTAATTAAAGTAATCCGCTATGTACAAATTTCCGGCTGCATCTATGGCTACCCCGTATGGCCAAGCTAGCTGAGCCGATGTGGCAGCGTCTCCATCACCCGAGTAACCTTGAGTGCCATTTCCTGCCACGGTAGTTATAATTCCTGAAGTGGCGTCAACTTTTCGTATTCTGTTATTTCCAATATCCGCTATGTATAAATTTCCGGCTGCATCTAAAGCTACCCCGCCTGGACGATTCATCTCAGCCGAGGTTGCGGCGTCGCCATCACCCGAGTAGCCTCCAATGCCGTTTCCTGCCACGGTGGAAATAATTCCGGTGGCAGCGGTTACCTTACGAATTCTGTTGTTTCCTTCATCCGCTATATATATATTTCCGGTTGCATCTATGGCTACCCCGTATGGAGAATCTAGTTTAGACGATGTGGCGGCGATCCCATCTCCCCAAAAATATCCATTTGTATCGCCTGCCACGGTAGTAATAATTCCGGTAGTGGCGTCAACTTTTCGGATTATGCAGCTTCCATGATCCACTATATACAAATTTCCGGTTGCATTTAACGCTACCCCTGTTGGACCACTCATCTCAGCCGAGGTTGCGGCGCCACCATCACCTGAGTAGCCCCAGGTGCCATTACCTGCCACGGTTGTAATAATTCCGGTAGCAGCGGTTACCTTTCGGATTCTGTTGTTTACTTCATCTGCTATATAAATATTTCCCGATGCATCTACGGCTACTCCCCATGGCCAATCTAGTTGAGCTGATGTGGCAGCGCCGCCATCACCAGAATAGCCTTGAGTGCCATTTCCTGCCACGGTAGTAATAATTTTGGTAGCGGCGTTTACTTTTCGTATTCTATTATTATAACAATCCGCTATGTATATATTTCCGGCTGCATCAACGGCTAATCCGGATTGGTAAGCTATGGCTAGCTGAGCCGACGTGGCGGCACCTCCATCACCAGAGTAGCCTTGATTGCCATTTCCTGCTACGGTAGTAATAATTCCGGTAGTGACGTTTACTTTTCGGATTCTATTATTATTTCCATCCGCTATATACAAATTTCCAGCTGCATCCACGGCTACTCCGTTTGGATTATCCAGCTGAGCAGATGTGGCAGCGCTTCCATCACCCGAGTATCCTTGAGTGCCATTTCCTGCCACGGTAGTAATAATTCCTGTAGCGGCGTTTACTTTTCGTATTCTTTCGTTTAGAGATTCCGCTATGTATAAATTCCCAAATTTATCTACGGCTATCCCACATGGATCAGATAGAGCGGCCGATGTAGCGGCGCTTCCATCACCTGAGTACCCAAGTGCACCATTTCCCGCCACGGTGGTAATAATTCCGGTAGTGGCATTTATTTTTCGGATTCTATTGTTTCCATATGTTACAGATAAATTTCCATCTATTATATATATATTCCCGGATGCATCTACGGCGATGGAAGATGGAGAAATGGGAACTGTTATTGCTGATAATCCATCGCCAACGCCCCCTCCTGCTACGGTGGTAATAGTTTGTGACTGGCTGGATATCCCGATAATTAGGCCAAGGGTGGTAAGTAAAAATATTTTCATAGTGGTAAGCTTAAGATTGCTGTCATTAATACATTTTGGTTGCGGTTTCAGGGCTATGGTGTTCTAAAAAGGTAGATTTAAAAGATTTCACGATGTTTTTGATTTTGAAACAACTCTTCTAGCGATTATCTGTAAGGTCCATATTCTCTTCTTCCTATATTACTTTTAGTTTTTATATTCATAAAATCAGACCTCTTATTCGATGATAAGTTAGAATCGGTTATGTTATATGAAATCAACGTCTTCTTATATATAGTAATTCCGTTTTCTTGTTCAATCATACCAACATAACCAATGTTGGGAGCGTAATACAGATATGTTTGATCAGGATGTCCGTTTGTAAGGTAATTGTAATTGTACTTGTAACAATCAAATGAACCAAGTTTAGTTTTAAAAGGCTCGTTAACAGCTAAGCACGTGTAATAAACGGTATTGTAGATATAAAAAAATGAGCTATCGCCTATTTGGCCGTGTGAGTAGTTAATATGATCCCAAATCTCATTAATTTTTACAGGATACTTAATGTTTAGACTTTTTTCATAAATATAGGTACCATTATCCGTCTTCCCTCCATACATGTAAAACCCTGTTGCATCATAGTTGCATAACCACATAAAGTTTGGAGCAGTATTCCAACTCCAATCGTATAAATCAATAGATTCACCCTTATAGGTAACGTTGGTTATTCCAGTTATAGATAGTCTTGATGTGTCAACATTTGTAAGATCACCAATGTTGGAGAATGTTGAATCAACAAATTCCCAATAATAACCAACTCCCAATGGTTGTATTAAAACTTGTTTGGTTTCCGGTTCACTATCCTTTTTGCATGAAAAAAGTAGAACCGCAATTAGAAAAAACAGAATGTTTCTTTTCATAATTTAATTTCTATTTAGACATTACTTTTTTTAACATAAAAAAACAGGGTGCAACTGACGTATATGATGAAAGTTGTATGGTTCTCCCATTGTTGGTATGTAATGTGCAGTTTTAAACTGTTCGGTAGACAAATTTAGTATCTTTTACAATTATTCAATGGGTAATTGATTTTTTTCACTTATTTATATTCATAACAATTCCAGCCATATCTCATTTTGTCCATTACAGCAGGATTAATCAGATTTAAAACTTCAATTTTTTTCTCTTTTCGACCAAGTTTAGTTCAAATTGAACCGCATCGTTAAAGAGGTTGTGCGATCACGTTGCACTTGGAATGTGTGTACCTCGCAGAGATGGAGGTTTTCACTAGATTTTTAAGCAGAAGGTAGCTGCACCTATTCCGGCCTCTCCAGCTTAAACCGGATGCGGAGCACGCCATCGGTGTAGTCGGAGGAGAGAATGCGCAGCTGTCCAATTTCGGAGGTGTTGGCCACGTGTGGTCCAATGCAGGGGCAGGAGTCGTAGCTGCCCACCTTTACAATGCGAATTTCGTCGCCTGCCTCCTCTGGTAGCCGCGAGAGGTTGAAGCGGCTCTGGGCCTCGGCTCGCGGCAGGAACTCCTCGCTAATGGGAATGTTTTTGGCAATAATCTCGTTAACCTTGTCCTCCAGCGCAGCCAGCTCCTGCTCCGTAAGCGGGCGCGTGAAGTGGTAGTCGCACTTGCTCTTCTTACGCTCGAGGTGGTTGCTAAACGATCGGCTGGTGCCAAACATCCGAACCATGGTTTGGTTTAGGATATGCTCGGCAGTATGCATCTGTGGGTCGTAGTTTTTCTCGGACATTTTTTAGGGGATTAGGGGATTAGGTTTTTAGGGGATTAGGGGATTAGGAGTATTGAGTGCAGTTTGGCTTCGCTGACCTCGTTGCGCTAGGTTCTGGTTACACAGAGTGGCACCGTGTTTTCCACAGAGTTCCACGGAGTAAGAAAGATTCTTTTCAATGCCATTAGTCTCATTGCCATATTGAACAATTGGCACATTTTCTTCGGTCTTCTGACTTTTTAGTAACCCGTCAATCGGTCACCTGTCACTTTTCTGTCACTTGTCACTAATTTTCCACAGAGTTCTGCGGAGTAAGAAAGATTATTTTCATTGACATCAGTCTCATTGCCATATTGAACAATTGGCACATTTTCTTCGGTCTTCTGACTTCCGACTACTGACTACTTAAACGCCTCCCACTTCTTGGCCAACCCGCCGTAGCCGGTTTCGCGGTAGGCACTCTGGAGGTCACGGCCAGTTTCGGCCATGGTTTCTACCACCTGATCGTAGGAGATTTTATGACCACCGTCGGAGAACATGGCGTAGGTTGATACCTGGTAGGCCTTTCCTGCCCCAACGGCGTTTCGCTCGATGCAGGGAATCTGCACAAATCCCAGCACGGGGTCGCAGGTGAGGCCTAGGTTATGCTCAAAGCCCATCTCGGCGGCATACTCAATTTGGCGAATGGAGCCGCCCAACATCTGGGTGAGCGCAGCGGCAGCCATGGCGCAGGCGGTACCAATTTCACCCTGACAGCCAACTTCGGCACCGGAGATGGAGGCGTTGGTTTTTACCACGTTTCCAAATAGCCCGGCAGTGGCTAATGCTCGTAACACCTTTGTTTCGGACACATACTCGTGTGTAGTAGAGGCGTAGTATAGCACCGATGGAACCACGCCGGCCGAGCCGCACGTGGGTGCAATGGCAATGCGGTTGCCCGCAGCATTCTCCTCCGATACCGCAAGGGCGTAGGCAAACAGTAGCCCAATGCTCTTTTGAGGGTTGTGGCTGCTCAGCGCCTTGGCGTAGCTGGAGCTGGCCTTCCGTTGCAGCTTAATGGGACCGGGGAGCACACCTTCGCTTTCGAGGCCATCCTTTATGGAGGCGAACATTACATCCTTTACCTCCTTGAGATAGTCCCATATCTCGGGACCTTCATAATTTTCCACATATTCCCAAAACGACTTACCCTCGGTTTTGCACCACTTCATAATGTCGGTCATCTTCGACAGGGGGTAGATGTGCTGCTCGTTTACAATGCCGTTGGCATCCTTCAGGTCGCCACCACCAATGCTGTAAACCTCCCAGCTGTCGGTTACCGTGCCATCGTGCTGCAGCGCCTCAAATAGCATTCCGTTGGGGTGAAGAGGGAGGCTTACCTTTGGATTCCATACAACCTCTAGTGTACGGCCCTCCATGTTTTTTTGTAGGGCAACGTCGGTTTGGTGACCAACTCCAGTGGCAGCAAGACTTCCAAAAAGGGTTACCCGGAAGCTGCTGGCTTCTAAATTCTTGGCCAAAAACATCTCCGCTGCCCGACCTGGGCCAATGGTATGGCTGCTGCTTGGACCAAACCCTAGCTTAAATATCTCCTTAATTGATTGCATAGCGCTTACTCTCCTTGTTTGTTAGGTTTGTCCGGCAGGTTGTCACTATTTTGTTGCTGCGGGTATGGTATCCTGTTTACTTTTGTAATCCTTTTCCAGTATGCAGGGAGCAGGTTTTTGGCGCACCCCAATGGTATCGGGTAGTGCCGGTATGGTGTCGAGCTTTGGCTTCGCTGGTCTTGGGTGTTGCTTTACGCAGAGGTCGTTACGACGGCTACAAATAAAGTCGAAGTTGGCCGGAATATCCGAAAGCAGCTCCAGCATTTTCCTGTTTAGTTCCCGAATAATCTCCAGTGGTTTATCGGAAACCGCTCTGTTAGAGAAATCGTAGAGGTCGTCGATATCGCGCTTGGCTAGCTGCAGCCTATTATCCAACAGGGCCATGCTTGGCGACATGGTTGAACCGTTGGGGTATAGGCTATCGAAATTCTGTTTTATGATTTGATACTTCTCCAAGAATAGGTATGACTTTTCGAGCACAACGCGCGAAATGCTGTCCTTGCGGGTTAGCTCTTTTTGGCGAAGAAAATCAACATAGGTGGTTCTGAAGTGCTTGATGGCTGCAAGAGCACTGTCGCGACAAAGTTCACAAGAAGTTCCACCGAGTAGCTGCTGTAGCTGATCTGGGGCATTGCTGTTGCCATCTGTCGCCTTGAGCGAGTTAATCTTCTTTACCTCCAGCATGTATTTCTTGGCGTAAATCTCCCTCTCCAGGTGCGATATTGCTGCATTGGTGAGCCTACCCTCGATGGAGTTGTTCCAGCTATCTCCGGCGAATATGTCGGCAAAGTGCAGCTTGCTCAGCATCTCCTCCTGCTCCTCATACTTGGTGGGATATCGGCCTGCCTCAGCATTGTTGATAGCAATCACCAGCTCACGGGCGTTTTTCAGGTTAATATCCTCCTCAAGGTAAAGTCCGGCATAGCCCTGCACTCGGTTATACTCCGGCTTGAACACCGTGGCGTAGGTGCTGTTTTCCACATTCATGGCATCGTTGTCGCGGTTAATCTTGAGCATGGTCCGATAGCTGGTTACCACCTGCATAAGGCTGGTGCTTGTTCCGTTTGAGCCAGCAACCTTCACGTTTAATTTGTAGAGTTCAATGGCACGCTTGAGGTCGTTGAACGATGTTAAAAAGTCGAGGAAGTTTCGTTCGAGCTGGTAGGTTTCATTGCTTATAAGCCCTTTGGAAAATTCGTTTTCAATACGAAGCCTTCGCTGGTCGATAGCCTGGGCAGTGACTTCATCACCCGATATTTGCTCCATGCGGTAAAGCGACTTGTAGTTTACCACCACAATGAGCGGCGAGTCGTGGTAGGGAATAAGCGCCGAAAGCAGCTTGCGCGAAATGGTGGGGTTGTAGGTGGTATCCATAAAGTTTTGCAGCGCCTCGGTGTCGAAAACTGGAGCGAGGTTATCGCCTGCCGTGAGCGCGTAAATGCGGATGGAGTGCAGCCGGGTATCGAAGTTTTTCTGCTCAAACAGCCGAATGGTGGAGCTAAACCGGTACTCCTTATTGCGCGTTGAGGCCTCCAGGAAGGAGCCAAACTCGCCAACAAGCGTAAATACGGCAGTGGTTGGGTTGGTGAGGTTCGCCAAATTCTTGAGCTGTCCGGCCACTAAGTTCAGCACCTCGTCGCGGCTATTGTTTGTAATGGCACGGGCACGAATGGTGGCATCAATGAAGTTGCCTGCCGAGTAAAGCGGTAGGTTATCGATAATGCGAACGTGGTCCAGATTGTCGCTAACAAAGGTCTGGTATTTATTGTCCCTATCCTTGTCGATTTGGAAGTTGTAGATGGGGTATATGAGGTCGTTGGGGCCAAATAACTTCACATCCTTCAGCTCGGCGGTGAGCAGCAGAAACTCCAACTTTTCCTGAGGCTGCTTGTGCTTAAACCAACCATGCCGTTCCTTCGTGCCATCAACGTTGAGGTCGTTAATGAGCTTGTTGAAGGTATGGCCGTTGAAAAGATAGATGTCGGTGGAGAGGTATTGCCACTGGTTGCTGAACGGCGTTTTTACCGTATCGCTGAAAACCAAGTTGGTTTTAATATCCATTTGGGCAAAGGTGGCTGTATGGCACACCACGCCTATCAATAAAAGGAGTACTCTCCTATACCCGGTGTTCATCTATTCCTCTTTTGTTGCTCTTTTTGCTCGGCCAATGGCCTTTGCTCTTGTAAACTCCTTGGTTGGATCGAATAGGTAGCGATAAGTGACGTGTGTCTTACGGATTTTGGCCCCAATTTGTTCCTGCAGGCGCATCATTACTGGATTGAAGTCGCCAATCCAGTTCATTTCCAAAAAGTTGTATTGAAATCCTTTTTGCAATGCCACATCGGCAAAGGCCATAATAATGCCACCTTCGACACCTTTGCCTTGATACTCTGGAATTACACCAAAAATTTGCCCCAATGCAGTTTTACATGTTCTTCGGATTTTGAGCAGGTAGAAAAACTTCACTTTTGCCCAAAGATTCATTTTCCCATGTAGGTGCTTAATTACCGCATTAATTTCAGGGATCATTACGTAGAAGCCAATGGGTTCGTTATTGTGAAAGGCGAAGTAGATAAGCTTAGGATCAATAATGGGTTTAAGCTGGTTCATCAAGGCAGTGGCGTGCGCAGCGCTCATTTCCGAAACGCCACCATGTTTTGCCCAAGCTTTGTTGTAGATCGTTCGGAAGTCTTCCGCAACTTTTTTGAGTTGGCTTTTTTTTATGTGCCCAAAGTGGTACTCTGGATTTTTTGCTATCCGTACAGCTTTCTCCTGCAGGCCTGGGTGCATGCTATCCAGCGTAATGTTTTTTGCATAGGTGTATTGGTTAAAGTAGTTTTTAAATCCATATGCCTCGAAAAGTTCTTGGTAGTATGGGAAGTTGTAGGGCATACCGTAGTTTGCAGGAACAAAGCCATCTACCAAGCACCCCCACCAGCGGTCGCGATCGCCAAAGTTAATGGGGCCGTCCATGGCCTCCATTCCGCGCTCCTTAAGCCAATCGCGACAATTATCAAACAGCATGAACGCAGCATCGCGGTCGTTTATACACTCAAAGAAACCCATTCCTCCGGTGGGCTGCTCATTTAGTGATGCATTTTCAGGATTAATAAAGGCAGCCACGCGTCCAACTACCTCTTTTTTAGTGTTGCGCAGAAGCCAGCGAGCAACTTCGCCCTTTCGCATCAACTTATTTTTCTTGGGGTCGAAAACCGCCTCTATTTCATTATCGAGCGGTTGAATCCAGTTAGAATCATTTTTATAAAGAGCCACAGGAAGTTGTAGAAACTCCTTAACCTGTTCACTGTTAGTGATTAACTCTAATTTAAAATCTGCCATCATTTAAAAGTTTTGATAAGCTAAAGTAGAAAAAAAGGGTTAACGGGGAAGGTATGCGCGCCAATAAGAATATATAGAGAATAATAAATATGATCATAACAATTTGACATACTGACTGTTTTATGAAAGAATGATCGTGTATGCAAAAAATTAGGATGCATCATTTAACCATAATTAATTGTTGTAGTCTTAAACCGCAACTAGTAAGTGTATTTTATTCCGTTCAACTTGTGTCTGATTTAGCTTAGCGTAAACGTAAAAGCAATTTGTATTTTGTATTTTGTTCGGCCAATGAGTAGTAATTAAATCCGTGTTCTCATGAAATTGTCTATATGTCGGGTTATGCTAACCCTTACGATGTTTTCCGTTGTTGGAATTGTGGCCTCAGCTCAGTCGTTATCGGAGTTAAATGCAAAAAGGGTAACGTTGCCTAACGGTTGGAGCCTTACACCTGCGGGGAAAAGTTTGCCACTGGGTGATTTGCCGCTCAACATTGCAGTTTCACCAAACCATCGTCTGCTGGCAGTTACCAATAACGGTGAGAGCGACCAAACCATCCAGCTAATTGATGTTCAAAAGGAGGTGGTGCTCGACACCATTCTGATAAAGAAGTCGTGGCTTGGACTTGCCTTTTCGTCCAACAGCCGCGAGCTCTATGCTTCGGGTGGAAACGACAACTTCGTGGTGAAGTTCAATATACAGAATAACAAGCTCATACCCTCCGACACCATCGTTTTAGGAAGGCCCTGGCCGGAGAAAATTTCCGTTGCAGGCATTGCTGCTGACGATGCCCACAATAGGCTATATGTGGTAACAAAGGATAACAACTCCCTATACGTAATCGACCTAAAGAAAAAGCAGATAGTAAAGAGGCTACCGCTTGGTGGGGAGGGCTATACCTGCCTGCTTTCGCCCGATGCAAAGAAGCTCTATGTTAGCTGCTGGGCATGCCAGCGGATACTGGTTTACAGCACCAACAAGGAAGCGTTTACTAGTGCCATTGCAGTTGGTAGCAATCCCAACGATATGTGCATCACACCCAATGGCAAATTTCTGTTCGTGTCCAACGCCAACGACAATTCCATATCGGTGGTTGATGTGGATAAAAACATGGTGGTAGAAACGTTGAACACCGCACTCTATCCCGACTCTCCGGCAGGTTCAACAGCCAATAGCGTTGCGCTCGACAGCAAAGGAACAACGCTCTACGTAGCGAATGCCGATAATAACTGCTTGGCGGTATTCGATGTTTCCAATCCGGGGTCAAGCCGAAGCCTGGGTTTTATTCCAACGGGCTGGTATCCAACCTGCGTTAGAACTATTGATCATACAATATTTGTAGCAAACGGAAAGGGTTACTCCTCCTTTCCAAACCCGCTTGGTCCAAATCCTACCCGTAGATCGGAAAAGGTTGAATACCAAAAGGCTGGTAAAACAGTTCCAAAAGAGCAATACATTGCTGGACTACTGCGCGGAAAGCTCAGCATTATTAACACTCCAGACAAAGAGCAGCTTGCCACCTACTCTCAGGTGGTATATGCCAATACACCCTACCACAAGGATGGTGAGATGAAGGCTGAAGGTTTGGAAGGAAACCCAATTCCTTCCCGCGTTGGTGATGCTTCGCCCATTAAGTATGTGTTTTATGTGATTAAGGAGAATAGGACATACGATCAGGTGCTTGGCGACATGCCACAGGGAAACGGTGATACCAGCCTTGTGCTTTTTGGGCAGAAATTCACACCAAACCAGCACGCATTGGCCAATGAATTTGTGCTACTCGACAACTTTTATGCCGATGGTGAGGTTAGTGCCGATGGGCACAACTGGAGCGATGGCGCCTATGCTACCGACTATCTCGAAAAAACTTGGCCAACAAGTTACGGCAACCGCGGTGGTGAATACGACGCAGAGGGACGTAGAGATGTGGCCAATAATAAGGATGGGTTTATTTGGGATTTCTGCAAGCGGTATGGCGTTACCTACCGCACCTACGGCGAATTTACCGATAACTATAAGCCAAACATTCCTGTACTTGTTGGTCATTACTGCCACTACTTTACCAGCTGGGATCAGCGCGTTCTCGACACTACTCGCTTTTATCAGTGGAAGCGCGATTTCGACTCCTTGCTCGCATGTGGCTCGCTACCTCGCCTAAATACACTTCGATTTATTAACGATCATACAAGTGGACTGCGAAGGGGAATGCCAACACCTTTTGCTAGCGTTGCCGATAACGACTTGGCCGTTGGCCTTTTTGTTGATTATTTAAGCCACAGTCCCATTTGGAATGAGTGTGCCATATTTATTGTAGAGGACGATGCTCAAAATGGTCCCGACCATGTGGATGCCCATCGCACTACCGCGTTCGTGGCTGGTGGCTTTGTTAAGAAGAACTTTGTGGACCACACCGCCTACTCTACCTCCTCCATGCTGCGAACCATTGAACTTATTCTGGGCCTTCCCCCTATGAGCCAGTACGACGCTGCCGCTACTCCAATGTTCCGCTGTTTTGACAACGTTGCCACCCATCCTCCGTTTATTCAGAGACCAGAAACGGTGGATCTTAATGATCTTAATAAGGTGAATAACAAGTGGGCAAAGCTGAGTGAGACTTTCGACTTTAGCAAGGAGGATCGTGTTCCCGACAATGAGTTCAACAAGGTGATTTGGGCCGCAGTAAAGGGTGAGGCTTCACCGTGTCCTGCACCAAAGCATGCAGCCTTTGTTGCTCTCAACAAAGTGGACGATGACGACTAGAGGAATGGAGATCCGGGCATGGTTATTCCTTTCCCCGGCTATCTATTCATGCCTAGTTCAGCCTCAATCCAGCCAATTACAAATGCCTTTTTCTCTACTTCGGTATTGAAAACATCACTTCCCGTATGGCCAGCGTTATGCTGGTAGTAGAGAAGGTATGGATTTTTGCCGTCCCCTTTTGCCTGTAATTCAGCAAGAAATTTAAAGGAGTGAAATGGGCTGAGCCGGTCGTCATTGTCGGAGGCAACAAGAAGCACAGAGGGGTAATGCACCCCTTTTTTCACATTTTGAACAGGGGAGTAGGAAAACAGGTTAACAAAATCGGAAGAATCAGCAACAGAACCATACTCGGCGGAGTAGCTATAGCCAATATTGAAGAGGTGGTAACGAAGCATGTCGAATAGGCCCGATTCGGCTACCGCAGTCCTAAAGAGTTCGGGATGTTGGGTAATGGCAGCACCAACCACTAGCCCTCCATTTGAACCACCCATTATGGCAAGCTTATTTGGATTGGTGAATCCCATTCGGATGAGGTATTGTGCTGCCGCAGTAAAATCGTCGAAGCTCTTCTGCTTATTGAGTCGGCTACCCGCTTTATGCCAACCGGGAAAATCGCCTCCACCACGAATGGCTGGAACCGCAAGCACACCACCCCGAAGAAGAAAGGCAACATTTGCTGGGTCGTAAAACGGCTTGGCAGGAATGCCAAACCCTCCATAACCGTAAAGCAAAAGCGGATTATTACCGTTGAGCAGCAACCCTTTTTTGTAGGTTACATAGAGCGGTATTTCTGTACTGTCCTTGCTTTTGTAGGTAAGTATAATGGTGTTAAACTGTCGATAGTTGTAGTTAATGAGGGTCTTGCCAACAGACCGCCGCGTAAGTGTGCGTAGGTTCACTTGGTATACGGTTGGCGGAGCGAAGAATGACTGGAATGAGTATATGGCCAAGCTGTCGGTGGCAGATCCCGAAATGTCCGTGACGGCATATCCCAAAGGGATGCTCCATTCGCCAATCGGTTCCCCGTTGAGCTTATGAACCACAAACTTCTCCCGTAGGCTATCGCTGTAGAGGCAAAGCAGCTTACCATCAAGCAATCTTAGCTGCGTAAGCATGGCATTGGATTCCGGTATCAATACCCTGCCATGGTTCTCTTCATTGGTTGAAAAAAGCACCACCTGACCTTTGGGGGCAAGCAAGTTGGTGAACACTATCAGGCTATCGTTTTCGTCACCTACAACTTCAAAGCGCTTGGTTCCATCGCTCACCGATAGCACTGGAACAAGAGTTGCATTCAGGGAGTCCTTTAAGCAGATGGTTGAAAGGCTGTTTAGCAGCCGATTATTTATAACTGCTGCATGGTAAATCGCCAAAAAATGCTCATCTGGGGTAACGTCAAAGGTGAAGAAATCGGTTGGGAGCTGAGGTGTATATATTAGCTTATCGCTGCCCTGAGTCGTTCCAAGTTTATGGTAATTGAGGGTTCTTCCATTAATGACTCCCTTGAACGACTCGTCATTGCTGGCAGTAGCGTATCGAATATAAAAAACACCATCTCTATACCATGCAAGGTTGCTGTATTTAAGAAAATGTAGCTCATCAGGGAGAAGGGTTCGGCTCTTGAGGTCCAGAAACCGAATAGTTCGCCAGTCGCTGCCATTCTCCGAAAGCATCAACGCTAGGGTGTTTCCATCGGGTGAAAGCAGAAATGAGCTAATGGCAGTTACCTTTTTATCCAAACGATTTGGATTGAAGAGAAGGACAGGCTTCTGGTAAAATGCTGTTTGGTAGTAGATCGATTGCGTCTCACCACTACTTGCATAGCTCAGCTGAAAATAGTAATGCCCCTGCCTAATCAGCGGCTGGTAGCTCACTTCAGATAATTTCTCCACCGAGGGATCGGTGGTAATCTTCCATCGAGTGTAACGCTTGGTCAACTTTTCCTGCATTGAAATCCACTTCGCTACATCGGTGTCATGAACGTTTTCTAGCCACCTGTATGGGTCGGTAACCACCGTTCCCCACAGGGTGTCGCTCACTGGGTGGGTTGGAGTGGTTGGATAGCTTATGGATGGTTGCGTCCAGCACCACAAAGGATGTATAAGAAGAAGAACAGCAAAAATCGTTTTCATGCCGAAAGCTGAAAAAACTGGGATAGATTTATATGCAAAATTAGCAGTATGTATTAATCGCAGCCGAATTCATTAAAAGATGTTGCCAAAAAAAATTATTAAAAAGGCAATATGTTTTTTTGTTTTTAAATCATTGTATTATATTTAAGAAAAAAATCATGGCAAGTAAAACAATTCGTTTTCTCAACTTTTTGTTGGATACCATTTTCTACCTATTAATTATGATATTATTTTTCAGAATATTCAGAGATGTTATAGATAGAAATAATGTGAAATGGATTTCGATTGTTGCTTATTTTCTTTACTATTTAATCTTTGAATTAATAGATGGAAGAACTGTAGGAAAGATTATTACTCGATCAAAGGTTGTTTCTACCACTATTGTTGATCGTGTTACTTTTTTTCAAATTTTAGGAAGAACGTTCGTGCGCTTACTTGTTTTGTTTGATGCCTTATCTTTCCTTTTTTTCAAGAAAGGATTACATGATTGGATTTCAAAAACTACTGTTGTAAAACTATAGTAGTTAATTATATGTTTAACCCTAAATCAGTTTTCAATGAAAAAGAGAGTTTTAAATGCGATGACGATAGCAGCAATATTGGCTACGTTGTCTAGTTGTGCAACCGTTTTTGGTGGAACAGTTTCAGAATGTCAACGGACAAAGCCAGCACCGGGTCAACCCCAAAGGCAAATTAGAGGAGGAGCCCTTATTGCTGATGTTGTATTGTTTTTACCTAGCACAATTGTAGATTTTGCTACAGGTGCAATCTACAAGCCTTGCGATAAGAAGTAATAGTTTATATCTGAGGTATCTACAAAGGAACTGTTTCGACCAGAACTGTTCCTTCTTTTGCATAATGCAAAAAGCCCTTTTTTCAAAGGGCTTTTTGGTCACTAACCATTAAACGTTCAACACTTTCATGTACTACTTTTTCTTTGCGTTAGCTATGAAGAAGTAGATCAGAAAACCTGCAGCAATAAACATCAGCTCAATTCCAAAAGGAGCCATGCCGTGCTGTGCATATCCAGAGTAGTCGCCGCTGGTATTAAAAAACTGGTCGTCTACTAGTAAGCCAATGCCGGCCATTAGGGCAACCAGTCCCCACTTCAGCGTTGGATAGCGATTTTCGTTTTCCTGCGGCTGAACGGTTATCTCGTTTAGAATGTCCGCTTTGTCAAAGTGTCCCGACTTAATAATCTTACGCTTAAGGAGAAAGTTGGTGAACATTCTTAGGATGTAGTATATTCCGAAGAAAACTACCGCCGTTGTGAATACGTCTTGCATAATTCTGTTTTTTAGTGTTAGTTCTGTTTCATTTGTCGTTAAATACTTTGGCAAGGTTGCAGCAGATGCTGTTTTTTTTCAGAATAGCTTCGTTTTTGTTGATAATAAACTATTTAATCATGGCGATGGAACAAAAAATTGTCAGAGGAACACCTGCCATTCTGTTTCTTTGCATAATTTTCACCGAAAATTAATTCGAGTTACATTTCCGATTTTCTGCAACCTTTTCATTGCTTGTTCCGACAAATAGTGTAGATGACCGACGCAGATCTCATAGCACAGATAAAATGTGGTAATACCAACGCTTTTCGTTTTCTGGTGAGTAAGTACCAGAGGCTGGTTTGGCATATGGTGCTGCGCATGGTTCGTCAACAGGAGGATGCGGAGGATATGTGCCAGGAGGTGTTTATTAGAGTGTTCCGAAATATCGATAGCTATAGGGGCGACTCCAAGCTATCGACATGGATAGGCTCCATTGCCTACAACACCTGTATCGACCATATTCGCAGAAGGGGAAAAGAAAAGTTACAGCTTAACGAAAACTTGGAAGATTTTTCTATCTCACTTCCTTCGCCTCAAACGCCCTCCGAACTTTTGCAGAGCAGCGATCTTAAGCGGTCGGTTCATCTGTTGGTTGACCAGCTGCCAGTTCACTACAGAACAGTTATAACGCTGTTCTACTTGGAGGAGTTTTCGATACAGGAAATTGGAGATATTACCAGTATGCAGGAGGGAACCATAAAGAGTTACCTTAACCGTGGCCGCAAGTTGATACGCGATGCACTGGTGAAACAGTTTCCTGACATTGCGGAAGAACGCATATTAAATAACGACAAACAGCTATCTTTATAACCATGAACAGCAAATCGTTACCCGACAATCTTGACCAGCTTATAGACCAAGCTCTATCTGCTGCACCGGAGTTTGACATTCCAGCGTCATTTGCCGATCGTGTTGTTGCTCGCATTGAGCGTCAAATTGCTTGGCGTCAACTCTTGCTCGATTTTGGCCTTAAGGTATTGGTGGTGGTTGGGGTGCTTATTGTACTTGGAGGAACTCTTTTTTGGGCCAATATGGATAAATCCCTACAAAGCATCGAATGGCTCTCCTTCTTCACACACAACCTTGTTCCAATTGGCGAGGTAGTGCTGGCTACCTTTTTTACTTTTTTTGTTGATCAGGTTGTGCTTAAGTATTTCATGCATCGCAGAAGTTCGATTCAACTTTAGCACAGTATATTTTGCCCTTCATTTTACTGTTGTGTAGGCAGTGAAAATGAAGGGCTTATTGTTTTCTATTCGTAAATCAGCGAGTCTACAGGATTTGCTTTTGCCGCCTTAATAGTCTGGTAGCTTATGGTTGCAATGGCGACGAGCAGAGCCGCTAGGAAGCCTGCTAGGAAATCGAACGGGCTGAGGGTGATGCGGTAGTAGTAGTTTTGCAGCCATGCCTTGGCAAGGAAGTAGGTAATGGGTAGGGCAATTGCCGTTGCAATGGTAACCAGCGCAATAATCTCCTTCGAAATGAGAAAGAATATGCTCATCACCGAAGCGCCCATGGTTTTTCGAATTCCAATTTCCTTGGTTCTTTGCTCCACTGCGAAGGAGGTTAACCCCAGCAATCCCAGTGAGGCAATGAAAATGGCAAGTATAGCAAAAAGCACGGCCAGCTGGGCGTTTTGTGTCTCCTCTTTGTAAAGCCTTGCAAAATCATCGTCGAAAAAGAAGTATTGCATGGGCTCATTGGAGGTGAAATCGCCCCACACCTTCTCTATGCTCTCCATGGTGTTGGGAATATCTTTGGGCATAATTCGCACCGTAATGTAACCCCAGTTATTCCCTTCCTTCTTGAAGCGTATCACGTAAGGCGTAATCTGAAAACGCAGTGATTCAAAGTTGAAATCTTTGACTACCCCTATTATGGGCATAAAGCTGTTGGCTGAACTATCGTCCATGCTTCTTGCGTTGATGAAGCGCGTTGCCAATGGATTGACAAGGTTAAATTGTTTTACCACACTTTGATTTACCACGCAGGCATTCTGGTCGGTGGGAAAAGCTTGGCTGAAGAAGCGTCCCGTACCCAGCTTAATGTCGTAGGTTTTCAAAAAGTCGTAGTCCACCCAGTTGGTTTGCATCAAAAAGGTCTCCTGCGCTCGCCCCTCCATCATGTAGCCGTTGTTATTGTTGTTGTGACCCGGAACAGCCGTTGAGGCGGTGACCGAAATTACGCCGGGAATACTTTTCATCGATTCCTTAAATGTTTTGATTCTTGGCCCAATGGTTTCTGCACGGGTAATTACCACCAGCTGCTCCTTGTTGAACCCTAGATTTTTATTGAGCATAAACTGGATCTGCCTAAAAATAACTATGGTTCCAACTATAAGAATAATGGAGATGGTGAACTGTAGCACCACCAGAACACTTCGTAGTCGGCCATTGCGCATGCTTGCCCTAATTTTCCCTTTTAGCACATCGTATGGGTTAAACGATGACAGGTAGAAGGCTGGATAGCTTCCAGAAAGGAGTCCAATGGCTATTGCAAGAGCTATTAGTGCGGGAATGGTGTAGATGTAGCCAAAGTAGTTCAACCGAAGTTCCGTGTCCAGAAGGTTGTTGAAGTATGGAAAGGCAAGTTCTACTATAAAAATGGCTAGTATGAGCGAACCAAATGTTAGCAAAACCGACTCTCCAATGAACTGCTCAATAAGCATTCCTCTGGTTGAACCGCTGACCTTTTTTATACCCACCTCCTTTGCCCTTTTGGAAGCCTGTGCCGTTGAAAGGTTCATGAAGTTGATGGCCGCTATGAGTATAATGAGGAGTGCTATACTGCCAAAAATGAGCAGGTATTTAGGATCGCTCGGTTGCTTCATATCCTGTTGAATGCTGGTGTTGAGATGTATGTCCGAAAGAGGCTGGAGATACATGTTATACTTATTCCCTTTTGCAAGAAAATCTTCAATGCTTACACCAAGAATTTGTTGAATTTGAGGTCCAACATACTTTTGTAGCATTGCCGGAATTTTTGCCTCCACCTGTTGTCTGTCGGTGTTGGGCTTTAACAGGAGGTCGGTTTCGAAGCTGTTCGAAAGCCACTGGTTATCCTTCGACCTAGGGTTCGACATAAATGAACCAATAACATTGGCTCGTATGTGTGATGCCTCAGGAATGTCCGCCATAACTCCTGTGACTCTGTAAAGCACGGAATCGTCGCCAACCTTCAGCATTTTATCCATGGGATTGCTGCTTCCAAATATCTTTTTTGCGGTGGATTGCGATAGCACTAGGCTATGGTCCGAAGCCAATGCCTCCTTGGGGTCACCCACAAGAAAGGGTATGGAAAAGATGTTAAAAAATGAAGAATCGGCTTCAATAAAGGCTGTTTCGGTAAAGCTTTGGGTATCATTTTTAAGAATGGTTTCTCCCCAGGCGTTAATGCGAGTAAAGTCTTCTACTTCAGGAAAATCTCTGAGCATGGTTGGCCCTATGGGCGCTGCTGTATATGCCACATTTAACTCCTGCCCGCCTATTTTTCCGTTTAGGATGAGCCGGTATATGCGATCCTTCTTTTGGTTAAACTGGTCGAAGCTGTGCTCATGCACTATAAAAAGAATGATTACCAAGCTGCAGGCAATACCAATGGAAAGCCCAAGAATATTTAGAAGTACATAGCCTTTCTGACGGTTAAGTGCACGAAAGCTATGCTTGAGTAGATTTTGAAACATGGGTAAGAGTTATAATGAGTAACTTGTTTTTACTGCATGGTTAAAGAACGATTAAGTATTCGGGTATGATGCATTTGCATCACTAATTTATATGATGAATTTCGACGCAAAATAGTTACAGTAAAACATAAAGTTGTGCTCTTTTTCTCTAAAATATTTTAGTAATGCAGCAACGCTTTCTCAAGTGTGCGAGTTTAGATTATTACTTCTTTTGTATTAAGACTTAAACCTTTGACTCTATTCTCTATTCAAATCATGGAAACTTAACTGCTCGGGTATGGAGACAAAGCTGCTCAATAACGAATCGGTAGACACAATTCATTCGGCCTTTGTGGAGGCGTTTAGCGACTATGCAGTGAACATAGCCATGACGAAGGAGAAATTTCAAGATTTTATTCGGTGCCGCGATATCAACAAGGATTACTCTGTGGGGCTCTATGAAAAGGGGCTTGTTGGATTTATACTCAATGGCTACCGAATAATTGATGGTCAGCGGTATTGCTACGATGGAGGAACCGGCTTTTTGCCCACCTATCGCAACCAAGGACTAGGAAGTAAGCTGCTTCAACAAATGATTATGATGCTCCGGGAGCGAGGAATTCAACACTATGTTCTAGAGGTATTAGAAGACAATATTCCGGCCCAAAAGCTTTACGAAAAGTATGGCTTTCACATTTCTCGTCACCTGCTCTGCTACAAAGCACAGAGAAAGGCGATGGCCGAGTTAAACTTGGTTGATAAGAACTTTCGGTTGAATGAGATAGATGGTAATCAACTTGCGAACTATATAACTTGGTGGGATTATACTCCCACCTGGCAGAATGCAACCCCCTCTATTTTAAATGATCCCAACTATCGAAGTTTTGAATTGCTCCGCGAGAATGAGGTTGTTGGATATGGTGTAATTCATTCTACGGCCGGCGATATTCCACAGTTTGCCATCAAAAGAGAATTTAGAGGTAAAGGGTTTGGCAAAATTCTATTTAAGATGCTCGCTGAATCAACCTATGCAGAAGAGTTACGGCTAATAAACGTTGAGGATAAACCTGAGTTCGCTGCCGCGTTAGAAAAAATAGGATTTGCACCTTTTGTAAACCAGTTTGAGATGCAATTCAGTTTTGAAAACTAGCCACTATTCGCTAGTTGCCATCTGTTCAATCCTGCCAAAATAGTAGGCAAGTCCAAATGAAATATCCACGGAGGAGATTTTCATCGTTTGGCCGCTAAAAGTTGGTCTTAAGCTCACATAATCAGCATTTAGGTGTATGCCAAACCTGCTGGTAGGGTTGAATCGTACCTTGGCACCAATCTGATAGATAGTGCTACTTGCACTTTTTGAATCGGTGGTTATTCCACCGTATTGAAAAACGGGTAATGATGTTGAGGATGTGCCAATCATCGCTTTTAGGTCAAAGCGAAGTAGTCGACCTAATGGAAGGGTTGCAGTGGGTCCAACCAGCAAGCCTGCATAAGCCCACATTGGTGTATTCTCTGCCGTAATGTCAACAGGTGTTGCATCGCCGAATAGGGTTGCACATAATCCCCAGTGTGGGGTGAATTGGGTGCCATAATTTATAAGGTTAACCCTTGCACCAGTTTTTGCAAACCCTGCATTTGCTCCGCTTGTTTTGGCAAAGTCGCCTGTGGGGATAGCAGCACCCAAGCTAACTTCAAAGTAGGTGCTTCTGGAGTTCTGAGGGTAGTCTTGCGCATGCAGTTTACCTATGCTCATAAGCATGAGCAACATTGCTGATGTAACGAGATACTTCCACATGACTTTTTCAATTAGTTGAGAGCGTAATCAGGTAAAGTTATGGTACTAAACCACAGAAATCCAACAAATTGAATTGATTATGACGAAAGATTAATGAATTAATTTGCCTCGAATATTACAGTTCGCTAAGATTGCATACAAACCATTATTTAAGGCCATGAGTTCCTGACTGATATACTGCTCAGTCACCTCACCATTGTTAATCACAACAATCTTGTCTACCTAGCAAATGGGATAAACAAACCTTGCTACATTGGTCGATATTACATGTTTAACATCTGTTTTCACCATCTCAACGGTTAAATAGTTTTAATACATCGGAAAACCTTTTGGATTGGAAGTTGAATAGCTAACTTTGTATGGAATATTGAGTTGAAGGTATGTTGCGTAAAAATGTTGTAGCCCTTTTTGTGGCCTTATTGCTTTTGGTTGTTGGAGTCGTCTACGTATTTACCATTTTCTATAACAAGGAAAATTCTTCCGAGCCTATTGCTGCCATTCCATTGGATGCCTCAGTGGTGATGCGCTTTACCTCTACACAGCAACTTTTTGGTCTTAAGGATGAAGGTTCTGAGTTTAAGAAACTCTTGGCTGGAACCGATTGGTATGAAGCATTTGAAAAAGAGGAGAAAAGTTTGACGGTACTGTTCACTAGCAACGATATTCTTCGAAATCTCTATACCTCAAGTCCGTTGTTCATTTCTATTCACCCTTTCGGCAGGGGAGGCAATAAAGCTGCGTTCTACCTTCAAATTCCACCGGAGGTTCACAGCCGTGACCTTGAGGATTTGACCTCGTTCTTTACTACCAAGGGAATAAGGGTGGAATCTAGTAAATATCAAGGAAGCGATGTAATCCACCTGATGCCAGGAAAAGCTTTTGTACCGGACGTCTATTTTGTTGTCGCAAATCGAATTGCAATTATCTCCTCCAGCAGAATGATTGTTGAGGCAGCACTCAGACAGCTTTCCAGTGGGGAATCGTTGTTAAAGTCCGATGGCTTTAAAACCCTATGGAAAACACTTGGCGATAATGTGAGCGTCAATATGTTAGTAAATGGAAGGAATATTACTTCTATCCTACAACCTTTGCTTGGCAGCGCAATTGTGCAACGGATACAGCTCCTCAATAAGTTCACTGATTGGATTGCTGTTGATGGATTTATGCATAGCAATGCCTTTATTGCAAATGGTTTCACACTTGCCAGCGACTCAACCAATCGATTCTTCCGAATATTTCTTCACCAATCGCCTCTTCCTGTCAAAGTTTCTGAGTTATTGCCTGCTTCTGTTGCCTGTTTTGTTAGCTACCAAATAAGTGACATTAATGGTTTTATTGCCGATTACAACAGCTATCTTGATAAGGAGAATAAGCTTTATGCGCACAATGCAAGGCTTAAGGAGTGGGAGCAGGGTGGTAATTTTAGCATTGACCGATTTATGCGGGTGGGCAAAACAAATAGCATTGTTTCGCTCTATTACCGTGACGTGAATATTGCAGGAGGTGGTTGCTGGCTCAACCTTTATGGTCTCAACGATCCAGAGACAGCAAAACTTCTGGCTAAAGAAAACTTAGCACTGCTAAAAAAGGAGACCGGCAAGCAACCGATTGCCAAAGAGGCGTTGATTGGAAAAGAGAGGGTGCCGATATACAACCTACCATCGTCCGACTTTTCGGAGGCTATGTTTAAAGGGTTGGTTTTTCCTTTCGCTGAGGATGTGGCTGCTTTTTACCAAAACTACTTTATTACCGCTTCCGATCAAAAGGGACTTGAATCATTTTTAAATGCCTTAAATAGTGGTGACAAGCTCAAGGCAACCAGCTCATACCAATCTGTATTGCCGTATGTGGCTTCAATGGGTAACATATTTTTTTACCTCAATCCAGTTAATAGCAGCAGCCTACTCTCAGTGATTGAAAAGAGTCCGCTACAGCAAGAGCTTGCAAAAACACCTGAGCTATTAAATGGTGTAGGTGGCATTGGCATTCAGTTTCGCTCATTGAAGGGTAAACTGTTTACAAACTTCTTTATTACCACACCTGCGGTGACTACATCTGCTTCCGGTTCTCCTAATGCTGAGTGGACATTCAAAGCGGATACCGTTATAAGTAGCAAACCTTATATTTTTAAAGACTACAAAACAAAACAGCAGCAGCTGGTTTTCACCGATAACCAAAATCAGCTAAACATGTTAAAGAGCGACGGTACCTTACTCTGGAAGAAAAAAATTGATGATCATATTGTTGGAGATATCCAATGTGTAGACTATTTCAGAAATCACAAGTATCAGCTGTTTTTTACAACCAAGCGGAGCGTATACCTTATCGATAGGAATGGTGAGGTAGTCGACGGCTTCCCTATCCTCCTCCCTTCTCCGGCTACGGCCATGGCTTCATTTTTTGATTACGACAACAATGGAGAAAACCGAATCTTTGTTCCAGTTGCCGATGGTAGAGTTTTGCTCTACGATAAAAGTGGGAAGGAGATTAAAGGTTGGAAATTTACCACAACAGGGGGAGTGGTTTCTGCACCCGTAGACTATTTCCGTATTAAAGGCAAGGATTATATCACAATTCACGACGGCCTTAAGTTTTACTTTCTTGATCGGCGGGGGCGCGATAGAATTAAGGTGGATAGGTCTATTGTGCCCGCGGCTAATGCAAAATGCTATTTGGCTGATAATAATAGCGATTTTATGTTACCTAGTAGTGCTGGCGAAATTGTATGGCTCAATACAGACGGAAAATCCCGTGCGGTTGTATCAAGCCAAGGAGATAATGCCTACTACTTTATTTTTGCAGATTTGAACGGAAACATGCAGGGTGATGTTATTATAGCGGATGGCAATCAAATTAATGTTTCCGATGGAAAAGGGAATAAGATGTTTTCTGTTAAGGTCGATGGCGATATTGACTCTTGGCCTGAGATAGTTAATGGTGCTAAAGGTAGAAAATATATTTTGGTCCATACTAACAAAGAAAAGTCGTATATGGTGAATTCTAACGGAACGATTTTTAGCGGTTTCCCTCTTGAAAGTAGTATTTATGCTACTTATGTTAACCTTGATGTAAAATCGGCCACCTTTGGGATGGTGTCGGTTACTTCATCGGGGGAGGTTCAGTTTTTCAGATTTAAAGAATAAACTATACTATGTTATTTCTATTTCAATTTTTACTTTTTTTTATCCTTTTCGTCTTTCTACTTGGTTTTGTATCCTTGATTTTTCTAAGGTATAAGGTGCGAAAGTTATTCAAAAGGGGATCCACCAGTGGTGCTGCTGATCAGCAGCACAAGGAGGGGGAAGTTTGGATTAAGGACAATGCAAACACCAATGAGGGTAGCGGTAAATTCCAGAACTTGGGTGAGTATGTCGACTATGAGGAGATTAAAGAGTAACTATTTGGTTATGGGGTTTAACCTCGGTACGAAAAAAATCGGGTTGTCATCCCGGTTTTCTTGTAATGGTGATTGGCCTTATTATGTAAAAATAATCTGTGTTCCTTGACCTGCAGACAATTCGTAGAATTGACCTATAGTAATAATGTCAATGACATGTTCGCCTAGATCTTCTTTCTAAGTCCAAACATGTCTACAGTCAGCTTACAGGAGTAAATCTCCCCATCACCACAACAGTGATTAACTCAAGAAACTCCTCAATTGTTGGGATGTCTAATTTCTCCATCTGACTTTTCATCGCTGCAGAGACGCCAACTTCTAACCCACCATTACCTTGGCCTTTTACAGGACGTCATACATTTAGTATGGTAGCTATCCGTGCTGATAATAATCATATATCTTAGCCACATGAAAATATCATGCAATAGCGAGGATTGCCGGAATTGCAGCCTTCGGTCGACTTTATTCAGTTGCTTAACAACAGAGGAGCTGATGATAGTAGAGGATGGGAAGGAGATCTTTGTTGCCGGAAAAGGTGAGGTAATTGCCAAGCAGGGGGATTTAGTTAGCCATTTCATTTATTTGAGAGATGGATTGGCTAAACTTTCACGACGGAACACCGAGGGTCACGAGCAGATTATTGGTATTGCTTCACCACTCGATTTTATAGGACTTCTAAGCCTCTTCTCTTCATCCACATATCAATATACAATCACTGCAATTGAGGACACTGAACTCTGCATGGTAAATATTTCGGCTGTGGAGCAGCTTGTTTTGAAGAGTGGCACATTTGCAAGGACGCTGTTGGAGAAAATGAGCATTGTGTCTAACAAGTTGCTAAATACGAGGCTGGAGTTAAATACACGTCAACTTAGGGGACGAATTGCCTTAATAATATTGATGTTTGCTGACGACGTTTATAAGACCAATACTTTTTCACTTCCCATATCACGTAAGGAAATAGGTGATCTCATTGATATGCGGGTGGAGAATGTAATAAGAAGCCTTTCCGAGTTCCGGAAGGATGGTATTATTCGCATTGAAGGAACTACCATTGAGATATTGGATAAGCCAATGCTCGAATGGCTTATGCTCCACGGTTAAAACTTACCTTTTACTGCTCGTGTCAGCGATGAGGAGAAAACAAACTGGTTCAGTTCCTTATTGTCGGTTTTTAAAATTTCTTCCCTAGTCCCTTCCCACCATTTTTTACCTTGATAGATAAAGAGAATTTTATCCCCAATCTCCATTACAGAGTTCATGTCGTGCGTGTTGATGATGGTCGTAATTTGATATTCCTCCGTTATCTCCTTAATTAAGTTATCAATTACTGTCGCCGTGCGGGGGTCAAGGCCTGAGTTTGGTTCATCACAAAAGAGATATTTAGGATTCAAGGCAATGGCCCGAGCAATGGCCACCCGCTTTTGCATTCCACCACTAATTTCAGAAGGGAAGAGCTTGTTTGAGTCGGAAATATTGACCCGTTGAAGGCAGAAGTTTGCCCGTTCAAGTTTTTCTGCTTCGCTCATATCCGTAAACATATCGAGCGGAAATTTAACATTCTCAAGAACAGAAACGCTATCGAATAGTGCACCTCCCTGAAAGAGCATTCCTATCTTTTTTCTCAAATTTTGCCTCTCCTTCCTATCAATAGATGAAAACAGGGTGTCGTTATAGTAAATTTCCCCATTATCTATAGGGTATAGCCCAACAAGCGATTTCAGCAGAACAGTTTTACCGGAACCACTCTCTCCTATAATTTGGTTTATTTTTCCCTGGTGAAACGTGGCAGAGATATTCTCGAGCACCAACCTGCTGTCAAAGGATTTAGATAAATTAATGGCCTTTATCATGATTACTTAAGAAGCATTTGGGTAAGAATTAAATTGAAGAGCAGAATGGCCACACTGGCAACCACCACTGCTTTTGTGCTAGATCGGCCAACCTCTACCGAGCCTCCTTTAACTGTGAAGCCATAGTAAGCGGAGATGGTGGTAATAAGAAAGGCAAAGACGACGGTTTTAATTAATGCATAAGTGATGTAATATGGAACAAAACCATACTGAATTCCATTAATATAGCTCTCGGTGGTAATTACCCCAGTGAAAACACCAACCGACCATCCACCGGCAATACCAACTAGCACGCTGAGGATAGTTAAAAATGGATTGAATAAAACCGTGGCAACAATCTTAGGTAGAATAAGAAAGCTCGCTGAGTTGACGCCCATAATTTCTAGAGCATCAATCTGCTCGGAAACGCGCATTGAACCTATTTCCGAGGCAATATTGGAGCCAACCTTTCCTGCAAGAATTAACCCAACAATGGTGGATGAGAATTCCAGAAGAATGGAGTCTCTGGCTGCAACTCCAATTATGTAATTTGGCAAAAATGGGCTTTCCGTATTGTAGGCGGTTTGAAGGGTAATTACAGCACCCATAAATGCCGATATGATGGCCACAATACCAATGGAGTTAACCCCTAACGACTCGATCTCTTTTACAACCTGTCGATAGTACATTAACTTTTTCTCAGGTCTTGAAAACACCCGCTTCATCAGCAAAACGTAATCGCCAATAGCATGAAACAGTTCCATCCTTTTTTTTAACAAAGGTAGAAAATTCCTTTCATTAACCATTTTAGGTGGAGGGTGTAGTTCTTTTCCTAAATTTGTAAAAAAAACCAAGTCATGAATAAAAACCATTACTGTGTAATAATGGCTGGTGGCGTCGGAAGCCGCTTTTGGCCTCTTAGCAGAAATGCTAAGCCAAAACAGTTTCTCGATATCCTTGGCACAGGGAGAACCTTCATACAACAAACTTTTGACAGGTTTGCTGCCATTATTCCGGTGGGAAACATAATGGTTGTTACTAGCGTGGCCTATAAGGATATTGTCCTCGAGCAGCTTCCAGAAATTGATGAGTCACAGGTTTTGCTTGAACCACTGCGGAGAAATACCGCACCTTGCATAGCCTATGCCAACTATAAAATTCTGGAAAGGAATTCCAATGCCGTAATCGTGGTGGCACCTTCGGACCATCTGGTCCTTAATGAGACGCAGTTTCACAATACGATACTTCAGGGTCTTACCTTTGCCGAAGCTAACAAATCGCTAATAACCATAGGCATCAAGCCAACAAGGCCAGAGACGGGCTATGGCTATATTCAAATTAATAGTGGAGTTCCTGCTCCCGAGGCTGGTATTCGAAAGGTTAAAACCTTTACCGAAAAGCCTAATCTCGATATGGCAAAGATATTTTTGAAAAGCGGAGAATTTTTTTGGAATTCGGGAATCTTTATTTGGTCGTTGACAACGATACTCGATAGCTTTCGCGATTTATTACCTGAGGTTAGTAGCCTCTTTGCAGACGGTATTGGACTCTATAATTCACCCAAAGAAGAAGGGTTTATTCGAGATATATACTCTGAGTGTCGTAGCGTATCCATCGACTATGGCATAATGGAAAAGGCAGACAACGTATACGTTATTATGGCAGAATTCGGATGGTCTGATTTGGGAACGTGGGGGTCACTATTTATTAATTCGCAGCGAGATAAGTTGGGCAATTCAGTTACCGGTGCCAACGTGATGAGCTATGGGATTAAGAATTGTGTTGTCCGTGTTCCTGATGAGAAGTTGGTTGTTCTGCAAGGATTAAGCGACTGCATTGTAGTGGAATCGGATGGGATTTTGCTCGTTTGTAGAATGGATGATGAACAGGAAATTAAATCCTTTGTGAGCGATATTCTGATTGAAAAAGGAGAGCAGTATACCTAGATTACATTTATAGGTTCATTTCTCAATGGTATAGAAAAATAAAAGCCATCTCGTATTGAGATGGCTTTTTATTGCAATGAGAAGTAGTATTAGAATTCCCACAGGTCGTGTTCGGTATCGAAAATGTCATTTCTAATTCTTTCCGACTCCTCCATATTTGGAACACCGCCTAGGGTGTAGGTATTTATCATACGGTTATTGTATACGTTTCCTTCCTGAACGATGTAGGATTCAAACCGTCTAAAGAAGAATAGGTCGTCGAAAGATATGCGTTGCGCATCGTTGTGATCGTTGAAAACGGTTGTGTTTGCTAATATCTTTCTAGCCTCGGGGAAGTATACCCAGAAGGTTTTAACCTTAGTAAGGGTACCAGTATTTTCCTCGTCAGCGTTTTCGTCACCAGTATTAACAGTCTTGTAGTAAACTCTAATTGGGCAAATACCGATAATACGCACCTCCATGCGGGAATACTTTTTATCGAAGTACCATTCTTCTTTGACTAAAAACTCCTTAATATCAGCCCATTTAGGGTCGGCGTACTGCGTTTTAGGTGAGCCATCCTCGTTTTTACCCACATCAACCATTCCTCCACCGAGTTTAGTTTCGCACTCGTTAAACGACATCGGAGTGGTAAACTCATCGTCGACATCAGGATCGTAAGCAACAATCTCACCTTTTTTAATTGCACTATAAAGGGTTTGGATCAGACTTTTTCTATCCTGCATTTCTTGTGTTGGAAAGTAAAGGGGAAGATTCATTTTTTCCCGAAGGTCAATTATCCTCCAAACACGCTTACTCCACATAACATCGGCTTCTCGAAGCGATGGGTATGGTATTGGTTTACGTTCCGTGATGGTTTCTTTTACATAAATGCCATCCTGAACAAGGCTTTCCTTTTGAATTGGCTGCGCATAGGAGGAGGCAGCAACGGTTACCATTGTAGTAAGGCCAAATAAAATACGGAGACTCCTTCTCATGGTGGTGGTTATTTAACTTTAATATTTATGTCGTTGAGGTCTCTTACAGATCCATCAGGGCCTACCGCCTTAATATCTGTAATGAGCACCCGTTGGTTGGGTCTAATTCTTCCAATTATTGTTTTTGCCTTATCAGAAAACCGCCAACCCGTAACATCGGCACTTTGCTCATAACCGTCAATAATTGCCGATACGGTATAACTTTTAATGGTAAAGGTAAGGTCAAAGTCGAAATCGGGTGGCATTTCTGCCGCAATACCATCAGCCGCAGTAAGGTAAACCTTATCAACGATTCTAGTGGTTATGCCAATTACCCGTGGGGTAGGATCAGGTACATTTTTTATACGAAACTGAACTTTTCCAAGATTTTTCTTTGCGTTGTCGATGGTTGCAAGGACCGAAATGTTTGCAATTTTTCCAGGACCAGGTTGTACAACAAAGGCATTGCCAACTCTTTTTATTGACCCGTTGTCGATTAATGGCTGTATTTTGTCCATTGGAACGCCGGCTACGGAGATATCAACCGGATTGTCAACGCCACGGTAGAGCACGTTCATTTTACTTGGTGATACCACAATGGATGGAACCGCCACTTGGAATGTTGCCTTAAACGGTTTTTTAATCAACCGTCCATCTGGAGAGACCAATTGTATTAGTCCGCCCCAGTGCACTACTCCTGATTTTGGAATACGAACCTTGTATATACCAATTCCTTTACTAACAGGAAGTTCAGTAGAGTTTCCTTTGATACTGTAATCTCTTGTACCAGCGGCCGTTATTGTTGAGTCAACAGAACCCACATATATTTTCGGATCCTGTGTGGAGTCAGAGGCCGCTAGGAATACCTGTGCTTGGTACTCATTTCCCTGCAGTACATAGTCGGAGTTGGCAATCACAATTGCCTCTACCTTGTTGAATCTGAGCGATCCAGCATCGATTTGCTGAAGGAGATAGCTTATTATTTCGGCTTCACTGTTGAGCACGTCAAGCTGCATTTTTGTAAGTATCGGCAAATCAGCGGCTACAGGAACACTTTCAAATTTACCCGTTTCCCAAGTTCTTGTTGTTCCATCCTCCTTTTGTGGGGGATCGGTTGTATTAAGTAAAATATTGAGGGAGGACACAAGGGGTTCAAACTTTTGCTTATCGGTAATAAATCCTTTTAAATAATCTCTATAATCCGCTATCTTTTTTCTTAAATTATACGCCTCTCCATTCTTATCGCTGCCAAGCATAACTCTACTGCCAGCATCGGTATTTGCTTTACTGAGTAATTTATCACCATCAACCTCAACAACTTTACCATTTTTTACGGTAACCGCCGCTGCATCTTTTCCATCGGCAGCATACACTATCTGTGCCTTAAGCTCCTCAATATAGTAGTTTAACTCCTGCGTCTTTTTTCGAATCTCATCCGCTTTATCTTTCCACGGCTTGACTTTTTCTGGGTTTAGCGCAAATGCTTTGTCAAATTCGTTGTAGGCATCCGCATTTTTGGAGGAAAAGCTATGGTTCGTTTGGATTAATCCTTGGTCAACAAGCACGAATGCATCCAATACTTCAGCCGATACGTTTAACGCAAGCATAGCTGTAAGTACTAGGTACATCATACCTATCATTTTTTGCCTGGGTGTTTCTTTTCCGTGGGCCATACCTAATTAAAATCTATTGCTATTATTCATTTAATTATTGGACATGACGTTCATGGCAGAAAGCATGTTGCCATAAATGGCGTTAAGTGAATCAATATTTTGATTAAGGTTGGTAACCCCTTGGCGCAACTTTTGAACCTCCTGAATAGATTTTTGAAGATCTGAAACCATCTTCTCAACACCAGTATAAAGTTCTCCAGAGTCCTTTAAGTATTTGTCGGATTGGTGAATTTGTTGCTCGTGAACTTGATTCAACGCTTCTAGATGCTTATTGAGAACCGAGAGTTGTTGAACATAAGATTGGTTAATATTGGAAACCGTTGCGTGGTCGCTTTGTATTTGTGCAGTAATGTCCTTGTAGCCACTGGCAAGTGATGAGGCTGCTCCAGACATATCATCGGCCACCTGCTTGGCAGCACCGGTAATAATCTCATTTACCTGCTTGCCAGTTATGTCGATCTGATTTTTTAAGCTTCCTGCCGTTTGAGTAATACCTTGACTAAACTTATCTCCGGCCTCGGCAACAGAGCCGGCGGCTTTTTGATATGTTTCAGATGCAAGATTAAGTGACTCATTAAGAACGTTGGAGGATTGCTCATATTTTTCCGAAAAAGAGGTAACTGTTCCGGAGGCTTTTTTCATGCTGTCAGCAAGTTCGCTCGAGGCCGCAGCAGCGTTGGAAATGTCAGCGAGTTTCTCTGAAGTTTGGCTAAGCTTGTTAAGCCCCTTTCCGACTTTATCAAAAAGTTCAGGTCCAATATCAGCCTTCTCAAGCATCTGGTTGAACTTTTCGGTGAATATTAGTGCACCAGATGAGTTGTAACCTCCGCCACTAGTCTGAGGAATCTGTTGCGGTTGGCTCTGTGCAACAGCAGCTGGTGCTGCTGGAACGCCACCCGTTGCAGTTATAACACCTGCAATAATTTCCTGAATGGTTTCACTGTCTAACCCATTTCGGGCGGACCGATATTTTTTCAACTCCTCCTCATCCGTAATTCCGGTGAGTTCAGGATATACCAACGTCCAATCAACTTCCTCATGAGGCGGCTCAAAGGCCGAGAAGAAAAAGATGATTGCCTCAGTGGTCATACCTAATACCAAAGCAGTTGTGGCACCTGTCCAGTGGTTTAGTTTGAACAGAGCACCAATAATTACAACAGAAGCACCCCAACCATATAATTTGGTCATGAATTTTCTCCAGCTGTCGCTTTGAACAAATTCAGTAATATTGAATCCCATTGTGGAAATTTTTTAACAGGTTACTAATTTCCTCCAGGCATATAACTTCTCACGCAGCGGAATCCAATGTAGGGCTTAGCCGTATCTTGGTATTCATAAGTTCTCGTTCCGTTTTGCAAGAAATATGCAATATCTTTCCAGGAGCCACCACGAACAACTTTTCTTTTGAGAGCGGGTGGATCGTTAGGCTTTGCATTATACTTATAATCTGGGTTCATGTCGTGTGTGAACATGTATGCCGATTCATCATAGGCGTTTGACGTCCACTCTGCCACATTGCCAGCCATGTCGTATAAGCCGTAGTCGTTAGGGTCATAACTCATTACAGGAACGGTGGTTAAACCTCCATCGTCAACATAATTTCCTCTAAGAGGTTTGAAGTTAGCCAGAAAGCACCCTGTTTGGTTGCGAGTGTAAGGACCACCCCAAGGATACTTGTTTAAGTCAAGGCCACCTCTTGCAGCATACTCCCATTCACTTTCAGTTGGCAAGCGATAGTCGTTAACGAATGGCTCCCCTCTTTTAAAGTGGTAATCGTTAAGGCTTTGCGTACGCCAAATACAGAATGCGGTAGCTTGTTTCCACGTAACTCCTACAACTGGGTAGTTATCAAAACTAGGGTGATAGAAGTAGGTGGTAGTGTATGGTTCGTTATATGAATAGGTAAAATCGCTAATCCAGCAAAGGGTGTCAGGATAAACATTTACAACATCACGGATAATAAAGGAGGAACGATCAGTAATCGGCACCTTTTCACCCATTATGTTAACAACATCACCTGAGTAACGTTTTTCGTCAAAGTTGTAACGATTTCTTGGATTTGCGGCCTGTTGAAGGTCAATCCAAAAGTACTCATATTGAAGTTTTCGGGTATCGATTTCCTTCCGACGGTAGAATCGCTCCTGATTGTTATAGTACATGGAGTCAAGAATTGCAGCTTGTTCCTCGTCACCTGGGTCAATAGGGGTGTCCCAGTTAAGGACGGGAGGATCTATCTCGTTTCCAAACTCATCTTCGGTAATTGCAAAATCGTCGATCTGTTCTGCCAACAAACGGCGTTCAATGGAGTCGCGAACGTAGTAAACGAACTGGCGATACTCGTTGTTCGTAATTTCTGTTTGGTCCATCCAAAACGCATCAACAGAAACTGTTTTTGCAGGTGCAGTTACTGACCATGCTACATCTTGATCGCTAGCCCCCATGTTGTATGAACCTTGAGGGATAAAGACCATTCCATATGGAGGTGCTTCGGCATAGCTTGAACGGCCTGGCACACCAGTAAGCTCACCACTCATATTAGGGCCGCAGCTTGTAACTATTGCTGCTAGTAGACTCAGAACCAGTATTCTTTTCATAGTCGGAAAGTTATGAGCAAAAAACAAATTTTCCTTAATTGTATTGTGCAAATTACAAAAATCTTATACTCTTGTACCTCTGTGGTGGTTTTTCTTTTTTCAAAGTAAAACTATAACTAACCATAAACTCATGAGTACCATCATTATACCCGCTTAATGCTGATAAAGAATAATCGTAAGCGTAGCCTAATCTTACTCCATTGAAAAGTTCAACCCCAAACATTGCAGTGATGGCATCATTTAACCTATAGGAAACGCCGCCCCAGATTCTTTTATTGTAGAGAACATTTGTATTTACCGTTAACGAAGAACTTACCCCGTCGGTTACTATAAAAATGCTTGGAATGATTTCAAATGATGGGTTGGGCAGTGACATATTGTATCCGCTGCTTAGATAATAGGTTCTATTCAAGACAGATGGATTCACAGCCTTGTTTAGTGCTGGTTGATTTAAATGCTGAGCGGATAGGCCAAAATACATTTTGTCAGTTTGGTAATAGAGACCAAAAGCAAGGTCAAAACTCATTACGCTTTCCTTTTGTTGTGGAATGTTTGGATCGCCGGTGCCCGTACCTCCCTCTGGGTCTTTCCATGTTGGGTTGAGAGAAGGGTTTATAAAACCAGCAGCCACGCCAATGCCCAGCTTGCCGTTTGCTAGTGTTAGCCTGTATGCGTAATTTAAATTAATATCAATATCATTGTTGAAAGCGTATTTGTCGTTGTATACGGTAATACCTGCGCCATGTGACTCACCGAATAATCGGAATGGAGAGTTTACATTAATTACAGTGGTTGCTGGTGCTCCAGCAAAGCCAACCCATTGCTGCCTGTTAATTGCAGTGGCGCATATCATGTCCGAACTACCGGCGAACCCTGGGTTAATGGCCATTTGATTAAACATGTTTTGACTGAATTGCGGAGTCTGTTGGGCTGTTACTTCCAACGATGTAATAAGAAGAATAAATTGTAACAGGTAAAACTTTCTCATACAAACGCCCCAATACATTTACATCTGAAAGGTAAAATAAGTAAAAATTAATTACTCCAACAAATTTTCAAAACGAATTGCTGAATGAGAATGATTAACCTAGGATGGTTTTACTAAAAAGCGTTGAAAATGTTCCATTAATGGAAAACAACTAGCTGTTTTTCTTTAAATGAAACAGCCATCGAAATGGGATGTCGTGCTTAGTGGCATCAAGATATTCGTCGTAACTACAGGCAATCAGTTTTTTTTGTGTTTTTTTTGGTGTTGGGGGTAATTCCATCCACCAACGGTCGGTTTGTTTACTTTTGTAGAAAACTAAATCTTCACCATTTTTTTCCACCTTCACTATAAATTTTTGTAGAGTAGCCTTATGGAGTGCTGGATATTCACTCCTCCTTTTTGAAAACCCGTCAAAAAAATGCCAGATAAGCTGGGCTACCAAGCTGGTTGAAATTGTATCGCTCCGATTCTCATAATTGCCAAAAACGCCAAAAAAGCTAACCTTGTCAGCATAGCCAGCATACCTTGCTAAGGTACATGCCTCCTCTGCATAGAGCCCGTTGGGTCCGGAGTATCTACCTGAAGGATTATCGGCATGGCGGATAGCATTTAAGTCGAGGCACACAAGATTGCTATCCCGAAGCAGCGGTTCTGCACATTTGATGTCGGTTCGGAGTTGACCAAGACGAATGACCTCGACAAAAATTCTGTTTGAAAGGTCAAAATCAGCGGGGTTGGTGAGGTAGGTTTGAATGCCAACAATATTCAAAAAGTCCGGCTCCGTTGAAGGATTCTCTATGATATGAGAAAAAAGTCCGGCTTCACTTTTTATCGCTGAAACGTCATGCGTTGGAATTTTTGAATCTATCAATGTGACGCCAATATTGTCATTGTTCTTTTGCAACACCTTGTAGTAAGGTGTAGCGTTTTCCCTCGATGGTGAAATTAGAACTAGGCTTTTCTTTTCTTTGAGGCAATACTTTGTTAGCCGATGCAGGCAATCATCAACTTCTGCGGCATTCATATTTTTGGGAATATTCCCTAAGTCACCAATTCTTGGCATGTTGTCCGGTGCAAAAAGCGTGTATAGTTCCCTCCTGATATCGTCAGGCGATACAGCAGTTTCACTGGATGAGTCATATACACCAAGAAGAAGCACCTCTGCGTCCTTGGGAGTTGTCACCTCCGGGATAATCGGCAAAATTGATCGTCCCAGAGTTGCTGGAAGAAGAAGCAATGCCTCGGCAAGAATGGCATTGCTCACAGGTTCAAATAGATCTTCCAGTTTCATTCTTATTTTTTAGTCTTTGGCTTAGTTGTTGTGGCCTTTTTTGTTTTGACTGCTTTATGTGCCTTTGATGTTTTGCTACCATTGGCTGACTTGGGTGCAGCTTCGATGATTGCAACGCATTCATCCAGGGTAAGCTTCGTTGGATCGTTGCCTTTGGGTATTTTATAGTTTTGCTTCTCGAACGAAATGTAAGGTCCAAATCGTCCATTTAAAACACGCAACCCGGGCTTGTCTGCAAACTCTTGAATGATTTTATTCTTCTCCTCGACCTGTTTCTCTGCAATAAGCCTGACGGCTTCGTCAAAATTAATTGTGTATGGATTATAGTCGGTTCCCTTGAGTGAGTAGTATTTGGCCTTGTGCTTTACAAATGGGCCAAAACGTCCAATTGCGGTGGAGATTTCTTCTCCTTCGAGCTTCCCTAAAGAGCGGGGTAAATCAAAAAGATGGAGCGCTTCCTCCAAGGTTATCGATTCAATGAGTTGTCCTTTTTGAAGGCTTGCATACTGGGGTTTCTCGCCACTGCTAGTCTCGCTTTCACCCAGCTGGGCAATGGGTCCAAACCTTCCAATTCTTACAAAAACTGGCTTTCCCGTTTTTGGATCATCACCAAGTTTTTTCTCGCCTTTGCTCGGTTGTGAAGTTTTGGTGGTTTCTTCAACTGTATTGTGAAAAGATGTGTAAAAATCTTTTAACATACTTGTCCACTGAACCTTACCTATGGCGATTTCGTCGAAATCCTTCTCAACGTTGGCCGTAAAATCGTAGCTTAAAATTGAGGTAAAATGCTTGGTCAGAAAATCGGTTACCAAAATACCTATATCGCTGGGGAAAAGCTTACTCTTTTCAGCGCCAAACGTTTCGACTCTGTTTTCTTGAGATATTTTTCCGCCAGTAAGTTTAAGCAGAAGATAGGTGCGTTCAACTCCGGGTCGATCTTCTTTTTGGACGTAACCTCTTGTGATTATGGTGGAGATGGTTGGTGCATAGGTTGATGGACGACCAATGCCCAGCTCTTCCATTTTCTTAACTAGGCTGGCTTCGGAATACCTTGGAGGCTTTTGTGTGAAACGTTCTGTTGCAATAATTTCTTTGCATGTTAATAACTCTCCAGCTGCAACCTTTGGGAGGAGCGATGTTGCGTCATCCTCATTTTCATCATCGGTTCCCTCAATGTATACCTTTAAAAAGCCGTCGAAAAGCAGCACTTCGCCCGTTGCCTCAAATCGTTCCTTTGCGTTGGAGATACCAATGGTAATCGTGGTCTTTTCGAGCGACGCGTCAGCCATCTGGCTGGCCAAGGTTCGCTTCCAGATAAGGTCGTAAAGCCTTCTTTCTGCTGAAGACCCATCAACCGAGGGGTTCTCCATGTATGCTGGCCTAATTGCTTCGTGAGCTTCCTGAGCACCCTTCGACTTGGTTTTAAACCGCCTTTGCTGGTAGTATTTATCACCAAACATTGATTCAACAACTGCTTTGGCACTATGGAGAGCTGTTTCAGAAAGGTTGACGGAGTCGGTTCTCATGTATGTAATTAAACCGGCCTCGTAGAGTTTCTGAGCAACTGTCATGGTTTGAGCAACGGAAAAACTCAGCTTGCGACTGGCTTCCTGCTGGAGGGTTGATGTCGTAAACGGTGGAGCAGGTGTTTTCTTCGTTGGCTTTTTTTCAACGTTGGTAACTGTAAATGCCGCACTGATGCAGTGCTCAAGAAATTTCTTTGTTTCGCTGGCCGCTTTGAAGCGCTTGTTGAGTTCCGCTTTAAGTTCCCCGTTTTTGGCTACAAAGAGTCCTTGCACTCTAAAGTTCGATTCAGGAGTAAAGGCGAGCACTTCTCTCTCCCTTTCAACAGTAAGCCTCACCGCCACTGACTGCACTCTTCCTGCGGAAAGTCCTGGCTTTACCTTTTTCCAAAGAATGGGTGATACTTCGTAACCAACCAAACGATCTAGTATTCTTCTAGCCTGCTGGGCATTCACTAAACTAAGGTCAATGTCGCGCGGATTTTTGATGGCGTTTAAGATGGCCTCCTTGGTTATTTCATGGAAAACAATCCGCTTTGTTTTTTGGGGATCAAGTTCAAGAACCTCCTTTAAATGCCAAGCAATAGCTTCTCCCTCGCGGTCTTCATCGGAGGCTAGCCATACGACCTTTGCCTTGTCTGCAAGATCTTTTAACTCCGCAACCACCTTCTTTTTGGCCACATCAACTGTGTATGATGGCTGGAAGTTATTTTCAATATCTATACTTAGCTTATTCTTTGTTAAATCACGAATGTGGCCAAACGATGACTTAACTAAAAAGCCTTTCCCTAGAAATTTCTCAATCGTTTTTGCCTTGGCAGGCGACTCCACAATAACCAAATTTTCCTGCATCCCCCAAACTTTTTTGAACAGCACAAAGTAAATCAATTACATCACTAACTTCAAAATTTAGATTGCAATAATTATTTTCTATTTTTACGCAGCATTACGAAAACACCTATCTAATGGATAATTCGAATAAATTCAGGAGAAAATTTTTACTTTGGTTTTGGGGAATTCTTATCTTCCCTGTGGTAGCAATTATCACTCTTTTCACCCTCATTTCGCTTGAAGTGTTTGGGCCAATGCCTACTTTTGAGGATCTTGAGAATCCCAAAAGCAATCTTGCATCGGAGGTTTATTCAGAAGATAATGTGCTTTTAGGTAAGTACTACATTGAGAATCGATCATACACCAGCTTCGATGAGCTTTCTCCAAATATTGAGAACGCCTTAATTTCCATTGAAGATGCTCGGTTCCGCAGTCACTCCGGAATAGACTTCAGGGGATTGGCTCGAGTACTCGTTAAGACCATAGTTATGGGAGATAGGGAAGCTGGTGGTGGATCAACACTTACTCAGCAGCTGGCCAAGAATCTTTTCCCTCGCGATACAACCTACTACCGATGGGGCATTACCCGTAAGGTTAATCTTGCATTGGCAAAATTTAAGGAATGGGTTACTGCTGTGAAGCTAGAGCGGAACTACACAAAGGATGAGATTTTGGCGATGTACCTGAACACTGTTCCATTTGGAGGGACAGCCTACGGTATCAAATCGGCGGCCAAGACTTACTTCAATATAGAGCCCGATAGTCTCAACATTCAACAGGCAGCCTTGCTTGCTGGGCTTGTAAATGCGCCCACTAGATATAGCCCGGTTCGAAATCCAGATAGGTCACTTGAGCGTCGAAATGTGGTGATTGATAAGATGGCGAGGTATGGCTACATTACTCATGCTGTTGCCGATTCAGTGAAAGAAATACCAATACAGCTACACTATCAGGTTCAGGATCACAACGAAGGGCTCGCCACCTACTTCAGAGAAACTCTGCGGTTAATTCTGAGTGCAAACATGCCAAAGCGCGAAAATTATTACTCCTACGATACTTTTAAGGCAGACTCTACCGAGTGGGCAACGAATCCTATTTACGGTTGGTGCAATAAGAATTTGAAACCCGACGGCACACCATACAACCTGTATCGTGATGGTTTAAAAATATACTCAACTATCAATAGCAAGATGCAGCAATATGGTGAGGATGCGTTAAAGGAACATCTGGCACAAAATCTGCAGCCGGCATTCGATAAGGAACAAAAAAGCAAGGGCAATCCGGTGTATGCCAGGGATGTGCCCAAGGAGCAAGTGCAGGCAATTTTAAATCAAGCCGTTCGCCAATCGACCCGATTTTGGAATTTAACGCAAGCTGGCTTCTCTGACGAACAGATCAGGAAGAACTTTAACACAAAAACCAGCATGACGGTTTTCACTTGGAAGGGAGATCGCGATACGGTTCTTACGCCGCTTGATAGTATTAAGTATTACAAGCGATTCTTGCGCGCGGGATTCATGGCAATGGATCCGCATACTGGTTATATTAAGGTTTATGTTGGTGGACCCAATTTTCGCTACTTTAAGTACGATCTGGTGATGAAGAGTAAGCGGCAGGTGGGCTCAACCATTAAACCGTTTTTGTATACACTCGCCATGCAGGAAGGCTATTCTCCATGCTTTAAGGTCCCGAATGTCCCTCAAACATTTATGGTGGGTGATTCTACATGGACTCCAAAAAACTCAGGTGAGTCTGCATTTGATGGCAGAATGGTTACCTTAAAGTGGGGGCTTGCAAATTCGGTTAACAATATTTCTGCTTGGCTAATGAAGCAGTTCAATCCTCAGAATGTGGTTGACATTAGTCACAAGCTTGGAATAAAGAGTTATATCGATCCCGTTGTTTCAATCTTCCTGGGCACTTCCGATTTTTCTCTCTACGAAATGGTGGGCGCATACTCCACGTATGCTAATCGTGGAATTCACGTAGAACCTATGTATGTTACCCGCATCGAAGATAAGAATGGGAATGTGTTAGCAACCTTTAAATCTACCAAGTATGAGGCAATTAGCGAAAAAACAGCTTACCTCATGATTAATTTGTTACAGGCGGTTGTTGACCACGGCACAGGCAGACGCTTGCGCTATAGATATCAGCTACCTGGCCAACTTGCGGGCAAAACAGGTACTACTCAAAACCAATCGGACGGTTGGTTTATGGGGATAACGCCAAATTTGGTTGGTGGCGTGTGGGTTGGTGGAGAAGATAGAGCCATTCACTTCGAGGGAATTACCCTTGGCCAAGGAGCAAGCATGGCGCTTCCGATCTGGGGTGTTTTCTTGCAGAAACTATATGCAGATCCTAGTTTAGGCATTGACGGGTCAGCCATTTTTACTAAGCCTGCAGGGCTTACGGTCGACATTGATTGTCCGGTTGATTCGGTTGAAACTTCAACCAAGAAGGAGAATGATTTCTTTTAGGAACGTCCTTTAGAATATGGACCTTTTTAAGGATTTTGACCACCCGGAATTGAGGCAATAAGCATCTGGGTGTAGGGGCTTTGAGGGTGACTGTATACTTCAGCACCCTCACCAATCTCTTGGAGTTCACCGTGCTGAAGCACTGCAATTCTGTCGCTCATGTATTTAACCACAGCAAGATCGTGGGAAATGAATAGGTAGGTAAGCCCTTTCTCCTCCTTGAGTTGGTTTAAAAGATTGAGTATTCCTGCCTGTACCGATACGTCTAAAGCACTAACCGATTCATCGCAAATAATCAACTCAGGATCAAGCGCTAAGGCTCTGGCGAGAGAGATTCTTTGGCGCTGACCCCCCGAAAATTCATGGGGGTATTTTTTTGCACTTGATTTTGACAAGTTCACCTCATCGAGTAGCACAAGCACCTTTTTACTCACATCCATGTGTTCTTTGTTATATAGCCGCAATGGCTCAGCAAGAATCTCTTGAATGGTATGCTTTGGGTTAAGCGATGAGAAAGGATCTTGAAAAACGAGTTGAACATTTTTTCGAAAACTCTGGTATTCTTTACCTCTGAGCGACGTTACGCTTTTACCGCGGTAAGTAATCTCTCCTTGCCTAGCTTTTACCAACATGGTTATTGCCCGTCCAATAGTTGTCTTTCCGGAGCCGGATTCTCCTACCAAACCGAGTGTTTCTCCTTTATAAATGGTAAGGTTAATGTTGCTTAGAGCATTGAATAAGGTGACGTTGGAAAATAAAGGTTGTTTAACTGCGTAGGCTACACTTAGGTTTTTAATGGTGATAAGCGGTGTCTCGTTTTGTATTTCTTTACGATAAATGGCCTCCCCTTTTGTCGGTAATATTAGGGTGCCACCTTCTGAGAGAACCGGTAACCTTGCCGAATGGGTTTTTAATGTTGGTCTACAGGCTATAAGGCCACGGGTATACTCCATTTTGGGAGTGCAAAGTATTTGTTCTGTTTCTCCCTCCTCAACAAGTGTTCCCCTGCGCATTACCACAACCTTTTCGGCAACTTCTGCAATAACGCCAAGGTCGTGTGAGATAAAGATCACGGCAATGTTTCTGCTTTTTTGAAGTTGCTTAATTAGGTCGAGAATGGTCTTTTGGATAGTAACATCGAGCGCGGTGGTTGGCTCGTCGGCAATTAGCAAGGTGGGTGAGCAGGCAATAGCCATAGCAATCATTACCCTTTGCCGCTGACCGCCGCTAAGCTGGTGAGGATAGCTGCTATATGCTTTTTCAGCATTGTCGAGCTGTACTTCCCTAAAGAGCTTTAACGTCTGCTCCTTTGCCGCCTTCGGCTTTAGGCCAAGATGTTCTTGCATAATTTCGTCAACTTGCCTGCCACACCTCATGGATGGATTGAGAGCAGTCATTGGCTCCTGAAAAATAATGCCGATTTCTTTGCCACGAATAGCTCGCTGCTTCGCTGCAGACAACTCAGCAAGGTTAAGTTCTTGGCCGTTACATTTAAAGAAGATATTTCCACTGCGCTGAGCCGAGGGTGGTAGTAGCCCTAGAAGCGAAAGTGCGGTTAACGATTTTCCTGAACCAGATTCGCCTACAATGCCAAGGCATGCTCCCTCTTCCAAGTTAAAGGACAGATTGTTAACCACCGGATGTGGTTGATTTTGAAATGAAATGGTCAGGTTATTAACCGAAAGTATCATTCTACCGCTATTTATTATTACAAATGTAAGCAAATGTTTTTCAGTTGAAAGATATCCAAACACCTGTAATATCAACCTTTTAAGTAAGCAGCGATCACGGGGTGAAAATTTTTAAAAGGGGAAGTCGTAGCATAATAGATAGATTTTTTTCTTAAATTTAGGCCTTTATGTTTGCATCCTCTACTAACTGACAAATACAACAAGTTCAATGGAAGTGTTTAAGGTTAAAGGAACAAATGTTTCACCGGAAGTATTTTTTGATCCTAACGCATTGAAATTTGAGATCTCTGGCTACTCTAGACCAGAGAATGTTCGTGATTTCTATATGCCTATTCTAAACTGGCTCGAACAATTTGTAAAAGATGTGGTGGAGAAGAAGCCAAGCATCTCTCGACCCATTGCGTTTAACTTTCGGTTGGTGTATTTTAACTCGTCATCGGCGAAATTCATGTTCGATATGGTTTCCATCATCAACGAAATCCATAGAAATAAATTTCCAGTGGTGATTAACTGGTATTTTGATGAGGAAGATGAGGAGCTGCGCGAGGCAGGTGAGGAACTCTCGGAGATGGCTAATTTCCCTTTTTCCTATATTGAAGTTAGGAAGTTACATTAGACAACAAGTTGATATAAAACTAAAGAGGAGGGCTTTGAACCCTCCTCTTTTTATTCAAGTTGGCTGATGATCTAGAAGCTGAAATCGAAACCGATTCCAAAGCCAATGTTATTTCTGTTGTATGTTTCAGTAATTCCAGTAATTCCATATTGAGGATAATCAATACTCCTTTGTCCCTGAACGTACTGTGTGTAAAGCACACCAAGGTTAAGTGTTAAGTGGTCACTGGCTTTAAAAGCACCCCCAAAGGCAACACTGTTGGAGGAAAGGCTGTAGCTAATATCGGTCTGGTAACCTTGACCAACACCCGTTTGAACGTAGAGGTATCCAGCACTTAGGAGAAATCTGTCGGTTACGTTATACTCCATTCCGAAAGCAAGCTCATAGAGATTCTTGTCAATGAAGTTTTGTCTTCCGTCCCAGTCAGCATTTTTATCAAAGTAGTGGTGGAGTCCGGCAGACAGCTTAAGGTCAGGAAGCACTTTGTAGTCGATACCAACCGTAAGTAATGCAGGAAGATCGCTTCTGTATTTTGCACCTTCAGGAAACATGTTGGTTACAACATCCGATTTTGTATGGTTGGTGAGCTCTAGCTTCGTTTTAAACTCATACTTTATTCCGATGTTGATCTTGTCGTTGGGTGAAATGTTCACGCCAATCATCGGCGTGAACCCGGTGCCAGTTTGCCTAACATCTACGTGCTGATCGCTGGTAGCTGCAGCATTTTGAGTTGAAGCCGTAGCGTTTGCTTGGTATGCCGATTGAACCTGAGAAACGGTCATTGCGGGGTTGTAGGCAGCACCTAAGCCACCTGAAAGTTGCGCTACTTGAGTTGGAGTAAGAAGCCCCGCTGATTGTGCATCTTGCAGAGTCATGCCTCCAGCATTATATTGTGTTATTAGTGGATCCACGCTTGCTGCGGCCCCACTTGCAAGTGTTGCCAGCTGAGTAAAGAAATCTGATGCGAGCATAAAATTCCCCGACGGGTTAATGCCAGGGTAGGTTGGATTAATGCTAATGTTTTTCATGTCGCCTTTATAGGTGTTGATAGCATTAATCATTCTTATACCGGCATAAGCACTAATCATGTCGTTAAATTTATAGGATGCTCCAACCTGCGATCCCCAAAACACAGAGCTGCCATCGAAGGATAAATCCAAGGAGTAGGCAGTGGTTGGGATCCCCTTTGCCGATAATCCACCAGGAATGGCAGATATTGGAATTTCAAAACTTGGTAATCCTTTTCCGTAGCTGGCCGTTCCGCCACCTGAGTTTGGGTTAATTCCAAATGAGAAAACCCATCGATCCATTTTATAGGCAGCATAAATGCCTGGGAAAAAGGGAACTGTCACATCTCCAGTGTACTTGTGCTCATTGAGTGTTGGGAACCCATTATCAATGGTTCTTTTGGAGAAAAGTGTCTGATTGTTTAAAGAAAAATGGAATCCATCGTTTAGCTTAGTTAAACCCGCTGGGTTGTAGTATACAGCATCAATGGAGGTAGATGCATCGCGTGCCAGCATACGCATGTAAGCCGCACTTTGGTTAGAGTTTGTAAGGATACCTCCCGCAAAAATTGGGGCGGCAAGCAGCAAGGCTGCTACTGAAAGTAAGCACTTCTTCATATAATTAAGATTAATTGGTTGTTTCTAAGGTTGTCAGGGAAATTTCAACTCCAGATCTGAAAATTAAAGCAATGCAGGTTAATCTGCTTAAAATAAGGTTGATAACTAGTATTTCTAAGTGCCTATAAGGATATAGAAATAGCCTTACCCTAAGTTAGCTGGGTTCTAGATTAACTTACTACGAAAAGTCAAATAAGGAGGAACCGATCGGTGTAGCCGTTGGTAAGACCAAGGTTGCAAATATCTTTGCTTGGGAAATAGAATCGGTTGTTGATGTTGCTAGGTAGGGGACTATTCCCCTTGCGCCGTGGGTGTGTAAACATGCTTTCCCTACTGCTGTTTGGCTTTGAACCAAACAATGCAAAGAAAGAGTGTGTTACTTTTCTTTGGATAAGCAGCATGTAAGCTGTAATTGCCAAAAAAATTCTTGCCCTACGCATCTATATTTACTAATTTGGGGGGCAATATAGTGAATTTAAATTCCCAATCAAATTTCGACAAACCTGTGGTTAAACCTAGTGGGATAACCGCATTCTAATCCAAAACCAACTAACATTGCAAGTTATGATTCGAACTAGGCTATTCCTTCTGATTCTATTTCTGGGATTGTTTACCCAGATTAACGCTCAAGACACTATTTCGGCAGGCGGCTACCATTTCACTACCATAAAAAAGTTGCCCATAACTTCCGTTAAGGATCAATACCGCTCCGGCACATGTTGGAGTTTTGCTACGGTATCGTATGTTGAGTCGGAACTTTTACGGATGGGCAAACCCGACTTGAATCTTTCTGAAATGTTTTTTGTTCGCGAGGCATACCTGCGTAAGGCTGTTTCATATGTTCGTCGACAAGGAACCTCAAATTTTTCAGAAGGAGGTCAGGCTCATGATGTATTAAACATTATTAAGGATAAGGGCATGGTGCCAGATTCAGTTTATCCTGGACTAAACTATGGTGAGCCAAAGCCTGTTCATGCTGAGCTCTATGCTGTTCTCGATGCATATGTAGGTGCGGTAGTTAAAAATCCTGACAAGAAGTTGTCCACGGCGTGGAAGAGTGGCTTTGTCGGTATTCTTGATGCTTACCTTGGGGCACCGGTAACCTCATTCACCTATGATTCAAAGAAGACCACCCCAACTGAATTTACTAAGAAACTTGGTTTTAATCCGGACGATTATGTTGAACTCACCTCGTTCCCATGTTACCCCTTCAACAAGAAAGTATTGTTAGAAATTCCAGATAACTGGAGCAACGGCCTTTACTATAATGTTCCGCTTGATGACCTTGTTGGAGTGGTAGAGAATGCCATAAATAAGGGTTATACTGTTTGCTGGGATGGTGATGTTGGAAATCCAGGTTTTGAATACTCAAAAGGTATTGCAGTGTATCCCGATGATAGCACAAAGGAGGTGGCTGGTCTCGAAATGGCGAAATGGACAGCCATGACTAGCGCTGAGAAGCGTAAGGTTCTGTATGGCGGCGAAGGTCCTGTTCCAGAGAAAATTGCCACGGAAGCGGAGCGGCAGGCCGATTTTGATAACTATACGCTTACCGATGATCACCTCATGCACCTCGTAGGAACCGTTGTTGATCAAGATGGGAAGCGATTTTACATTATAAAGAATTCGTGGAATAAGGACTCTAACAAATACGGTGGGTTGCTATACATGAGCCAACCATACCTCCGCCGTTTCACAATTGCAGTAATGGTTCACAAGGATGCCATACCTTCGGCATTGCGTAAACGTTTGGGGATATAGTTCTTTGGGCATGAAGACAAAGAATTTAGCACTCTTAATCATCTTACAAATATTTGCCACAATAGGCTTTTCGCAGGACATGGATACACTAAAATTGCCAACGCCACAAACTTCCGGCGGAAGGCCTTTAATGGATATACTAAAGGAGCGTAAAACAACGCGCACTTTTTCAAACAGGGAATTATCGATGCAAGAACTTGCCAACCTGTTGTGGGCTGGTGCTGGGATTTCTCGTCCAGAATCAGGGAAGCGTACCGCTCCAAGTGCCAACAACTGGCAGGAGGTGGAGATTTATGTATCATTGAAGAGCGGTGTATACCGCTATGATGCCCTGCAAAATTCCTTGATTCCAGTCTTGGCAGAAGATATTCGTTCCAAAACGGGACAGCAGGATTTTGTGGGAGGGGCACCGGTTAACCTTATATATGTTGCCGACTATTCCAAAATGGCCAATCGACCGGAGGAGATGAAGTTTTTTTATTCAGGAGCGGATACGGGCTTTATTTCCGAAAATATTTACCTCTACTGTGCCTCTGCTGGTTTGGCAACGGTGGTTAGAGGCATGGTAAATCGGGAGGAGTTAAAAACGGTGTTAAAACTTTCACCGGAGAAGAATGTGGTTTTTGCTCAAACCGTAGGGTATCCGGCAGAGTAGCATTGCTGGGGGTTTTAGAATGAGGCGCAGCTGATGCGCCTCTTTTTTTATGCATTTTGAAGAATCCCTTTGCTATTACCATACTACTTACCTAAATTTGGTAAATGTTGAAAACAAACAACCTCCTGAATATGAAAAAGCTGATTATTATACTTGTTTTTATCTGCCTTAGTATACCCTTGATTGCACAGTCGGTTAAGGAGATGCGTTGGACATATGACTACAAGCTTCATGTTAAATTCTCCAACGACACTAGCCAGGTAGTTGATGTTAAAGCCCTGCAGCATAGCGGATCACTCACCGACGCCATCTCTGATAACGAAGCTACCTACTATCCTGTTTCTTTAGATGCGGACTTTGTAAAGGCGCTAAAGGATAAGAAACTTCAGGTGGATGAAAACGGCACCGATTCGCTTCGACAAGGGAACAACCAGACACTTTGGTCGGCGTTGCACGCCAGCCTTGGTGGTAGCTACATTCACTTTATTAACTGTATGATGTATGGTTTGGAATCGGGGCATTTAAACCTTGAAGATCCAATTATGAAGCGGCCGGTAACCTCCTGGAAACCGAGGCCAATGACCGAATCATTTCGGCGGACACGTAAGTGGTCCGACTATATCCCTTCCAATCAAAAATTGGCGCAAAAGGAGTTTAAAACGCAGCAGAAGAAAAATGAGCACCGCGATATTATGCTGCTTCCGGCCGATTTTCGTGAGTTATTCCTGTCCACCGACCAGAAGGAGTACGAAAAGTTAAAGGCTGATGGCGACAAAAAAAGTGTAGCAAAGATCGATCTAATACGTCTTCTCCTTGGAGCCAAATACCTTGGGGCAGATCAGATTAAGTACATCAAAGCCAAAGTGCTAACGGCCATATACCAATACTCGGCCAACAGCCTTCCATCCGTAATTATTTTCGACGACCTAAATGCTGCAGTTGCCATGACCTTGAATTCTGAAGGTTACAAGGTGGAGCAGATTGTGTTTAGGGATGCAGACTCCATCAGTCAGGAGGAGATCAATGGGCGGAAGGCCCGTATTGCCGCATTTGTGAAGGCAATTAACGAAGCCAACGATAGAGTATTTAAGAAAAGGCTATCCAGCTATTACGGGAATTAAGAGTTTACCTTACACATATATAGATACAAAAATCAGGCTACCTCTCCAACCTCTTGTGCTTTTCACGTTATGAAAGCAAGAGTTTATTTTGGAAAGGTAGCCTGATTTTTAAGCTACTTAGATAGTAGAATACCTATTTTTTCGGCTCTTGGGGTTTGGGCTCTTCAGCGATTACCTCAGATTTTCCCTCCTCTATGGTTTTCCCCTTTAGGTAGCTTGGCAACTCCATTCCGGCCATCTTAAACAGCTCCTCAAACGGGGGAATTGCACCCAACATTCCGGAAAGGAAGTTTGCAGTTGCTGGCGATTTTCCATCTTTCCCGGCAGAAAGGTTGTCCCAAACAGTAACCTTATCGATTTTAAGATTTTTGATGGCTTCAACCTGTGTCTTAACCAACTCGGGCAGCTTGTCGGCAATCATCATCATTACGGCATCCTTGGAGTTTCCGGCAGCCTTGCTCAACCGTTCAAAACCTTCTGCCTGTTTGCTTAGAATTTCGAGCATACCCTTTGCCTGTGCCTCCATCTTCATAAATATTGCATCGGCCTCCCCGCGTGCCTGACGACGTGTTTGTTCGGCAATAGCCTCGGCATCAATCTCGATTTTTTCTTTATTGATTTGGGTAGGAATAATGATATCGGCATTTTGGGTTGCCTGATCGCGGTTGGCACGAGAGGATTCGGCAAGTTTTTCTGCAGCGTAGGCCTCTTCAAGTGCTTTTGCCTTGGCAACCTTTTCGGCTGCTGTTGCTTTACGTTCAGCCTCAGCTTCGTTTTCACGACGGGTGGAGTTAGAGTTGGCAATGGTTATTTTGGCTCTATTTTCTCCTTCTACCGCGGTAGCATCGGCGCTGGAAACTTGAACGCGCTGGTCGCGCATGGCATTGGCCTCACCAATTGAACCATCGCGATTCTTTTCGGCAACACTTTTTTTGGCGTCGTTAATGGCCTTAGCAGCAGCCTCCTTACCAAGCGCCTCAATGTATCCCGACTCATCGTTAATATCGGTTACGTTAACGTTGATGAGTTTTAAACCAATTTTCTTCAGCTCAGCCTCCACGTTGGACGAAACTGCGGCGAGGAACTTATCACGATTACTGTTAATTTCCTCAATCTCCATGGTGGCCACAACCAACCTCAGTTGACCAAAAATAATATCCTTGGCTAGGTTGCTAATATCGTCCTGGCTCTGCCCTAGCAAACGTTCAGCAGCATTATCCATTATACCCGGTTCGGTGGAGATACCAACTGTAAAACGGGAAGGAACGTCCACACGAATATTCTGCTGACTCAACGCACTGGTCAAATTAATTTCAATTGAGAGAGGAGTGAGGTTTAGAAAGGCATAGTCCTGTATTACTGGCCAAATAAAGGCGGCTCCACCATGAACACACTTGGCAGAACGGGCCTCGTCCGATATGCCACGACCAACCTTTCCGTAAACAACTAAAATTCTGTCGGAAGGACATCGTTTGTATCGTTTGAAAAGCGATACAAGGAGCATAAAAATAACAACTACCGCTGCTATTACTGCAATAACAAGATACTGACTCATAATTTTTTATATTTTTTTGACAAGTAAAATTTCATTTGTAAGGATGCCAACCACCTCCACCAACGATCCAGTTGGGATGGTCATATCGTCATCGGTCATGGCGTCAAGAGTCCGCAAACCTTGGAGCTTTATTTGAATTTTCCCTACCCCCTGCCTTTTGGGAGGAATAAAGAGGTATACACTTGCCTTTTCCCCAATGGCACGATTAATTTCAAGATTGCCTGATTCGGCTAGCCTTCCCATGAAATAGTATATGCTGGCCATGATTACCATCATCAGGAATCCACTGATGAAAGAGATGGTGATGATGGAAGCCAAACCCAAATGGCTGTCGATGCAGGCAAGGCCACTCCACCCAAAAACTGTAAAAAATGCAATTAGGTTTTTAAGCGTTACTAGCTGGAACGAAATTCCGTCGTCAAGATCAGTTGTAGTATCGAGGTTGCCGGTGGCATCAAAACCGCCTGAATCGGACCCTGCGCCTAGAAAAGACATCACTAATTCGATAACGAATAAAAGGGAAAAGGGTAAGGTTATCAGCCAATATATTTTGGATATCACCTCCAACCCTTGCCACCACGATCCAAAACTTTCCATTGCAGCGGAGAATTAATTTTAGGTGAAATTAAGAATATTCCCCAATTTTTCACCAACCATTCATACAAAAAGCGGCTCAGGAATAAAAAAATTAATCTTTATAGGGAGGAAATTAATCAGGAAATCATGCTGGCATTACTCGTTTAACAGCAAATTACAGCCCCGAATATCGCTGGTGTCGAAGCGGCCAAGAACTTCGAATTCTCCGGTTGGATGAACTTTCCCAAGGTCTTTAAGTTCCAAGAAAGAGCAGGAGTAAAGGTTGGCAAGATCGATAATGTTAATGCCACCAGTCTGTCCTGCTGCGACAAATGAAAAGGGGTCGTTGGTATCTCTGATTATAACCTTCATCCATGCGGGAGTCTTAAAAAGTCCACTTCCAGACGAGTAACCTTGTGAAAGCAATTCAGTCATTCCGTATTCTGAATGAATAGATGAAACGCCAAGTCCATCGCAAAGCACCTGATGAAGCTCCTCCCGTGGAAGTTCACGTCGAGTTCCTTTCATACCACCAGTTTCCATCACAACGGTGTGGTTAAGGTGCAGCTGATGCTGTTCAATCAGGTCGAGGAGGGCAAAGGAAACGCCTATAAGTAGAACCTTTTGACCGGAATCATCAAGCCGCTGCAGCTTGACTGCTAGGTCGTCGAGGTTGTGAAGATAAAAGCCGGAGTCGGGATGACCGGTTTGCTTAATGAGCTCATCAACCATATACACCAGCGACGATCCTTCGCGTTCTAGGTATGAAGGTAGCAGCGCAAGAATGCAGTATTCGTTGGGATTCCCATAAAATTTTTTGAATGCAGCAATAAAGCTTTGGCTATATATAGCGCTACTAGCAACATAATGGTGGCTGCGAACCATTCCGGTGGTACCGCTGCTTGAGAATACAACCTCTGGCGTTTTGCCCTGGGCAATTACTTCCTTTGTTTTGAAGAACTCAACGGGTAAAAATGGAATCATTTCGACCTGTTTAACATTGTGCGGATTTATCCCAAGATGATTCACATATTCCCGATAAACTTCAACATACTCTGCCTGAAACTTGAAGATATTCAGCACAAGTTGATCAAAATCAACGTGGTTTTTCTCAAGGTTAAAAATGCGATGTATGAGTTGATCGTCTACCATCGGGGTCAATCATTTTAGTGTTGAAACCTTAGCGTATATCAGCCAAAGTTTGTGCAAAGTTAAAAATTTGCACAATGATAAAGTTGTGCTCGATTACTCCATAAAAAAAGCAGGTTCAGAAAGTCCTGAACCTGCCTGTAAGTATGAGGAATGCTATTAACCTCTAATGGTTTTGATACCTGGAAGCTCTTTGCCCTCCATGTATTCGAGCATGGCACCGCCACCGGTGGAAACGTAGCTAACCTTGTCGGCCAACTTGTTTTTGTTGATAGCTGCCACGGAGTCACCGCCGCCAATCAAGCTAAATGCACCCTTTGCTGTAGCACGGGCAATGGATTGTGCAATTGAGGAAGTTCCCTTGGCAAACTTGTCCATTTCAAATACACCCATGGGACCGTTCCAAAGAATGGTTTTAGAGTTCTCAATTACATCGCTGAATATTTTGATGGACTTGTCGGCAATATCGAGACCCATCCAGCCTTCCGGTGTTTCGTCAATTTTGGTGATTTGGGTGTTGGCATTGGCGTCGAAGGCATCGGCGTTAATGGCGTCGACGGGGAGATATACATTAACCCCTTTTTCTTTTGCCTTCTTCAGCAGTTCCAAAGCTAGGTCGAGCTTATCCTCCTCGCACAGCGACTTCCCAATCTTGCCACCTTGAGCCTTAATAAAGGTGTAGGTCATACCGCCACCAATAATTAGGTTGTCAACGCGGTTTAGGAGATTTTCAATGAGTAAAATCTTGTCGGAAACCTTGGCACCACCCATAATTGCAGTAAATGGTTTTTCAGGAGCCTTGAGCACCTTGTCCATGGCCTTAAGTTCGCTTTCGATAAGGTAGCCAAACATACTATTGCCAGGGAAATATTGCGCAATGAGCGCGGTGGATGCATGAGCACGGTGGGCAGTTCCAAAGGCATCGTTAACATAGCAATCGGCATAGCTGGCCAGCTGCTTGGTAAACTCTTTTTGCTTTTCCTTCACTCCGGCCTTTGCAGCTTTTTTCTCCTCGTCGGTAGCCGTGTCTGGAAGGCGAGGCTTTCCCTCTTCCTCTTCATAGTATCGAAGATTCTCAAGCAGGAGAACTTCTCCCGGCTTGAGAGCAGCAGTCATTTTTTTAGCCGATTCACCCATACAATCGTCGGCAAACTTAACTTCCTTACCACCAAGCAGCTTAGAAAGAACTGTAATTACCGGTTTTAGCGAATACTTTGCCTCCACTCCAGACGGACGTCCAAGGTGCGACATTAGGATGGCAGAACCTCCGTCCTTAACAATTTTCTGAATGGTTTGTAAGGCTCCACGGATGCGCGTATCATCGGTTACTTCTAGTGTTTGCTTGTTGAGCGGCACATTAAAGTCAACCCTAACGATTGCCTTCTTCCCCGCAAAATTGTAGCTGTCAATTGTTACCATAGCTTAATTTGTTTATTATCGTGAAATAAGTCTCTGTCGAATCTGAACGGTAAAGTTACGCAAAAAAGTAGTGTTTTGACGATAACAGAGGCGAGAGTCCGCAATTTTTCTACGGAATCGTTTCCGTAATGCTCTAACTATTTTTGTTAACTTTGAGCACCATTTAGCTATTTTTCAAAACACAAAATTGCAGAGTAATGTTCTTTCGCGATATAGTTGGGCAGGAGCAGGTTAAGCAACAGCTGATACAGACGGTAAAAGAGGGTAGAATTCCACATGCATTGCTCTTTCTAGGTCCGGAGGGATCTGGAAATCTCGCCTTGGCTATTGCCTATGGTCAGCTGGTTTGCTGCGAAAACCCAACAGAAAATGATTCCTGCGGAACGTGCCACTCCTGCAAGAAGTATCAAAAGTTAATACATCCAGATCTTCATTTTATTTTTCCCGTTAACACCACCAAAGATTCTGACAAGGATGTGCGCAGCGATCATTTTCTTGCCAAATGGCGTGAGCTGTTTCTTTTGTCGCCATACTTTAGCGAGAACAAGTGGTATGAATATATTGGGATAGAGAATAAGCAGGGTAGCATTAGTAAAAACGAAGCGTCGGAAATAATTCGTAAGCTAAGCCTCAAGTCGTTTGAGTCGGAATATAAGGTGGTTGTAATATGGCTACCGGAGCGTATGAACGAGGTTTCGGCAAATAAGTTGCTCAAGTTAATTGAGGAGCCCCCCGAAAAAACACTTTTTATGCTCGTTTCTGAAAACTCGGAACGAATTATCAAAACCATTCTTTCGCGAACACAGCTTATAAAGGTTCCCCATATCGATCGTCAGAGTTTAGCATCCGCGCTGGAGGATCGGCTGGCCGTTGAGCCTTTTATGGCCCAATCCATTGCTCGAATTGCCAATGGTAACTTTGCACTTGCCCAGCAGTTGGCAGCCGATGGCAGCCAGAGCATAAACTGGTTTGAGGCATTTCAGCAAATGATGAGGTTGTCGTATAAGAAGGATGTCTTGGGGTTGATGGAGTGGGCGGAGGAGATGGCCTCCATGGGTAGAGAGCGGCAAAAAAACTTTTTTGAGTATGCTGAAAAACTTACCCGCGATAGCCTTATGACCAACATGGGACTTACTGATCTTGCCTTTCCAGGAAAGAACGAAGAGGTCTTTGTTACCAACTTTTCCCCTTACATTCCAGCAGGAGTTGCCCAGGTGATATATAGGGAGATGAATCTTGCCTTTCTTCAGATTAGCCAAAACGGTAATCCTAAGGTCATTTTTACCGATTTGGTTCTAAAGATGGTAAAAGTCATAAACTCTAAAAAATAGCTAATTTTGCAAGTTGAATAGTATAAGGTATGGTATTGTGGAGCATGGCAGATGTGCCATAACAGCTTTTAATGCAGCTGGTTTCAGTAAATACCAGATAATAATATAAACCTGAGGAATAATGTCTAAACCATATACATCGGATTGCTGCAGAGGTTGTGGCTTTTCTGAAAATGAGCAAGGGGAGCTTGTAAGTACCCAAAAAGAGGGTTGTCATAAGCTAGCTACCTACGATTGGCTAAACGATCTACCCACCACGGGCATCGAGTTTGATGTTGTAGAGATTCGGTTCAAAAATACGCGCAAGAGTTTTTACCGGAACGCAAATAAGTTAAATCTTTCAAAGGGTGATATCGTTGCCGTTGAGGCATCGCCGGGACACGACATTGGCATTGTTTCGCTAACTGGCGAACTGGTGCGATTTCAGGCAGCCAAATTTGGCGTTGACCTGTCCAGCGCTGAAATGAAGAAGGTTTACCGGAAGGCAAAATCTGTAGACATTCAGAAGTGGGAGGAAGCTATTAGCATGGAACACACCACCATGATTAAAGCTCGGCAAATAGCCAATTCGCTCAAGCTGAACATGAAGATTGGCGATGTGGAGTTTCAGGGTGATAAGACCAAAGCCATATTCTACTATATCGCTGATGAACGTGTTGATTTTCGGGAGTTAATTAAAGTTTTGGCAGAGGAGTTTAAGGTTCGCATTGAGATGCGCCAGATTGGTGCTCGCCAAGAGGCGGGGCGAATTGGTGGCATCGGCTCCTGCGGTCGTGAACTTTGTTGCTCAGGCTGGATTACAAACTTTGTTTCTGTGACAACAAATTCTGCTCGATACCAGGAAATATCGCTCAATCCACAAAAGTTGGCCGGACAGTGTGGTAAACTCAAGTGCTGCCTAAACTACGAGCTCGACAGCTACATTGATGCACAGAAAGATTTTCCCAGAACAACCATACCTCTCGAGACAAAGGATGGAACGGCATACCACGTGAAGACCGATATTTTTAAACGTATTATGTGGTACAGCTTCGACCCCAATACAATTGTAAACATCACTCCTGTACCTGTAGACCGAGTAAAGGAGATTGTTAGTCAGAATAAGCAGGGAGTGAAGGTTGATATGCTTTGTGAACCCATAGTTGTGGAGATATCTTCCACCTCTAAACAACCGGAAGTGGAACCCGATTTTCACAACGTTATTGGGCAGGATAGCATAACCCGGTTTGATGAATCCCGCAATCAGCAAAATAAGCATAAGCGTAAACGTCCAAAAAGAAGACTACCCAATGACCGTAATCAGAAAAGCGAGTAGCCAATGGCTGCTTATTGCACTTGCCGCAATTGCAATGGTGGCGTGCGATAGAAACATGGTTTATGAAGAAATTAAAGACATTCCGCACAACGAGTGGCAGGCCAATGATAGCCTCGTATTTCAACTTCCAGTAAGTGATACAATTTCTGTGCAGAATATTCTTTTTACCATACGAAACTCAAGCGGCTACCGCTACGCCAACCTGTTTCTGTTTGTTACTACCACCTCACCCAAGGGTGCACTTGTTCGCGATACCCTTGAAGTTCCTCTTGCCGATAATCAAGGCAAATGGTATGGGAAAGGTATTTCGAACTTCTATGACTTGCGCTACCCATATCGGATGATGATAAAATTTCCATTTCCGGGGACCTATACCATATCTGTAGTTCAGGGAATGCGCGAGAAGTCGCTGGAGGGTATTGCAAAATTTGGCGTGCGCGTAGAAAAGGTAAACGATTAAATGGGTTAAGTTACAGTGGGAAAGAATAAACTTATGCGGTTCGAGGAAAACCTTGGATTCAAGAATTTGTTTCAGCCAGAATTTGATGAAGTTTTTCGGAGAGATTACGCTGGTAAAGGAAAATGGAACGAGGAGGTATTCCAGAATGGCTATCCCATTGTGCTGGAGTTGGGCTGTGGTAAGGGAGAATACACCGTTGGCCTTTCGCGCAGATTTAAGGATAAAAACTTTTTGGGTGTCGATATAAAGGGTGCACGCTTGTGGCGCGGCGCCAAAACCATCGTAGAGGAGGGAATTGCCAATGCCGCCTTTTTGCGCACAAGGATTGAGTTTATCAATTCATTCTTCAACCCTAACGAGGTTTCTGAGATTTGGATAACCTTTCCCGATCCGCAGCTTAAGGCTACTCGAATTAAAAAGCGGTTAACCTCAAGCCGGTTTCTCAACAGCTATCGGGCATTCCTAAAACCCGGTGGCGTTGTTCATCTTAAAACCGACAACCTGAATCTACACCGCTACACCAAGGCGCTGGCCGAGGAGAATGGTTTGGAAATTTTTGTTGCTACCGAAGATCTTTACGGATCGGTTAAAGACGATCCTATTCTTGGCATTCGCACTTTCTATGAATCGCAGTTTTTAGAAAAGGGAATGTGCATAACATATTTACAGTTCAGGATCGATGGCCCAAAACCAATTGAGGAACCCCGACAATTCGAAGAGCAATTTCTTTGAACGAGTCTACGAAGTCACCCGATTAATTCCGGTTGGCAGGGTTACGACCTATGGCGCCATTGCAAGGTATTTGGGCAGTGCCAAATCTTCCCGGATGGTTGGTTGGGCCCTAAATGGTTGCCATCATTTAGACGAATTCCTGCCTGCCCATCGGGTTGTAAATCGCGTTGGACTTCTTTCGGGACAACACCATTTCCCGGGAGAGGACACCATGGAGCAGCTGCTCGAAGGAGAAGGTATTGAGGTATTCGAAAGTAAAGTGGTTGAATTCGAAAAGCTCTTCTGGGATCCGAGTAAAGAACTTACGTTTGAATAATTAAACAAACATATTACCAATTAATCGGTTACTACCGTAAATAACAATCAAATGAAACTTGATAAAAATAACGTAATGGCTATTCTGGGGAAGGTAATCCACCCGGAATTTGGCTCTGATATTGTTTCGCTTGGCTTTGTAGAGAACCTTAACGTGGACGAGCAAAAGGTGTCATTCAGCTTAGTTTTTAAGAAGGTAAAAGATCCCTTTGCAAGCGGGATCAAGAAGCAATGTGAAACTATTATTAAGCAGGAGTTTGGTGATGCCATCGTTGTAAGTATTCTGGAGTTGGTAAAGACCCCACAGGCGAATCCTAAGGAGGCAAAAAAGAGTGTGATTTCCGGAATTCACCAAGTTAAAAATATTGTAGCCATTGCCTCGGGCAAAGGCGGTGTTGGTAAATCGACCATTGCTTCAAACCTTGCCGTTTCCCTTGCCCGATTGGGTTACAAGGTTGGCTTGCTCGATGCCGACGTTTATGGACCATCCATGCCAAAGATGTTCAACATTGAGGGTGTTCGACCTAGCGTAACCGTAGTTGATGGGCAGGATCTTATTGACCCGGTTGATGCCCATGGAGTAAAGGTTTTGTCTGTTGGTTTCTTTGTTAATCCCGACGAGGCGCTTGTATGGCGTGGCCCCATGGCAACCAGTGCATTGCGCCAGCTGCTCAACCAAGGAAATTGGGGAGAGCTCGATTTTCTAATGCTGGATCTTCCTCCCGGAACGGGCGATATTCATCTCACCATAGTTCAGGAGGCGGCTGTTACCGGGGCCATCATCGTGAGCACGCCGCAGGATGTTGCTCTGGCCGATGCAGTTAAAGGAATCAGTATGTTTACAACCAAGGGCATTAATGTTCCCATCCTTGGCTTGGTGGAAAATATGGCGTGGTTTACACCAGAAGAGCTACCAAACAATAAATACTACATCTTTGGGAAAGACGGTTGCCGCCATCTTGCTGAACGTATGAAACTACCGCTATTAGGTCAGATCCCACTTGTGCAAGGTATTCGCGAAGGCGGAGATTCTGGATCTCCGATAGCAACGCAGGATACCATTTCGGGAAAAGCGTTCCATTTGTTGGCAGAAAAATTTCTTGACCAAATTGAACTTCGAAATAAAAACCTTGAACCAACAAAGCGCGTTGAAATCAAAACGCGATAATAATTCAGAAAATGGCAGATATGAATGATATTACTGAGCGGGTTCAGAATTCCATAAACGTGGTTAGGCCTTACCTTCAGAATGATGGTGGCGACATTAGCCTTGTTGAGGTTACACCCGAAATGGTGGTTAAGGTTCACCTGCAGGGTGCTTGTGGTAGCTGTCCTTACAGCTTGATGACCTTACGAAACGGTGTTGAGCAAGCCATTCGGCGCGACGTACCGGAAATTAAGGAGGTTGTTGCAGTAGACTTGTAACTATCGTTTAAAAAAATGGTAAGAGGCTGACTCAATTATGAGCAGCCTCTTTTTTTTGTTACTATACTCTTTTCAGAATTTCTTCGCCCAAAATATAGCCGTGGGCAGTGGCATAAATAATTGAACGAGTGGCTCCGGAACTATCTCCAATAAACTTCAGCTGAGGGTAGAGTTGGTTGTTCAGTTTGTTGGAGTAAAACTTAATTTCTGGAGCGTAGACTAGGTTGTCGTTATTGGCAACTCCCGGGATAACCTCCTCTAACTTTTCAATAAAGTCTATTATGCTCTCCATTATCCTTCGTGGAAAGGCTAGGTTGATGTCACCTAAAATGTAATTTTTCTCTGGAAGGGTTGGTTTTACACGGTACAAGTTTTTTGTCCGCTTTGAATCTTTAAAGTGACTATAGGTTTGAAGGATCACTCTATTTTCACCGGCAAGGAGGTTGGATAGCTTGGCGATGTACGAACCATAGCCAATTGGATCGTTAAACGGCTCGGTTAGCACAAGGGTGGTGAGAATGGCAAAGTTGGTATTGCCACTCTTCTCCCGCATTTTAGCATGTCCATTAACCGTTGTAAAATCGCCATAGTTTTCGGTAACTACGTATCCCGAAGGATTATTGCAAAAGGTTCGCACCATGTAGCCTGTTTTGCTCTTGTAACGAACTTTAAATTCATACATCTCCTTGTTTAGCTCCTCTACTATATGGTTTGGGAGTTCATAGCGAATGCCCAAGTCTACCTTGGTATTATCCAGAACAAGGTCGGGATACTTTGTAATGAGCCTATTTATCAGCTTATGCCCGCTTCGTCCAACGGCAACAACCGCAAGGTCAAATTCTCCAATCTGATTCACCTGGGTCTTATCCCCAGTCATTGTAACGTCGTCAATGGGGTGATCGAAGTGGAAGTGGATATTTTTGTATTTTTTGAAATCTTCAAAAATGTTGAAGAGAACCTCCTTGAGCTGATCGGTGCCAATGTGGTAGAAGTCGGAGCTTATGGGCTGAAAGCCATGCTCATAAAACTTTTTGTAGAACTCTTTATTTCGAAAGGAAGAGCCGGTTTCAACTTGCTTATTGTTGGTATGGCTGAGGTAGTAGTCCACTAACACCTTCTGCAGGTCAAGGTCAATTTCGATATCGCCCCCCATTTCGGACGACACAAACAACTTGCCATCGGCTCTTATGCCCGAAATGCTGGAAGAGTAGATATCTTTGCTCTTTTCAAAAACGTGAACTTCGTGAGCAGTGCTTTTAATTTTTTCGATAAAGCCGATGGCTGCTGCCCCAAAACCTACAACTGCAATTCTCATGGATTAATATTGTTAACTAATTGTGTAACGTGTCATGATAAACATGTTATAATGAATGATCTGCACTCAAAAATAAACATCAATAGTACTACTGAGCTATTGGCTGTTGTTTGAGAAAAGATGCTTTACAAGGTGCTCAACTCGACCAACAGTTACAATCTGAATGGTGTTATTGGCTGCAATATTTTTTAAATTTCCAGATACAAAGATCCGTTTAAAGCCAAGTTTAGCCGCCTCGGTTATGCGCTGATCGAGCCGGGTCACGGGACGAATTTCGCCCGAAAGGCCTACTTCACCTGCAAAGCAGCAATCGTCGGGGAGGGCAGCGTCAAGGTTGGAGGATAGAATTGCAGCAATTACGGCGAGGTCAATGGCGGGGTCGGTAACTTTTAGCCCACCCGCAATGTTCAGAAATACGTCCTTCGACGCTAGCTTAAACCCCACCCGCTTTTCCAAAACCGCCAGCAGCATGTTGAGCCTTCGAATATCAAAACCGGTGGTAGATCGTTGCGGTGTTCCGTAGGCTGCGGTGCTCACCAGCGCTTGGGTTTCGATAAGAAATGGGCGAATTCCGTCGATGGTGGCAGCTATGGCAACGCCGCTTAGCGACTCAGAGCGGTGTGATATGAGTATTTCCGATGGGTTTTCAACCTCACGAAGACCGCTGTTTTGCATCTCAAATATGCCCAACTCAGAGGTGGATCCAAACCTGTTTTTGTGGGCACGAATAATTCGGTATACAAAGTTGTTATCGCCTTCAAACTGGAGCACCACGTCTACAATGTGTTCCAGCACCTTAGGGCCAGCAAGGCTTCCGTCCTTCGTTATGTGGCCAATGATAAATATTGGTGTAGCCGTTTCCTTGGCAAACTTGAGCAGATTCGCAGCCGTTTCCCTAATCTGTGAAACACTTCCCGGAGATGATTCAACCCTGTCGGTGTATAGTGTTTGAATGGAGTCTACCACCAAGAGGTCTGGCTTCATGCTCACGGCATGCTTCAATATGTTTTCGAGTAACGTTTCGCTTAGTATGTAGCAATTCGGATTCTTGCCCTTGAGTCGATCGGCACGAAGCTTTATTTGCTCCACGCTCTCCTCTCCTGATACGTAGAGAACTTTGAGCTTCGTATCAAGAGCAATTTGGAGGGTAAGGGTTGACTTTCCGATGCCAGGCTCTCCGCCTAACAAAATAACTGAACCGGGAACTACTCCTCCACCGAGTATTCGGTTGAACTCGTTGGAGGCAAGTTGAATTCGCTTATGTGTTTGGGGTTCTATTTCGTCAATGGCAATGGGCCTTGCTGGTGCCGTGAGAGAGGTAAAGGTGGTACGGCTTTCACTTTTCAGGACTGGTTCTTCTACGTAGGTATTCCACTCACCGCACGAAGGGCATCGTCCGACCCACTTGGCCGACTCTGCCCCACAGTTTTGGCACATAAAAACTGATTTGCTTTTTGCCATTTAATCCAATTATTAAAACCCCAAGGTAGGCAAAAAGCGACAATTCGGAAAGAACTATTTGCTGAGTTTTTGGATGATGGACGTTGTTGAGAATCCTTCTACAAAAGGTATGGTAACAACTTTACCACCACGAGCAGTTACAATATCGTAGCCAACAATCTCTTCGGGCTTATAGTCGGCACCCTTCACAAGAATGTCTGGCTGAACAGCTTTAATGAGTTCATAAGGGGTATCCTCGTCGAATAGGATTACGGCTGAAACAAACTCCATTGCAGCAAGGACGAGGGCTCTGGTGTCTTGGTCTTGCACCGGACGATTTTCACCTTTAATTTTTCTCACCGACAGGTCGGTGTTCACTCCAATAACCATTACCTGTCCAAGGCTAGCTGCCTTGGCAAGATATTCAACGTGGCCGCGATGAATTATATCGAAACAGCCATTGGTAAAAACAACAGATTGATTTTTAAAGTTCCAGTAAGCACGCTTGGTTAAAAGTTCTTGGGACGTCAGTATTTTGTTTTTAATAAAGTTAAGATGTTCCATGATTATTGAATCCTTTATTGTTGCTTTACCTTTTTTGAAAAAAACATGATGATGTAGAAGCCTATGGTTCCAAGCAGAATAGCGAATATTGTTTGAGATTCATGCGATAAAGTAGCAATAATCAGGCCATCTTCGCGAGGTATCCCATACAGGGCCAGAGCCATTGTCATGATGAAATGGAAGGTTCCAAATCCTCCCTGTACTGGAGCAGTCATTCCAATGCTTCCAGCAACAAGCAGAAATAGTCCATCCATAGGACCGAGGGATGCCGTGGCGGGAATGGCAAAAACAATTAACCAAGACATCAACCAGTAGCATGTCCAAAGCACAATGGTAGCCAAGAAAAATTCTTTTCTGCGCTTCATCTGGTATCCTGATTTCAACCCCTGGATCACCCCTTTGACAATTTTTTTCATTTTAAGGAAGGGCGTGGTGGCTACAATTTTATTTTTCAACAAGTAAAGTAGCAGGAATGAGGCAAAAATTACCACAGCCACAATCATCCAAAGTATTGGTGTGTTGGATATACCGCTATCAATTTTATTACCAATTGGTATTAAAAGGTGGTCGTTGAAGAATGCCCCAAAAATGTTAATCTTGGCGATGGTAACAACTACAAGGAGAAGCAATAGCGTGAAGATATCGAAGGCCCGCTCCACAATAACTGTTCCCACAAGACCTTCAAAGGGAATACCATCACTTTTACGCAGCATAGCACAGCGGCTTACCTCTCCAAGGCGAGGGAATGCAATATTGGCTAGATAACCCACAAGCACTGCACTGGTAGTGTGGAGCAAGGGCGGTTTGTATCCTAGCGTTTCAATGAGAAGGTTCCAGCGGTAGGCCCGTGCTATATATGCCACGATTCCGAGCAGCACCGTAACGGCCACCCATGCGTAGTTGGCGTGCTTTAATCCATTCCAAAGATTCTTAATCGGAACACCTTTAAAGGCGTAGTAGAGCAGCAATACACCAATTGAAAGAAAGAAAAGGTATTTTATTGCGTTTGTGAACTTTTTCAAAGTAAGCCTATATTAGCGAGTTAGACTGTGTGTCGGGAAAAATAACCGTTGGTTTAAACCGCTTGGCTTCTTCAAATTCCATGGTGGCATAGGAGATAATGATCACAACATCACCCACTATGCATTTTCTGGCAGCAGGACCATTCATGCAAATTTTTCCAGAACCTCTTTCTCCTTTAATCACATACGTTTCGAGACGCTCACCGTTGTTAACGTTAACAACATGAACCTTTTCGTTTTCAATTAGGTTGGCTGCATCCATCAAATCTTCGTCAATGGTTATACTCCCGATATAGTGCAGGTTGGCCTCGGAAATAGAAACCATATGGATTTTTGACTTTAAAACATCAATTTGCATTTCGGATTATTTTGAGTCAAACTTAACATTATCAATTAGGCGAACTTCGCCAGCCTTCACAGCAATGCAGCCCACAGCTGGCTCATCACTATGCCACTGGTCAATGGGCATCAACGTTTTAGCGTTGGCTAATTCAAAATACTCAACCTCAAGTAAAGGGCTAGCATTTATTTGTTTAACAACCCACTCCGAGAGCTCTTTTACGCTCATTTCATTGGCTTTGTTTCGCGCTTCCAGCAACGTTTTTCCAATTAGCGAGGCTTGCTGTCGATGCTTAGGAGTAAGAAGCATATTGCGAGAACTTAAGGCTAATCCGTCAGGTTCACGAAGAATGGGACAAGATATTATCTCTACTGGTTGGCCAGTAATTTCAAGCATTCTTCGAATAATGGCAATTTGCTGGTAATCTTTTTCACCAAAGTAAGCGCGATAGGGTTTGACTATATCAAAAAGTCTGCTAACCACTTTGGCCACGCCCTGAAAGTGCCCCGGTCTTTGCTTACCCTCCATCACGGTCTCCAGCTCACCAAGGGGGAATACACGGTTGTCTGGCTCGGGATAAATTTCCGATTCCGGGGGAGCAAAAATGATCTGGCAGTTGGTTTCTTTGAGTAAGGCTAAATCATTTTCGAGAAATCTGGGATAGTTTTTTAGGTCTTTGGGATCGTTGAACTGGGTTGGGTTTACAAATATGCTCACAACGCAGTAGTCATTTTCCAAAACACATTGCTTAACCAGCGATATATGTCCAAGATGCAATGCCCCCATGGTGGGTACAAATCCAACAGTTTTTCCGTTGGCTGAAATTTCATTCAACCGTGATTTAAGGTCACCAACTTTCTCAAAAAGCTCCATCTCTCCGAATATATATCTGCATAGAGTTTAACACCAGATGCATGATTATGTTTTTGCTGGATTTAATCCAAGGGGCAAAGTTAGCTATTCATTTCAATCCGATAGGTGCTCAATGTTTTTTTTCAGCGGTTGACTATTGTGCTATTTGAAGGCAAAATGGGAAGAGGGAATCAATAGCGAATTTTTTTTGTAACTTTGCACAAAGTCTACACGCATAGACCCAATAAGATAAGAATCATCAGAATGAAAAACGCGAGGGTTCTTTTCATTTCTCAGGAGATATCACCTTATTTACCTGAAAATGAAATTTCGTTAATTGGCCGTTATCTTCCACAAGGGATACAGGATAAGGGTAAGGAGATACGTACATTCATGCCCCGGTTCGGGAGCATTAATGAGAGGCGTAACCAGCTGCATGAAGTAATTCGGCTATCTGGTATGAACCTTATTATTAGTGACTCGGACCACCCACTCATCATTAAGGTGGCTTCAATTCAGTCGGCTCGGATGCAGGTTTACTTTATTGACAATGAAGATTACTTCCACCGTAAGAATACTCTTACAGAGGAGGATGATTCGCAATTTGCCGATAACGATGAGCGGATGATTTTCTTTGCCCGAGGTGTCCTTGAAACCGTCCGGAAGTTAAGATGGGTTCCTGACATTGTTCACTGCCACGGCTGGTTTACTGCCGCTGCCCCACTGTATGTAAAGAAAGCTTTCAAGGAGGACCCAATCTTCTCCAACTCTAAGGTTGTTTATTCCATCTATAACGATGAGTTTCCTGGAATGCTTGCCCCTGGATTTAAGTCGAAGTTAATTACTGAGGGTGTTCGCTCCAAGGATGTTGAAAGCATTAGCACTGCTGGGAGCTGGGAAAATATTACCAAGTTGGCAATACAGTATTCTGATGCCATAATAGTTGGCTCTCAAACCATAAACCCCAACATCTCCAGCTATCTAGAGGAACTTAAAAAACCAATCATTGGCTTCGAGGGTCCCGATACCTACATCGAAGCATACTCTAACCTTTACGACGAGTTGATTGCGGCAAAGGCAAACACTACTCCCAAAAAGTAGGATTGGGTTATTTTACCCGAGCACAGTCAATCATTACCTTTTCAAAAATCATACTTAATATGTGTGGAATTGTTGCATATATTGGAAAAAAGGAAGCCTTTCCAATAATTATTAATGGACTAAAAAGACTTGAGTATCGTGGTTACGATTCTGCCGGCGTTGCCCTTTTTAATAAGGATATAGAAGTTTATAAGTGCAAGGGGAAAGTTAGCGACCTAGAGGCTCACACAGCACAATCAGACACTGCTGGAACTTTGGGAATAGGCCATACTCGCTGGGCAACCCACGGTGAACCAAACGATATCAACGCTCATCCTCATAGCTCACAAAACGGCTACTTCACGCTAATTCACAACGGTATTATTGAGAACTATGGCGTGCTGCGGAGACGGCTTGAAAAGCGTGGCTACACCTTTGCTAGCGAAACAGATACGGAGGTATTGGTTAACCTCATTGAGTACATCTACCTCAAGGGACAAGTTAGTCCGGAAATTGCAGTGCGACTTGCATTGTCGAAAGTTGTTGGTGCATTTGGCCTTGCTATCCTTTGCAAGGATGATCGAGATTTATTGATCGGAGCAAGACGTGGTAGCCCATTGGTAATCGGTGTTGGCAACAAGGAATACTTCCTCGCTTCCGATGCAACTCCAATTGTTGAGCACACCAACAGCGTTATCTTTATGAACGATGATGATGTTGCCATAATTCGTAGAGGAGAACTTTCCCTAAAGACCATCTCTAACCATCCCCTCGAGCCGAAGATCCAAACTATTGATCTCGACATTGAAGAGATTGAAAAGGGTGGGTTTGAACATTTCATGCTCAAAGAAATTTATGAGCAACCTCGTTCAATTAAAGACACTTTCAGGGGACGGTTGTCTGCCGATCTGCAGGAAATACATCTCGGTGGGCTTTACAATGTTCTCCCACAGCTTGTTGAGGCCAAACGTATTGTTCTTATTGGGTGCGGAACCTCATGGCATGCCGGATTGCTTGGCGAATACCTTATTGAGGACTTAGCCCGTATTCCGGTGGAGGTTGAGTATGCTTCGGAGTTCCGTTACCGTAATCCGGTAATTTACCCAGACGATGTTGTGATTGCCATCAGCCAGAGTGGTGAAACAGCCGATACACTTGCTGCCATCAAGTTGGCAAAAAGTCAAGGTGCATTAGTGCTTGGAATTTGCAATGTGGTTGGCTCCAGCATTCCTAGGGAAACTCATGCCGGCGTTTACACCCATGCCGGACCTGAAATTGGTGTTGCCTCTACAAAGGCATTTACTGCTCAGGTTACCGTACTTGCCATGATGGCCATTCTGTTGGGCAAGCGTAAAAAAACAATCACCACCGAACAGGCCAGCCAGCTTATTGCTGAACTTAGTTCTGTTCCTGAGAAAATTGAAAAAATCCTTTTGTTAAACGAAAAAATCGAGAGCATTGCTAAGCGGTTTAAGGACTCAACCAATTTTCTCTACCTAGGCCGTGGATATTTCTTCCCTGTGGCGTTGGAAGGTGCATTAAAACTGAAAGAAATTTCTTACATACACGCCGAGGGTTACCCTGCAGCCGAAATGAAGCATGGGCCAATTGCGCTTATTGACGACAAGATGCCGGTTGTGGTAATTGCTGCCAAGGATAGCTCCTACGACAAGGTTGTAAGCAACGTACAAGAGGTAAAGGCTCGCAAGGGAGTTGTAATTGCCATCGTTTCCGAGGGCGATACAACCATTACGAGCATGGCCGATTACACCATCGAAATTCCAAGTATTCATGAGTCAATGGAAGGGCTGCTGGCAGTTGTTCCGCTGCAACTTTTAGCATACCACATTGCCTTGATGAGGGGTTGTAATGTTGATCAACCTCGCAACTTAGCGAAGTCAGTAACGGTTGAGTAACAACCTGTATCTCAAGAGAAGGCCCGAAGTGAAAAACATTCGGGCCTTTTTTTATCTCTGGGTGTATTGCTTTTGGTAATACTTTTCGTAATCGCCCGACACCACATGCGACAGCCACACCTCGTTGGCCAAATACCAGTCAACGGTTTTTTCTAGGCCCTCTTCAAATCGAACGGAGGGTTGCCAACCAAGCTCCTTCTGCAGGTGTGATGAGTCGATGGCGTAGCGAAGGTCGTGCCCAGCTCTATCCTTTACAAAGGTTATTAGGCTTTCCGATTCGCCCTCTTTTCTGCCCAATTTGCGATCCATGATACTACAGAGCAACCTAATTAGATCAATATTGGTCCACTCGTTATTCCCGCCAATATTGTAGGTTTCCCCGGCTTTTCCTTTGTGGAAAATTAGGTCGATGGCGTTGGCGTGGTCTTCAACATAGAGCCAATCGCGCACATTTTCACCCTTCCCATAAATCGGGATTGATTTTTTGGTTTTGATATTGTGAAAAGCCAGAGGAATAAGTTTTTCGGGGAAATGGTTTGGTCCGTAATTGTTGGAGCAGTTGGAGATAACTGTTGGTAAACCATAGGTGTGAAAGTAGGCTCTTACAAGATGGTCGGAGCTAGCTTTTGATGCGGAGTATGGGCTGCGAGGGTCATACGAGGTTTCTTCTGTGAACAGGCCCTCTTTACCAAGGCTTCCATACACTTCATCGGTGGAGATATGGTAGAATTTTTTTCCTTCAAAGCGGGAACCCCACGCTTTTCTTACTGCGATTAATAAGGTTACGGTTCCCACTATGTTAGTTCTTATAAATGCCATAGGGTCGGCAATCGACCGGTCCACATGCGACTCTGCTGCAAGGTGAATAACTCCATCAATGGCGTATTCGGCGAACACTTTGTCGAGCAGAACATCGTCGCAAATGTCTCCCTTAACGAAGGTGTAGTTTGGCGATTTCTCTATATCGGCAAGGTTTTCAAGATTCCCTGCATAGGTAAGCTTGTCGTAGTTAACAATGCGGTAGTCTGGATATTTCTTTACAAAAAGCCGAACTACATGGGAGCCGATAAAGCCAGCGCCACCGGTAATTAAAATACTTTTTTTCATATAATCTATTTTTTGTTTTTTGAACGGTAACGCTGCTCCCATTTCCATGCGCTAAGCAGCGTATCTTCCAGTGGAATAATGGCCTTCCATCCAAGCACCTTATTTGCCAAAGAGGTATCGGCCCAAACCTGCTCAATGTCGCCTAAGCGTCTATCAACAAATTGGTAGGGCAGCTTTATTCCTGTAACTTTTTCAAAAGTAGTCACAATTTCTAAAACCGAAAGCCCTTTGCCTGTTCCTATATTGAAAACCTCAAGCGTTTGTTTTTCTTTACTTGTTGCAAGCCAGGCTATTGCAGCAACATGTGCTTTGGCTAAGTCTACAACGTTAATGTAGTCACGGATGGCTGTTCCATCGGGGGTATTGTAATCTTTTCCAAATATGTTGAGCACATTGCGGAGGCCATATCCTGTTTGGGTAACGTATGGAATAAGATTGTTTGGAACACCAATGGGAAGTTCACCAATCTCGGCAGACGGGTGGGCTCCAATGGGATTAAAGTAGCGCAGCGCAATGGCTTTTAGTTTTTTATTGGCTTTAATGGCGTCGGTTATAATCTCCTCTGAAATCTGCTTAGTATTGCCGTAGGGTGATTCTGCCAACTTTATTGGTGCCTGTTCCGTTACCGGTAGGGTGTCGGGCTGGCCATACACCGTGCAAGAGGAAGAAAACACAAGATTACCACCTCCATTGTTTTCTAAGCACTCAATGAGATTAATCAGCGAAACTAGGTTGTTTCGGTAGTAAAGCAGCGGTTTCTCAACCGATTCGCCCACCGCCTTGGAGGCTGCAAAATGAATTGCAGCCGAAATATCTGGATTCTGACTGAATATAGATTTCATGGCCGCCATATCGGTGCAGTCTGCCTCAATAAATGTTGGCCGCTGCCCACAAATGTGCTCTATACCATCGAGGACCTCAATAAAAGAGTTGGAGAGGTTGTCCACAATCACAACCTTGAAACCTTGCTGTAATAGTTCTACTACTGTATGGGAACCAATGTATCCGGTTCCGCCCGTTACCAAAATCTTACTCATTATGTGGTTTTTGATTGGACCTCAAAGTTCAAAAAAAAAACTTTAGGCTAAAACATTTCGGTATATTTTTGAGGTTTTGGAAATTTTGTTACTTTTGCAACCGCAATAACAAAACGGTTCGTAGCTCAGTTGGTAGAGCACGTGACTCTTAATCATGGGGTCGAGGGTTCGATCCCCTCCGAACCGACAGAACGGAAGGCCTTTGGTCTTCCGTTTTTGCATTGGCACCAATCAAGCCATTAAGGAAGAATCTATATCTTTGCCTAAAACGTAATAGCAATGGACCAAAGACGAGTTCGTGTGCGATTTGCACCCAGTCCAACGGGACCGCTCCATATTGGGGGCGTGCGTACTGCCCTATTTAACTATCTTTTTGCACGCAAGCACGGCGGCGACTTCCTGCTTCGAATTGAGGACACTGACTCTAACCGCTTTGTTCCCGGTGCAGAAGAGTACATTGTTGAGTCGCTCAAATGGTGTGGTATAGAGATTGATGAGGGAGTTTCTGTTGGTGGTCCACATGCACCGTATCGGCAGAGCGAGCGCAGGGCCATTTACAAAAAGTTTGCCGACCAGCTTATTGATTCTGGCAATGCATACTATGCATTCGATACCCCCGAAGAGCTCGATGCCCTCAGGGCTCGTTACGAAACCGAAGGGAGAACGTTCAACTATAACCACGAAATAAGAACCACGCTCAACACATCGCTTGCCCTTTCTGCGGAGGAGGTGAAGCGTAGGATTGACGCTGGCGCTGGCTGGGTAATCCGCTTTATGATGCCCGAAAGCGAGGAGGTGGAGATGTTTGATCTTATTCGTGGGTGTGTGGTAGTAAATACCGCAACGCTTGATGACAAGGTGCTATTTAAGAGTGCCGACATGCTACCTACCTACCATTTGGCGAACGTAGTAGATGATTATCTCATGGAAATTAGCCACGTAATCCGTGGAGAGGAGTGGTTACCGTCGCTTCCATTGCATGTGCTGCTTTATCGCTCCTTTGGCTGGACTGGCGTAATGCCCCAGTTTGCACACCTACCACTTTTACTTAAACCTACCGGTAACGGAAAGTTGAGCAAGCGTGACGGCGATAAGTTAGGCTTTCCAGTATTTCCCCTTTTCTGGAAAGCAGAAAATGGCGAAACGGCCAGAGGCTATCGCGAAGATGGATACTTTCCTGAAGCATTCATCAATCTATTGGCTCTTTTGGGTTGGAACCCCGGCACTGAGCAGGAAATTTTTACCATGGAGGAGCTTATAGCTCAATTTTCGTTGGAGCGTGTCAACAAGTCGGGTGCTCGTTTCGACCCTGAAAAGGCAAAGTGGTTCAATCAACATTATCTTCGTCAGAAGAGCGATGCTGAATTGGCGACTCTATTTATGCCGGTTCTTGCTGAGCATGGTGTAAAAGCAGAGCATGCATTTGTTGAGAAAGTTGTTGGGTTGGTTAAGGAGCGGGCTATGTTTGTATCGGACCTTTGGCCCATATCATCCTATTTCTTTTTGGCTCCCAATAGCTATGACGATAAAGTTGTGAAGAAATTTTGGAAAGAAAATGTTCCTGCAATTATGGAGGATGCAAAACTATTTCTAACTGGAATAGAGGACTTTAGTCATGAATTGGTGGAGAGGGCACTGCACGATTGGATTACAGAAAAGCAGCTTCCTATGGGGCAAGTAATGAACAATCTCCGCCTATGCCTTGTTGGTGCAAGTATGGGTCCGGGAGTAGCTCAAATTGCTTCGCTCATTGGCAAAGATGAAACAATCCGTCGTATTGATGCCGGATTAAAGAATATAAAAATAGAGGCTTAGTTAAATAATGATTGTTAGTAGGTTAAATAGCGTTAGTCTTCATTGTTGTGCTTGTTGTAGTTTCAGCACGCCAACAGGAGGATGCGCTATACCTTTTTTTGCTAAGCTATCTTGATGATATTTTTAGCGTTTTGGGTTGCCCTTCCTGGTTTCAGGGAGGGCTTTTTTTTTACATTAATTCAACGAAATGAAACTTTTTACAACGCCACGCCATCAATTCAGCAGGCTCTCAAGAGAGGACGTTCGGGACTTCATTGAGGATATCACCAATAGCCTTTACCCTTCACGGTGTGGCCGACTTCATCGCGTTTTTAGTCAGCAGCTACTAAAGCGAAGGCTGATGCGGTTGCTGAAACCAGTTGAATCACGATTGTCGCTGTCAGTGGAGATGATTTCTGCAAATTTTTTTGCGGAACTTCCAGCTATCAAAGCCGACCTTGACGCTGATGCTCGCGCCATTGCCGATAACGACCCCGCCGCCAGTGGGGCAGCAGAGGTGGTGCTTGCCTATCCTGGCTTTTTTGCCATAATGGTTTATCGAATGGCTCACAAGCTGCACGGGCTGGAGGTTCCTCTTCTTCCCAGAATGATGACGGAGCAGGCACACTCCCTGACAGGCATTGATATTCATCCGGGAGCCGTCATCGGTAAGTCTTTTTTTATTGACCATGGAACGGGTATTGTGGTAGGCGAAACAGCTATTATTGGCAACAACGTTAAGCTCTACCAGGGAGTAACTGTTGGTGCACTCAACGTGTCGAAAGGCCAAGCTACGCAGAAGCGCCATCCAACCATTGAGGATAATGTGATTATCTACGCCGGTTCAACTATACTAGGAGGTAAGACTACCGTTGGACACGATAGCATTATTGGTGGAAACGTATGGCTTACCGAAAGTGTTCCGCCATACTCCATGGTCTACCATAAGAGTGAGGTGCGAATAAGAGAACGGCTGGTGGTAAACGGCGTGAGGTTTACAGATGTGATTGATTTTTCAATTTAAAATATAGCCTATGCAGAATAGGCTAATCAATTGTTACAAGAAGAAACAATAAAAACAAAAATAAAATGAAAGCAACAAATGTTTTGGAGCTGGTGGGCAATACGCCCCATCTCCGTCTCTCTGCTATCTTTCCAAATGGAGCGGTGTGGACAAAGATTGAACGTAACAATCCCGCAGGAAGCATCAAGGATAGGATTGCCATTTCCATGGTTCGCGATGCCGAGCAACGCGGTTTGCTAAAGAAGGGTTCTGTGATTATTGAGCCCACCTCTGGTAATACTGGAATTGCATTGGCTATGGTTGGTGCAGCCTTGGGATACAAGGTTATGCTTGTAATGCCCGAATCGATGTCGATGGAGCGCCGCAAGTTGATGACGGCCTACGGTGCCGAGCTAGTGCTCACCCCAAAAGAGAAGGGAATGAAGGGTGCCATAGAGCGGGCTTCCGAGCTGGCAAGTGAAATTCAGAATGCTTGGATTCCCATGCAGTTTGAGAATGCGGCAAATCCTGCCATTCACGCAAAAACCACTGCCGCCGAGATTCTAGCCGATTTTCCAGAAGGCTTCGACTACCTAATAACTGGTGTTGGAACCGGAGGACATATTAGCGGGGTAGCACAGGTTCTAAAGCAGCACTTTCCAAAGATTCAGATTGTTGCCGTTGAGCCAACTGATTCTCCTGTAATTAGTGGAGGCAGTCCCGGGCCACACCCGCTACAGGGTATTGGAGCCGGATTTATTCCAAAAAACCTCAACACCGATTTGGTCGATCGGGTCATTACCATCACCAAGGAGGAGGCCTATGGCATGGTTCGTCGGGCAGCGCAGGAGGAAGGACTGCTGGTCGGAATTAGTTCCGGGGCTTCGTTGGCTGCTGTAGCCAAGGTGCTTGTCGAAGAGCCCAGCGCACGTGTTATCACCTTTAGCTACGATTCAGGTGAGCGTTACCTAAGCGTAGAAGGACTTTTCTAGCATTATTGTATCGAAACATTGCCTCTTGGTTTGTTGAATCGAGAGGCCTTTTTCAGTATTTGCCTCAATGAGTAACACCCATCAATAAATAAAACCCCTCCGGAAAATAGTTCCAGAGGGGTTAACTGTATTATGAATCTACCGTATTCTGCTACTTTCCTGAAATCTTGCTCCAGGAATCTTTGAGTGTTGTTGTGCGGTTGAAAACTATGCTATCCGGCTTGGAGTCCTTATCCACACAAAAGTAGCCGAGGCGTTCAAACTGGAATTTATCTAGCGATTTTGCCTGAGCGAGGCTAGGCTCAATGTATCCGGTGGTAACTTTAAGCGAGTCGGGGTTGAGGTTAACCTTCCAATCCTCTCCTTCAGGAACATCTTCGGGGCTTTCACCCATAAAGAGACGGTCAAAGAGGCGAATCTCTGCCTTAACAGCGTGCTGGGCCGAAACCCAATGAATAGTTCCTTGAACCTTGCGTCCGTCCGGTGAGTTACCCCCACGGGATGCCGGATCGTGGGTACAATGAACTTCTATAATTTCACCGTTGGCATCCTTCACCACGCTTTCGCATTTCACAAAGTAGGCATAACGCAAACGAACCTCCTGACCGGGGGCTAGACGGAAAAATTTCTTGGGTGGATTTTCCATAAAGTCATCACGCTCGATGTAGAGCTCACGGCTAAAAGCAACTTTACGCTTTCCGGCTGTTTCGTCTTCCGGATTATTGACGGCTTCCATCTCCTCCACTTGTCCTTCGGGATAGCTGGTGATAACCACCTTAAGGGGATTTAACACAGCCATGCGACGCTCGGCCCTCTTGTTGAGGTCCTCACGAAGACAGAATTCCAGCAACGAAAGGTCGATTACGTTGTCGCGACGTGCAACACCTACTTTATCGGCAAAAAGTCTAATCGATTCGGGAGTATATCCTCTGCGGCGCAAGCCTCCAATGGTGGGCATGCGCGGATCGTCCCAACCCATCACAAGATTGTTCTTTACCAGCTCCAGCAACTTGCGCTTGCTCATCACCGTGTAGGTGAGGTTGAGGCGGGCGAATTCAATCTGTCGGCTAGGGAAAATTTCCAGCTCGCGGATGAACCATTCGTATAGTGGACGATGCACCTCAAACTCGAGGGTGCAAATAGAGTGTGTAATTTTTTCAAGGGAGTCACACTGACCATGGGCATAGTCGTACATGGGGTATATGCACCACTTATCGCCAGTGCGGTGGTGGTCTGTGTGGATTATGCGATACATGAGTGGATCACGCAAGAGCATGTTGGGTGAAGCCATATCGCCCTTGAAGCGAAGCACCTTTTCGCCATCCTTAAATTTGCCATTACGCATTCTGGCGAACAGGTCGATGTTTTCATCAACCGACCGATTTCGGTATGGGCTCTCCTTGCCCGGAAGATTTACGGTTCCACGATGTTCTCTTATTTGCTCCTGGGTGAGATCGTCTACGTAGGCTTTCCCCTTTTTAATGAGCACAACGGCCCACTCGTAAAGCTGTTCAAAGTAATCGGAGGCGTAGTATTCGCCATCCCACTGAAAGCCTAGCCAGTTTACATCCTCCTTAATGGAATCAACATATTCCACATCCTCCTTGGCTGGGTTGGTATCGTCGAAACGGAGGTTGCACTTTCCACCATACTTTTGGGCTAACCCAAAGTTGAGGCAAATGGACTTGGCGTGGCCAATATGCAAATAGCCGTTTGGTTCCGGGGGGAAACGGGTATGTACGCGCCCAGCATGTTTTTCGTTGCGAATATCCTCCTCAACAATTTCCTCAATAAAATTAAGCGTCCGAACTTCGGAATTTTCGCCTAATCCTTCGGTGGATGAGTCTTTCATATAAATGTTATTTATTATCTTATGTTTTCTTTGTTAGAAGCGAGTTGCCATAATTGATGCCAATTTGCCCCGAACTGGCAAATTTAAAAGGAATTAGGTTACAACCTGCGGAATAGGAACAAAAAATGTATTTGGGAGCATGATTATCACGGAAAGCACATGATTCTTCATTGCTCGCTTGTAAAACGGTTTTGCTACTTTTGTAAAAACTGATTCAAGATGGGAGTAATAGCCATAGAGAACATGGAGTTCTACGCCTTTCATGGCTGCTTTGAGGCCGAGGCTGTAGTGGGTAACCGATTTATGGTCGACCTGTGGATAGATATAGATCATAGGATGGCCGCAGAGTCGGATAACATTATTGATGCGGTAAACTACCAGCAAGCCTATCTCATAGTAAAGCGGGAAATGGCGATTCGATCTAACCTACTGGAAAATGTGTGCAAGCGCATTATCGAAGGCCTTTACGACGAGTTTTATGGATTGAAACACGTAAAGGTTAAGGTCTCGAAAATGGCACCACCCATGGGCGGCGCTATAGAGCGGGTGAGTTTAACCTTGGAGAAGTAGTATGGGTTTTATCCAGATAAAGGAGTGCCCACGCTGCGGTATGCTTTTTGACTGCTATTGTCAAAGCACAAAATATGGTTGCTGGTGTAGCTCTTTTATTCTTACTGCAGAGGTGTTAGACCATTTGAAAACTCACTACCAAAACTGTCTGTGCCCCAACTGTATTAAGGAGTTTTCCGAAAAAGGAACAGCGCTTCTGTTGCGAGATTGAAAAAAATTCTATCTTTGCAATCCCAAACCATGGTCTCGTGGCCGAGTGGCTAGGCAGAGGTCTGCAAAACCTCGTACAGCGGTTCGAATCCGCTCGAGACCTCCAAGTCCTGCATTTCTTGCAGGGCTTTTTTTGCTTTAAACAATCCTTTTTTTCATTTTTTATTTGCCATGCAGTCGTTATTGACGGTGGCTGGATTTCGATCTCTCAATGGGAGGCCTCAATTACTAAGTGAGAATGGTTGGGATGACAATGCTTCGTCAAAAAACAGAAGGTCAATATTATGAGATTAAGCGATTTATCTTAATTGTTAGCTTGGTGTTGATAAAACGTTTCTTCTCTAGTTGGTACACCTGAGGCAGTAGTATAACTTGCAAGTCAACTTTGTAACCGTGCCACTTATTGGCAATAAGAAGGTTAGCCATAGACTGTTTAAAAAGATTTAATACACGATATAATGCAACGCGAAAACGAGAACGTTCAGAACAAGAAAACGAAGCAATCGGAGAAGGAAATTCTGGAAAAGGTTTACAGCTATGAGGAGGCAGTAGAATCTTCCAACGAGTATTTCAAGGGTGACCAGCTGGCGGCAACGGTTTGGGTAAGTAAATACGCTCTTAAGGACTCCTTTGGTAAGATTTACGAGCTCAATCCCGCCGATTTGCATAGACGGTTGGCCAAAGAATTTCATCGCATGGAGGTTAAGTATCCGAACCCACTGAGCGAGGAGGAAATTTTTGAAACACTAGATCAGTTTAAGTACATTATTCCACAGGGTGGACCAATGACAGGGATTGGGAATGATCACCAAGTAGCGTCGCTATCGAACTGCTTTGTGATCGGTCACAAAAATCCTGCTGACTCCTATGGTGGGATTATGCGCATTGATGAGGAGCAGGTGCAGCTCATGAAGCGTCGTGGTGGCGTTGGCCACGACCTTTCGCATATCCGCCCCAAAGGTAGCCCTGTTCTCAACAGTGCATTAACATCTACTGGTGTAGTTCCCTTTATGGAACGCTACTCCAACTCCACCCGTGAGGTGGCGCAGGATGGCCGTCGTGGTGCGCTCATGCTCTCCATCTCCATTAAGCATCCCGATGCTGAAAAGTTTATCGATGCCAAGATGGATGCTGGAAAGGTTACCGGTGCCAACGTTTCGGTGAAAATTGATGATGAATTTATGCGCTCCGTGGTTTCGGGGAAGCCTTATGTTCAGTGCTATCCAGTTGATGCCACCGATCCAAAGTATAAAGTTGAGGTTGATGCACGTAAAATCTGGAATAAAATTATCCACAATGCATGGAAGTCGGCTGAGCCGGGTGTTCTTTTTTGGGACACCGTGCTGCGTGAGTCTGTCCCCGATAGCTATGCAGACTTGGGTTACCGCACTGTTTCTACAAACCCTTGTGGTGAGATTCCTCTTTGTCCGTACGATAGTTGCCGGCTTATTGCCATAAATCTCTACAGCTACGTTGATAGGCCCTTTACTGCCGAAGCCAAGTTCAACTTTGTAAAGTTTAAAAAGCACGTGCGGGTTGCCATGCGCATGATGGACGACCTTATCGATTTGGAATTGGAGAAGATTGATGCCATTCTTGGAAAGATTACAAAGGATCCGGAAGATCAAGATGTAAAAAGTGTAGAGCGTTCGCTTTGGGAAAAAATTAAAACGAAGGCCACTGAAGGACGCCGTACAGGCCTTGGCATTACAGCCGAAGGCGATATGCTTGCTGCACTTGGATTGCGTTATGGCTCTGACAACGCCATCGATTTCGCAGTGGAAATACAGCGTACGTTAGCCTTAGAAGCTTATCGTTCATCAGTGGAGATGGCCACAGAGCGCGGTGCGTTCCCCATCTACGATGCCCAACGGGAAAAGAATAATCCATTTATTCAGCGTATTAAGGCTGCTGACGAAGAACTTTACAATAGCATGGTTGAGCATGGACGCAGAAATATTGCCCTTCTCACTATTGCCCCAACTGGAACCACCAGCCTTATGACCCAAACTACCTCGGGTATCGAGCCAGTATTTCTACCTGCATACAAGCGTCGCCGAAAGGTTAATCCCAACGACCAAGCGGTGAATATCACCTTTACCGATGAGATTGGCGACTGCTGGGAGGAGTATAACGTATTCCACCATAAGTTTCTCATTTGGATGGATGAGGCTGGGTTTGATTCCAAGGAGGTGGAGCACTACACCGATGAGCAGGTGCAGCAGCTGGTAGAAAAGTCACCCTACTACAAAGCCACCTCCAACGATGTGGATTGGGTAAGTAAGGTGAAGATGCAGGGTATGATTCAAAAATGGGTCGACCACTCCATCAGTGTAACGGTTAATTTGCCCGAGGATACCACTGAGGAGATGGTCGCTGAGGTATACAAAACGGCTTGGGAGAGTGGATGCAAGGGCTGCACCGTATACAGGGAAGGTTCACGGGCTGGTGTATTGGTTTCGAATAGCAAAAAGGGTAAGAAGGAGAGTTCCGTACCAGTTAAGCGCCCAGCCATACTCGACTGTGAGGTTATTCGATTCAAGAATAATCATGAGAGCTGGATTGCATTTGTTGGGTTGCACAATGGTCGTCCATACGAAATATTCACCGGTATGACCGATGATGATGTGCTCGCCATTCCCAAATCTATTGATCAGGGTAAGATATTGAAAATTAAGGATGATCGTGGCAGCCGTTACGACTTCCAGTATGAGGATAAGTATGGCTATACCAATACCGTTGGTGGCCTTTCACACATGTTCAACAAGGAGTTTTGGAACTATGCCAAGCTTATCTCGGGAGTGCTCCGCAATGGAATGCCTATTCCGGATGTGGTAAACCTCGTTTCGTCGCTGCGCCTCGATAGCGAAAGCATCAACAACTGGCGAAATGGAGTGGAGCGTGCGTTGCACCGCTACATTCCCAATGGGACCAAGGCAAAGCATGGAAAGAAATGCCAAGAATGTGGATCAGATTCGCTTATATATCAAGAAGGATGTCTTTTGTGCACTAATTGCGGAAGCTCTAAGTGCGGTTAGTCGGTTAATTTGGCAAGTAAGCCCGGTCGTGAGATCGGGCTTTTTTGTTGAAGATCGCAAGAAAACCTAAAGTATTCAATAGCGTGTTTTACCTTCTAGAAATTCGCCGAATTCTTTTGTTTAGATAATAAATCGCCACGCCACAGTATGGTTTAAGTTGATTATTTGAGTCTTTCGACTCCCATTTTATCAAGAGTCCTGTCAATTCTGAGATAGTCCGAGTTCCTTGTTTTTTCCCAAGGATATCGGTTAGAGCATCTATTACTGCTTTTCGATTGCAAGTCAGTCGATAGAGATTCAGGTTTAATGTTTCTATATCATTTAACATTAGTTTATTTTCAGAGTATATTGCACCACTTGGTTTGTATTTTATCAAAGAATTAATAGGAGTGTCATTATTTGATGGGTTAAAAATAGAGTGATGTATTTTTTCTGTGTGTATCACAATGAGTGTTGTTGTATGAATAACTCTGATTTCCAAGGCATACGGCTAGCATATTTTTATAATCTAATTGAAGCGCAGGAGTTTTTGATTGACTTTGCCAATGTTCAACCTTCATTTTTGTTCGATCGTTTTGAATTCTCTGCATACAATAGGCACAAATGTATCCTTGTTCTTCGAGAAGTGATTGTCGAATAGCATCTTTGACTGGTGTGAAATTTGCCCCATCGTACTCAGCATTTGGTTGTAACCTATATGCAAATAATTCCTTTGGCTCTTTAATTTTTACTATGGAAATCATCTTTTTTACTTTAGCATTGCTATAAGGGCTTCTGCTTTAACTATTTCTGGAATATCGCCGTGCAACTTCTTTTTTAAATCCATAATCGCTGCGATTGCTTCTGTAAATTCTTCCTTGTCCATTAAATTGTATATTTCATTTAAGTCTCCCTTTATCTTCAGGTTCCTTGAAGGAGTATTCATCAACTCTTCAAGTATTTGCGAAGAATCTAAACCAAGAGATTGAGTTGGCGTAATACAGAGTAACTCATCATTGTCGTGAATCAGTAACCGAATGTTTTCAGGTAGAAGTTCTCCAATGCTTTGTGGAGAATGAGTAGTGAGAATGAATTGACAGTTTGGAAATACATTTTGCAAAGAAGTAATAAAAAAACGTTGCCATTGAGGATGTAAGTGCAATTCAATTTCATCTATCAAAACAACACCTTCACCAGCAAGAGGATTTTCTAATGTTGGATTAGCAATGGCCAATCTTCTTGCTAAATCACCAACAACTCCGACTAAACATTTCTCACCATCAGAAAGTTGGTCAATAAGAACATCCTTCCCCTGCTTACTGATGGTCATTCTTAGAGGACTCCTTTTGACTCTTAAGTTGCTATAGCCTGGCAGAAAACAAGCGATTGCATCCCTGACTGCAGAAAGTTGTTTATCTGGAAATTGATTTTCTGGTTCATCGTTAAAAATACTTCTTTTGGTGGATCTTGAAATTAACTCATTTTCTAAGTCTTCTCTATTTCTAAACCATTCAAAGAAACTACGAAAGTTTGCTGCACTCGTTAAAGACTCGTCATATGCTTCCAGTAACTCAAAACTATGCTTCATCTTAATTCTCAAAGGAATATCCATAACTGCCCTGTTTATTGGATAATATACAAACAGGGGAATAGAGCAATTCATTTGACAATCTTGCAGTTGGCCCTGAATTTTCTTAACATATTCATTTACAAATTTTAAATCGGTAGACACACCGTGCTTTAGATATCCCTTTTGTGTTTTAACCAACTTCCACTCGTTACCATTATTATCAATTGCTTTAATCTCGGCAAAAGCTGTTTTATTCTTAATGTCATTATCCCTAATTGCTCGGCCAGATGAGCCTTCATGTCGAATCCTTGACGTAACCCAAGATAACAAATATGCAATAGCATCAAGCAGACTGGTTTTTCCTGCACCATTTACCCCTACAAATACTGTCATTTTAGGATGCAAGTTTACCTCTAGTTGATTTATACCTCTAAAGTTATGCAGTTCAACTTTGCTTAGATTCATATTGAATAGTTTGAGTATCAGTTAATGCAAAAATAACCATTAATAGTTACAACAAAAATTCTGGTTAACTAAGATTTTTTACAAAATCAGAAAGATTAATTTTAAAAAAAGGCGCCCCCATTTAACCTTAAGTCAAGGGGGGTGTTTTCTCAATGCGAGAATTTTCTTTACTTCACCTCCGAACCATTTCTTACCTCGGTGAGCGGGGCCACAAATTCAAGTCGACCATCGGCATCCTGTGCCATCAGAATCATGCCATGGCTTTCGATGCCGCGAATTTTTCGGGGTTCGAGGTTAACCAGCATGGAAACTTTTTTCCCAATAGCCTGCTCGGGCGTAAAGTAGCCTGCTATTCCCGACACCACAGTTCGCTTGTCGATGCCGGTGTCGATGGTGAGCTTAAGCAGCTTATCGGTTTTAGGAACGCGCTCTGCCTCCAGAATGGTTCCGGTGCGGATATCCATCTTGGCAAATTCGTCGTAGCTAACTATATCGCGCTGTGGGGTAACGGGTATTGCCATCACCTCGTTTTGCTTCTTTGTGTTGGCAAGCTTCTCCAGCTGCTTTTCTATTTCGGCATCCTCCACCTTTTCGAACAGCAACGATGGCTCGCCAATGGTGTGGCCTGCCTTCAACAGGTCGGCACGGCCAAGCACATCCCAGCCCGGTTTGCCAAGGTTGAGCATGGTAAGCAGCTTTTCGGAGGTGAAGGGCAAGAATGGCTCAAACACAACGGCCAAGTTAGCTGCTATTTGCAGCGAGATGTTCATAATGGTCTTCACCCTTTCGGCATCAGTCTTGATTACTTTCCAAGGCTCGGTATCGGCAAGGTATTTGTTTCCAAGGCGTGCCATGTTCATGGCCTCCTTGAGCGCCTCACGAAAACGGAAACTCTCGATGCTATCCTCCACCTTTTTGCGAAGCAGAGGCAATTCGGCCAAGGTCTCCTTGTCGAAGTCGGTTAATTCACCGGCTGCGGGGACCACACCATTGTAATACTTCTGGGTAAGAACCAAAGCCCGATTTACAAAGTTGCCATAAATGGCTACTAGCTCGCTATTATTTCTGGTCTGAAAATCTTTCCAGGTAAAGTCGTTATCCTTTGTTTCCGGTGCATTGGCACATAGCACATACCGAAGTACATCCTCCTTTCCCGGAAATTCTTCGAGATATTCGTGAAGCCAAACGGCCCAGTTTCGGGAGGTGGATATTTTATCACCTTCGAGGTTGAGGAACTCGTTGGCCGGAACGTTGTCGGGCAAAATGTAGCTACCCTCTGCCTTCAGCATCGCGGGAAACACAATGCAGTGAAACACGATGTTGTCCTTGCCAATAAAGTGAACCATGCGCGTATCTTCACTCTTCCAATACTTTTCCCAATCGGGCGTAAGCTCCTTGGTAGCGGATATGTAGCCAATGGGAGCATCGAACCAAACGTAGAGCACCTTGCCTTTGGCCCCTTCCACTGGAACGGGAACTCCCCAGTCGAGGTCGCGGCTTACTGCACGTGGCTGAAGGCCCATGTCGAGCCATGACTTGCACTGGCCATACACGTTGGTTTTCCACTCCTTGTGCTCCTCTAGAATCCACTTTTTCAAAAAGGGCTCATACTTATCGAGAGGAAGAAACCAGTGTGAGGTTTCGCGTAGCACCGGCTTGTTGCCGCTGATGGCAGAGCGAGGGTTAATAAGATCGGTGGCGTTGAGCGAGGTGCCGCACTTTTCGCACTGGTCGCCGTAGGCATTTTCATTGGCGCAGTGTGGGCAGGTCCCCATAATATAACGGTCGGCAAGAAATTGCTTTGCCTCCTCATCGTAGTATTGCTCGGTGGTTTTTTCCACAAATTCACCCTTGTCGTAGAGCTTACGGAAGAATTCCGATGCCATTTGGTGGTGAACCTTGGATGAGGTACGGGAGTATATATCGAACGACATGCCAAAGCGCATGAACGAATCCTTAATCATTGTGTGATACTTGTCGACCACCTCCTGTGGTGTGACGCCCAGCTGGCGGGCCTTAATGGTGATTGGCACTCCATGCTCGTCTGAGCCGCACACCGAAATAACATCTTCGCCCTTCAAACGGAGGTAGCGCGAGTAGATATCGGATGGGATATATACACCTGCTAAGTGGCCAATGTGCACCGGTCCGTTGGCGTAAGGAAGCGCTGAGGTTATTAGGTAACGTTTAAACTTTGTCATAAAAAGCCCAATTTGGTTGGATTTTATCCAATAAGAATATGAATTGCAAATATAGCCCCATTTCTCTTTCCAACGAAGCGATGGTCGAAGGTTTTGGTGTAGAAGTTGATTGGCATGAATCGCCGGCTAATTTTAATCGCACTGGAAGGTTTTTTAGATCGCAGATATTGATGTCAGCAACTTTTTGTTTACATGAGTGAAAAGTTGTTCATTCATCCATATCTTTGACCATACTAGGTGGTAAAAAGTCTTTTATAGGTTCATGCTGTAATAATTGAAATCGAATGATTCGTCCGCCATATCTAAAAACAGGAGACACCATTGCCATTGCCGCTCCGGCACGAAAAATAGCACGCGAGGAGGCTGCTCCTGCTATTGATCTTCTTAAAAATGAGGGGTTTAAGGTTGTTGTTCCCGATGGCTTGTTTGAGGTCGAAAACCAGCTGGCCGGTAACGACAAGCATCGCGCTGCTCAAATTGCTGAGTTGCTTAAAAGTGATGAGGTGAAGGCCATTCTTTTTGCCCGTGGAGGTTATGGTTCGGTAAGAACTTTGCAGTATATTCCTTCTTCCTTGTTTACCTGCAACCCCAAGTGGATCGCTGGCTACAGCGATATTACAGTATTTCATAGTTTCTTGTCACGGCAGGGCATTCAGAGCCTACACGCCACTATGCCCATAAACTTTCCCAAGGCGGGTGGGCATAATCAATCCACCCAATCGTTGGTTAATGCACTTAGAGGAACTCTTGTTCCCATTGAGGTGCCAACCCATTCGGGCAACATGGTTGGAAAGGCTCGGGGGATTCTTGCCGTAGGAAATCTTTCCGTGCTCTACAGCTTGGCCGCAACGCCCATCGATTTGATTCCAGAGGGAAGAATTTTGCTAATCGAAGACTTGGATGAATACCTTTACCATATAGACCGTATGATGATGAATTTGAAGTATTCTGGAAAGTTGAGTAAAATATCAGGGTTAATCGTTGGACACATGTCGGACATGCGCGATAATACAACACCTTGGGGTAAGTCTGCCCATGAAATCGTGAGGGAGGCAATGGACGATTTGTCCATTCCGGTTGCCTTTGGCTTTCCGGCTGGTCACCTAGAACCTAATTTAACTTTTATAGTTGGAGCAGAAGTGGAATTGGAGGTAACTGAAGAGCGTTCAACGTTGAGCTACCTCGATTAAGATCTTACCTGGGTATAGCTATTTGGTATCTCGAATAACCTACCTTCCAGCTTAGCTGACTTTATCTCTTTAACAGTAATCGTTACCTTTTCGGCACGCAGGAACGTTCGTTCCTCATAAACCATTGGAAAAAAGCCAGTATGTTCTGGAATTTTGAAAAATGCCCTAAGGTTTGTTTCGGTAGGATCGTAAATGCTTAGAAGTTTCGCAAAGAAATCCATCTTAATTTCGGCTACCCAAAAAGCACTTTCGTCACGGTTCGAGCTTTGTTTTACTCGCCATTGATAGCAGTTTACTCCTTCAATAATCTTGTGGTTTTGCGATTTATTGATAACTACCGCAGCGTTGTATGGTGGAAGAGATTGGGGAATAAGATAGGCATGTTGTTTTTGTGAAAGAAGAACTACCTCCTTGTTTTTTAGATTCACCAAGGTGGAACGAAGGAGATCGTTATTGCTACTTAATATGTCTACCCTAACGTTGTCACCTTTTATGTAGAGGTTGATTCTTGTGGTATCGTAAGGTGTAACTTCCAACATACCAACTTTTCCTTCAAAGGGTGAAGGTGTATGCGTAGGTGTTGATAAAATGGTGAATATGGAGATAAAGGTGGCTAACCAAAAATTCATTTTCAAACAAATTACACAATGTGTATATTCGTAAATTGAATTAAAGTTACGTTGAATTGACAAATAATCAAAAAGTTTGGTCAATGGACGAAAAAAATAGGCTAGGCGAATTTGGCGAGGCAAAGGCTTTGGAATTTCTAGTTTACAAAGGTTTTGAAATAGTGGCTACCAACTGGCGTTACGGGCACAAGGAGATTGATATTGTTGCTCGTAAGGATGGATTAATTCACGTGGTTGAGGTTAAAACACGAGCAACCGACTACTACGAGGAACCAAAAGAGGCTGTTAAGCGTAAAAAGCAGAGGAATTTGGTGGAGGCCGCCGATGCCTTTGCTGTTAAATATAATATTGAAGAAGAGGTTCAGTTCGATATTATATCAATTGTAATGCGAGACGAGAAGTTTGATCTGGAATATATTCCGCAGGCTTTTTACCCCGGTTTATAGCAACACAACATGGATATTGACGATTTACGCGACTACTGCCTTGGCAAGCCATTTACAAGTGAAGGTTTTCCGTTCGACACCGACACGTTAGTTTTTAAGGTTGCCGAAAAAATATTTGCTCTGGTAAGCCTCGACAGCCAACCGCTGAGCATTAATCTGAAGTGTGATCCAGAACTGGCATTGGAGTTGCGGGAGGAGTATCCAGCCATAATGCCTGGATACCACATGAACAAGAAGCACTGGAACACCCTTGTGCTTGACGGGAGTATTCCTCGAATTAAGGTGCTGGAACTCATCGATCATAGCTATAACCTTATCTTTGAATCATTACCGGCAAAAACACGTGCTTTGCTCAAGGAATAGCCGCACGCACTCATTTATATTGCTTTAGCATTCTCAAATTGTTACCTTTAGCATTGTTTTATGCAATGAATCAACCTTAATAACTGCGATATGAGAGCCCTTGTTGTAACCATTGGAATTGTGCTTGCCTCCGTTTTGACGGTTAATGCACAGGTTTACCATGTAATTAAGCTGGAGGGTAGTGTTACCAACTTAAATTCGGGAAAAACCCTTGCTCCCGGCGACGTCATTCAGGCATCCGACAGGCTAGCCTTCGAATCGGCCAATGCAAGCATTATTGCTATTGGAGATAATCGAACCAAATACATTCTTCGAATGCCAAAGATGGAGAACGCAGATAAACCAGACCTTATACTTCTGGCCAGTCAAGCTGCAATCGCTGTAAAATCTCGAAATGCATTTAAAACTAGAGCATTTAATCCAGACCAAAAGGAGGTTTCAGATCTGAAGCAGTATTTTGGCAGCGACCGCTTCTCTATTATTGGAGATCAAGTTAATATTACACTTAGTGAGCAGAAGTATCCGCTTAACAACAGCGTTATTATTTTTTATTATAAAGTAAAGGATAAGCCCATCTCAAAGCGGTTAAAGTATGATCAACAAACTATTAGCATCGAGTCTGACAAGTTAAAAGAGGTTAGGGGAGAAATGATAAACACCAATGAAATTGAAAACGTTGTTGTATACGACTATTCCTCACCTCAAGACTATAAGGAGATCACCTCCTTCAATCTGCTTTTTGTTAATAATGCCGATTTGGAAAAGGAGTTTAATACTATTATTCCTATTCTGAGGAGCCAGAAGATGGACGATAAGGGCATTAAGGAGTATTTGGTTGACTACTACGTCGACTTTTATGGGCTTACTGACTCCAAGGCTCTCTCGGCTTTTATTGACGGTGTGCTAAAGAAGAGCAGCTAGCGTAACCTTGTGGTTACTCGACCATTTGTTGGAGCGCTATGCTCGGCATCGACAAGCGCAGCTTAGTTAAACGCTCCCTTCAGGTATGCCTTGGTTCGTTCCTCCTTTGGATTTTCGAAAAACTCCTTGGCTGGACCCTGTTCAACTACCTCGCCTAAATACATGAAAACCACATGATCGGCAATGCGCCTTGCTTGCCTAAGAACGTGGGTAACCATAACAATGGTGTAGTTGTCCTTTAGTTCCAAAAATTTCTCCTCAATGGCCTGGCTCGAAACGGGGTCGAGGGCAGAGGTGGGTTCGTCGGCCAGAATAATTTTGGGGTCTACCGCTAGCCCACGGGCAAGGCACAGTCGCTGCTGTTGCCCAATGGATAATCCCGATGCCGGATCGCGGAGCCTATCCTTTACCTCTTCCCACAGGCTAGCCTGACGAAGGAAATGCTCCACAGGCTTTGTTAGAAATTTCTTCTCTTTTCTTCCGCTAATTCGGAGCCCATAGGCAACATTCTTAAAAATGCTCATCGGCAGGGGATAAGGTCGCTGCGAAAGGAGTCCCATGCGCTGTCGTAGTTGCGTAATGTCTCCCTTGTAGGATAGAATGTCTATATCATCAATAAATATTTCACCAACAACCTTAATATCGGGATACATGTCGGTAAGCCGATTCAACGTCTTGAGCAGGGTGGTTTTGCCGCAGCCAGAGGGTCCGAGAATAACCGTTATCTTGTTTTTCGGAATCTGGATGTTGATGTCCTTTAAAATCTGCTGCTTTCCAATGTGCAGGTTGAGATTTCGGATGTCGATTTCGGTGTTGCTATCCATGTTCTAGAACTTAATCTTGTTTTTCTCGAAACGTCGCGAAAGATACCTTGAAGATATGCTGATTATCAAAATTATAATGGTAAGAACCAGTGCCGAGGCATATGCTCTTGCCTTAACTTCCGGTATGGGTGAGCTGAGCTGGAAAAATATGGCGAGCGGTAAGGTTGCCGCAGGCTGGCTCAGCGAGTGAGGAATATAGTCGGTATAGCCTGTGGTGAAAAGCACCGCGGCAGCATCGCCAATGGCTCTTCCAAAGGAGAGTAGTATGGCCGTTACAATTCCGGGGGAACATTGCCTCACAAATACGCGGAAGGCTGTTTCGGAACGCGTTGAACCCAACGAAAGAGAAGCTTCGAGCAACCCACGCGGAACAGTTTTAAGAACCTCGTCGATTGATCGCACCATGATGGGGATGATGAATAGTGTTACGGTGATTATTCCGGCAAGTAGCGAAGTTCTAATGCCCATGTATACCATTAGGGTGAAGCCAAATGCACCGTAAACAATGGACGGAACACCCCACAGCAGATCGAGCAAAAACCGAATGGTATTTACCAGTTTTTGATGGTTAAGAAGATGAATGTTCATAAAAAGGGCCACCGGTAGTCCTATAAACAGTGCCATAACCGTAGAGCCAACTGCGAGGTAGAGCGATCCCACAATGGCGTTAAGAATGCCGCCCTCCTTTCCAAAGTAAAAGCCGCCCTTGGGTGTTTGCGAAAGCATCTCCCACGAAAGTGCGGGTAAACCATTGACCAGAATACTTACTATAATTAGCATCAGTACTGCAGCAATGCCCAATGTAGCCATTCGCATTACGCCAATGAAGATTTTTTCCTCAGCCTTGATTAGTCGGGTGTGGTTTTTCCTATTCATTATATTCTCACATATTTTTTTCTAACCTAATAATGGCCAATCTTGAGCCAAAGTTGAAGAGCATTACTACAACAAAGAGTACTAGGGCAGCTAACATTAGTGCAGAGTCATATAGTGGAATGGAAAGCATTTCTCCGTAGTTGTTGGCAATAAGTGCTGGTAAAGGATATCCTGGGCTAAACAGTCCGTTGGGAATATGAGCCACATTGCCCACCACCATCAGCACGGCCATGGTTTCCCCAAATGCACGAGAAACGCCGAGCCCAATGGCGGAGATTATTCCCGGATATGCTTTTCGCAATAGCACTTTTTTTACTGTTTGCCATCGTGTAGCACCAAGTGATAGCGAAGCTTCAAGCAACTCATCGGGAACAGTGTGGAACACATCAATGAGTATATTCAGAATAAATGGGATTATCATTACGGCAAGCACAATGGCACCAGCCAGAACAGTAAAGCCCGATGATTGGTAACCCAGCAGCGGCGCCACGTAGTGTGATACGAATGGCACTACTATTAAAATTCCCCACAAACCGTAAATAACAGAGGGAATACCGGCAAGAATGTCAATGACCGGGTGCATAAACCGGAGCAAATATTTTTTGGAATACTGCGTGAGGTAAATGGCTGTGAGCAGGCAAATGGGTGCGGCCAAAACTACTGCTAGAAAGGTGACCCATAGTGAGCTAAGAATAAACGGGAGCAGACCAAATTCACCGGCCAGGGGCTTCCAGTTCGACGAAAAGAGGACGTGCCATAGTGATTGCTTTTGAAGCAGCACCTCCGATTTTATATAAAGCCCAAGTCCTAGCAGAATAGGCAGAAGCATAATTACAATAAGCGCCAACAACATCCAGTTATGGTTTAACGTATTCCGGAGTCCTCGCTTAATTTTGAAGTACTTACGCATATATACTACAGTTCTATCTTTTGGAGCATTTTACTTACTAATTCACTCTTTAGCGGTATGTAACCTGCAGCAGGAATTTGTTGCTGCCCCTTGGTGAGGATATATTTTATGAAGGCAATCACAATGGCATTTTGCGGTTTGTTTTTCGAAATAAAGTAGAGGTTCCGGGCTGGAGGTGATGGGTAGCGTCCGTCCTTAATGGCGGCGGCAATTGAATCGAGCGAGCCATAGAAGGCTTCATTGGGCTCTATCTTTCCATCTTCATTGAGGTCGATGGGGACAACGGCGATGCCGCTGTAGCATTTTCTGGTATTAAGGTCGTAGGCAAAGATGAGGTTGTTATATCCTAGTGAAAACTTGTCGGCCTTCACTGCGTCGGCCATACCCGGATCACCAAACACACCAATACCCTGCAGGTCCTCCTGATGCTTTCCTAGGAATGAAGCCCACATCTCCGCTGCACCGCATGCATCGCTTCGGGTGTAGGTATCAATCTTTTCCACCGAATTGTTGCCCAGTAGCTCACCCCAGAATTTTAGTTTTCCGGTAATGTACATTGCCGATAAGCGTGTTTTTGTAATACCGATTTGTTGTACTTTATCAAAGTAAGGGTTGGATGTGCTTACCATGGGAACCACTGCATCTTTTGCAACGGTAATACTCCATGCTCCTTGGCTATCTTCAGCCTTGGCAACCTCTCTCGAAAGCATTGCCAAATCAACCATTCCAGAAAGTACGTCAGTCATTCCCTTGCCTGCACCACCAGCCGAAATATCAATCCTTACACCGGGATTCTCTTTCATAAAACCTTCGGCCCAAAGAACGGTGAGCGGGTAGAGGGCAAAGGCCCCCGAAATGGTTATGTTGCCCGATAACTCTCCCTTCTTTACACTTCGGCCCCCGCCGCACGATGCCAGTGCAACGGCCACGGCGAGCAGAGTGGGAACTAACTTTTTGGAGAATCTTCTTAAATACATGGCTTTCAATATTAATGTTGTAGTATTTACTATTCAAATTTAGTGTTTATAATAGCAATATTTGCTAAAAGTATTAGTCCTACTAGTTCTGTAGGAAAACGGGAGTAAAGGTAGGAAAAACCCGCTGCACTGGCAAAACAAATTCCACGTGCCCATTGTTGCCGCTACTTTATCAGTTTTTGCATTTGCACACGTCTTACCTTCCTGATTTTCATCAAAAAAGGAGCTGAGGAATGTTGGAAATAGTTTAAATTTGAATTTGTCGATTATTTGCCTCAACTGAGGTTGTGGAGAATCAATGAACAAGCAACGGCCTGAACACGTTTACCGGTTTTTATTATATGACGAAGAATACATATCGCTATTATCATAAAGCAATTGCTGTGTATCATGATTATTCTTTACATTTAGTCTTTAACACTCAATATTATGGCTAGAGTTGTCGTTTTGGGTGCGGGTATTGCTGGACACACAGCCTCCGCTTTTTTGCGTAAATGGTTGTCGAAGAAGCACGATGTAGTAGTTGTTTCACCAAGCCAGTACTATCAATGGATTCCGTCGAATATTTGGGTTGGAGTTGGCAAAATGCGAGCGGAACAGGTTCGATTTCAGCTGGCACCACTCTACAAGCGATGGGGAGTTCAGTTTAAGCAAGCAAGGTGTGTATCCATCCATCCTGAAGGAAGTAGCAAGGTAGATAAGGGCTTTGTTACCATAGAGTATGTGGATGGTGAACGGCAAGGGGAAACGGAGGAGGTTTGGTACGACTTCCTTGTAAATGCTACCGGCCCCAAGCTTAAATTTGAAGCCACCGAGGGGCTGGGTCCCGAAAAGTTTACCGCATCGGTATGCTCAACCGGACATGCTGAGCAGGCTTGGAAAAGTTTGCAGGCTTGCTTCGATAAGATGAAGGCCGGACAACGGCAAGCCATAGTGGTGGGTACCGGCCACGCACTCTCCACCTGCCAAGGGGCTGCCTTTGAGTACATTTTGAATATCGACCACGAGCTCAGGCGGCTAGGACTACGCCACATGGCCAACATTAAGTGGATTTCCAACGAGTATGAGTTGGGAGATCTTGGTATGGGTGGCGCCTTTATAAAAAAGGGAGGTTACATTACCTCTACCAAGATTTTTACTGAATCATTTTTTCTTGAGCGCGACATCAGCTGGATTAAGCAAGCTGGAGTTTACAAGGTTGACCAGAACAATATCTACTACGAAAATCTTGCTGGGGAGCACTTGGAAGAGCCGTTCGACTTTGCCATGTTAATACCTGCCTTTTCGGGTCATGGAATTAGCGCTTATGACAAGGAGGAGCACGATATTACAGCTACCCTGTTTGCGCCAAACAACTTTATGAAGGTTGATGCCGATTACACTGCAAAGCCGTACGAGGAGTGGTCCGCCAACGATTGGCCATCGACATACCAAAACCCAACCTACGATAATGTTTTTGCTGTAGGCATTGCTTTTGCCCCACCGCATGCCATCTCCAAACCCATGAAGAGTGTGAACGGTACCGCTATTTCTCCTGCTCCACCACGCACGGGAATGCCCTCGGGGGTAATGGGAAAGATTGTGGCGCAAAATATTACCACTTGGATTAAAACCGGCAAGCCTTCCTTTAAGCATAGAGCTTCGATGGCAAAGATGGGAGCCGCCTGCATCGTTTCGGCGGGGTATGGTCTTCTGAAGGGTAACTCGGCCACCATGACCGTTTCGCCCATTGTGCCCGATTGGGAAAAATACCCAGAGTGGGGTCGCGATATTAACAAAACAGTGGGTGAACCTGGGCTGGCAGGCCATTGGCTTAAGTTGTTTATGCACTACATGTTTTTGCATAAGGCCAAGGGCTACCCATTTTGGTATCTTCTTCCTGAATAGTAAAATAGCAGACAATGGATAAAAATAGAAAGCGTTATACGCAGGAGTTTTATGCTCCTATGCCCACCAGGGCAACCATGTTTTGGCGCAACTTTGTGCCGTGGCAAATCATCCGTTTCTTTGTGCTAAACCTTAAGATTCTCAGGATAGTGGTAAAGGGACACTCATAGATAAGTGTGAACCAAAGGTTAGAGCAATGTTTTGCTGTGCCCCATTTGGACAAAGAAAAAGTGGTTAAAGGTGAACATCGGTAGGAAAAAACTTTTACCTTTGCCGCACATCTAGAAAAATTGTCCCGTGGTGTAACTGGCAACACGTCTGTCTCTGGATCAGAAGAGTCTAGGTTCGACCCCTAGCGGGACAACAATTTAACAGTTAAAACCCCAATAAACGCTATGTTTGTTGGGGTTTTTCCTTTGTTCCAATTCAGTGGGTCTTAGTCAGAGGGTGACTTGTTAGTGTCAGTGTAGTTACCCCCTGACTTCTATGATTAAAAAAAAGAGCGCGTTACAAAACGCGCTCTTTTTTTATATTAATGTAAACTCGCTTCGATTAATTAAAAATGTAACGAAGGCCAAGCTGTGCTCTCCAGCGGGAGTTGAAGTCATCAATCTGCCATGCATGGCCATTGATCGGCTTGAAGCTGTAGAGTGGGAGGTTGGTAACCGCTTGCTTTCCGGTGTACTGCATGAGTGAGTAGCTGTATCCTGCAGAATATACTCTACCCCAATCCTTGTTCAGGAAGTTGGCTAAGTTGAAGATATCCAGCGTTACCTGCAGGGTGTTCTTCTTGCCAGCAACGTTGAGGAAGAAATCTTGAGTAACACGGAGATCAAGTTCGTGTACAAATGGAACGGTGGCACCATTTCTCTGAGCATACTGGCCTCTTCTGTCTTTCAAGTAAGATTCGCTCCCTAAGAAACTCTTTAGGGCAGCAGCTTGTGCAGCAGGAGCCGTGTTGTTGGAAGAGTTGGTAACAAACTGACCGTTTGTAAGCATCTGATCAATCTGCCCATCGGTTGGAACAAAAATCAGGTCATTGTAGTACTCACCATCACCATTGATGTCACCGTTGTATACGTAGGAGAAGTTAGCACCAGTTTGGCCGTTATAGAATAGACCAACAGAGGTGGCAAACTTATTCAAATACTCCTTTTTATAGGTTACCGCTGCCACAATCCTGTTACGAACGTCGAAAGCTGAGAAGGACATTTCTGGGTTATTGGAGCCGTTGTACTGGTAGTTATAGCGCCAGTTGGAGTATGCTTGGCTCGAAGTTCCATCGTTTACCGACTCTGATTTCCCGTAGGTGTAAGCCACCATGGTGGTCAAACCAAAGTTGAAATCCTTGTTCAGCATTGCGGTTAGCGAGTAGCTATAACCCTTGTTGGTGTTGGTTAGATAAATAACATTTGTATAAGGGGTGCCCGCAACCTTTGTGTAGGTAGGCCGGTTATCAATTCCAGCAACCGTTCCGGTAACGGTCTTGGTAAGATCCTGATAAAGAATATCGTTCATCTTCTTGGTATAGATACCTTCTAAGGTTCCCTTAATGCCGTAAGGCAGCTTTTGATCTACCGCAAGGTTTGCTCTAAACGATTGAGGAAACTTGAAATGGGGATCAACCACATCTATTTCGCTGCTAAGTGGTGAACCAAATACCCATTGCTGATTTACATTGGGCTCTAGGTGAAAGTCTGCAGGGAAGTTTGCTGCTCCACCTTTGTAGTCGTAGCGTGCATACTCGTTACCGGTGTTGGAGAACTGGTTCGAGAGCCATACAAAGGGTAGTCGACCAGTAAAGATACCGGCACCACCACGAAGTTGGGTCGACCTGTCTCCTGTAACATCCCAGTTAAAACCAACACGTGGTGACCACATAACCTTTGCCTGTGGCATTTTGTCGGTGGCTACGCCATACTTGGAGTAGTTAGGATCGGCAGCAAAGGCAGTGTTCGATGATGGATGGTCAGGAAATACTGGAACATCGATGCGAACGCCATAGGTGAGCTTAAAGGCATTGGATAGACTCCACTCATCCTGTACAAAGAAGCCAAGTTGGTAGGCACTGAATGTTGGAGCCCACTGTTTTGATCCGGTAGAAGGATTGGAGAATGAATAGGAGTACTCCTGTGGTAGTGCATCGGTCAGGAATTTAGTCAGGCTGGAGTAAATGTAAGCACCTGTATTATCACGAATAAAGAGGTTCTTGAAGTTGAAGAATTCGTTGTGTGTACCTGCAGTAAAGGTGTGCTTCCCAAGGAAGTTGTAGTAGTAGTTAAAGTTGTCGGAGAGGGTAAAAATATTTTGGTTGAGCAGGTTGGCATTCGAGTAACGCTCAGTTCCAAGGTCGATGGTTTGACTTGAAATTCCATCAATATTTCTAATCTCAATAAAGGGGAACGGAGTGCCCATAATGTCACGCTTATCCCTTACGGTTGTATAACCCACACGCAGCTCATTAGAGAGATTGTTACTTATGCGGGAGTTCAACTCCATTACCGAAGAGTTGGTTTTGCTCAAGAAGGTGTATCCGTTGTTGTTGAAGCGGAAGAAGTTGGCTGTGCGTGACAAGATATCGCTGGAGGCATCTACGTAGCTGTGGCGGATGGTCAATCGGTTCTTTGCATTTATGTTCCAGTCGATACGGCCAAACAATTTAGTGCTCTTGGTTGTGCTGGTGTATGCGTCATAACCACCTGTGTTGTAAGTAGGGTCAATTTGAGCGATTCTATTAACAATGGCGTCGAGCGTATCCTTGCTGAAGTTTGAACCTTCACCAAGGTTGTTGGTAGAAGGTTGATCCTTCTTGGCAAGCTCAGCGTTGGCAAAGAAGAAGAGTTTATCCTTAATGATTGGACCACCAATGCTTAAACCGAATTGATTGTCCTTATAGTCATTAAGTTTTTTGCGGGTGATGGCAGGGTCGCTGGTGGGAGTTTTACCTACAAGGTTTTGGTTGTTACCAAACCAGTATGCTGTTCCAGTGAAGCTGTTGGTTCCACTTTTTGTAACAGCATTAATAGCACCACCGGTAAAGCCACCTTGGCGAACGTCGTAGGGGGCAATAACTACCTGAAGCTCCTGAATAGCATCGAGCGAGATGGGCTGTGTGCTTGCCTGGCCTCCGTTGGTTCCACTACTGGAAAGACCAAATACGTCGTTGTTTACCGTTCCGTCGATCTGGAAGTTGTTGTAGCGGTTGTTTGAGCCGGCAATGGAGATACCTCCACCGACTACAACGGCCTGTGGTGTTAAGCGGGTATAGTCCTGCAAACTCCTAGAAATACTGGGTAGCTCATTAATTTGCTCACGGGAAACGTTGGTTTTGGCTCCCGTGCGAGCAGCGTTGAAGGTATTGTCGGCCTTGGCCACAATTCGCACCTCTGCCATCTGCACATTTTCCTCCTGCATTTGGAATTTGAGGTCAACGTTCTCACCTAAGTGAAGGTAGATGCTATCCTGTGAGGCGCCTTTGTATCCAACAAACGAAACCTTAACGTTGTATGGTCCTCCTGGCATTAATCCAGGTAAGTCAAAAGTTCCGTCGTCACGGGTGATTGTTCCATACTGGGTGTTGGTGGGCATATGGATGGCCACCACGGTAGCTCCAGGAAGTGGGGCACCCTGCTTATCGAGCACCTTTCCGTTAAAGGCAGCGGTTGTCGAACTCTGCCCAAATACACTTACCGATAGCCCTAAGGTAACTACCAGCAGCATAATTGCTTGTGCAATTTTCTTCATAAGTGTAAATTAATTAGTGAATTTTAGGTATTTGACAACAAAAGAACACTTGTATTGTAAATGATAGGTTCGCCCTGTGTTAAGAAAACATTAATAGTGACCAATGAGATTCGTAAGATTCCCTATTCTCAAAACAAAATGAATCAAGTTGTAATCCAACTGCACTATTTGTTCCTAAAACCAATCACCAACACCAATGAGGTGATAAATGTTTCAAGCCAAAGAACCTATGGTCTATATTGTTTTGTGCATTTTTGTAATACCCAACCTTACAAGCCGCTAATAATTTTAAAGAAGAGAATTTACTGCAAACAAATTATGAAAAGAATTTATGGATGTCAGGTTATCCTCTTGTTTTTTGATCTACAACTTTTCAACAACTTATGAACTTTGTTTTGTCACAAGTTCAAGGTATACAAGCACAAACCGGAAATGTTTTCCGATTCAAAACCACCCTAGTCGAGCCAAAAAAAATGAGGGCGAAGATTTCTCCTCGCCCTCGATGTAAATACCCTTGGTTTAACCAAGTAAAGCGTTGTAAGTATTATCTATTCCAGCCAACCTGAGCAGGAAGAAGAGCACCGTCAAGAACCTGAGCATCTTCCATATCTGTATCTCTGCTAAACACAGGACTTCCTGTTGAATTATCCACAGAGAATATACCTATGTAAGTGTTTTTAGAAAGGTTGTTCTCGTATGTATTAAAGGTTACCCAGTAGTATACTTTAATACCATTAACTTCAGGAACCGCAGCAGGGAAATTTTGGTTAAGCAAAATTGCCAAACCTTCCTGCAGACGCGACCAAGTAAGGGCAATCTTTTCAGCATCCGTGCCTGTTTCAAACCCGGGAATGCTATAGGTTGCTCTAGTTGATAAACGAAGATCAAAGTTATTATAGTGAGCGCTTGCACCATAGTAGAACTCGTCATTGCCATAAGAACTACCATATTGAGCGCCATAGGTTGCATAAACGTAGTCTACCAACTTTTGCATAGCTGCAGCATTGGTGGTAAAATGAACCGTTGGGTCAAACGACCAACCATCTGGTCCATAAATGTATGGGTCAGTTTTCGTAATTGTAGTTGGGGTCACATTCCATGCCGATCCATCAAAGGTGTACTGTTGAATCATGTTGGTTGAGAGGTTGCCGTATTTAAACTTCACGATTCGTTGAGTACCTGCAGGTAAATATGGGTACTTCATTTTCAAAAACTGTGGAAGATAGTTTGCCGGAATAGCTGTTGAAGTGAAGTACTTATTTGCAGCTGGAACACCGCCAATGGATAAATAGTCAGCACTTTGAAGTTCATACCCATAGGCTGTATAATCGGTTGTGTAAGAAACTCTCGACCATGCAGTACCGTTGAACTTGTATCGTTCAAAGCTTTCAGCAAAGTTAAAGTTCAGCAGTACGTTTACAGTATCGTTGGCCACGGCTGAAGGATACTTGGTTAACAGAAACCCGGGCACAAAAGCGGTGGATAGCTTTGCCGGTGTTGCTGATGTAAACGATTGGTTTGCACTAATCGTTGCATCACCAAAGGAGTTGTAGTCCGCAGTGGTTAGCTGATAGCCAAACATGGCATCCAGATAACTTGGATGACTAGGCATGTAGTTGTAGGTCACCGAAGCCGAGCTACCGAAGTTTAACGCCTTGAAGTTTGTTGCTAGAATGATTGGAATAAAATTCTTGGCTTCAAGTGTATCGTTAAACGCTTTGTACTGGTTTATGGTAGCATTGTGCAACATTGTTGTCCCATAATCAGCAGTGGTGAGGGTGTAGGTGATGGTGGTGTTATAAGGATGAGCATCGTTGTATGCATCAAGCTTATTGTATATGTCCTTGTTGGGGTCGCAGGCAGTCATAAAGAACGAGCCAATAACAACTGCCGCTAACATTATATTTTTCATACTAATAGGTATTTAACTGTCAAACAATTAGTTGTTAAAACTTAACCTTTAAGCTGGCAGCCCATGTGCGGCCAAACCCATAATACACGAGGGCGGTATCATAATCGTGTGAAGTGCCATCGGTTGCATCGCTTAGGTATTGAGTATTAAACAGGTTGTAGCAATTGCCAACTAGAGTGGCATTAAATCCACCCATCTTGAAATTGTATCGTAAGCCAAGGTCAACAAGCTGGTAGTTTGGCATTTTCCATGCATCTACTCCAGCAGCTGATGCAGCAGTCCTGTTTGTAACATCAAAATAGGAGTAAACGTTTCCGTAGTAGTTGTAGGTAGCACTAATCTTAAACTTCGGAAGAACTTCATAATCGAGGCTAACTGCTGCGGTTGTTTGTGCAGAGTTTCCAACGTGAAGATTCTTAGCATAAACCTTAACGGTACCTTGGAGTTGCTGGTTTTGGTCATAAATTGCAGCATCAACGTCTGAAGTCCAGCGCCAGTTGCCAATGGATGCCATGCCTTTTATTTCCAATTTTTCAATAGGCTTGGAGGTACAGTCAAACTCAATCCCTTCGTGCAAGGCATCGAGGCCAGTGATATTTGCAGTTACAGTTCCAATTGTTCGAGTTAACGCTTTATCGAGCCAGGCAGTGCGATAGATGGATAGATTGGCTGTAAAGAAGGCCGAACGGAAACCGTAGCCAGCTTCGGTAGAAAGGATGCGCTCTGGCTTCACGCTGGTGTTGTAGTCGTTCCTGTAATTCAGGAATACCGAGGAGAAGAATGGTGCACGGGTGAAGTATCCTGCATTTATAAACACATTGTGCTTTGCGCTGATATTGTAGTTTGCACCGCCCTTAATGCTATAACCCAAGAATTTGTGCCATGGTGATTTTTGGTTGGGGTCGCTATTGAGGTAAGTGAAAAAGTCTGTCCTTCTATCACTTGTGTTCGAAACTGCACCTGAAATAAATGCGGAATAGTTATCCTTTACGTATTCACCCTGTAAAAAGAGTCCGGTCCAAAGAACTTCACCCATGTAGTGGTAGTCAACAAAGTCTCCTTTTTTAAGAGGTGCACCTACAGGGGTGTTAAGGTCAATGCCGTCAAGAAAGTACTTGCCGCCGAGAAGGTCATCAATTTTATAGGCATGGTAACCTCTGTAGTAGCGAACGTCGATACCGCTTGTAAGGTTGAAGTTGTTAACCTTGGTGTTCAGCGATGACAGGATTCCATACCAGTCGTGCGAGTTGATTGCATTGGCAACAATGGCTTGAGAACCGGTCAGTGAAGCGGCGTTGTCCTTAATTACACCATCAAAGTCTAAGTATCCATCAGCCGTCAATCGAGTGTCGGCAGAGGTACCAGTAGAAGGAAGCCCTGTAACCCTGTTGTAGCCGAGCCAACCAGCTTTTGGTCCATAAATTCTACGACCACCACCACGAGCCATAGAGGCATAAACTGAGGTATTTAGGTTGGTTACGTCGCTAATTTTCCAGAAGTGATTAATGGACATTTGGGGCTTGTGGTAAAAGTTGTAGGCGTAGCCCGTAGCGTAAAGCTGGCCATTCCTATAACCAAAATCAGGATTAAACTTAATTCCGTCGCGGTTATCACGGTAGGTTTGGATTAGCTGTGGATCTGTTCTTTGGTTGTGCCACTGTGGTGCTCCAAAAATGGTGTATGAAATGGAATGCTTGTCGTTGATACGTTTGGAAACATTGAGGAAGTATGACCAGCCATCGAATGAGGTTCCCCTTACATAACCATTACCGGTGGTGTGTGACCCAGAAATAGTAACAGCCCATCCGTTCTTCAGCATCCCGGTGGAAACAGTGAATGACTTCTTGTCGTAGCCGTCATTACCAATTTGATAGGACACGTTTCCTCCCTCTTTGGCTTCGGTACTCTCGGTAATAATGTTAATAGTGCCTCCTACAGATGAGATGGCCAACTTAGATGCACCCATACCGCGCTGCACCTGAATCGATCTGGTAACATCGGAGAGGCCAGCCCAGTTGCTCCAGTATACCTGACCCGACTCCATGTCGTTTACTGGCACACCGTTGATAAGTACACCAAGGTTGTTGGTATCAAATCCTCGAACCATAATGCGAGAGTCTCCAAATCCACCACCAACTTTTGTTGCATAAACGGAAGGGGTTGATTTTAAAATTTCAGGATACTCTTGGTTACCCAACTTATCCTGAATAACCTCCGCTTTAATGTTTGCAATAGCAACAGGGGTTTGGCGGTCCTTGGCGATGGATGCAGAAACTACAATTTCCTGCATACCAATGGAGCTGGAGGTTAACCCGATTGTACCTACAGACATATTGTCGTTTACAGTAACCTCCTTGGTTACGTCTTTGTATCCCACAAAGCTGAATATAAGCTTTGCTGCTGGCGTGCCAACTTTTAGGGAGAATGATCCGTCGAGAGAGGTGGCGGTTCCTTGTGTGGTACCGTCGATGCGGACAGTTGCCCCAATAAGCGCCTCGTTGGTGGCTGCGTCCACAACGAATCCCTTAACGAGACCCTGCGCAAATGAAACACTTGCCAAGCTGACAAATGCCAAAAGCAGAGAAAGCTGCTTGATCGTTCTTTTCATAGTGTTTAGGTGTTTGTTTTGAGAACCAAATTTAGGTGTTGATTTGAGTGTGTATATGAGTTTGAGGTTAAGTTAGAGGTTAAAATTGCTTAAAGAAAGGGCAACCAAATTAAGTAAACTTAACATACCCACAAAAAAAAGGTGATGTTTTTTATTAACACCACACTTTTTATTACCTAACTTATGGAAATGGAATTCAGAATTCTTTCTGTTGACCCTTGTTTCATCTCGACATATGTACGGGCAAACAGAGAACATTGCTGCAACTTCTCCGGTTGGTTAAGCAGCATTTCGAATGTGGATGTCAAGTCGGGAAGGCCGGAAATACTAAAACCACCTCCTCCAATAATAAGGTCATTGGCCTCCTTGAATTTCTGGTAGCGTGGTCCAAAAATTACTGGGATCCCCCAGGTTGCAGCCTCAAGTGTGTTGTGAATACCAGCGCCAAATCCACCACCAATGTAGGCCAGTTCCCCATAGCGGTATACAGAGGAGAGTATTCCTATGGTATCGATAATTAATACTTGCGCTGTTGAGGCCTCTTGCTCGGTTGCCTGTGTGTAGCGCGCAACGTTAATTCCGTTAAACAGCTGGATTATAGACTGTATATGGTTTTCATCAATTTCGTGTGGCGCAATGGTCAACTTCACTTTGCTATTGCTTTGGCGGAACCACTGGGCGATAAGTTCTTCATCCTTGGGCCAAGTGCTACCAGCAACGAGTGTTGTTTTGCCACTTTTAAAAGAGTTAATTAAGGGCAACTCCTTTGCCTTGGATACAATTTGGTTAACACGATCGAAACGGGTATCGCCCGAAACAGAAACGTGGGAATAGCCAATGGACAGAAGCAGCGATTCCGATTGTTCGTTTTGAACAAAAATGTGGGTAAAGCACTTCAGCATTCTTCGGTACCACATGCCGTATCGCTTGAAAAAAAGTTGATCAGGACGAAAAAGCGCAGAAATAAGATAAAGTTTGACACCCTCCTTCTTCAACCTATTAAGCATAAAGTACCAAAACTCATACTTTACAAAGAAGACAACTTCCGGGTGAACAATCTGCACGAATTTTCGTGCATTGTTCCAAGTATCAATAGGTAGGTAGAATATAAAATCGGCACCGGAGTAGTCTTTTCGCACTTCGTAGCCGGAGGGTGAAAAAAAGGTAACCAGTATTTTAAAGTCAGGGTGTTTTGCTCTAAATCCCTCTATAACCGGTCTGCCCTGCTCAAACTCGCCCAGCGAAGCGCAGTGAAACCAAGCAATCCGATCATCCTTATGTATTGATGCGCTTAGCCTTGCAAACAAGTTTCTTCTGCCTTTTAGCCACAATTTGGCCTTGGGGTTAAACGGCGCAGCAATATTTACAAGCACTATATAAAGCCTAATGCCCAGTGTGTATAGAAAAACCATTCAATCAAATTTGGCGAGGCAAAGGTAATTGCATGCATCGAATATACAAAACATTCTGGAAGTTAGTCTATCAATGACAATATCGATTGCTGACGGAAAATGTTCGCTGCTATGCTACGTGGCGACCTTTTCCTAAATACCTAACATTCTAATTCGCTAACAACCTTTTATGTGACAAGTTACAAAGTTACAGGTGACAGAAGAGTGACGATTAACGGAAAAGTGACAGATTTACAGGTCGAAGCGTAGCGAAGATCCCGATTTATCGGGGTGACAAAAATAGTGACGAGTTACAGTTTAGTGACAGAGTTACAAGTTACCAAATGATCGGTAATCATTTTCACGCACCTTTAGGGAGGGGGATGATGGCACAATCCAAAATGGAGCGGTGCACGCGCCAATGGCCTCAAGCGCACCGAACCTTCCATGCACCTCAATCACCGAAAGGAGACTAAAGACCGGAGTTGCGCCAAAAACCTACAGCCGATAGTTTACAGCCTTTACCCTAAACCGAATTCAGTGACAGGTAACGGAAAAGTGACGGATAACTGAGTTATAGGTGACAAGGTAGCGGCCATTTTAAGAGCCCTGAAGGGGCGACATTGTGATAGCCGGGGGTGTCAACCCCCGGGAAAAAGCAAAACAAAAGTAAGCGGTGCTTGCAGAATCGTTGTTCAATGCGCAAATAAATCATGCACCGCAATCACCGAAAAATGGCAAAAGAGACCGAAGTTTAAAGAACGAAGAAAAGTGCAGCGACAACCTACAGCCTATATAGTTTACAGTCTTCAGTCTATTCCCAATTTAAGGTTAATGCAGCACATCCAGCATTATAAAATTTACCATAATTGCAGCAATTTTAGAACATTAAAAAATCTTACGCTAATTTGCACGTTTGATAAGTTCAAATGGGTGGAATGAGGAAACAGCGCTGGTGTCTCTTGCTTTTACTAGTCTGGCTCACCGGCCTTCCGGCAGCTGCACAGCAGGAGTTCCAATCGCTCCATAGAAAAACGCTGCTTATTTGTGAACAGCAAGTTCTGGTTGATTCCCTTAGCTTAGTTGCAAATTCAATAATTGTAAGTGATAGTCTTGGGCGGATTGTGCCTCCTAATTCCTATTTCGTGAACTGGCAGCGTGCAACGCTCACCCCCAATAATATGCCCTGTGGTCTTTATCGCTTAGAATATAGGGTATTTCCTTTCTCCTTTAGTAAACCCTTCTTTCATCGACAGGAAAGGCTAGTACTCTCGCCTGATAGCATATGGCGTAAACGAAATAACTCAGAGTATGACGATTCGTTTACCGACTATATTAAGGGGAGTGATAAGCTACAAAAGAGCGGTAGCATTTCACGTGGAGTAGTTTTTGGCAATAATAGGGATGTATCATTTACCTCCGGGTTAAACTTGCAGCTGAGCGGTGAGCTTAGTGATGGCGTCAACATAATGGCGGTGGTTTCCGACAAGAATATTCCTGTTCAGCCCGAAGGGAATACACAAAACTTTCAGGAGTTTGACCGTATCTTCATCAAGGTTTATGGAGAAAATGCAGATGTCACTGCTGGTGATGTTGATATTAATGGCTACAGCGGTGAATTTTTCCGGGTAAAGCGAAGTGCTCGCGGAGCAATGCTGCACGTAAAATCGCAAAAAGGTAAAGGTAATTTTTATGATATTACTGGTGGAGGAGCGGCTGCCAAAGGGAAATATATGAGGCAGCAAATTATTGGAGTTGAAGGTAATCAGGGACCCTACCAGCTTCAAGGAGCCGAAGGGGAAAACTACATTTTGGTTGTCTCTGGAAGTGAACGGGTTTACCTCGATGGAAAGGAGTTGGTCAGGGGGAGCGATCAGGATTACACCATATCATATGCTACTGCAGAGCTTTACTTTACAGCTAAAACACCAATTACAAAGGACAGCCGAATTACCATTGAGTTTGAATACTCCGACCAAAGCTACTCTCGGTTTCTCACCTACCTGTCGGGAAGCTGGGGTGGCAAATCGTGGAGGTCATTTCTTAATGTATACTCCGAAGCCGACCTTAAAAATCAACCGTTGGGGCAAAACCTAACCGATTACCAAAAACAAATTTTGGCTAATGCAGGCGATAACCTCAACCAGGCAGTGGTTCCCGGAATTGATACGGTAAGTTATAGCAACGATTTAGTGCTGTATCGGGCTGTTGATACGCTTGTTAACACCCAGACCTACCCCATATTTGTATACTCCACAAACCCAACCAATGCCCGATACGAGCTTCATTTTTCGTATGTGGGTAACGGTAAAGGAAATTATCAGGTGAGCCCAATAATTGCCAATGGGCGAGTATACCAATGGGTTGCTCCTCTCAATGGCCTTCCACAGGGTAGCTACGAACCGGTACAAAAGCTCGTTGCCCCGGCAAAGCACCAGCTCGCCACCACCGGGATTGCTATTACCCATGGACGAAACCTTGTGGCGCTCGAAACTGCTGGATCGGTAAATGACGTAAACACCTTCTCCCAAACCAACAATGCCGACAACCTTGGCGCGGCCATCTCCTTAAAGTGGGATAGAGCACAAAGCAGGGACACCACCAAATCCTCCGACATAACATGGAAAGCCAGCTATCGCTACCAGACCGCTAATTTTTCCCCCATCGATCGGTTTTACCCGGTGGAGTTTGAGCGCGACTGGAATCTTGCATCCGCGGTGTCAACTACCAGCGAGCAGCTTGCGTCCGGCGAGCTTGCCTTGCAGCTACCCGATTCCATTTTTCTTGAGTTGGGTTCATCGTACCTTTCACGAGCCGCAATCTTCTCAGGTATAAAAGGAAACGGAGGGATTGCGGTAAGGCGTCGGTGGATTCTGGTTGAGGCGAATGCAAGTTATCTTATAACGAACGACACGGCTGCAAACACCCAATTTGAGCGCTACGCACTTAGGGTGGAAAAGGAGATTCACCGCATAGTTGCTGGAGTTTCTATGAATATGGAGAATAACCAATGGCGAACAAAACAAACAGATTCGCTGATGGCCATTAGCAAAGGTTTTAACGAGGTTGAGGGTTACATTCGCAGCACCGGTAAAGCTAAGACGCCCATTAAGTTGGCCTACAAGGAGCGGCGAGACTACCTTGCCAAGAGGAACAGCATGTCGCTATTTTCCACTGCACAGGAGCTAAGCACATCGGTTGAAAAAACGAGGAGTGGTGGAAGTTTTTTGCGCGTGCTGGCATCCTATCGATCGCTACACTATGCCGACTCCTCTAAAACGCGTGAAGAAACCGTGCTGGGCAGGGTAGAGGGTGGCTCTATGTTATTGGGTCGCATGTTAAACCTAAATGGTTCCTACGAGCTTGGATCGGGCTTAATTCCCCGACAAGACTATACCTTCATTAAGGTAACGTCAGGGCAAGGTCAGTATGCATGGGTAGACTACAATGGCGATGGAATTAAGGAGTTGAATGAGTTTGAGATTGCTGCCTATTCCGATCAGGCTGAGTATGTAAAGGTGAGCCTTCCAACCACCAACTATCTGAAGGCTTTTACCGGTGCCTTTTCAGCTTCCGGGACTTTTACTCCAGCAAGAGCTTGGCACGATACCTCTGGAATTAAGAGTATTCTGGCTTGCTTTTCGTTAACAGCATCGGCACAGGCAGAGGAGAAGCAATCCTCCTTTAGCGCCTTCCCAGCCTTTTTCCCCGCGCTTACCAACGCTGACTTGATAGCACACAAGGGCAGCTGGCGATATGGTGGCGGGTTCAGCTCACCCAATAAAAAATATGCCGCAGAGGTATATGTTCAATCCTCCAGCACAAAGCAACTCCTTGTTGGTGGCAGTGAAGCCAGGAATGGGCTCACCCAAACGGTGGTTCTTAAATATCGACCTGCCGCCGTTCTGCTGTTGGGGTGGCAGGGCGAGAAAAGCAGCTCGGGTTTGACATCCGAACTCTTTCCTTCGAACAATAACTTACTTAATGGGCTCAAATCATCATCCAAGTTGGAATTAACCATGGATTTACGCTATATGCTGCGATTTGTTTGGGACTATTCCGAAAAGAAAAATATTCTTGGCTTGGAAGATGCATTTACTCACCGACTGGGAATTGAAGGCTCTGCCAGCATTCCCAATAAGTTGAAGTTGGATGGCTCCTTTTCTTGGGTTCGAATCAACGCCTTTGCACCCTCCACATCCCCCGTTTCGTATGAGTTGCTCTCAGGGCTCAAGGTAGGAAAGAATGCTGTTTGGAGCCTTACGCTAAGCCGTAAACTGCCAGCGGGTATTGAGGCAAACATCAGCTATAACGGTCGTTACCTTTCCGATGGAAAAATTATACATGCGGGAACCATGGAGATTAGGGCATCGTTTTAAACGGCTGGATTTAAGTTGAATAACTAGATGACTGCCAAAAATTTTGCTAATGTTCTAATCAGCAGCTCACTTGAGTACGGTTTTGCGATATATTCATCGCATCCAGCCATAAGTGCTTGTTCTTTGTCGTTAGAAAGTGCATAGGCGGTAACTGCCACAATAGGGATGGTGGGGTTAAAGGCTCTAATACGCCGAGTGGCTTCCAGGCCATCCATCTCCGGCATTTTAACATCCATGAAAATAAGTGCTAGGGATTTATTTGCCCGGCACAGCGATACTGCCTCTGTTCCTGTTTTTGCTCGCAATATATTAATGCCAGAGTATGGTTCAAGAGTTTTTGTGGCCAGTATGAAGCTGAATTCATCATCCTCGGCAATGAGGATATTTGCTTGCATCGACTGTGGAATTGCAACTCTTTTTTTTACAATCGTCGGTGTTACAGCCAAATCTTCACTATTATTGAAAGGGAGGGTAAGCGTAAAAGTGGAGCCTCTGCCTTTTTCTGACTTCAGATTTATGCGACCGCCAAGAAGTTCAGCTAGCCCTTTGGAAATTGCTAAACCCAATCCGGTACCCTCCTGTTCTCTCGAAAAATCCATATTTTCCTGGGTAAATCGGTCGAAGATGAGCGTTTGATTTTCTTTTGAAATTCCAACACCAGTATCGGTAACATAAATTTCAAGCGTATTTTTCACAACTTTGCTTCCCAACAACACGCTACCGTTATCGGTATACTTATATGCGTTACTCAGCAAGTTGTTTAGAATTTGGTATACCTTTTGCTCGTCGGAATAGACCATGGTGGACATTAGAACAGGATCGACAAATTGGGTGAACGCAATACTCTTTTTGTTGAAGTTTCCAATGTAAAGTGAATGCAACTCTTTAAAAACTTTCTCGAGCCAAAACTTGCCTTGGTGAACCTCCATTTGGCCAGCTTGTATTTTCGAGATATCCAATACATCATTCACTGTATTGAGCAACCTTGCGCAGCTATTGTTAAGAATGCCAGCATATTCAACTCTGGAGTTTTCATCTACTTCGGCTTCGCAAAGCATTTTTGAAAAGCCCATAATGGCGTTCATTGGTGTTCGTATTTCGTGACTCATGTTGGAGAGAAAGGCTGATTTTAGTCGATCGCTCTCCTCTGCATGCTCCTTGGCAATATTGAGTTCCTTTATTGTTTGGATAAGTCGTTCGTTTACCTCCTGATACTCCTCGTTCTGGCTTAGGATTTCCTCATTTTTCTCCTTAAGCATGAGCTCTGTTTGCTTTCGCACGGTAATATCTTCCTTTACGGCGATAAAGTGGGTAATCTTTCCCTTGCTATTTTTAATGGGCGAGATGGAGGCAAATTCCCAAAAGCCTTCACCATTTTTTCGTCGATTGTAGAACTCACCCTGCCAATCGTTGCCGGTAGTGATGGTTTCCCACAGTAGCTTGTAGTCGGCAGAGGTTTTGTCTCCCGATTTTAGAATGCTGGGCTTTTGTCCAACTGCCTCCTTGGCTGACCAACCTGTAACCTTACAAAAATGGGGGTTAACATATTCTATAATCCCATTGGTATCGGTAATTATAACAGATACAGGACTTTGCTCAATACCTTTAGTAAGCATTACAATTTGTTCTTGATTTTGCTTACGGGTGGTAATATCATGAACAATGGTAGCAATAGCTGGCTTTCCATCGTAAGTAATTGGAATGGTAACTACCTCCACATCCGCAATGCTCCCATCAAGACGGACAAATTTTGTTTCTACCAAAGGAGCAAGTTTACGTTCCTCGGAAGTCATGCGAATTCTCTCCTTCGAAAACACTCGGGCGTCGGGATGAACAAAGTCCAGTACCGATCGATCCAGCACTTGATCGGGAGTACTGGCCCTCAAAAAATTAAGTCCTGAATTGTTTATGAAAATAATTTTTCCGTTGATATACAATACAATGGGGTCAGGGAATGATTCAACCAGTGCCCGAAATCGCTGCTCGCTATTCCGTAGGGCACTTTCGTATTCCACTCGTTCGGTAATGTCGCGGCAAATGCCTTCGCAGAATTGAACATTGCCGCTGCTATCCATTATGTAGTGGGCATTATCCTCAAGCCAAATTAGCTTACCACTTTTGGTTTTCACCTGGTATATTTCAGCCTTTTCAATAAAATCTTTGTTTTCGGCAATTATCGCTTCACGTGCCGAAGGCTCCACATTTAGAGTCGTGGGAATATCAACTTTCATTAGCTCGTCGGAACTTTCGTAGCCCAGCATTTTTACAAACGCAGGATTCACCGAAACAAATTTTCCATCGACAGTTGAGCGGTAGTATCCATTGGGCATATTTTCGAAGAGGTCTCTATACTTTTTCTCACTCTCTAAAAGAGCCGTTCCTGCTATTTCCCGTTCTGTAATATCGTGTATAATGGATAAAAGATAACTCTTGTCGCCAACATTAATGAGAGTTGGGTAAGTTTCCACTACCCTGAATTCACCAGTTGCCAGCTTCTGTTCAAGTTGGAAGTAACTAATGCGTTCATGCTGAGCTTTAGAAATCCGATTAAAGGTTTCTTGTTCTCCGTCCACATTAATATCATATAAAGTCTTAGAAAGCAGTATCTCCTCTGGATATTTGTAGAATTGAATGGCCGCCTCGTTTGCTCTAACAATTTTTCCGGTTTGAGGATCCACCTGAAGCATAACGGCGCTATTGCTCTCAAAGAAGCTCTTGAACTGCTCCTCGCTTTGCCGGAGTTTTTGCTCTGCATCCCGTCTCTCAGTGATATTCCGGCAAATGGTTATCATGCCGTCAAGTTTGCCGTTAACAAAAATGGGGGAGGCATTAACCTCCAGTGGTACTCGCTCTCCCTTTGCGTTGAGAATTTCAAGCTCGGTTATGTGTGGCCCCATTTTTCCGGCCAACCTTTCTTCAAGCCCCTGCTTTATTTGCTGGTGAAATTCCGGAGGAATATAGTTGAAGAGATTTTGAGGTTTTTTTGGATAGGATTCAAGTCCTACAATTTTTAGTCCGGCTGGGTTTACGTAAGTAACTTCACCGTCGATGTTGTGCATAAGAATAATATCTGTGGCCATCTCTGCCAGCTGTCGATACTTCTCCTCGCTTTTGGCAAGCAGCTTCTTCGATTGGTTAAACTCCTTCTCCAGCTGCTTTTCTCGGGTTACATCGCGACCGCTACCCACGGTTCCAATAATGTTTCCCTTCTCGTCGTAGAAGGGTGATTTGAATACGTCAAGGAAAAGGAATTGCCCCCTCACGTTTCCATACTCATCAAAGCGTTCAGTTTTTCTATTTTGAAGGACTATGGTATCCGTGTCACGGCAAATTTCTCCAAAGGTATGCCATTGATGATCATCCGGATGTGTTGCCCGCTCCCTTTCAGCAAAATACATGTCGTTTTTACCAATGGGTTCACTGAGGTTATTGGCTCCTAACAGCCTTTCGCACATGGCCTTGTTGGCAAATATGTAGCAGTTGTTTAGGTCTTTGGCCCAGAGCAAATCCTCCACGTTGTCGCACATCATGCGTAGCATAAGGTAGAGGTTTTGGTAGTTCGCTTTGCTTTTGGTAAGCGCCTCTCTCTGCTTTTGAAGCCGGGTTAGGTCATGCACTGTGGCCATTATTCGACTCTTCCCACCAATGGTAGTTTGCTGAAGCGATACCTCTACTGTGAAATTTGTGCCGTTTTTCTTTTTGGCACGCCACTCAAATGCTTTGGACTCGGTTTTAAGCGCTAGGTGAATCATTTCCAGCGCTTTTTCCTCCGTGTAGCCTTCATCGCCTGCGCTCACATATCCAGTATTATGTTGCAGCACCTCCTGCTTATTATCGAAACCAAACAGGCGAAGCATGGTGTCGTTGACTTCTAGTATTGCACCAGTTTCGCCATCGTGAATAAATATTGCATCGCGGGTGGAGTTGAATATTTCGCGGTAGTTTTGCTCCTGTTCCAGTAAGGTCGCCTGTGCCTGCTCCATTTTAGCCATTTGCTCAGCATGGAGTTGCTCGGTGGACTCAAGCTTAGCCTCTATTGTTAATAGCTGATTTATAATCTCTTCTTTTGATAGTTCAGAAAAATCCATTTTCACGAAATTTGATAGTTCCACAGGCATTGTTTTACGCCGCTTTAAAGCTAAACATAGCTGTATGCATATAAGTTTATTAAAATGGCGATCAACCTTTTCTTTTGCTCTTAAATGTAAATATAGATATAATTCCCTCTACATTATTTATGGATAAAATTGACCAAAAACAATTTCTTGCAGGCCATCTTTAATTCTTGTAGGGTTGCACTGTACAATATGTTTCTTCTTAAATGGGGTCATTTGATTTGGTGTTGAGACTTAACCTCACCAAGGTTTTGGTTTGTTCCAAATCAAGTTAGGTATTCCTACAAACCAAGTGTGATTTTGTCCCGACTTCGGTCTTCTTAATCCTTACGGTGGTTGCGGTGCATGGAAGGTTCGGTGCGCTGAAGGCCATCGGAGCGTGCACTGCTCCGTTTTGGATGGTGCCGTCAACCCCGCCCTAAAGTGCGGGGAAATGATTAGCGGCCCCAGAACCGGTCTTTTGGTAACTTGTAGCTTTGTAACTCGTCACCTTGTCACTTTTCCGTCACCCGTCACTGAATTGGCTGTAGGTTTGCCTTGGCACCACTCCCACCTTCTTAATCCTTACGGTGGTTGCGGTGCATGGAAGGTTCGGTGCTGTGAAGGCCATTGGAGCGTGCACCGCTCCGTTTTGGAATTTGCCGTTACCCCCGCCCTAAAGTGCGGGGAAATGATTAGCGGCCCCAGAACCGGTCTTTTGGTAACTTGTAGCTTTGTAACTCGTCACCTTGTCACTTTTCCGTCACCCGTCACTGAATCGGCTGTAGGTTTGCCTTGGCACCACTCCCAACTTTTTAATCCTTACGGTGGTTGCGGTGCATGGAAGGTTCGGTGCTGTGAAGGCCATCGGAGCGTGCACCGCTCCGTTTTGGATGGTGCCGTCAACCCCGCCCTAAAGTGCGGGGAAATGATTAGCGGCCCCAGAACCGGTCTTTTGGTAACTTGTAGCTTTGTAACTCGTCACCTTGTCACTTTTCCGTCACCCTTCACTGAATTGGCTGTAGGTTTGCCTTGGCACCACTTCCAACTTTTTAATCCTTACGGTGGTTGCGGTGCATGGAAGGTTCGGTGCGCTGAAGGCCATCGGAGCGTGCACCGCTCCGTTTTGGATGGTGCCGTCGACCCCCGCCCTAAAGTGCGGGGAAATGATTAGCGGCCCCAGAACCGGTCTTTTGGTAACTTGTAGCTTTGTAACTCGTCACCTTGTCACTTTTCCGTCACCCGTCACTGAATCGGCTGTAGGTTTGCCTTGGCACCACTCCGTTTTGGAATTTGCCGTCACCCCCCGCCCTAAAGTGCGGGGAAATGATTAGCGGCCCCAGAACCGGTCTTTTGGTAACTTGTAGCTTTGTAACTCGTCACTTTTCCGTCACCCTTCACTTTTTCATTCCCTATTGCCCTTCCCACCTATTTTTTTTAAATTAGCGGCTGATTTATGAAACAAAAGTTCATTTTATTGCTATAATGGCTTAACGTTTCGTGCTTTAGTATTAACATTCTGAAAACCATAGTAACATGAAGAATACTTTCCTCTACGTAGGCGTAGCTATTTTGCTGATTTTGGTGGTGTTTTTTATGGAAAAGCCGAGGTGGGCTGGTAACTCCTACGTTAAGGCTAAGGAGCTTGCCGATTCTGCAAAGTATGAGCAAGCGTTGCACAAAATTGACTTTGCCCTAATGCTTTCCACAAAGCCCGAATACCTCGATCTCAAAGGGGTAATTCTTCAAGGCAAGGGTAACGATAGCTTGGCCATAACGTTTTTCAATCAGTCGATCGCACTGGACAGCACCATTGCGCTGCCCTACCTGCACAAGGGTATTTCGCTAAAGAATCAGCAAAAATGGGACGCTGCGCTTAAGGTTTTAAATAAAGCCATATCGATCAACGGTTCCCTAGCCAAAGCATACTATAATAGAGGTATTGTTGAGGCCGGCCTTCTCCGGTTCGACGATGCCATTGCCGATTATATAAAGAGCGCCCAGCTGGGAGGGACAAGCCAGGAGACCTTTTACAAGATGGGGGCTTCGGTGGAGGCGCTCAACGACTTTAACAAGGCCATTGCGAGCTACAGCAAGCTCATCGAAAGCGGTGTTGCCAACTTTGATGCCTACAAGAACAGGGGTATTTTTCGTGTTAAGCTAAAAGACTATAAAGATGGCGAGCAGGACCTGCTGAAGGCTACCAGCCTAAACAGTAAGGATGCAGATGCATATTACTACCTTGGCCTTGCACAAGCCAATAATGGAGAGCTAGATAATGCCTTAAAGGCATACAATACAGCCTTGGCGCTTGATGGGAAAAACTCCAGCGTGTTCTACAGCCGTGGAATGCTCTACATGCAGAAAAAGGATTTTAAGAAATGCTTTGCCGACCTTAACAAGGCCATTGCGCTAAAACCTGACTACAAGAAGGCAGTGTTCAGCCTTGCAACAGCAAAGGCAATAAGTGGTGACTACAAGGGTAGCTTGGCAGCCTTTAACCGAGCAGTGGAGCTCGACCCCAACAATGCCGATGCCTACTACAACCGCGCCGTAACCAAGGGAATTCTTGGAATGCACAAGGAGGCGATTGTTGACTATGATAAGGCTTTGCAATTAAATCCAAATAATGCTGAGGCTTATTACAACCGAGGAATCTCCAAAATGAATCTTAAGGATGAGGCTGGGGGTTGTAATGATTTCAAAAAGGCACTCGATATGGGTTATGCACCTGCAAAAGACATGGTCAAAATTTATTGTCCTGAAAAGAAATAACAATACAACAACATTGCGTCACCTTGGATTTACCAGAAGATAAATTATTGTATTCTGTATTATCCACTGCATAAATCTCAAAACACTTCAATAAATGAGACATATTTTATTAGCTGGTTGCTTAGGCTTGATTGTGATTTCTTTAAAAGCACAAGAAAGGCCTAAACAGAACATTCACAGCCAACGGATAGAAGCTTCCTATGAGTTAGTTGATGGAAAAGGGACTGGCAAATATTTTACTGTAACCCAATATCTTCTCGATTCAACTGGTCGTTGCCACACAGAGGTTGATTATGACAGAGCACCTAGTATAATTGCCTATCGCTGGAACACTTACAATGGCAAAAACAAGGTGAAGGTTGAGTCCTTTGTCGCCGATAAAAAGGTGGAGGTGGACAGCTTTGTGTTTGGGAATAACAATAATATACTAAAACAAATGGTGACGTTTCCGAACGATGCCAAACGATTGGCCTTTATTGAAAAATTTACCTATGATCCACAGGGTAGAGTTGTTCGGATTGATGCTACTACCTTAAAGGGTAAGAAGGTGTTCCGATCAACCTATACCTATGATGAGCATGGGACCGAAGTTATGCGTAAGGTGAAGGTAAAGGGTGGATTTCCCCTAGACTCCATAGTTGCGCTTAATAGGGTTGCAACCTACGATTCGCTTGGAAGAATGGTTAAGGAGTTGGTAACGAAGAAGATTGGCAATCGTTCTTTGTCATCAACTGTAACCTATCAGTATGACGCAAAGGGTAATATTGCGGAAAAGCAACTTTTCGATACCAACGGAGCGCTTATCTCCCGGGTTGAATTCCTATACCGGAACGATAATTCTATATGGCAGAAGAAAACCTATAACGCTAATGGTGTTTTAGTTGAATGGCTTGCCTGGAGATTGGAGAATATTGCTAGGGGACCGCAAGGCAGAATAGCCGTTCCAACTTAATAAGGAATAATATAAATGCCCAAAATTGGACTTAGTATGGTAGCGCTTCTGCCCGAAAATGGGGGGTATTCAAATCTGTCTTACCTTATTTACTCTAGTTTACAGAATATTGCTATTTTTGGCATCTCAATTGCTTAAATGGATAGGGCAGTTTACGATCTTTGTCTTACCTTTTATTGAAACCCTTTGAAAAACCGTTTATCAAAGCCCGATAAGAGTTGGTCAAGTAAAGTGGCTCCGTGGTGTAAGAAATGTATACCAAAAGTTAATTTCGGAGTTTAATTGATAAACCCCTGATTGGGAAAAATCTAGTTTATGAACAAAATATTTTTTAACCTTAATCAACACGCTATGAAAAAATCGACTTTTTTGAAGATCGCGTTAACTCTTGCTAGCGCATTGTTTGTTTCTGGAGCTATGGCTCAAGGTGATGCTGCAGACTACAGTCTCATTTCTGCTGATGCTACTCCAAATGCAACCTATGTAACACAGGGAATGTCTGTTCCTGTTTATGTTCAACCTGATGCTATTTACAATCCATCATGGGTATTCCCAAGCACTGGATTAACTGCTGGTTTTACATGGGTTGTAACTTCTGCCTCAAGTCCTGCAAACATTACATTTATTCAGCCTTCATCTCTCAACTACGTGGAAATTAGCGGTGTAACTGTTGGTGGCCCTTACGCAGTTAATGTTTACGAGCAAGCTCCTGCAGCTTTTGGTGGTTGCCACGATGCAGGTATTGACTTCAATGTTTTTGTAACAGGGAAGCCTACTGCAGCCGTTTCCGGTTCTGCTGTTGCTGCTTGGACAGTTGACGCTGCTGGACATCAATTCCATGTTTGCGGTGACCAAGGTCCTGAAAACCTTTCCGTAGCTATCACTGAAACTGGTGCTCCTGTTGCAAATGCAGGCTATGCCTACTCAATTCAGAAAAGAAGCGTTAACATTGACGCTGCTGATGTTGAAATTCCTGCAAGTGTTGTGACAAGCCTTGTAGATGACCACACAACTGCTGCTAAGTACCATGGTGCAGGGCCAGAAGTTGTTTCTACTGGTGCTCTTACTGTACTGAATTTAAAACGGACCAAGTACACTTTTACCCTACTTAAGGCGTCAGATCTTCTTGTTGCTACCCCTGAAGGTATTGTGTCGGCTATTTCTCAGAAGTCAGACTACGTTGCTGCTAATGTTGCTGGTGGAGCTACTGCTGCTGCAGGTAACATTACCACCTATCCATTCACTGGAACTGTAACCGTTGAGTATATTGTTAACCCAACACCTGTTACTGGCCCTGTTTATCACATTGCTAACGCTTTTGCTTACTAGTATTAAGATTGCTTAGAATAGAGTTGTAATTTTAATTGTCTCACACAAACGCCAAGTCAATTGCGTAACTATTACCTGATAGCGTTATTTGTGACTCTGATATTCAGTGTAAAACACAGCGCTGGGCAAAATTTGCCCAGCGCCTGTGTAGGCACTGTTGAAAAGTACGGGGTCAAAGGGCTCAATGGCACCTCCATTTTTTCGTGGAGCATTGTGGGGCCCGGCGGCTTTACTGTACCATCAGTTAACATTCAAGTATTCGCCAAAGGTGATTCCATTGCCGTTACGTGGGACAATAATTTTGTAGGTGGAGTTTACTCTTTTATGGTTACCGAAACCACCCCTTGGGGTTGTGTTGGCGCACCATATGAGCAGGATGTGGTTATCAACTCTCCAACCATTTTTGTGCCAGTAGGCGCATTGCCAGAGTTGCTTAAATTTTGCCAGAACGGCAATATTACCATCGACCCGGGTTCTTCTTATAAGAACTACCTATGGCAGGATGGGTCAAAAGATCAAACATTCATTACCAATACTGCTGGAACTTATAGGGTTCGGCTTATAGGGGCCGATTACAGCTGCTCCTACGATACTACGCAGGTAACCATTAATCCGCTACCTGTTGTTAACCTTGGCCGCGACACCTCTCTCTGCGGTGGTCAGGCACTTATGCTAGATGCATACAATTCAACAGTTACCAGCTACTTGTGGAGCTCAGGCGATATTACCAGCAACCTGCTTGTAGGAGCTGGACTTTCCCAAAATATTTGGGTTCAGGTAACCGACGAAAACGGTTGCGTGAACTCCGATTCAATTAAAATTGGCCTATGCGACCCCAATCACATGCGTATTCCATACGTGTTTACGCCCAATGGCGATGGAGCCAACGATAGGTGGGAAATCCCCGATTTTGTTTTCTTTACCGATGTCGATATAAGAGTCTATAACCGTTACGGCAAAGAGGTTTTTGCTCACAGCGGAGTTTACGATGCTGCCAGCGCTTGGGATGGTCGAGATTTGAACCACAGGGAGTTGCCCATGGACTCTTACCACTATATTATTAGAGTAACATCCGATGGGAAATCCTATTCCTTTAGGGGTAGCGTAACCATAATTCGATAGCCAAGGGGCTATACTAAAATAGTACTAACAGAAGTAATAGGCATGAAGGGTTTACTCAATTTACGGATAGCGATTCTCATACTGGGAGTGTTCCTTGCCGACCATGCTTTGGGTCAGCAGGAGCCACTCTATAGCCAGTATATGATGAATCCATTTCTGCTAAATCCTGCAGTAGCCGGTGCAGAGGGTTTTACTGCGTTTAACCTTACTGCCCGTCAGCAGTGGGCCGGTTATGCCGATGGACCCAGAACCATTGCCCTTAGTGGTCAAACACGTATACTAAAGACCAGCTACCTTAATCGTTCACGACGTATTAAGAACCGAGTTCGTAGACGCCGTCCCAGCGGACGAGTAGGATTGGGTGGCTACCTATTCAACGACGTGAATGGAAAGATAAGCCGGACTGGTTTTCAGGGAACCTACGCCTATCACCTGGATATGCGCCAGTACCAGCTCTCGTTTGGTGCCTCGGTTAGCTTTTACCAGTTTAAGGCCGATGTTGCTCCCGATGGGCTTCCCTATCCCGATACGCCAGACCCGCTAGTTATGGCAGGAAAGGCCAATACTGATTTTTCACCCGATGCAAACTTTGGAGTTTACTTTTCAAATACAGGGCAATGGTATTCCGGATTTTCGGTGTCTAACCTGTTCCAAAGTACCGTTCAGTTTGGGAATGGCAACCCAGAGAGTGCTTATAAGTTGCTTAGGCATTACTACCTGCTGTCCGGTTACCGCTACGACTTACAAAACGATTTTGAGGTAGAGCCTTCGTTTTTGCTTACCACCACCGAACGCTTAAGCTATACGGTAGATCTTAATGTTAAAGGATACTATAAACATGATTACTGGGCCGGACTTTCATACCGAACTTCTGGTGAGATAGTCTTCATGATGGGAGCAAAGTATAAAATGTATTATTTTGGGTACGCATTTGACTACGGGTTGGGGCAGCTAACTAACTTTAATACGTATGGTACTCACGAGCTGATGATTGGCATTAAGCTTGGTGACAGTGCCCGACGCTACAGGTGGTTAAATCGTTTCTAACCAAGTGGTTTAATGCTATCTTTTTGATTGGTGCTAGAGGGGAAAGGCTGCTTTTTGCAGTCTTTCTTTTTGAAAGAGGTGGGGAAGTTCTATGCGTATCCAAATTTGTTAAGCTAAAAGAGCAATAAAGATCAGCCAAAATACAATAAACCTGCTGTAAATTAGATTATTGGTATAGGGTAAAAAGAGAAAAGCCGCAATGAATGCGGCTTTTCTCATGAACGATTGTTAACCTAGCTGATTTATTTTAGTATTCCTTTTTTGTGTTTTTCGGCAATAACTTGCAGCATGTCGTCAGTCATGGTTTCAAGATTCCAAACGGGGCTCCATCCCCACTCTTCACGCGCACAGGTGTCGTCCATGTAGTTGGGCCAACTTTCGGCAATGGTTTTCTTTACCTCATCAACATTGTAGTCCATGGCAAATTCAGGAATACGCTTCTTGATGGCAGCGTATACTTGCGATGGCTCAAAGCTCATGGCGGTAATGTTGAAGGAGTTTCTATGTTTTAATTTAGATGGGTTGGCCTCCATGAGCTGCACGCAAGCCTTTAGGGCGTCGGGCATGTACATCATATCGAGAAAAGTTCCTTCAGGCAAAGGGCAGGTGAAGCGCTTTTCCTTAATGGCTGCATAGTATATCTCTACGGCATAATCGGTGGTTCCACCGCCGGGCAGCGTTACATTTGAGATAATACCAGGAAATCGAACGCTTCTGGCATCCACACCAAAGCGGGAGTGATAGTAGTCGCTCATCAATTCGCCGGTAACCTTGCATACACCATAAATGGTTGATGGGCGCATAATGGTGTCCTGTGGTGTGCCATCGTGCGGAGTGTTATTCCCGAAGGCACCAATGGAGCTGGGTGTGAAAACTGCGCAGCTGTTTTCACGGGCAATCTCCAGCGAGTTTATGAGTGCTCCCATGTTAATCTTCCAAGCCAGCTGAGGGTTCTTCTCACCTGTTGCCGATAGTAGGGCAACAAGGTTGTAAATGGCGTCGATGTTATATTTCTTAACAATTTCTGCAAACTTTTTCCCGTCTAAGGCATCCAGCTCTTCAAGCGGACCCGCTTCGCCCAACTTAATGCATGGAGCGCAATTAAGGTCGGCTGCAACCACATGGCTGCTCCCGTATATGTTTCGAAGGTATGGAACAAGTTCCGAACCTATTTGGCCGCCGGCACCAACAACGAGGATATTCTTCATTACCTGATTTTTTGTAGGTTAGTTGCTCGAAAGAGAACAATTAATAAAAGTTGTTGCTTAACTAAGCGCTACAAAAGTAACTTTTTTTCAACTTGAGTGAAGCGGAAAATTGATGATTTTAAACAGGAATTACAGTTTTGCTGTGCGATTATTACTCCAAGCCACAATCCAGTTATAAATTGTTATCCGAATTGCCTTTTTGACCGAAACATCTTCAGTGCGCTTTCCCTGTGCTGCATAGGTTAGCAACAACCCGCAATGTCTCCATTACGAAAAGTGGAGCCTCATGCCTACACAAGGTAGAATTAGGCAGTTTGCCTTTAGGTTACTATAGGATGTTGTATGTGAATTGGTCAGAGTCCAAGAAGCCAGATACTCATCTGCTTATTCTCGTCACGTAAACGGGCAAGCTCTTCAAGTGCGCGGTTTCTGTCGGTGAAGCTAAACATGGAAACACGGTATACTGGTCCATCTACGGTAAGTATCTCCGGTTTGAATCCCTTCTTTTCAAGCGACGATTTTAACCTTTCCGCGTTTCCCTCTTTAGTGAAACTTCCGGCAATGATGTAGAATACCTTTTCTGTATTGGTCGAACTTTTAGGTTCCTCGTAGTAGAGTGCTTTTTTCTTCTCTGTTTGAGTGTTTATAACCTCTTCAACGTCTGCTTTTTCGGTAGTATCGGCGGCAGTGCTATCTTGAACTGTTGAATCTATGGCAGGTTGTGCCTGACTAACCATAGGCGAAGTTGGCATTTGCTGTGGGGTGAAAATGTCGGTAAAAAGCCAGAGAACAACGCAGGCAATGGTAATAAGGGAGATTGCAGCAACCCAGATAACGCCTGAAAATCGTTTTCTTGTAGCTATTCTTGCTGGAGGAACTATATTGGGTTTGGCAGTTATTTCCTTAGGTTTTTCGCTTATGGTTTCTTTCTCGGTGGAAGTTTGATGTATAACCAGCGATTCCAATCCAAAGGCATCGGGCAATAGATTAAGTCCCTCTTCAATTTTAAAGTTGAACTCTGCACCATCTTTAATAAGAATTCCCAAACCTTCGAATATGTATTTATTCGCTTTATCTAAGGTTTCTTTTACCTGCTCAACAAATAGGCCAACTGCTATTGCTGCAGCCTCAGGCGTTAGACCTTCCTGCTCGGCAACAAGGTTTTCGAGTAGCTTATCGTTCCACGTTTCCTCTTTGCTAAAAGAAATTTCCTTGGCTGGAGGGGTAATTACTCGTGTTGCTTCGTCGATTATGGCAGGTTTGTATTCAGCCACGAATGCTCCCAAGTTGGGAAGTGAAACCCTGTTGTTTATGCGAAGTAACTCAGCAAGAAGCTCACCCAAGTTCGATTTCATCTGAATGATAATGTTTTAGTGTATTGAACCACAAACCTGCTTGTCCATTCTCACGCTATTACCTTACGCGTCATCGGTAAAGGATAAGGGCAAAGTTGAATGAAAATTTCTTTTTCTGTCAATTAGTAAAAGTAAGAAAAAATGGAATGCCAAACCATCACTACCATAGTATGTTTATATTCAATGTTTCGACACCAACCGGAGTCCAATTATCGATCCAATAAGCAGTGTAATAAAAATCAACCTCAATGTTTCGTATGATTCTTTGAATAGCAATATCCCTAAAATAGCAGTTCCGGCTGCACCAATGCCGGTCCACACCGCGTAAGCTGTGCCCATTGGAATGGTTTGTATAGCCTTATTGAGCAGCAGAAAGCTCATGGTAATGCTGATAAAAAAGCCAACAGACCAACGCCAGTCTGAAAAATTATTGGAATACTTCAGACAGGTGGTAAAACTTACTTCAAAGAAGCCTGCAATTACAAGGTAAATCCACGACATGTTTTATATATAAAATGGGAGAGGGGGAAGCTTACGATTTATTTTGCTGGTCGATAACGTAAATTGAATATAAAAAATGAAGGCCAACCAAGAGCATTATGGGTAGGATGAACAGTAATAAAAAACGAAAAAGGAAGTAGTTGAGCACACCGAAGAAAATTAGAGTAGCAAGTGCTACAATAATTGTAAGGTCGCCAAAAAGCATGAGTCCCTTTTTTGCTCCAGAAAACGCACTTAGTGATATTCCACCAATACTGAATCCTTCGGGTAGTTCTCCCATGAACCGGTAAACACATATGGTGAGGAATGCTGGGTTTAAAAGCCCAAACAGTCCTAGCAGGACAGGTGAGCTAGTTAGCTTAAAGGAGTATGCAATACCAACAGTAGATGCAATGCCCATGTTGAGTGTAAAACTAAAACTGGAACCAATAAACTGTCTTGCCCAGTGAAAAAGTAAGGTTTCGGGAAACGTCTTTTTACTCATCAACCGCAATATTTTTTTGCTGGACAAAGGTAGCATTCTTTTTGCAGGTCCGGCATAGGATCGCTATTGTTGATGACGACACACTGCTTGTCAGTATTCACGTTGGCACGAAAAAATAGTGCAGAAGAATGGATTATTATTCAATCCGTTCAATTAGCTTTAGGGTGAAACCAATCTTGAGCATCTCCTCCTTAGAAAGGATGGCGCCTTCTGGTGGCCGTTGGTTGAGTTTAAGAGCAATTGCCAGCTGTCCTACCTGTTGGGTAAACTGAATTCTGTTTGGCGAAACGTTTGTAAGTAAGAGTTCGCTGAGCAAGTCGGCTGCTGCCTGATGACCAATTGCCGAAATAAGTTGATGCTTGCTCGCAAGCACTTTGGCATCATGAACCGATAGTGGCGATATTCGGTAGATGCCATCAGTGGTTACTACAGTTCCGTTATAAATAGCGATTGGCAAATTTTGACTTGCCAAAGAGTTTTTCGGCATAGACTCGCTTTCCATAAAAGATATTGAAATTTCCCCAAAGATAGGTTAAATCTTGTTTTTCCTTGAGTTGAACGGTATGGTTGTCAAGCAAAATACTGGTTAACGGGTAGCTGTTTTACCACATATAGCCCCATCTAAAAGGAGAGGTCAATCACAAATCAATTGCGAACATTTGGTTTGAAAGCGGTCATTCTGGTTTAGGAAGGGACTTTAATATTAAACCATTTAAGTTTAATTATGCATCACGGGAAAGTGAAAGATATTTTCTGAAGTATAGGCTTATACATGGTGGTGTGGCGCTTTGTGCCAGAAGATATTTATGGACTTGGGCTATATTTACTTGTAGCATCGATTCACTGCAGCAGCGTTTTTAATTGAAAAACTGCATGTGTTTTTCTTTATGGTGTTGGAGCAGGCGGCCTCGAAAAAAGTTTATCCCATTCAATTCTTCTTCCATAGAAGAGGTAAACGTTATTGACTTTAAACTGAAAATTTTCTTTTCCCGAGAGGCTAATTTCGTACGAATCGGTAATGTAGTATATACCAAAATAGTTTTTTTCGCGCGAGTAACCAAGAGCAATACGGGTTGATACTTTTGCACCCAAGCCACTACGTTCTCCGGAATATTTCCCTTGGTCATTATAGGAGAATGAGGTTTTCAGGTAGCCCATTCCCACCATTCCGGTAAGGTTCAGCAACAGTCGTTTCCACATAATAAAGTTGTGTGAGTAGCCAACGCTTATTCCGCCAGTAATGGCACTAACCTCATTGAGGTTAAGTTTGTCGGAAACGTTGTATTGTCGAAGGTCGATAAAGGCTGAATCTGCATAAACGTTGGTCACGTTGAAATAGGCTCCCATCATAAACGTTCCTGAACTTTTTTTCTGCCACTCAATCTGCTGAAATGCGGCTTTTTGTGAAAAGTTTCTACTGTTAAAAATGTAGAAAAAATTAGCACCGTAGGTTGACCTATAGGAATTCCTATTATTTGGATACGGTTTGGTGGTGTTCCACCCTGGGATAAAGTTATGTGGGTTTTCGAGGTAGAACCCTCGATAGTTTAAAAAGTATAGATCAAGTCCAAAAGTTTTGGCAAAAATGTTAGTTTGCAAGTCTAAAGAGGTTGTTTTTCCATATACCCTTTCATTTTCGGTGCTGGTAGGAAGCACAAACCCAAGTCGGATACCAAACCATTTATTTACAAATCCTACACCCATTCTGGTTTGTGGGGTTGGTGCAAATTTGTAGTTTTTGTTTAAGGAATCTTTGAGCGAGAAAGGTGCCGATTTAACGCCAAGGTAAACAAACACATTCATCTTTTTGAATAAGGAGATGATGTTGGTGCTATCTCCTCTAGTTATTATGGCTGGGGAGTTTTCGGGAGAGCCAGCTATACCCGAAAATGATAAGAATAGTAAGCTGATGACTATTAGGAAAATCGGTGGTCTCAACAGAATGTATATTTGTAACTAAAGGGTCTTTTTTGTAACAATGCTCAACAGTTCGTCAGGATCAATCGGCTTTCCAATAAAATCATCGCAACCAGCTTCAAAGCATTTAATTTTATCTTCCGGCATCACGCTCGCGGTTTGCGCAATGATAGGTAGGTTTTTTCTAAAAAGTTTTATTTTTTTTGTTGTTTCATAACCGTCCATAAATGGTAGCTGCATTTCCATTAGCACAAGGTCTATTTTGGTGTTCATTTGGCAAATTTCAAGGGCATCTTCACCGTTCTTCACATGTACAATAGCGGCTTTAACCTCACCAAGAATTGTTTCAAGATATTGGTAGCTGATCAAGTCGGCTTCCACAACGAGGATTGTCTTTCCTGCTAGGGGATGGTCAGTTGAAATGGCATCAAGTATGGTATTTAAATCGTTTTTGTTATCGATTTTTGTGTATGGAATAGTAAAATAAAAGGTGCTTCCGTTAATGCCGTCACTTTCTACCCAAATCTCTCCCCCAAGTAGAGAAACAAGCCCCTTACTTATGGCTAAACCTAGACCGGTGCCGTTTGGTTCAATGCCTTGCCTAACGCCAACCTGGTTGAACCGCTCGAAGATCAACTTTTGTTTTTCCTTCAGAATCCCCGGGCCTGAATCTTTAACCCAGAAAAGCAACTCCTTGTTGTCGTTTTGTGGCTTATACCCCAGCTCAATGGTACCCTCTTCGGTAAATTTGAATGCATTTTCGAGCAGGTATCCAGCAATTTCCTGCAGCCGTGTGCTATCGGTCACAATGAGAACCTCCTCATCCGATAGTCCTTTGCTCACTTTCAGATCAATCTTTTCTGATAGTTTGTTCGACCATAGGTTCTGACATTCAACAACCAGCTGATTTACAACTTGATTTAAAGAGCATGCCGACTTTCGCATCGTCAACTGCCCTGACTCAATCTTCGCAATGCTAATAATGTCGTTTATGATCTCTAGTAGTTGACGACCCCTTTCGTCGATGATTTCTATGTATTGTTTCCGTATATCGAATGGCAGTTCATCTTCAAGCATTTTGGAGAATCCAATGATTCCATTGAGGGGGGTTCTAATTTCATGCGACATGTTGGTGAGGAACGCCGTCTTCAACCTGTCTGATTCTTCTGATTTTTTTAGTGCACTATTTAATTCCTTGGTTCTTGCTTGAACGAGGTTCTCCAAATCTTGGTTAAATTGGTTGAGTTCCTTGTTCATGGAGTCGATTTCTTTGCTCTTGCTTCTTATCTTCTTGTTTGCAACAACAAGCGCAAATGCAAATAAAAGGACGACGAGCACGAAAATCAAGAGTGTTATATTCAGCACAGCCGATTTTTTGGTTTTTTGCTGGGTAAGGCTTAATTCCTGATTCAGCAAATCATTGGTTTGGGATTGGGAGTCATAGTCGTATTTGACCCTGAATTCGGCTACCTTATCGCTAAGGTCTTTAGAAAAGATGCTATCCTTAATGTTGATATATCGCATTAAAAGGTTACGCGATTGAGACTCGTTTCCATCCAGGTGTTTAAGGTTGGAAAGCGTGAATAGTGCTTCCGCCTGAACGCGTTTGAGCGCACTTCCTTTGGCGATGTTGTATGATTTAGTGGCATATTTTATTGCCTCCGAGTACTTTCCTTGCTTTGTAAGAACCGAGGCAAGATCGTTATAGCATTCGGCCTCACTGTAGCGTTCCTTTAACTCATTTGCCAGCTGGGCTGCCTGAAAATAAAAGGCGGCGGCCTTTTCAAGATTACCTATCTTAAAGTGCGTAATCCCCAGATTCTCTAACGTTGTAATCATGCTTCGACGGTTTCCCTGCCGCTTCTTCATTTCTAAAACATGAAGAAAGCATGGAAGAGCATCGTCGTAGCGGCCTAAGTCCAGCAGGATGAGTCCCACATTGTTCTGCGTATAAACAATACCTACGCTATCATTCATCTGAATGGAGAGTTCCCTTGCTTTTTCAAAGAGGGATAGGGCGTGGGTGTAGTCGCCCAAGTTTCGGTAAACTAGGCCCAGGTTGTTCAACGCCTTTGCAACGCTTAATCTGTCGCCTACCTCCTGTTCTATGGCTAATGACTTTTGGTAGGCTGCAAGTGCCTCAGCGTAGTTGCCTAGACGCTCTAAGTTGGCTCCCATACGGTTTAAGCAACTTGCAAGGCCAGCGGAATTATGCTCATTCTTGTATAGTAGAGATGCCGTTTTTAGGTAATCAAGCGATTGGGTATAGTGTGACAGGTAAAAGTCGCTTGCAGCACAAGATTCTAATGCTTTTGCTTTAAGCAGCGGGAGGTTTAACTCGCTTGCAATCTCGAGAGCCGATTCTGCATACCCTAACGATTTTTCAGGAGTGTTGGAGAGCGTAAGGTTTGCTAGTTTAAGGAATATTTCAACTCTTGCTTTGTCGCGAACTTCAGAAACAAGTGACAAAAGGCTGTCTTCTCTTGCATTTTGTGCTGGTAGCACTTCTACCATGAGCAACAAGCCAAGAATTATCCTAACAACCTTTGTCATGAGTATACAATTAGTGCATAAAAATAAGGCATTTTGGTATCCAATCAAAAAAACTCTGGTCATTGCTGCCCGATTACAGATAGATTTTGCCAGATAAAGCTATTTTTGTGGCGAACGCTATGAATTGGATCGATAAACAAATGGCCTCGCTTGGCGGGGTTGCTGAGAATAAGTTTTCAAGCCTTGCTTCCTTTATTCGGAGGCATAGGATGGGTGTGTATGGTACCATTATTTTTCACCTCATTATAGCCATCGTAATTTTAACGCTTAAGCTAGGCAGCCTCCACACTCAAAATAACCAGCCGGTGGTCATTAATTTTGAGAAAGAGGCAATTCCCCCCGAAATTCTTAAGCAGGAGATCAAAAAGGAGATGGCGCAACTTAAACAGGAGTTGGCCAAGGTGAATTATTCAAAGATGGATTTTCGAAATGCCGCCGCCGATGTTTCGTCTGAATCGAAGGATTTAAATAAATCCCTCGCCGATGATCGAAACACTAAAACCGATGAGCTTTACGACGAGGCTAAAAAGTTGCAGGAACGTTTAGATGCTGGCAAGGCCAATTTAGAAAAATTGGAGCGGGGCGAGAATGCTGTTCAGCCACCGGCAGGGCAAGAGGTTGCAAAGAAGCCCTCCAAAGCGCCCAATCCTGGCAAGGTGCTCGTTAACTACAGCTTAGGTGGACGTAAGGCTTTTAGGCTACCCGTACCGGCATACACTTGCGAAGGTGGCGGTACGGTAAAGGTGCTAATTGAGGTTAACCAACAGGGTTATGTAACCTCTGCAAAAGTGGACAACAGCAGTAGCAGCTCGGACGATTGCCTTTGGGATGGCGCCCTTCGCTCGGCTCGGTCATCGAGGTTTCAAATTCAGGAGGGTGGAGCATCCTCGCAGTCAGGATTTATTTTGTATCGTTTTATTCCTCAGTAGCGCTAGAATGCGGCCATAAGCAAATCGATATCTTTGGCTGGCATGTGGTAAATACTTCCAAACTTGAAGTTTGTAAGAATGCCGTTGAAGAGATACACCCCGTGTCGTAAGCCCTTATTCTCTTTAAGAACTGCAGTAACCCCGGAGGATTGTCCTATCATTAAAAGAATAGGTACAAAAACGTTGCTTAATGCAATGCTTGATGTTCGGGCAACCTGTGAGGTAATATCGGGCATGCAGACGTGAATGACGCCATGTCGTGTAAAGCTTGGTTTGTCGAAGGGGCAGGACTCGGTGGTTTCAAACGATCCTCCACTTGTTACAGTGAGGTCAATAATCACAGCTCCCGTCTTCATCTTTTCAATAAACGAAGTCGGTATCTGCTGGGCAAAGGCATCTTCATCGGTAACAGGCGTGCCGATTACCACGTCAGCCGATCGGAGAGATTTTTCGAGAACTTGAGGGTGAAAAATGCTGGTATAAAGCCGTGTGCCTAAACGGTATTGAATGTCGGTGAGCCGCTTGAGCGATTGGTCAAAAATTTTTACTACACAGCCTAGGCCAAGGGCGGCCCTTGCTGCAAATTCGCCTGCAGTATCGGCACCAATTATAACCACTTCTGTGGGTGAAATGCCAGTGATACCACCAAGCATCACCCCTTTACCACTATGCAAGTTCGAGAGGTATTCGGCAGCCACTAGAATTGAGGTGTTTCCGGCAATGGAGCTCATCGACCGTACAACAGGGTAGCATCCATCGTCATCTTTAATTAGCTCAAAGCTAATGGCCGTAATCTTTTTTTTCTGTAGCGATTTAAGCAGGTTTTCGGTTTGCCCCGTATGGTAAAAGGACGAGATGATAGTTTTACCGTCGGCCATAAGGTCGATCTCTGCCTCGGTGGGTGGGGCAACTTTCAGCACAATGTCGGCTTTATATACTTCGCCCGTGCTGCATATTGTGGCTCCTACCTCAGAATAGGTTAGGTCGGTATAGCTAGCACCTGATCCAGCGGCCTTCTCCACCAGCAGCTTATGTCCATTGGCTATGAGTATTTCAACGGCTTCTGGGGTTAGGGAAATTCTATTTTCACCTATGCCCGACTCTTTGGGTAAACCAATAACGAAGCTTCGCTGTTTCCGGCCAATGGCAAGCGTTTCCTCTTGAGGAAGCAAACTTTTTCCGAAGTGGAATAGGGGTGAAGTGGGTCCGAGATGTTTCATTTTTATGTCAATAGAAGTTGTTAAATGTACGACATCCCGTTGGCATTTTCAAGAAGTATGCCCCATCTCCTTTACAAAGAATGAAAACCGGCGAGATTCGTCTGGCATAACCTCAATTTGGATAACAATTGTCTCGTCCGGAATGAGTGTATCGATTACTTCTGGCCACTCAATAAGGCAGATTCCTTCTCCGAAAAAGTATTCTTCATAGCCAAAATCAAATGCTTCCTCAATCGACTTAATGCGGTAAAAGTCGAAGTGAAATACAGACTTTCCCTTGTCGGTAAAGTACTCGTTTACCAATGCAAAAGTGGGACTGCTCACCACGTCAGTCACCTTCATTTGGTGGCAAAGTTCTTTTATTAGGGTGGTTTTACCAGCACCCATCAATCCTTGAAAGGCAAAAATTCTTTTTCCTTCAAATGTTTTAAGAATATACTGAGCCACAGCATGCAGTTCAGTCAAGTCTTTGGCAACAATTACATCCATAGTTACTTTTTGAGCGGATCGAGAACAATTAATGGAATCATCATCTCCTCAAGTGATACGCCTCCATGCTGGAAGGTATTGCGGTAGTATCGGGAGAAATGGTTATAGTTGTTTGGATATACAAAAAAATCGTGGTTGGTGGCAAAAATATAGGCGGAGGTTAGATTGCTTTTTGGTAGGTGCACCTCCTCGGGTTTAAGAATTTCAAAAACCTCTCGTGCCTCGTAGTTTAAGCTACGGCCTAATTTATACCGAAGGTTGGTGGAGGTATTTCTATCGCCCACAACTTTAATGGGGTTGGTGACCAAGGTGGTTCCGTGATCTGTTGAAAGAATCACCGTCATTTGCTGGTCAGCCAGCTCCTTGAGAAGTGCTAAAAGGTCGGAGTGAAGAAACCAGGAGAGAGTTAGGGAGCGGTAGGCCGATTCATCAGAGGCAAGCTCTTTAATTAGCTCCATCTCGGTACGTGCATGGGAAAGCATGTCTACAAAGTTGTAAATCAAAACCGTGAGGTTGTTCTCAGCGAGTTGATTTACATTGCCAAGTAGTTTTTTTGCTGAACCTGGGGCAACAAATTTCTCAAATCCAAGCTTATACTTCTTACCCAGCTTTTGGATCTGACGAATTAGTAAGGCCTCCTCGTACTGATTTTTTTTGTCTTCCTCTTCGTCGCTCACCCACATTTCAGGATAGAACTGCTGTATTTCTTGGGGCATTAATCCAGCAAATATGGCATTTCGGGCATACTGGGTGGCGGTAGGTAGAATACTGCAGTATACCTCCTCCTGTCGTAGTCGGAATAGATGGAGTATTTCAGGTGCAATAATCTTCCACTGGTCGAGGCGGAAGTTGTCAATAAGGATAAAGACGACCTTTTCACCCTTATCAACAAGGGGGAACACCTTGGTCTTAAGCAAGCTGGGTGATAATAGAGGTGCTTCGCTGTTGTTTTTTCCAAACCACTGCTTATAGTTTTGCTTCACCCACTTGGCAAACTCCTTATTAGCCTCATCCTTTTGAAAACCGTATATCTCCTTAATACCCGCATCGGACGATTCCTCCAGTTCCAACTCCCAGGCAATGAGTTTTTTGTATATATCTGTCCAGTTAGTAAATGATCGAGCTGTTGAAATCAGCATGTTTAACTCTCCAAGCGCTCTTCTAAAATCCTGAGTTGATTGGGCATCGATTAGCGCACCCTTGTGGACATGCTTTTTTATGGAGAGCAGCAGCTGGTTTGGCTTAACCGGTTTAATGAGGTAGTCGGTAATTTTTGAACCAATGGCACGGTCCATAATGTCCTCCTCCTCGCTCTTTGTAACCATCACTACAGGGGTTTCCGGTCTTATCTCCTTTAGTAATGAAAGCGTTTCTAGCCCGCTCAATCCGGGCATATTTTCATCCAAAAAAACGAGGTCGAATCGTTGCTGCTTCATAAGTTCCAGCGCATCGGTTCCGTTGGAGGTGAAGATTACTTCATAACCCTTGCTTTCAAGAAAAATGGCATGAGGCCGAAGCAGGTCCATTTCGTCATCAACCCAAAGAATAGTAACATTTCCCATTTGTAATAGAATTTAGGGATTGTAGTGTTGCCGGAAGAAGGTAAGGTAGTTCTGAATGCCTTTATCGGCTGTAAACTGCGCGTAGTTTTGTTTCGAAATCACAAAAATGGCGCAATCGTCAGCAGGTGCATTTAGGAAAATCCCCGGCGCTGCACTAATCTTCTTGAAGTAGTCCATAGCCGAAGTTTTATCCTTCAGCGTTTCTACAAGAATCGTATTAAAGCTTTGGTTAAGTTGGGTTGAGGATACGTTTAAGTTTAAGTTTAAATATAGGGAGTCGAGGTTGAACGATACAATATTGAACTTTATGCGGTTAAGGTCTAACTTATTGGAAACAACTGCTACAAAGTATTGTTCGCCATCTGCATCGGAATAGTTTACCGATGGATGCTCCTGATCTGTTTGTGGGTTTTTGTTTTCAGCGAGGGTTGCATTTTGAGCCAACTTAAGCTCAACGTTATTGAGGTTGGCAATCATTTCCCTTGCCTTGTTTGCCTCTTCGGTGGAAGGAAACTTCTTCATCACCGCGTTTAGCGCATTACGATAGGCAGCAAGGTTTCCTCCATCCCCTTGGCAAATAGCCAAAATGAGTTGGTATTTGGGCTGCAGGTTGCTGTCAGGATACTTGTTTATGGCAGCAGTGGCCTGTTGGGCCGCAGCTGGAAAATTGCCTGCGCTAAAGGTTTGGTAGAGTTGCTCGTAATTCTTTTCTTCTTCACCTTGCTGATCCGTCAACTTTTTGAGGTAATCCGGGTTGGTAATGGCCATTGCGTATGTGCTGTTTGGGTATTTATTCACCAGCAAATCGCGGTATTTTTTGATCCGTTGAGCATCTTTTATAGCTAGGGAGAGTTGGTATATGTCGAAGTAAACAGAAACTAGGTCGGCGTTATTGGGAAATCGTTGTGCAAACTCTTCATAGGTTTTTATGGCAGCGAGATAATCTTTCATCTGATTCTGGTATACCGCGCCCGCTTTTAAAAGCGAAGTTTCGATTCGCTTGGAAGAAGCCTTCATTAACGAGTCGGTCAGCGGCAGGTCGGCGAGGTAGAATTCGCGGGAATTTTTGGAGAGCTGCTTCTTAACGCTTGCCGCTGCTGCTATCCCTGTTTCTTCCTCCGTTGTTCCTGTGCCAACGTCACCGGTGAGTTCAGAAATCCCTTTGTTTTTTCGCCTCCAGTTATCTTCCAGTTTGCGCTTTCCCCACAACATTTGGAATTCCGATGAGCCCACCGCCAGCGTTGCAGGGTTATAGAAGTACCATTTTCCGCCTTGCTGTCCAGCAAGATTTTGGGTTGCCTGTTGCTGCTGGTAGTAGGAGGCAGCGTAGCGTTGTTGCTCCTCTTCTTTGCGCTTTGCTTCTTCCTCTTCCTGCACCTTTTTTATAAGCGATGCAATGAGTGCATTTCGGTCCGCTTCAGACATTTTGGCAACCCGCTGAAGGCTGTCCTCGCGCGATACAACCCGGAGATCGGAAACGAGGCTAGTCAGGTTGTCGGTCTTGAGCTTGAGCTGCGCATAGTCTGGATAGGTATTATCGAGAACGGTAACGGCAGTATCGTAGTAAGCCTGTGCCATAATATAATCAGGCTTCTCAAAGTAAAGATCAGCCAACGTTATGGACGAAAGTCCTTTTTGGAAGTTATTAGAAACGCTTTTGCTGACAGAGAGAGCAAAGTTTTTCATAGCTGCCGGCATATCGTTTTCTGCTAGGTCAATTTTACCAAGGGCATAGTACACAAGGTCCAGGTACTCCCGGTTCTTTTCGTCCTTTGCCAACTTCAGCAGCACCTTTCTGAGATCCTTCCCCTTTTGACCAGATTGGTAGAGGATGGCAATTTTAATTTGTGCATTGAAGGCTGTTTCGTAGGCAGGATTCATTTTGGTTACCGCGCGAAATGCCTCAATGCTCTTTTCGTTATCACCAATTTTTTCGTAGAGCTGGCCCAAGAGGTAAGTTAGCCGAACTCGTCTATTCTTTTTCCAGTGCGACTGCAGTGCCTTTTTGAGATAGGGAATAGCATCGGCATATGCTTTTCGCTTTATGTCCATGTCGGCGAAGGAGAGGAGCAACAATGGTCGCAACTTGGTAGGAAATTTTTTATCGGCATTGAGTGATCGGAGCATTTCCTGACCCTCTTCATAAGAGCCAGTTTGAGCGTCGATAATAGCCATCCAAACCTTTGCCTCGTATAGCGACTTGCTGTTTGGGTATTCCGTAAGCATGTAGTTGAAGGTTTGGAGTGCCTTGTCATAGTTCATGCCATACACGTTAGCCTTGCCAATGAGAAGGTAGGCTTCCGGCACCCAAACGCAAAACTCATTTTGGTTATAAAATTCCCTATCTTTTTTATTTGGTGCTCCCTTTTTTGGTTTTGGCTTAACAGTTATGGAGTGGTGGGCTACAAGGCCGGTAGCTTTCTTAACGGCGCGATCCATATCGCCCGCAATTGCGCCTGCCATCTGCTGGTTGTTGAAGGTAAATACGGGAAGCAAGTCGGTGTAGTTCATCGGGTAATTTTTCTCCGACTTTGCCACCCCATTCTCGTAGCTAAGGTTGGCGTTATAGTAGTAATTGTAGTATGCGGTGAGGTTGTGATAGTTACGGGTAACCACAGTGTTTTTTTTGGTAGAGCACGAAGTGGTTATGGCTACAATAGCAGCAAGGAGCAGAAATAGCTTAATAATAGATGATTTCAATGCGAATGGTTTTTTTAAACAACTGCTCAAAGGTCAAATTATTTTTCTGATTGTAAAAATAACGGGATTTTTTAAGATGGAGTAGGGTTATGGAAAACAAAAAAACCAAGCGAAAGGCTTGGCTCTATGTTTACCATCAAAGAAAATTAGTAGTCATAGTAATTAAAAGGTAGACATACAAGGTCGCTTAGCTCTTCACCGGACTCTTTTATTTCGTCATCGTCCGATTCGTAGTACCAGTTTATCACCACGCGGTTACCTTTCTCATGGATTTTGCGTAACTCAAATAGAATGTCGAGCAAGAACTTGGCAGAGGATGAGTTGAAATAGGTCATCCGAAAGTTCATGGTGATTAACGCTTTGTCGAACTCCGTGTTATTCATCACAACCTCTTCGATGTAATCCTGAACCCATTTCACAACAGGTTTGTAATAACCAATTACGTTCTCAGGTCTGGAGAACCCAGCAATATTGAGTACATTTTGTACTGGGTCAAAGTGCAAATCTGGTGTAAATTCAGTTGGTTCTAATATTAGTGTTTTCATTATAGTCACTAGGTTTATTGATTACTGGTGACAAATTGTGATATGGATTGAAAACAAAAAGTATTGTTTGTCAATCGGATCAAAGGTATAACCAATTTTATTCTCAGACACCTTGGCGATGTTAATAATGCCTAAACCTGCTCCTCCTCTATTATTCACCGCATTGTGGAGGATCGTGTTCTTGTACAACTCCTTAAGGCCAATACGATCGAGTGTATTAACAAGGTCGAGGCGCTGCTTGAGGTTGGCAATTTTCTCAATACGCAAGCTGTTGGTTGCAGAAATGGTGAAGTTTTGAGGATCGATATTAAGCGTAAACAAGGGTGTATGAATAATTTGGTCGCCATTTTTTACGATATCCTGATGACGGTAAATGTTTTCAAGACTTTCAACGATTGCGGCATATACCTTTTTTTTAATGGTAATATTCATGCCAAAATCATCTAAGATGGAGGTCATCTTATTGAGCAGGATACCGATTGCTTCGTAGCTTAGCGATCCGTTATGTGTAAGAAGAGATGTTTCCTTGATCACGTGCTGGTCCTCGATGTTTAAAAATGCTTGTGAAAGGTAGCAATTATTTTCAAAAGTGATAAAAAAAATGTAAGATGCTGCAATGTTTTGAGCATTTGTTTGAGTTCAACAATTATTTGTAAAAAGGAGGAGGGAAATCACCCCTCCTCCTTAGGCAATATACTCTTTCTTAATCGTTACTTCACGATGGTCATTTCATCAATTAACCGTTTTGCACCGGCAAATTTATCAATAATGAACAGGGTATAACGGACGTCGAGGCAAATGGTACGCTGGAGCTCTGGCTCAAAAGCGATGTCGCCGCTCATGGCCTCCCAGTTTCCATCGAATGCAGTTCCAATCAGCTGACCCTTACCATTGATTACAGGACTACCAGAATTTCCTCCTGTAATGTCGTTGTTGGTGATGAAGTTAACTGGCATAACACCCTTATCGCCATAAGGTCCGTAATCCTTAGCATTATAAAGTTCTTTCAACTTTGCAGGAACAACAAACTCCGGGTTCTCAGGATCTTCCTTTTCCATTACGCCCTTAAGAGTAGTTTTGTAATCGTAGTGAACAGCATCCATTGGGTAGTAATCGAGCACCTGGCCGTAAGACATTCTCATTGTGAAGTTGGCGTCGGGGTAGTGTGCCTTTTGTGGTTCCATTGCTAGAATACCCGCAATGTATAGGCGATGTCCTTTCTCAAAGTCGTCTTTGAAGGGGGCCATGCTCGTCGATGCTGCTCTCAGGGTTGCAATAATTGAATTGCCCATTTTTGCAACAGGATCATTATTGAGAACCTCCTTGCTTGGGTTCTCCACAAAGGCTAATGCTTTGGCTTTGCTCGCAAAAATGGAGGTGGCATAGAGGTTATCAATGTAGCTATCGGTGTTACCTCCATACAGGGAGTCGATGGTGGCATAAAATTCGGGAAGGTAGCTAGCGCCAACTCTCGACTTATAAACTTTTACAAGGCTGAGTGCGACCTTTTTGTCGAGTGGAGTGCTAAAATCCTTGTAGAAATCCTCAAGTGCTTTTTTCCATTCTTTCTGAATAGTTGCCTTCTCCTCATCGGTTTTGGCCATGGTATAGCGGCCAAGGTAAGCTGTAGAAATACGGGCCGGGTTTAGAATTTCAGTTCCCATTAGAAAACATTCGTAAAGATTTTGCTGCGCGTTGAGCATCTCTTTTCTGCCTTCTACCGCCGATTTAATTAGGTTAAGTGCATCGCCATACTCCTTTACCCTATCAGGGCTCTGGTTTACCCAAGCCATGAATTTTTCTTCCTCTGCTTTTTTAGTGTCATAAACATGTAGGCGCTTCAACCCCCTGTTCATGCCAATGGAGTTCTTCCAATAGTTGCTCGACATGGCAAACTTGGAGGCGTACATGATACGGATTGTATCGTTGGCCCGCATATCTTTAGAGAGAATATCTTGACGTATGCCTCTATCGTAAATGCGATTTGGGTTTACAAGGTTGAGCGTTTCATTTACTTCGTAGGAAGTCATGTAGCGCTCGGTAGAACCAGGATAACCCATAATCATGGCAAAGTCGTTTTTCTTAACGCCTTTAATGGAGATGGGAAAGTGGTATTTCGGCTTCAACGGCACGTTATCTTTTGAGTATTCTGCAGGATTGCCATTTTTATCTGCATAAACTCTAAACAATGAAAAGTCGCCGGTGTGGCGTGGCCACATCCAGTTGTCGGTTTCTCCACCAAACTTACCAATGGAAGAGGGAGGTGCTCCCACCATTCTAATGTCCTTGTAAGTTTCGTAAACCAACATGTAGTAATTGTTACCACCAAAGAAGTTCTTAACCTGAGCATTGTAAAGTGTGCCCTGAGTTGCCTTGTCGGCAAGGGCCTTGCCAGCCCTGTAGGCAATCATATCGCGCTCAGTTTCTGTTTTGGCAATCTTTACTGAGTCGAGAATTTGCTTGGTTACATCCTCGATGCGCACCAAGAAGGTAACAGTTAGTCCGGGGGTTGGAATTTCTTCCGCCATGGTTTGAGCCCAGAAACCATCCTTCAAGTAGTCGTTGTCCACGGTGCTATGTTCCTGAATGGCTTCGTAACCGCAGTGGTGGTTGGTGAGGATTAAACCTTTGTCCGAAATTATTTCGCCGCTGCAACCACGGCCAAAAATAATCACAGCATCCTTAAGACTTGTTTTGTTAATGCTGTAGATGTCCTCAGCTGAAAGCTTAAAGCCTTCCTTTTTCATCTGCTTAATGTTGAGCTGCTGAATAAGGGGCAGCAGCCACATTCCTTCGTCGGCAATGGCTGGAGTGCCAAATATCAGGAATGCTCCAAGAAAAATAGCCAGTAGTTTTTTCATGATTTGAATTTGGGTTTAGTTTGGTTATAATGTGCTTTGATTGCGTTAATGGTCAAAGGTTAAATTTTAGCTGTCGATTTGTGAGGGAAAAACTTTTTCGATGAAGCGATGAGATGCCGTATTGCTGAATTGCTTGGCGGTGGATTAGCGTTGGGTAGCCCTTATTTTTGCTCCATCCATATATTGGATAATCAACGTGTAATGCCTCCATTAGCTCGTCTCTGTAAGTTTTGGCTAGGATTGAGGCAGCGGCAATGCTTGCATAAATGCCATCGCCTTTTACCACGCAAAGGTGGGGCAGCTGGTTATACTTTTTGAATCGGTTGCCATCAACTAAGATGAATTCAGGCCTCACAGAAAGATCGTCGAGCGCCTGATGCATAGCTAGAATGGAGGCATTTAGAATATTTATGCTATCGATGGTGGGCGCATCTACCACAGACACGCTATAAGCTACGGCCTCACTCTCTATTATGGCGCGAAGGCGATTCCGCTTTTTAGCTGACAGCTTCTTTGAATCGTTTATCTCCTCATTGCTAAAATTGTAGGGAAGAATAACAGCGGCGGCCACCACTGGTCCAGCAAGGCATCCTCTGCCGGCTTCATCGCAGCCAGCCTCCAATTGGTTTTCGATATAGTATGGCTTAAGCATTATAGTATACCATTTTCTGATGCCACTTGCAAGGTCGCGTGCCAGAGGCGTTCTGCCGTTATGTCCCATGAAAACAATTTCACTCGCTCCAGCCCCTTGCTTACAAGCTCGTTGGCAAGTAGAGGGTTTGTCGATAGCCTGATCATGGCTGCGGCAATCTCCTCCACACAGAATGGGTCTACCAGCAGCGCTGCATTCTGGGTAACTTCGGGAATCGATGTTCTGTTTGAGGCAATAATGGGAACCCCGCAGCGCATGGCCTCCACGAGAGGTATACCAAAGCCTTCAAAGTAGGGTACAAAAACCAGGGAGAATGCAGCGCCCATTACCTTCTGAAGTCGAGCAATGTTAAGCCTGCCTGTAAAAACCACATCATCCTTATATTCCATTTCATAGTATGCCCTACGAATGTCTGCCGTTTTAAACATTTTTTCACCAACCAGCACCAGCTTATACTGCTCACCATGCTTTTGTCGAAAAAGGTCAAATGCCCTGATAAGCCGAGCAACATTCTTCCGTGGGTTGAATGCGCCAACAAAAAGGAAGTAGGGTTTGCCTTCGGTTAATGATGCCCGTTCAGCATCAACCTCCTGCGGGGTGAGGATGGTGTACGACGGATTTACCCCATTGTAAGCAACTGATATTTTATCAAGGGGGAGGTTATAGGTTGAGGCGATGTCCGATTTCGAGTATTCTGAAACGGTGACAATGTGCGCTGCCTTTTTCGCAAATAGGGGAAAGAAGTGGTTAAAATACCAGCCCGTAAGTATGGGCATCCCTTCGGGGTGGTGGGCAAAGTTGATGTCGTGAATCACTGCAATGGAGGGCACCTTCGTTCTCGTGGAGAGGTAACCATCAGGAGAAATAAAAATATCAATATTGTTTTTCCTCAAAAAACGAGCGACTGAGAATTCAAACCATATATACCATAGCACAGGATGGCGCGACTGTGGCGGAAGAACTACCGGAGTTACATTTTTGGTAAATATATATTCGTTGCTACATGGCCTGTCGAACAAGAAAAAGAACTCGTGTTCTGGATGATTCCCAACAATTCGTTTCAGCGTTTCATAGGTAAACCAACCTATACCTTCCAGCCTGTTGGGCAAAAGGAGCCTTGTGTTGACAGCAATTTTCATAAAAAAAAACAATATTGAGCGAAGATAGTGGTTTTCTCCAAGCGCGCTTTACTATATTTGAAGTCCCAAACCTGAAATTAACCTAAGTGAAGAAGACTTTTCTCACTAACCTTCTTTTACTCCTGTTCCTGAATCTTTTGGTAAAGCCATTCTGGATACTGGGGATTGATCGTACGGTGCAAAACACCGTTGGGGCTTCGGAGTATGGATTTTACTTCTCCCTATTCAGCTTTTCCATCCTGTTTAACATACTCCTCGATCTGGGTATCACCAACTTCAACAACAGGGAGATATCTATGCATCCGCAGCTGCTTACAAAGTATTTCTCAAATCTTTCACTGCTTAAACTTTTTCTTGGTGGTGGCTACTTTGTGGTGAGCTTGGTGGTAGGTTACCTTATTGGCTATGGGCCGCGGCACCTTTACATGCTCTCCTTTTTACTCCTTAACCAGCTGCTGGCCTCGCTCATACTCTATCTCCGATCGAACCTAAGTGGCTTGCAATACTTTAAAACGGACTCGGTTATGTCTGTGCTCGACAGGGTATTAATGATTATTCTCTGCGGCTTTCTTCTCACAAGCAAAAGTTTAAGCATCTCATTTCGAATAGAGTGGTTTGTATATGCACAATCAATTTCCTATGCTACAACGGCAGTAATAGCGTTTGCCTTGGTGTATCGGCGTGTCACATTCTTTAGGCCTAGGCTCGACGTAGTCTTTCTGCTTTCCATCTTTAAGCGCAGCTATCCATTTGCCCTTTTTTCGCTCCTAATGGTGTTTTACTACCGTATAGATAGTGTAATGCTGGAGCGCATGCTTCCCAATGGTGAGCAGCAGGCGGGTATTTATGCTCAGGCCTTCCGCCTTCTCGATGCCGCCAACATGGTTCCTCTCCTTTTTGCTGGTTTGCTCCTGCCCATGTTCTCTTCCATGCTTTCGCGAAAAGAGGATGTGATTCCATTAATGAAGCTCTCATTCAACTTGCTTATAACACCCGTGGTGGGGCTCGCCTCCTTTGTCTTCTGGTATCGCCACGAAACTATTGACTTGCTATACCATAGCCATGTGGATGCATCGGCCTCAATTTTGGGGTTGCTCATGATTTCCTTTGTGGCCATAAGTGCCACCTATATTTACGGAACGCTGCTCACCAGCAATGGGAACTTGCGATACCTTAACTATATCTCACTATTTGGGGTAGTAGTAAATGTTCTGCTTAACCTCCTGTTAATTCCTACGCTTGGCCCCGTTGGGGCTGCAATAGCAAGCTTAGCCACACAACTTGTTGCAGCAGGGCTGCAGCTTTACCTTTGCTATTCTATTTTCAAAATCAGCATAGAAGTGAAGGAAAGTGTGCTCCAACTTTTATACCTGCTAGTTGCTATTCTGGTCCCCGTGGTGACTCACCTATTAATTCCACGACTGCTGTTTGGATTTATTATTTCTCTGGTAGTATGCTTTGCGGCAGCCATTATTCTTAAAAGAATTAACTTTACAGTTCTTTTTAAAATCCTCAAGCAGGAGGAACTATAGTTAAATACTTTTCCGAGTTGTTTTATTCCGATAGAAAATATAATTTTAAGGTGGAATAAAATCACTTAACAACATAGAAGTGTGATGGAAGTTCTTCTCGAAAAAACAACCGATACACCCCTAATTCATTTTGCTCCAGGAATGCTCGTTATAGAAGGACGGTCAATTACGGAGGATATTTTAGGATTTTGGAATCCGCTTTTGGCGTGGACTGCTCAGTATATTAAACAGCCCGAAAAGCATACCTTAGTCGAAATTGGGCTGGAGTACATCAATAGCAGCTCCAGCAAATTCATCAACGAGATTCTTCAAATGCTCGCATCGATGAAGGATAAAGGTATGGTATTGGAGGTCAACTGGAGTTATGAGGAGGACGACGAGTCTATTTTGCAGTTGGGCAGAGACCTGGAAGCCCTTTGCGGAACTAAGTTTAACTTTAAAGAAATCGATACCGTTCGGGAGCGAGCTCGAAAGTTAACCATACGGCGAAAGAAAACAGGCGAGGAGTACACCATTACTGGCCGTTACTGGGAGTCGGTGGTGCGAAATGGGCACAGCGAGGAGTATGAGGTTATTGAACAAAAGGAAGACAACTAGAACTAACTAGTGCAAAAATGGACAACCTAGAGGTAGCAGAGACTATTACTACACCGGCTATATCATTTAACTCGTCCACTGGACGACTGTTTATTAACGGGAAATCAATTCCTGAAAACGTATTTGACTTTTATACACCCGTGCTCAGCTGGATTGACGAATATTCGAGCACCCCAAATCCTCAAACGGTTCTTGAGCTAAAGCTGGAGTACTTTAACACCAGCTCCTCGAAGCGGATTTTCGACATCATGAAGCGCATGGAAAAGTTGGCGATGAGCGATCTCTCCAAGGTTACCATTATTTGGTACTACGAGGAGGATGACGAGGATATCTACTTCGCTGGCAACGACTACAAGGCCATCCTCAACCAGAAGGTGGACTTTCGGATGGTGGAGATTGACGGGTAGGCTTTCTTTGTATTTTCAATTAACATTTTTCGCCCCAAACCTTTAAGGATTTTGAAATCCCCTTTTTTCAGAGAAGTATCTCTGTTTGTGGGATTCTATTCTTTATGCTGTGCCATGGTTGCAGTGGCGGAATCCCGCTATAGGTGTAGGCAAGGAACCATCCAACATTAATTGAAAGCGATTTCAATCAATCACTGGCTCCGCTCATGAGTTCGCCTCCTTCGACGGCTCGGTTCCAGTGTGGTGTGATTCATTGTTCAAATGTAGCAATTTCAATTGCTCGCTCGCACATGCCAACCCGCACTCCGCTCGCGATCCCGAAACCATATGGCTTACATCGCTGGGGCAGGTTGTTGTCTCCGGTTCTTTGGGTAAGGTTTAAGCGGGTTTCGGGATTCCAGTGTGGTGCGATTAGAAGCTTTCGCCGCTGAACACAAACTCAAAGAGCTCGTCGAGTTTCAATTACTCGCTCCGCTCATGAGCTCGCCTCCTTCGTCGGCTCGGTTCCAGTGTGGTGCGATTCATTGTTCAAATGTAGCAATTTCAATTGCTCGCTCGCACATGCCAACCCGCACTCCGCTCGCGATCCCGAAACCATATGGCTTACATCGCTGGGGCAGGTTGTTGTCTCCGGTTCTTTGGGTAAGGTTTAAGCGGGTTTCGGGATTCCAGTGTGTTGCGATTAGAAGCTTTCGCCGCTGAACACAAACTCAAAGAGCTCGTCGAGTTTCAATTACTCGCTCCGCTCATGAGCTCGCCTCCTTCGTCGGCTCGGTTCCAGTGTGGTGCGATTAGAAGACATAGCCTTCCGGTAACCCCAATGCCGGAGCGTTTGTTTCAATTCCAGTGTGGTGCGATTAGAAGAGGTATTATGCGGTTGCAGTTGTTTTTGGCGCTTGGGTTTCAATTCCAGTGTGGTGCGATTAGAAGCGTTGTGAACGGTCGTATTATTAAAGTTCGATACCAGTTTCAATTCCAGTGTGGTGCGATTAGAAGCACAATAATATTCGCCCTTAACGGTTCTCCTCCACGTTTCAATTCCAGTGTGGTGCGATTCATTGCTCAAATGTAGCAATTTCAATTACTCGCTCCGCTCATGAGCTCGCCTCCTTCGTCGGCTCGGTTCCAGTGTGGTGCGATTAGAAGTTCCGGCCAGCTCGCCCTTTACTCCCTTTTCGCCAAGTTTCAATTCCAGTGTGGTGCGATTAGAAGATCCACTACTTGCTAATCCTGCATCCCACTTAATCGTTTCAATTCCAGTGTGGTGCGATTAGAAGAAATAGTTTCATTGGAAATAATTACACTTAGTTTTGTTTCAATTCCAGTGTGGTGCGATTAGAAGGGACTAGCATTAACTGGTAGTTACAATACAATTATGTTTCAATTCCAGTGTGGTGCGATTAGAAGGTAGACATTTGGAAGGACAGGGAAATAATATTTTCGTTTCAATTCCAGTGTGGTGCGATTAGAAGCAGGTTGAAATATGGAGCGACTGCCTTTCTTATGACGTTTCAATTCCAGTGTGGTGCGATTAGAAGTTATTGCAGATAGGGCAAGATTGAATTGGTTAATTGTGTTTCAATTCCAGTGTGGTGCGATTAGAAGAATAAGTATCCAAAGCGGTTCCATAAATTCAACTTGGTTTCAATTCCAGTGTGGTGCGATTAGAAGAAACGGCGACGGCCGAGGAAATATTTCACATGATGGTTTCAATTCCAGTGTGGTGCGATTAGAAGTTCATCCTGATCTAAGCAAACTATTCAGGTTTCAAGTTTCAATTCCAGTGTGGTGCGATTAGAAGAAACACCACGTTTGCATCATATTCGCTAATGCTACGTTTCAATTCCAGTGTGGTGCGATTAGAAGCGGGGTATCTTACGCTTGTATCACTATTACTCATTTTGTTTCAATTCCAGTGTGGTGCGATTAGAAGTAAATTTCCAAACTGAACAAGGTTATCTCCCGCTTCGTTTCAATTCCAGTGTGGTGCGATTAGAAGAACAAAAGCGACAAACGTAACAGTCCTGTTAGTTGAGTTTCAATTCCAGTGTGGTGCGATTAGAAGGACATATTTGGCGAGGTATCTAACAACTCCCGCAAGTTTCAATTCCAGTGTGGTGCGATTAGAAGGGTTGTGGATAAAGGCAAACTGGTGGGTTCTGCCAGGTTTCAATTCCAGTGTGGTGCGATTAGAAGTAATCTTGTAACTCAGGCGTTGGGGGGGAAAACGGAGTTTCAATTCCAGTGTGGTGCGATTAGAAGAATTGCAGGAAAAAACAATGCTGAAAAGCACCTTGGGGTTTCAATTCCAGTGTGGTGCGATTAGAAGTTCACAGAACGGCTGGGAGCTTCCCTACCAACCTGGTTTCAATTCCAGTGTGGTGCGATTAGAAGCAACTAACTTATCGTATAGTGCTTTGGTGATGATACGTTTCAATTCCAGTGTGGTGCGATTAGAAGTCCTTAACCGAGATACCTCCTTATAGTCAATTGCGTTTCAATTCCAGTGTGGTGCGATTAGAAGTAGAGGCTCAGATTGAGCTGGAAGCTCGTGAAATTAGTTTCAATTCCAGTGTGGTGCGATTAGAAGCAAAGAACGTGATTCATTTATTGAAAGGTTTAAGACGTTTCAATTCCAGTGTGGTGCGATTAGAAGTGTCATTGATGACATTTTTATTTAGCACTCAATGTATGTTTCAATTCCAGTGTGGTGCGATTAGAAGAGTTGGGATAAGCGAACGTTTACTGCTTTAGTTGGGTTTCAATTCCAGTGTGGTGCGATTAGAAGACATACTTGGAGAGGTATCGAACAACTCCTGCAAGTTTCAATTCCAGTGTGGTGCGATTAGAAGGCCATTCAATTTATAGACTACGACGGTAAAGATTACGTTTCAATTCCAGTGTGGTGCGATTAGAAGGAAAAGCACAATGAACGCGTTAAGGGCCTCCGACGTTTCAATTCCAGTGTGGTGCGATTAGAAGCGAATTGAGCACCCAACAGGAACTTCCTTTGTAAGCACGTTTCAATTCCAGTGTGGTGCGATTAGAAGCCCATCGCTAATTCTCGATCCGGTGTTTACTTCCATGTTTCAATTCCAGTGTGGTGCGATTAGAAGAATACCCTGCCAGCCATTGCCCATGCGTTGGATAGGGTTTCAATTCCAGTGTGGTGCGATTAGAAGATCGCACAGCATGTTGTTAGGTCCACGCATTGCTAGTTTCAATTCCAGTGTGGTGCGATTAGAAGGTTGCGGGTAGTGAACTCCTGTTCTTAGAAACTCCGTTTCAATTCCAGTGTGGTGCGATTAGAAGTTATCGCGCTTCTCATGATAAAAGGATATTAATTAGGTTTCAATTCCAGTGTGGTGCGATTAGAAGCAATGCAAAAGCAAATGCTCCAAAAATTCCAACTAGTTTCAATTCCAGTGTGGTGCGATTAGAAGTAGCAATTCGTCTGCATCTCCCCAAGCGTCTATTGTGTTTCAATTCCAGTGTGGTGCGATTAGAAGTAGGCACACAGCCTCTGATTGCTCCTTTACGTATCGCGTTTCAATTCCAGTGTGGTGCGATTAGAAGTTTGTTCCCAAAAATCTCATCCTGCAAGATGTTGAGTTTCAATTCCAGTGTGGTGCGATTAGAAGTTACCGTAGTGCCTTTTATGATTCCGTTTGCCAAGTTTCAATTCCAGTGTGGTGCGATTAGAAGATGAGATGTAAATCTTCTCCTTGGTAACCTGAGTTCGTTTCAATTCCAGTGTGGTGCGATTAGAAGTGTAGAGCAATACGGAGACGCTCTGCAATACGTAAGTTTCAATTCCAGTGTGGTGCGATTAGAAGTAGGTGGTGGGACAGTAAAGGCCTACTCAATTAAGTTTCAATTCCAGTGTGGTGCGATTAGAAGGGTATGTTAAATATGTTTCCGTCAAACGTCTCGCGTTTCAATTCCAGTGTGGTGCGATTAGAAGAAACAATAAGATAAATTAAAGCCCCAACAACCGTAAGTTTCAATTCCAGTGTGGTGCGATTAGAAGTTTCCTCGGCCGATGCCGTTTTTGCCAGTAGGAGGCTTGTTTCAATTCCAGTGTGGTGCGATTAGAAGTTGTTTGCCGGATCGGTAATTGTCATCAATTCACGTTTCAATTCCAGTGTGGTGCGATTAGAAGTTCCTTGCCCAATTTCGGGATTGACAGAAATCCTCTCGTTTCAATTCCAGTGTGGTGCGATTAGAAGGTTGCCTTTAATTGTGCATTGCTTTTAAGATAAGCCTGTTTCAATTCCAGTGTGGTGCGATTAGAAGCATTGCCTCTACTATTTCTCGAAGCTGAAGCTTAAGGTTTCAATTCCAGTGTGGTGCGATTAGAAGAACAACTTGTCTCTGACTGCACAACGCAAGGAATCGGGTTTCAATTCCAGTGTGGTGCGATTAGAAGTACTTCGCCGGAATGTATGGCATAATTATTGTGTCTGGTTTCAATTCCAGTGTGGTGCGATTAGAAGATTTTATGAAATTCCTCAAACGGACGAAGACGGTGTAGTTTCAATTCCAGTGTGGTGCGATTAGAAGTCCAAGGCCGTATTTGAGGATATTTACTATATAACTAGTTTCAATTCCAGTGTGGTGCGATTAGAAGCAGCTGCCTTCTCTTCGATTAATCCTAAGTATCCCTGTTTCAATTCCAGTGTGGTGCGATTAGAAGTAGCATTTGAGTTCAAAAGCGCTCCTTTGTGATCTGTTTCAATTCCAGTGTGGTGCGATTAGAAGTTTCGTCAAATGCTCCGTAATCCCAATTATTGAAAAGTTTCAATTCCAGTGTGGTGCGATTAGAAGTCGTTGTTAATTTCAGCAAAAACGTTACAAACCATTTTGTTTCAATTCCAGTGTGGTGCGATTAGAAGCATAACCAGTAGGCAACCCAAACAGCGGAGCATTTGTTTCAATTCCAGTGTGGTGCGATTAGAAGCTCGGATTGGCAGACGGTCAGGCTGAAGCACTATTCGGTTTCAATTCCAGTGTGGTGCGATTAGAAGCATTCTGCAAGACGTGGATGGAGTTGAATTAGATTTGTTTCAATTCCAGTGTGGTGCGATTAGAAGGCATCGGAAATATCTGCTATTGCAAATGCTTTATAGTTTCAATTCCAGTGTGGTGCGATTAGAAGAAAAATGGCTCAGCAATTTGCCTATAGTTAGCGTTGTTTCAATTCCAGTGTGGTGCGATTAGAAGAGATTCGAAGATAAACGTATGCGACGTATCAATCATGTTTCAATTCCAGTGTGGTGCGATTAGAAGATTATTTAGAATCATTCTATATAATTTCATACCTTGTTTCAATTCCAGTGTGGTGCGATTAGAAGGGAAGAAATAGAAAAACTGGAACAAAGAAGAGATAGTTTCAATTCCAGTGTGGTGCGATTAGAAGAAGATTACCTCCAATTTTAAGCGCCGCTCCTGCTACGTTTCAATTCCAGTGTGGTGCGATTAGAAGACAACATATTTCGATGCTGTTTCCGATTCGGTGTCCTGTTTCAATTCCAGTGTGGTGCGATTAGAAGTCAACTTGAACCAGCGTATCGTGCCCTTCTAACGCGTTTCAATTCCAGTGTGGTGCGATTAGAAGAAAGAGATTCCTGCAAACTTGAAAAAATTAAATAAGTTTCAATTCCAGTGTGGTGCGATTAGAAGAGATACAGCTGTTGCAGTTTCAGAAGCTGCACTTTCGTTTCAATTCCAGTGTGGTGCGATTAGAAGAAAATAAGGTGATGAACAAGGCTATACAGAACAATAAGTTTCAATTCCAGTGTGGTGCGATTAGAAGCTCAGGTTCAAATCGGTGCCACTGGAGAGGTATACCGTTTCAATTCCAGTGTGGTGCGATTAGAAGAATTACTGCCAGTTTTACCGCCCAGACAACTAACACGGTTTCAATTCCAGTGTGGTGCGATTAGAAGCGAACCAGTTTTTCTATATTCTCCAGTTGGGCTATAGTTTCAATTCCAGTGTGGTGCGATTAGAAGACCCTTTCGCAGCTGCTTGCGTAGCTCCCTATTTTCGTTTCAATTCCAGTGTGGTGCGATTAGAAGCATCTCCTGTCTGCTGAGTGGTATTGCGTATATTTGTTTCAATTCCAGTGTGGTGCGATTAGAAGACTGCGGCCAGATTCCCCCTTCGCGAGGGTATAATAGTTTCAATTCCAGTGTGGTGCGATTAGAAGTTGACAATCCTAAGTATGCTCTAGTGTTCCGAAAGTTTCAATTCCAGTGTGGTGCGATTAGAAGAGCTCACCGGTAAAATGAAGGAGGTGGAGCTGCAAAGTTTCAATTCCAGTGTGGTGCGATTAGAAGGTCAATTCAAGACTATAAACATCTCCTTTAACGTTGAGTTTCAATTCCAGTGTGGTGCGATTAGAAGCTATGCAGCAAATGAAGGTGTAAAGTTACTCCAATTCGTTTCAATTCCAGTGTGGTGCGATTAGAAGTTCGGGACAATTCAGGCAACAGAAATACTTTATCTAGTTTCAATTCCAGTGTGGTGCGATTAGAAGGAACCAATGTGAACTACCCACCCACGCCAAAGGCGAGTTTCAATTCCAGTGTGGTGCGATTAGAAGTTACCAAATACATCTGCTAAAGCCTCCCCCTTCTTCGTTTCAATTCCAGTGTGGTGCGATTAGAAGCCAACGCTGTAAGATTTTTTGCCACGCGAAATTCGCGTTTCAATTCCAGTGTGGTGCGATTAGAAGTATTGCAACCGGTTGGCGAAATATGAAAGAAAAAAGTTTCAATTCCAGTGTGGTGCGATTAGAAGAAGTCTCAACACTATTTCAAATATAGCGTACTACAAGTTTCAATTCCAGTGTGGTGCGATTAGAAGCACTTACGCAAGCCAATGCTGTTTTCCCTAAAGATGAGTTTCAATTCCAGTGTGGTGCGATTAGAAGTTTTTACATCGAGCAATCTAAAATCGAAAAACTCGGGTTTCAATTCCAGTGTGGTGCGATTAGAAGATTCCCGCCGCACGTGGTCACTGATAGCGTTTGTTGGTTTCAATTCCAGTGTGGTGCGATTAGAAGGGACATAGACCAGGGCAGCTATTACTACTTTTTTGCGTTTCAATTCCAGTGTGGTGCGATTAGAAGTATCCCTAGTCTCTGAAAAACCGAGTGCGCTAAACAGTTTCAATTCCAGTGTGGTGCGATTAGAAGTTTTTCGCTATGAAAACCCCACAACTAAATTTATTGTTTCAATTCCAGTGTGGTGCGATTAGAAGAGGCTATTGAGCTCAGCCGTGTTGCCCCTATCTGGTTTCAATTCCAGTGTGGTGCGATTAGAAGGGCCCAAGCCCTTTAGCCTCCACGGGGCGTAACCTTGTTTCAATTCCAGTGTGGTGCGATTAGAAGGCTATATGGCGCTGTTTGTGAAATAAGCACTATCAACGTTTCAATTCCAGTGTGGTGCGATTAGAAGCGCATCACAAGCGCACTATCGTTATATTAATGCATGTTTCAATTCCAGTGTGGTGCGATTAGAAGTTGATCACGTGTAGTGAACTTATTAAATTTATGCGTTTCAATTCCAGTGTGGTGCGATTAGAAGTTTGGCATCAAAAACGGTTAATAATAGCACACACGAGTTTCAATTCCAGTGTGGTGCGATTAGAAGGTAAGGTTTTCGTGCAAGTCCTTTAGGGCGTTGCGTAGTTTCAATTCCAGTGTGGTGCGATTAGAAGCAACAACGCGCAGGTTGGCTCCATTGGGGTAATGAGTTTCAATTCCAGTGTGGTGCGATTAGAAGGATAGTGTTAATTTCACTCCTGCGCTGTGCACCTATGTTTCAATTCCAGTGTGGTGCGATTAGAAGACTACCAAGACATTCTACCCTCGATCATCGAGCAATGTTTCAATTCCAGTGTGGTGCGATTAGAAGCAATGTGGCATCGGGTGCCAATGGTAAAAATATCGGTTTCAATTCCAGTGTGGTGCGATTAGAAGTCGTGCAATTTAGCAAAAAAAGTAACGCTTTTGCTGACTTGTAGCGAGCAAAAGCGCTACCTTTTGATGGGTTGATGTTGTCAACCCACAATTACCGGATTTACCCCGGGGTACGACAATCGCTGCATACCCCTGTTTTTGGTGTATCAAAGATCGTTGCAGGAAAATGGAGCGTCGTATGCTCGGTTGTAAGCCATCTTCGACAATGGTCTATTACAGAAAGTTGTCAATGGAACTTTGCTCTTTTCCTACTATTTCCTTATCGAGCCAGCGGGAGTCCCGGCTTCGAAATACAATAATGCTATCGTCCTCTTTTCGGATAAACTTGTTAGCCTCTGCCAGCAGCTCCTTCATTTTTACTTCGGTAATCTCTCCCTCAAACACCGAGTTTTGAATCCAGCTAAGGTAGCGTCGGCAGAGCTTCAGCATCTTGCTTACCCGCTTTTCGCCTATATCGTACACCAAAATTACATACATACGGTCGACGTTTTTGGTTTTGTTCCATTTATTTCTATTACCACCACATTTTAAAGGGTTTGTAGTCCTCAATACCCAGAATATGTTTGGAGAGCTTATAGCATTCAAGCCTGATAAGGTACTTGTAGCTAACGCTTCGGCCGAGGCTGCGGTGCTTCACCGTTTCGGAGAGGCGTTTTTCCCACTCTTCGGCCACTTTTTTACGGGACGATGGCTTTAGCAAACAGCCGTTGAGGTGTTTGTCGAAATCGCCCGACTGTAGCTGCTTGCGGTTAAACATGGCGAATATGAGCCGGTCGGCCAGCAGGGGCTTGAATATTTCGGCAATGTCCAGCGCTAGGGAGTAGCGACGCTCGCCTGGCTGGTGCAGGAAGCTGATGGTGGGGTTTAGCTGTGTATGGTAGATGGCGTCGAGGCAGGCCGTGTAGCACATGCTGTTGGCAAATGATATTAGCGCGTTTACCTCGTTGGAAGGTGGTCGTTTGGTTCGGTTTCCCATTTCAAAGCCGTCGATGATGGTATTGAAGGCTTCGTAGTAGGTTTGCCGGATGTTTCCTTCCAGCCCCATGAGTTCGTCTACCTCAGTGGTGGAGCTTATCTGTTTCGCGTAACCCTGAATGCGTTCTATCTGGTCGTCGGCACTCTTTCCCCGATTGGTGTAGTAGCGTAGGTTTTTTACCATGTTAAATGCTGCTCCCTCGATAAACCGTTGGGCAATAACCTGCCGCTTGACCTTTTTGAGGTGATGCTCGCTTTGACGCAGCAGCATCTTACCCGACAGAAGGTAATCCTTGGGCATGAATGAGCCCGTGTAGTGCTCGTAGTAGTCGAAGAAGTGGACGCTTACGGAGTTTTTACCTAGAAAATTGTACATAGCGCTGTTGGCGTCGAGGCTGCCATAAATAAATAGGTTGTCCACCGTTTCAATGGGGAGGTAGCGGGGCTGCCCCTCCTTTCCATCCTCGTCAAGGGGGGTGAACTTTAGCGTATTGTCCTTTCGGCTTAGCCTTCCGGGATTGAATAGGTAGTAGCTCTTTTCCATGGCAATCGGCTAGGGTTTACAATGGACTTTGTTGTTTTTAGGATTCTTCCTCTTCAATCCAGCAGAAGTCGTGGTAGGAGCACGACCTGCAAATTGACTTTTTCACACGCGGTGGGCATTCGTCGCTTTCCGTAATTTGTTCCACCTCGGCTATTGTTTTAAGCAGGGTTTCCTTATCCTTGGCGGATAGGGTAACTTTTTCGCGGTGGCGCATGGTAGGATACTCTATAATTCCGGTTACACCCTCAATGCCCTCCTGCTCTAAAAGCCATATGTAGAACTTTACCTGCCATAGGTGTGCCTCCTCCATGGAGTCGGACTTTTTTACCTCATGCACCACCTTCTCCACCGGATCGTAGAAGTCTATTTTGCTACCGCCTACCTCAACCTCCTCATACCTTGTGGCTCTTTCGTCGTAGGAGGTTTCGTGAATTAGCTTGCCCTCCGAAACGGTCTCGGAGGTGTGCTCCATGTTGATGCCGTTGGCGTATAGCCATAGCTTTCGGTGGCAGATATGGTAGTAGGCAAAGTGGGTTCCAGTGGTTCTCATGGCATACTATTCAATAATCAAATGGTGGATAGAATTGGTATCGGACATCTGGCCGTGCGTTGCAACAAAATTTTGGCTATCGATAAACCACCCAATCACCTCATCGCGCTTAAGGAGGGTTGGTTTGTCGGAGATGCAGGTTTGGTAGCTGCTCCAGGCATACTCCATCGGATGGCTGCAAAAGCCGTGGTGAACAGGGTTGTTGTGGATATACAATACCAAATTCCTAAAATATTTTTCGCTATTGACCTCCTTCCGTTTGAAGGTTTTAATGAAGAGTGACCCTCTTCGGTTGTACCGCTTGTTGAAGGCCTTGGCATAGGCATTGAATAGGTGCGAAAACTGACGGTAGGGAACCGCCCTTTTCAGGTTTGAAACATTCTCCGTAAGGTTTTCCGGTGCAACAACCTTCCAACGTCGGGACGACCCGGGGGCGTTTTCTTCGTTGGCGACAAGGAACCCGATTTCCGACTCCTCCTTTATTTGCACGAGCAGGTGCAGGTGGTTTCCCATTAGGCACCAGGCATAGGTATGCGCAATGGGAGTAATATACCATTCATAAAGGCGAAGGAAATGCTCGTAGTTACCTCTTTCCTTAAATATGGGGCAACCATTAATACCACAGTTGTAGATGTGGTAGTATTTCCCGTATTCTAGCGGAACAGTAGCTTGCATAGGCCTAGTATAATAGATACTGCATCAAACCTTACCGTTATTCTGTCCTGTCATTTAACCGATAAACGCTTGCAGGTGCTGGGCACGTTGCAAGGTTTTCGGTTATTCAATTCATCCTCCTTCAAGCAGGAAAGGAAGTGTATTCTTCTATTTCAATTGATTCTCGTAGTCAAATGCCATCATTAGGTCAACTAGGTGCTGTTGTGCCTTGTCGAGGGCATCAGCAGTTTCCCTTTTAGTCCTTATATACCCTGATGCAGCAAGCGTAACAAATGAATCAACACCTACTAACTCTTCCTCCACAACAGGAATGGCCTTACGGTCATCCTCTTCATGTAATTTAGCTCGGATGCTGCCAGCAATCTTGTTGGCATTATCACTAATTGCTACTGCAAGCGTCTCCATTAAGCTGAAGGTTCTTGATTGATTTGAGGTGATTGACCAGCTTACAATAGCGTAAGCCAATGCAGGAATGAGTTTTTCTCTAACAGATTTTGGTGCAACCAAGCATTTACCGAAAATGGTAGTTGTCTCCTTCCATCCGCTTTCAATGAGTTTTTGTTCTGTCTCCTTTGTTATTTCTGGCTCTAGCGGATTTTGAACAATGCAGAACAATCGCCTTAAGTCTATTGCTATATCTTGAACAAAGAGTCCATTGGCTCTTCTGTTATCGGGAATCCACTTTCTACTTAAACTCCTATCCTTACCTACAAGCAACTCAGCAATCTGGTCTTCTGTTAAAATATCCCCCTTTTCGTTGCGGACAATGACCGCGTTGTTTGGCCTATCACTTCTGTCGAAGGATATATTCTCAGTTGGAGTTCCGGCTAACAAAGGATGTAAACCACGCATTGCCGAAATAGAAAGCGGACTTCTTCTTTTTATAGTACGCTCAGTTCCTCCTTTTCCTGCCTTCATCCAGCCGCCAAACAGCTGATCGGCACTGGAAGGATCGCAAGTAGCATAAACTTCGCCCTCCTTCATTTTCCCATCCTTATCTACATCAAAGAGGAAGGTTGTTGGAGCTGGAATCTCATTTATAGCATTGGACAATGCATCTATTAAGGAGCGCTTAACTTGCTGACCACTTGAGTAGGGAACGGAAACTCTAAACTGAGGGTCAAAATAGGTCTTTTGTCCATCGGCTACACAAAATACGGTGTGTTCGGCACGCTTTAGTGTGCGAATGTAAATGGTTGTATTCATAACGTTATATGAGTTAGTTTTTAATTTCTTTCTTGAAATGCATAATCGAACTTAAGTAGAACTACAAAGTATCCAAAGTCTTCGCTCGTCATAAGGTGAACCCTATCGCGTAGACCTTTAAATAGTTCCAACTTGTCAGGCGCAATATCCTTTATCACGGTGCTAAGGCAATCGAGAAAAGCCTTTTTTGTCTTTGCTACCAAGAGTTCGCTCTTAATAAGATTTCCTCTATCAGTTTTGGTGGTAGCCTTTTTATACTCATGAAGCGCAGCAGCTACTTCGGCGGTATAATCTAGAATTTCTTCTTTGTTTTTTGTAATCATAGCAACTAACCATGTTTTAAAGGTTTGAAATGGGATAATATTTTGATTATAATCTTTTTGCTCTGCCAATCGTTGCTTTTCAGCAATGTCATCATCCGTATCACTCTTTTTTACTGATGTTGATGGCTTCGAAAAGTCGGGAAACTTTGCTTCGATAAAATACTTTCTCAAGCCATCAGGCTCTAATGCTTGCAAACCAATTGTGCCTAATTCACAAGCTCGCTTTATATGAATGCCAAATAATGTCTCATAGTCCTTAGCATCCTTTAGCGCATTGTTTTCGCCAAAAAGTATTTTGTAGATATGAATTAGCTTTAGCCCTTGCTTGAAATGGAATGGATAAAAGCCAAGCGTTTTATTTGTCTGCCCTAAGCCAAATACATAGGCAGGAATAACCCTATCGGAATAGTGCCTCGATAAGTTGAAGAATAGTAAGCTCCACTTAATAGTATTTACCTCTATTTTGGTAGCGTCCTGAGCAAGAATACCTGCTTCGACTAAGGTTGCAAAATCAAAATGTTCCCTGTAATCTGAACTATAGAAATAGTTCAGCCATTGGCCATTCCATGTTACTACCTGATTGCCTCTTATCTTGCTTATGGCTTCATCATTTAAAAAACGACGATAGTATTCCCACCCTTTGTAAATATCGAGCAGTATCTTTTCGTCGTTGAATAGCAGAGAAAACCCACCGGCTATTCCAATACTGAGACTACTTCCAATCCATGTATAGTAAACATCTTCATTGGGTATTTCTATCTCAATATCAGTAACCAATCCCGAGGTTGTGGCAAATTCCTTATCCTCCGATGCTGGAAATCCTATAGCGATACTGGCATCTCGATCACCTTGGTCAACCTTTTGATGAAGATTTTCCAATTTCTCAAGCCTCTCCGTAGAAGTTAAAGTCTCTGGAGTTTGTCCCTTTTTCATCTGAACAAAAGGTGAGTTTTGCGCCCACATCATGTATTTCGGATGGTTGAAGAACAACTCAAAGTAGATTTTATCAAAAAACTCCTTGGAAGTATAGTCCTTTTTGTATTCTCTATTGTATGCGTGTAAAAATGTTCGCCCAATAACGGTTGTTATCATAGGTCAATAGTTATAAGAATTCAAATGTTGAGTAATTCTCCGATTTAACGAGGCTCATATCAAGCCCTAGCTCACTACTATAAGCTCGGTTGGGAACAATAAAAGGCTTGCTTCCAAATAGCAATTGCCGAAGCGACTTAAAACCATAGTTGAACTTTGCCGGTATTTCCATTCCCACTCGTGCCTCATAATCGGCTTCACGATAGGCAATCTCATCATCTTCTACAATGCAGGCAATGCTATCAATCTCTAGCAGTTCAAAAAGGATCGACTTATTCCTATGGGTAAGGAAGTCTATTCGCCATTTACCATCTTGCTTAAATACCGAATGCTGCTCAATATTCAGTAAATCTACTGATGGAAACACAGTATCAATTTTTGCTTGTAAATCAATCTCCTTTAATACTTCTCCCGAAGGCAACACTTCATAGCTGCTAGCTAAATCATCCTGCTTGTATGGCTTGCAGTCCGATTCCTTTTCAGGCGGTTGGATGACGAATACGGGCATATACTTTCCAATGGTAGCCTCAGTTCTCCTTCGATTTATGCGGCCAAATCGTTGAATAAGGGCATCTAGGGGAGCTGTTTCAGTTACCATAATATCGAAGCTAATGTCTAAGCTAACTTCAACTACCTGAGTAGAAACTACGATACACGCATCCGTGGAAGTGTTAAAGTTGCCATTGGGCCTCCCATCATCATTGAGACCGAGAAGCAACTTCTCTTTTTGCTCCCGATCACTCCTTTTGAAACGGCTATGCAGCAAGACAATTGGAATACTTGGGTATTGCTCTTTAAAATATGTATACTGTGCTTGAGCATTCTTGACCTTGTTGCACACTACTAGCACCTTTTTGCTTTCGGCTATAGCCTTGGCAATTTCTGTATAAGCATTGCTCCATTCGCCAATTTTGTGTACAACATGCCTGTCAAACGCATTCAGCTCATCGGCGCTCAACTTCACTTCCAAAACATTCTCTGCACCCAACACTTCAATTATTTGAGCATATAGGGCTGTTGGCATAGTTGCTGTACCAATATGTATTCGACAATTAAGGTGCTTTAATACTTGAACTATCTTAAAAACGATTGATTGGGTTACCCCGCTATAAGTATGTATTTCATCAAGAATAACATCACACCCTTCTAAGTCTGCAATGGTTGCCTCGAATCCCTGCAAACCAAAAGCAATTGATGCAATTTGATGCGGGGTAAGAATCTTAATGGAGGAGCCAATATGCCCCTGAATTGTCTTTTCTTCGATGGAAGCACCGCTTACAACAATTTGGGACGATGAGTGCAAAAGCCGAATATCTAAATCGGGATTTGTTGACTCCAAATCTCGCTTTACCCTCTTATACATAGCATTAATAGATGCTTGGAAGGGCAATGTATAGAATACTCGTCCTTTACACCTTCTAAAAAGAAAATCGGTTTTGCCTGCACCTGTTGATGCAACAACTAAAGTATGCGGTTTTGCAGAATCCGACTCTTTAAGAGAAAGAGGAAAAAGTGGATGTTTGCGATCGAAGAAAGCAAGGTTTGGAGTCTTAAATATCCTACTTGCCTGCTCTGAGGTTTTATTTCCAAGAGCAGATGCAAAATGGTCGGCTCCCATAAGTAAGCCTTTCCATTTCGAATAGCCCTGCTGCTTAACAACATCGCAACAGTAATCTAGTGCAACTTGATAGTTCGAAGATGCTTCCTCCAATGATATTGCTTTTGCAGCAATTCCAAATCCATTTAGTATCTCAACAGCTGCAGGCATCCACTCATCCCACTTTTCTGCATGGACTTCAAAGGAATCATCGCAGCTATCTTCCAAATCAAGAATTCCCTTCGCAGCCGAGTTGTTGGGCGTTTTTATTGACTTATGGTGACCTACCACCATCTCGATTAGCTGCGGATGGATATGTGAATCAAACAGGGACAGGAACAGCAGTGAGGCAATCTCGTGTCGGAAAAAGCGTTTTGGACGAATCCCATTAAGTTGAGCCTGAAAAACAGGACTTGCCTTACCAATATCATGTAGCAGCGCGCCAGCTCTTGCAATAGATACATCCATACCCTTTGCTTGTGCAATCTTTTCGGCAACAATCATCACCTGCTCTAAGTGCACAAACAAGGGTGTATTATCGGGCGCACCTTTTGCCTTTATATGGCTACACGGAATCATCTAATAAACATTTTTTACAGGGTTTCCAACAGTTTTCAACCAGCCAAACATGGGCTTGTTGCCATCTAGTCTATTATACCCAACCATAAAGGAGTTATCACCCTGTTCCATAATCAACTCAAATCCATGAAAGGTCTCCTCATCGGAATCCAGCTCAGATTCCTCAACTTGAAGAATCTCCTCTTCAGGGTATAAAATGTCCTCATTCCTTGCTAAACAGATATGCTGGCTCGATGCAATCTGAGCATCCTCAATATTTTCAAATGCAAGCCATAATATTGGGTTAATTAGTACTCCACGAACAAGTATGGCATAGGGCCGCTCATAGGTTCGGTTTCTTGCCGTTCCTTTGGTATTCCATCCGCGAGGTTGAATCTGTTCCTGCTGCTGTGATATTCCAGAATAGGATAACCTATGCCGCTTGATTTTATATATACCAAAGGGACTATTGAGTAATTCGGGAAAGAGTTTACGCTCAATACCCGCTACTATCGATGGTGTCAAAAACTGCTGGCTATAGGTTTCGCTATCGCGAACGGCGGTCCAAGGTTTTATAAAACCAAACGGACCTGAATATTTTACGACGTATAACATTGCTGCTGCTTTATAACCTTCAAGCGTTGAAAACCTTGAAGGTTTAGTTTTACTTTATTGCACCTAACCCTATTCCTGTTGAATTACCCAGCCCCACATTCCATGCAAAGGCTTTTGTTTCCGGTTTTCCTTCAATTATTACCGGGCACCAGCTGGTTTTATTGTCAATACCGTTGTAGTGCACTAGCTTGGTTGATGCCTTGCTATAGCTTAAGTCAAACTCAATTTTAAGCGCATCGTCAGTTAATCCAACCTTCTCCATCTTATTTTGCAACGTTTCAGCCAAGTATTGACCCGCTAAAGGATTCGTGTAAAGAATATGCTGTATGGAGGTTTCGTTTCGTCGCTTTATGAAGATTGGGCTCGCAACGTTGAAATGGTTGATATGGGAGAAGTCTGGATTTGATTCTATAAGCACTTCTTTCACTTCCAAACCATTGAACATTGTTGGATCGGCTTGTATCCCTTTAATAATTCCAGCAAGAAGCTTGTCGTTGTGGCTGCTTATGAAAAAGTAACCTTCATTACTAAATTGGAGTAATCCGTTTTTTAGCCTTCCCCCGGTTAACCAGGAGTAGGAGAAAAGGGCAAGTTCACCATGTACATTGTTATTTTCCCCAATCCACTTATGAATTGTTCCGGTTAATAGTGGCTGATGCAAGATTGGAATACCTTGCTTAGGTGTTTTAATCTTTAAATGTATCCGCATATAGTATTTCTAGTTATTACCAGTTCCTAAACCTCGAAGGTTTTCAAAACCTTCGAGGTTTTGTTTCCCTTTCGTCGTGGTTTTATTCTTCTAGAATCGGGAGTAATCCCTCCTCGCCTCGCGAAGTAGCTACTCCTCATACCGAGGAGTTATCCCTCCACATTCTCTGGAGTTACTACTCCTTGTTTCTAAAAAAGGCTAGGCGAAGAGTGCTCCCCACCTAGCCCACAATCATGCTTACTTAACGGTAAGGTTGCTCAATAGTCTCCCTACCTTAAGCACCTTGGTATTCTTAAACATTACTCTCACCTCCACGCTATACTCTCCGGCAGCCAGTGCTGGTAGTAGAAAGTGCAGCTCGGAGGGCTTGTTGCGCGACACGTTGGCTACCTTGGTCTCCGTGCCGTCGGCAGCCACGAAGAAGATGCCCTGCTTGTCGTCGGTGCTGTCGAACTTAAGCCGCGAGCCTTTGATTACTGCAATGTTGCCGGGCGTAAGCGTATCGTTGCGGGTGCTGCTTGCAACATCCTCCAGGTACATAGGGTCGGGCTTAGGACTTCCTCCCTTCACCTTTTCAACAACAACATCGTTTATCACCTCCTTTAGCCGAACTCCCGCTGTAATATTCAGCTTTACAGTGTGGCGGTTACGGTCGAAGCTGTCGTCGTTGCCGTTGAATACTCCCTGAACAGAGAGGTTGAGGTTAAATAAGGGGGTGTTGATGCTGTTGCCATCGCGCAATGATTGCTGCAAGGCAAGGGTGTACTCCTCCATTACCGATAGCGCCTCGGCCTTGGTTACCGTGGAGCCACGGCTCACCATGAGATCGAAGATGTCATTTTCGGTCTTGGCAGCGCTACTCTGTGCTACGGCCGAAAAATCGTCTGGGTCGGCCGTTAGGTGGTTCTCAAATAATGCATACTTTAGAGACATCGTAATCAGTTTTAAAAGTTTCACAATTCCCTTTGGTGTGCCATTATTGGCGATTAGCAGCAATTATTTGCGATTCGTTGCGATTTATATATTCAAGTTTCCTACTGTATATCACAAAAGCCAAACCCCATGCTATTGTCCTCTCCAAATCCGGCATCGTAGCCCATTTTGAGCAAGGCAGCATCGGCCGAAAGGCGAAAGGTATACTGGTATCCAATAACCTTAATTGGATTCAAGTCACTTTGCTTTATCATTATACCTTTTTGCTTTGCCTGGCCCAGCAGCTCAAACGCGGGCGTAACAGTGTCCGCATGGTCGTGACCGTAGTATGTTTTATACTTCTGCTTTAGGTTGCCAATGAGCATTGCACCGTATCTACAGTCGGTGGGAGTGAGGTATTCCTTGGTTCGGTCGGGTCGGGCTGCTGCCACCACCACCGGCGATAGCGTATGAAATACACCCCAGCTGGTGAACTCCCGTGCCGGTTCCAGCGCAATGCTTCCTACTCTAAATTGCACCTTGCTCAATCGATCACCAAGAATTAGCGTTTGGTTCTGAAACACCCCTTTTATAAACTCTTCGGTGGATCGCTCCGGCAGGAACGATAGCTTAAACGATACCGTTGGCGAAAGAATATGCAGCCGGTCACCTGCTACTTTTCGCTTAGGAACGTTGAGGTGGGAGAAACAAAATAGCTTAAAGTTTCGATATCCAAGTGAAAAGCCATTGCCGTGTAGCCAGCTGGCATACTGTTCATCCCCGGCGGCAATGGTCTTGTATATCCACGAGGCCAGCTCGTACTGGTAGTTGATTGGTAATACTGGGTTTAAGGATTCATCAACGCTTAGCAGAATAGTAAATCTCATAGTTGTTAATCATTTTTACTGAGGCTTTCAGTTTTGGTTTGTTGGACTTACTAAATTTCGGAATGTTTTTTCTAAATATCAACTTTTTATAGGACTAGTTATGAACATGCTGGGATGTTTAACTTCCAAAGACTAATATTCACAACAATTTGAAGTTTATCAAAGTTATTAAATAAATTGAACGATCAGGTTTGGTGGATGGTGTTGCTGTGTGGTTATTTTGTTTTCCTTGCATCATTGTCCTGTGAATCGCAACAACATAAATTCACAACATATTTTGGTGGTTGTTACAACAAATTGTTACATTTGTCGTAACATATCGTGTAACTGTTGCATTTAGTAACAAGAAAAGTCACCATGGATTCTACAAAAATCATCGGAAGTAATGTGAAAAAGTATCGTGCTGCACAGGGGTTTACGCAGGATAATCTTGCTGGATTTCTTGATGTATCACGCGAAATGATCTCTTTCTATGAGACGGGAAAAAGACCTATTCCTGTAACAGCATTGGACAAGCTGGCCGATCTATTTGGGGTAGATATGGAAGAGCTGCTGGAGGAAAGCACGACGGTTGCCAACACCAACCTTGCCTTTGCCTTTCGAAGTGATTCACTAGCGGAGGAAGATGTGCTGAGCATTGCAGAATTTAAGCGCATTGTGCTAAACTATCTAAAGATGAAAACCATTACCAATGCTGCTGGCAATTAAAAAGGAGGCATCCGAGTTTAGGATTACGCTTGGTTTTGGTAACACGGAGCCCATACAGCTAAAAAGCTTACTAATGAGGCTCAACGTAATCACGGTTTTCAAAGAATTGTCGGACAAATTCTCCGGAATGGCAATCCGTGCCGGTGATTTTAGGTTTATGATTATCAACTCCAATCATTCCATTGGCCGTCAGAATTTTTCTATTTGCCATGAGCTTTACCATTTGTACGTTGATGACAATTTTCGGCCCCATCACTGCAATTCAGGGTTGTTTGACAAGAGAAAAGAGCAGGAGTATAACGCCGATATTTTTGCCTCTTACTTTTTGATGCCCGACGATGGCATTACCCGCTTAATTTCCCAAGAAGAGCTTGTTGCCAAGGACAAGATCACCATTGAAACGATTTTGAGAATAGAGCAGAGTTTTGGTTGTTCGAGGAGCGCACTGCTTTTTCGGTTAAAAGAGCTGGGGATAATATCGGCCGAAGGCTATGATGGCTTTAAGCAAAACGTTAAGTTGCTTGCTCGGCAATATGGATATCCCACGGAATTGTATGAGCCAGGGAATAAGAATCTGGTAATTGGTGATTATGCGGCAGTTGCCAGGCATCTTTACGATGCGGGCAAGATATCAGAAGGACACTATACAGCTCTTCTCCAATCAATAGGTCTGGATATTCTTAATGTGGACGACAATGGCGCTGGAGATTGATGCTTCAAAAAAGATTCTTCTGGATGCTGATGTAATTATCCACTTTATTAAGGGGGAGCAAACAGGAATTCTTCACCAAATATTTCCCAACAAGCTATACATTTTAGATGTTGTTTTTGGTGAAGTGTTCAAAGCCAACTCCCGAATTATCGTTGAGAATCTTATAAGGAGTCATATCATATTTGAACTTTCGTTTTCAGGCGATATTGAGGTCATGAGGGAGTATGGTCGGTTGAGAAAGATTTATGGAAAGGGCGAAAGTGCGTGCATGGCATACTGCAAGTTCAACAAGGATGTTTTGGCCAGCAGCAATCTTCGTGATATTAAACTGTATTGCCAGCAACACGGTATACAATACCTAACCACCATGGATTTTGTTTACAAGGCGCATCTTAAAGGGATCTTGGACGAGGCTGAATGCGATTATTTTATCTACAATGTATTAAGCAAGGGGAGTAAACTTCCGTGCAGTAATCTTGCAGAATACATTCGGCTGCTAGAGAGGTGAGGGAAATTGCTTAATAGGCTGGAGGTAACCCCCTGTAGATTTTTTTGTAGGCTTCTTGGTATTATAGGACTTAGGCATAAAACATAGCCCTAAATATAAAGCAAAAAACCCCGAAGACTTGCATCTTCGAGGTTTTCTAGTAGCGGGGACAGGACTCGAACCTGTGGCCTTTGGGTTATGAGCCCAACGAGCTACCAACTGCTCCACCCCGCAATATATCGTTTTCAATAAAATCAGAACCTTTTAAGCTGCATCGACACCAACTTCCTCAATCACCCCGAAACCATTTTGTCAAGTGCGGTGCAAAAGTAGCATACTTTTTTGGTGATTGCAAACTATCGACTACTTTTTTTCAAAATAAACATACTGTTTTAAAGGCATTCGGCTCACCAATAGCACCCAAGAACATTTTTTAAGCTACTTTTGTTCCTACTTACAAACTGGAATTTCTATGCCACGAGTTTTTAAACCAGTAGACATCAGCCAGGAGGAGAAAGAGCTGATGAAGGACTACTTCGACAGACATACTCCTTTTATTTATTGCGACGACTCCGTTAAAAAAGGTGAAAAGTTGAAGGTGAAGGTTACCCTAGGCAACGAGTATAAACACCCGGATGATTACGATCACTTTATCAGCACCTTGCAGCTATGGAACAGGGAGACATTGTTGGCTCAGGTACACTACACTCCGGGTGCATTTGGGAATCAACCTACCCACGTTGAGGTCGATTTTTATGTGGCTGCCAACGTAAGCATGAACCTTACAGCTATGGCAGTATGCACAAAGCATGGACTCTGGCAGAGTGAGGAGAAGTACGTGAAGGTGGTTCAGGATTAGGTTAAAGGCGATTGCTTTCCCCTATTCTAAATTAAAAGTTTCTATATTTGTGGGATTGCATTCGAAATAACATGGCTCAAAAGGATTCAAAGCGCTATTTATCCAAGCTTAAAAATAAGTACCGCTTCAGCATTTACAACGATCAAACCTTTGAAGAGGTTTGGTTTTTTCGCCTTTCAAGGTTAAACGTGATAGCGTTTTTGGGAGGTTCTTCCTTACTGCTTGTAGCGCTGGTTACGGTGTTGATAGCGTTTACCCCTCTGCGTGAGTTTATTCCTGGCTACCCCAATACCACTACTCGAAGGGCAATTGTGGAGAATGCCCTTAAGGTGGATTCGCTGCAGCAGCAGCTCGACCAATGGCAAAAATACCTCACCTCTCTTAAGGCAATTATGAATGGTGAAAACCCGCCAGTATTGCAATCTAAGAAGGATACCACCATACATCCCAAGGATATTGTTTTTAAAAAATCGCTTGACGATTCGCTGCTTCGCAGCCAAATTGAGGAGAAAGAGCAATACAACCTTTCGGTAACAAACAACTCCATTGAAAATACAGTTAAGGGGATGCATTTTTTCCCACCTGTAAGAGGAGTAGTAACTAACTCCTTTAACATAGCTAGCGGCCACTTTGGTACCGATATTGCCTCCTCACCCAATGAGGTGGTAGTTGCCACCCTCGACGGCACAGTAACCATGGCTGCATGGACCTTAGAAACGGGATATGTTATTCAGATACAGCACGCTGGAAATCTGCTCTCCGTATATAAGCACAACTCTAAGCTGCTAAAGAAGGCAGGAGCACACGTTAAGGCAGGGGAGGCCATTGCCATTATTGGGAATAGTGGTGAGCTTACCACTGGTCCCCATTTGCACTTCGAACTTTGGTATAACGGCACTCCCGTCGACCCCGAAAAGTATATTGTTTTTTAAGCATTCGAAAGATTTTTATTGGGAATGAGAAAACGCTTGGCTATTCTGGGTTCTACCGGTTCTATAGGAACTCAGGCGCTGGATGTGGTTCGCTCCCATCCCGACCGCTTTGAGGTGGTTGTCCTTACGGCCAACAACAACCTTGACCTGCTGGTGCTGCAGGCTATTGAATTTTTGCCCAAGGTGGTGGTTATTGCCAATGAGGCAAAGTATGAGCGCGTTCGTGATGCGCTAATGGCTATGCCCATTGAAGTTTTGACCGGTGCTAGAGCAATTGGCCAGGCAGCGGCCATGCCCGAGGTAGATATGGTGCTCGCTGCAATGGTGGGATTTTCGGGGCTGCTGCCAACCATTGAAGCTATAAAAGCTGGGAAACATATTGCACTTGCAAATAAGGAGACCTTGGTGGTTGCCGGTGAAATTGTAACTGGGTTAGCTCGACAGTATGGGGTGGACCTACTACCTGTTGATTCGGAGCATTCTGCCATCTTTCAATGCCTGATGGGTGAAACGGGTGGTGTAGAAAAGCTCATCCTTACTGCTTCTGGCGGACCATTTCGTTCGCTAACGGCTCAGCAGCTGCGTAGCGTTACCCGGTGCGATGCGCTAAAGCATCCCAACTGGTGCATGGGAAATAAAATTACGATTGATTCGGCCACCCTGATGAACAAGGGTTTTGAAGTAATTGAGGCCAAGTGGCTATTTGGAGTTGAACCATCGGACATTGAGGTTGTTGTTCACCCTCAGTCTATCATTCACTCCATGGTGCAGTTTAAGGACGGCTCCATTAAGGCACAAATGGGTATTCCCGACATGAAGTTGCCCATTCAGCTGGCATTTGCATACCCTGATCGGCTTTCGTTGGGATCGGATAGGTTCGATTTTTTCAAGGGCGAGGGATTGACGTTTGAAAAGCCCGACATGGGAAAATTCCCTTGCCTACAGCTGGCCTATAATTCGTTGCAGCAAGGGGGTAACATGCCTTGTATACTCAATGGTGCCAACGAGGTGGCTGTGCAGGCATTTTTAGAGGAACGAATTAGCTTTCTCGATATTCCACGAATTGTGGAGAAAACGCTGGAGCGGGTTGCCTTTTTGGCCAACCCTTCGGTGGATGATTACTGTAGTATCGATGCCGAGGCTCGTGTGGTAGCTTCGGAGGTAATGCAGAATTTGGTTAGTAAACTATAGAAGCTGAAAATATGAGCATGGAAATTTGGACAAAGGTCGCGCAGTTCTTTATGAGCCTCTCTCTTCTGATTATTCTTCACGAACTTGGGCACTTTACGCTTGCCAAGCTTTTTAAGACTCGTGTCGAAAAATTCTACCTCTTTTTTGACCCTTGGTTTTCGCTGTTTAAGTTTAAACGTGGCGATACCGAGTATGGGGTAGGTTGGCTACCGCTGGGTGGTTACGTGAAAATCTCGGGGATGATTGATGAGTCGATGGATACCGAGCAGCTGAAGTCGGACCCGGAACCATGGGAGTTCCGCGCAAAACCAACTTGGCAGCGATTGCTAATTATGATTGGCGGAGTGGTTGTAAATTTTTTACTTGCCTTTGTCATCTACAGCATGGTGCTCTACACTTGGGGTGATGAGTTTCTAGCGAATAAGGATGTTACCTACGGTATCGCGGTTGATTCAACAGCGCAAAAGTTGGGTTTGCAGAATGGCGATAAGATACTGAATGTTGGTGGGGTTGAGGTTCAAAACTTTCAGCATATTATTGCTGATATTGTTTTGGATCAAGCAGATTACGTGGAAGTTGACAGAGGTGGAGAAGATATAAAACTCCCTATTTCGGCGGCCATGAGGGCAGCAATGATAAGTAAGCAGCCCATTATTGCTCCACGAATTCCAATTGTGCTTGATAAAATTGCGAAGAAGTCTCCTGCTGCTAAAGCCGGGTTCAAAAGTGGCGATAAAGTTGTTGGTGTTGATTCGTTAAAAACTCAATACACCGATGAGTTTAGAGACTATGTGATAAGCCACAAAGGAATGCAGATTGTAGTTAATGTTGACCGTGCCGGAAAACTGCTGGCAATTCCCGTTACCGTCGGTAAGGATGCTCTAATTGGAGTATCGTTCGATACTAACCTAGAGAAGTTTTTTCACATTAGCGTGGAACACTACACCTTCTGGGCTTCCATACCAGCTGGAGTTACCAAAAGTTATAATGTTATTGGCAGCTATTTAAAGCAGCTTAAGTTGCTGGCTAGCCCTCAAACGGGAGCCTACAAGTCGGTCGGCGGATTTATTTCCATAGGCAAGATTTTCCCTGGAACTTGGGATTGGGAGGCATTTTGGAGTATGACAGGTCTCCTGAGCATTGTTTTGGCTATTATGAATATTCTACCCATACCTGCACTGGATGGTGGCCACGTGCTGTTCCTCCTTTATGAGATGGTGACTGGAAGAAAACCCGGTGATAAATTTTTGGAGTATGCCCAAATTACGGGCATGGTGTTGCTGTTTGCCCTGCTTCTTTTTGCCAACGGGAACGATATTTTAAAACTATTTCAGCATTAGAATGCCAATTGCAATTATTGAAATCCCGGAAATATTTCCGGGATTTCTTTTTAAGCATCTCAATGGTAATGGTTGACAATAAGCTAACTTGGGTTAATCTGTATTGAGTAGGTTGGCAATTCAATGCCTTCTTAGTAACTTGCCCATGATTTGATTTCGACATGAGATATAGGTTTCGGTACGGGGTGTTGGCCTTTGGCGTTTTTGCGCTTTTGACAATTGACTGTAAAGCAAATACTGCCCCGCTTATTAAGCACAAGGGTAATCAGGTTGCCGACAGGGTGATTGCTGCACTGGATAGTTTATCACGGCTCAACTTATTTGCTAAGGCTAATACGCCTACATATCAGGTCAACCCCAACTATCTTATCCCCGATCTTGCCATTGAATATAAGCTGGCTGTCCTTGATAATACCACCCCAGTTGGAATGGACTTTACGCCAGATGTAAAGCGGTATATCCAGCTTTTTACAGTGGATCGACGCGACGACTTTGCCAAGATTCTTGGCTTGGCACGGCTCTACTTCCCTGTATTTGATGAATATCTGGACCGCTATCACTTACCGCTGGAGCTGAAGTATCTTGCCATTGTGGAGTCGGCTCTAAATCCGTTGGCAGTGTCGTCGAGTGGGGCCGTTGGCTTATGGCAGTTTAAGATAAACACGGCAAGGATGCTCAACCTTAACGTAACCAGCTACGTTGACGAACGCATGGATGTTTATAAATCTACCGATGCTGCCTGTCGTTATTTGGAGTATTTATACCGCATTTTCAAGGATTGGCACTTGGCACTTGCAGCATACAATGGAGGACCGGGTGCTGTTCGTAATGCCATTTTGAGAAGTGGTGGCGAAACAAATTTCTGGAAGTTGCTACCATACCTACCCGAGCCAACCCGAAACTACATACCAGCCTTTATAGCGGCTACCTTCGTAGCGAAGAATTTTTCTGACTTTGATATTGAGCCTGTTGACCCTCTTTTTACCTACAGTGGAGTGGACACCGTTAAGGTGTATGGTGGTTTTTATCTCGATGGAGTAAAAAAATTCACCAATACCGATATGGAATTATTGCGATTTCTGAATCCTTCATTCAGAACTGGCTACATTCCGGAGAGTGGAGGATTTTACACGCTCGTGCTTCCGCATGCAGCCGTTAAGAATTTTTTCTTGAGAAGCAAGGAGGTTTATGCGTTCAAACCATCATCAAACAGCCTGTCTACCTTGGGTAGTAATACTGGAGATACCAGAGGGAAGCAACAGTTTACGTATGTAGTTCGCAGCGGTGATTACTACCACAAGTTGGCGCTTACCTTTGGCTGCACGGTTGATGATATTATGGCATGGAATCCTAATGAAGGAGAGGAGCTTGCCATTGGAGATAAGCTGCAAATTTGGGCAGACTCTGCTTTAGTTGCTAGGTTAAATGCCTCTGGAGTGGTTAAATGAAAAATTTAAAATGACAAATAGTATGAAACGAATTCCTTGGTTACTGGTTTTAGCCATTCTTCTGTCAGTAGGTGGCTGTAAGGAGGGGAAGAAGGGCCAAAACTTGCTTCCTAATCCGCTTGGAAAGCCTGGTGAGGTTCTGGTTGTTTTCCAGAAAAGCGGTGGTGATGTTGATACCCTTTGGAATACGCTGAAATCGATGCTAAGTGCCGAGTTTCCGTATCTCCCCCAATCTGAGCCATTGTTTGACGTGGTAAAGCTTCCTTCTCAAAACTTCAATAGCGTTAGGGGATATCGCAATATTATTCTTATCAATATTGATAATAAAACCTATCCAACGAGCAAAATTTTGCTGCGCTACGATGTTTGGGCATCGCCACAGCTGATTATGACGCTGGTTGGTCCATCACCTTTGGCAATTGCTAGCTACATTACCAAGGAAAAGGACAGGGTGGTGGGTATTTTAGAGCAAGCCGAGCGCGATAGGCAGATGGCAATCAATGCGCGATACTCAGATCAGCGGCTCGATCTATTAATTAAGCAGAAGTTTGGCATATCTCTTACTATCCCCAACGGCTATAAGCTAAATCGAAATGCCGATAATTTTGTTTGGATGTCTAGTGAAACTCCTTTTACAAGCCAGGGCATTTTTGTTTATGAATATCCCTACACCAGCGATAGCACCTTTACCGAAAAATATCTGGTGGATAAGCGTGATTTCTTTACTAAAAAGTATATTCCGGGTCCAAGTTATGGGTCTTATATGATTACTGGGCATTTCTATGAGCCCAAAGTAACTCCGTTGATGTATAAGGGACGCTACTTTGCAATGGTTCGTGGATTATGGGAGGTGCAAAACGATTACATGGGTGGACCCTTCGTAAGCCTTACCACTCTCGATGAGAAGCACAATAGGGTTATTACTGTAGGAGCCTATGTTTATGCACCAAAGGATGAAAAGCGAAACTTCGTTCGTCAGATGGAGGCTATCCTATTTTCATTTTCTCTAGCCGATAGCACTTCGGCAAAGTAAAAAAAATGGCCGGATGAAAGTCCGGCCATTATTGTGCTCAATCGTCGTCTTCTTCCGCTGCTGCAGCAGTAGATTTGGTTGCGCTCCGAATAATGCCCCTCTTGGAATTTTTAATGAAGTTCACAATGTAATCTCTATCTGGGTTTGACGGCATATTCTCCTCAATCCATTGAATACCCTGTGAAACATTCATCCCCTTTTGGTAAATGGAGCGGAATATTTCATGAATTTCATTCACCTTTTCGGGGTTGAAACCTCTTCGGCGAAGACCAATAATGTTTAGTCCAACGTAGGCAAGGGGGTCTTTTCCTGCCTTCACGTAGGGGGGAACATCTTTCCTAACCAACCCACCACCGGAAATCATTACATAGGAGCCAATGCGGACGAACTGATGAACCAGAACGTGTGCGCTGAGGATGGCAAAATCATCAATCTCCACCTCTCCAGCAAGCTGCGTTCCATTGCCAATAATAACGCTGTTGCCAACAATGCAGTCATGGGCAACATGAACGTATGCCATGAGTAGGCAATTGCTTCCAACTACAGTCTTAGCCCGTGCGGCAGTTCCTCTGTTCACGGTAACACACTCCCGGATAGTTGTATTGTCGCCAATTTCCACAACCGACACCTCTCCTTTGAACTTAAGGTCTTGAGGGATTGCACCTATAACGGCACCGGGGAAAATTCGGCAGTTTTTGCCAATCTTCACATAGTCGAAAATGGTTACGTTTGGGCCAATCCAAGTGCCTTCACCAATCTCAACCTTTTGGCTGATGTAGGAAAATGGTTCTACCACCACATTTGCACCAAGTTTGGCTTCAGGATGTATGTATGCCAGCGGCTGATTCATACTCAATATTTTAGTTTTTTATCTTGGTTATCTGTGCAGTAAGCTCTCCTTCTGCAACAAGGGTATCTCCAACGTATGCTTGTCCAAACATGCAGGCAATGCCACGACGAATGGGTTCAATAAATTCCAACTTAAAGATGAGGGTATCGCCAGGTACAACCTTACGTTTAAACTTCACCTTGTCAATTTTGAGGAAGTAGGTGAGATAGTTTTCGGGGTCTGGAACGGAGTTAAGAACTAAAATTCCGCCAACTTGGGCCATAGACTCTATTTGAAGAACACCTGGCATTACTGGTTCATCGGGGAAGTGACCAATAAAGAATCCTTCGTTCATGGTCACGTTTTTCACGCCCACAACCGAGCGCTCATCCATGGAGATAATTTTGTCAATAAGGAGGAATGGCGGGCGATGGGGGAGAATCCTCTGAATCTGCATTATGTTGAGCAGTGGCTGCTGGTTGAGGTCGTACTCTGGAGCCGAACCCTTGAGTGCCTCTCTGCGAGCCATCTTTTTCAGCACCTTGGCAAATTCTGTATTGGCATGATGCCCAGGCCTAATGGCCACAATTTTCCCTTTTATTGGCTGACCTGTAAGAGCTAGGTCACCAACCATATCGAGCAGCTTATGACGTGCAGGCTCATTCTGGAACCGGAGGTCTAGGTTGTTCAAAAACCCTTCGGGCTTAACATGAATCCTTGGCTTGTTGAATAGATCTGCAATTCGGTCGAGTTCAACTTGGGGAACCTCTCTCTCCATAATCACAATGGCATTCTCCAAATCGCCTCCCTTAATGAGGTTGTTTTTGAGTAGGAATTCCAGTTCATGGAAGAAAACAAATGTTCTGCAGGGACCAATTTCCTCATTGAATTCACTTACACTCCGCATGCGAGCGTACTGGTTACCGAGCACCTTCGAGTTGTAGTCGATCAACACATCAACCTTGAGCTCATCGTCTGGATAGGCAACGATTTCGATATTGCCCTTTGGATCGGTGAAAACTATCTTCTCCTTAATTACAAAATAGTTTCTATCGGCATTCTGCTCAACGGTACCCACCTTCTGAATGGCCTCCACGAAGTATTTGGAACTGCCGTCCATAATGGGGGTTTCAGGAGCATTTACTTTGATAATGGCGTTGTCGATGCCATTGCCCACAAGCGATGCCATAACGTGTTCGATGGTGCTTACCCTAACTCCGTTTTTTTCGATGGTGGTTCCTCTAGAGGTATCCACAACGTAGTCGGCCAGAGCTTCCAAAACGGGTTCTCCCTCCAAGTCGGTGCGTAAAAATTTTATTCCGTAGTTCTCTTCGGCTGGGCATATGGTGAGCTCAACCTGAAGCCCGGTATGTAGGCCCTTTCCTCTTAAGGTTACGGGCTCCTTGATAGTCTTTTGTTTATCTGCCATTACGCGGACATTAAATTACTTTTAAATTGTGCGCAAGATATAAAAAAAACGAAAACCCGCCATTGAGGTTGTTCCTCAAGGCGGGTTTGAATATTTTAACCGACGACTATTTTTCCATTGCCTTAACCTTCTTTTCCAACTCAATGACCTGAAGCCGTAGATCTGGTAAATTTTTAAATACAGCATAGCAGCGCTGGTATTTTCCAAAATGGAATGCCGGTGCTCCTTGAACAACATCTCCCTCATTTCTCATATTGGTGGTGATGCCCGATTGAGCGGCAACCTTCATGCCATCAGGGATGTTGAGGTGGCCAATAAAACCAACCTGACCTCCAATCATACACCGCTTGCCAATTTTGGTCGACCCCGAAACTCCCGTTTGAGCCGCAATAACAGTGTTTTCTCCAATTTCAACGTTATGTGCTATCTGAATAAGGTTGTCGAGCTTAGTCCCAGTTCGAATAATTGTTGAACCCATCACCGCTCTGTCGATGGCAGTGTTTGCTCCTATTTCTACATTATCCTCAAGAATTACGTTGCCCAGCTGCGGGATTTTTTTGTAGTTCCCATCTTCGGCAGGGGCAAAGCCAAAGCCATCGCTGCCAATTACCGTTCCGGCGTGAATGGTTACGCGTTTCCCAATAACGCAGTCCTGATAAATCTTAACTCCTGAGTAGAGCGTGCTGTTGTCGCCAATGGTTACGTTGTCGCCAATGTATACCTGTGGATATAGCTTTACGTTGTTCCCAATCTTAACATTTTCGCCAATGTAAACAAAGGCTCCAATGTAAGGGTTCTCGCCAATTTGGGCCGAAGGTTCAATCTCGACCTGCTTGCTCACCCCTTTCTTGTCGGCTCTGGCCTGTGCAACCATCTCCAAGAGGAATGCAAAGGACTGGTAGGCATCAGCAACTCGAATAAGAGTGGCACCGATGGGTTGTGTTGCCACAAAGTCTTTGTTCACCAATACCACCGACGACTGCGTGGTGTAAATATATTTTTCATACTTTGGATTGGCAAGAAAGGAGAGGCATCCGTCTGCGCCTTCTTCAATTTTGGCAATGTTGTTCACCTTCACTTCTGGGTTTCCTTCTACCACTCCTTGAAGGAACTGTGCTATTGCTGCTGCGGTAAATTCCATGACAGGGTATGTTTCAATTTGAGGCAAACCTACATAATTTTTCCATAGGTGGCGTATATTTAGGGTTCTAAAAATATGAGGCAGAGAATATTTTATCCCCCTCTAAAAATATGCTATAGCGAGAAAGATATCTCCTTTGGGTAGCAGAAAAAATATTTTTTCACCGTTTTAGCTAGTGCCGAATGGTTAAGCATCTCCGAGGCCTCATAAATATCCTCGAGTTTATTATTCTTAAAAAGTATCTTGATGGACTCCTCTTCAGGGTTATAGAAACTGTTGGTAACCTCACCAGCAAAGCAGAGAAAACCAGCATGGTCACTTGAGCACTCCGTTTGACTCATGCATGCCTCAATTGCCTTTTTTACTCTCGATGCCGGAAATGGCGTGGTGGACAGCTCAACATGTAGCAGTTTACGGTTGTTTAGCCTGCTACAAAGGTCCGCCAAGGCTGGATCGGAATGATTGACCCACAGCTTTATAGCCAACGAAATATCTGAATCGTCGAGCTGTGCAAAAACAGAAAGCCAGTCGTTGGTTGGTAATTCCTCATAGTGTCTTTCGAGAAAGAACTGAAGGGCAGGAGAGGTTGCAAGTGGTATACCGGCCCTGGCTAGCTGCCGCGCTCGCTGCAGTATGGCAATTAGCATTTGTTCTGCACCCACCACAGTTTTGTGCAAGTATACCTGCCAATACATTAGGCGTCTGGCAATTAAGAATTTCTCAATGGAGTATATTCCCTTTGCTTCAACTACTAGGCTATCGTCTGCAACATAGAGCATTTTAATGATTCGCTCCAAGCCAATAGTGCCCTCGGCTACACCGGAAAAAAAGGAGTCGCGGCCAAGGTAATCAAGCCGGTCAACATCGAGCTGGCTCGATACCAGCTGGTGAAGGAACTTTTTTGGATAGCGGTTGTCGAATATGGCGATGGCCATGGATAGCCGACCGTTCATTTGGATGTTGAGCTGCTCCATAAATGCTTGTGAAATTGCCTCGTGGCTAATATGGTGCACAATGCTGTGTTCCAGCGCGTGAGAGTATGGGCCATGGCCCAAATCGTGCATCATTATGGCGGCAATGGCGCCCTCCTCTTCTGCATCCGTAATCTCTATGCCTTTTTCACGCAAAACCTGTAGCGCCTGCATCATAAGGTGCATGGCTCCCAATGTGTGCTGAAAGCGATTATGCACAGCCCCGGGGTATACTAGGTAGCTCAACCCCAGCTGCTTAATGTTTCGAAGCCGCTGTATCCAAGGATGCTCCATCAGGTCGAAGGCTAGCTGATTTGGAATGGTGATGAAACCGTGCACCGGATCGTTTACAATCTTTTGCTTGAATGGCTGTGATTTTTGCATATATAATTTGAGAATATTTATTTAACCTTCTGCGTTGCAGCAATTTTAGTTTGGGTGTTAAAGATACTTCATCCTCCATATATTTTGGGTTATTTCCATAAATATTTGGGAATTTGGCTGAAAATGATTAATTTTGCACCGTTAAGTCGAGAGTGGATGGAGATGGGGACCCAAGTCCCCTATTTTATTATGCTGAAATTGCCATGTTGAGGTTGGATGAAGTTAGAGAAATAGTTAAAAATGAGGTGCTTGCTCATGGCTTGTTCCTTGTGTCCTTAACTGTCGATAACCAAGGGCGAATTGACGTGGACGTGGATTCAGAAAAGGGCGTTACCATTAAGGAATGCATGGACCTGAATCGTGCGCTGGAGGCTGCTCTCGACAGGGAGAAGGAAGATTTTGAGCTTACGGTGGCTTCTCCAGGACTTAGTGAACCCCTCAAAGTTGTTGAGCAGTATCTCAAGAACGTAGGGCGAAAGTTGGAGGTAGTTACTCTTACTGGCGAAAAATTGACGGGCGTTTTACTTAGCGTAATTCCCAACAACAGCATAACCCTTGAGGTGAGTGAAAAACGAAAACTCGAAGGGGCAAAAAAGAAGAAGACCCTAGTGGTAGAGCAAAAAAAATTAACATTTGAAGAGATAAAATCGACCAAAGTGGTTATATCCTTTAAGTAAAATCGGCAAACTTAGGTGAAGCGATGGAAAACTTGAACCTGATTGATACTTTTTCCGAGTTTAAGGAACTCAAAAACATTGATAGGCCAACAATGATGAGTGTGCTCGAAGATGTATTTCGCAGCATGCTTATTAAAATGTATGGCTCTGATGAGAATTTCGATATTGTTGTAAATATCGATAAGGGTGACTTTGAAATCTGGAGAAATAGAGTAGTTGTGGAGGATGGAAAGGTGGAAGATCCAAACAAGGAGATTTCCCTTACCGATGCTACAAAGATTGACGGCGATTATGAGGTGGGTGAAGAGGTTACTGACCCTGTGAAGTTGAGCGATTTTGGCAGAAGAGCCATTCTTGCAATTCGCCAAAACCTTACCTCGCGTATTCTCGATCTTGAAAAGAACAACCTCTTCAATAAGTACAAGGATAAAATTGGAGAGATTCTTACGGGGGAAGTATACCAGGTATGGAAGAAAGAAATTCTGGTGCTGGACGACGAGGGCAATGAGCTGGTGATGCCAAAAACGGAGCAAATTTCTGGTGATTTCTTCCGGAAAGGAGATAGCATTCGTGCCGTGGTTATCAGGGTGGAGATGAAGAACAACACCCCAGTGATAGTGCTTTCAAGAACATCACCTGTTTTTCTTGAGCGACTTTTCGAGCTGGAGGTTCCGGAAATTTTCGACGGACTTATTACAGTAAAGCGCATTGTCCGCATACCTGGTGAACGTGCTAAAGTTGCGGTGGAGTCGTATGATGAGCGCATCGATCCTGTTGGAGCCTGCGTAGGTATGAAGGGTTCACGAATTCACGGAATTGTTAGGGAGTTGCGCAATGAAAATATTGACGTGATTAACTTCACCAACAACATCCAGCTCTTTATCACCCGCTCCTTGAGCCCTGCAAAAATAATTGAGATCAAGATCGACGAGCGGTATAAAAAAGCCGAGGTTTTCCTTAAACCATCCGAGGTTTCGCTGGCAATTGGGAAAGGTGGATATAATATTCGGCTGGCAAGTCAGCTTACTGGCTACGAAATTGATGTTTACCGCGAAACCGATGAGGTGGATGAGGAGGATGTTAACCTCGATGAATTTAGTGACGAAATTGAAAGCTGGGTTTTAGATGCACTCAAAGGCATTGGATGTGACACCGCCCGGAGCGTTTTGGAGATTCCTATTTCTGAGTTGATTCGGAGAACCGACTTGGAGGAGGAAACTGTAAAAGATGTTGTCAAGATATTTAGAGCGGAATTTGAGTAGCATTATATTTGCATTGACAAAAGTGGTTAACTGCCTGTTTTACCACAACAGTTGAGGACTGATTTATGACACAATTCGAGAAAGGTACAAGGCTTAGCAAACTTGCAATAGAGTTTAACGTTGGCGTTACTACTCTGGTGGACTATCTGAAGAAGAAAGGTCACGAGGTAGATTCTAACCCAAACTCTAAAGTTGCACCCGAACTTTGTGAACTTATTGCCAAGGAATATGGCAAGGAGGCAAACATTAGGGATGCATCAAAAAAGCTGAGCTTAAAAAACCTTAGAGACAAAAGGGCTACCATCTCCATTTCCGATATGGACGACGAAAATGTCGATAGCGACGATGCCGATTCGGGTGATGGTAAAAGTGATGAGGTAATGATTACCGTAACCTCTGAGGTTCCTCAAGAACCACCAGTAAAGAGGGTGGAAACATCGGCGGTGGTAGAGAACCAGCCGGTGAAAGATGTAGATATCAAGGTTGTTGGAAAAATAGATCTTGAAGGCATTAGCCATAAGCGAAAGAAGCACGAGGATGCTCCTGTTCCAGAGGTTAAAGCCGAATTGGTTACTGAGGAAAAAGTGGAGGATAAGCAGCCCCAGCCGCAACCAACGCAGCCGCAGGAGACGAAGGAGGTCGCAGCAGAACCTTCCGAAATGCATGTAAAGGTTGTTGGGAAAATTGACCTTAACCAGGGCAAGAAGAAGATTGAACTACCCGAAAAGCGCAAGGAGCATGCACCAAAAACGCATCCGGAGCCTGAGTCATCGGGAAAAGTAATACATAAAAAGCCTGCTGAAAAGCCGGTGGAAAAGCAGCATACAAAACAACATTTGGAGCAGCACCCCAAGTCTGAACAGCACCAAGGGCAACCCAAGCATAAACATGAGGCTGAATCGGCTGAAACCAAGGCACCAGCCGTTGAGCCGGAAGTTGTAGTTCCAAAGGTAGTTCCAGTTGAAACGCTTTACCGCTCTTCGGTAGAGAAGCTTTCTGGACCAACTGTTGTTGGAAAAATTGACTTGGATGCCATTCAACCCAAAAGAAAGCCAATTGCCTCCTCTTCCGATTTTGACAAGAAGAAGAAAAAGCGGAAGCGTATTAAGAAGGATCAGGTTAAGCCTGGCGGCGAGGCCGGTGCTGCAAATACTCAACCGGCTGCAAGTGGTGAGCAGAAGCAAAGGCCACCTCAACCCGCTGGTGGCGGATTGCGTTTTGTAAAAAAAGACAACAGAGATAGAACTGCAACTGGTCAACCTGTTGCCGATAAGAGCAAGGGAAAGCCAACAAAGCGTCCACCTTTACTTCGCCAAGAGGTTAGTGAGGAGGACGTTCAGAAGCAGATTAAAGACACCCTTGCAAGGCTTACTAGCAAAGGAAAATCGAAGGGTTCAAAATATCGTAAGGATAAAAGAGAACTGCTGAGCCAACGCCACATGGCGGAACAGGAACAGGCCGAATTAGAAAAGAACGTAATTAAGGTTACGGAATTCGTTTCGGTTAACGAGTTGGCTTCCATGATGAACGTTCCGGTTACCGACGTAATCGAAACATGCATGAACATGGGGCTTATGGTATCCATTAACCAACGTTTGGATGCTGAAACCTTGGCTCTTGTGGCCGATGAGTTTAACTTTAAGGTGGAATTTGTTTCAATCGACATCCAGGAAGCAATAAAGTCGGAGGAGGATAGTGAGGAGGATTTGATTTCCCGCTCTCCCATTGTAACTGTAATGGGACACGTTGACCACGGTAAAACTTCATTACTCGACCATATTCGTCACTCCAATGTAATTGCTGGAGAAGCTGGTGGTATCACTCAGCACATCGGTGCATACAGCGTTCAGCTCGATGATGGAAGACAAATTACATTCCTTGATACACCCGGTCACGAAGCCTTTACCGCTATGCGTGCTCGTGGTGCCAAGCTTACCGATGTGGCTATTATTGTAATTGCCGCTGACGATAACGTAATGCCCCAAACAATTGAGGCAATTAATCATGCCAGTGCAGCTGGAGTTCCTATTGTGTTTGCTATCAACAAGATTGATAAGCCAGGTGCTAACCCAGAGAAGATCAAGGAAGAGTTGGCTAACATGAACTACCTCGTGGAGGACTGGGGTGGCAAATACCAATGCCAAGAAATTTCTGCAAAGAAGGGAACCAACATGGAGCACCTTCTTGAGAAGGTTTTGCTTGAGGCTGAAATGCTTGACTTGAAAGCAAATCCCAACAAAAAAGCAATAGGTGCTGTAATTGAGTCATCGCTCGACAAGGGCAGAGGTTATATTACCACCATGCTTGTTGAATCAGGAACTTTACACATTGGTGATATTGTGCTTGCAGGAACCTATACGGGACGTGTAAAGGCAATGTACAATGAGCGAAATAAAAAAATTGATGAGGCTGGTCCTGCATCTCCAGTGCTGTTGCTTGGTTTGAATGGTGCTCCTCAGGCGGGAGACCAGTTCAACGTAATGGACACGGAGAAGGAGGCAAAGGATATTGCAACCAAGCGCGAGCAGCTGCTTCGCTTGCAAGGCTTACGCTCTCAAAAGCATATTACCCTAGATGAGATTGGTCGCCGTATTGCCATTGGCAACTTTCAAGAGTTGAACATTATTGTAAAGGGCGACGTGGATGGATCGGTAGAAGCACTTACCGACTCATTGGTAAAACTCTCTAATCAGGAAATTCAGGTTAACGCAATTCATAAGGGAGTAGGTCAAATTTCTGAATCGGATATTTTGCTTGCCGCTGCATCCAACGCCATTGTAATTGGGTTTCAAGTTCGTCCATCATCTGGTGCCCGTAAGTTGGCGGAGAAGGAGGGTATTGATATTCGCCTTTACTCCATCATTTACGACGCTATTAATGAACTGAAGGACGCTATGGAAGGAATGCTTTCCCCAGACTTCAAGGAGGAAATTATTGCATCATTGGAAATTGTTGAGACCTTTAATATCACAAAGGTTGGAACCGTTGCAGGATGTATTGTTCGTGAAGGGAAAATTACACGAAACACAAAGGTTCGTATTGTTCGGAATGGAATTGTGGTTTACACCGGCGAATTGGGCTCTCTAAAGCGCTTCAAGGATGATGTGAAGGAAGTTGCCAACGGTTTTGAATGCGGTTTAAACATTCACAACTATAACGACCTCAAGGTTGGTGACATTGTTGAAGGATACGAGATGGTTGAGGTTAAGAAAAAACTCTAACCATAATACTATACAATATTTGAACGACTGGGTAGATGCCCGGTCGTTTTTTTATGGCTGGATGTTATCTCCTAAAGTGATCAATATTTGAAAATTCGTAACTTCCACCTTTAAACCTAGCACTATGCGAACTACATCTTTTCTCTTTTTTTTCTGGGCAGTTAATCTTAGTGTGGAAGCACAACCAATTGATACCGTTGGCAAACGTGCCGGTTACAACACTATTAAAGTTGAGGATTTGAGGAACTACGTTACGGTTCTTGCATCTCAGGAATTTTTTGGAAGAGAGATTGGATCCGAAGGGGCCAATAAGGCCGCTAGCTACCTCACCTCCTTTTTTCGGGAAAACGGGTTGAGGGATTCTGCAAAGGGAAGGACAGGATACCAACAACCATTTCGAATAATTAGGGAAGGGGCCACCGAGGGCAAGTTGGAGGTTGGAGGGCAATCATTTTATAGTCCCACGGATATAGTTGTTCGACATGGAGAACTTTCGTCGAAGAGGACTTTAAAAGTTGTTTTCGCCGGATTTGGTGATGACCACGACTTCGACAGCCTTGATATAAAGGGGAAGGCAGTTTTGATTCTAGCCAAAGAGTCACTAACGTCCTACGGGTATGGTACCTACGATAAGCTCAAGGCTAACCATTGCCCGGTAGTATTTGTAATTAATCCCTACCATCCTGAAAAGTACGTTCAAGTGCGCAAAAGCAGCGAAGATGAGCAAGCTGGGAAGCGATATCTGCTTGAGAATAGATCCACCATCGGGGATACTACAACAGCTAAAATTACGGAAATATACCTATCCAATAGAGCTGCGAAGGCGATCTACGGCATTGATATTTCTGATTTATTGAAACTTGCGGAAAAAAGTAAGGCAGGAGAACCATCCCTCCTAAGGAAGTTATCATTGGGGAAAGTTTCAGTAACCGCCCCAAAAAAGATAGATAGTGGAATTGGCTATAACATTGTGGGAATAATCCCTGGAACCGATAAAGCAAGCGAGGTTGTTGCCATAACAGCCCACTACGACCATTTAGGTGGTCGCGATAGTGTATACTTCCCTGGTGCTGACGACAATGCAAGTGGTGTTTCCTCCATTATGGAGATTGCCCAAGCATTTAATGCTGCTGCAATAAAAGGTTTTAGACCACACCGAACCATTGCCTTTATTGCTTTTTCTGGAGAAGAGTCTGGTCTTCTGGGTTCAAATTACCTTGTGCAGCATAACCCGTTAGCTGGTTGCCACTTTGTTGCCGATGTCAATCTTGACATGGTAGGACGCCAGGATAGCAAAATGGACAACCCCAACTACCTGTATGCAACTACCGATCAAACCACAAACTTTCTATACACCTTGGCCGATAGCCTGTCGCGTGAGGACACGGGCGTTGCACTTAACTTGTCGAAAGGGAAATACATGTTCTTTTTTGGTTCCGACCAGTATAGCTTCTACAGCGCTGGTGTTCCCAGCATACTTTTCTTTAGGGGGTTGCACGCAGATTATCACCGGCCCACCGATACACCCGATAAATTGAATTACTCCTCCATGGTTAGGATAGTTCACCTTGCTTATGATACTGTATGGAATTTGTCGTGTCGCAACCAAATTCCAAAAAATTTAGGTGCCAAGTAGAGGAGACAAAAACCAAATGCTATATTTGCTCAGTAAATATCCAATTAGGTGACGCTCCCGGAAGGAAAATATACGCCAGATGAACTCAAGTGGTTTAGGAATCTTTTTGATACCTACTACGAGAGTCTTAGGAACTTTGCCTACTTCAAGGTTGGGGATGCTGCATTGGCTGAAGACATAGTGCAGGAGGCTTATATTAAGGTGTGGTCAATGCGCGACGATGTTAGAAACGAAACCGTTAAGGCCCTGCTCTACAAAATCGTTGGGAATCTCGCGTTGAATCAGTTGAAGCACCGGAAGGTAGTTTACAATTTTGAAAACACTTACGATCATGACTCTCAGAGTGAGGCGGCTGATTCAGCAATTCTTACTGAAGAGTTTAACCAGGAGCTGCAGCAGGTGATTGCCTCTATTCCGGAGAAGGCTAGGGTTGTTTTTTTACTCAGCCGGATTGATGGATTGACCTACGATGAAATCGCGGAAAGGCTCGATCTCAGTGTAAAAGCCATTGAAAAGAGAATGTCTGAAGCCCTAAAAATTGTTAGGGCAAAAATAAGTTATAAGTTATGAGAGTCGACAACGATAAAAATAACCTTACGCCAAATACGAAAGGCGAGGAGGCTCTGGATAGAGCCCTAAGGTCGTTGTCGTCATGGACGGCTCCAGCCACTAAGAGCAAGGAGGAGGCATGGATGCAGCTGCTTTCTCAAATTGAGGAGACGGAGAGCATACAAGAGGAGCTGCCTGATGCACCTACTATTTCCATTGGCAGGCGCTTTGCACGCTATGGAATGGCTGCCGCCGCTCTAGTTTCAATTATTCTAGTTTCAGTATTTTTGCTATACCTAACTGGGAGTAAACAAATTGTTGCGCCAAGAGGAATGGTTGCCAGTGCTATGCTACCGGATGGTTCTGAGGTTAAGCTGAATGCCGATTCCAAAATTACCTACAGCAAGTTGGGCTGGGATAAACATCGTATTGTTTCCCTGCAGGGAGAGGCGCTTTTTCATGTAACCAAAGGCGATAAATTTGAGGTCCATACCGCGTTGGGCTTTGTGAGAGTGCTTGGTACCAAGTTCAATGTATCCGATCGTGATGGAAAGTTGCAGGTTGATTGCCTTGAGGGCAAGGTTGCTGTTTTTCTGAAAGATGGCGACGATCAAGTGCTGAATGGTGGTGAAATACTAAAAGCTGATGGGTCATCCGTTGTTCGGTCACAACTGAACCCTTCAATCGACGTTACATGGGTGCATGGTGAATTTTTTTACGAAGCGGCACCACTCGTAGATGTGTTTGCGGAGTTGGAACGCCAGTTTAATGTTCAAATCAACTCAACCAATATCTCAGGAAGAACCTATACGGGCTTTTTTAGAAAGGGAAATCTGAAGGAGGCACTTGATATGGTATGTGTTCCAATGGGACTTAAGTATACGGTGCAGGGAAGCATTGTGACTATTCGGTAGGGTAATTTGCTCTTTTCTTGTATTCATTGTGAGAAGATTTATGGTTGTGAGGAAGCAAATTTTGATACTCATATTGCTCTTTGGTATTGCTGGATATGTCCAATCACAAACCATTTCAGCATCCTTTACCAATTCGCCATTAAATGTTGTGCTCGAGCGTATTGCCACCGATTGCCAAGTGAAGTTGGCATACGACAACGACCTTATCAGCCAATATACTGTAACTGTAACCTATACAAATGCCTCACCCGATGATGCAATTAAAGAGGCCATTGCTGCATTGGCTTTAAGTTTTGTTGAGATTAATGGGGTATACGTGTTGAAGCCCGACCCGATTAAACAACAGCAATTGCTTGCCATGGCTGCCCAAGAGCTGCCCCCCCCCCCTAAGTTTAGGGTTCTGGGTTTGGTTAAAGAAAAATTGTCGGGAGAATCACTTCCCTATGCCAACGTTGTGTTTGTTGGAACTTCCAATGGTGTAGCCGCAAATAGTGACGGATATTTCAGCATAATTACGCAGCAAGCCGATTCCCTGCTGCTTTCGGTAAGCTATATAGGTTACCTTCCCAAGGAGGTGAAAATATCACCATCTTCCCAACGGAATGTTCTTGTGGTGGAGCTCGAACCTCAAACTTCAACTGTTTCGGAGGTGGTTGTGGCTGCACCCCGATCTGAAGTTGTTCAAACAGAGGTGGAGCCTTCGCGTATGCGGCTTAACTCCAATCGACTTACCGATCTTCCGTCACTGACAGAGTTGGATATTGCAGCACCCTTGCAATTGCTCCCTGGTATTGATGGCACTACTGAAACCTCTGCCGGTTTGAATATTCGCAAGTCAAGTTCTGATAAGAATCTCGTTCTCTACGATGGGTTTACCATTTACCAAATCGACCATTTTTTTGGCGCATTCAGCAGCTTAAATGCAAAGGCTATTAAGGATATTCAGGTGTTTAAGGGGGGCTTCGATGCTACCTACGGAGGAAGGGCCTCATCGGTTATTGAGATTACAGGAAAGAGCGGAAGCATGGATAAGCCCTCTGCAGACGTAGGTGTCGATTTACTTGCGGCTGATGCAACTGTGGAAACACCATTAGGTTCAAAAGCCTCATTCATTTTTTCTGGTCGCAGGTCCTATACCGATGTGTATCGCAGCACTCTATATGAAGATTTGCTTGCAAAGATGCGTGGCGATTTGGTGGGTCAAACTAAAACTCCATCCTTCGCCAAGGAAGGGAGCAATGAACCAATATATTACTTCTACGATTTAAATACTAAGTTAACGCTTAAGCCCACCGAGAAGGATGTGATTTCTTTCAGTGGATACAAGGGTCACGACGATTTAACCTTCCAATCGCGCCTAACGAATAGAAGAACTGATGAGGCCTCCAACTGGGGTAGTGGGGGAGTTAGTGTTCGCTGGGCTCGACAGTGGTCCAAGATTTTTTATCAGACTCTAGTAATTGGGGGATCCAACTATAACCTCTATTACAACCATACCGATAGCATTATGCACCGTCGGTGGTTAACAACCGACACTACAAAAAAAATGGCGCTTATCGAGAGCAACGTTAAGGACGGTTCCATCACGCTTCAGAACATGGTAAAGTTGGGCGAGCGGAATACTTTAGATTTTGGATTTGAGGTAAATGGCATCAGCACAAACTTCATTGAAGGTAGTCTGCATCAGTATAATAGCGTAAACTACATTGATACGTCGCGGCAGGTTGCCGGTGACTCTCGCCTTAGCTCCATCTATTTGCAAAACACCTACTCCTTCGGTATCGTTAAGGAGATAAAGTATGGATTTCGTTCAAGCCATTATAATCTAAGCAACAAAAACTATTTTGAACCTCGCGTGCAAATTGCGCTACAGGTTCATCCAAAGTTATTGCTGAAGGCATCGGCTGGTCGCTACTATCAATTTATCAATAGAATTGTTTTGGTTACCGGTTCGGATTTTCGAAGTATTTGGGCCGTTTCGGATGGAGATAAGTTTCCAGTTGTGCGGTCAAACCATCTGATAGCGGGCTTTACATGGAAACCTTTTTTGCGTACAACGATTGATGTTGAAGCTTATTCTAAGTTCACCGATGGTATTGTTATAGTTCAGAATACTTACACCAGGTCGGCCAGCAATGTTATTACTCAGAAAAAAAGTTTCTATAGCCTAAATAACTTGGTTCATGGGGTTGATGTGCTTGTGAAGCAAAGTTTTGGAAACTATCAGCTGTGGTTGGCTTACACATTAAGTAAGTCAACTAACCAGTCGGATAAAATTAATGGAGGTGAGCGATACCCCGCTTACGACGATCAACTTCACGAACTGAAGCTCTTTGGAATAGCGCAGGTTAAGCGATGGAGCATTACCTCAGCTTTTATCTATGGTTCTGGAAAACCTTGGGATGATCCAACCTTTACCTCTTCATTCCAACTCTCACCTACCTATTCAAAAAATGCACAGCAGTTACCAGCATATAAGCGTGTGGATGTAAGTGTAGCTTACAACTACAGGCTTGGGAAGGTGAACTGTCGAGCAGGCGTTAATGTTTTTAATCTGCTGAATGCCAGCAATATTTTAAGCAAGCCTTACGAACTAAAGGATGATCCCTACGCACAGGTACTTCAGGGTAATTCACCTTTGGAATTTACCGACGAAAAGGGAATGGGAATGCTAACCTCCGTATTTCTTAATTTCCGATTCTAGTCAGCCGAATATTTTAGTGGCTTAATGAGTTCCCTGCAGCAATCGCTGCACCGTCCTTGGCTGTTCAGCAAACAATGTTTTAAGGCTATAGACTTTTCACTTTGTTTTGCGGGTCAAAAAAAATAAATAAGCGGTAGGGTATTTAAGTTTTACCTTGTATTAGTGTTGACAATCAAGGAAAAAAGCCGTGAAAGCAAAGAAAAGCATGGGATTCAGTAAACCCAATTCAGATGAGAAATATCTGGAGATGGTTTCTACTGCTTTGCGACGATTCAGCGTCCCGGCAACAAGAACCAAGGAAGAGGCGTGGCAGATGCTGCTCGCAAAAATGGAGGAGAGGGCAAGTACGCCAGCTATCCAACACTATCGCATTGGTAAGTTTGTTGCAATGGCTGCGGCAGCGATCATCGGGCTATTTATTGTGACCTGGTTTTTTCTTAACGGCGATGAGCGCAAAATCAGCACTGGATTTGGCGAAATGGCAACAGTATACCTACCAGATAGTTCCGTCGTGATACTCAATTCAGGAACTACCATCTGGTATTCCCCTAAAGATTGGAATAAAGAGAGGTTGGTAAAGTTGGATGGTGAGGCTTTTTTTAAGGTAAAGCACGGACAAAAGTTCTCGGTAGTGGCCGCAAAAACAGTTACCCGTGTTTTGGGCACCACCTTCAACGTTTACGCACGTGGTTCCGAGGTTAGAGTGAGCTGCCTTACGGGCAAAGTTCAAGTAACGAGCAAAATTTCAGGTATGACTACGTTGCTCCTTCCTGGAGTTAAAACAAAGGTAAACGCACTTGGAAAGTTCAATACCGGAGCTACCTCAATCGAAAAGGAGGCTGCATGGGTGGAAGGTAAGTTCTACTACCAACAGGAGGGTGTTGGCCGAGTTTTCGATGAAATTGAGCGCCAGTTTAATGTGACCATAATTTACAACGGAAGCCGGATACGCTCATACACTGGCTTTTTCACAAACAAAAACCTGACGGATGCACTAGACCTTGTGTGCATTCCTATGCAGCTACGATACGAACGAATCGACAATAAAACTGTTAAAATTTTTTCAGCAAACTAAATGTTTAATTCTAAATTCAACAGCCATGAAACATGTTAATCTATTGATGATTGCTGCACTTGTAAGTTTTACATTTGCATCGTGCCAAAAGGATTCCACTACTACAACTGATCCACTAGTGAGCAGCTCAGTTGACGACGATCAGGTAACCTCCTACTACGATGATGCCACCTCCGAAATCGATGATCTTACCATGACGGATGGTAGCCAACAATTGACTCCGGCCTCATATGCTGCTCTTACCGACGCTACTTCTTCACGAACGTTTAGCGTGGTTACAAACAATGATGGTAGCATTACAAAAACTGTTACCTACGTTAATTATACAAACCCCAATGCGGTTAATGGTCATGTGAAAAATGGCGTAATTGTAATTAATATTGTTGGTGGTCCTTTGCAAAATGAATTTACACGTACGGCCACGTTCCAGAACTTCACCTTGGATGGTAATAAAGTTGAAGGAACCCGTACTATAACCAAAACTGCAGAGTACACCTACACCTACACGCTAACCAACGGCAAGGTTACCTTTTCTGACGGAACCACCTACACCAGAGAGGCCACACAAACCAGAGCATGGGTGGACGGTATGAGCACTCCTTACTTTATTTGGGATGACATTTACTCCCTTGAAGGAACCGAAACAGGTGTAAACAGGAGCGGAGAGACCTATACCCACACCATTGTGAATGCTGTGCAAATAAAAATGAGCTGCCGCTGGATTGTTTCTGGAAGCGTTGACATTACCATTGGGAACGAGACTGGAACAGTTGATTATGGTGATGGTTCCTGCGACAATATTGCAACCCTTTCACGTAATGGGAAAACCTATCAGTTTCAACTTGGACGAAGCTAGGCGGGCTGATAAGTAGTAGGTGATGAATTTATTAAGGCTGGATTTTTCCAGCCTTTTTACATATCATACGGTGCCGATCGGAGCTCCTCGAAAAGCATAATTTTGCTAAACTCACAATCGGGCAGGCCTATTTGTTCAAATTTTTGGTTACGAAGTTTTGGTTCAAATCCAGCATCTACAATGGCTTTTTGGATATGGTAAGCATCAAGCCTATATGCTATGCTGCCGTGGAGATTGGCGTAGTCGTCAATTGTAATGGAGCCAAAATCGTTTGCCCCAGCGTGAAGGGCTATCTGGGCAAGCTCCTTACCTACATACTGCCAAGAGGCCTGAATGTTGGGAATGTTTGGAAGCATAATGCGGCTAATCGCTACCATTCGTAGGTATTCCAGTGCTGAGAGTTTAATATTCACAGGCATAGTCCCAGTGCGAGTGGCAAGTTGGTAGTGCATTGGCCATACCATGAAAACAAGAAAACCGTACGTTCCTTTGGGTTTTTCAGCCTGCAGTTCTCTAATTTTTATGAGATGTTGAATCCGCTCCTCTGGCGTTTCAAAATGGCCAAACATCATGGTTGCCGAAGTTGGCAGGTTAAGCTTGTGGGCTTCACGCATCACATTGAGCCAGGCATCAGCATTTGGCTTTCCGGGAGAAAGTTCACCTCTTACTCTGTTGCAAAGAATTTCAGCACCGTAACCGGGTAGGCTATCCAAACCTGAATCAACAAGTTCTTCAAGAACTTTACTGAATGTAAGACCCTCCTGCGTGGCTATGAATGCAATTTCAGATGGTCCTAGTGCGTGGAGTTTAATCTTTGGAAAGAGTTCTTTGAGCTGCTGAAATAAGTTTTTGTAAAACGATAGGCCTAGATCCGGGTTTAGCCCACTTTGAAGAATCAGCTGTTCACCACCATACTTGAGAAGCTCCTCAACTTTTTCGACATATTCTTCCAAGGTGGTGATAAAGGCTTCACTGCTATCCGGTTTTACATGGGAGGAGCAATGCCTACAGTCGGAAATGCAAACATTGGTAATGCACACGCTTCTATCAATTTGCCAGGTAACATAGCTGGGTGCCTTGTGCAACCTAATGAGATGCGCCAAAGCCATCAATTCGCTCAACGGTGCATGTTGGTAAAGCGCTAATCCCTCATTTTCGGTGAGAAAATCAAAATTGTAGCCCTTTTGATATATTGGTTTTAAATTCATTTACCTGTTTTTATTCACCGAGTTGAATTTCTGTAATTCCTTTTTTAAAAATAGCCAACTATCTTCGATCCTAATTTTGGGGTTGATGTAAATTTCAGGAAAAAAACAACGTTTGAAACCTCATATACATTTTTAGATTACCAATAAACTTGGCATTGTGTATTGTCCAATGCGCTACTTGATATTTCCTTGGCTGTTTAACTTCCAGTTGTTAGTCAAAAACAATCATGATTTTGCCATAACTAGAGCTGAGTTAACACAAATCGATATCGCTAAACAAATCTACTCTTTTTCCTAATACTGTTCGACAACAATTGGTTATTTACTAACTTTACCCTGTGGTTTTTGTTTTTGCATAACCCCAATTAATAAAACTTAGGTAGATGAGCGAAGATAGAGTTAGGGTTGGAATAACCCAAGGTGATATTAACGGTATTGGTTACGAGGTTATCATCAAAGCGCTGCAGGACAATAGGATTAATGACTTCTGCATTCCAATTGTTTATGGTTCACCCAAGGTAGCAGCCTACCATAGGAAGTCGATCAACGTGGAAAACTTCAGCTTCAATCCGATAAAGACCGTTGAGGAGGCCAGTTCAAAGAGGGTTAACCTAATCGACGTCATGGATGAGAGTGTTCGTGTTGATATTGGAAAGAGCACACCGCTCGGTGGCCAGGGCTCAATTCTATCGCTAGAGGCAGCCGTAGCTGATTTAAAGGCTGGTAAAATTGATGTTGTGGTTACGGCTCCAATAAACAAGTTCAACGTCCAAACCGACGCCTTTTCATTTCCGGGCCATACGGAGTACTTTGAAAAGAATTTTGGTGGTGAAGCGCTCATGCTCATGGTTTCTGATATTCTGAAAATTGGAGTGGTTACAGGTCATGTCCCGTTAGGCAAGGTTACTTCCTTAATTTCAAAGGAGGCCATATTAAGCAAGTTGGCCATTCTCAACAAAACGCTCATTGAGGATTTTGCCATTCGCAAGCCACGGATTGCAGTGCTTGGTTTAAACCCACACGCTGGCGATAGTGGACTGCTTGGGAACGAAGAACAAACCATCATAATTCCTGCACTGGAGGAGGCTCGGAGCAAAGGGATAATGGCTCTTGGTCCATATCCCGCCGATGGGTTTTTTGGATCCGAAGGATTCAGCAAGTTTGATGCTGTGCTCGCTATGTTCCACGACCAGGGTCTAATTCCATTTAAGTCGCTGGTGTTCGACGAGGGGGTAAACTATACCGCCGGTTTGCCAATTATAAGAACATCACCGGCCCATGGCACTGCATATGAAATTGCTGGGAAGGATGAGGCCAATCCCAACTCATTTCGTAGCGCCCTTTATCTCGCCTGCGACCTGTTCAAAAACAGGAAGATATATAAGGAACTTACGGCTAATCCGCTAAAAACAACTCGGCTCGAGACAGAATCGGAGCGTTAAACCATACAGGAGAAACTTATTTGAAGGCGCCGGATTATTTGCCGGCGTTTTTTGTTGCTTTTCATTACGTGCTGTCGTAATTTGCATGTTGATTTCCTACAAAACGAAGGAATTGCAATTAACATATCTAGAAAGATGAATATCATGCTTTAAAAATTTATAATTTTACGCACATTTTTAAAACAAGACTACCATGGCAAAACGACTTCAGGAAGAGGCTCTGGAATATCACTCACAGGGTCGCCCAGGGAAAATTGAGGTAATTCCCACCAAGCCTAACAGTACACAAAAAGACCTTTCGCTGGCGTACAGCCCTGGTGTGGCGGCGCCATGTCTCGAAATAGAAAAAAATCCTGAAGACGCATATAAGTATACGGCCAAGGGAAACCTAGTGGCAGTAATTTCCAACGGAACGGCCGTTTTGGGTTTGGGTGATATTGGAGCATTGGCAGGCAAACCTGTTATGGAGGGTAAGGGGTTACTCTTTAAAACCTTTGCCGATATCGATGTATTTGACATTGAGGTGGATACCCATGACGTTGAAAAGTTTATCCAAACGGTAACCCTCATTGCTCCTACATTTGGAGGCATCAACCTCGAGGACATTAAAGCCCCAGAGTGCTTTGAAATTGAGGAACGTCTGAAAAAGGCGCTGGACATCCCGGTGATGCACGACGACCAGCATGGAACAGCCATTATTTCTTCCGCCGCGCTCCTCAATGCACTTGAAATAAGTGGCAAAAAGATTGACCAGATTCAGGTGGTTGTGAACGGAGCCGGGGCTGCTTCCGTGGCATGCTCCAAGCTCTACTTTGCACTTGGCGTGAAGCGGGAGAATTTGGTTATGTGTGACTCCAAGGGGGTAATAAACAAGACAAGGAAGGATTTGAGTTCCATAAAGGCTGAGTTTGCTACCAGTCGCGATCTTCATACCCTTGAAGAGGCAATGCGAGGGACCGATATGTTTCTGGGCCTTTCCGTTGCCGACGTGCTGGATGAGGCGATGATTAAATCCATGAATCCTAATCCCATCGTTTTTGCCTTGGCCAATCCGAATCCAGAGATAACCTACGAAAAGGCAAAGGCATCAAGGCCAGATGTAATTTTTGCTACAGGGCGCAGCGATTACCCCAATCAGGTAAATAACGTATTGGGTTTTCCTTTCATCTTTAGAGGGGCGCTGGATGTGAGAGCAACTGCCATTAATGAGGAGATGAAAAAAGCGGCAGTAGTAGCCCTTGCCGCACTTGCCAAGGAGGATGTACCCGATATGGTTGCTACTGCCTACAATCAAAACACGCTTAGCTTTGGCCGAGAGTATCTTATTCCGAAACCGCTTGATCCACGCCTTATATCTACAATCTCTGTGGCAGTGGCTAAGGCTGCTGTGGAATCGGGTGTGGCACGCCGCACCATCGAAGACTGGGATGCATATCGCGATGAGCTTGAACGTAGGCTTGGCCACGATAATGTTCTTATTCGAACTATTCGCGAAAGGACATTGAACTCGGGCAAGCGTATTGTTTTTGCCGAAGGTGGACGACTAAAAGTGCTGCAAGCAGCGCAAACGGTTTTACACGAAGGCATTGCAACGCCAATACTACTCGGAAGCAAGGAGAAGATTCTACAGGTTTCGCGCGACAATAATATAGACATTGAGGGGGCAACAATAATCGAATTTTTTGGCGAATCGGAGGCATGCCGTCGAGAAAAGTTTGCCAAAGCATTGTTTGAAAAGAGAATGCGCAAGGGTTTAACCTTTCAGGAGGCGGTGGATAGAATGTACACCCGCGATCATTTTGGTATTATGATGGTGGAGTTAGGAGAGGCCGATGCCTTTATTTCAGGCTACTCCACCAAGTATTCCGACACTATTCGTCCTGCCATTCAGATTGTAGGCACCAACAACCCGGGTAAGCATGTTGCTGGGATGTATATTGTTATGACTAAGCGTGGACCTCTGTTTTTGGCTGACACCACAGTAAACGCTGAACCAAATGCTGAGACACTAATGGCCACCACCCTGTTGGTTGATGCCGCCGTTCGTCGTTTCAACATTGAGCCGGTAATTGCCATGCTCTCCTACTCCAACTTTGGTTCTGTATCGAAGGGAAGTCCAGAAATACCCCGAAAGGCAGTGGAGTTGCTGCATAATCAATATCCTAACGTTATTGTGGATGGTGAGATTCAGGCCAACTTTGCTCTGAATAAAAAGATTAGGATAGAGAAGTTTCCATTTTCCATGTGGGGTGATAAAAACGTTAACACGCTTATCTTCCCCAATCTCAGCTCAGGAAACATCTCATACAAGTTGCTGCAGGAACTTGGCGGCTATGAGATTGTAGGTCCAATTCTACTCGGAATCAAAAAGCCTGTTCATGTTGTTCCCATTGAGAGCTCGGTTCGGGAGATTGTGAATATGTCCTCCATTGCTGTACTCGATGCAATTTGTATGCAGGATGGCGTGACAAATTGCATCACCAAATAGTTGTTATATACCTTTTTTGGGGCGTTCGGTAAAGACTGAGCGCCCTTTTTGTTTTTTTTATATAGAGTTGTTGCAGTAATTTTTGTAAACTTGACCAAGTTCTACTGCAGCTATAATCATGTTGATTTAGAGCTGACTTACCTGATTATTTACACCACCTCTTATGAATTTTACACCAACTAGTAAATGCAGTGAAAAACGATGGAATTTTTCAATGAAAACTAATATAATGAAAATGGTTGGAAAGATGGGGCTAACAACACTTCTTTTAGCACCGTATCTTATCACGTTTGGACAGGAGGAGGTGCATTCATCGCTGCTCTGGCGAATTAGTGGAAATGGATTGAAACATGCATCCTTTCTCTTTGGAACCATTCACGCCCTCCCTCAGGAAAGATTTTTTCTGCCCGATTCGCTTAAAAGTAAGCTGGCCGAGTGTCAGAAACTAGTACTCGAAATTGACATGGACGACCCTACTATGATGGGAAAGTTACAGCAAGGAATGTTGATGCCTGACAGCAGCATTGAGCAAATTTTATCACCATCGGACTACGAAATTGTGGAAAAGTTTTTCGCTGATTCACTTAACATACCAATAAGTGCTGTTTCGAAGGTTAAGCCGCTCATGCTCTCCTCATTTATGCTCCCAAAATTAATTGGCCAGAATCCAGCATCGTATGAGGGGATGCTGGTAGGGTTGGCTACCGACTTGGGCATGGAAGTTTTGGGGTTAGAAACCGTTCAGGAGCAACTTAGCTACATCGATAAAATACCACTGGCTCAACAGGCACAGATGCTGGTAGAGGGGATAACCGATTATGATAAATCGAAGCACGAGTACGACATGTTGCTGAAGGCATACGAGAGTCAGGATGTTGAGAAGATATACACCTATATGCTTGAAACCTCCAATGATTTTAAGAACTTTGATGAGTTATTGCTAAAGGAGAGAAATCGCAATTGGGTTCCGCAAATGGTCAAGATGGCTGCGGATTATCCTTGCTTTTTTGCTGTTGGGGCTGGACACCTCGGTGGCAACGAAGGAGTTATTGCGCTTCTTCGAATAGCGGGGTACGATGTGGAGCCTGTTAGGTGATAATTCCAGCGAGCTAGCAATTAAAGTTTATCACAGCGTTGCAGTATGGAGTAACGTGCAGCTATATAGGCAATGTCGTCGCCATTTTGACGCGGCAAACTTCGTTTTTTAACATTCTATAGCTGTGTGTTACCAGAATACATATCTTTGCATACGCATGCACTAAAGCACTGAAGATTTACCATGTATGATTTTATAAAAGGGGAGCTTGTGGAGCTTACCCCGACCTATGCAGTAGTTGAAACTGGTGGGGTTGGATATTTTATCAACATATCGCTACATACTTTTTCCTGCCTTGGCAGCGCAAAGAGTGCGATGCTCTATATTCACCTAGCAATCCGCGAAGACGCCCACACAATGTTTGGCTTTTTTGAGAAAGCGGAGCGTGAGTTGTTTCGTCATCTGATTAGCGTTTCTGGAATTGGGTCCAATACGGCACGCATGATGCTCTCCTCGCTTTCCCCGGATGAGCTTCGGATTGCCATTCTCTCTGATGATATAAACAGAATTAAGTCAGTTAAGGGAATTGGTCTTAAAACAGCTCAGCGTGTGGTGATTGACCTTAAAGATAAGCTCGGGAAGGAGCCAATAACCGGTGAAATATTTGCTTTTGCAAACAATACTGTCCGCGACGAGGCGTTATCTGCATTGGTTATGCTTGGGTTTGCAAAGGCTCCAGCGCAAAAAGTTGTCGATGCCTTGTTATCCTCAAAAAGGGAGATCTCTGTTGAGGAACTTATTAAGTTATCGCTTAAGCAATTGTAGAAATTATTTAACTGCGTTTGAGCTTGAAAAGGTTTGTTCAGTTTGCCACTGTTTGTTGTATTTGTTTTTCTCCAGCATTTTCGTTTGGCTTAGCACTGGTCAATCATCCGGAGTGTGTGTCCGTGGTAAATGCTGATTTTCAGAGTCAGGATACTACTAACTTACGGTATCAACTGCCATCGGGCGACCCAACAACAGCACCAAAGTCCCCTCTCTACCTGCAAACCCCAACCAATACTGGCTATATTGTTGAGTTTAATCCGGCAACGGGTGAGTACGTTTTTTACGAGAATGTTGGCGATAAGAAGGGAGCGGTTGTAAGGGTTATGACAAAGGAGGAATACGCGGCCTACCAGCAGCAAAGCGCACTGCGGTCCTACTGGGAGCAAAAGCGCAAATCGGAGGCAGGAACCACTGCCAGCTCATCGTTTCTGCCAGGCCTTCAACTTGGCGGTGAGACCTTTGATCGAATATTCGGAAGTAATAAAATTGATATTAAGCCACAGGGCAATGCAGAGCTCATTCTAGGTCTAAATTCTTCACGAACCGATAATCCTACCCTTCCGCTACAGCTTCGTAAAACTACCACCTTCGACTTTCAGTCGAAAATTCAGATGAACGTTACGGGAACAATTGGCGACAAGATGAAGATCCTCGTGAACTATAACACGGAGGCTACCTTCGATTTTGAAAATAATGTGAAGCTGGAGTATACAGGCTACGAGGATGAAATTATACAGAAAATAGAGGCCGGAAATGTTTCCTTGCCACTTCCTGGAAGTTTGATTACCGGTAGCCAGAATTTATTTGGTTTCAAAACGGAGTTGAAGTTTGGTAAGCTTACGGTTACCAGCATTTTTTCTCAGCAGAAAGGACAGTCGCAAAACATTCAGGTAAAGGGAGGTGCCCAGTCCAGCGACTTTAAGATAACCTGCGACAGCTACGACGCTAACAGACACTTTTTTCTTGGTCAGTTCTTTAGAGATATATACGACAAGTCGCTTAGCACTTTGCCTATCATTAGTTCTGGGGTTACCATTACAAAGATTGAAGTTTGGGTAACCAATAAGACATCGGTATTCGATAATTCTCGCAACATCCTTGGCTTAATGGATTTGGGAGAAGGTACTCACATATATGCATCTAGCACTATATTCCAAAATGCAGGGAAAGGGCCAAACCCCTCAAACGATATTAATACACTTTATGGATATATGCAGGATACCTCGTTGTCAGGTATTCGATCAATTCAAAATATTAGCTCTATTTTAAATGGAATAAGCCTTAGTTCAGGACGTGATTATGAGAAAATAGAAAATGCTAGAAAACTATCTCCCTCTGAGTTTACCCTCAACCCTAACCTAGGATTTATATCGTTGAACACCGCGCTGAATGCAGATGAGGTGCTTGCGGTTGCCTACGAATATACCTATAGGGGAAGAACCTACAAAGTTGGCGAACTTTCATCGGATGGTATATCTGCACCCAAGGTGCTTATGTTAAAGTTGTTAAAGGGAACAAACCTTACTCCAAAACTTCCGACTTGGAACCTAATGATGAAGAATGTTTATTCAATAGGTGCTTATCAGGTTAGTAAGGACAACTTTGTTCTTAACGTATTGTATCAAGATGCTGCAACAGGGACAACATCTAACTATATCAAAGAGGGCCCAATTGCTAATCAGCCATTGATACGAGTGTTAAATCTTGATAACCTCAATGGTCAAAGTGATCCATACCCAGATGGTGTTTTTGATTTCATTGAAGGGGTAACCATTCTGCCGAGTAATGGGAGGATAATTTTTCCTGTTCTTGAACCCTTTGGAAGCCATCTGTCTGCCAAACTTGGAGGAGGAGATATTGCCAAAAAATACGTGTACCAAGAACTCTACGACTCTACCCAATCGAAGGCACGTCAGATACCTGAAAAAAATCGGTTTATTCTTTCTGGGAGTTACCAGTCCACAGGGGGGTCCGACATTTCCCTTAACGCCATGAATGTGCCTCAGGGATCGGTTATTGTTACTGCAGGAGGTATCAAACTCACGGAGAATGTTGACTACACCGTGGATTATGTACTGGGTAGAGTAAAAATAATTAATCAGGGATTACTTGAGTCGGGTACTCCAATTAATATTTCGCTGGAAAGTAACTCTGCATTTAATTTACAAACAAAGACACTGGTTGGTTCCCATCTCAACTATCAGTTTTCCGATAATTTTAACATTGGTGCAACCGTTCTTAACCTTACAGAGCGTCCGCTTACTCAAAAGGTAAACTTTGGTTCTGAGCCGATATCCAACACCATCTGGGGTATGGATGGGACCTACAAAACCGACTCAAGGTTTCTTACAAAGATGATTGATAAGATACCGTTTATTCACACTAAGGAGCCATCGAGTATTCTGTTTGAGGGTGAGTTTGCTCAGCTCTTACCAGGCCATTCTAAGGCAATAGGCTCTTCTGGCACATCCTACATCGACGATTTTGAGGGGAGCGAAACTACCATTGACTTAAGGCAATGGAGTGCTTGGGTGCTGGCCAGTACGCCACAGCACCAACCTGACTTATTTCTCGAGGGTGATCTTCCAAATGATCTCCGATATGGCTTTAATAGGGCGAAGTTGGCGTGGTATACTATCGACCCCATTTTTAACGAGAATACCTCCTATACACCTGATTATATTAAGAGAGACAAGGACCAGCTCTCTAACTACTTTGTAAGGCAGGTGTATCAGCAGGAAATTTTCAATACCGATCAAGTAAATGGAGTTCCGTCGAACATTCCAACTCTCAGCCTTGCCTTTTACCCCCGTGAAAGGGGACCCTATAACTTCGATGTTACAGGGATGGATCCTAATGGCTTCCTGCAAAACCCGGCCACTCGCTGGGGTGGCATCATGCGGTCGCTACCTGTGACCGATTTTGAGGCCTCCAATATTGCATACATTGAGTTTTGGATGATGGACCCTTTTGTTTACGACTCAACGTCCACGGGGGGTGATTTCTACATCGACCTTGGAGATATTTCGGAGGATATATTGCGCGATGGAAGAAAGGAATTTGAGCAGGGATTGCCAACCTCTGCTGTAGTTACCAACGTAGATACAACCGTATGGGGGCGTATTCCTCTAGTTCAAAGTCTTGTAAATGCTTTCAGCAACGATCCAGGTGCTCGTCGTTTTCAGGATGTAGGGTTGGATGGCCTTAGCGATGACGACGAAAAGTCGTTTTTTGGAAGCTATGTTGCCGCCATGGAAGGCAAGCTTGTGCAGGGTTCTGCGGCTTTAACGGCCATCGAGAAAGACCCCTCTGGTGATGACTACCATTTTTACAGAGGGTCAGATTACGATGCAGAGAAACTGGGGGTGCTCGACCGTTACAAGAACTTCAACAACCCCGACGGCAACTCTCCTGCTGCAGAGAATAGCCCGGAGGGGTATTCTACATCAGCAACCTCTGTACCCGACATGGAGGATATCAACCGGGATAATACAATGAGCGATGGAGAGTCTTATTTTCAGTATAAGATACACTTGTCACCTCAAGATTTGCAAATTGGAAAAGATTTTGTTACAGATATTAAAAACACAACAGTAGACCTAGCTAACGGAACCAAGGGGCACGTACGATGGTACCAGTTTAAGGTTCCAATATCCGATTACAAGAGCGTTATTGGTTCCATTCAGGACTTTAAGTCGATACGGTTTATGCGCTTGGTTTTACGTGGTTTTCAGGATACCACATTCCTTCGTTTTGCTCGTCTGCAGCTGGTTAGAGGGGAGTGGAGGCAGTATGACAATTCGTTACAGCAGGGGCAGGAGGGGCTTGGCTCAACCGATACTCAAGATCCAAACTTTGAGATATCTACCGTTAGTGTTGAGGAAAATACAAACCGCCAACCTGTAAACTACCTGCTCCCCCCCGGTATTTCACGAGTTATCGACCCATCAAACCCCCAAATAACGCAGCTTAACGAGCAATCGTTGATGATGAAGGTTCAGAACCTTGCCGACGGTGATGCCCGGGCTATCTATAAAACGCTGGGCTATGACCTGCGCGACTATAAAAAGATAGTGATGAATGTTCATGCTGAGGCTATCCCTGGTGACGCCCTTGCTGCTGGAGACCTCTCCCTGTTTATTCGATTGGGGTCCGACTATAAGAATAACTACTACGAGTATGAGATTCCGCTCAGCCTTACACTTCCAGGAAACTATGCCAATAACGATGCTGGGCGCCTGGCTGTATGGCCAGATGCCAACTTGATGGACCTTGACCTGAGTAAGTTTCCGGATGCGAAGATTGCTCGTGACGATGCCATGAATAGACCAGGATCGATGGTAACCTACTCCACCATTTACGAGGTTCTCGATGGGGCACGAAAAATTAAGGTCGTTGGAAATCCCTCATTGAGCGACGTGAAGGTTGTCCTCATTGGTGTGAGAAATCCTTCAAAAATTCATTCTCCCCAAGACGATGGTTCTCCAAAATCGGGAATTGTGTGGGTAGACGAGCTTCGCCTAACCAACTTTGACGAGAGTTCGGGTTGGGCGGCAAATGCACGTACTCAAATTAAGCTGGCCGATTTAGGTAGTGTTTCTGTGGCTGGAAGCTTGGTAACGCCTGGCTTTGGTTCACTTGAAAGCACGCTTAACGACAGGAGCAAGGAGCAAATTTACGAGTACGACGTAGCCTCTAATTTGGAGTTGGGAAAGTTTTTCCCTGCTAAGGCTGGCGTAAAAATACCAATGTTCGTGAGCTATTCCGAAACGTTCAAAAACCCTAAATACGACCCACTCGATCCTGATATAACCTTGAAGGAGGCTTTGGCTCACGCCACTTCCCAACATGAGAAAGATTCAATAAAACACTATTCTCAGGACTATACGCGCCGAAAAAGCATCAACTTTACCAATGTTAAGCTTGTTAAGACCAAGGGGACCCCTCGGTTTTATGATATTGCTAACTGGTCGATGACCTATGCCTACAGCGAGGTGTTTACCCGAAATGTTAACATAGACCACCAAATACAAAAAAATTACCGAGGTGTGCTGGCCTATAACTTCAATGCACGGCCAAAAACAATATCTCCGTTTCAAAAACTCTCCTTCCTCAAGCCACGACCGCTTGCCTTAGTTCGAGACTTTAACTTCAACTTAATCCCAAGCCAGATTGCTTTTAGGAGCGATCTTACTAGGTCTTATCTTGAAGTACAGCAACGCAATCTGGATAATCCAAGCCAGGTAATCATGCCGACCTACTCCAAAGACTTTGAGTGGAGTCGCTTTTATTCACTCTCCTGGGATATTACCCGGTCAATAAAAATGGATTTTACCGCAACCAATCTTGCCCGGATTGATGAGCCAGTTGGGATGGTTGATAAGGCGCGCGATCCGTTGGGTTATGAGAATTGGCGAGACTCTGTTTGGGCCAACATTAAAAACTTTGGCCGAAATATTGATTATAACCATACGCTTAATGTTACCTACAATATCCCAATTAACAAGCTGCCACTCCTTGATTGGACAAATGCATCGGCCCGTTACTCGGGTTCATACGAGTGGGTTGCGGCGCCAGTTTTGGCCGACACTAGTAGCCTCGATCCAGGCAATACAATAAAAAATAGCCAAACGCTTCAGCTCACGGGTGGTCTCAACATGCTGTCACTTTACAATAAGGTTGGCTTCCTGAAGCGCATTAACAATGAGTTCGACCAAATGGGTAAGCCCAGTGCCAACAAAAAGAAGGAATTTCGGGAGGTAACCTATGAGGGAACGGTAAGCCTTTCGGCCAAGAAGACTCGAAGCGTATACCACCGTTTAGGCACGCAGAGCGTAAAGGTTAAGGTCTTTAAGGCCGATGGAAAGGAGGCGAAGGTAACAGTAGATGCAGATACGCCGGATAGGGTAAGAATTGTTTCCGACGAGGACTTAAAGAATGCCAAGATTCAAATTGTAGGAAAAGTAGTTAAGAAGCCCAACCCATTTGAATTTGCCGGAAAGTTGAGTTTGCGATTGCTCATGTCGGTGAAGAACATTTCGCTCACGTACCAGCAAGTGGGAGGTATGCTATTGCCCGGATATAAGCCCCAAACTAAGTTGATGGGCATGAGTAACTACATGGGTGTAACTGCACCTGGATGGCCGTTTGTGCTAGGATACCAAGATGAAGCATTTCCCTATGAAGCAGCAAGGAATGGCTGGTTATCTAAAGACACCACCATTAACAATCCATTCTTAATGAACCGGACTCAGAGCATAAACCTTCGAATATCTATTGAGCCAATTCCAGACTTTAGGATTGAAATAACTGGACTTAGAACCCTTGCACGCAACAAGAGTGAGTATTGGGCTGCTGACCCAGCAGGGAATTTTGCTCCTGCAAATCCCATAATCAGCGGTAACTATAGCGTTTCAATAGTAAGTATGTCGTCTGCTTTTGAAAAATCAACGGCAGGAAATGCATATAAATCTGCTGTTTTTGAGCGATTTAAGGCAAATCGTTTTGCAATTTCCAAGCGATTGGCCAGCCAACGCGTGACGAGTTCTGCTAATGGCTACGATCCAGGGGTAATTGATCCTGCTACTGGCTTCTATGACGGGTATGGTCCATTATCGCAGCAGGTACTGATACCAGCTTTTTTGGCGGCCTATACTAATACAAGCCCATCGAAGGTAAGTTTGGACAACTTTCCTAAAATGCCGATGCCGAACTGGATGGTTACCTATAATGGGCTGGCTAAGTTGGAACCATTTAAGCAATGGTTCCGAAGCGTGACCCTGTCGCATGGTTATAAATCGGTTTATACCATTGGCTCATATTCAACCAACTCCTCGTTTATGGAGGATGGGGACGGTTATTCCTACATTCGAAATGCAAATAACGATTTTATACCCAAAAACGATATTCTGAATTTGTCCATTTCGGAGCAGTTTAGTCCACTGATTGGCATCGACATAGGATGGCAAAATAATCTCACGACCAAGGGCGAAGTGAGGCGTACTCGTAATTTAGCAATGAGCTTTGCAAACAACCAACTTACTGAGCAAACATCATGGGAATACATTTTTGGCTTTGGTTATCGGTTCGATAACGTTCCCCTTATCTTTGGAAATCCAGCTACTGGGGGTCAAAAGGTTAATAAAACCAACCTGAAGTTAACCTCCGACATTTCCATTCGAAATGTAAAGAACTTTATTCGTCGCCTAGCTGAGGGCATTGATGAAATTAGCGGTGGTCAGAAGCTTACAACCATCAGCGTTAATGCCGACTATACCGTTAGCGCAAAGGTTACCCTGCGAACCTTCTTTACCAGAACAATAAATAACCCCTACATTTCAAACGTATACCCGGTTGCAACAACTAACGTAGGGTTTAGCCTTCGGGTCGAGCTGTAGGAAATTAAATTAGAATCATTCGAAACAAGATGAAGATAGTGCTAAACATGATATTTGTCGGTTGTTGGGAATAAGATTTATTTTACCTTTGGCATACAGAAAAATTCAAATCGCCTAATTATCAAAAGTATAAAACATGAACGTACCTGCTAATCTCAAGTACACCAAAGATCACGAATGGGTTCGTGTAGAAGGTGAATATGCTATCGTAGGGGTTACTGATTACGCTCAGTCTCAGCTCGGCGACGTTGTGTTCGTTGAGATTGAAACTGAGGGCGAAACTCTTGAGAGCGAAGAAGTATTTGGAACCATTGAGGCAGTGAAGACCGTTTCCGACGCCTTTATGCCCGTTTCTGGCGAAGTGGTTGAAGTAAATGGCAAACTTGCCGACTCTCCTGACCTTGTAAATAAAGATCCATATGGTGATGGATGGATGATTAAGGTTAAGGTGTCTGATTCCGCTCAGCTGAATAATCTTCTATCAGCTGAAAAATATTCGGAGTTGATAAACGAATAAGCGTGTTTTAAGAAAGATTGGGGCTGCCATTTATTTGGTGGCCCTTTTCCATTATATAAAAGCGGGCTGCCCACTGGGCAACCCGCTTTTTAGTTTCCTGAGGTTCGCTAATCTAATATGGTGACCCAGTCATGGATATCTTCAAGGTCGCCGAACTGAATACCTACCAAGGTTTCATATAGTTTGGTTGATATCTTTCCCGGTTTTCCGTCCTTACAAAAGCGATAAACTTTCCCTGTTTCCAAATCGGCAATTTCGCCAATGGGAGATATCACAGCAGCAGTTCCGCAGGCGCCAACTTCCTCAAACGATTCCAACTCATCAATGGCAATGGGTCGACGTTCTACATTGATGTTCAAATCTTTTGCCAGCTGCATAATGCTGAGGTTGGTGATGGACGCAAGAATGCTTTCGCTTTTTGGTGTTATGTAGGTGTTGTTTTTAACCCCAAAGAAGTTAGCTGCACCAATCTCATCAATGAAGCGTTTTTCCTTAGCATCAAGGTACATCGGTGAGCTATATCCCGCCTTGTGCGCCTTAATTACACCGCGCAAGCTAGCCGCATAGTTTCCGCCTACCTTAAATGTTCCAGTGCCCAGTGGGGCAGCACGGTCAGAGTCACGAATTATGGCGATTTTTACTGGGTTGAATCCTTCCTTGAAGTAAGGCCCAACTGGAGTAACAAATACCATAAATAAATATTCTTGAGATGGCCTAACGCCTACCTCTGCGCCGGTGCCGATGAGCACTGGTCTTATGTAGAGCGAAGCCCCTGTTCCATATGGCGGAACAAACTCGCCATTAAGTTTTACAGCTTTGGCGATGGCTTCAAAGAAAATATTTTCAGGAACCTGAGCCAGCAACACGCCTTCTGCCGAACGACGCAAGCGTTTGTAGTTTTCGTCCCATCGGAAGAGGCGGATTTTACCGTCCTTTCCCTGGTAGGCTTTCATTCCCTCAAAGGCTTCCTGTCCATAGTGCAGGGCTGTTGAAGCCATGTGTAGGTTGATATGCTCATCGGAGGAGACCTCTAGCTCACCCCATTTTCCATTACGGTAGTAGCATCGTACGTTGTAGTTGGTTTTTTGGTAACCAAAGCCCAACTTTCCCCATTCTATGTTTTCCATCTGATTGAGTAAATTACATGTTGTAGCTTATACAGCCTAATACACAAATTATTGTTAGCCAAAAATAGATGTTTGGGAATAAAATGCAATCAAAAATCAAAAAAATATTCCTCAGTTACAAGTAACTGCTTTGTGTCCAAACCAATTTAAAGCTGCACCATCGCATCCCGCTATGGTAGCGCAGCCAATGTTCGATTTCTTTTTTTAAGGTTTAAAACGAGAAGAGCTGCGGCAATTACAACCATCCCAAGAACTGAATACATATCGGGCTTTTCGCCCGGAAGCACTGCCCAGCTCAGAATGGCTCCCATAACTGGAATTATGAACTTCCACATGTTGAGGTCGGAAACCTTAACCCCTGGACGATTTAAGAGAATATACCAAATTGTAATTGCTGCCGCTGAAAGAAAGCTTAGCCATGCTAGCGCTCCGTAGTATTCCAACGGAAATGGTCCACATGCAAATCCTTCAATGGGCAATGCAATTAAGTAGAGAAGTGCTCCCCCTAGTATCATGGAAAAAGAGCTAAGAACCAGTGGAGGTAGGCCTACAGCAGTTCTTGAAACAACTACGTTGCCAATGCCTGCCAGCCCATTGTTTAGTATGAGAACGGCTATTCCCAAGCCAATCAAACTACCCTCTACCATCAACTCTTTTCGGCTGAGGCTGATAATGGCAACGCCCAGCAACCCCAATGCAATGCTGACGCTCTTGCGAACCGTGAGCCTATCGTTTTTTAGCATGAAATGTGCCACTAGAGTAACAAAGAGCGGACCGGAACCAACAACCATTGCTCCAAGAGCTCCCGGCACCATGCTCACCCCGGTATAGAAGAGTGCGTATTGCAGGGTTATTTGCAAAATACCAACTACCACTATTTGTTTCCAATACTTTCGTGCAATTCTGAATTTTAAAGATATTTGTCGAATAAACGGTAGCAGCAGCAAACCGGAGATGAAAAAACGTGTGCCCGCAAACTGCAGAGGAGGAGTATAACGCAGACCAATTTTAATACCCGTAAAGGCAGTTGCCCAAAGCACGCATGCGATGATAGCCAACACAATTGTTCCAGAGAATACTCTTCGATTCACTTTTTTCTGCAAAGAAAGCAATGTTGGCGAATTAATGGGTTTATAAATGGCAAAGATGCATTGCAATTATTTACAGTGAAGAAGAATGTGATTAATGCATTGCATGGATACTACTCCAACTTCTCCGCATTCGATTTAAAAAGGAGAGATAGAAATGTGTGGGTTGCTTTATATAACGGATTGATTTTAAACTATTCACTATCTTGCAAAAATAGTGCACTAATTGTGAACAATTATGTGGAAGAGGGTATAACTTTGCGCAGTTTTTTTGAAACTTAACTATGATAGCATTGAAGTCTGAAGACCTAAAGAAAGTTAGCATTGCAGGTGTTTTGATTACGTTAGGTATTGTGTTTGGCGATATTGGTACCTCTCCCCTCTACGTAATGAAAGCAATTATTTCCGACGGGCGAACCTCACCCGATTTTATAATTGGTGCTATCTCGTGCATCATTTGGACGCTTACTCTTCAAACAACCTTAAAATATGTGATCATTACCCTCAGAGCGGACAACCGTGGTGAAGGTGGAATTTTGGCGCTATTTGCGTTGCTGAGGAAACGTCGCAGAACAGTGTATCTTTTAGCCATCCTAGGTGCTAGCGCACTACTGGCTGACGGCGTAATTACCCCCTCCATAACCGTTCTATCGGCAGTGGAAGGACTACAGGAGGTTTCTTCCCATATTTCGGTAATACCCATTGTGCTAGTTATTCTGCTTGTTCTTTTTTCTTTTCAGCAGTTTGGCACCAGCTTTATTGGAAAATCATTTGGCCCAATAATGCTCGGTTGGTTTACTATGCTTGGCGTTCTTGGTCTTCTACAGCTGGTGCATCAACCTGAGGTGCTAAAGGCATTCAACCCAATTTATGGGCTTCGCTTGCTGATAGAATATCCCAACGGCGTTCTTATTCTTGGGGCGGTCTTTTTATGTACAACTGGTGCGGAGGCCCTATACTCCGACTTGGGTCATTGCGGTGTTGGTAACATTAGAATGAGTTGGATATTTGTAAAGGTGGCCTTAATTCTTAACTACCTTGGTCAAGGTGCTTGGGTTATCTCCCAGTCGAGCACACACCTACCCAATCCGTTCTTTTCCATTATGCCGGGATGGTTTATTATCCCAGGGGTTATTCTTTCTACCATGGCGGCGGTTATTGCCAGCCAAGCGCTAATTTCAGGCTCTTATACCATTATTAGTGAGGCAATAACACTCAACTTTTGGCCCAAAGTGCAGGTTAAGTATCCAACCAGAATTAAGGGACAGCTGTACATTCCTAGCGTAAACTGGATGTTGCTGGTAGCTTGTTCTGTAATAGTGCTCCTGTTCCAAAGTTCCTCCAACATGGAGGCAGCCTATGGGCTTTCCATTACCATTACCATGATAATGACAAGTTTGCTCATGTTTGTCTACCTTGGGATTAGGCGCATTCATTGGGTGGTACGCTGGGGTTTTTTAGTTTTTTATATGGTCATCGAGAACACCTTCTTGTTTGCTAATCTGCACAAGTTTCCACACGGCGGTTGGCTTACCATCCTCCTTGCAGGTGTTATTTTCTTTATAATGTTTGTTTGGAATAAGGGCAGGATTACGAAAAAACGCTTTACCGAGTTTTTGCCCATCTGCAACTATGGTGAGGTTCTAAAAGACCTTCGTGACGACAAGGAGATACCCAAGCTGGCCTCAAATTTGGTCTATATTACCCGTGCCGAGGATCCAGATGATGTGGAGTCAAAAATCATTTATTCCATCCTCAACAAGCGACCAAAACGGGCCGACCGCTACTGGTTTATCAGAATTAATATTACCGATGAGCCGTATACCAAAAAGTACAGAGTAAAAACAATTATTCCTGATGTGATTTACCGAGTCGACTTTTACCTTGGCTTTAAGGTTAATGCTCGAGTAAATCGGTTCTTCAACTATGTTGTTGCCGAAATGGTTCGCAATGGCGAAATATCAATCACCAGCACCTATGCATCGTTGCACAAGCATGGAATTCCAGGCGACTTTAAGTTTATCATTATCGATAGAATTCCAACCGTCGATATTGAGCTATCCTCATTCGAGCGGTTTATAATGAACGCCTATGAGGTGATTAAACGATTCAGTATTACTAGTGTGAAATCCTATGGCCTTGACACCAGCAACGTAACTGTTGAGCAAGTACCTCTTGGAATATTTAAGTCCTCGGAATCGGATCTTGTGCGGGTTTTTTAGTTAGCGTGGAAGTTCGCTTTGGGGAAACAACAAAGAGTAAGGGGCTGAAATTTTCAGCCCCTTACTCTTTAGTATAAGATAACATTTTACATGAAAAACCATCGAAGGGTGGCGTAGAAAAGCATAGAAAGTAGCATTGTGGCAGGAATGGTTAAAACCCAAGCCACTACAATATTTCCGGCAATTCCCCATCGCACAGCCGACAATCTACGGGTGAGCCCAACACCCATGATGGAACCGGTGATGGTGTGGGTGGTGGAGACTGGAATACCAGCTAGCGACGATCCAATTACGGTAAGCGCTCCTGCTGTTTCGGCGCAAAATCCACCTACTGGTTTTAGGTCCGTTAATCCAACCCCCAGTGTTTTAATAACCTTCCAACCGCCTGTTGCCGTTCCTAGAGCAATGGCAGAGTAACAGGTAAAGATTACCCAAGTTGGCACGTAGAAGGTAGGTCCTAAATAACCAGTGCTGAAGAGTAGAACAGCAATGATGCCCATGGTTTTTTGTGCATCGTTGCTTCCATGTCCAAGGCTGAAAATAGCGGAAGACACCAGCTGCAGCACCCTGAAGTAGCCATCTACCTTCAGCGGTGAAACCCGCTTAAAGAGAAACATCACAATGAGCATTATGAAGTAAGCGAGGATCATCCCTATTATTGGTGAAAGCACAATGAATGCCAGCACTTTGATGATTCCACTTGCAACCAACGCATTTAATCCACCTGCCATCAAGCCTGGACCAATTAATCCACCAATAAGGGCATGTGATACACTAATTGGCAAGCCAAGTTTTGTGCATGCAAACGACCAAATGATGGCTCCAATTAATGCTGCAAGAAGAAAGTAAACGTTCATAAACGAAGGGTGCACAATTCCGCTTCCAATTGTCGTGGCAACATTCACCCCAAAAATAAAGGCTGCGGCAAAGTTGAAGAATGCGGCCCAAATAACTGCCGCAAGAGGTGACAGCACCTTGGTCGATACAATTGTTGCTATGGAATTAGCCGCGTCGTTCATTCCGTTGAGGAAATCAAAAACCAACGCAATTGCAATTCCAAAAATTACTAGATAGAATATCATGAAATGCTGGTTTAAGCGAGCTTGATAAGAATTGACCTCAGCACGTTTGATACATCCTTGGCCTTGTCGAAGGCACGTTCAATATCGGTAAGGATTTCCTTCTTTTTGATTAGTTCAATGGCATCGGTTTCATTCTGGAATAGCTGCATCATACTGCTGTAGTAAAGATCGTCAGCCTGATTTTCAAAATCGTGAATCTTAATGCAGTAACCATTAAGTGCTACTGTGTTTTTGCGCGCGTTACGCAGTAAATTCACCGCTTCTTTCACCGTTTCTGTCGTTTTTATCAGCGCTTCCGACATGAGCGGTAGCTGCTCGCTATGGGTTTTCGGAATGTAGAGTTTAATTTTTTGGCTCACTCCATAAATGGCGTCAGTTATATCGTCCATGGAAATGGCCAAGTCGTGAATTTCTTCACGGTCGAATGGGGTTATAAATGTTTTGTTGAGCTCTGTTACAATAGTTCCAGTGATGGTGTCACCCTCTTTTTCTAACTTTTTTATAACAGAGAAGAAGCCTTGCCGATCGGCCTCGGATGTTGCAGTTACTAGGCTCTGCAGCTGTTTAGATGCTTCAACCATTATGTCGGCTGACGACTCAAAAAGAGGAAAGAACTTTCCGTCTTTGGGAACCAGCACCTGGAGAATTTCGCTTACTTTCATTAGGTTGTATTTTTAGCTATGAGTTTTTGCAATTTTAAAAGTGTAGCAAAGTTACCTCGAATAACTTTGCGTATGTTAAGGTAATGTTAATACATTGTTTTTTGAATGTGAAATTACTTGAAGTATTGATCTTTAGTTATGAACTTTTCCTTTGGCGAGGCTGAACGAACCTTAGCTCGTTTTAGAAATAGGACGAATTAGCAACGTTTGTTGTGGCACTTCTTTTTTGACGAACTGCACAATCTCCTTTCTATATTTTGTAAATTGCTCTGTTCAATAAAAATTTCAACTATGGCAAAGTCAGGAAATTTCAAGGGAACCATCGGTGTGCTTACCGGTGGTGGTGACGTGCCGGGACTTAACCCGGCCATACGCGCGGTTACCATTCGTGCGCTCCGTGAAGGATATAGAGTTGTAGGTATTCGCAAGGGTTGGGAGGGGCTAGTAAGCATCAATCGGGACCTTAAGCCAGCCGAGCAGGAAACCATTATTGAGCTTACCGAACCTTTGGTAAACAAGTTGGCCCGAACGGGTGGAACATTTCTTCACACTTCCCGCACCAGGCCTGATAACATAAAAAAGGACTCCGTACCCGATTTTCTAAGGGAGAAGTATACCGAGCCCGTGAATGACCTAACCTCCGAGGTGATGTCGAATCTCGACTACATGGGAATTGATTATCTAGTGCCCATTGGTGGTGACGATACCCTTTCGTACGGAGTGAAGTTGCACACTAAAGGAGTTCCCATCGTGGCTATTCCAAAGACTATGGATAACGATGTGCCAGGCACCGACTATTGCATTGGGTTTGGCACCTGCATATCGCGTACCATTGAGCTGGTGCACGAGCTGCGCACCTCAGCCGGATCGCACGAGCGGTTTTTAGTTATTGAGGTATTTGGTCGTTATGCAGGCTACACCGCACTACTGCCTACCATGGCCGGTGCCGCTCACCGATGCGTTATTCCAGAATACAAGTTCGATATTGAGCACTTAACCAAGCTTATGGTGGAGGACCGGAATGCCAATCCAAGCAGGTACGCCGTGGTGCTGGTTTCCGAAGGTGCCTCGTTTGTGAATGGCAACATGGTATTTCAGGGCAGCGATGCCGATGCATATGGACACAAGAAGTTGGGCGGTATTGGCGACATGGTTGCGGAGCAGCTTAAAACGCTCTCGGCAAAGTATAACAATGGACGTAAAATAGACATCATTAACCAACGGCTGGGTTACCTCGTTCGCTCCGGTGCTCCCGATGCGCTCGACAGCATCGTGCCCATGGCCTTCGGCAACCTAGCGCTTGACCTCATATTGAAGGGAACCACTGGACGGTTGGTTAGCCTGCGCAACGGTCGGTACGACAACGTGCCCATCGACGTGGTAACCAGCATTAAGAAGAAGGTGGATGTGGGAAAGTTCTACGATACCGATCGATACCGACCACGCTACGAGCATTTCAACGATAAGCCGCAGCTGATTATGACCAGCGATTACTAGTTGATAATTTTTGCTGCTAAGCAATAACATATAACCCCGACTTGCCGAAAGCTTGTCGGGGTTATATGCTTTGTTGAAGGAGGAGATAGCATGAATAGCGAAGAGTTGTGGTGAAAAATTGCAGAGTTAGCCGAACTGCCACGAGGGCTTCACCTGCCTATTCATTTTATGCTTGGCTTCTCCAGCGTTTCGCCATCTTCCCGGTGATAAAGCATTAGGATTCCATTGTTGTCGAACCCCTTGTATCTTTTGTTGAGCCACTCTTCCCATGCCGGTAGGCTCTGCATCTTAAAAACAAAATGGTTTGCCTCAATGGCATTTTTGCAATCGTTATAATTGAGATCCTGCTTTCTGATTATCAAAATATTCTCAGCATTGGGCTGAAGTAGGGAATCGTTCAGCTGGCATAAATTGCCAATATGGTGAGTGGACATTTTGCCATCGAGGTAGAACGTAGCAGGTAATCCATACCATGGGTCGTAGGGATTCGACCAGTTGCAGTAGATTAAGTTCATGGGGTGGCCCCTGTAATGATCGTGGATATACTTCGTAACTGCCATGCGCCCAATCCCTGCTGCTTTTTGGCTCATGGCCACCAGCCCAATGGCATTAACGGTAATAAACAAGCCAACAAGGATACGATTCATTACCACCATCCATTTTCTATGCTTTAGAAAAGGTATCAACCATGCGTACGACGAAATCATTATTATTGGAAACAGGTAAACCAGTGGAAAAAGAAAGCGCTCTTCCTTATGTGGTATAATGGAGTGGATAACAAAGAATGGTACAATACACCAGAGGTAGATACTTTTAGGAGTACGAATCACTAGCAAAATAAGGGCTATGAACAATGGGATACCTACAAAGATGCTTGGAAATTGGATCAATTTTTCCAAGTAGTAGTACCATGGTGATGCGCCAAAATCGGGTGCACCAACCTTCAAGACTGTTGTATAAAAATAGTTCCACGGGGTGAACACCCATTCGCCATAGAACCATGAGTCTACCAAAAAACCTATGGCTACAGCAGCGATGAAGGCTGCCGCCATCTTGATAACAAAGCTAATTTTGGTTTTGTTAACAACCAGCAGCCATAGGCCGAATCCAAGGATAAGCAATGCAGATTGGAAGCGAAATAGAAAGCTAAAGCCAAGAATAAAACCAAGGAGGTATGGCTTTGCTACCTTATGCTTTGGATTAAGGAAAATGGCAAGCGCGAGTAAAAACGTCAAGCCCGACCATGTTTCCGATGAAAACCTTACGCTAATTACGGGTATGAACCATAGCAAATAGGATAGTAGATAGTAGGCTATTTTTATAGGTTTATCCTCAAATTGATCTTCGGTTTGCTTTACAAAGAGGTGAATGGCTAGCAGAGCGAGAATAGCCGTTACCAAGCGTAAGAAGAATGCTTGGCTGTAAGGGTCTGTAATGTTTAGTCTACCTAACCCTTTCAGTATGCCAGCACAAATTGTCGGTTGCAATGCAGGCCGAACCTTGGCTGTGTATTCCCATGCCAAGGCGTAGGGTGGGGTTGGCCTTAGTTTCGATCCGGCAAACTCAACTATCTGGTAGTGTTCATCGGCTTGATAGTAGCCAAGACTATTAAAAGCGGTAACAAGATAAACCAGTGCGGCCAAACCCAAAATTATTGTGTATGGCTTTATACTTGATATGCTGAACTTCATTCGTTGCAGTTAATTTTTGGACCATCTGTCATCAAAAGGCGTTACCACTTTTGGTCTGACTTATTTGTATTTTCTATGTAAATATAAGCCAAAAACAGGTAGGGTGAATACATGAAGATAGATGTGCGTATCACGCCAAAGAGCTGCGACACCTTTGAAAATATGGATGAAAAGAGTTGTTTGCTACCGTATATGATACCCTTGGCTCACCATCTCCTTTGCCCGAAAACTGTCGTATACCTCTGCGTTGAAGGGATAATCCCAGCAACCTTGTCGGTGGAAAAGTCTGCCACCAAATCCAGTCTTAAACCGGTAGAGTCCATACATGGGGTGTGCAGGGTCGGCGTTGCGTGAAACACCAAACATGTCGTACTCCTTGCAGCTGTTTTTCCGGGCCAGCTTAATTGCTGCCCACTGAAGCGCATAGGTAGGCATGTTTTCCCTTCCTGTAGAGGCAGAAGCGCCATATAGATATGTGGCCCGGCCACCGCTTGATGCCCAGAAGAGTCCTGCCAGCGGCTTTCCATGCCGTTCTGCCAGCAGCAGTTTGATGTCTGCCGGCGAGGCGGTGTCTTCGGCAGTGGTGGTGAGCACCTGCTTAAAGTATTCGATGCTGTCGAGCACAATGCCGTTGCGCTGTGCAGTTTCTTGGTAAAGGCTATACCACACTGGCAGCTCGTCGAGCCCAGCTTCCCTAACCTTTACCTCACGCCTACCAGCAAGGTGAATGTTGTAGCGTGTTTTCGGTTTCATCCTTCCAAGTATCTGCTCCTCATTAACCTGAAGATCTACCATTATGGTGTTGGACGGTAATATATCCGACGGGGCTTTTCTTAGATTCCACCTCTTGGTGCCAATGTTGATGCGCATTTCTCTTTACCGATGCGATTGGTTCCGACCAGGCCTTTATCCGTACTGCAGCGCACGAGCTGGGGCACGGTGCTTTTAACCTGCGCCACCCATGGCTCGACATTCCAGCGCTAGCCCAGGGTAGCACCACCAACCTAATGGACTACTCCCCCTCGGGTGAACGCCTCTGGAAAACTCAGTGGGACGAGATTGCCGACCCCAAGAGCCGGTTGAATATCTTTTCTGATGAGGAGGAGATGGCGAGTATTCAAAATCTAGCATCTAATAAGTACTTTGATGTAAAGCAGGAAGGTTGGGATAATTATGGATATATTAGTCCTGCCGGTACACCAATTCTTATTCCTAATATTGCTAAAGTTCAATTTAATGAGGACGGTGCAGTAATTAACTTCATTTGTAATGAAACAAAATATTATGGAGTTTATGCTTCTGAGAGCCAGGAATTTGTTGGTTATTTAAGTGAAAATGATTTAGATATTCTTGATAAACATTTTCATCTAAAAACAGAAGAGTTTCTTAGTGATTTTAATAAGATAAAGTATGGTAATGTTAGTCTTGCACAAGTTGGTAAGAATATAGTTGCTATTGCCAAAAAGAAATATCAAAGTGCATATTTAGATTGTATAATTAGAGCTTATTGGGCTAATCAAAAACTTGGAAATAGTTATACAGGTGTAGCTGATCCTCCTTTTATTCCTGATAACGCAATAATACTGAACATAGAAGGAACACAGTGTGCAGATTATAAGGCTGATGGTGTCAAGGATGGTGTTGGAATTGATATTTATTACGCTTTAATAAATAAAATTGGTGATGACAAAAAACGAGCCTTAGTTGATTTTGCAAATCGGATGTCAGATACTCTACGCGGAAAATTATTTGCATTCTACGGTCATGGACTTGAAGGATCAATTAATCATAGTAGGATAAGTGGTGAAGTTCTTAAGTATTTAGTAAATAATAATATTTATTCTTGGGATTTATTTACAACTCAGGGTCAATTCCCTTTTAAATGTAATTCTCGAGATAATGATGTAATTTTTTCAACAGTTGATCTCTGGGGGGATATTGATAGGGATAGATACAATGCTAATTCAATTGATTGGTCATCTTTTAATGTATCCACAATTACTAATGAAAATGATTTAATAGATGAACTTGAAAGGCTTGATGCAATTTCTACTTCGTTAAAAGAAAATCACCCTAAGACTATCTCAGATAAGAGTTATGAGAATATTCAAACATATATTGAGGAATGTATTGAAAAACCAGATATTGCATTGGATCAAAAATTGTATCTTCTTCAGACGATAAAAGGAATATATGCATATTTAGGTTGTTACAAACTTTATGAATATGATTTTAGCGATTTAGTTGAACGGCAAAAATTAAAGGAGTTAAACAGCCGATTTTATGAAGTTATAAAGGGCTATGAGGCTAATCATGAGGCTGCTCCAATCTCAATGAGTAATGGGGTTGATCAATACGAAGCTCAGTATAATACTATGAGTTCTTATTTCTTGGGTGAGCAGTATCAAAGTATGGCTGGGTTAATGTATTTGGTGTATGGGATAGGGCAGCAGATGAATGCAACAGCGGAAGCTGTTAGAGCCATCAAGGTGCAAAGAATGGCGGCTCAAATTGCTATTTCTAAAAACAACCTAGTAAATACTAAAATAGAACTTCAGGTAAAAAACTCGAGTAGTTTTACTTCTAGTAGTAGGATTAAATCCTTGGTAGAATTGGAACAATCTGGTAGCAACAATAAACGAATAAATAAGTCTCAATTGGAACAACGAGGGTTGAGATTGGAGTTAGATAATGAGTTAAAGGCAAAAATGCAAGAGTATAGGAATGCGAAAACCACCCAAGAAACGGGCCGGATCGGTGAGGAGATTACCGAAATTGTGGCAAAAAAATTTGGACTTCAGGTGAAGATAGTTAAACTCAATGGCAGTGATAATGGTTTTGATTTAATTGCATGGGAAGGGGACTTCAACACTCCAACTTCCATTTACATCTTTGAATCAAAACCAATAATAGGAAACCGAATAGTTTTCAACGTGACATCCAGCAAGGGCACACAAATGTGTACCCGATGGAGAACCTCGACTATAGAGGCCATGATAGAAAAAACTGGTGAGGTTAAGGAGTTTGGGAACTGGCTTGATGCGAATAGTTCAAAAATTTCTAACTTTGTGGTTGGGTGCAATAAGGCCACTGGCGAAATTGTTATTGGAAAGTTAAATAACACATATTAGCATATGCAAGCATACGATGGGCTGGAACAAAGTTTCAAGGATGATAGAACTAGGGAAATCTGGAAATTAGATAAAATTAAAGATCCAAAAGAATGGCCATTTCATATCGGTTCTTTTGAATATTTAAATACTACCTTTGCCTTACACGCCATGTATGTGGAGCGCGATTTTGTGAAAGCGCGTGGCTATTTCTACACCACCGCCCGCTTGTCAGAGTATATGCTCAAAAGACCGGGGGGGGGGCAAATTGAGACTTCAGTTCCTCGGATAGGCTATGCACTTTTCTCCGACAATAAGGATATTATCGCCCGCTTTTGCCGAATGAAGACCAGTAGCAGTGAAACCTGGATAGGTAACATTTACATTCACACCATTCAGAGCATGCTTTTGGGCGATGCGGAGCAGCTTCATCACTGGATGAGTCGGTACGAGCAACGTTTTACCAAGAAAAAGGAGATGACTTACATGGGGTGCTTAGAGGTGTTAAAGGGAATTGATATCAATGATATCTCACTGGTGGAGGCTGGGGTAAACAACCTGATTAAGACCCACAAACGAAGACCCGCTATAGAAACCGTTGACCCTTACTTTTCTATTTTTGCCGCCACTATGGCCAAACTGGCTTGGGTAAAAGGGTTGGAAGTGAAGGTTGATAATCCATTGGTTCCAATGGAACTCTTGCCGGTAAGGCCATTAGACAATTACGCTGATGCTTACGATTTTTTGAAAGAGGATTGATATGTGCTGTTGAATTCATCTCACTAGTCCCCCCGGCTCGCGCGGAGTGTGTCCTGAAGTAAGAAGGACAAAATTTAGCAATAAACGAAGTTCTTTTACGTGCTGTATAAAAGATGAAGGGGTTCGCCCGCCGGCGGATGAACCTTCGCAATCGCTGTGCAGGCAG